>JACCDP010465492.1_pt1 | contig 219933 bp, 291 predicted proteins | sample 7445841 | NCBI WGS metagenome assembly JACCDP01 (sample SAMN15323441, study PRJNA562643) | freshwater metagenome | isolation source: river surface water | place: USA:Blue River Watershed | collected 2017-08-17
AAATCGTTCGCGCTGTGAGTTTCCTCACAAGTAAGTATAAGACATGTAAGAAATTACATGTATTACTAGTGCTATATGTTCATCACATTTATACTGCGCAAAAGTGGTGGGCCCGGTAGGATTTGAACCTACGACCAATCGATTATGCTTACTACTACAGCTTTCGCTGCTTCCCAAGTATTTGTAGTCTGGACTATACCTTCTCTTTCGAGGTTGCCGTCTAGTCTCTACACCTTCCAGATTTTTCTGGCTTGGCTCGGTATTACCAGTTAAGGCTTCACCGAATTTGACAACTTCTACTAAATAAGATAAGATTATGTTTATGGACATAACCCAATCAAATCTAGCAACCCATACTGAGAATAAATGTAACTGTGGAAAAATCCTTAAAGGTAAACAGACAAAATTTTGTAGTTCTAAATGTAAAGGAGCAGATATCAACAAACGCCATAAAGATTATCAAGCACAACAGGCACGAGGTTTAATTCGTAAAGCTGCTCTAGTTAAACTTAAAGGCGGTAAATGCGAAATCTGTGGTTACAAGAAAAACTACTCCGTTTTATCGTTTCATCATCTAGATCCAGATAAAAAATCTTTTGGTATAGATCTTAGACAATGTTCCAATCGCTCTTGGGAAGCATTAGTAAATGAATCTCAAAAATGTCAGCTGCTCTGTGCAAACTGTCATCTAGAATTACATCATCCTAATTTACATTTTAATTCCCAGTCTTAAGTCGACTGCTCTAACCGCTGAGCTACGGGCCCGATTATCCATTTCAATATGCCTGCACATTGTGTAGACCTATATACTTATTACAAAGAAATAGGAGGATTCTACAAAATTTGTTGGTTACAGGTAGTTGGGGAAGGTGGCTTCCCCAACTACCTAAATTGTTACTCCAGCTTTTCAACTGAAACAATGTCATAGGGAGTATCCCGTTGACCAAAAGTGGTGAGGCTTTGTTTATAACGCAGCTCAACTCGCTTTCCGCTTTTCAAGGCTTCCTGGACTTGTTTTGCGATGTCGTCGTTGGAGATGCTAAAAGCCCATGTAGAAGAAGCGCTACCATTTCCTAGCATCAACTCTCCTTCCCATGACTTGATCGCCAACCCTTTGTTCGACAGTTTAGTCACGATGCCTGCACGTGACCCTTCGCTTGTGGAGCAGCCTTTAAAAGCTGCGCCGATAGCAACTAGTAAGATGGCAATGATTGCTATCGTAACTAGGAGCTCTACCAATGTGTATCCGGTTTTTTTCATTTTTTGGTTTTAGTTTTTTTGTGGTTATACTACACGATGAGGTTTGTTACTGTAATCATCCAAAGCTAGCCGAGAAGCTTTTATCTGGTTGGGCCCCATCATAGGAAGGATTCTTCCCAACCAACCAATAAGCTCAGCTACGTTGTTTATTTCTAACTCGTACGCAATTGACCAAGCGTGACGTAAATATTCCAATCCACGCAAAATATGAGGACTGGTCGGTACTTTTACGCCTTTTGAGTGACCCCAAACCTGGCCTTTCATCCAGCAGTTTTTTGCAGCAATATGGGAGTCCATGTTAAGTAGAGTTAGCAGCCCCTCAACTTCAAAATCAAACCTCCTAACTATGCGTTTACGTGGGTTTTGGCTTATTAACCTTTGAGGGCGTACCAGCTCTTTCGCTATTTCTGAGAATGGCACACTTGTAAGCCAAACTGCTACCAGTTTTGAGTCTTTAAAACTGGATTCTAAGGTCACGTTTTGTGACTGAATTAACTCAGTATAAGCAACCCTTTTATAGGTAGTAGAAGATACAACCACTCCTACACCTGCTCCTTGGTTACGTATAACTGCTACTTGCTCCTCACTATAAAAGAACAAGTTGAACAATGGAGTATTTTTGTCATCAACTTTCACACCAAATTCCTCCTGTATTTTGTTTAAGAAGGCTAACTTGTCCATAAATGGTACCAGCGGCCGGACTCGAACCGGCATAGGTTTTAAGGCCTCTCGAATTTTAAGTCCGATGCGTCTGCCAATTTCGCCACGCTGGCTGAAATGATCACTTCATGCCCCTCAAATTCAACCAAGTCACGCTTACGTAACTGGGCTAAAAGACTGGGTATGTTAGGAGGAAACACTCCTCGCTTTTCTCCTTCTTCATACAATCTTCCACGGCTAATCCTGGTTTTTTCCAGGACAATGTTAAAGATTGTATGCATTTGAGTACCTAACTGGGGTAAGTACCCATTAAAAACTGTAGTTCTTACCTTCCTTTTTTTAGTAGGTTTGAACACAGCTTCTTTTGAAAGGTCTTTTGAACCTTCAGTCTTATGGCTTATATACAACTCTCCCAGACTTCTAAGCCATAGATTTTGTTCTCGTAAGGAAGCCAACTCTGCCTTTCTCTGTTTAGTCAGGTTAGCCAAGAACTCTTCCAATTTTTGTTTTGACATAGAAGCTCCTATTTGATTAAGGGAAGAAAAAGTGTACGGGGTCGATTTCTCATTAACAGTAAGATGAATCCCATACGAGTCACTATCCCTAAAAAATTAAAAGTTGCTAGGTGGGACGAACCCACTATGATAATATAAGGCAGTTGTTATCACTTTCGTTTAGGTTACTATGCACACCTTTACAGTCTCGCGTATGTAAAGATTTAGAGTGGATCCTTCCTCTATACATTTCACCCAACCGCCAACTACTTTCTAGAACCGTAGTCTACTGCTTGAATGCACAAGCTTCTAGCAACTTAAATCTTGAACCTGCTAGGTATCTCACCTAGACTGCCATCCGCCTGTTGGTTGTGGAATGGCTGGCTGGTTTCTCCTTTACCAACGCAGGAGCCCGACCTACCATTTTCATTTCATAGCTATACCGCGCAGGTAAGCTATGTATGCAGGTTCTCCCAAACCTCACGGTTTGGTAAATTCAACCCAGTCCGCTTCTATCACAGGTTACGCCAGATGTAAGTTCATCTGATTCAAGGACGTTGGTCTCGTCCGCATCTCGGCTTTGCTGGGTTCAGCCGTCCAATACAGGTAGGGCTGATGTGGCTCAGGTCACTAGTAGTTTGGATCAGAGGACGGCTATAATGATGCCAGCTGGGCACGCCATCTTGCCTACTCCGTACTTCCTCAATGACCACAAATTACATCGAAACACCAGTTTGCTGTCTGATTTCTAACTGCGCTTTAACCAATGCGTCAGCATACTTAGCTTTTAGAACAGGGTCAGCTGCTCCTAATTCCAGTGCGACACGAATGATTCCTAGGTTATTGTTGATTTGGTGAACATTTGCTCCAGTAGCTTTTGCTCTTACTCTACCTGCAAAATATTCAAAATTATCTGGAGTCATAATAAAAAAGAGTTTCCACCTACACAGCTAGGCTAGAACTGAGGGGCTAGGGAACGCTGTGTAGGTGGTTGCTTGGAAAGTGCCAAGCCACCCTTGCTCTAGATAGTAGGCAGGAAAGACTGGACCTGGCGGGAGTCGAACCCGCGTCCTTGAACAGTTCAGTGGAACTTCTACAACTTAGTATATTTTAATCCAATGCAGCACAGGATATACAACCTTTATCTGCACAGGTTTGACTTAGAAACTACACGTTCTAGCAGGAAGTCTTAGCTGTTAGAACATACTACTGAATTCACCCTTGGTAGATAGTAGTATCACTACCAGGATGCTGGTCTATCAATTAAACCAGGCTGAGCTCAACTGCTTCGGACTGAGGAAGGAATTCATCAGCACGGTTGGCAATTTCCTGAGCTTCATCGATAATGTTTTTAGCATTTGATGTTTTACATAGATGATTTACGAGGCCAACTATGCATCCTCGGTTGCAGTTCTTACCTTCACCAGACAAGTCGAAACCAGTACAGGCCCTTACGGTAAAATCTCAAAAAACTGGTTGGTTTTATTACTGACCAAGTAACCGGCCATGACGTAATATTGGTTATGCGCTATTGGCTTAAATCCGAAAGTCTGGATGTACTGAGGTATTTGGTCTATTTTTAACCTCATTAACGCGCCACCTGAACCCCAAGGTCCAGGAGGTTGAAGCTGGATCCATTTTGGTCCAGTGTAAAGATTCATGACACTTGTAAATGGAGAAGTAACATACCAACCAACGTTAGTTTGGTAGTCTAACTTTCCCGTCAAACTATGTCTTACCACTCCAATCTCATTTACTTCAATGTGGTTTAAACAAAAGACGTAAAACAGGAATGTTAAAGCGACCACAGCAACAACTGAGATAAGAATGATTTTTTTCATAAGTTATTTGGTTGAAATTATACGAAGAGCGGGGAAAGAACCTGCTTCAAAATACCAGTATCCACAAATTCTTTTGGCGATGTTTCTGGAAAGAACCCATTGAGCTCTATGTATTTTACACTCTTCGTAATTAAGCTGCACCTAGTCATTGAGTTCTTCTAGCAGGTAGCAACGTGCATCTGCTAGCCACGCTCATATGTTTACAGATTGCTAGGTTTCACTTAACCAGTAGCGCGGCACACTGGAAGTGCCCTTGTTTATTCCCGGCTCCGCGTATTACAAGAAACGCTGAGAGGCTCGGTTCTGCTTGCGAGGCAAACGGTGGCAGCGGTGATAGGTTAACAACTTAGCTTCAATCTAGTTGAAGTCACCCTTTCACTCTTACCGTTATTTGACTGCCATAAAGTTAAGTATTCACCAGAAGCCAGTGCGTATCTCTGGACTTGGTTCATTAGTAGTGATTTTCCGACTTTGCAGAGTCATAGACTTCTAAGCTTTCGCTCCATCTCGTCTGCTGTTTCGTGCAGTTGTCTAGTTTACTGCCTTCACTATACCCTTCCGCGCAGGGCTTGTTCTGGTGAAATTAAAGTAGTAGTGACGCTATAATAGTCACAGTTTGCGTATCGTTCTACTCTTTCGAGTTAACTTGATGGAGATTTGCAACTGAACCAACAATTTAGTCCACCTTCGCACTACTACTAAAATTCGAAATTTAAAGAGCGTCAAACACAAGATCAGGATTTGAACCTGCATACTCAGCGTATCGTATTGCACATTTAGAGGACTTGCACCTTCGCTACGTTCTATTGCCGTTCACTAAGATTGGTGTTGCCATATCAGTTCTGCGTTGTAGCGTGCCTATACGTGTGTCTATCCAATTCCGCCATCTTGTGTTTGACTAAACTAGTTGACGGTACGTCCGATTAAGGCCATCATAGTGAGTCTGGCTCGGATCTGAATCTTACGAGGAGTTCCATATCACTACTACTCGTACCGTCAATTAAAAGTAAGTGTGGCAGACAATTTCAGTCTGCACGATTGTAAGTAGTCATACGGGTAATTTTTCGAGGTCTTAACTTACCTTGTAGCTTTCGCCGTATTGCGTCTTATTCCGCCACACACAAAATTCAATAAGGTACCCGGCAGTCTGGTAAACCACCGGGTACCTGGGGTGCTCAGTTTCCTGCTCACCTCCACCAAAGGGTTAGTGCCCTTACACCCAAAACGAGTAGCTTCCGTTCAATCTACTCAAGCAAGTTCGGATGATACGGATATGCCATGCGCTACACGGCCGCGAGCGCGGTAAACCTTCAAGATGTGGTGATTCGACTACCTAATTCTATCTATTTAGTCTTGGGTTAGCTAGATAGAAACCACACCTTTGGTTACTTACAATAAACCAATACAATATTATAAGGCGAGGTTAAAACTTGTAAGTTACTGCTCTGTTACGAGATTCACCTACGAGTTCAAACTATAGCTACAGTTGAAGTCTCTATTCGATGCGCAGGTTGTCGAATCCGGCGCACTTCCTAAAGCATTAGCTCCGCGATACCGTTCGCCTCTTCAACCATACTGCAACCTTCCCATTTTCCATGGAGTCTCCACTTCTCAGGAGCCTAGCTGGTTTATTGTCAAGAACAGGTTTTATAACCTCAAAAACAACTGACCTACTTCCTCAATAACTTCTCAACGTATCATTGAGTACCAAAAAAGAGCGAGTCGTAAATGAAGTGCCAGGATATTACCTCGCCTGGTCACGCCGGGTGTTCTTAAAGAGTTTCCCGAAAAGTGGCTTAAAGACCACTAGAGTTTGCACGGCGAAGATCCCACTGATGGCGTGCGATACGTTTGAACGTACCGGTAAGACCTTTGCAACGAGGACCATTCCAAATCCGGATTTTTTGGCCGTTTTGGCTTATATGCGTTAAATACTTAGGAATCATAGGTTTTGTTTTTCTGAGGACATTTACGCTACGCTGGGAATCCTCAACCCACACTGTACTTAGTTACTAGCGCTGTAACGTTCACCCACTCATGGCGGGCTACCAAAATTTAGGTCTAAGGCTCATAAACGCATTAAGCAGCGAGTATACAAAGTTTAGCTGTACTTTGTTTGGTGCCTTTCGGTTTAACACCAATATCCTTAAAAACCAAGGCAAATCGATCAACTTTGCCTAAATTAGCGGGGGTAGGATTTGAACCTACGACCTCCAGGTTATGGGCCTGGCGAGCTAGCCGAACTGCTCCACCCCGCAAAGTGTGCTGGAGAAAGAATTGAGGAGTATCTTATGACCGCTGTCCTAACCACTAGACGACAATCCCATATTTCGGGACTGAGAGGATTCGAACCTCCGTTAGCAGCTTGAGTGAAGTATCTCCTACGATCACTACCAGCTAAAAAATTAAAAGCACAACTTTAGTATTATTACTAAAGTGTAGGTCTGCTGCCACTCCATGTCAAGCAAGGAGTGGCAGCAAATTGTTTAATCGCGGAAGAAACGCAGCAAGTAACCAACAATCCCGGCTACTGTTGCAAGTGTTGCCATCGTCCAGGCTATCGGACCCAACATCCAGATTATGGTGTAGAGGCCGAAGCAAAACAGTAAAAAGGCAACCATACCTAATGCGTACAATAAACCTACTACTATTTTCATAAAACCTAGACCCTGGCCAGAGCTATCATCGGTGCTACAAGTGCCTTTGCTAGATTATAACCAGCGTAGGTTCAGTCATTGCACGGAACATATAGTTTAGCCAGGGTCTCAACAAACCAAGTCTAGGAGCACCAGCAGCCTTAGCTTTAGGTGTGGAGAAGTGGTTGTTGTGCGTGGTAACCGGGGGAGGTTACCACAAAATTTCGCACCGTCCTACCAAACGGTGCAATGAGCAAAGGGGACAAAATCAGCAGTGCACAGGTTGGAGACCTACACACTATTGTCGCTGTTAGAGCTTATTTCTTTGCCTTGTTAGACAGGTTATTCAAGGTTTCTCTACAATTGCAGAGCTACCAGGTTATCCTAGCCAATCTTCCTTCTACAGACCCAGGCTTGCGCCGGTTTCTATAAAAGCGGTTTATTGGTCCATTTATGCCGGTATATGCCTAAACACCTCCGTGTAATAGACTTATTTTTACTCGCTTAGTACATATAGTCCTAGCGATAAGACTCCCGAAGGAGGGGTGTAAGGTATACTCTCTTCACCCATTTTTGTTCATGTATAAGATGAACTCCATTAGCTCAGTACCCGGGTAGAACATACTCATCAGGAATTAACCTATCAAAGCATGCTTGCAACTACCCCAGATGGATTATTCAGTCAAGTCTCACGGCTTATGCGAAACCTAAAAGAATCCTTCTGCTAAATAATTATACCAAAATATAGTTAAAATTAGGTAGGGGGGAGGGGGTACCTAAAACTAAGGTCAGTTTTTATAGGTGTTATCATTAAGTCTTTATTTAAACGTTCATGATATACTATTATACCCCCCCATTGCCTAGGTATATGTTCCCACAGTTTACCAGGATCTATATCTCTTACCAAAAGTACATTAGCATTGACACAATAAGCCAAACAACTATCTGTATATAACTGCCTATAATCTACTAATGTTTGGTATAAATGTGTCTTTGGGAACTTATAAGGATCAAGGGTATTAGCGAGATGAAATTTGCCTTCTACACAAAAGTACCTGTCTTTAAACCCTATTTCACTTTCTTCTAGATTAGAGAAAACTAACCTAGGTAACCTATCTGTGTCTAAACCTGCTAATAGATTTTTATATGATACTTTAAAATAAGAAGCTACTTTCCTGACTGTAAAATGTTGAGCTCTGTTTAATGCCATTATAAGTCTCCTAACACAATACCTCTTTCAGGTAATACAGGTTTATCTTTGCGCTTAACAGGTTTCTTAGTCACCTTAGCTTTACGCTTCAATGGTTTAGACTTAACTATCTCCTTGGCTACAATTTTCCCATAGAATTCGGTATAACATAATTTCATAATTCTCCTAATGTTATCTTTCTATTAATCTTTTCTAGTTTTTCTAATTTATCAGGTTTAGCCTCTATCTCAGACCTAAGCTTATTACGTATAATAAACCCTTTATCCTTGGCTTCTTCTATTGCTTTATGAAATTTATTTATAGCTTTTTCATAAGAATAGCCTTTATACAACTCCTTGGTTTTGAGCAACCCTCTTTTACCTACTTCTTGAGTCAATATATAGCTACCAAAAGGCTTCTCTATAAGTTTGATAATTCTTAACCTAGACTTATCCTTTTCAAAGATTAGAGTTTCATTTTCATGTGTTATGACTGACATTTTATTTCTTTAAGAAGTAGTCCCATTCAGGTACTCCTTTATGGTTCTTCAAATAATTTATCATAGGTAATGTGCGAGGTATTATGGCTGGTACTTCAGGTAACCCTGCTTCTTTATTAGACTTACACCCTTTAGCTGAGTTAACTTCAATAGCGCTAAGCCGTATATTTTTCCAGCTTGTCTCTCCGCCTTTGCTTCTAGGTATGTAATGGTCTAGATTTGCTTCAGTTTTAGCTAAAGGTCTATTAGTGTATGCACATCTACCACCATATATCTCATAAACTGTATTAAAGTTTAAACTAGGTGTATGTTGGTTCATCTCAGCATAAGTAAGAGATTGCACAACCCTCGGAACTCTTATCTTATGTTTAGGTGTTTGTACTACTAAGTCATAATATCTAGGAGGTAAAGTAATCCATTCGTCCCAGTCAACTCGCCTCATATTGATCAGCGTATTGAAGTCATAGGTACCATCTACCTCTTGTGCAAACTCTAAGTCCCAAGCCATTAATTTTCTTTGAGGAAGTCCATTTTTATCAAGTATTAACCTACCCTTTCTAGTAGCTTTAAATCCTGCTAAGTCTCCAAAAGCTCTTTCAGGAGTGATTATGTCTATAGCTTCCTGATTACTATTAAGTTTCAAGACTTCTAGTCTATACAAGATACTCATACCTAACCTACTAATTTAGTGTAATCAACAAGCCAGTTTCTTTGAAAAGAGTCTAGATCTGCTAATACACTATTTATTTCAGTAACCACCTTTTGCTCATCAGTCAACAAATTAAACTGTTGTGGCCATAACCAGCTACGCCCACCTTCCAAAGCAAACCTAGTTGTTTGTCCTTCGTCATCGTCTATCAGGTACTTATTAGGACCTGCAACCCAGTTCTTATGCCGACAAATGATAATAGGAATATCTGGAAAATGTTTTTGTTGCCACTGCATCTTACCTTTAGCTGCTTCAGCAAACAAACCTGGGCTAGTAAGAAAACAAGTAGGGTATTTTGCCGAGATAGCCTTAACTAAATTACGACCCCATGGAAGGAAGTCTAGGTTCTTCCAAAATTCTGAACCAGCTAAATTAAGGGTTTTCTTTAGATTAGGTATTCCTACCAGTTCATCTAGATAATTATAATCATTTTTAATTTTTTGTTGTAAATCTGTGTCAGAGTAATCCAGGTCTAACAAGGTTAAGGTTGCTTGTAACCAGTTCACTAACACACCATCTAAGTCTAAATAAACTGTTATATTTTTCATAAAAGAATTTGCACCAGACAGGATTTGAACCTGTAACCTACTGCTTAGGACGCAGCTACTCTTCCAATTGAGCTACTGGTGCGTTGATTGTTAATTAGCCCACCAGTCTGTAATTTTAGACCAGAATGAGCCTGGAGGTTTAATAAATTTGTCTAGCGTCGGCTTATAAGCTTTAAGCATAAACAAGGCAGCAACCTCATCACTATACTTAAAAGACTGTATAGCTTTAAGACGATGAGCCTCATAGGATGCTCTGAATTCTTGCCTATACTTTTCGAAGCATTGGATTAATTTCTGCTTAGTATAATCCTCAGGAAACAACTTGATTTGTTTAAGCTCAAGACGTAATTGTTCGTCTTCTATATATACAGGAAATCTACCGTGTTGGTAAAAGAATGCTCCTGCCCAAGCTAGTCGGATCAATTGAACAAAGTTCTTAGGGCTGAACCCTAGCTTCTCTACCTGAGCCTGCCTCTTACCCCCTAGCTTACCAGTACGTTCTCCAGTAGCTAGTTTAAGCTCGCTAATCATATACCCTTCCAGACTCTTGAACATCTTTTCAGGATCTAGCAGTAGATTTGCGCTTTGCTGAACCTCTTTAAACAATGGAGATGCAAAGATCCAATCTTCGTTGAACAGCATCTCTACTGCATTAGAATTGGCTGCTCTCAAGATGTGGAAGAAATGTCTTAACTCGTGAAAGCTAATATCTTCAACATCATTCTGCCGAACATCACTTTTCAAAGATCGATTACCTATGTAAGCATATGGGTCAATGATCAAAGGCAAGGCATCTATTAGATACACGCCTCTTACATCTACATCGCTGGTAGGCGTGTCCAACCCATAAGATTGAGAACCTGCTATATATTTAGCGATAACTGTATATTCTGAGGCCATAGGTATCCTTTTTATCTTTAATGGCTACAACTGCTAGAAAACACAAGGCAGTAACTATAGCTAGAGGGATGATTACGATTGCAAACATTACACATACAGCTAGTAACAGAGTCAGTAATGCTGCTGCTGGTAATAAAGCTGTATACATTAATAAGGTAAATATGAACTTCATGATTTTTAATTTGGTACGCGGGGTAGGACTTGAACCCACAACCCGTCGCTTATATGGCGACCGCTCTACCAATTGAGCTACCCGCGCTGGCGGAAGGTGTGAGGATCGAACTCACGCTCGTGTTACCGAGGCTCAAGTTTAGCAAACTTGCCTATTACCACTCTAGCAACCCTCCAAAATTATTTAGTAGTTTTCTTTTGTTTCTTCCACTTACCAAAATTAAACAGATATTCATCGATAAGTCTAGCTTTTACTAAACTACTAGAATGTGATATCCAATCTGGTAACTTAATGTCTTTAGCAATGCAATGATCTACCAAAGCCTTTGCACAATCTAAGCCTGTCTTACTCCCCTCACCTAAGTCATAATCAAAACTTATAAACTTAGGAGTAGATTTTTTAAGAGCTTCAGTGAACTCTTCAAAACTAAACAACACCCGCCAACTTTGATACTCAGGTAATGTGACATGTGTTATTTCTGTAGGTGATAGCTTATCATCAACAAACCAATGGTCAGAGGCACTGTTGACAGGAGCTACTGCATTTGGCCCATTAGCTTGTTTAGCTTTAGCCGAAACTTCTGCTTCCTTCTCTTTTTGTTTCTTATATTGAGTTCCAGTTGTTTGTATATTACTAACTAGAGCTTTTAAACGCTCTAACTGGTCTGCGGGTATTTTAGTTAAGTCGACTTTTTTATCAGACATTTTCTATAGGTAAATGAGGCATTATTTCAAAATGCCAGTTTATTAGTTTAAATCGGTTATGTGTTATATAAGACTTAGAACTTTCAGTCAATGTAACATATTCTTTTCCGAACTTATTAACTACTATATTGACGGTCAAGCAAGTAGTTATGATCTTACGGTTGGGCTTTTGTAGTATTAGTAGAACTTTGTCTTCTCGTAAGAAAGTCATAGGTTTAATAAGATTTTTCTAGTACCTTCAACAAATTTAGACTGTTTCTTTCTTCTATTAATCTTCCTAGTATATTGTAAAGGATTCTTAGCTTCCCAATCTACCAAGAATACCTGTTTTATACTACGTAGATCCTCTACAGTATTAAAGACTTTAATAGGATAGGCATCATTATCTAGTAATCTATAACTTATGCTGTTATTAGGGTTTGTTAATGAAGCAAATATACCAGATATAACCAAAGGCTTACCTGCTTCTTCAATCAAAAGTACTACATATCTACGATCCATAGCATAAGCACTACCTTGTAAAAAGCAGTTATCTGGGGCATAACTGCTAATAGGTGAGCGGTGTGCCAATAAAGTATAAGCTTCGATCCTATACTCCCGTTTGGTTGCTTTAATGCTTTCACCAGGTTGACAAAGACCGTACATCACTTTTCTCATAAACTCAAAGTGAGGTTACGCTCGTTCTCTTTAGTTAACTCTTTGGTACTAGCAGAATAAGCTCTAGAGAACTCTTGCACACTACTTATTAACGTGGATAACTGAGTAGCTACAGCATTGTTAACTTTAGCAGCAATAACAGTTTCTAAGTATTTCTGTAATCTAGATTCAAAAGTCTTAGTAAATATATCATGAATCCTTGCACTTAGATCTTCTTTAGCTGTTTTTAACGCAGCCTCAATACTTATTAGTAGAGTTTTATCTATTACTTCCTGTATCTGCCTTTTTATTTCATCCCTAAGCACATACTCTTTAGTATAGTAATTAGTTTTTATTTCTTTTTGTAACAATTCTTTAGCTATACTATCTTTTAAAGCTGTTACATCTGCATCTATTCTACGTTTGATTTCTGCAATTTTATCGTCAGTAAACAAAGGCCTAATATGATTCTTTATGAACTCATTAGCAATTCTGTCCCTAACTTCTACCTGAACCTGGTCAGAACCTCCTAAAAGGGCTTCTAACGCATCTTTATCATTAATTTGAATCTTTAGGTTACTCATAGCTTTAAATCGATCTTACGGGCTTTAGGCTCGTTTACTGAGGCCACTGGTGAAGTGTTGGTACAAACATGGTACACCTCGTTTTGGTATATGTGATATGCAATTAAAGGTTGTAGGTTATTTTTAGGAAATTTTAGAGTTGTACCCCTATCTTTAACTTGGTTAGTAAGGTCTAATAACCCAAGTAAATCATCAGGACCTACATGAGCTACTCTGATGAATAAACAACGGTTAAATAGTTGTAGCTGGTACTTATTCACCCTCGTATTATTACAAAGTGAATAAGTAATACTAAACCCAGACTTTAGATAAAAATTAGCAAAAAAGTATTGATCTTGTTTACATTCACGAGGAATTACCTGATTATCAACTCTACGTTTAAATAAGTATAAATGCTCAGGACCAACAGGTAAGTCTTTATTAGGAGCAAAACAGAAAGGAAAAAAATGAAACTCACTCCTGTTCCTAGCTAGTAGAGTTTGTTTCATTTTTTCACTATAAGGTATTACTTCAAAAGGTCTAGCATAAGTTACATGGTCAGCTAGGTTGATCTGAGTTAGGTTTAGGAATTTCATAATAAGTATCTATATAAGCATCTAATAGGTGCTCTTTTAATTTTTTAGATAAAACTTGCATACGAGTGATATCGATATGAGGGATATAAGGTAAAGTAGAATTTGGTACATCAGGTATAACTAAAGGTGCAGATTCTACCATAACCATATCATCTAGCTGGTTAGTGTTACTTAGTTTAGCCAACTTAGCACAAACATACGTAGATTGTTGTTTTAATGCCTGTAACGCCTCAGATTGGGTTGTCATAGCTACTCGTAGTGTATTGATTACTTCAGTGTTATCGCGAATAACATCGGCTATTTCCTTTAACCACGTAAGTACCTCTGTGTCGGCTTTTACTTCCTTCAACCGATTAAACCAAGTTGTGTTAACATCTGGTTCAATACTCATAACTGAAAGGCTATCTTAACTTCCCCAGCTAAGATAGCTAAGTCAGATAAGTAGGCAAGTTCTTCTTCTGAAAACCTATACTTAGTATGAGGTATACCAGCTATAACCCGTTCTTTACAAACAGGGCATATGAAAATACCTAGGTCTGTATCTTTAAATAATAGAGGTTCAAATGGACATTGACCTATATCTATCAGTATACTTAACACATCCTCATCTAAACTAGCGATAGCCTCAGCATTTTGTCTTAACTTATTATCTAAGTCTTGGATTAATACCATACTTCTCTGTGTCCTCCTCCAGTTGCTACATGTAGATTATGGTTATGCTCAGCAGTTTTACTACTAGCTATCTTCTTTTTAATTTTAGTAATCAACGTTGTAAAATCTACTACCTTAAATTGTATTGATTTTTGTCTGTATAGTGAATAATCCGACTTCACCCTACCGTATTTAAAAAAAGCCTCGTATTCCCGCTTAGGTACACGTTGCCACACTTTGATGATAACAGCCAGTTCTAATATATTTGAAAAACTAGGGGATAACTCAAAGCGGTGACTGTCAAGTGCGCATACTATTGCAGGGTTATAGTTAATAAATGACCGGCCTTTATTTTCAACAGACCTTATAGGGTTAACTATTTGTCGGTCAAGTATTCCAGTAATTCCTTGTGCTTGTAGTAAAGTTATTAGCCTGTCATACACACAAGCTTTAGCTTCTTTGACTTGAGCTAAATATATATTATACTCCTGCTCCATTTATACCTCTATATTTTCTGGGGTTAAAGCAAATTTAATTAGTTGAAGAGGCCATAAAAATGGTCCTATTAAAGCTAAGTAAAGCTCATATTTTTTCTTAGACTGACCATCAGGACGATAACGTAAGATCATCGAGAATGATATTACATATCCTATCATCAAGTAAGTCATTAAATAACTACAAAACATATTATTTTAAATATCCATTTTTCTTTAAGTAATCCTCTACCTCAAACCAATCTATAGCTGGCCGATACCCTAATCTATACTCAAGAGGAGCTCCCAAAGCAGCGTCATCTATGTATAAGTTAGCATACACTTTGGTAGAGCTCGTCCAATTTGCTTGGTCAGGATTTAAATTAACACCCCAAAGATCTATTTCATTATCTTTTAAATATTTAATAGCTTCTTCAAGTTGAACACCTGAGCGCATGGTATAAAGTATAAGTTTAACTCCATTTTCAACCAAAGCCTTCATAACTCTTATAGCCCCTGGTCTCGGAGTGCCTATATCTGGGTATGCGTGCTCTACAATCGTACCATCAAAATCAATAGCAATAACTTTATTATACATTGTAACTTTCAAAACCAATTAGTCGTATTAGTATAACCTTGTACCCAATGCTGAGGAGGTAACTTAGGTAAGATTAATTTTAAAGGTTTAGTAGGAGATACTTTACTTTTCACTCTCAGCTGGTGCGCCCGGAGGGACTTGAACCCCCACGGATTTCTCCACATGATCCTAAGTCATGACTGTCTCCCAATTCCAGCACGGGCGCATCTGAAACTTGTAATTAAGATACTGAGCTTAAAGTATTAATACAAGTTAAATTTAGTGGCATTAAGCTCTCTAATCATCTCGTCTTCAGCTATCTTTTGTCTTAAGAAGATAATACTGTCGTCGTACCCAGGTTCCCACCTATAACGACGTCCTTTGATCTTAGATAAAACAGCCCAGCCCCCACGGTCTAGCTGGTTCATTATTTTATTAAGCCTGGATTCATTTTCACTATCTACTTCACGATAGTGTGTAAGGTAGTGTGGTTCGACTTTATATACAAACCAATAAATGTTGCGCCAATGGTATCTAGGCTCAGACTTAATTTTTTGTTTATGACAATCGTTGCATAAACCAGGAGTGCATCTTACAAAATATTTTTTACATTGTGAGGGTAAGTCTTCCCATTCTTTTACAGACAAAGATCTTAAAGATGGATTTTTTACCTTTGTTTGCTTTCGTGCACGATAATGAAAGTCGGCATTACGGCTGTATACAGTATTATTTATATAACTAAGCGCCAGTCGTATGGATGACGCATCAGGTCTGTTCGATATATCTGCTCTTAGACTAAAGAATTTTTTCCAACCATAACGAATAGGTTTTTTAAGAGGAACACTGGTAGCATTCCACTTCATCCTAGACCTATGGTTAAACTCCTTTTGCAAGGCTATATAATGCTTTTGTTTTCTTTCTTTAGGATGTAAGTTCATAAAAAATGCCCCGTTACTTATCGGGCGAATGAGGCCAAGGCCATATCCTAGCCATAAGGCTGGGAGGATGTTTAACAGTGTGCTATTACGCCAAAAGAGCGGATAGGTTAGTTTTAGTTACCATTCACCCGGCATGCCTCTGGTCCATTCCTGAGGTTCTAACTGCCACAATCCTACACGTATTCTCCAGTCCTACCACTAAGGGTGCGACCCTTTCGCTATCACATCAATACTACGAGCTTTTGATGTTACACCGGCCTAAGCCGTATGGACAAGGAGGGAAGTCTCTACTCATTATAGGATGGCTGCCTCTAAGCCCACCTCCTGTTAAACTAAACTTTATTTCAAAGCGTGCTGTTACGCCAAAGACTACTATCGGTGCTTTTGTCACTTCAATAGTTATCTTAAGTTACCTATTGAAGCCGCTCCGTTGGATTTCCCAACGTTTCTTTCCTATAACCGGCTTATTACTCCGGAGTTATGTACATCAAGCCTTCCCTAGACAGGTTTCACTTTTCATGGAGCCCTGTTGTCAGAGGGACAAGTGCGTTAGCGACTCGTTACGGCCCCGCTCAATCCGTTTAGTCCGGATCTAGACTATATAGATGTACCAACTGTCTCTCATTAAAGCACAGGTAACTATACCTGCGTCGATTTCTCGATGGCTGCTTCTAAGCCTACTACTTTGAAAATTTAGAGTCTGGATGGAATTGAACCACCTACCAGCCTTTTGTAGCCAGTGTTTGCTGTACTTATAATTGTGCAATTTATAACACAGCCTCAAGATTCTAACAACCGTCGTTCCAATTACCTCTGAAGAAAAGCCCAGCGTTTCTGTCTCCATTATGACAAAAGATCAAATCTAGGCCATTAAACCCTGGTTCTAAGTATTGTTGAGCAATAAGTTCAACAAACTTAAAGTTGCTAGTATTATGAGTTGCACTATACCAACTACCCTCTACTCCAAGAACTCTAATCAGCTCAGTAGGTTTAGGAGTAATTGTACCTAATTTTCCATCTAACCTTATAAATTTTGTTTTAATTTTGCTCATGTTTTTTTAAGAAGGATATTTATTATCTGGGTTATCGTGGGTATCAAGTTTTTTCGTAATTTCTGATACAACGCACCCAAGGGATTTGAGGTATACCAAATTCAGAATATTGCTGGAATTCTACAGTCGCCATCTGCCCAATAAACTCTTCTCTACGAATATACAACTCTTTCAGCCATTCCATATCCCCTTCAATATTGGCTGCGAATGTAGTGTCCTTGGTTTCGTTAGTGGCAGGTTTATGAAGTTTCAGGATAATACGCTTGGCACATCCTTTCCAATCTCCATTACCTTCTTGTATTTCTACTATCTCAAACTCAGCATCTTCGAAATGTTTTAGCTTGAGTAGATATTTAGACCTGCCTTCTTTGAACAAACAATCACCCCATCTAATCATCAAGCCTTCACCACCAGCTTCTTTATTTTTAGCCAATTCTTTCTTTAAGACACTGAAGTCTTTAGCTATTTTATAATCAACTAGGTGTATATAGTCAGGCTTAAACTCTTTTAATAAGGCTTTAACACCTGTATGACGAACAATCCAAGGGTCGGTCTTAGAAATACCATTAAACCCATAACCATCGAATACATGGAATTGAACAATGTCTTCAGATAGTTTAAGCAACTCTGGTGTAAGATCCTTCTCCTTAATAACTACACTAACTAATTTGACAAGTCGATTCAGGGTTTTACGATACTTATAGTTGTAAGCTTCGCCGTCTATAAAAGCATCTGGGTACTTCTTAAAGATAGGCGCTAGCGCGGCGCGTATATGAGGCGTGGTATGAAAGGTCTCTCCACCAGTAGAATAAGATCTACTAGCCACGGCCTGATATCTAACACCATTCAGCTTATCTTGGTATTGTACAGGAAATACAACCTCATCTTCACGATCAACCCACTTGTCACCTTTCATTGGTTTGACATAAGTAGTATTGTCTACTTCGGTCTTATTCTCTACATAACCCTTCTTCTTTTTCTTAGTCCACTCAGCCTTAGCTTCTTTTTCAGCCTGTTGCTTACCAGTTGTTTCATTTTTCTTACCAGGGTTTTTTCCTTCACAAGCATGAGGTTTGGTTGAAGTTAGTTTTCCACCCTCCAACCCTTCAGTCACACTATAAGTATTACCTTCAGTACTTATCTGCCATGTTTGTATATTACCCTTACTATCTCGTTTATATAGAATTGGAAAGTCCATTCAATATGTAAATTACGTACATCACATTATCTATACCAAAGACAGGCTGGATGTTGAGCCATATGTTAAAAAGCTTCTGGGTCATACTCTGTAAATGATATTGTGATTATCGAGCGTACAGCCAGCTCCTTACCTATAGCTATAAACTTGTTCTCGCCAGCTAGTTTTACGTGGAGACAAACATTACTTTCTTTTAGAAAAAACGAACGAACTTTGGTTACATACTCAGAACAAACCTCCTGATCTAAAGGTAAGGTAGGACAAAACACTGAAGGGTCTATTTCATACGTACCAAATTCTGCAAATTTGATTTCAATTTTTGGTTGATATTTTTTTGTTTTAATACTCACGTTATTTATATAATGGCTGCCTCTCCAGGATTCGAACCTGGAATCTTCTCGTTCAGAGCGAGCTGCGATAGCCAGTTACGCTAAGAGGCAATTAAGTTGTTAATGCATCTAAGTACAACTCTGTATCGTACTTCTTATTACATCTACGGTTTTTGCGGCGGTCACGTACTTTAAGTTTGGCTATATCTTTTCTACGGTTGCCATATCTCTCGCCACGTTCTTCCTGCCAAAAAGGCATCGGTAACGATCTATTTGCCATAGTTAGGATTGTATGTTTTTGAAAATCCGATTCCGTCAATCTTCAAATCCATACGTTTAAAATTTGGATTAAATAAATTTGGGCTAGCTATTTCACTAAGCAACCCATGTATACAAAACGAGTTGTAGTTATGTCTAGCTTTGAGCATGGCTATGGTATCTGGAAAGATACAACCTTTCTTTATATTACGCTCATAGATTTCTTGCAAGCCACCAGGCCCATACAATTTAAAATTCTCATCAAGATATTTAGTAGTTGCCCCATTAGATGCTAGAACTGCATAGGTCACACTAGGAGACCTATTAGCTCCAGCATGGCAATGGATGAGTATTGGTTTATCTTGATCACCGTATTGGTCTACTACCTTAGCTGCACCATAAAAAGGAGAATAACCCCAAATACCAGTCTCGTGTATAGGAAACCAATAGTTAGGTACATTGATCCTGAAATTCTGACAAGGATCATCAGCTACGTTTATAACAGCAGCAAATCCTGAAAAGTCATCAGTTCTTACAGGATTGCAGGAAATTACTATCTTGGGTAGATTCATCTATATCTTTCTTAGCTTTTCTTCGTTCTGCTTTCTTACAAACAGTATCTAAATACTCAGCTTCCCACCAGTTAACCCATCCTTTACCAGGATGATAATCTGGGTGGTTATGTCGAATTTTTTTAGTGAGTCCGTAAGGTTTCATGTAATGGCTGGTCCTCCAGGATTCGAACCTGGACTAAGGGCTCCAAAGACCCCTGTGCTACCGTTACACCAAGGACCAATTAATAATAATAAAGCGCGCAAGGACGCACTCCATGGTAATCTCGTTTAGCTAATTCTAACCAAACTTTAAACCATTCACTAGATGTCCAATCATTCATATAATAATTTTAACATCTAGATAAAAAAGTGCCAGAGAAAGTTTCCAAAACGTGCCTATTCCAATTAGGCTATTCGGCCATGAATTAATAGAAAGCTGGTGGCCGAACTTTGATTCGAACAAAGATGAACGTCTTGAGTATCACTACTGGCTAAAATCTGGAGCCGATGACAGGGCTTGAACCTGCAACAATCTCATTACAAATGAGGCGCTCTACCAATTGAGCTACACCGGCTATTGAGCTAGCCCCATAACGAAGCTAGCTATATTCTTACACTGTCTTACCTTCAGTCTCAACAAAACGCTTTAACGCGTCAGCATGCTTTACCAATAGCTTAGCTTTGGCTAAGCCTAAACTAAACGGATAACGACTATTCTTGTTTATAACAAACATAGGACGATTCTTATAAGTATCTAAGTCAACAGTTGAATTATCAATGTCGAGTATAGACTTAACTGCTTCATTTATTTCTGTGGTATTTGTATTTGTGGTATTCATATTTTACTTACTATCCCAGTTTACTATTAATATGCTAGTTAAATTGGGAAAAATGGTGGGTCGGGTGGGATTCGAACCCACGACCTACTGCTTAAGAGGCAGCTGCTCTAGCCAACTGAGCTACCAACCCATAATAGGAAGGTATCCACCTTCCTGGCCCTCTAACTATTTGTTAGATCTTTGATTCGACCTTCTTGACTTCGGACACCACTGCTTCAACCGCATTCTTATGCTTGCGGCCGACCAGGATACCTACTACAAAGCCAACGACGGTACCGATTGCTAAGCTTACTATTACTGTCATATGTTCCTTCTTGTTAGTTGTTAATTCGCAGAGACCGGACTCGAACCGGCAACCTTCGCCTTATGAGGGCGCTACTCAACCAATTAAGCTACTCTGCGAGAATGGAGCCAATACTGGGAATCGAACCCAGGTATCTACTTTACCAAAGTAGTGCTTTACCATTAAGCTATATCGGCTTAATTTTTATTTAAACATTATAAATTCTTGCAAGCAAGCCTTTATTTTGTTTGGTAATCTATGATATGCTTTTTAATTTCATAAACATACTCATCAAAAGTTGTAACTTGTTTGATATCAAATTCTTGACAATAGATATCTACATTACCTTTTCGAAAATATGGTTCTGGGCAATAAACTATACTTGGAATACCCATACCACACACCAAACCTAATTCCCATAATGTGATAGGGGATTTTGTATCAGCATCGAAATAGAACGCAGCTAAAGTGGCTACGTGCTGTAATGCTTTGATCTCCCAGTCTACTTGTTCTTTAAACTTTGGGTTACCAATCTTTTGTTCCCAGGTAGAATCCCAATCCGCACGCCTAGGGTTTAAGACAGTAAAATTATGTTCAAGTACATTCAGCTGAGTTATCGTTTTTCTTTGCCAGTCATCGGCAACCCCCATCTCAATAGAACCTGCCAAAAATACGGTAGGTTTAGTGAAGTTGGTCAGGCTTTCTGGAGCGGTAATGATGTTCATATAATATTGTTTCAGCAAAGGTTCCTATTTGTTCCACTATATAATTTATTTTATGTTGGTTACTTGCTGTGCATGGGGAACCTAATGGAGTAGTTATGTCATTATTCAGGATAAGACATGAGCCATAGCTATCTGAGCTTATAGCTTTAGTCAATAACTCAAGCTTACCTTGAAAATTAAGTTGGGCTTGGTACCTGAGTTCAACGTGATCTACTTCTCTAGCAGCCAGCCTAGTCTTTATATCTTCTACTGGTGATTTTACAATAACTACATTATTGTTGCATAAATATGTCATACCCATATCTATTAATAATGGAGCATTTATTAAAATTACACCTGTTTTATCTACGATATTCTTTCGGATCATTCTAGTAGTAATAGGCCGATAGAGCTCTCTCAGGAGACTATTATATCGGCTATTACTAAAGATAGCAGCACCAACTTCTTTTCGATTTGGTTTACCGTCTACCATTAATTTTACAGAAAGTATATCTTCGACTTGTTGTCTAAGACTTAATACCTCAGCATCCGTAGAATACCCATAAGTTATGTCACCAACTAACTGGTCTACATCAATATGATGAAAAGTGTTAGAACCTCCTAGCAACCCTAAAGTAAAGTCACGATCAAAAGGTTTATGTCCTCTCACTAAAGAGCATACAAAAGATTTACCAGAAGCTATAGTACCAGTGACACCAAGTATCAGCTGACCTTTGGCAATTTCTAAAGCAGACTTAGTAGCTAACGTAACGTAACCTCTCACATCTGCATTGTAAGCCATTAATTCCTTGATAGCAGAAGAGCTAATTTTTTGGTCTTCAGGATTTGAGAATAAAACATGAGTATCTATACCTTGTTCTTGCGATACAGTTATCTCATGTAACATACGCTCATACTCGGTATCTTGTATGTTACGTACTCCTTTTATCCTAGTACTAACCCCTAATTCTTTAGCATAGTCACATTCCAATAACCCGTTAGGTAAAATAGATACTTGTACCTGTTCGAAAGGCAGACCACGTAGAGTTTCCTCAGCTATGTTTTTTCTGATATGAGAAGCAAAGGTGTACTTTTTATTTGGATTATCTGCAACAACCACAAACACCTTGTCAAACACACGAATAGCCCGTTCTACTAATTTTTTATGGCCTAAATGGAATGGGTCAAAACTACCTGTATAAATACATATTTTTGGTTTCATAATTTAGTTACTTTCCATCCTTTATATGGCTTACCACGAGAAATACAGGCTCGATGTAAACCTTTGTAGTTTAATCCAACTTTTGTACATAAAAATTTTAACTCGTAACCTTGATGGGTCTCGCCGGTTTTAGACTCTAGTTTATAGATAACTCTTTTTATACCTGTTTTAGTCCAACCATTGTAAACATTTAATTTACCATTATGTAACAAACGTAGGGCAGTAACATTAAGATCTTTATGTTCTCTGCAAAATTTACGAAGATTACGTATGTCCTTATAAACAATACCGTCTGGTGCCGTAAAAGAATAAGGAACTAAACATTTATTCTCCCATGTTTGTAGCTGCTTCAACTTTGCACTTTCACTCATCTTAATACCTTTATGCGCTTTTGATAGAGCTTGTCTGGCTTTTTTAGACCATCTACGTCCAACACAAGAACCCGCGACCCAGCAAACATTGTAATTCAAATTTGATGGATAATTCATTTTTCTATTATCCAAATACTGTTGCTCTAATTTAATAACATCATCAGTGTCGGGGATTTGTTGAAGCACTTCAAAGGTAAAAGCTTGTTCTCCATACTTATTCCAAGCTCTTTGTAGATGTTTCGAATGGTGCTTGCCTGCTTTAAGATCAGTGATATGTCTGTGCCACCTGTGCTCTGGTTTCCGCCTTAAAATGCTTCCTATATATGTAGCTTTATTTAACTTATTGACAATTTGGTATATGTATCCCATAAGATAATATTATCATTGAAATACATAATCGTCAATCATTTTGCCACCTTTTGCATCCACTCTTTACGTGTTTGAAACACACAGATAGGAGTCGAGAAAAAGTCTGGATAAACAGTCGAATCATCAATCATAAGGTCGAGGTTATGCATCCTAGCATAGTCCCCTTTTGCACGATTCCATTCATACTGGTCCATCCAAGGATTATTATTCTCATCATAAACCACAACTGCACCTTTAGCTAAGCAATGGTCTACTACCGAGAAGAAATGTGTAAATTGAATATCTTTTAACTCATCTGGTTTTAACTTTTCTTTACTAGGTCCAGTCAAGATATGTACCTCATGACCTGCTTGTTTAAATAACTTCGACATTTCTGCAAAGAAAGGGCGATGAGCGTCTATTGTTCCATGAATATCTAAACCAATTTTCATTTTCATTTTAAGTTGTTATGTAATTAAAGGATATTTCGGCATGGGTAATATTAACTAGGTCTACCAAAGTTGTTGGGTCTATATGCTCAAATTCCATAGCTATATAGTTATCAGCAAATAGGCTACTTGAATTTTTAGAAAGGTTTATTGCATTTACATATAACCCTCCTCCAGAAACTTCAAAAGTTCTTTTCAACTTAGTATATAAGGCGTCGGGTTTTCCTTGTTTAAAGAAAAATTGTCCTGGAGCTACTTCTGAAAACTTGAGACCTCTAATTGTTTTATCTATAAACATTTTTTGCGTTCCATTTCTATCATTTTACGAAAGTTATCTTCATAAATACCTTTATACTCTTTTGTAGACCATTCTACACCATCTAAACAATCAACCACATTTTTAAAAAACTCAGTACCATGAGATGTACTGAAAATTAAACCATTCTGATATTTACGACAGAATTCCATCCTAAGCCTGACAAATTCTGCTGCCCAAACATTTTTAGGGCAATTAGCTAGATAGTTTATTGCGTTTATACAATATAATCTCATATTATCTGTTGTTTATTACTTTTAATGTAAACAGAATACTATGGATACTCTGTATAAAATGGGTAGTTAACGGGAGTCGAACCCGTTCCACAAGTGCCACAGACTTGGATGCTAAACCGTCACACCCTAACTACCATACAGAGCCTTAGACCGGATTTGAGCCGGTATTGATACTTTACGAAAGTATCGTCCTTCCATTAAACGACTAAGGCATTATTACAAAGCTAACTCTAACTTACGATCAGGCTCAGTAGGTTTGGCTTCTAGAACTTTATCATCAAATAGCTTAAACCCTCCTAGCTGTATAATTCCACACACAGGGCAAGCTAATAGATATCCTTCTTCAGACATACCTCCAGTTACAAAAGGATGTTCAGACTCAGGGTCTAGTACTAGTATTATACTACCTAATATCTTTTTTGATTGGTTGCGGAAAGGTACTAGCTTTACATCTTTACCTATAAAGCGGTGCCCATAAGCACAATAATATTCTGTTGTTTTTTCTTTTATTTTCATAGATATGGTGGGCGCTGAGGGATTCGAACCCCCGACCACCTCGGTGTAAACGAGATGCTCTACCACTGAGCTAAGCGCCCTATTATTAAGGTTTTATTTCAATTAAACATGATCCAGCACTTTGGCTGCTAGGAGATGATAATCCTTCAGTATAACTACCAGCACCTGGTAGATTTTCGTAGTAATTATATATTCTTACAATACCTGAAACAAAATAATCAGATACTATTTGTACATTTCTTCTATATGTAGCTGTGCCTGTTATAGCTTTCCAATCACTAGTTACCACAAATACTGTGCTATTTGTAGACGTTGTGCTAAAAGCTATTGAAGGAGCTGTTTGAGCAACAGCTGTTTTTGTTTGTACTATTGTGTTTGCATTTGATAGCACATATAATACAAGCCCTCCTGTCACAGTATTGTTATAAGAGACAGTTACAGTTTGATTTCCATTACCTGAAGCTGTCCATATCTGAGCATTACCACTTTGTGACCCACTTGCTGTCGCTCTGTTAACCCAGTTTAAATTAGGAGAACTAGTTATAGTAGGTACATTATTTTGAGAAAAGTCTGCTTCATTAGCCAGCATAAGCAGTAACAAAGCATTTGGCGGGATATTACTAGCTGTTACACTTAAAGGTGTCAATCCAGTTTTGGTGTATACTGCTTCTATTTTAACCTTTGAGATTACAATAGGAGGAGGTAGATACTTAAGCCTGAAAAACATCTTAGGTTCTAACAAACTAAAGCTCGTGCTATTAGTATCTATCCAGGTTTTTAGATCTGTTGAATACTGTATAGCGGAGTTTGGAGGTGGGTTAAACAAAACCATATTGTTGGATACGTTAAACCAAACAACATTAGTTTCAACCACAAATATATCCACTTTAGATGTAACTGTAGTTAACCAATCTCTTACTGAATAATCTATATAGTCATACCCCACAAAATTAGTATATGGTGTATAATATAGAGTAGGAGGAGTTCCAGATATACTCCCGTTAAATGGACCAGCCAAGATAGAGAACGTTATTATATCTTCGAACTGATCATAAGCTACCAAGTTTATATTAACACTTGTATTCTTGTATAATGAAACAGGGTACATGTAAGTCTCTGGGGGAGGATCATTGGTACTTAAAGTAGCTTTAACTTCATTAGATAACGGACTTTCATTACCTAATTTATTAGTAGCTGCTATAGAAAAATACCAATCTCCTAAGTATAACCCAGACATAACAGCTGAATTAACGTTAGGAGGAACAGTTTTCATGAAACTATAACTTTCAGGAGTATTTCCATAGTACACTTTATACCCAGCTAAGTTTGTTGAAGTATAAGGATTCCAGGATAAAGTTATAGAGTATGCTTGTGAAACTATACAACTAAGTAATAGTATATAGATTACAAATATCCTCATACTGCCTCCTTCTTCAAAGTAACTGCATGTACTTCTGTATTGTCTGGCTGTCTAAGTGTAACTTTACTATCAGGCTCTTCTTTATAGCCTTTATCTAAGTGCTCTTTTATTTCTTGAGCAAACTTTTTTGGATCATCTTCAATTATCAATATATACATATTTTATAGTTACTAGAGAATAAAGGCGTAAGGCGCTTGCTTACCGCCGGCTATTCCAATTCGCCTACACCCCTGATAATGCAGGGGTGATGGGACTCGAACCCACAAACAGCAGTTCCTATGAAGTAAGCCTCACTGTCGCTACTAGTAACAAAATTAAATCACTTTATCTCTTTACCTAATCTCCAAGTCATAATACCATCTTCTCTAAACCCAAATTGTAAATGGTAATCTTTTAGACCAGCTGCGCTACCTTGGGTCATCTTCCAACCTACCGCATCTGTGTACATATGATCAGGACAAACTGGAGCATTAGTTTCTATATAAACATACACAACTTGTGTCTTTACTATTAACTTTATTTGTTCGTCAATTATATCAGCAGCTATATTGCTTACTAATCTATGTATTTCCTTAGTACGTGATACTTGCCTTGATTCTTCTATTTTAATTATTCTGCTAGTAATTATCGCACCTAAAACACCAGTTATTATCAGTGTTAAGAAAATTGCAAGCCAATAATTGTGATCATTGCTTAACCAATCTTTTAATTTTTGAATTAGATTCATATTATAATTGTCCAGTAAGGAGCAACAAAGCTAGCTCATATTTATCTATCCTTTTACCAGGTAAGTCAGAGCTATTATGAATAAGGTCGGCTATCTTTACATATTCAGCTAACAGAGGACCATGTTTAATATCGTATATATAGTCAACATATCTAGTATTCTTCTTTTTAGTAAGAACCTTTAAGATAGCATATAAACTGATAAAAAAATCGTCATCCTTATCAACACCAAACAGTTCTTGGAGATCTTCTACACAGGTTAGCTTATATAAGTCAGGATGGTCTTCAAATAAGTCATGCAACCAAGAGGCACATAATACCAACGCTTTGCATCTTTCATTAAGATTTAGGTCGATATGAATATTTTTATATACCAAGGTTCCACTTGAAATCATTTTTACTATCGCAGCTGGATGTGTTATAAATGGAAGTCCACCATCTCTAACATCATTACTATGCCCTAATGTTGCTATTTGTTCTGCTTTTTTTATATATTTTTCGTACATAACTATTTTGGTGCGCTTATGAGGAGTTGAACCTCAAACCTACTGATCCGTAGTCAGTTGCTCTATCCAATTGAGCTATAAGCGCTTAAAGTTCCATATCTGTTACTGTTTTTGAACTAGCTTTAGGAGATATACTTAGAAAATACTCCGAGCCTGTCAGGCTTACATCGAAGTAGTTTAAGTCTAAAGTTATTTGAAAACTATGCTCTACATAGTTAGGCCAAACAACTAAGTTAGCTCCGTTTAGCTTATGGTTTCTTAATGCATCTACTTGTACAAACCCGACAATTTTCATAATTTTGGAGCAGGTAGTGAGAATCGAACTCACGCAGTCTGCTTGGCAAGCAGACACACTACCATTATGCTATACCTGCTAGTTAAAATGCTGGTTCATGAGCACCAGAGGAAACCTGATTTCCCGTCATGCTACTAGGACTAGTTGCCACTTGTCCAGGTTCGCTAATCTCATTACCATTACGTTGTGCAACATCAATCCAATTTCCATATAAATCTCGTCGTCTAATATTTAATGTTGGTATGCCAAATAATTCATGAGGAGTTATGCTTACTTGTAACTCTTTTATAGAAGTATCAGCTTTGTAGTTCAAAAACTGGTTATCCATAAAGACTTGGCATAAAAAATTTAAATGTATTTGATTAGTAACTTCGTATGTATTAACTGACCCTTCATGTTCAAAAACTGCAAAACCTGTAAATACAGCAGATGCACCTGGAGTTGGTTGAACTGGTGTTACACCAACACCCAATAATGTACCAACTGTGGTCATGGTGTTATTAAATTGTAAAAAATTTGACATATATAACTGGTGTTTCGCGGATTTCACTACACACCTCCGGTAAGTCATCATCCCACGTGTATACCCGTGCCGGTTGACTAATTGGTGGCTGAGGCCGGACTCGAACCGGCAACACGAAGATTTTCAGTCTCCTGCTCTACCATTGGAGCTACCCAGCCATAATACCTACCCACCTCTTTACTACACTGGTTGTCCTGTAAGGTGGTTAGAGGCGGTATCGTTCGGAGAATAAAGAATTGCCGCTTTATTCTCCTGTAACAACCACGTTTCAAGTACGGCAAACCGTAGGTATTTTAATATTATGAAACTGTAGCTAATCTTTCTTGTTCTGCTTCTTTGACAGTTTTACCTGTAACTTCTCTACATTGTAGTTGTTGTTCCACAAAAGCATCCCAATAAAGATCACTGATTATAGACCTAATATCTGCTACAGGAAGTTTGGCTGAAGATAATTTAGCTATCACAGCGAATATCCTCTTTTTAGCTACTAAGTCTCCTTTATCAACCTTCCTCCATTTGTTGTTTGGAAAGTCGATACGTTTAAATATATCTTCTATATCATCGTTAGACATATAATTTGGTCGTGGTGGTTGGGATCGAACCAACGGCCGCCGCTTTATCAAAACGGTGCTCTACCACTGAGCTACACCACGTATAATTACTTTTTAATCTTTTTGTCTTTAAGTTTAGGCTTTTGAGCAAACGGATAGGGTAAATTGTGAGCACTTTTTTCTGTCAACTCACAATACTTCTGTTTCCAATAGCGTTCTGTAGTATCCTGAGTTTTTTGCTTTTTATCTTTTACAGCCTGCTCAAGTAAAATATCAAGCTTTTTAAGCACCTGTTTTTTATTTTTAATATTCCACCTTTTTACTGTATTAAATATATCGGCTGCATTAGGTATATCTAACTTAGGAGCTAAAAGGTCTATACAAAGGAACAATCTAGTTTCTAATGTAGGTTTTGTAAATTGTATTCTAGTCCAAGTATTTTTAAGGTGTTGAACATCATATTTACTGGCACATTGTAACTGATGATATAAATATTTGGTTACTATCAACTTATTAAGAGGATCTTCATCATCTGAGGTGATGACTGCATTCCAAATTTGGTGTAATAGATAAGAAGCCGCGAAATCAGGGCTTCTTTGCATCTTATCAAAACATACACCTATAACCTGGGCAATATGGTCGCTTAATGGTTTTAACTTTTTTTCAAATTCATCATCATATCTATTAATAGCGTACTGTAGATACTCTAGTTCTACCCAGAGGGTCATTACCCAACTTTCTTCATGTTGAGTATCACTGTGATGAAGGTTAAAAGGTATACTACCTTTATTTTTAGCCAACTCATGGACACGAGAAAATTCAACCCAGTTTTTGTATTTTTCCAAAGTTTGCTTATCACCAACAGCTTCTAGCTCTTTTATTCTCTTTTGTTGTGCTTCATGGTTATTTAAACTATCTAAGTACTTAGACTTATCTTCAGTAGTATGAATCATCGCTAGATGAGGTAAATACAACCTTGAAGCATTTTCGGTTAGCATAGTGGTTCCTAAGAACCAGTTAAATCCTCCAGCACCTGCTTTGCTATTTAAGAACGCAGGCCAGAAACCGTTTACTAATGGTTGCCATATACTTATGTTATCTTTGTATATTTTTTCTTTAGTATCTTCCCATTTACTATTGATGCGATTGATACCAAAAGCTATTTTTGCAAATCTTTCTTCGTTTGATAATCCCATGTTATTTATTTAGTTTATTTTTTAATTTTAGGAATAAAGCTTCGTCTCTTTTAAGTTGGCTTAGCTTAGCTTTTCTTTGCTTAATTCTCTTAGCATTCAGAATCTTTTTGGCTAACTCTTTTTTTAAAGCGGCTAAGCGACGTGGAGATAATTCTTTTAGTTCAAATATCTTTTCTTTAAGTTGTTCACCATCAGCTAATAGCTCTGCTAATGAGTAAAAAACTTCAGACTTATCTTCTGGAAAACCATCATCTCTACCTGCGAAAGAGCCTACTACCACTCCTTCATAAGTTTTTAAGAATTTAGGGTTCATATTAAATTGGCGGCAGCTGAAGGACTCGAACCCTCACCGGTTTCACCCGCACTCCGATTTCAAGTCGGGGGCACTACCATTATGCGAAGCTGCCTGTTGTATCACCATCGTGGATTATTTAATTGTACGTCAAATATTCGTTTAATCCCCCATTTAATGAAGAACCAACCGAATATAAATATACCTATCACTAATAAAGAGGTTATAGAAATTCCTACTGCCCACAAAGCTATAGTAAATATTAGATGCATATTTATTTTTTATTTAAATTTAACTCATCAGGAACAAACTTTAAGGTTATCTCGTTATTGCACCATAAAGCGTAATACATATTCTGAGTGTCCAAACAATAATTTCTGGAGTCTGGTTGGTGTAATTCTCCTACTGTATTTTTCCAATTATTTTCTTTAGCAGAAGCATACATGTTAGTATGGCCAAAGATCTGATTTACGCCGGGAATGCTATTAAATTCATGGTTAAAATCACACCAAGTCAACCCTCCTTTTTTTAACACTCCTCCTCTAGCCCTACCTGCACAAAAAAACCAATGTCCTTCACTACGTCTAATAGCCTCTTGTGCTTTTTTATCTTCTTCAATTAAGTAAGCTTTTATAGCATCAAGACTTTTATAACCATGAATTGTAGTTTCATCAATTACATAACAAGGATGTAAGCCTGCATGACTAATCAACCAGTTATCACCTAACCAATGATAAAACTTGAATCTTTCCCAATCTGTAGGTCTAAGCACATCATTAATAAGAGTATGCTTAAGATGAGTGTAACCAGAACAACTAGTAAACCTACTATTAAAGGCGTAAGATAGGTCATGGTTACCCCAAAGCCAGATATCATTAGGGTGAGTAGCCATCCTACTTTTTATCCAAAGTGCAGCTTGTCTGTTTATATCTGGGTTGTCATTAAAATTATCAAAATGATCCCCTAAAAATATAGCCTGTTCTGGCTGCTCGTGTTTAAGAATCTGGTCTACTAATCGAAATCTTAAATGTATGTCAGGTATAATTAATGGCATTTATTCAATAACTCCTCAGCTAATAACTTAAAATTGATACCATGATTTTTACACCTAGTTAACTTATAGGAGTTAACAGCACAGGATTCTATCATCTTTAGCAGAGTTATCCATTTATTCCTACCAGAAACTTTAATTTTACTTCTTTTCGTACACCCTGTTACATAAAGTGTAATACCATTAGGAATACCATTATTTAGTGCTCCTCTGAATTCTAACTTCAACTCCAAGAGCTCACCATCATAGTAATCTCTTTTAGCAAAAGTGCACCCCCAATTATTAAAAGGTTTAGGTATAGGCTGCATACTAACAAACCCATTAGAGTTTAAGTATGTGATTAATTTTTTTGAAAGTTCTTCAGGCATAATATTCTGGTCTTACTAGCTAAAAATACTGGGTATGGGCTATGAGCTTTTTTACGAAGTCCCATAGCCTGAATTGCAATGATACGCTTATTACGCTTTTTCTTAAATTTCTTAAGGTAAGCTCTAGCATCCTTTATTGTTTTCAATACATGGAAACCAGACCAGTAATAAGTACCAACACCATCATTAACCCATTTTCTTTCAGCCTTTAGCCATTTGTTCAATGGCAATACACGGGATTTTTTAATACCGTGGAACAATGTTTTATAGTCTCCAGTTCTAGTAACTTCTACTATACGGAAACAATTGTAAATTTTTCTCATTAAATTGGCTCCGAGGGTAGGACTCGAACCTACAACCGGTGCATTAACAGTGCACTGCTCTACCATTGAGCTACCTCGGAAGAAAGGTATAGAATGTGGTCGGCTACTAGATTTATATAGATAGGTCCTAGACGGGTAGCCTAGGTCCGTGCAACAATGTGCCGGGTATTCTCTAGTAATTTCCTTCACGTTCGCCTTACTATACCTAATTCATAGCGGAGACTGGATTCGAACCAGTGAGAGCTTTTGTGAGGCCTAGAGGCTTATGAGACCTCTGAGTTAGACCTGGCTACTCTACCCCGCAAAATTTTATATACTAACTTAAATATTCTGTTAAAAAACTTAAGTTAATTTACAAAGGTGGTCACCAGTCTCTTGTACTGGTTTATATATTTCAAAAAATCGGTCCAATTTATTACTAGGATGTAATTTACTGGGAGCTACTACATAGTTTAACTGTTCATTACCCCACCGATCTTTAAAATTACTAGGCTTAGTTGGAGCTTTTAAAACATCGTCTTTATGTATCCAACCAGCCATTTCTAATGTTTTATTCTTCTTTCTAACTAAAACTAATATATCTACTTCTTGGCTTAAGATGTCATTTTGTTTAATTAACAAATTATCTCCTGTTTCTGTAGTCTTAACATCTATGTAAATTGGCTCTTTATCTACATATAGTTTAAAATCATAATCATCACCCTGAGGTCGAGATGATATATCTACAGCAAGGCTATACTTGTTTCCAAAAAATAGTTCACCCTCAGCTCCTAAAGTATCTTCTTTATAAGGGTTCTTTTTATCCATTCTAGCATTGCTACTGGTTTTATGAGTATCCCTACGTAGCTTTGCTAGTTCTTCAGCTGTAATATTATTTAACATAAATTGGTGCACACGACAGGATTCGAACCTGTATAAAACCGCTTAGAAGGCGGCTGCCTAATCCGCTCGCGCCACGTGTGCATTCTGAAAATTTAATTCAACGACTTTTATACCCGTTAATATAAGCCTTCTTCAATTCTTTATTTTTGTATGGATTAACAGGAGATTTTCTTTCTCTCCTATCTCTATCACCTCTGTAAAAGGCTTGTAATATCTTATCAATCATTTTTACTTCGCTCATGGTTCAAACTCTCTCTTAAGCTCTAGGTACTTCTTCTTTCTATCTAGTTTGGCATAGTCTTCTTTGGACAGCCCTAGTCCTCCACCTTCTTTTCTTTCTCCATGGTGGTCAATAGGGAGCCAGTTCTTTTTAGCCATTATTCTAGCTACTTCCTCAAACTCTATAGGAGCGTAGTTGTGGCAGTCAACTCCTACATCAAAAGATCTAGCATTAGGATCATCAGGTAAACTACCATGAGAATGCCCATATAAATGCCAGCTTCCGTGGTGGCTCTTATTCCAAACCCTCATAGCGTAGTGACAGAGAGTTATATCCTGACCTTTGATATCTATCTCTCTATAGCTAGCTGAACTTGCATAAAACTTTGACCTATTCTGCCATGCGAGCTTGTCATGGTTTCCTTTTATGAAAACTATCAAACCATTAAGCCTGCGAAAGTACATGTCAAATTCTGCATCACTTCTACCAAAACAGAAATCACCTAGATGATACACCAAGTCATCCTTACCTACTCTATCATTCCAATTTTTGATGATAGTTTCATTCATCTCCACCACATCACTGAAAGGTCGGTTGCAATATTTTATGATGTTAGCATGGTTGAAATGTGTGTCTGCTGTAAACCAATATTTAGGTGAAGAGTCCGTATCCAAAATATCCTATATGCCGTTTCTGTTTATCAAATCCATAGAAATGAAAAGTGTCATTATCTGGCACTATATCAAGCTGTAGCTTAGGATCCTCATTTCTCAATACTGCTAATATTAATTCCAAGAATGAATCTGTATCCTCAACATAATACTTATAAGAATCAGGTTCTTCTTTATAAATACCTTTCGGTATTTTTACACCCTTCTCCACTAATCTGTTTATGACTGCCTCGGATATCATACTATCTTCATAGTCAGAACATGGAGGATCAAAATCTAGCTTCTCATGACCATCTAACCTAACACCTAGATTCTCACAAGCTTTAAAATAGATTTCTCTAAGTACCTCTACTGGTTCATTAGACTGAACCGTAAATGTTGCTTGCTTGCTATGACCATCATATGACCAGTCACCTATTGAAAATTTAATACTATACATAAATAATTGGGTGGGAGGCTGTTACACCTCCCACCAGTTATCAATTAGCGAATGACTAAGAGTTCAGTACCACCCACAAGCTTACGATTGTGGGAAGTGCTCTGGACGAAGACAGTGAAATTACTGAAATCATCAGGCTTCACTCGAATCTCAGCCTTTGGTAAACCGAGCAGGCTACGAGCATTGTCACCTGCATAGACACGCCCAGTATTGTCATCACGGATGCAGATGTGCTTGCCTCGTTGAACCGTCTCAGGCTTGGTCAGCTCATAGTAAGCCATGCCTGCTACATAGTCTAACCCCATGTTACCTTCAACAAAGTCTCGAATAGCTGCGTCTCTACGCACGTTACCGAGCTCATATTCAGAACGTTTCAGAGGGTCTAACTGAGAAGCAACTTGGCGAGAAGTTAGGTTACTAGTATCTACAGTAAACAAGCTCTTAGTACCACGTATACCTCGTGCACGGTTATCCATGTAACGATCAATAACCTCACGGGTACGATTGCTAAACTTTTCAAAACCAGCTTCGCTAGTAGAATCCCAAATATCTACATTAGTTGCATGAAACCCAAAATCTTTTGCATCTTGGGCACAATGACGGTTAGGAACTAAAGTTGCAACAGTCCAGTTATCTGGTAAGCTGTTCAGCTTTTTAGCAAGATCTCTCGCACTCTTATTTCCTGCGTTGTGTTCGCCATCTGTAAGCACATATACTAGAAAAGCATGGTCACCATAACGTTGAGCTGTTTCTTGAAGGTCATCAATAGACTTCAATGTAGCTCCGATTAGGTCGGTACCACCACCTGTAAAGTAATGATTTTCTAAAGAAGGTAGGCGCATAACATCCATGTCATATATAAGACATGTAGTTGATGTATTAAACATGTAAACTGAAACACGTGTTTCCTGATTCAGTTTTTGTGAACGTTTAGCAAGATGTGCGATTTGGTTATCAAATACGCGAACAACTTGACGTGAAAAGGTTGACATTGAGCCAGAGGCATCAATAACAAAGACTATATGGTTGATATAATTTTGGATCATAACTATTTATAACTAACTAGGTAAATCTCTACCTATTAAAATTGAAGAGCTCACTTAGGTAGTGAGCGGATTCCTGGAAGATCAGGAGTTCCGGGTTTTTGAAGACCTACCCTCTAAGGTCGGAAGAATGCAGGTTAGGTTGCTAGACCTAACTTCCGTATCCGTTGAGCTACGGACCTCTCACAAGCTACTCTCGCAGGAAATGTTTCAACGATTTTCTCTACTACCCTTACTCGTTGTATTGAGTGCCTTATAACGTTATTAGGCTTCTGCAAAGTGGTCGGCGTGGTGGGATTCGAACCCACAGTCTTCTGCTCCCAAAGCAGACGGAATAGCCAGGTTATCCTACACGCCGGTTAATATTTACATCATAGTAAATGCACCATAAGATGGCAAGCCATTATCTTGCTCAACAAACTTCTGTGTAAGTGTAGGAAATTTAGAGTTAGTCTGAACCCATTCAGTCCAAACTTCAAAATTTTCTACAACCCATTTAGCTTCTGCCAATCCATAACCTTTAGTTAGGTTACTATCTTTGTCGTCAGTAAGCTCTCGGACACGTTTGATGGCTGCAATTTTCTGTGAGCTAAGATAATTTAGCGCTTTTATATCTCGAATACATTTAGTTATTAACGTATATAAATTAGAGTTAAGTTGAGGAGTTACAGGACCTTCGATTTCAATCTCAATTGAACCAGGTAACCCATAAACTTTACATAACAAATCTTTTATATCTATTTGTGATAATTTTATTTTCATATTAAAGGGGGTCTCCTTAGTGTTAACTCCCAAGGAGACCGGTTCCAACTGCACAACCTTTATCGGTCCTTGTTACTTCGTCAGTGCTGTGACTAAAGGACTTGTATAGGTCGTTGGATAAAGTTCAGTAAGGGTCATTCAGGGCTACCCAAGGTCTAACTAGTTACATTACCATCTATCGCACCTTGCAACAAAGTTGCTTACTGTATACAAGAGAGTATTGCGGTAACGTTACGCTGACTGCGGGCTTAAACTCTAGCATCGTAACTCTCGCATTAACCTTTTTCGCTGTTTTGTACAAATTGGCGGGATGCACGGAATTCGAATCCGTAAGTCTTCACAGTGACAGTGTGATATGTTAACCAATTACACCAGCATCCCAACTTTAAATCATGTAGCTATAACCTGCTCGTTGTAACACTTCTGTCTGAGACATACTTGTTACACCTGTGTCATCTATCTGCTGGTTATAAATACGCATACGCTGCCCAAATCCTCGTTCTAGATAACGATCTAGTTCAGGATATAACTTCTGTGCTCCACTCCATCCAAGGTCAGCTTTGTCAGCTTTAGTAGGTTTAAATTTACGTGGCATATTATTGGTGGGCAGGACAGGATTCGAACCTGTATGTTTAGCATGTAGCAACTGATTTACAGTCAGTCTCCTTCACCATTTGGATACCTGCCCGGGTCATATATTAAGTTCTAAACGTCTTTCAGTTATGTCTTTGGTTATAGTACTTATTTCTTCTGGATTAACTTCAAACTTAAAATGAGCTTCTGTAACACAACTTTCTGGTAAAGGAAAACCATCTTTATCTTTTATAACAAAAAAAGCTGTGTTGTTTAACTTAACCTTGTACTTTTGCTCCAAAGCTGCTTGAACAATTAGTTTTATTTCTTTTATATTTAAAGTAATTTGCATTTTTGGTGCGCTCGGCCGGACTCGAACCGGCAACCAATAGCTTAACTTACTACTCTAGCTTTCGCTAGCCTTTCGTTGTAGTCTGGACTTTATCTTCCCTTAAAGGGTCAGGCGTAAAGTCTCTGAGGATAATGTCGAAACTTTCATGATCTTTAATCAGGTGTACTCCTTTCTTTTGGTTATTTTTAGAAGGATTCACTCGTATAACATATGAGTTACTACAAGTGTTAACACCAGCATTAAGAATGTTAGAAGGAACTACTAATAATTTATCTAGAGAAGGTATGTATATGACAAAATAGTCAAAGTCTGTATGTTTATATGTATAGACATACCCGTTAGGACCTGTTTTCCTAACTGGTAAAACTATTTTACCATTAATAACATCCACAGATTTAACCTGTATTCTCTTAATAATACCATTATACTCAATCAATAAGTCTATCTTTGATAAGTCACCAAACTCGGTGAATACATTGATACCTAACTGATTAAATTTGGCAATTGCTTTTGCAACAGCTATTGTTCCTTTTAACTTAGAATGTTTCATAGACCAGTAATATACTATGTTACCGGTCTACATTCTTTCCTGCTGATTGTCCATTTATATTGAATATTTTTACTATATAGTTAGTAATTCAATTTTTAGGAGTTTCCAGCATATGGCCTGATTCTCACATACAATTGTATGTGACTCTTATTTTTAAGGCTACTGCTCTACCATTGAGCTACGAGCGCATATTAAAGGGTTAAATCTAATTTACGTTCATTTAATTTAGGGGTGGGTTGTTCTTGTTCTTCCAGATTTGAAGTAGAAAGCGTCAAAATAAACGCATCTTTAGGTTCTTTAAAGTCTCGGTTCAGTTTTACACGATAATTAGTATAGGGTGTTTTATCTAATCTAACTTTTTGTAAATAAGCTGTTACCATGCCTGCTACTTCACCCGCAGTTAGCCTTAATTCTATTATTTTAACACTCATAGAACTTTATCTAAACATAGATTTCTTGGCATGTCAGCTACTGCTTTATTTATCTTTTTAACTTCATCTTCTTTGCTAACTTCAAAATGAAATGATAACTCAGTTATTTGGGTTTGCTTGGTAGTTACATCATAAAAGGTATTAATGTCTACACTCACTGGTTCTCTACCAAAACGGGCTACCGAAAACTGGTTTAATAACTGGGTTGCTTCGTCTTTATTTAATGTAACTTTAGTTTTCATAAAGGTGGGCCTTGATGGATTCGAACCACCGACCTATACTGCTTATTTAAGGCAGTTGCTCTACCTGGCTGAGCTAAAGACCCTTTAAATGGTGGAATCAAGGGGATTTGAACCCCTAACCCTCACAATGCCATTGTGATGCTCTACCAATTGAGCTATGACCCCACTAATTTATCAACTGTAGGAACTAGGATTAACAGATCATTGTTGAAGGGTAATCCTTTACTCTCTTCAGCATAGATCTCTTCACTATCAGTGGCTACTATCTCAAGTTCCACGGAAATATTATCAGCAAAAGCTAGGACTTGCCCTGTCTTGCTAACTTGTAATACAATCTTTGGTTTTTCTGGTAACGGTATCATAATTTTGCTTTTAGATATAATGAATCTAGGTTGTAGTCGCTGATTAAATCATCGAAATGAACTCTGACTACTTTGAATCCATTTTCTTCAATCCACTCTATAGCTGACTGAATGGTTTTATGGTCATAATGCTTACGTTCACTGTAGAAACCTCCTTGAGTGGAAGGACCATGGTAACAACAAGTGTTCCATAAGCCTATCCAACGGTAAGGTCCGCCTGTTATTTTCTTCACACTATGAAGTTTGTATATACAGTGATCATCTTTACCCTTCTTCCTATTAATAGGTAAAGCTATATAGATACAGCCTGTATCTTCTAACTCTACAGTGGTCACAGTACGGTGTACTAATTTACCACCTTCCCGAATGAAGAACTGTTCTTCTTTTTTCTTTGGCATAAATTTGGTGGACACAGACGGGCTTCGAACCCGTAACCCCCTGCTTGCAAGGCAGGCGCTCTACCAATTGAGCTACTGGCCCACTATAAAGTTAAATCTATCTTTCTCTCCGGTTCTTCCGGTTTTATATAACTACCCTTCAATCCAGCTTTATTAGCCAGGAACTTTAGGATAGCTTTTGACAGCTCATAAGCACTGGGATAGAAACCTGTATCTTTAGCTGCTTGATCTTTGTAATCGACAATGAAGGTACTTAGATCTTCGACATTAATCATTATCCTACTAAAGTCATAGGTGTCACTAGGTATTTCATGTAGTTTGGCTACACAGCTTTTTGAACTACTACCAGGTTTAGTATGTACTACCCAAAACCCATCAGCCATCCACCTATATGCTTCGTAGTCTGCTGGGCCTATTTTTACGTATCTTTTCCCTACCTTCTTGTACAATTGATCTGACATAACCTCCATTTTCCAGTTTAAGTTCTTGAGCAGAAGGTATAGAAAACAGATTATTAACCCTATTCTCTACTAGTTTAAGCCCATCTTCTAATCCTCGGTTGTATTGAGCTTCCAATAACTGTTCAACCCCTTTTAATAACAACTTTTCTTTAGCCATCAGCTTAAGTAAAGAGGTGTCAGTAGGAACCTTATTAGAAGCAACAGTAAAATGAACCGCGTCTTTAACACCTGTACGAAACCTTCCTTTTACCTCAATCTTGTAATGAGGTGGGTTATGATTTGAATGTATCAAGCATATGTCAAATAGCTTGGAACTAGGTTGAGATGTTCCTGAATAAGCACCATGATTTGGGACTAAATGCATAATTATTTTTAATTTTGTTTAAGCAGAGGGAGAAAAAGTTGAACAGAGCTTGTCTCATTTGCAGTAAGAAGTAACTGTTCGGGTCACTACCCTCAAATCGGTTGTAATTGACCAGTGCGTTACGCTGGTGGAGATTAGTTATGCGACATCATGCTCTTGACGTATGTTTAGCAGTAGTAACTTGAGCCCTCGCATAGGCATACTACCTAAATACTGCATTAACGACTTCTCTGCCACAATTACGAAAATTGGTGGAGAAAGGGTTTAAACGGTGTTGTTTCTTGGATAGAAGTAACCGTCTAGTATCACTACCACCTAAATCTGCTACGTGGGTTATCCGGATAATCGTAGCTTCCCCCGGTCGTTTTACAGGTTATCGAGCCTGTCTGAGGTTTACCCTCAACCTTTACAGGTCCTACTACTTTTTAAACCCCAAGCATCAGTATCGTATGCCTTATGCGGCGCGTGTACTTAACTAAAAGGCTGAACATAGTAGATAGTGAGACATGAACTGAACTTCTCAGTGATGGTATTCCAAGCATACAGAATACCTACCCAGTCTAGCTGTTAATCTCACAAAGTTTCTAACTTATACTTAGAATTATTAGTTTCAATAATATCTCCTTCAATTTTTGTCACTATTGAAGTTAACATCATTCCAGGAATGTTTATACCGTTACGACAAGTACGGTTTAACTTGATTGAGTCTCCTACTTTTATATCATCCATTAAATACCCTTCTACCCAATAATCAATAGGTAATGATACGTCACCATTATCTGCTCCACAAACGTAACCTTCCATAGGTGGAGTAGGAACTAATGGATTGTTTGATACCGCAAATTTTGTTAATTTAACTTTTGAGCTAATGTTCATATTTATACCAAGGAGGTTCTATGGTGTATCTCCATTTTGCAAACTTAGATTTCTCTTTTATATAATAATTTCTATAAGAAGAGACAGGATCTTTTAGTTTACATTCTTCAGGCATACATACCGGAAACGGAGTTAATCTTGTTTTTGGAAATTTAATTAGGTTTATATGCTCAGTAATCCAGTTTACTACAGTTATACAACTATGAACCGTATCGTATCTACGTTCATATTCTTTTAATAACTCAATTGTATGTTGGTATAACCAATTAAAATTGCTTGCTGAACGCCTTACCCATTTTGCACATGGATGATTATAATGTGTACGTTTATATGGAGGGTTATGCTTTATATCAAAAACACTACATAATAATTGACAACTTTCTACTATCATTTTTACCACATGCTTATCACATAAATAACGGGCTGCTAACTTTGGGTCTAAGTCTAATACAAATATATTCATTATGGCAGGAGCAGTAGGACTTGAACCCACACAAATTCTTTTGGAGAGAATTATGCTACCATTACATCATACTCCTTTTTAAATTGGCAGCCGCGACGGGACTCGAACCCGTAGTCTCTTCCGTGAAAGGGAAGTGTCCTAATCCAATTAGACGACGCGGCCATATTAAATAATTTTTATATATAGTGTTTTAGCTAAAGCGATAGTTCGTTGTTGCCAAGTGGCAGATACTGATGTAAATGCATCGCCTTGACATAAAGTTTGTAGTTCATTTGTGAACATCCTTCTATCTTGTCTGTTCAATCCAGACTCCACCAACCAGCACAAATACAATAGTTCGGTATTGCTAACGTTTGTTCTTACGTTTCTAGTTCCAATCCAACCAAGACAGTTGTTGTCCCAGTCAATTGTTTCTGGCAACATCTTCACCAGCACTTGTTTGAGTTGTGTGTCGGTGTATTGAGTCATAAATCTTTCTCGGTTAGTTGTTCTGCGGCGGAGAGAATTGTTTCTTCCATTGAGTGAACACTGTCACCAAGCTCGTGCATTTTAGCCGCCCTTCGCATGCCTTCTTTCATTGCGTCGAGTTGGATTTGCTTAATGCGTTCAACATCTTGCTCCCGTTCCTCAATACCCATTTTGGAGTCAAGCTGCTTATTCCACTCTTCTGCTGTCTTCATATTTAGTTCAAAATGGGAGCGCGGCAGGATTTGAACCTGCATGATTTTGCATGTCCAGCATCCCCTTCCTTGGCCTTCGATATGTTACGGATGCCTCCGGTTGGTTTTCGTCAGCTTCTAGGGTAACCGCCTGCGTCTGTCAGCTTGCTCCGGTTTATCGGTCCGTTGCTGTTCCGCCACGCGCTCATTACTTTAATATTTTTTTAGCTAAATTAAATATAGGCTCTAATAAAACTTCGTACCAGTTTGGTTTGTAAGGCATAGTTACTAGCTTAGCTCCTCCATTATCTTTGAACTGCGCGAAGTAACTATTAGAATAATCACTATCACCTAAGTTTTTATGTTTACAAGGTTGCGTAGGTTTACCTTCACCATATTTTATATTAGCCCTTTTCAAACGTCTAAACTGGTGCTCTCTTAAGCTATCTAAGAGTTGTAAGGATCTTTTTACTATTGGCTTATTATTTAATGCTTTAAACCCATGTACCCAGCATCTAGGAGCAGGTGAATCATTTCCTATTCTTTTTTTACCTACTGCTGTGGTAGCTAACTTATGGTAACTAGAAATTAATACTTGGTACTTATTTGATAATATCTTGATACCTCGTTTATTTTTGTACTTTAATCCGTATTTAATGGTGTCTATAATTTGTATAATCTTATCTTTTTCTTTTTTTATAGACTCCTCTCTCACACGCATTAAGCCATCATATCGTATTTGGTATCCTAAAAACTGAGTCCAAGGTATGCAACCAAACCATTTTCTACCAACCCATTTATAAGGAGCTTTAGACTTTCCATCCCAGAATTTACTGGTGTATACCCAAACCCTTTTAGGTTTATGGTATGGAAGCTTTAGCTCATCTAATACACTTAAATACCTAGCTAATGCTTTTTTGCATGTATCTTTATTTAAAGCACTTATAAAAGAATCATCAGAGTAGCGGAAGTAGTTCACTCCTTCTTGCTCTGTAGCTTTATCCGCTAAATCTAATACAAGGTTTGCTATTATACCAGATACTGCTCCTCCTTGTGGTACTCCTATATTCATTAGCATAGGGTCTTTACCCCATAACTTTCTTAAGTCCGCAGCAGGCCATTTACATTCTGCTTTTGGATCTTCTGTTTTAAGTGAATTTAGTTTGCTTAGAACAGATCTTGGAAAAGAGAAGCAATTTAAATAGGAATGAAATAAGCTTTCAGCTATAGGATCAACTGTGGTTTCAGTCAGTTGTAATTTAAACCTATTAAAGGCTTTTATAGCTACTTCATGAGCAATGCTGTCAAAAAACCCTTTGATATCACACTCAGCAACATACAATGGTTTTTTATTATTTACTCTATAATTAAACAGGTTCTCTATAGCTGTGTCTCTATTAAGCTCGATAGGCTTGTTAGGTGCTCTATATGCATACGAGTTTAAACTAAATAAAGGATCAAAGATATCTGTTAAATATTTAGCTAGTAAAGAGCTTACCACGCTGTCTTCTAATGAAAAATTAGATAAAGCTCTATAAGAATGCCCGGTTTTTAATTGCCATATAACACCAGGTTCACTAAACGTAAAATTACCTGAAAATACTCTGGATTTAAGTTTAGTAATAAACTGTTGTAAGTTTATCGCCCATGGCTCATTAGGAGTTCTAAGCCTTAATGTTAGTGTAGCTTTGATTAAAGCTTGTATATTAGGCTCTATTCCTTCAACTCGAGTTTTTGGTCTAAAACTATGCCATTTAGACCTCGGAGGGAGGAGATCTCGTAAACTTGTATTTTTATTAGGTACTTCTCTTGCACAAGCTAAACGAGCTACATAATTAAGTTCATAAACTTTATTAGCTTGGCAAATTCTTTTATTACAGAGATGTTTAATTATCTCTTTATCTGAAAAATAGCTATTAAAGTTTGTCATAAAAATAAACTAGCAGCGGAAAACGCTTTTAGCGTTACAGGTTACTGTTTTTACCTGGTAGCTTAGCTCCTTAACGATCGATGATCATAAGGTACACCACATTTATATAATTTAATTAATTATTAATATATGCGGCATGCTACCTTTGCTGGTGGGGGTTATACCACTTGTGTCCACCATCAACACCACGCTTTTAATTTGTAGCTGGTTACACTGCTAGCGAAAATCTTCTTTAGTATAGACGTTAACTTCGTCTGTTATCTTATAAGCCATGACCGCTTTTTGCCGGTAATGGTTTAAAGTTAACTTAATGATAGCTTTAAATTGGGCTTCATCACACATTATTCTAACAGGTATAACTTTTTCAGGATATGTTGTATTTTCAAACACCCATTTTCCTTTACCTGGACTTAAAATCGTAAGTCCTCCAGTAATTTTCATTACTAGTTTATCCCACTCTTTATGATGTCTAGTTCTAATAGGTTTAAGTGTGTCTCCATATATAGTAGGTACTAATACTTCATAAAGCTTTTTCATAATTCCAGGTCTATCCTTCTTTGTCTGAGCTCAGCTATTTCTTCTTTAGTCTTAGGAGTAAATAAGGCTTTAAACTCGCTTGTGCAATCAGCTGTATTTGTGATTTCTTCTGTTATATCTGTGATGTGAAATTCTCTTGGGTCTATATTAACCTCTATTAAATTTGTATATTTTTTTAATAAAGTTAAGTATGCCTCAAATGGTTTAGAAAAGTCTAGGTTTACGTCATTATCAACTCTTACACTAATTTTCATTTTCATAATTTTGGAGCAGTGGACGGGGCTCGAACCCGCAACGGCCAGTTTGGAAGACTGGCGCTCTACCAATTGAGCTACCACTGCTTTTAAATTGTTAGCTAACCCTGGTAAGCTGACCCAACCTACCAGGGTTTCAAAGAACAAAACCTAGGCGGTGCTATCGCTCCCACAGGTTTTCAAGGTGGTCTTCAGCCTGCTATCGCTGGCTAAGCGCCTTCTACAGGATATAACTAAAAAACCCTCGCCACTTATTGTAGCGAGGGTACAATTTTTCTGTTTCTCGCTAGTTATCTCTTACACTACCTTCGTAGCGTGAAAAGGATAACACCGCCCAATCTTTTGGTTGGGCTGGCATTACTGTTAGCGAATTTATATACATCTTGTAATCAAGATACATTACTTTAAATTGTTAGTCAACACTATTTACAATTTTTTAGCAATGATATTAGCTAACTCGTCAAAGGATAAACCCTCATCGCATAGAAAAGCAATAGTGGTATCTTCTTTTCTAAATTTTATGTTAACTAACACGTTGTCATCCCAAGCATCTTCATTGCGTAAACCTGCCCATTTAACTACGTTAACTGGGAGACAATTGGTGGACCCTAGGTATGAAAACAAACCAGGAGCCTGCTTAACAGGCTTCCAAGACTCCTTTTTCATACGCTTACGATGTAGTTCACATAAGACGCCTAATGCATCAAATCCTTTATCGGATTTCATTTGTGGTTTACTATGCTGAGGGTATTCCTCAGAACGCAAGGCTGTAATCCATAAATTTTTAATATCTTTATTCATAATTATTTCTCAAAAACATAACTCCAGTAGCGCGTGTCGTTTTGCTTTTGTACCTTGTCCCAATAAATATTACGAACCATAAACGCAGGATATTTGTTCTCTTTACAGAGAGATATCCAATGCTGTTCTATGTCTGTATATTTCCTGGGAGAAGGCACAGGGCTACTTTTAATTCCATATAACTGTAACATATGAGTGTCTAAACAAGTCACTTCACACTCATTAGGGTAGCAAAGTTCTATCGCAAACGAAGATTTTGCAAACCCAAGTCCATGACATCTCTCTTGTAGCCTGTTTCTAAATACAGCCCAAGATTCGTCATCTTTCTTATACCAGCTTTGAGGGTCATCCCAAAAGTCTTTTTTAAACTTCCATAAACCCTCAGTTCGTAGATTTATCAGACCTACTCCTGAAGTAGTGATCAACTTCATTAATTTAGTTTTTTCATCTAGTGGATCTGCTGTTAGGTTTTCATAAGCCTTAACATTAGCTTTCCAGGTAGTGTGTACTGATAAAAACGCAAACATCCATCTCTTATAATATTCTTGTTGAGATGTAGGTTTGATCTTATCCCAATACTCTTTATAGCGATTAATAGTATCAGTGTCTATTGTTTCAAAGTAAGAGGTAATTGTATCAAGTTTTATATTAGGGTATTTAATTTCTATAGATTCAGGCATAAAAAAACCTGCAAGCCAAGCTTGCAGGCGTGTTAAATTTAATTAAGTTAAAGTGTTTTTTTAGGTTTTACAGAGCCATATTTTGCAAAATAAGCCATTAGCAGTGAGTCAGCATCCTTCTTAAGGTCTAAATCAGGAAATAATTTTTTACCTAATTCTAAAGAAGCTTTCTTTAGCTCATCACTACCTGTAATGTTAGGTAGCATGGCATGCTGCCAGACTCGGGAGTCTATATATCTTATTTTAAATCCACATTGTTCTATAACTATAAGCTCAGCTTCTAAACAACGAATTGCAGACAACGTGGCTTTAAAACGTCTAGGGTTTACCATAGGTCTTTCCATCAAGACAAGAGTATTATCTTTAGGAAGATTCCATGAAGTTAATAACGCTAGCAACTTAGGTGCGTCAATTCTAGTTATATTTTGCTCTTCTTTGGTATAAGAATGCTCTTTCTTTACAGGTAACTTTTCGTATTTTGTTATATTTGGACCTAACAAAGCTACACCATTTGATGAAACACCATTATCAAAAGCGCAGATATACTCTTCTTTAATGTCAAGCATATCTACCCTTTAATAAGTAAGTGTTATAATTCATGAAACGGTTACAACTTTTAAGTACAATCCTACGAAGTTTAAACTGGCTAAACAATTCTAGTAATTCCATATGTATTTACGATACTAATGGAATTACTAGAAGTGTCAATTTATTTCTTAGCTATTACTGTCTTTGGTGGTATACCTGTAAAAGGATCAAATATCAGTTTAGCTTGTTGCTCAAATGTTAATGAAGACAGATCTACTGTACCTTCAATATTATTAGCCTTGATATTTGGCGTTTCTATTGTAGCTGTAGATTTTTCTGGTACCACTTGAGTAGGTTTTGATAACGTGGAGCTTTTTGCTTTTTTTACTTTGCTCTTTATCTTTGTTATCACGGCTTTCTGTATCTTCTTTTTTACGGAAGATGTCATCGAAGTTTTCTTTGAATGTTTCATTTGTGACTGGTAAAAAATGTATAGGTACGTATCTTTTAGCTTTCATGCTGACTTAGTAATTGCAGGTTCATCATCAGACAAGGTCTTCTTTTTCTTACGTTTTGTCAACCTTTCCTTTTCAACTTGCTCAACCTCTGTGTCTGATGGTAGCCCTGGAATCTCAAAAGCAGTTCTAATCAACTCTTTTGCTTCACTACTTCTACCTATCATAGCAGCTAAATCTCTATCATAGTACCCTACATCTGTTGGTATCTCTTTAGTTTCCCCTTCATCAGTAACATAGTTAATACCAGGAACTTGCCAAGTATGCCGAGCACCAGCTGATTTAACTAGCTGATCATAACCATCTTTACCAAGTTTTCTGACTAAGGGTGAGTACCAATCTATACCTCCGTTTATGTACATATCAAACTCGATTTTCTGAAGATTTCCTTCACGACCAAGTTTATTACGTTTACATACAATATTATGAGTAGAACCGAACTTACGCTCAACACCAGCAGCATTTTTGCCTTTTAATGTACCAGTATAAGACATTTTCCATTGATAAGTAGAGCTAAACAATGGAGCATTACCACCCATCATAGACTCAGGTTGTTCCTCACCAAAACCACCCATTCCGCCTATTTTTTCTTTTAACTGGTTTAAGGCCAGGAATATACAACGTTCATTTGCTAAAGGATGCTCCATTTCTCGATAGAACCTACTTAATAACCTAGCATGAGCACCTGGTGTGGTATCTGTGATATTATTTGAAGTATCTTGTTCATACTCTGTCACTGAACCTGCTATGGAATCTAGACAGATTAACAGAGGCATCTTACCATCAGGGTCAGTCTTAGGTAGGTTACGAATGTACATCTCAGCTATATTTAATGCCTGCTCTAAAGACTGAGGATGTTGTAATACTAAGGAGTTTGTGTCTACTCCCTGTTTTTGTGCGTAAGATAAATCGGCTGCATTTTCAGTCTCTAACCAAATAACACCTCCACCATTACGCTGGAATGTTTTAGCTAGATCAAAAAATAAGCTAGTCTTACATGAACCTTTTTTACCATAGGTCAAATAGAATCGACCATAAGCTAAAAAGCGCCTATCTAGAATGTACTCAAACAGAGGGTTGTCTACTATTAAGCCAGTAACAGGTTTTTCGTCTTTTGCGTATTTAAACTCTGTCTCTGCTTCTTTAAACTTCTTTTTAAACTGTTTTTCAGTACTTTCTAATAATTGGGATAGTATATCTTGTGACATAATTTATGTGGGAGACCTGTTAGCAGGTCTCCCTTATACTATAACCTAATCAAGCAGCTACCGAAGGCTTACGCAAAAATTGTTTTGCGGAAGATAGGTTCGCAGCTGTAGTAACTGGGGGTTTAGGTAGATCTTCCCCGTCTGAAGCTTCAGGTAGACTAAAGGATGGAGCTACAGAAGCAGGTGTTGGTCTTGCTACTGGAGCTACTGATTTAGACACTGGAGCTGCGAGTTTAGGTGTAGATGCGGGTGTTGTAGCTGGAGGAAAAGGCAGGTCATCTTCTTCTCTGTTTGTGTTTGCTAAAGACACTGATACGCTACCATCTGTATACCCAGCCATACACTTAGCAAATATATCTGGGGGTACAATAGTGCGAAGTTTATCTATTAGCTCATTTTTAGATGGGTACTGAACTACTTCGTCTAAGTTGTATAAAAACTCAGTATCTGCTAATTCAATGGGAAGTGAATAAGCTTTGGAGTCATTAACCCTTATTTTCCAAGGTTGGCCAGCAGCCTTTAAATCTAGCTTTATATGCACTGGATAAGAAGCCTGGTAGTCATTTAACATTGGGTTGTCGGACCCATCTGGTTGCTTACCACGGACAAACTCGTCAATCGCGCTGCCACCACCAGAAACTGGAAGGTCCATTACATGGATACCATTTGGTGTAAGCTCGTTGAAGAAAGCTGCATTGTATAACACACGCCAGGTAGTTCTACCAAATACTGGGTATACAGTTCTATCTTTACCATCTTCACCCTTTAGCTTTTCAGTTCTAGACATATTCGGAGCATATGTCTTCATTCTTTCAGCAAAGTATTCTACAGGACAATTAGGTTGTACTGCGAACTTTTCCTTTGTACCAAGCCCAAAGTTATCACGGATCTTTAATGGTTTATACCAGACACCATTACCCGCTTGATCTTCTTTGTAAGCTCCTAGAATGAAGACATATACACCGTCGATATGTTGTTTATCTCTAAAGTTCATTACTCGAACGTTAGACTTTAGGTAGTTACCACCACCCTGTTTAAATTCCCCGCCTTCGAATGTTTTCGTTGTTTTAATTATTGCCATATTATAATAATGTGATTATTAAGGTTTGGGGGCATTGCTGCCCCCGGTTGTTTAGATCATTAATACTAACTTGTCAGTTTGTAGCTCACCACGGTAGTAGTTCAAAAACGTCTGGACCATCATGCCTGCTATGATCTGAGGCGTAACATGAGAAGTCTTGTTCTTTTTATCTACAGCTAACAAACAGCCGGCTCTTTCTGTGCTATCTGTAAGATCACCTTCGATGCTCTTACGCGATAACTTTGAATGATACAAGCCGATATGACGAGACGAACAGCGCCCGTCTATCCAAAATAACTCTGGATGCTCCCATCCATAATTATATAAATCTTTTCTGAAAGTCATACTATCTACACAAGAAAATACGACATCATAACCAGAAAGATCTTTTTTAGTCAAAAACTTTTTGACCGGGTTGATCAACCCTTCGCACCGTTCTGCACAAATATCTACTTTGTACTTACCTACATCTTCATCTGTGTAATTTTGGTGCAATAGATTAGAAGTATCTACAATATCATCATCGTAGATGTCTATTGTTATATTACCAAATGGAAATTGGTTACGCTGCGCGCCATAATTGAACAATGCTGCGCTGACATAACCTCCAATACCACCGGCACCTGCGATAGCTATTTTTTCAATTTTTACTTTACTAGTTTCTGAATCCATACTTTGTTTTTAATATCAAATGTGTACTCAACAATGACTTCTAAGTCTGGAGCATATATGTAGTTTACTGGAAATCCAGTGAACAACTGCTCTAAATCTATTCTACTAGGATAAGGACCATAACCTGGAGGATGCGAATGAAAACTTGCATACTCTTCATAGTTTCCTGTCAAAACTTTGGTTAACACCTTTTCTCCATACTCAGCTCTATCTGCTGTGTATAAACCAGCTGCTATAGGACCTGTATTCGCATTCTGTATTTTTATAAACTCGAATTTCTTAAACTTCAAGTTTAGTAATATAAACCCTCCTTCTTCCTGACGTAGGGCAGGATTACAGCTTAACTTCGCATGTAATAGGGCTTGGTTCAACGAGCTTTTTAATTTTTTGTTCATAATCCTTAATTCTAGAAACTAATTCCTTTTTAATATTAATAGCTTCTTTAGTATTCCAATCGTCAGATTGGGCAATTACTGTTTTTAAAGCGTTTAAAGTTATTGTATAATTAATCCCTAGTCTTGCTTTTTTAACAGCAGTAGATTCCTCTTCACCAAAAGTAACCACTAAACCTCCTCCTTTAGTGATCATTGTAGACTCAGGCTCTTCTATCAAACTCATAATAGCTAGAGCCTGGTCTACAATTTCGGGGCGAGAACCTTCCCAATATGTTTTAATTTCTCCTGCTAACTGATAAACAGTTGCAAAGGTTAGGTCTTCGCGGTCTATCATATCAGATAGTGGTTACATGAACTTGCATAGGCAAAATAGTGTCAATCGCTTTGTTGACAGCTGGGGTAAGACTATGCCGGTCATCATGGAATTCCGGAGCAACAGAGTAATAGTCATCAACCATACCTTGTAGCTTGTAACGCTTAGTAAGGGCTGACAACTCTTTATAGAAGTCTATTTCTTGCTGTTTATTTAAAGAAGAGACATCTACAGACACAACAGTACGCTCCTGGAAATGAACTGCTAGAGGATGTGTTTTACCTAACAAGTTGATAATTCTAACAGCTTTATCCTTATCCAGATTATAAGTGTTAGGGAAATTAACTTGTACGGCTTCAGACTTACCAGTTGCATCAAAAGTATGCAATGGTACTTCAGCTTGTTGATTTTGCTCCCAATAAGCAGCCTTGGCTAGAGTATAAAACTCAGCCTTAAGATCTTTCTCAGCAGCCTCTGCTTCTTTAGTTTGACGAACCGCATCTACAATTGCGTCAACACTCAAAAGAATGTTACGTTGGGTGCGGCGATCTGAGTTTGCAAATAACTCAGGATTAGTAGTATCAGTAATTTTTGCCATAATTATTTTTTCAATGTTCCGACTTGTTTTGTGACCATATGATCATTGTGAAGGGCATAAAGACGTGCGACTAGAGAATCTCTGCCAACGCCTTGGTCACCTCGGCCATTCACAACACAGATATAAGTTCCATTATCATGGTCATAGACACGTAATGAATCTTGCTCAACGAAGTAGTTACGTAGCTTACCTGGTATTATATAACCTGGTTTACCATTCTTTTCACTCTTTTTTGCGCCTACATCTTTTACTGCTTCAGCTAATAATTGTTCTGAGCGTTTTTCAGCTTCAGAAAGCTCTTTATTAATAGAGCCTACCAGAACTTTTTTATCTTCTTCAGTCAACCCTTCAACATACTGGTCTAGTATGTCTAGTATAGCTTTTGCACAAGAGTTTACAGCTCCATCTTTTCTTTCGTAACCACCTTCATGAGTCTGTACCCATTCATTAGAAGCACCATACCCGTAATAAGATAAATAACTGTGTTTATTTATATTATTAACTTTGTTACAGAACTGAACGAACTTACCTAGTTTTCTTTCAACTACCTTTTTATCACTACCGTCTTTTTCTTTGCCAGGATGTGTGATAACTAAATGGAACCCAGACTTTTCCTTACGAGTAAACCTAAGTTTTGGATGTTTATTGGTAGCTTCTTTACCATACCCATTTTTGTCTGACTCTAAAAACAGAGTCTTTACAGGTAACCCATTTGCAAGGATATCTCTAGACTTAAGTGAGATACGAGACACTTCTTTTACAAAATTCTCAAAGTCTTTCTTATTATCCTGTCCTTCTTCGTCTAAGTAACAGGATGCCCTGCGCATGACTTTAGAAAGCTCTTCTACATTTATTAAATGATCGTTAACTGCTCTACGAGTGTTATCTGTGAAGCACTCAACTTTTAAAGGTATATCATTTATCTTAAACTTGAAGGTTTTCTTTGTCTTAAAGCCAGAGCCATTCTCATTTAAAGCTAGTACTTTAAACTGAGATTCTACCCAATCTGTATAGATATTTATTAAGGTAAAAATATCCCATTCCTCATTAGGATTCAAAGAAGCAAATACTACTTCAGCTAAGTTATCAGCCTCAATAGATACATTACCTGCTTTATACTCAGCTTTAGTAGTTGTAATACGTATGTTATTTAAATCTACATAAGGTGTTTCTTTGCGTGATAACTTATTGATCATCAAGCTTTGAGTATTCTTTTCAAAATCAGTCAGAATAGCTGCTTTAATTTTTTGATAATCTGCTTGATACTTAGGAGGAATATTCTTTTCTGCTTTTAACAATCTTATACGAAGGTCTTTTGATGGTATAAAAGCTTTATTTTGTATAAGATCTTTAACGCAAGCTGGGTAAACCGTAAAAGCCCCTATTAGATAGTTCATATCTAGGGTTAAACTATCTGTGACAAATATACAAGCTTCAGGTACTTCTTTTGAAGCTACTGTTACAAGTATGTGCCCTTTATCTATATAATTATAGAATGCATTTAACTCATTAGCACAATAAACTATCTCTGAGTTATAATAATCTCCATTTGTGCAACTTATGCGGTAAGTATGATCTCCTAGCCTACGTTCGATAGGTGCTTCTGTGAGCACATATATATCTACTAGTGCTAGGTTTGCAAACACCGTTTCTGCAAAATACTTCACAGAGCCTGTTTGCTTTTTATACATATCTGCGGTCACAACCTGTGCATTAGGTTTAGTATATATGTCACGAAAGCCAGGAAAATCTACGATATGTGTAGCTTTAATAGATGTACACCCAGCCTCCCAAACTTTTGCCAACATCTCTAGTGAGCTGATGTTACGAATATATGGAGTCAATGAGGCTGAATATATATTTTTTACAGGATCCCAGACTTGAGAAACCTGTATATCAAACTCTGCGTTAGCTTTGGCTAACGCGTTGAAGTAATTGGTATATTTATTTAAAACAGGTAATGTTAAAGTATAAGCCATAAGGTATAAAGTGACACCTGAAGCACACACTTCAGGTGTCTAATGCTACTACAAAGTTACCTATTAAACGCCACCTTGAAGAGGACCAGTCAGAACCACGATAGGCTCTTCAGACTCTTCAAGCATCTCACGAAGACGGATAGTGTCATTTAATAGCCCAACTGCGTCATCTAACCCAGTGGCTTCAAATTGGAAAGCACGAGCGCCGACATAAGGCCACTTGCCTTGGGCGAAATGCTCTTTGGTAACGGTAAGGATAGCCTCATCTATCTTTTGTTCAAGAGTAGTGTGGCCTGTATTATCAGTGATACGGATACGAACGATTAAGTCGTTATTGTTAATAGTATTAGTCTTGGTCTTAGCCATAATGTTATCTCAATTGCGAGATCCATTAAGCTGCACGACTTTTAGTTACGTCTTTTGATTTAGAGAGCTAAATTTCACTCTAGTTTCTAAGTTACGTCAATGTATTAAAAAATTAATATTTTTAACCTTTGTTTTGTACCTATCTATGCATAACCGGCATCTGGCACAGGCTCCCTTGTCCTTGGTGTTTTTAATAACACCAGACGTTTCTGGACAGGTAACCCATCTATGTCCTGCTGGAACTTTCTTTCCTAACCAGGCTAGTCCTAGATTTGGTCGGTCTTTAAATTGTTCATACACTATTAGTCCAGATTTTTCATTTACTGGATCCAAGCTTAAGAACAATGTAAGATTGGTACGGTCTATTAAGTATTGTACCAAATTAAATGACCTTGTGTAAACCCAAAACTTTACCTTAGGAAATTCACTTATTACTTGCGACCATGCCTTTGCATAGTCTACTGAGAAGAAGTCACCACTGTAGTGCAACCGAAAACACCAATCTTTTTCTTCATTATTCTCTGTAAAAGCTTTGACTGAAGCCCGAATTGTAAGGACTAAATCTTCAAAACTTTTATCTTTCACCAACGCTGTGTTTTCTTGCAATACTTTTGCAACCCCTTTGTATATCTGAGTTACCTTAGACATATAACAAGTTGGTCTTTTACGACCATCTCTTATATCTAAGCAACCACCAGGACCTTCTGTGGCTCCTGGGCATGTACCTCCATTCTCTGGCAACCCAAAATTCAGACCAAAAGTATTTCTGTGGTTTGGTCTGAATTTTGTTTTGCTATTGTCTGATAGGTAAAATATTGAATCCTTTGGCATAAAGTTTAGGGAGCAGATATCTGCTCCCTAACATTTTAAGTTATTAAATCAGGATCCAACTTATAAGTGCCTCTTTTTGAACCTTTTATTAAACACTTAATCTTCTTACCAGTAGTGCTCAAGAAAGACTTAACATCTGCCTTGGTAAGCTTAGAGTGCTGAGCTATATCATCTACAGATATTTCTACTCCTGGTTGAAGAGAAAATACTGTCATTATAGCTACACTACGGGTCATACACTTCATATCTTTGAAGATAGCTTCTAAGATCTTTTCTGAATCGTTTTTATTACTAATCTGAGTTACAGGTTTGGTTTCAGTGGAAACAACGGATGTCTCACTTTTTTCCCTCTTGTAATCTTCAACGGAAACTGCCTGTACTCTTGGCGGGTCTTCAATTTCATTGTCTTTTGGTAGTGGAGGCACAACTGCCTTTGCTACACTTACTTTATTTGGTTTAGCTGCTTTTGCTGCCATATTAATTGCGTGTGTCTTTTCAGCTTTTTCAATAGCTAATTTGACATTTACTGGTTGTTTTAATAATTTCTCAGTCAGTATTTCTCCTGGCTGGGAGATTACCATGATATCAGGAATCAGGACATTTGGGTCCTTTTTAATAGCTTCTGCTAAAGCCAGTACCTGTTCGTTTATTGTCCCTACGAAACTTTTAAATTCCCTAGGATCTGTGTCCTTGTCTAGTGCTCGTACTAAGGCCAAGGCTGCATAACTCTTACTCATAATGATATTAATAAAGGCTACCCAAGTTGTTTGCTTAGGTAGCCTTTATCAATGTTTACTTGTTAAATGCTCTGAAAACTGTGTCAGAAACTGCTGGGTTTAATTCTAAGTAGTGAACTTTATTCTTTTTAACTTCTGCAACAGTGTGTAGTACTAATCCTAGTTTAATCAAGTCACTAAGAGTCGTATGCTCTTTTTTAAGAGTAATTATTTCATTCCTGGTATAAGATACTTTGTCTTTACCTATCTTGGAGTATAAATAAAGCAACGTTCTTACATTCTTAGTTGTTAAAACTCGTATGTTACCACCAGATCTAGTATTTAGAGAGTTGACCTTATTAAGTGTTAGGTAATCTTGTACTTCAGAGGCAAAATGTCTTTGTTGCTTAGACAATTTATCTATTTGTTTAATATGAGGAGGTACTATTAGTGACGTATCCTCTACATCCTTAGCTTTCAGATATACCTTGGTTTCTGGTATTAAAGCATCAAGCTCTTTACCATCGCCTGCCCTAACCACTATAACATCATTAGAAACAACAATTGTCTTTTTAGTTTGCGTTTCACCGGTCTCTAGATTCTTTACTGTCTCGATCTTTTCAATAATCATAATTATTTCTTCCAATCCCAAGTCTTAGTTTCAAAGTTCCACTTAGTCTCTCCATGAAAAACTTCTTCTTTCCCCTTCCACCTATCAGCCACAACCATCTCCATTCCTAGGTTGTCACCAGTAGTGATCTTACAATGATCTGTAAAATAATACTTACACAGTTCTGGGAAATATCCGTCTTTCATTAAGTCTTTATGAATTGTCCAATAAGAAGCGTCATGTACGGAGTTCACTGGGAAAGCCCACTTCATCCATATCTTATTCTTCTTCATCTCATTCTTCATAGAGACTGAGACATCCCACAGAAACAGTGCTAGTTCACTTGCAATCGGGTAGGCTAGAGACTCGTTCTTCCAGCCTGCGAGAATCTTGAAGTCTTCGCTATTCTCGAAGTAATATTTGATACCTTTTAGATTCTCTATATACTTCTTTTCCTCTACTTGAGACGTACACTTATTACGAAACTCCATGTAATCTGTATAATTCTCCCAAGTTTTCAATGCATATTCAATACGGTCCAGCTCTACATAGATACCAGACTCTGCATATATCTCTGCTTGAATAGGTAAAGCCGCAGATAGCAGCTCAGCAGTATAAGCTACTCGGAATGTAATAGCTTTAGCAGAAACGTATTTAGAATAGTCGTCTTTTGATATTTTCTCATCTTGGAAATATTCCCTGGCTTTTTTTAAATGGAAGTTTCCTAATAAGATATCGTTGATGTACTTTTGGTCTCTTGAACAGAAAGCCGCAATAGCTAAGTCTGCACCAGCTACGTCAACCTCAGCCCAATGCCAGTCTTTATGACCGGAATAGAATATATGCCGTATGTTTTTGGGTATGTGGATAGCATTGGCTTTTTGCTGCTCCTTCGGCATACCTTTGTAACCAGGTACAAAGATGTCTGGAATATGACTCAACACCTTTGAGGCAGGATTCTGGACGTTTGGCCTAGAACTGCTTCTGAAGTTATTAAGACATTCAAAGAAATCAGGGTGGATCTTACCATCACTACTAATAGCCCCCCAATATGACGTTTTCTTTGCTTCCTCTTCATCATCACCCTCTTCTTCATCAACAAAGTCTGTACCTTGTTTAGACAGGAACTTGGTAGCAAATACACCTACTCTACCTAAATCTAACATATTCCTAACTATGTCGTACTTCTCTCTAACTTGAGGCTCATCTTTGACTCTTAATTCTTTTTCTAGATCAAAAGCTAGTGTAGCTAAAGATTTACCATTAGTACTTGGAGAGTATTGTTTTTGTACGTTAGTCTTTTGTTTTTCATACCAAGCTCTTGACTTGGCTGACTTTCCACTTTTAGTGTAAAAGGCAGGAGTTAAGTCTAACTTATCAAACAATAATAACTTTTTATCTGGTGTAGAATTGGGATTGAATGTATCTATGTATGGTTTTACTTTTTCTAATAGCTTAGCTTTTAACTCATTATATTTATTGACATACTTATCTGTGATATCCGTCATGACTTCTTGGTCAATAGGTATACCATTTAATTCAAGGTCTATAAAATAATTAGTTAGCGGTAGATATGTGTTAAACCAATAATCTTTCTGTTTATCAGGTAGCTTCATCAACCTATCCCGCATATTCAAGCAAGCAGTTCTATGAGCTACGGCATCTCCTGCGCAATAGTCCCAGAAAAACTCAGGTTCTAGAAACTTAAGTTTCGCGAGTTCGTTATAAGCTAACTTATTCTTTTTCAACAAATCCGCCATATTTTTGTAATATGGTTTGTATTGTGTGAAATACTTGATACCTGTCTCCAACCCTTTTGACCATCTGCTATCTATAAAAGCACAAGCTTTCATACCATCGAAAGCCAAGGTTTCTTCCAAAGGTTTGATTCCTCTAAGGATAAGACGTTTATCGTCAGCTCTGATATTCCAACCCATACGCTCAACTTTTGGGTGTTCCAAAAGAGGTTTCATGGTGTTTAATAGCTCACGATTTTCTTTTATCCCATCCTTAGAAATATCTAATATGACAGCTTTGTGTGGCTCACAAGAATACTGAAAGGTATACATAACCTCATTGTCCAGTATCTTATCTCCAAACCATTCTGCGTCATAGCCTACAACAAAGTTACCTTGCTCTATATATTGCTTTATGATCTCTTTGTTTACTTCAGGGTCATCTACTACTATCTTCTCGTATTCTTGGTATTTAAGGTCATTGTTTATATACCTTTTAGCATACTCTACTATTTCTCTAAATTGAGGTCTCTTCTTAGGATCCTGGGTGACTATCATACCAGGAGAGTAATTAGGTAGTACTGGCCCATAAGGACTATCTGTGATATTCCCTAAAAACTCAGTTATCTTAACATTAGCTTTTTTAATCCTTTTAAAAGGTTCTGCCCCTAATGTTAATATTAACTTAGGCTTAACTATTTCTATTTCATAGTCTAAAGCTGCGGCACATTCATTAATTTGGGTGTTAGAAGGCTTTGCAGAACTACCTATACCATATTTTACCATAGTAGTTAGGTAATAACTTCCTTCTTGTAATCCGGCTAGGTCTAAGGCTTCTTTTAATTCAATACCATTAGCTCCTTCTAACAAATCCTCTTCTTGAAGCATATCCACCGAAGGATAGCTCATTATGATCATCAATGGTGCTTCATGATCACCTTGAGGCAGCATCCACTTCTTTTCACTTTCACCTTTGAAGCTTTTTACTGTCTCCAAGAAATCTTCTATACTAATTCTTGTCTCCATTCATTATTAACTTTCTTAAAAAGTTCTCCATCAAACAATTTGTAATGTAAAAAAGGTTCCACAGTTAAACTAAACTCGAAAGGTAGTATTATAGTTGGGTGCATATCTTCCGGTACTGGACCATCAAATAATTTTAACTCTTCAACTTTAACTGCATGAGATAACCCTACTTTGTCATCATAAGGTATCAAATATACTGGTTGATCTGTCTCGTATCTGAATAAATGTCTTCCTACAGATGCTGCTAAGCCTATCATTTTTTTGGCTAAGAAGTATTTAAACAAAGGACTTACCATCAATGTGTGATATTTACCTTGGGATTCCCCTAAGTAGCAGTATATCTCACTAGTAAGAGGATATTCGTGTATAACCTCTTTCATAAAGCTAATGAGATAGGCGGAGCAGGAGGACGTGAAGCTTCTGGGTCAGGTAAACTAGGCACTCCGTTAGTTGCTGTAGACGTATTATTTGAATAACCAGGCATAGCTAGTTCCCCTGTGCCTGCACCTAATGCAAATCTCATATACTTAAAGTCAGTAGTTAATTTAAGACTAAACTCAGGACAATGTCTTACTTTAAGTGAAAAGATGTCACATTCGTTTGAGTTTATACCGTCTCTACCTATACCTACTACTAAGTCTGCTTTATGTATAATACCTTTAAAACCATCAATTTCATCACGAGTAAAGTTCCTTTTTAATTTACCTTTAGCTTGATGTAATACCCATAGCGCAAAATGTTGACCATCTATTGATTTATGTGACAATTCATCCAACTCTGCGGATACAACTTTCTCTATCTCCCAAGACTGTAGATTTTTATCACTACTATCAGGTACGATAAACTGTAACTGGTCTACTACTACAACGCTAGGTATGAACCCTGTCTTTTCATATTTTCTGACTAACAAGTTATATATCTGATTTGGCGTGACAGGTGTTAATCCCTTTAAGCCTAATAAATGCAGGTTATTCTGCAAGTTTAGCAAAGTCTGTTGGTTTTCTGCTTCTTTAAACTTACCTTCAAGTTGCAAGTTTGCCTGTCCTTTATGTAGTTCAGTATAAGGTATATCAAAGTACTTGGAATAAAATCTTTGACTTATCTGTACTTCATTCTCCTCACAAGATACAAAAGTAGATGGTATGCAGTTAATAGCATTATTAGCTACTATATTTGTACCCATCACTGTCTTACCACCACCTGAGTACCCGATTATAAGAGCATATTCGCCTAAGCCTAACCCTACCAGCCTTTCATCTATCTTTGAAATACCTGTACCTATCAAGTCTTGTTTTTGTTTGTAGATTGGTTTGGCAAAAGGGTGTACACTTACTACGTTTTGATAAACATCCTGCACTGCTAAGTCTACTACAGTAGCATTAAGTTCCTGAACCATCAGCGTAGGGTTATTTTTATGTTGGTATATAACCTTGGCTACTCTTTTCTTTTTTAAGAACTCATTTAGTGTTTTATCAAGATAGTCCTCGTCTGATGGTAAAGCACTAGTAGTATAGACATAATCTAATAAAGCTACTAGATTATCATATTGAGAAACAGGTATCCTTTTATCTTCAAATTTTTGATTAAGCTTTTTTGATAACAGGTCTATGCTACATGGACAGTTTTCCATCAAGCTATCAACGACCTCCTTGTATACTTGAGATCCATAGAGGTCGTTGATAACCAGATCTTCTCCAGTCAAACCTAGTTGCTTGGCTTTATCTGCGATTTTAGGAGATATAGCTAGGTATCTTATCAACAGTTCTGTGTAATTATCATCTGTTAACTCTTCAATCATAATATTTAGCCAACCTTTCTAGGTCAAAAGGTACCTGGTCCACAACTATCTTATTTTGTATAAAAGCTTTTAGCTCGTCAGATTCTAGTTGCTCCCTGGCTTTAGCTCCCCATTTTTTCATTACGCTAGGTATGGGTTTGGTAGAGATCAAACAACGGAACCAAGGATCTAAGTCATAAGTAGTACTCAACAGCACCTGTTCTAAAGTAAACCCAGCTTTTAATCCTTTGGCAAGATATTCTTTTTGAACATCAAATAATCCTTGTCTAGTATTACCTTGAGACATAGCTCTGAATTTATGCACATTATCAGAGGCTCTATGAGTACATACCTGAGTCACTAAAAAGGCTAATTGTCCTTTGAGTATTGGCTCATAGGTTAACTGCGCTAAGGCATACGTAGCAGGGTCGCACCTAAGTTCTTCACAAAGCCTGGCTGCTTTAGCAAATATCTTAGGTGCAGCATTTGAATTTCTAAAGGACACTTTTCTACTAGTCAAGGAATCAAACTGGTGAATCAACTCTTCATATATGTCTTGGTTATACTCTATTTCTTCGGTCACGCCATTCCTCCTTCACTATCTCTTGTAAAGTATCAGCAGGTAAGTCATCAGGAGAAGTAGCTCCATAATGACGCAGGTCTATGTTAATAGCTTGTTTACCTACTGCTTTGAATCCTTCTACAAATTCAATAGCTTTTCTTTGTGTGTTATTATGGTCTTCACCATCAAGCATCATCACTATTTTGTCCCATTCTTGAATAAGCTGTAACTGTTTGCCAGATATTCCAGCACCCCAGGTAGCTACTCCATTAGGAAATTTTAAAGCCTTCTTTACTCCTTCTACCACCACTACAAAATCAAACTGCTTTGCATTCTCATAGTTATAGAGGTGGCTTCCTTTGTCAAATAAGTGATAATAACGTATTACATCCTCTCTATCACCATAAAAAGTATCAGGTATGGAGCGCATCTGCCAACCTACCAGCTTTTCGCTTTCATAGACTGGAAACACCAATCTCTCCGCTGAGGTAGTGAAAGGCTTAAAACTGTTAAATACTTTTCCTCCAGTACTAGGTACATATACTATTTTATGTTTATTAGCATACGTATCTAAGTCATATAAATAGTCTTTATGGAGAAATTTGATGGCGGGATGAGATACTGGTAGCTCGTTTACTGGTATAGCCCGGTGGTAAGGCAGCTCAAAGGCCCTAGGATCGATTTTCTTTTCGAAAACAGGTCTTTGGATAGTTGGGTCATAAGTAGGCTTGTAATGGCCTCCTAGGAGGTCTTGTACCTCAGTCTTGACCTGGCATATAAAACAGTTGCTATATCTACTAGTAGCACTGATATACCTTTTGAATTTATTACGATTGTGTTCGGTGCAGGTTGGACAAGGTATACGCAGCCAACCATTACCTGTAGCTTTAACTTTTCCAAAACGCTGTGTCAACAAGTCGAACAGCATGGTTTCGTTGTTCATAGATTCATATCACTTATCCTTTCTTGGGGCATTAAATTATTAACTAGATCAGGTACAGATACAATAGGTCCAAGGTCAGTACGGGTATGAGGGACGTTCAAAGTAATAGTAACACGTGAACTTTGGGTATCTCGATCTAAATAATATGTCAAACTATCTAAAGGAATGGTAGTATTTAAAGGAGCTAAATACGCAGTATGATTAACGGTATTGACGACGATTAGCATTTTTTATTAACTCTCGCTCTCCTTTTCTAAGTTTAGCAGGTGGCTCTTCTTCAATAACCATGTCTCTCACAGGTTCGCCAGTTGGATTTGGCATCAACACTACTTTATGATTTTGTATTTTCTTTTTGTTGAAGTATAGCTCTTCAGTAGCGTGTTCCATATTCATTCTCACTTCCCAGTTAGTAGTTATGAATTCAGGCCAATCAGACCTTCCAGGCCTATTTGGGTAGAGAGGAGGTTCGTGAGTAGTTTGTTGGGCTCTCAACAGGTACATACGCCCAGTTTGGTTAGATATAACTAGGTTACGCTCAGTATCTATAACAAAAATCATAAGTTCATATCAAGTAGAGGAGTTGGGTCAGGAGATAGGTTAGGAGCTCTTACTATTTCAGAGGCATTACTAGGGAGGTATATATCACAGTAAAGATTCAAGTTTATTCTACATACTTTACCATAATCTAAAGGATCGATAGGAGTAGATGAGCTTAAGCTTTCTACAAAGTCTCCACTTAACCTAACCCCATTTATATCTAAATAAGCTTTATCTTCATGTATAGTTACGGCAAAACCTGATATACCTAAAGCTTTTAAATTCATAATTCTAAAGCAAGTTTACGTTCAGTCTCTCCTATAGCATTACCTTTAGATTGTAAAAAAGCTGCTTTAGGGACCAATAATGTAAGATGTAACAGGTAGGCATCTTTGATTATTAAAGTTTTATCATCTATTAAATCAATGAAGGCTACCTTACCATTATCAGGATCTTCTAAACTAGCATCCTTTAATAAGCTCTTTTCACCATTTGATAAAGCATAAGCATTAGGAGGGTTGATGTAGATATCCATAGTTATAGTAATATCGAAATGAAGGATATAAGGTAAAGTAACCTAGAGTTAGGTATATCTACAGAAGATATAGTAACCCTAGGTCACAAGTTATAAGGTTTTGGACTTTTTAGTAAAGCTATTCCAGTCTATGTCTTTAATAGCCTCTACTTCTTTAATAGCCCAACCTTGCTTTTTATAGATATCCATCCGCTTATAACTCATGTTCTCTAATGTAGGATCATGAGAATCCAGGAAATCTATTAGAACAAAGTGAGTCTTTTCATCTACACCTAGCTGTTCACGCAGGTTCTCAGGTAGTATACGACTACCTCGATAAGCTTCTTGGAGAATCTCTACTTCGCTAGTACCTCCAGCTCCCTGTACCACAACCCTTAGGTTAGGTATGTCAACACCAGCCCTGAAAGCATCAGTAGCTATCAGGTATTGGGATTGATTGGATTTGAAGGCTTCGATTATCTTCCTTTGCTCTCCAGCACTCAACGCAAAAGAACCTAGTTCCCTTTTATTGCTTCCTCTATGCAGGTATTTAGTCCCAATTGGCATATGCTTGTATAGCGGTATCAAATGATCCTCTATATGGTCGACAAAGACCAGCGTTTGCCATTGATTAGGTACTGCCTTACATACATCAGCAATCAGTTTGTTCCTCACTTCATGACGTTTGATACCTTTGGCTATCTTAGCCTCAACAGTATTGGCGTCTATAAAAGCGGTTTCAGGTACTTTTACAAAATATACGACACAAGGTACAACAGCCCCATCTTCCTGAGCTTCTTCATAAGGTATAAAAACAAGGCGTTCACCAAATAGTCCAGTTATCAACTTGTCTGCGTTATTGAACAGATTTTGGTCTGTAGCAGTATAACCGAACATTCGGATAGGTTTTGCTCCCAATAAAGTCTCGAGAATTTTGTCACCAGTAGTGGCTTGAATCTCATCAGCCAACAGCATCTGGCATTTCTCAATAGGACATTTAGGTAAAGATTTGAAAGTGGTAATGGTTATATCGTCAGAGATGTCGTTGAACCCGGCACCTACACGACCAATATGTTTATCAGGGAAAAGGGCGCAAAATTTTTCGTAAGTTTGTAAGAATACTTCTTGTAAAGGTATAGCTAATATAACGTGTTTAAGATGAGAAAAAGCGGCATAAGTTATAGCCTGCATGACCGTTTTACCCCAACCTCCGGTCGCATTTACTATCCCGCTGCTTTCTTTAGCTTTAAATAAGAACTCCACTATAGGATCAATTTGATAATCTCGTGGACCATCACTTCCTATACCTTCCCAATTTATATCTTTGACTGCTTGCAGATTTGGTTCACCAATACTCGTACGTTTGTCTATCTCCCGTATAGTATCTTTATGTTTGTGGATCAAACCTACCAGCTTATCATAAAACCCTTGGAAAGTAATTATACCGCCGCCAGAATAAACTGAATATAACAAGCGCTTCTCAAATTTATTGTCTAGTCTATAGCTTTTATTACTTAGACCAAAACTGCGATGAGTATATTGTAAATAATCTGTGATATAAGGAGGAGCTGGGTTGACTTTAACCGCACCATCAACTCTAGATAGCTCAATTTCCATTATTATCCTTTTTAAATAATGATAAAAATGCTTTACGCTTAGTGGTATTCAATAAGATTTTGTCTATAAACCAATAAGTAGCTATACCTAGCAAATAGCTTATAATCATAATTCAATCACCCTGTCTACTACATCAGATAGCCGTTCATCATGGTCAATAATTATAACTTGATCGATTATTTTCTTTTCTCTGATCTCGTCGATAAGCTCAAAATATGCTGTTTTCTTTGAGCTAGATAAATGTGTAGTTCCTTCATCTATTATCCAAAGAGGAAAAGCTTGAGCAAACATTTTATGTAAAGCAAGACGGAGACAGATACCTATCATCATTTCTTGTCCGCCAGATACAGTAGGTAGATTTCTATTTTCATCATCTATAGCCTGTATCTTAAAGCCTTCATATATCTTAGCTCTAAAAGGTATATTAAACTTATCTAAATAATTAGAAAGATGTACTTCTACCTGTTCAGCATAAGCCTGCACTAGTTTTCTAGGGAACTCAGATACATGTAAAGCGTCGTAAGCTTCGGTTAAGGTCTTAAGGTACGCATGTCTTTTGGCGTTGAACTTGTGGTTTTCCATTGACACACTTATACGATCTTCAATCAAACCTAACTCATGTTCTAACCTAGCCTCTAACACTTTATTAGTATGCACCAAAGATAGTTTGATTTTATTCTCATCTATTATCTGTTGTAGCTCTTTGAGTTCTAGGTCTATAGTACTTTTACCATCATAAACTGCCAGATTGGTTAATTTTTCTTGAAGAACCGCCAGCTCACCTTCTTTTTTAGTAAGTTGTTGATGTAGCCTGTTGTACTCAGTTTCTAATTGTGTATATTTTTGTATTACTTCTTGGAGAATAGTCAATTCTTCTAAGTCAAAGGTTACATCACTATAACGCATCAATTGAGTTTTTAATGAGTTGACTCTTTGTGAAAGACCATCAAGTAAAGATTTAGAAGCTCTTGTTTTTTGAAGTTTTTTGGTCAGCACGACATAACTGGCGTTTGTAGTTACTAAAACCTTTTTTAACTCCTCCGCTTGTTCTTCTAGCGCTTTTAACGAGTTAGTTATATCTTGTATAGTAGCACCACAAGTAGGGCAGTTAGCTTCTCCTTGCAAGTTACTGAGTTTATCTAAATGGGATTGTAGATGTTTAAGCTCGGCGTTTAAGCGGGCTACTTCTTTTTGAAGAGTAATCTCTTCATTAGTTAATTCTAACAGTTCATCATCAACCTTTTTAACTTCTTCTTCTGTAGGGGCTTTAGACTCCAACATGTAAAGGTCATGCTCTACCTGAGCTTTGTGTTCAGATAATTGCTTCTTAGTTAATAAAGTTTGATACTCTCGTTTTATAGCAATTATGTCTAATGAAGTTAAGTCCTCTTTTATCGATACTAATTTATCTTTAATACTGTTAATTACTTCCGATAAAAGAACACTTTGCTGTTCAAACCCAGGTCTTATTTCTTGATCTTTTTTGCATTTTTCCAAATGCATTATTTTAGCTAGTATAGCTGTTTGAAATGCTTCATTTATTAACTGTTTATCTGTTTCCTCTATTAGCTTTAATAATCTATTTCTTTCTTTTGCTACTTCGACTTGTTTCGTTTGGAGTAGAGTTACATCTTCTTCTACCCTTTCAGGAGGGCAGGTTTTAATGTAGTTATCCCAAATAACCTTACGAATCTTGTCTGTAGGAGGTACTAAGAATATTTTCTGGAATACCTTTTCCCTTATAGTACTATCACCACTGAAAAGCATAGGTATCTCTCCCTGCCCCGCTATGATGACGTTGTTAAATATACTAGAATCTACTTGAAGCAATGTAGCCCATAAGTCTTTTACTTCAGTAGCTTTATTATATGAGACACCGTCGTATTTTAGTACGACTTTTGAACTGTTTAAGTGTCTCTCTAGATATCCTTCTTTCCCATGTAACCTAAACTTACCTGATACCCAACCTTCTGTTTCTCCATTTTTTATACTAGAAGATTTAGCTTCTGTATCTACTTCACCAGTAAATAAGAAGCGTATGCCTGATATAATTGAGGACTTTCCAGAACCATTATCCCCAACTATACCTGTAACTCCTTTTCCAAACTTAAGCTTTAGGTTACTATGACACTTGTAATTCCTAAGTGTCAGTTCTATTAATTCCATTATAACTCTCCAAATACTAACGCTCTTTCCACTACCTTTTTAGGTTTATGAAGCAACCCTTTATTTTTATTAATCCTCTTAAACATCACGACATTAGTATGTGTTCGTAAACTAATTTTTCTATTAGGTATGTACGAAAACGCTGTCATACTAGCATCAATTTCATTTATTAACCGAGTTAAGCTAGCTGGTTCTTCGGTTAGAGGCTGAGGGGTACTAGGTGTTGAGGTAGGCCTAGCTATAGTTGGTTGAGGATCTCTCGAAGCGCTCCATTGTCTTACAATAGGACCAACTTGCTCCAATAAAGGTCTGTTATCTTCATAATTCAATAAACCTCTAATACGACACTCAATAGCTAACTCTCCCAACTTTTGTTGGTAATATCTAATCAATGCAGGTGAATTACCAGGTTCATCGATACGCCGTACTACATACCTAATCGAGTTCTTTAAATGAGACTCACTTAAAGAGGTGATTGGTACTTCATTGTTACTATTAAAACTTTTCCAAAAACCAGGTCTACTCATTGAACACCTTTTGTTTAAACTCATCAAATATGATCTTAGGATCCACAGAAGTTAATGAGTTTGATAATAAATCAAATAATTGTTGATCACCTTTACAGCAATCTTTTAACGCTGCTTCGATCTTATCTTCGTTATTGATTTCAGATCTTACACTTATAGGTATTTCTTCTCCATCTTTTGTCTTAAAAGTCTGGATAGGTTTTGGTACATGTCCTAAGTCATATAACCCTTTTATTTTACTTAAAAAAGGTTCAGTATCTGAGTCAAAGGTTATACGAAATACTGGCTTATAAGTAGCTTCTTTGTACTTTTTTTCCAAAGCTGCCATATCAAACGTCTCAAAAGATTTCTTAGTAAAATCAATCTTAATATAATCTCGTCTATGAGGGAAGGGTATTCTGTACAAACCTTTACCATCACAGTATAAGAAAGATCTAGTAGAGGCTTCAGATATGTCTACGGCACCTAAACTTCCACAATAACCTAAGTAAGCTGTGTTACCATCCTGAGCTAACATAGTCTCTGGTGCAGCATGGATATCTCCAGCTATTACACCTTGTAGATTAGGAAAAGTTTCGTATATTTTGATTTCACTAAACTCTATTTTTTTCTTGTCCTCAGTTCTTTCAAACAATTGAGGAAATTGAGCGTGTAAAAAGATCCATTGAACCTTATCACAATCTCGCTCAAATTTCAAAGCTTCCAATACACCTTTTGTACCACCATGAGAATAGTCGTAATAATCTATACCTGCAAATTGAGGACATAAGGTGACAGGAGCGACGCCACTAACTCTACACCAACTTTCACCATGAACAGGTTTATCATGGTCACCTGCTATACCTACTAATCTGATGCCTTGTTTTTCTAATTTATTAACCTGTTCTCTTACTAAAGATATAGTATTTGGCTTAGGAAGGTTAGTGTCGAACAAATCTCCAGCTATAACTAGATAATCAACCTTTTTCTCCAAAGCTAGGTTACACAACCTTAAAAAATTATCACGTAAATCATCTTCAAGATCTGGGAGATTATATAGTTTATGCCCAAGGTGGATGTCCGCCGAAGCTATGAACTTCGGCGAACTCACACCTTCTTGAAGAGGATAAAGAAGTTTACCCTCATTCATAAATCACCATTTTAACTTATTTTTTCTAACCCATTCAATCAATTCATCAAAGTCATCGAATTGCATAATTTCATAACCAGCATCTATAGCATTTGATATTGAGGTATCCCAACATTCATCTTCAAAAAGATTTTCTTCTGCATAAATACTAGTAAAACAATAACGAGTGACATTACAGACTTCTAACCTAGTAAAGTATCTGATATGATTATGGTACTTAAAACCTAGTATCCAATTAACTTGTTTTCCAGTAAATTTTAATTTACTTATGTTAATAGAGGAAACGCGGTCTATCTCAACCTTTCTCATAACCTAGTTTCTATCACGCGGACCTCTTGTTTAATGACCTCATCCCGGTTAGGTCCTTTAGCGATTAACTCGCCACCAGGGGTTCTAGCTTCCCATTCTTGGGACACAGGGTCAAACTCTACATTAGAGGCTCGTTGAACCTCCATAGACCCTAAAGAAAGCCCGCGCAGCCTATCATTGTAGACTGCGCGGACATTTCCAGAAGTATCAATCTTCAGCTTCATTTAATTCCGATGAGAATCCAGCTTAAGATCGTCCACTTTTTCATACATTGAAGATGTCTGGGATCGTGAATTTTCATCAACGACGCCTAGAAGTTTTTCAATGTCTTGGGTAGCTTCAAGGCAACCAGAACCCATACCAGTGACATCATTGACTTTGACATCTCCAGTTTTACCAATTGTTAAAGATATACGCTTCATAATTAAGAGAATGTAATACTAGTTGGCACTAAATTGTTATACGCATCCAGTTTGAACCTAATATTAGAAACATGCTGTTTGAGCGTATGTTTCACATAAACATCAGTTCGAACCATACCTTTCCATAAACCAAACTTGATATCGACAGGTTTAATGGAACCAGCGACAACCTCTACATAATCTGCGGGAGGAGTCTCGGTCATAAACGAATTCGTTATTTGCTCAGTTACACGCATAACAGCTGCATGAGGCAAAGGTATTGCGTCCTTAATATTTAGTTTTTGTTTAGCCATATTTTTAAGCCATGTCAACACTCACGTCGATAGTACCATCAGCGTTTTCCGTACGGAAAACGCTGGCACCTTCATAAGCATATTTCTCTTCGATCACGCGATAGGCGTACTCTTGCCGGAGTTTATTCATATTCTCACCCAAAGAGCGTGCGATTGACCCACCCCACATGTCGCAGAATACTTCCAATTCACCATTAGCACCAACGTTGACTCCAACGTCGAATACACGGTCTGTGCTCTTGTCTGGGTTAATTGCTACATAGGCATATTTGTCGTGTTGCTTAGGATCACCACTATAAGTGCGAGCCTTGGCGTTTTCCACGATAGACCACCCAAAATGTTCAAATGCCTTTTTAAGTGCATTTAACTGGGTAAACTTTGTTTGAATTTTAACTGTGTGACTCATATTTTAATATTTTTCGATAAAAGCTGTTACTTCTGGAGTTTGCATCTCACCTTCTGGTTGTATAACTAGGTCAGTGATTCGGAATTTAGGATCGGTGTCCCCATATATATCTGCTTGTAGCCGTTTGATTAGGTCGGCTTTAGTAAATTTATATAGTTTATTATCCTGTTTTCCTTTGATTACAATAGTGGTATTATCACTATTTTTACTATCAAATACTACATCATTAACTACAGTGAATGCTTCACAAAATGGACAGCTAACCACTTCTTTGCATCCAGCTAGTTTCATGTAGACATGGTCGTGAGGGACAGGTCCATCAAATATAGTCATAAATCTGATAAATCTAATCTACGAATATAACCACCAGTTAAAGTGTCTATATCTGTAATAGATTGCGCAGTTGTTAATGTTTCAGTTACAGCTATTTTTAGTTTTTCAATAGCTTCCGCATCATCTTTAAAATCCTGCCCAGATGCGACTAATCTTTTGACTTCTTTAAGTTTCTGTTTAACTTTTTCGTCATCAAAGAAATCCAAGTTTTCAAAATCTTCTACTATACTTTTTATAGTATTTAAATTTGTAGCGGTGATGACTTCTCGTCTATTTATCTTATCCGCTAAAGCCTGGAATCCCTTAATAACCTCATTACGAAGAGCTACAGCTGCCTCTTTTACGAAAGACTGCATCTGTGACACAGATTGCTTGTATTGCTCTTCCATGTAAGTATCGTACTTTTTCTTAGCTTTTTCTATTGCTATATTTTGAGCAATTATCTCTTCCATAGACAGCTCTTTAAGCTGTTTGGGAAAAGCTACCTCAAATACTGTTATATAAAAATAGAATTTGGGTCGAATAGTATCGGCTGCCGGATAGTAAGGCTCCAATTGCGCCCTATGATCCGGATATTTCTCAAACATTTCTTGTTTATGTTTATCGTAATTCGCGACGAAGTCGTCAGCAGCTTTGTCATATTGTACTTTATACTCATTCAGAGTGGTTAATACCTTAACTAACAGCTTAACAGGCACAAAATGTGCATCCGCAATCTCGAACTTATGAGAATTATCTAACAGGAACTTACGAGCTTTACTCTCTAATCGAGTAAAGGTTTGTCTTACCTCATTGGTAAACAGCCATTTTTTTCCCAATTGCATAAATTCAGGAAGAGCAACCTGTTCTTCCTGTGTATCTAAACTTAGGTCTTCCTGCGTAAGCTGGTGGCTCATACCCCATTTACCTACATGGACTTGCACGAGCTTACCATCTTGGAAGAGTTTTCTAAACCGTTTATCTAATTCTGAGGAATTTAACATACTATGTTTTTAGGTCAAAGAAGTCTTTTTCGTTAGGAGACTGTTGCCAGTCATCAAAAACTTTTACTTCTATTGGAAAAGCTAGGGTTAACTTAGCTTTGTTTTGTGGGTCTGCTTTACTTATCAGATGAAACAGATTTGCTGTAAAATTAGTAGCATCTCTATGTTTCCAATTATAAAGCTCATTTACAGCAGTGATATACTCCAAAGATAGAGCATTCATTATAATATTAGCTGGATGGAGTGGTAGCTCCATCCAGCTATGGCTATCAAACTTCCCCTAAGCTTAACTTTCGTGCTGTAGAAGCACCAGTTTTTGCAAAGCCAGATGGAGAAGCAGGTTTAAGTTTTCCTTCTGCATTCTTACGCATGTTTTCCAAATCGCTAGCAGAAAGTATAGCGAGGGGCGTTGTATTATTGATCTCATCCAGCAAGTTAGTGGTAGAGATCTCTTTACCATCATCAGCAAACCGGTCAAATAAGGCTGACACAATAACATTCTCACATTCAGCTCCAGTAAAATCTTTGGAGCTTTCAGCAAGTTTATCTATATCTATCTTAACCTTAGAAATATCTCGGTTATACTTTTTAAGAAGCACAGTAAAGATCTCCTTACGTTCAGCTTCTGTAGGCAAGTCAATCCAGAATAATTCATCAAAACGACCCTTACGAGTAAACTCGGTAGGCAGTTTAGTATGGTCATTAGATGTACCCACCACAAACACAGGAGACTTGTGGTCTGATAGCCATGATAGTAATGTAGCAAAGGAGCGGGAAGAAGTACCTGTGTCACCTTTACCTGACACAGCATCTCGATTTAACGCCTTTTCGATTTCATCAATGAAAAGGACACAACGGCCTATACCATCCACCATTTCAACTACTCGACGAAAGTTCTCTTCAGTTTCACCAACATGCTTACCAAAGAGACCTCCAACGTCTAGCTGGAAGAGTGGGAAACCAAACTCACTAGCAGTTGCCTTCGCCAACAAAGTCTTGCCACAACCTGGCACACCACAGAGCAGTACACCTTTAGGATAAGGCAGGCTATAATCACGAGCAGCTTGAGTATAAGCTTTGGAGCGGGTCATGATCCACTGCTTCAAATAACTCAAACCACCAATGTTTTCAAAACTAACATCAGGTTTGATATATTGGAGCAGACCATGGCGTTTAACTTGTTTGACCTTTTCATCAAACACAGACAATACAAAATTATTGTCAAATTTAAGATTCTCTACAATAGCTAAAGAAAACGCATCCTGAGTTTCACTATTCGTCAAACCCATGGCTGCTTCAATAGCTGATTGCCGAACTTCTGGAGTAATATCAGCTGCGTTAGAAGTTGCACCCGTTTTATCTTTAACTGCTTTTTGAATAGAGTTTAAGATAGTATTAATCTGCTCGCCGTTAGGTAGAGCATAGTCAAGGATCTGTATCTCTTTTTCAAGCTCAGTAGGTATTTTGATCACTGGCGACAAGAAGATAAACATGATACCACGACCCTTCAAGTCTTCAATAGCATTACGTATATTACGTATCTGTCCAGGAGCTTCAATGTAAGGGTGGAAATCCTTAAAAATTACAATGGTACGCTCGTTAGAGGACCCAAGTTTACGACATGACGTGACAACGTTCATGATCTTGGTATCCATGTTTGGGACTTTTTCCCAGCTATTACTGTCTTTCTTGAACCGCATCAGGTCTGTTTGGCAGTCCCAAGTATAGATAATGACTGGTACGTTAGTTTTGTCAAAAGTAGACAAAATATCCTTTATTGCACGCTGTTCTTCGTGAGTCTTGACCCAAAGTAAAGGATAACTAGCTTTGGTATAACTTCGAAGTTTTTCAGGAAATGGAATGGACATAGTTTTATAATTGCATTAAAGGAAGGTCTAGTAAAAGATCTAAGTATGCATCTTCTTCAGGATCACATTCTTGTGACCAGAGTTTTTGCTTTATGAGTTCTGATTTTTGTATTTGAGGTTGCTGAATTAAGTCCAGCTTATCGTAGTCTTCTGGCATAGTAGTAGAGAAGGAGGAAGCAGGTTAAGTACCCGCATCCTCCAATAGTTTTAATGATCCGATTTCTAACAAACAAATGGTACTGTTGTCAAACCTAACTATTTCTTTATTAAGTGCTAGATTTTGACCAACGTATCTTCCAATTTTTCCACACATATCTTCTCCAAATAGGAAAGGAAATGTATGTTGCAGGTATTCTACCTGGTCCCAATATTTAAGGTTTCTTTTTTGGGGTATTCCGTTTAAGGCTAATTGCATTTTTAGTTGAAACTTTACCAGCACGAATTTCTTTTTTATCTTTATTCACGTAATTTTTTAAGGTTCTTGACATAAAGTACTTATTTCTGTTAGCTTCGGAGCATAGATATGGCTTTAATAAAGCATTTAATAGCTTCACCAAAACACTTCAAAGAAAGCTCAATTCCACTAAGAATTGAGTCATCTTTGACCAATTTTCTATGCTTGCGTCGCATGATTCTATCCTAAAGATTGACGAATTACTAACGAGTAAAAATCAGAGATCTCGTTTCCTAGCAAGACAATTGCTATTCCTGAACAGTCCTCTGTCCAGGCTCGTGGAGCTCTATCTTTACAATAATGAAGGAACAGCTCAAGATCTGAACGAGTTCCCTATGATGAGGCCAATCTACAACAATTTTCCAAAGAAGTTGCTACTTAAGTGTAGTCGTAAGACTTTGAAATCTACGTTGATTAGTAATATTATAACGTTAAATATGCTACGTTACAACTATTACAAAATGCTTTATGTTGGGCCAAACGAGGCTTTTACTAAGTACTTTTCTCACAACTACTTAAGTGCCAGATTTGAAAGCCCTCCATTAAAACGCATTATATCAAAGTTATCAAAGAACGACGTATTCGAGAAAGAACTCGAAGACACAAAAAGTAACGTAATATTAAAATACGCAAGCGATGATGCCACTCGTACTCGTGGTCCGGCAACTGACCACAATATTCATGATGAAGTGCAAGATATGCTAGCCGATATTCTGCCAATTATTGCAGAAACGATGGCTATCAGTAAGATAAAAAGAGAGATTTATGCAGGAACTCCGTTAACTACAGACAACACGATTAACTCACTCTGGGTCAAAGCAAATCAACTAGAATGGGCAATGAAATGTGAAGGTTGTAATCATTGGAATACATTGACTGAGGATAATGATCCGTTAAAGATGATTCAAAGACATGGGTTTTCTTGCTCCAAATGTCAAAAAGTTTTAGATAGTTCTAAAGGCTTATGGGTTGATTTTAATCCAGGAGAAAGGGAAGTGCTAGGTTATCACCTAGCTCAACCTTTAATTCCATATTATAACCGAAGACCCGAAGACTGGTTAGACATATACCAAAAATGTTTTGAACGTGGTTATAGTTTATTACAAGTTTATAACGAAGTTTTTGGGTTACCTTATGATGCAGGTACCAAACCAATAACAGAAGCTGAATTAAAAGCTTTATGTGTATTAGGTAAACAAGAGGACATCTATGACAAAAATAAACATAAATATCGCTGTGTTACCATGGGTGTTGACTGGGGTGTCAACATGCAGACTTCTAGAACTGTTGGAACTTTAATGGGGTTAAGAGACGATGGTGTACTAGAAGTGTTTTTTGCAAAAGTATTTAAAGATTTAAATTACGAAGCGCATATCAAAGAGTTAGCAGATATAGCAAAACAATATACTCCATTTTTAGCTACAGATTCAGGTCCAGATGTAATAAGAGGCAAGATGTTAGGTACTTTATACGATCCTACCCGAACACAGTTAGTATCATACAGAGATTCTAAATATATACAATACACTGAAGTACCGCCTGACGCTGCGGAATGGTTCCAAACTAGATGGTGTTTACATAGAAGTGATACTATGGGTTTTGTATTTAATCTTCTTAAAAAAGGTAAGATATTATTTCCTTGTTGGGAACAAATGGAACCTTTAATGAAAGATATACTAAATGTATTTACTGAAGTTAAAGAAGACAATCTAAAAGCCAAGATATTTTATAGGCATAGCCCAGATAAACCAGATGACTTTTTTCATACCTTAAACTTTGCCGCATGCCAGGCTTACTTATTTGGAGGAGACCCATTTTTGATGGGTTCTAGCTCATGGGCTAACGATCCTAGTCAGACATAGCAAAATCAGGCAAACTTTTAGAGTTAGCATACATATTTATACTTACCAGGTCTGTTACGTTATGTGCGTAAACAGCTACATGTATATACTTAATGTTATAAACATACCTATTAGCATGTGTAACCTTATCTAGTTCTTGTCTTAAAGTTACAAACTTAAAAGGCCAATAAAGAATATGATCAGGTTCTATAGGAGAGTTATATGATGTTACATGCGAAACTTGTATTCCAGAATGAACCTCCTGTTTATCTAAAAAATCTAGATAAGTTTTTATATCTTTTTTAGTTTTTAATAAAGGAGATATTCTATAATTCATTTTTTAAGCCCATATCTTCTTGGCTTACACACTGGGATATAAGTGGGGTAACATCTATCTTAGTTATATATCTGTGAAAAAATTGAACCTCTGTAGTAAAGACTGAGGTTTGGACTGTAGAAGTTATAGGTCCAGTACTAACAACTATACAAGGATAGTCATGAGGAGGTATCAATGCATTAGAACTATTAAAATTTTCGTCTTCAGGTACACCATTATAGTGTACTGGTATTAATAGTTTATTTATATTACGACTTACATTATCCAAGTAGTCCAACCAAGCTATTAATTCTTCAATGTTATTAACTACAGGTGATATATAAATTTTCATAAAAGTAAGCAATGGTAGGATTCGAACCTACATGACTTAAAGGCTGAAGACTTCCCGGGTTCTTCACTAACGTGTGTTTCAACGTGTATCCTCGCAGCATTTCCCGTCTGCCACATTGCTAATTGATTTAGCTAGGTTATCTAGTTCAGTTAAATGTTCTTTTAATCCTAGCTTAAACACTTCTAGTGGAGTCCAGTCTAACCGCCCACTAAGTTTAAGAATACTAGCTACTGTTCTATATAAAGTATCATTTTGAAACTCATACCCTCTGGAAATAAAGTCAGATAATTTTCCTGGAGAGATGTACTCATGCCCTTCTACTCCATAACGTATACACAACTCTTGATCTTTACCATTTTTAAAGACATATAAGTCAACCTGTTGGTCACAGAATATATCTTTAATTTTATTTCGGTAGATATAGTTAAAACTGCAAATATATGAATCAGTAGGATGATTACAGCTATCAGGCCATATAGGTCCTGGTAGAATATTATAATCCTGTAACCATTTACTTATATACTCAGGAGTTACTTCCCAAGACATAACTAACCTTTCTACTAGTAGAAGATACTAGTTAGCAATATAGAATTGCTCAATTTGTTTTAAGAGTTGTTCTAGATGAAGTTTTTTTGCTTTATACAACTCAGATAAAGCTTCATTCTTTTCAGTCATATCTGCTTCCACAGCCGCAGGCATTATAGCTGTAGGAAATATATCTGGGGCTTTACTACATCCATACTCATAAAATATAAGACCGGCATAAGCATTTACTTCATCAGAAAAAGTTAAGCCTTCATCATCATTTCTAAGTACTTCTAACTCAGGTAGTATCGCAGCTATACTTTCTGCGTCTATCGGGTCTAACGTGTCAAAAGACGCATGCTCGTTATTAAGTAAATGCACGCATACATTAAAAGTATGCCAGTCAGACTCAAAACTATCTGTAGTAAAAATAGTGATAGCTGCTTGTAACTTATCAGACTGTAGGTCAGTTAACGTGATACCTAAGTCCTCCTCCAGCTCTTTTCTTAAAATAAAAGGTTCCCAGTCAAAGCAGGTTAACCCATATTTGTTTACTGCTATAGTTAATAGAGCTACAGCAGGCAAATTTGGATCTTTTAAGATAGAAGCAGAGTTGTTCATTACACTTTTACTTTTCTAAACTTAGCAGAAGCTACTATAGCAGTAGGCTCATCAATGCCTTTTTGTGGGAACTTTTTAATAAACTTTTGGCGTTGTAAATATGTCATTCTATCGAAGTATTGCATTAAAATAGATTTAATAACATCTTCTGGTAGTGTGGCATTTACCCAAATTTCATCTAAAGTAGTTTTATCAAAATCAACAGCTAACGGTATTTGCATATTTATAGGGATTTAACCCCAGATAGCTCACGAAAGAGTGCAACATCAGATAAAGGCATCGTAGGTAAAGTTTCCTTTAAGCCGTTAATATCTGAAGGATCCAAATCTACACCAAAAGCTTGCTTATAGATATCTTTTGATATCTTTTGCAATTCTGTTATAGAGTAAGGTTCACCCGCCATTTCGACCACATTAAGAAAATCAGCTACTTTATCTAAAGAAAGAACGAAGGTCTTATCTACAATATCACCTAGTTGTCTATAAACGGTGTTATTATCGTAAGCTCCTGCTTCCTTTTCTATGACATAAGCGGCGTTACATAACTCAAAAGCTTCATCTTTAGAAGAAACACTAGCAGCCTTATCTATAACTGCTTTGTATTTTTCTTTGGATGTATCAGCTAGTTTGTTCATTCTACGTGATAGTTCAGCTTGAAAATTACGGTTATCAGGAAAGAACAGACCAGCATATTTACATACTAAGTCTGGTAATTCTTCAATACCATTATCTTCAGCTAATTTTACGAAATTTTGGGCAATCTTCTGACGCCAGCTAAAGGGATAATTTTTAATATTATTGTTAAAGGAAACAGCTGCTTCGTTTAAGTCAGAAGCTGTTTTATAAGGAAATAAGTCATAAGTAGCACCGTCTACATCAAACGAAGCTACAAATTGCTCTGTATAATCTTTGGCTTGTTTAGTGATGCAGGACGAGTTATAGCGCTCAATATCTTCTGTTATATTCAGTAGATCAGCAGCCTTCTTGATACGAGTTTCAACTTCTAACACGTAGTTCTCACCCCATTTATCAACTAATGCAGCTTTCTTATTTACAAAGAAAGCATTACTTACAAAAACGTTTGGAGCCGAGTCAATTGGGTAGGCACGATGGTACCTATCAGCAAAAGCTTCATCATTTAAAGCAGCTGTTGACTCTTTAGTTGCTAGCTCTGCTTCTTTGACAAAAGCTGGCAAATCTGTGTTTAAAAAACTATATAACTCTTTGTGAGAGTAGTCTGAGGTCACGTCTAGATTATAACTCATATTATTCTATCTTTCTTAACCAGATTACCATGATTTTTAAATGGTTGCAAGATGGAATAATAGGTTGACTTTACACCTGTTTTGCCTTAGGGTAAATAGCTATGACCGTCAATGAATTCAATAGTAGGATACACCTGCCGACCTTGGCTTTATCTTTAGGTATGAATAAGGATTACTCTTATAGGAAATTACCTACTTATGGATGGTTAGGGTACAATCAAGATATGTCACATGTATTTGACGTATTTGAACTACTTTCTGCAAAACTAGAGGATATCAAAGCTATATATAGAAAATACACTATAGAAGATAGTTCTTTTCAAGAGTATAAGTTTTATTATTCTGAAGTTTCTGAGAATAAGCTATTTAGCAGTTTTGCTAGAAGAAACCTATTTAGCAGCTTATGGAGCTTAAGTGTTGCCGAAGCAGCTAATGGAGAAATACGTATAGATGACAAAGTCAAAAAGCTAGAAGATGTATTAACAGACTTAGGTATACTTAACTTTTCCTATACCGGTATAGGATTAATAACTTCTAGGGTAATAAACCAAAATATCTTCAAAAGCATAGGCCTGGAAGACACAGATATAAACAAACTAATCATTCCTACTTTCTATGCCCCGGACTATCATTTTGCAACTCTAGAAACTTTTGATCTAGGTAATTTGGACAACCGTAAGCTTATTTATACTTCTGGCGAAAAAGGGTGGTATGGTGAGTTGAATAAAACTATAGTAGGTAGTATAAATGACTTGCTAAGTATGAGAGGTTGTACTTGGGACCCAAAGATTGAATTTTGGACTACAAAACCAGTTAACATTCATACTACTGTAACTGTACCTCAATGTTTAGAGATATGGACCCAGTCTAGCAACCTAACCTGTTCTAATTCACCATTAGAAATTATTAGGGAGAACAATGGCTTAAGTCTGATCAAAAATCATTTAAAAGATCTACCTCTAATAAAAGTTAAAGAACTAGAAAAATTAACAGGAGAAAAGTTAACAAACCATTGGATATCAAACAGGAATCTAGAAGCAGATGTGTTTGGCACCAAGTTTATATGTAAAAATAACAGGTATTATATTAAACAATATGGTATTGAAAATGAGTACTCTAACTTTTCTATAAAGTTAACTGGTATAAAAAAAGAAGAAGGTGATTTTTATCAGTATGGTTTTATACACATGAATGACTCTGAAACTATGTTCAGAGCTAAAAGAAAGGTATTTAACTCTTACCGTGCATTATTGGATGTTGTAACTAATGTACTCTTAGAAGCTGGAGTAGGTGTTCCAATGGTATCTCCGAATCAAAAGCACTATATCACAAACGTGATTGATGCTTTTAACCCAGATAACCCTATTGAAAACACCGCTCCAGCTCCTAGAGTTGAGGTTATTGCCGCGAAGTCACTTCTTCCAGAGTCCACGAACGGAGAAGTTCTCCATTCTCAAACACCGTCACAAGTTCATCCTTGCCTGGCGTTGTCTCAGGAACAGTTGTCAGAACACCAAAGTCTTGACGAACCACCTTCATACGACCACGCTTAGAGTTCTTTGTCTTGTCAGTAGTAGGTTGTTTAAAGACCTCACGACCTTTACCATTCACGTTTGCCCAAGCGCATTTGAAAGCAAACCGTTGGGTATCCCTGTTCACTTTTTGTAACAAGGCACCACCCATACCAAAGACAATATTCGAGACACAGAACTTGTTGGCTACGACATTTTCGAGAATACTATTGATCGAGTCATACTCAATGCCATCGCCGTAGATGACACCTACCCGAGGATTGAGAACTTTAAACCCTTGTGCATTTTCTGTCACACCAAACCGGTTTTCAAGGATTTGTAGACATTGCACCGACATTTCAACAGGGTTACCACTATCAGGACGAACGACCACTTTACCTTTACGGTTTAGTATCAAGTCTTTTAACTTGTTACCAAGGATCTCACCTACTGCATGGATAGTATCCTTTGAGTCTACAACGATCGACACAATTGCATCATCTGGTGCAGTTTTAAGGAAATGCCGAAAAGCATCTTCCTCGAAGTCCAGACCATAGATAGTAGTTGTCGAATGCTCCGAGGCATACACAGAATGACCACAAGCTTTGGCATGATAATACTTCTTTAGCAATTGCATTGCAGGAAGGTTGTCAGTTCCTAAGAAGTTCACCAAGTGACCAGCTCCTCCGATAGCCGCAGTTTCTAACGAGCTAGCTCCACGAAGACCAAAGTCATTAAGGTGGAACGGGTTACAAATTGTCCCGGTCTTTTCTGCGTAACTCTGGATCAGCTTCTTGATTTCATAAGACAACGTAGCCACTGTAGTTGGATACCAAACCTGTAACAAATGACTTTCGATCAGGTTGGTAAGGAAAGCCAAGTCAGGGTCGTCGACAGTTTGCTCTACAGTAATCAAAGCATTATGTGTAGGCACGATCATACCTTCAGGTAACGCTTTAATACGTAAAGGTAAAATACCTCCGTATTTATTCAACAACTTCTTCCAACCTGCCTTGTTAAAGTAGGCATCTGTAAAGAACAGCTCTTTATCAAACTCTTCAGCTTCTGTTAACATCCAAGGATGAACGACCTGCCCGCAGAAATACTCTTTCAGTAAATACTGCAAGCCGAAGAACAAGGTGTTCTCAAATTGGCCTCCACGGCTTTCCAAATAGGAATAAACACGGGTAGTTCCAGGTGGATATTGCAACCAATGCGTTTGCTTATATGCATCAGTAGTTAGGATAATATTCGGATTTTTAGGCATAACTAGTTTGTTTCGATAGTTTCGGTTGCAGCCTTTTTCATCTGTTCTACAACAAAGTGATACTTGGCTTTTGGATTTGTAATTGTGTCGAGAAGATGGTTTGCAAGAATAGTGTGTTCAGCAGTGATCATTTGGTTGTCAATCAAAGTTTTTACTTCTTCTAAAGAAAACCATTGTAAGACACCACCACGAAGGTCATCGCTTGCTTCCGCTTTTCCATAGATGTAAGGGGCTACAAATAGAATTGTACGTAAACTATCACGTCCCTTAGTTGGATAACGACGATCTTTAGTGATCGGAAAACTACCTATATAATAAGGTTCACCAACTTCTAATTGCGTTTCTTCTCGAGCTTCCCGCTTAGCAGTGACTTCATAAGTAAGATCCACTTTCTCGCTAAAGCCACCAGGAAATCTAAAATGTTCGCTTCCTGCTCGTTTACCAAGCAATAACTGCATGGTTTTGAAATTGATAATTGCTATATCAACCGGCGAGATCACTACTGGAAATCGCTGAAAGCTTTGGAAAATCATACCTGCACGAAAAGCCTGACTGCTTTGGGCAACAACCGAAAGCCTTTCCCGCACAGCTGTTCCAGACATATCTACATTTCCAGCTGTTTGTTCCAGCTCAATAACTGGTAAGCCACCATGGTAGCATGGGATAAAACTGTCTCTCCCACCATACAATGTAGCATTTTGCCCAGGAGTTAACATCGATCTCACTAACTTGTCAACGTTTTCACTCCAGATATGGTCACTACTAGGTACGTCAACCAGAGGCAAACAAATAAATTCAGGATACTTTTCCTGAATCATTAGCCGCCTGGAGTTGTAGTCCAAAGGATTTAACTCAGTTCCAGGAACTTGAGCTACACCTAATAACACCAATACTTTTTGGTGTTTGTTTTTCACATAATCCAAAAGTTGAGTATGGTTCTCATGTAGTGCATCTACTTGAAATCTACCAACAACCACACCAACTTGTGTAACAGTTTCTTTAGGTTTCATATTTTTTACCATCTACAATTAATCCAGAAGTTGACCACACAATACCTATCTGGCTCAATATTGTGTTTAATTCTTCAATATCATCAGGAGCAGTATGAGTAGCTAGCATATGGATGAGCATCTGTCTGTCGATACCATCGATTTCACCTGTGTGCATAACACTACATAAAACATCTCGTATGTCCGATATGCTAGCGCAACAAGGAGGCATTTCGCAGTCTTCTATACTAACATCTGTTCTACTAGAGTCTTTATTCAACCCTATAGCTGCTAACCACTGCTCTTGAGTTGCTGTTACTGAGTAAGAAACTGCTAACTTCTTGGCTTCTTCTTCAGTAACACAAAATTCTTCAGATTTCCATAGGTTAGTGAGAGTTTTGTCTCTTATTAATTTTTTATTGTTATAATGCTCGAGAACGTAGTCACTAACTATCGCTACAGGTTCTGATTCTTGGCTCGTTTTAAGTATTCTAGCTTGATAACCTGTAATACGACTTGTTTGCACACCTCCATTACTTATAGGTATGTAAACCGAAGTTCCAATAGGTAATAAAGCTTCTGACTCAAGTAAAGTAACATTCATAGCTAAAAAATAAGGATTACGGCTGAAGCCGTAGCCACAGGTTAATGACCTGTGACAAGTAGCATCCACAATATACCTACAGGTTAATAATCAATGCTACCAATCAACATGACTTAACGAGATATGTGGGGGGTTAACTAAGTTGGACTGTTGTTAACTAACAGTTTAAAAAATCAATAGCGCCAAGCTAAACCCTTTCGCTATATATTATACCATAGTTATGCTATAATATAGGGGAGGGGTAGCTAAAAAGAGACGAAAAGGTTTGACGCTTTTCAAAGTAATCATACCATAAACTAACTATTTTTAGGTATAGGGGAGGGGGTAGCTAAAAATAACCAACCCTTGCGGGTTGGCTATACAATAACCAGGTAGGTTATTGCTTGGAGTCTGGTTGTTCACGCTGCCGCCGGTGGAGGTAATACCAATTGTTGATCGGCGGCCACAGAACCTCGGTAATAAACAAGACCGCAGCCATAATCAACAGAAGTGTCAAACCCACCCGACCTACTTCATACAGCTTGGCGGCCTCGTATTTCTGGTAAGCGTAGGACAGCTCCAACGCCTGGCCAGTGTTGTTTACCTGCACCGCCGCGGCGATCTTCTCTTTGAACACTGTCCTCATTTGCCTGTCAGTGGGGTTGTTGGTCCCCCAGACCATTCCTTGCGCCGGGGGGGTCCAAGGCCAGTTTTCCCACTTCCAGTCAGCCTTGGTTTGGAGCGTCAACAAGGTCAACAAGAACACTACGATTGTCAGTTTTTTCATGGTATTTGTTTTGAGTTTAGGAGAGTTAAGTTTACCCTCCTTTAAACACTATACCATAAAAACTTGGTTAAATACCTACGGGCCAGGGGGGGTACGGAGGTAAGATGGGGGAGGGAGGTTATTATAAATAGTTGGCAGAAAAGTTTATATTGTTTTATAGCCTTCTTGCCAACTATTCTTTTTATTAACTATTATAAGCCAAGTTAATTACTTAAACACTCTTTGACTTCAAACTTATACTTTTCGTAAGCCTCTATTGTCCAAGGAAACAGCTCTTTACAGATAGCTTTGATTGCTTTTCCGTACTCTTGTATTTCAGCTTGAGCATGAGAGTCATCTCTTAAAGTAATGAAGTGTAATAGGTTCTTCAAGTCCCAGCAACTATAGATTTCAGTATAGATATTGACAGGTAATACCATTCTAGCCATTTCTCTAGCCACTCCCATAGCTAGCAACCGCTGATACGTGTCATAGCAGTCTGTAGCTTGGTCTTTTAATAAAGTAGTAAACCGATCATTCATGGATATACCATCTTGGTCAGGTTTATTCCAGTCTTCATTTATTAAGCTACTTTGTTTATTCTTAGTGTCCTGCTTCCTCCATTCAGTAGGAATATAGAATTCATTAGGTAACTCTGTATATCTAGCAGATACCTCATTTAAGTTTTGCATCCTATGCCGAACATACTGACGCATTACAAAGATAGGCATCTTTATATTGAGTGTTAACTTACACATCTCAAATGGTGAGGTATGTTTATTCTTCCACAAGTAATGTAATAGCTTCTTATCCTGCTCCTCACCTTTGCTACTAGAGTTATAACTAATTCTAGCAGCTTCTAAAATGCGTTGGTCTGAGCCCATGTGGTCTATATACCTAACAAACCCATGGTCTAAAACTGGTATTGTATAACCTTTATCCATTGCGTTTAATATACTCTCTAAATTGGTCTATCTGGGCCTTAGCTTCCTTTTCAGACAGGCTACTTTTAATTTTTTGGCTTAACCTTTTATCACCACCACGATTTTCTCTACCTTCTGTCTTCTCTATAAAATCTCTGGCTTTATCACTTTTCATAGGATCTCCTACTATTTTAGGATTCTCCCATTTATCATTTTTAGTTTTTGCTTCTACTGTTCTAGCTAGTTTATTACTCATTTAGTTATCCTTTCTAATACGGCTTTTAGTATACTGTCTCTGTGACGATAGTCGATGAAGATGATATTCTCCTTATCATAAAAAGAAGCAATCTTATGTCTTACTAAGCTGTCTATTTCTTTAGCCTCTTCATAATTCTGGTATCTTCCTTCCTGCACATAAGGCTTATCATTTCTTTCCAAAAATATGTTGAATGAGGGGTACTTTTCTTCGTATTTCTTATTCAAAGCTAATATCTCTTTACCTATGTCTATATCTTTATAATAATAGTCTGCGTAGATACCTGACAACAAAGTAGGAGAGTCTGTTATTATATTCTTTGTACCTGAGCTTAAAAACCTATACTCATACTGCATTTGCTTACCGAACAAATAAACCTGGTCAAATTCGTTAACTGCTCGTTTTTGAACCGCCCATGCTTTAACATATTCGGTAACAAGCTCAACTGAAACTTGTCTAGTTTTTAATTCACTAAAAAGCCAGGCAGCTGTTGTTGATTTACCAGCTCCTGGTCCTGCAAAAAAGTTGATTCTCATACTCCTATAATTTTTTTACCAGGGTCTACTTGTAATTGCCCTTCTTTCATAGACCCTATTCTTGCTACACAACACTTATAGATTTCATTATGTATATTCTCTTTTGTATTATCAGAGTTTATAGCCACAATTTTACCTTTAGTCGAAGACTCTTGCGCGATCAACCAATCTATACCTTGTTGTATTCTTTCTTTAAACTGCTTATCTTCTTCTTCAAACCTAGTATCAGTATCGTTTCTTTGCTCACACCTCTTTTTAGCTTCTTCGGCTGTTAGAAATAATACAAAAGTTACGTCAGGTAAAACATCTTCAGTAGCTAACTGAATCGTAGCTCTAACAATATTTGGGTCTAATTGTCTACCAAACCCTTGGTATATAACTGTAGAATGGTAATACCTGTCGCATAACACTATCTCACCAGCTTCTAAAGCCGGTTTAATAACTTCTCTTACTAATTGAGCTCTACTAGCGTTCATTAATAGTAGCTCAGCTTCTGGACATAAATTTTTATTTTTTGGGTCCTTAAGTATATCTCTTAGCTTTTCACCTATTTTTGTTCCACCAGGTTCTCTTATCATCCTAACTGTAAAGCCATGATGTTGGAGAGCCTGACGGAGCAGGTCTATTTGAGTAGACTTACCTGCTCCGTCAGAACCTTCAAACGAGATGAAATAGCCCTTCTTTAATCCAATTGTAGGTATATTTTCGTTACTCATGTATATGTTCTACTGGCACCCATAACAACAAGTCACAGTATATTTTATCCCCATCCACGGTTGCTTTTATTTGGTAATTATCTAAATTTGTTATACCATCTAAGCAAGATGATACAACCTCTTTCACTTTTGATAAGGTGCTATCATCTATAGACGCACCTATATATTCAGCTAGACTCTTTTTCATAGAGCCCTCAACCTCCATCAATCTAATTTTAGCTTCTAAGTTCATTTAATTACACATGTATCATTGCTGCAAAATCTTTCTACCTCAGCCTCTTCGCCAGCAATACCCTTCATCTTCAAAGGCCTTAACTTCTCTACCAAGTCGTTGTACTTCTTCTCAGTAATAGCTTCATAAGGCATTTGTTTATAAGGGCTACCACTCTCTAGTATAGGGAGGAAAGATATACCCTTTAACTGATACTGATAGAAGGTTAAGGCATGTTTAATCTGGTCAGCTTCGTGTTTACCAAATGTTACAGTACAGGAGACTTGGTTATCAGCCCAGTAACGTTGCATAAACGCAGCCAAGGCTAGCTGTTCCCAAATACTCACATCTTTGACAGCTCGTATATTATCACCTATTTTTACAGGTATCTCTACTACTACAGTAGAGTCTTCTGAACCAAAACAAGGTTCTATTTTATAACCAGCCTCTTTCAAAGGTTGGATCATGTCACTATGTTTAGACAGACGCATTCTACGGATGTAATACACACTCTCTGGGTAATGAACACCAGGTGTAGCTCCAGCAAGCAAGCTTACAGTACCACTAGGTTTGATAGAGGTCTTCTTTATACTCTTAGGTATGGCAAACCAATCTGAGTAGGTAGTGTCGTATTTTTCTAGAGCTTTGTATCCTTCTTCACACCAGGTCCTTAATGTGTGTAATCCTTTGGAAGACACAAACTGAGCAATACCACTCATAGAACAACCTATTCTACGATTGCGTAACATCACTCTATTAGTTTCTGCCCAATGAGTCTGTCCTAATGTAACTGTCTTAGCATATAGATAGGCATATTTCAAGGTAACCAAAAAGTCTTCTAAGCTTTCATGATTATCAGGAAATGTCTCAACTAAACAGCACAATTCGTATGATTCTAGTGACTGTTCTAGACAAGGATTACCACCAGCAACTCTGTGATCTTTATAGTCAGGACCATTATTCATCCTTGAATAATTACGCATGTTTTGTAACCATGCATAACCAGGCTCACCGTTGATTTTAGTACGTTCAGCGGCGTCTGTGTAGTCCATACCTAAGTCACAGAACAATGAGTTATTAGAAGTCCATCCAAAGCTTTCTCTCTCAGGATTCAACTTATAATTCTTTAAATCTAGATATTCTTTGGAGTTAGCTGGTCCAAATACTATCTCAGCTGTACGCCTTACATTACCAGCAACTACACATTTACCTATCAAGTTCATTATGTCTGTAATAGTACGTATAGATATTGGTTTACCTGCGTTTCTATCCAACACATTAGCAATCTCTTTGTGCATTTCTATCAAAGGTTCTGGACCACTAGAAACTCCACCAAACCCTTTAATCAGTAGACCAGCTTTTCTTACTAATGAATAGTCGAACTTAACTTCTTTACTACCTTCTAGATAACTGTCTATAAGTAGCTTAGTAGATCCTACCCAACCTTCTCTAGTATCTGCTACCTGATAAATCGTGGGCTCACCTTTAGCTAGATGCTTTACTTCAATCTTACCTGCACCTTCTACATCAAAACCTACACCCACACCTAACATAGACATATCCATCAAAAAGCAAAAAGCTTTCGACTTATCTTCTTTAATAGTAGCTGTAGATACAAAAGCACAGTTATTAAGAGCTGCGTATAACCCTCTTTCTTCAGTAATAGAGCTTCCCATAGCCCATAACCCTCTTCCTGGGGGAAGAAACTTCATAGTGAAGATACGATCATACATCTCTTGAGCAGATATTTGAGCTTTCATCGAGTTCCATCCTAATTGATGTCCTTCAATCCACCTCTTCTGCATGTTGAAAGTACCTTCTACCACGCGCTGTACTGTCTCCCACCATTGTTCATTCTGCCCATCTGCTTTCAAACGGCTGTAGGTTCTTAGATAAACCAATTCACCTAAACCATTAAATCCAAATGGAGGTTTTTGTCTCTTATACTTATGTAGAAAACCCTCTGTTAATCTAAATTTATCCATATTAGCGATTGTCTCCTGAGCCACGTAATACACCACGCTGAGCTCTTGATGATAATTTGTTAAAATTGTGCTCCAGAATCTCTTCTGGTGTTTTACCTAGTTCTTTAGCAACTCTGACGAAAAACCATGCAACGTCTGATAGTTCATCTATCAACTTTAGGCGCATCTCTTCGGTTAGTACTCCGCCAGAATCTCTAATAACCTTACTATATTTTCCTGCTACCTCACCAGCCTCACCAGCCAAGCCTAGAACAGTATACTCCAATCCTCTATCTTTTGGATAAACCGCTGTAGTGTCTGTAAATGCTGTATATTCTTCTAATGTCATTAATAATCCTTTTGTAGAATTGTCTTCTTAGTTTAAAACAAAAATAATCGTTTAGGCAACTGAACTAGTTTAAATTCAAAAACTTTTTTATTTGACTCGGTGATAACTCCAATTTTTCTAAGGTTATACCAAATAAATTTGCAAAGTTAAATGAAGCTGTATTGACTTCTGGAATAGTTGTATACTCTCTTCCATAGTAAATATGCTTTATACCTTTCAGCGCCAACTCTTTAATACAATCAGGGCAAGGTATCAAGGTAACAGCTACTATACCTGCCTCACCTTTCTTTATATAATTACAAAGATTGCGCTCCGCATGTATAACTTTGTCTCTGCGCTCATCTCTGTTTGTCCAATTTATCGTCATACTAGGCAAAACACCATTATAACCAGTAGCTAATGTAGTATGATCATGTCTTAAAGCAGCTGCGCCTACTTTTTCCCACGGATCTTCTGATCTAGTACTAGCTGTGTAAGCAAGCAGCATAGCATATTCTTTCCAATTAGGTCTTGTCATAAAAAATAAAATACCTGCTGTCTAACTAGACAGCAGGCTTAAAAAAATTGAGGTGAAGGGTTAACCTTCTACTGCGAATAATAAGTCAACTATGTTTTTCAAGGCTTCAAACAACTCTTCGTTGTCTTCTTCGATAGCTTTGAAATTCTTACACAGTATGGTCTCATTATCATATCCTTTGCTAGCTTTGATAACTTTTTCGTCATTTAAGACTATAACTATCTCTTCAGCATCAGGTTCAAATGTAATATCTAATGTCATACGCTTAATTTATTAGGTACAAAATAATTGTCAATCCTTAAATTTTAAAGTAAGATATAGACATGATGACAAAGCAAGAAAAAGTCTCTAAAATCAAGCAATGGCTAAACTCAACCAGCTTAGATGCTTCGATTGTTAAGAGAAATATAGGTATAGACGCTAGTTCTGTGTCTCCACAGATGTTACTAGCTGCTTGTACTAAACTTATAAAAATTAATAAAAAAGAGGAAGAACCTGATGATAGAGATAACCTTAAGTACTCTAAGTTTATGGGGCTTGAGGATTATGTGGATGAGCACATTACTAGAGACGCTGGAAGGATTCAACAAAAAGCAGCTTTAAAAATGCAGACAAAAAAGAATCTTACTTGGCTAACTCCAGGGTTCTTTACTCCTCAAGTACGGTCCGTCATCATAGGTAACACGCTTTCACAAAACGTAGATGGTATAAACCCTATCGAACACTGGGATAATAGCCACCGTGTAACTAAGTTAGGTCCTGGAGGTATACCTTCTATTGAAGCTGTGCCTGATGAGTCTAGACAAGTCAACACTTCTTCTTTCGGTTTCTTTGACCCTGTTCACATCATGGAATCTGAAAAAGTAGGTGTTACTAACTTTATTACACATAATGTAGTCAAGGGTAGAGATGGTAAGTTATATAGAATCATGAAAGATAAAAACGGTAAACTTAAATGGGTTGATCATGAGACTATACTTGATAGCCAAGTAAAGATACCTGAGCATTAAACAATCGTAATAGGTACTCTTGTTTCGTAATAGTCTGTTGTATTTTCTGGATTAGTTTCGCTAGATACAGACTTAAATTTTATCGTACCAGTGTTTGCATCTTGAGGCACCACTACAGTAACCTGGTCTACTACACCAGCATCATTTGTAATCTTTGTGAAGTTGGTTACTGGAGTGGAGTCTCCAAAACTTATAGAAACTAAATCTTTAAAACCAGTTCTTTGTGCTGGTGAATCGTACTTTTCTTTATAAGGAGGGCACACTATTGTGACTAAACTTCCTTTAGCTACTACTTCAGGTGAAAAGTAGATCATATCATATCTTTCTGTAGTAACTATAGAGGACTCAAATACCACAGGGTTACCTATACTTATACCAGGTGTCTTTTCTAGCACAGTTATAGGTATAGAAGGTATAGGATTGACTTTAAAATCGTCAAATCCCATTGAAGGAGATAAATTTGTTCCTTTAGTAATGTAACCATAATTACCTGCTATCTCAAAGTTTATATAAGGAAACCACCAATAATTTTTTTGAGTAAAACCAAAGCTACGGTAGTCATAAAAACTTTGGGTAAAATCTATTGTAATAGCATTTGTAGTATTACCTACGTTATTTACACTTTTAAACTTATGATGAAACATCGTACCTGGAGCTACATAAAATCTACGAATTAACCCTTGAGCATTTAATGTTTCTGTAGAAGTAAACCCAAACCCTATAAATGAGTCTTCATACTCAAATACACAATTTACTTTAAACCACATAGATTTTACATTTGTGTTTAAATCGTGGGCAACTTCAGGGTACAGGCCTACAGGCCAGTTAGTATTCCAACCAGAAGCAACTTTTTTTGGGTTACCATTTACTAAAGGAATAGAGCCATTCTGGTCAAAATAACTAGGTGTTACTAATGGTCTATAAGTAACATCTAGATTTGACGCATCAAATGGGTATATTGGCTCGTAAATCATGTAATCTCAGTTTTAAGCCTTACAGCATTATCGCTTTTATCAAAAAATGGAGAAAATGCTGCTACATGTATACCATAGGTTATACTATTTAAAGGTATCTCTATATAACCAGGCATAGTGCCTTCATTACTTGTGTCTGTATCGTCATAGAGTTCGCTTTTTTTATTATCCATCTGGTTAATAGTGGGAACCGTACCATCTGTAGTATAGTAAAGATGTATATCTCCTGAATTCGGACCCATCTTATAAACTGTACCGTCTTGCGCAGTTTGATCTGCTAATATAAATTTAAAATTAGCAAAGTCTGTCATTACACCTGAGACTGACCTACTAGTCTTAACTACTTCTATAGTAGGCTTAGCTAATTTAGTTAACTTTGGTTTCTTTCCCGTTATTTTCTCTATAACAACCACAGGTACGTTATTTACGTTCTTAACTCCAAGTACTAAATGTGTATTTACCAACTGATATACGGAATAAACTTCAGTCCCTTTTTGTAGTGTAACATCAGTAGCTATTTCAGAGTTACCTAACGAACTTGTGTCAGTAGCTGTTTTTGTATTAGCTATTTGTATGTAAGCTTTTAATTGATAAGGTCTGTTATCATTAGTTTGAGTGGCTATCTTCTTTAATACTTCCCTTTGTTTAGCTACTAGCTCCGCTCGTTGTTCTTCAGTTAAGCCAATATAATTAGCTACAGTAATTTCAGGATATTGTGATTTTTCTAAAATATCTGCTTCACTAGCTCTTATTAACTTATAATTGGCCTCATCACCAACCTGAGATATTGTATCTATTGTAGCATCTTGGTGTAGCCCATAAGCTACCGCAGCATAAACAACATTAGGTTTATATGGGTTAGAACCATCTAGTATTACCTCTAAATAAACTACCTCAGATGGTCCTAATGTAAATAATGTGTCTAGACCATGTATCTTTTCAATCTCTAAAGAGCCTAAACTTTTAAACAAATGTGAACGAGGTACTATTTTGACAGTTGCTTTCTTATAGTCGTTAGGTGTTCCTGTTTTAGGTTTGGCTCTAATGACTTTAAATGGAGGATAAACCTTTTCTCCTGTGCAACTAGCACTAGTCCATACATCGTCTCCTGAAGGAGTACCAGGAACAGTAGAACCAGTTGCAGCTGCTATAGAGTTATAAATACACTTAGCTCCTTCAGGATAAACAATAGACACGGAAGTGCCTGTTGGATAATCACTTGGTACCCAGGGAGAAAAGTTGAAACCTCCAGCAGCAAAGTTTGGAATTCTGATTTCTCCTAGTAAAGCTAGACCACATTGAGGACTAGCTGGATTCTTAGGAGTTAATTTTACAAAACTATTAGGTACTGGAGTGGTGCTGTTACCTAAATAAACATTCACTTGAGTATCAGACCCATTATATCCACTCGGGCATGACATCACAGGTAGTTCTATTACTGGATTGCTAAATTGAAAACCGCATCTAGTTGCCTCTAACTGGGTAGCATAAGTAGTCCCACTTACTACTAAAGATAATGTACTTTTACTACCAACCTCTAAAGCATCACAATTAAGTACGAAGTTTGGCAATCCTAGGTTTATTTCACCAATCAAAGCGGCACCACAATCATGAGGAGTTTTAGTAGGCTGATTTGTTAATTGAATGTTATGATAGCGTTTGCCTGAAGTTGCAAATGGTATAGTAGTATTAGCATTTGCTTTTAATGTAACATTACTGCTCCAAGTAAAACCTCCTGGGCAATTAGGAGTAGGTAGATCGATTTGGATGTCACCTACATCCCAGCTACAAGGTTTTTCACTATCCCTTACACTATTAAAGTCTATAGTATCAGACAAGATAACATTATCAGAAGTCTTAAACTTGATAGCACCATTAAACTTAATACCATCAGGATAACACGGGATGGTGATATCTGGCATATTTATTTCAAAATGACAAATATCTGATGTGTTACTAGCCGATACCTCTAAAGGAGTAGGGGCTAGTTGGACTACCTGGTTATTATTAGTTAACCAAGAAGGTGTTCTAATATTAAACTGGTTTGTAACAAAACCAATACCATTAGCACAAGGTACTGGGATTTCTATGTCACCATCTAACTGAAAGTCACAGCAGCCACTATCTACAAACCCTGCGCTTTGTGTTGTGACTACAAAATTATTAACTGGATCTTTGACAGTTACGTTAACGTTTCCATGAATATTAGGACCATCAGGATAACACGGGATGGTGATATCTGGAAATTCTACGTTATAACTACAATTGTTTACCTGACTCTTATTTATGACAACCCTTTTAGTTTCTGGAGGTCTTGCGCAGGTTGAATTTATTTTGAAAGTAGAATTAGTAAACTGTATACCATTAGGGCAAGGTACTTCAGGTATATTTATAGTTACTGTGCCATCTAGTACCCAATTACAAGCACTATTTGGATCTTCAGCTAATGATAGGTAAGTTGTTGTGCTATTACTTACTGAGTTAGGGTCTATAACTGTTATAGAGGCTGTGCTTATCAACTTAGGCCCGCTAGGGTAACAGGGTATAACAATATCTGGAAAATCTACAATATAAGAGCAAAGATCTTCTTGTGTATTCGCAGATATAATCAAAGAGCCAGCAGGATTTACAGCGTCTACTTTGTTAAAGATATTTACTTGTTTAGGTGTAAATACTATACCATTAGGACAGCTTTCTGGTAATGGAAAAGGATCAATTGATATAGGAAACTCAGTAAATAAAGGTGTACATAATTTAGTGATATCCGGTAGCTCTGGTATTGGAAAATCTATACTACCAGGTATTAAACTAGGTAAAGCACAGTTACCTGGTTTTGAGTTTATAGGATTACCTATATACGTAGCTTGATAAGGACCGGTGTCTCTAATTAACTTATGTATATCACTGTCATTCATTAGACATTATTTTAACTAAACTAAAGTACATAAACAAGCCTGCATATGCTATTGCCATTATAACTAAAGGGTATAAATACCAAGGATATAATCCTAGCAAACTCAAAGAATATAAAGCTGATAACCAAAACGATAGACAAATTGGGCAACTAACCAATCTTGTAAAAAAATTATTATAATAGGAGGCTAAGAAAATAGGGTAAGACATGGTTGGGTCGTTTTCTGTCACCTGCTTAAACTCATCTATCTTAAATAGTTTTGATAGTTTAAATAGTTGAGAATACTCAATAAAAGCATCTTTATTAAACCAAGCTAACAAACTATAAGCTACTGCTAGTATTGTAAATATTAAGTGCATAAAATAATTAACCCTGGGTGTCTCTAGTACACCCAGGGTTAGCTATCTCCTTTATTAAGTTAATGACCCGTTTTGAGCGTCCTCAGCTTGCTCCTTATCTTCGTCTAATAACTCTTTTATTTCTGACTCTATTCTTTTTATATTTTCACTATGAGCTTTAACTGTGTCTTTCTTGTCTTGCTTTGCTTCTAATAATTCAAGGTATAAGTTATACAACTTTTCCTGAACTGTAGTGTTATCTATAACTTTAGCCATTGGTTACTCCTTTTTCCTCTTCCACCATCTTGCTATATAAGTCTATTACTAATGCTTTCTGCCCACTAATCATCAACTTCATCTGCTGTAAATTAGATAATTGCTCTTGTACTTTTTGTAAGCTCTCATCTATCTTCTGTAAAGACTTATCTGCGTTATCCATATAAGTCTTGATTTCCGCCAGTATTTGTTCTGGGGTCATCTTTATCTTTATTTTAGGTAGTTCTGGAGCAGTAATCACTGCTTCTGTATTAATAGTTTCTGTCATATAGGTTACTATCGTTTATTACTATCGTTCTGTCAAATAAAAAAGAGGCAGGATTTCTCCTGCCCCCAAGGAATAATTATATGCTTATTACTCTTTATACTGCGCGGAATGTTAGGACTACGACTGCACCTGCTAAACCAGCTGTTGAAGCTGATGTGGCAACACACAAACGTTCTCCAGCTGCTATTTTAGTATTAGCGGCAGTTGCGGATAAGGTTGCGCTTTGCACGGTATCTACAGCTGCTTTTAGATCTAACCCAGCAGCCAACATGTCTGTACCAGCAGAAGCTGCCACACCGTCGGCTGCTTTCTTTACTGTTAAGAGGTTAGCCGCAGTTGATACTACAGCATGTGATTCTTTTACTGAAAGCAGTTGAAGTGCTCTATCAGCAATGAATACAGCAGCAGCACCAGCAGAAGGTAGATCAGCTGTCTTTAATGTAACTACTACTCTACCTAATGGTGTCCATTGGGTACCAGTTGAATAGTTAACTTCTTTACTAGTATAGCGAATACCTGATTCACTAGTTAAAGATGGTGAAGGTAGTGATGTTGACTTACGAACGGAACTTGCATCTCCCATATTATGTTTCTCCTATAAAATAGTTCTTAATTGAACTTATACTTATAGTTTATTCTAGAAATAGCGACTTGTCAAAGGTATATTATACGTAATATACCTATACATCTGTGTTTATATACTCACAATCTGCACATTTAGGGTTATTAGTTTTTAACCAAATAAACCCTAAGTATCCTAGACAATTACCTGCTAAATCTTTGATTACATAAGCATTACAATTTACAGTAAGAATTTTACCATCTTGGTGTAAGATCTTAAATGAACTTACGAAATCTCTATTCTCACGTACACAATCAAACCATTCTTGGGTTACACGCACTCTATCTTCTGGGTGTATAAAAAGCTTCCAACCTTTACCTAAAGCCTCTTCAGTAGACCTACTAAATAACCTACAGTAAGCCCTATTTACAAAAATATAGTCCCCATTAACATCTGTTTCAAATATACCTTTATTTTTGTTATTGATAATAGCTACTAACTTACCCTGTATCAATGCATTAGACTGGTTTAATATTGTTATATTTTTACTCAACCTATCTAAAGTATCTCTGAAGCTAGAACCCCCATTTGGTGCTATTTCCTTTGCTACTAGGTTTATATTCTTATGAAAAGCTATTGTTGCTACACAAAACTTTTTTATAGGTTTATAAATATACTTAATAAATCCTAGTATACTTATTAAAGCTCCACAAGCTATTCCAATTTGGTTAAGCGACGGTAGTACCATACATCCCTTTCTTACTCATCCTCATGTCTAAATATTTTCGAATAAAATTTATCTATCTCATTACCTACGTAAGCTTCTTTATTTTTTAAAAATATTTCCTTACCCCAAGCCTTTTCCATGTCGTTATCTGAAACACCTAGTTCTTTTAAAAACCCATATAGTTTTATTTGAGTTGTGCCTACCTGGTATACAAACAGGGCTCGGTCTGGGTAGAATATTACTTTTCCTCCAACACCTGTTCCTGGTTGCACATTAACGTGAGCCTCAGCTTCACCTGAATCTTTTATTCTAGAGTATACTCCAGGTTTTAACCTTTGTTGTCCTGTAACTACGTACTCTGATCCATTTATTATACACGTGTTCCTTTCAGTAATCCAAGGAATATGTGCTATAGTTGTGGTTTTTTCATCAACAACATGCCCAGTTTTTTTATCTATCATCTGGAAATGTCCTTTTAAAGGTATAGTAATATCCTTTTTTTGCATTATAGCTTTATTTTGATCTGCAAAGGTAATTGGTTCTTTAGGTGTATGTAACTCAACTTTAGTTACTTTAAGGCGATAAGCTGGAGATTCTAATTTATTTAATGCTTTCTGAAACGCGTTGGTTGCGTTTTCATTTACCCAATTACGTGTTTTAATTGGGTCAAACCAACCCCTAGCATTATCAGGAATTGGTAAATCATATAATGGTGAAATTATAGTATTCATCTATTAGACAACCAACCTAATCCACCAATACCTAAAAGAGCAAGTAATATCTTTCCCCAGTGATCCTTTAAGAACCCGTCCCATTGAAAGTTTTTAGCATCACCCATTTCAGGATTACCTTTAGCGTCTAGTTGACCTAGGTTATAAGTCTTATCCGCCATAGCTTTTTGCCATTGGGCTGCTATTTCAGGGTTTGCCATCCCGTATTCTTTATAAGCTTGTAAGTCTTCGCTATCTTGGCCATTGAATAAATCACCTACACCAGCATTTTGTATTCTATTTACACCTACATTCGCTAATTCTTTATTAAACTGGTCTTTTGCAACTCCATCTTGATTTAAAAACGCAGCTTGCCACCTAGGGATATTAGGTACAGTACCATCTTTTGGTAGATTGCTAAATCTATCTGTCACACTTTTACGTATCAAGTTTTCTACTGGCTTACCTATTAAAGGAGCATGGGTAGCCATCTGTGCGGCTCTGGCTGCCACGCTTCTATTATGCTCTGAGAACCTATTAGTTATTCCTGTACTATTATAATTTCTTTGCCATGGTGCTTGTACAGGCTTAGCTGGTTGAGCTGGAGGTGTGCTAAGAGTTTGTGTGCTATTTGTAACTGGAGCAGTGTTTATTTTAGGTACCTGCTGTGTTTGATCAGCTATCTTTTGTAGCTCAAACAGCACGCCAGAATAAAATTGGTTACTTTCCATAAGATACACCTGTTGGATAAGGAGCTCTTAATTCTTTTTCTCGTTTAGACTTATTAGCATGTAGTAAACCACCTAGTGTAGCTCCACCACCTAATAATCCTACTAATAAAGCTGCGTTAGTACCGTGGTCTAATGAGTTTAACGTCAAGCTATTCCAACCAGATTTAAGAGCTTGAGATAAATTTCCTTTATATTGACCAGCTACCAAATCTTTTACTAAAGGAGAGTCGGCTAATTGGTCATTTACATCATTAGCCTCTTTTTGTAGCTCTTCAGCTACTGCTTCACAAAATGCATCAGTGCAAGGTAAAGAAGCTGTCTTCAACTTATTAGCTAAAGCTAATTGACTTAGGTACTCTTGTTTTGCCTGTTCTGTCTTTTTCTGTTCTTGGTTACCACGGTACATATCATATATACCTTTGGTTCCTAAGAATCCTACAGGAGCGCCGACAGCCGTTGCTAATAGTTTAGGCAACCAACTAGAGTTGTTACCCTGGAGTGACTGTACAGCCTCTTCATTTAACAATTCATTAGCAGCTTTCATAGGGCTGGACTCAGGTAACAACTCTGGCTCTGGAGTTTCAGGTTCCATTAGTTCTACTGTGTTACGAGGAACTTTTTGGGGGTTAACTTTTTGTAAAGCATCAGTCAGTAGTCTTAGACCACCAAATGTACCTGCACCGGCTAGTGAGCTATATAGCATTAGATCGGTGGGTGAAAGATAAGCTACTTTCTCTAAAATATTATTCATTAGTCTGTTTCTCCTTTTCTTGACGCTTTTTCTTAACGTCAAGATTTTCAGTGTATTCTATAAAAACTTTTAATTCCCCTCTAGGTGTCCAGTTATTTAATCTATTAGTTATATGATATAATTCTGCATCATTCATTAATTGATCTAGTAACTCATCATCATCGTCATTAGTGCCAGGACTTAACATTATATGTTTATACCTTAGGTTAGGTATAGGCATATCAATGGTTTTTATACCAAGTTGTTGCTCATAGGCATCTACTACCTTCTCTGGGTCAAACCCTTTAAAAAGATCTTTACTAACCTGCTCTTCAGACCTAGGGTCTAAAGGTAGGTCAGATATGTCTGAGAAAACAAAGTCTGTTCTATCAGTTACTTTCATATATAGTTATTATTTGAAGCCATAGCTTCCTGCAATGCTTTGGTAGCATCATTATATTGTGCTCTTTCTTGCATATGCTTCATAACTTTATCAGAAGAGTCTTGATTTCCTTTATATGCGGCATATAAACCTGTACCAGCTAAAGCACCAGTACCAGCTGCAAGTAGACCACCTGCATTTGCAAACTCTTTTAAAGCACCCAGTATCTTAGTTATATCAGGCATAGCTGCCAATTTCTCTAGATCTTTATTTTTTAAGGTTACTTCAAACTCTTCAATGGAAGACCCTGTCTTTTGTAACTCTACAGCTAAAGCTAGTTTAATATCTTGTCCTGTTAATTTCATATGTCTTTACCTTATCATTGTAATTAGAAAAATCATTTTTCTTATGAAAGTAGTCATATATTACAGTACCTATACCAAATCCAGCAATACCTAGCAATATTTGACTTACTTTACTTAAATTCTTATATTTAGCTATAGCTACACCTAAAGCAGCTCCACCTGCTCCACTAATTATTTTTTGAAAGTGACTGTGATTTTTAACATCACTTAAAAACTCTTTAGCTTGTTGGCTTAAACCTGGGTCACTAATAGCCAAAGATATTAAAGATTCAACATTCATCCTAATATATTTGGTGTCTTACCTGCCGCTGCTTGATCATAGTAACCGCCTGGATTACCAAAAATGGATCTTTGTCCTGCGTTCAAACCTGCCATAGCTAAGGCAGGAAGTGCAATTCTTCTGAGTAATGTAGAAGAATCTTCAGTTTCATTTTCTTCAGGGGTGTTCAAAAAATGCCTTTTAACTCCATGGTAACCTAATCCTATACCTCCGCCTAATAAAGCAGCTTTACCTGCATTTGCGAAAGCATTAGAGCCTGAGTTTGTAGCACCACCAATTCTACCAGGAGCTAAAGCCAAATTCTTGCCGCCTTCGATCGCTCCTGTAATAGCATCGCCTGCGGCATGGTTAAAAGAGTCTAAAAACCCACTTTGCTTGATTATCTCTTCAAGCTCTTGAACCATACCTTGTTTTAGTTGTTCTGCATTTATATTAGGTATATAGGCAGGTTCTTTTAATTGTTCTTTAACTTTCTTCTTCTTAGGAATAGCTCTCCATTTACTGTCACCAGTATGTCTAAAAGTGTATGTAGGATTCCTAGTTCCTTCTTGTAAAGTAAAATATATAGAACCTGGGTCTGCTCGATGAACCTGGGCTTTACCTTTAGCTTCTGCGTTAGTAAAAATGTCTGGTAAAGGTACATCAGGAATTTTTTCTAGTTCTGTATCTTCCTCACCTAAGTCACCACTGAAACTATAAGTAGAAGTACCATCTGTAAAATGAATGTGTTTTGGACCTCGAGCGTATTGCCACATATGCTGCTTGTCTATAGTAGGAAACATATTCCCACCTTTCATCTCAAAGATGTTATTACCTTGTTTATAGAGTTGTAAGGTTTCGTTTATACCTTGCATGAACTCATCTAAATATAGATTCATATTAAAATACTTGTTGTACTTGACGTTTGGCTGTTATGGTACTTCCACCAGGAGTCACAATAGGCTGAGCTGGAGGTGACACAATCGGAGCGTTATTAGGTAGTAAAGGATTGGTACTTGTAGTTTGAGGTTGGGTCATAGGCCCGGATAAACTAGATTGGGGCCCAGCCATACCTGCTATTAGACTAGCTATCTTAGACCCAAAGTTTGCCATATTTGTAGGTTTGGGTGGTTGTGTGCTCATCATTGGACCAGGTTTTACTTGACCTACATTTAAAGGTTTAACTGGTGTAGGCTGAACAGGTCTAGGACTTGGTTTTTGGGTTAGAGTTGGTTGGTTATTCTGTACACCTTTAGGAATACCATTAGTTACAGTTGAAGGTACATTATTCCTGTTTACTACCAAGTTATTCATGCTTGAAGGGGTGTTAGTCCCTTGGAGCTGAACACGTAAATCTTCTAAATCTTGGTTATATTGTCCTACCTGCCCTTCGAGATTTGGTTGTCCTGTAGTTTCGGTTAGCGGAGCTTCTCCAGTTAACTCTTCTTGCTCTAGCGCTTCCCTAGCTGTTGCTTCTTCAGGACTCTCTGGGTTAACACCTTTAACCTGGTTATCTAACGTCGGCTGCTCTACACCTTGAGTACTATCTGGTTGTGTATTTGTTGCCTGTGCTTCTTCTGGGGACTTTTCTCCAAACCAGTCTTTAAACTTACCAGCACCATATAAGCCACCTAAACCTGCACCGCCAGTAGCTCCTAACATTAAACCAGCCATAGGGTTGCCTGATAGGAGACCTAATAAAAGACCTAACAACCCTCCAGCACCAGTTCCTAAAATGGCTCCTCCTTGTCCTCCGCCACCTAACTTATCTATGATATTCATTATCATTTCGTTGCTATACCAAGGATTTTCTTCACCAGCTATTTTGATGTTAGGATCTTTATTTAAAATTATTGTAACCAAATCGGTAGCAAGTTTTTGTCTGAAGTATTTATCACCAGACTGTTTTTCTATAACATCATAAGCAGCAGACCAGTCATTTTGAATAGCTTCAGCTTCTGCTATCAATCCTTTTAGAAAGTCTACATCTAGCCCTTGAGCTTTAGCTTCTTTTAAAAAGCCTGTTTCAAATTCGATATATGCCGCACTTTTGATCATATTAATTCCTTTGAGCTAATAATCCTTGTAATTGACCAATAGCTCTCATAGTCTGCTCTGTGTTATAGTTAGTAGGTTTGTTCATCATAGCTCCTACCATAGATCCACCTATATTTAAAGAAGGAAGGAAGTCCTTCCAGCTTAACCCACTACCTTTACTAAAATTTATACCAAAGTTATTTAATAATAGTTTATCTCCAATTCCTGGATTTTGCAACCTTTCAGTGGTTTGCTTAAATCCTTCAGAATTTAAGTATCTATCAGCAGCTTCTCTAGCTAAAGCAGACACTTCTGGGTTTCTAGACTTAATACCTTCAGTTAAAGCTCCTACATTATCTGAGATAGCTGAGATATCATTATGGAAATTAGATTGGGCTTCTCCAGGCCACTTAAGCATTTGTCTCCCAGTCTCACCTGCTAAAGTAGCTATCATAGTAGCTGGGTGTAATTGAGCTGCTCCCATACCTAAACCAGCAACCCCTTTGGTTATATTAGAGGTTATAGGAGTTTCTTCTACAGGCTTACCAGTTACCATTTTAGTTAATGGATCTGTAAACTCTGGATCAGTACCATAGTATAAACTAGCCATAGGTGGTGCTGCTTTACCTAGCATTGACCCAGCTCGGTTAGCTATTGAGGTGACACTAGCTGGAGCTTTGGGTATATGCTTAGCTAAAGAAGTAGTGTATAAACCTAGCATAGGTAAAGAAGCTGTATTTGCTACACCACGCATCAAACTTGGATCTTGGTCTAGTTCTGGAGTATAACCACCTTTACTAGCTTCTAGGTTATTGTTATTTATATAACTGATATAAGGATTACCTAATCTAGGTTTGTCTACTACAGGTGGAGTAGCAGGTTGGCTAGGGTTAAAGTGTTTATATGCACCGTAAGCACCCAAACCTAAACCAGCTCCTGATAATGCTGGACCTATAAAAGATTTCTTCTTCTTAGGTAAAACTTCTGAGGTTTTACTAAGTTCAAATAATATACCTTTATAGAAACTGGACTGATCCATAATCACATGATATTGGATAACTTGCACTAAATCAACAATATTGATCTGACCTGATTAAGTATTGTTTAACTGTCTTTCTTAGCTCATTATAACTAGTCTTATATTGGTTAGGTAGATGAGGTCCGTCCACCAATAACTCAATATGTTTGATATAGTTCTTACATTTCCACATCCACTGAACTCCTATGACATCTTTTAAGACTTTGTTATAGTTATCTGAGGTAAGCCCTAGACTGGTACAGAACTTTTTCAATTGTTCTCTATGCTCGTTGTAGTATTTAGATAATACTTTGAATTTACTGATTTTTGTCACACCCCAACTAGAAAAATAATGAATAGCTTTATCTTTCTTAGGTTTGTATTTAGGTAGATTCTTTACTAAGTACCATTTTAGAGCATCATTGTTCTTTTTAACAGGTAGGACATAGATGCGACCAAATCCATAAGCTTTGGCTTTTTTCTTTAGCTTAGCATTTATATCCTTCAACTCCTGGCACATAGAGTCTTGGTACTGTCTAGTAAATAACCTATATTGAGTCCTGGCAGATATACAACCAGTTTGCTTATATATACGATACCAACGTTCAGCTTCTTCAAAAGACAGCCAGTCAAATCCAGTTACCTCAAATCCTAGATCTACCGCAGCATGTACATGTAGTCTACCAGTGGAACTTCTAGTAATAACTCTTAATCCTCTTTTAAACATCTTAGTGATGACATTAAGAGTTAGTGATCTTAACTGCTTACCAAAAGCTTCTGAGTTGTAAGCATTCTGGTCCGCAGTTATCAATATGTCTCCAATAGCTTTAGAAGAAGATAGTTCCTCAAAGCTATGGACTAACTTGGCGATAGTTTGCGTACGAGAATACATTTTAATGGATAACTTCTCATAACCTAATTGAGAAGTCAAAAGGAAAAGCTCTTGTAGGGGATACAAGAGCTGATAGCTAAAAAAGAGGAACTAGAACTTTTCGGCATTAGCAGCCAGAATAGCTCTTATTTTACGTGTCGTCTGGCTAGCACAAGAATCACAATACCTTCCACTGAAAATATTTGTAACTCCACCTTGATCTCTATATAGAACTTTCGGTTTATCATTCTCTCTTGCAGGGTCTAGTTCAACCAGAACTTTACCACACCTAACACAATGGAATTTAGTATCAGTGTCTTTTTTATGGATACAAGGGAAAAGGATAGAGAAAGTTGCATCATTTACCATGTCCTGCTTTTGTTCAGCCAACTCCATCTCCTTTTGCTTAGCAGCTTCTGGAGTAGAGTATGCCTGACCATTCATTTCGCAGATATACACAGTTTGTTGCTTCATAAGGATATTAAATAAGATTAGGGTAAAAATGTAAAGAGGGTAATATCAAGATGGAGGATATAAGGTAAAGTAGAAATAGCTGGTACTATCTCTACTTTACTAATTAGTGATAATTTACAGAATCTCCAACCTTTAGCCTATACTTGTCCTCGATATCCCCAGGAAAACCTGTACCTGGTACACGTATAGATATCTTGTCGTAGAACTGGCTAGATGTATACCTTATATTTGGCGTTTTTGAATTTACCTGGTACTCCACCAGAGCTTCTATAGCTTTTTTCCTTAATACATCTATTACGTTTAATGGTAGCTCTATATTTCCTAGTATAGTTTTAAAGTTACAAGACTTTCTAAACTCAAATAACCAATTTAACCTACTAGGAGGTCTATTTAAGATTTCACTAAATAGCATGCCTTTTGTGAACGAAGGTATATCACTTGGCCAAGATAACCAAAGATAGGTAGTGTCATGATCTAAGCTTACTACAGTTTTACCAGCACCGTAAGTGTATCTACCTACTGTGTTATCCGTAGTTACCTTGGTGTGTTCTACCTTACCTATAAGTATATGTTTGGAACCAGTACGACCCTCACAAACGTCTCCAGGTTTGAGCTCAGAGATCTTTAAGTCTTTAGTATATAATGTTTTTGTACTTTCTATTAAACGATTATGTAAAATAGAACCTACTCTTACTAATTTCATTTCGCTGCCTACTCTAGCCCAAATAAACTCACAAGTAGGAGTACCATCTATTATATCACAGTTCCGGATCACATCTAGCAACACGTCTTCTCTTAAATCAAAATATAGGTTATCTGGTGTAATAACTTTATAAGCCCTACCTCCATGTCCTCTAAATTCTAGGTTAACAATTTTAACCTTAAAAGGATCATTAGGCCTACTAAGTGTACCATCACCTATGTCTTTATTATAACTCTTCTGCCAATCCTTTCCGCTTTCAAGAGTTTTCTTGTTAGTAGCATCCGACACATAAACTGATCTGAACGTACCTGTTTCTGCTTTTTCTATGTCGTCTATGTCATCCCACCTAAAAAACATTTTTTCAGGTTTTCTTAAAAAGTAGGTTAAATCTGTAGGAATATTTCCAATAATCTTGCTCATATAGCTAATATCTAAAAAAGAGGGACAAGCCCTCTGAAAAACTGGTGAGCTTACTTAGCCACACCTATTTTTTCCAATGCGTATTCGAGTACATAAACCTTAGGCGCGAACACAGCTTTACCCAACCATTTTGAGTTATCTATTACCCCTATGTAGATCACCAAAACTGAAAATGTAATAATAGCCCATTTTAACAAAGGCATAGGTATAGAATGCTCATCAAACCAATCAGTACTAGGGTGTTTTTCTTCTTCTTCTTTCATAGCTTTATGCATTTTGTAAGCCATAAACCACAAGAAGAAGACTACTATAAGCCATTTGGTGATATCCAAAATATGCTCAGTAATTTTCCAAAGCATGAATTGGTGAACAACATCTGGGGCCTGCTCAACCACAAAATCGACAGACTTGGTGATGGCAGATTTTGATGCAGCATAAACCTCTTTACCTGCATCTTTTACCCCCGCCAATACCTCAATCAAAACTTGGTTAAGGTTGGTTTGAACCACTTGCTGCATTTCTTGCGCCGGAGGGGTGGTGTTGGTTTGTGAGTAGCCTACTAAAACAAGCAGACATACAAGGATTAACACGAGTTTTGTTTTCATAGTTAAAAAAAGATTAAATGTTGTTAAGGTTTGGGGGGTGAGAACACAAGCTCCCTATTGATTTAAAAAAATAAGGCATACCTACGTGCGCTCTCCACATTAAATTATACCAAAAAAAGGGGGTTAAACTACTAGGGGGAGGGGGTAGCTAGCTACCCCCTATCCTTGCTATTTACGCCGTGGAGGTTTAGGCTTCATCAAAGCTCCCAAGAGCAAGATGACCAAGGAGAGCAACAACAAGCTCGCCCATACATAAACATACCAGGGATGTGTGATTTGACTGAGCATAGTTATTGTCTGGAACGGATGTCCAGGATTTTGCTGGTTAACTCTTGAAGGATGTTTGTGGCCATCGTAGTGCCATTAACCGTAAACGTCCGACCCTTTTTGTCTTCGTGTGAATGACTCAGAGCCTGACCCATGTTGTCGATCCAACTGTGGCTGACCTTGGAGTGGAAAATGATGTAATCAACTTCCCCGCCATAGCGCTTAGGCGCACGGTCAGAAGGAAAGTGGAGAAGCTCCAAATCCTCGTAATTGCTCGCAACCTTCTGCACATGGTCGAATTGGTCGTTCAAAAACCCGACCAAAGCGATCTTAGTTTTTGACTTTTGGGCCTTGGCTTGCACATGAGTATGGCTGATCTTCACTGTCACTTGAGTCGAAGAGACCACAGACATGTCTTCCTCCTTAGCCCGGGCCATTTGAGCATGGAACTTGACTTCCCGTTGGATACGGCGAACCGCTGCTGCCGCTTCCAAATCAGCATCGCTGACCAAGGTAAGGTCCACTACAGGCTGCTCAGGTTGCTTAACCAACAGGACCATAGGCTCCTGTTTTTGGAACTCAGCTGCCCACTTCTCTTTGAACCGAGGTATGAACTGGTTGGCGACCTGGCTCAAACTGGTAATCGCACGGCGGCGGTGGGGGTCCAACCCCTTTTGAGCTTCCTCAAACCGGACATTAAATGAGGAAAGGGGGTCCCCCAAAGTTACCAGAATGAACCCGTCAACTAACTGATTCCACTCTTCATCCGTCCACAATACGTTGTTTAATTTACCCGAATTTTGCACAGACTTCCTTTTTTTATTTGCAGCTTTTAAGCAACTAGGGGGGTAGGGTTGGAAGCTGCAAACTCTCCCCTCCCCCCTAGTAGAGCTAATGAACGCCATCAACTCTATTATATTATACCTACATATGCACCTATCGTAGGTAGGGGGAGGGGTAGCCTAGTTTTAGTAGCTAAACTAGCCTTATATGTACAGACCTCAGCTTTTATCTAGGAGTTGACAACTAACAATTATGTGCGATATTGCTAGATGATCAAGGTTTATACAGATGGTGGTGTATCAATGAAAAATAATGTAGGAGGATGGGCAGCAGTAATAGTACATCCGGATGGCAAAAGAGAAGGTATAAAAGGAGCAGTGCGAGACACTAAAGTCACTAATAATAAAATGGAAATGATGGCTATTATAGAAGGTTTAAAATTTGTAGCTTGTTATCACCCTAACAGCAAAGTACAAGTGATAAGTGACTCAGAATACATTGTCAAAGGTATAAACATATGGTCTGCTAAATGGATAGCTAAAGGTTGGCGTTGCACTACAGGTTATGTAAAAAATGCAGAACTATGGGTGCAAATACTAGGGTTGAAAGAATTAACTAACGCAGAAGTAATATGGGTAAGAGGGCATAATGGAAATACTAATAATGAGTTAGCTGATTCATTATGTGTCGGAGCTTATAAAGAACTAATAAAATGATAACAGTAAATACTTATATAATAACGGAAAGAGCGGTATATGAAGCTGTAGCAATAGGTATACAGAAATTAGCTAATGATAAATCAGCTAATCCTGAAAAGATAATAGATACACTAGCAGCACAAGTCATGTCAAATTTATGTGACGTACTAGACTTTGGAATACAACCTGTGAGATTTACTCCACAGTTGATGCAAAAAATGTGGCAACTAGCTAAAGATGAAGAAAGGACTGAAAGTGAACGAGCTGAACATACTGGAGATAGCGAACCAAGTAGTAAGTGATGAAAGAGGCGTGGCTTATGGTAGAGCCGATATTGACTTTACAAGGATTGCAGATCTTTTAACTGCTGCTGGCTTTAGGCACGAAACTGAAGGAAACACTACAAAGTTATCCGCTGTACATATTCCATTGATAATGACTTTAGTGAAGGTATCAAGAATACTTAATCAACCGGATTTGTGGCATAAAGACAGTTGGGTAGATATAGCTGGTTATGCCAGAACTGCGGAAATTGTGAAGAAACATTTACCTATTAAAAGCTAACCTATAACTGAACAAACACAGGACTCAAGTAGCTGCTACTTGAGTCCTTTTCTTTTTACAAAACTTTAAATACTCCTCAAACGGTGTAGGCAGCACAATCCCTGTTAAAGTATTTTTAGCTAATAAGAAGCAGAATGAAGCAGGAGTCTTTTTGTCCTCATGAATTATTTGACATATATCATAGTTAGTATTGTAGATCTTTATTCTACGTTTAGAAAATAAATAACCTAGATGTTTAAGATCAAAAGGTCTTATTTGTTTGGAAAGGTTTTTATCTACAACATCTTCTAATATACGTGATATTAAAGGGTTCACATCACCAAGTACTTCTTTTTCTTTTCTTCTGGACTCATCAAGCTCATTACCTGCCTGTTCAGCTGGTCTTTTTGTATAGCCATTTGCCTGATATATTCATCAGCACCTTTTACTTCAGGATGTCCTAATATTTTATCTAAAAAGCTAGCTTGAGGCTTTGCTAGATAACGTTGTACTAGCAGGTTTTGTTTATCAGGAGGTAGAGCTGCATGAGATAGGTACCTAGCTCCTCTACCTATGATCTGCTTTTCTTTTTCTTCGTTAAAATGGGGTTCAAGTAATTGTACTAATCTAGTACCTTTTAAGTCCAACCCTTCAGCACCAGCAGAGCTAATTAATAAAGCTTTAAGCTTATTAGCATTATAATCTTTTACCAATTTCTCTCTAACAGCTGGAGTTATATTTCCGCTGAACTCACCATAAGGTATATTATACTTAGTTAGATATTGTTTATACGGATTAAGCCCACTATTTAAATAATTTGAGTATACTACTGCTTTATAAGAAGGATCTTTCATTAACTGTTGTTGCAGGTAATTAAAAGCATTCTCTATCTTAGGTCCTTCTATATCTTCAGGTTTTCTAGTAAACCCTTGGGTTGTATTAGATACTTGTCTTATACCACCTAAAAATGCCCTAAGTGTATCTAATTCCCCTTTACCTGGAGGAAGACCTGCTTTAACTTTCATTCGCACCCACCAAGGAGCTTGCCCCATGATGGTTTTGTAAATATCCATCTGCCTCTTACCCATTGGTACTTTTACTTCTTCTTGTTTTACTGATGGAAAACCTTCTTTGGCACTAGGATGATAATCTACGTATTTATCAAGTATCTTCTTAAGTTTTTCTTTATTTTGTAGTTTATAAGCTATACCAGGTTTTACACCAAATAATCTTTGAAAGAAAGGAGGCTCTACTAACTCTTGTTTAAAATATTGTTTATTAAAATCAGCTGCGTGCTCAGGTAATATATCTTTATTAGCCACGAAATTTACTAGAGTAGCAAGATCTCTAGGATGGTTAACAATAGGAGTACCAGTTAAAAGCATTCTTTTTTTAGCCTGTGAATCTTTTAAGGCTGCAAGTAGTTTAGAAGTTCCTTCTCTAGCTTTATGAGCTTCGTCTACTATTAATAAACCATTCTTAGGATCATTACGAAGCCCTTTTAGAGCCGCTCTTTGTTGGCTTTCTATATTTAACTCTTTAGGTTGCTTACGTAGCCACTTATGGATTTCTTTTTCATAATTACCTACCAAAGCTGCTGGAGGTACTACAGTTGTAGGTAGCCCCAGTTTTTTATAGGTAGCTATCGAAGATAAAGTTTTACCGCTACCCATTCCATGAGCCACCACTAATCCATCAGTTTTCTTGTCAGCCATTCTTTTGGCTACCCGCTCTTGGTGTCGCTTTAAATCAAATTCTGTCCAATCAGCTTTCTTCTCCCTAGGTATCGGTGGCTCATCTCCACCAACTATAGTATAACCCTTGCTACGCAATTCATTAGCCAAAGCAATTTCCTTGGCTTCTACTTGATCAAAAGTCATTGGGTTATAGGTAGTATATAACTCAGGTCTTAATCGTAGCCCATAACGTTGTACATAACTATTAGCTTTTAAGCCATCCTTATGCTTTTTAAAACGTTCCTCGACATTAAGCCCTGTGGAACCTACGTATAATATAGCCTTGCTAGTATCCCTATTTTTATTTTTGTCTAATACCTTTTTATGTTTAAGTATCTCAGGACTTAGCTCAACAACGTATACGTTATAATGTTTTGGGTCGTACATTATCTAGATGTATAGGCTTTTAAGATTTTATCTGCATAACCTAAAGTGCTTGGTTTTGTATTACCTTTAGGCCCTCCATTCCAGGTTCTAGCAAGGCTGGATACATTAGTGTTAGCTAATCCGTCTCTGTTATACCTATTAAAGTAAGCTTGCATAACCTTCGACGCATAAACTCTATTAGTAGTGTCTAAATAGCTAGCATTGTTGGTTAGAGAAGGGTTCCACTCTACAGCATCTGCATAGTTAGACTTATGTATTTGTAAAGGTCCTCTAGCTCTACCATTATCATTGCTACCAGGAATAATACCTTCTAAACCACTAGCTTCTACCTGGTTAAAGGCTTTTAGTACTTCAGGAGGTAATGGTAACTCTTTATGTTTAGTATTTATAAAGTTAGAAGGGTCAAGTCTAGGCTTAGCAGGGACATTAGGAGCAGGGACATTAGGAGCAGGGACATTAGGAGCAGGGACATTAGGAGTTTTCACATTTGGAGAGGTTACTTTAGGAGTAACAGGTTTATTTATAACTCCAGGTACACCCCCATTTGCTTCTTTTACAAATCCCTTTAAGAAAGCCTTATATAAAAAATAGTCGCTCATAGTTCTTCTTTAAGTTTATGCTTTACTTAGTTAAAATGCAATTGTTATTCTTACATAACTAAAGTATAATGATTAAAAATGAGCAAAGTATGTATGACAATATAATGAATTATGGCTATAACTGTTTTAGATAAAGGTGTTTTTAAAAAGGTAGATAAACTAGATAATGACCATTTAGAATTTCCATCTTCTAGAGATTTTTTTGCTTTACCCTCTAACCTAATACCTGGGTTGAATGGTGTATCCGGTGGTCGCGTATTGCTAGGGTCTAAAGCAGCGTTACAAGCAGTGGCATTAACAGATAGACAAACACCATTAGTAAGTAGTGTAGGTAAAAAAGGACAAAAATCTTTTGTAGAACAATTTGGAAAAAACTACTTATCTGTAACTGCTGAAAAAGATGGTGTTATAGCCAATATATCTAATAACGAGATTAAAGTTAACAATGATGATAAAACTTCTTCCACTTATTTTCTTTATCATAACTTTAATCTAGGTAGAAAAAGTTTTATACACCATACACCTATTGTAAAATTAGGAGATAAAGTACAAAAAGGAGACTTACTAGCTACTTCTAATTATACAGATAAGCAAGGTAATATGGCTATGGGTACAAATCTTACCGCAGCTATTATGCCTTATCGTTCTGGTAACTTTGAGGATGCCTGGGTTTTAAGTGAAACTGGAGCTAGCAAGTTAGATGCAGAACAGATGCTTCGTTATAGAGTAGAAAAGAGATTTGGGTTAGAGACTAACAAAGATAAGTATATCTCGTTATTTCCTAATAAGTTTTATAATAAGCAGCTGGCTCCTATAGACCAAGATGGTGTAGTAAAAGTTGGTACTAAGCTACAACCTGGTGACCCTGTTATTTTAGCTTTTACACCTAAAGCATTAAAAAGTACAGATATACAATTAGGTAAATTAAGCAAAGTATTAAAAAATGCTTATAGAGACGAAGCTCAAACTTGGGATTACGAACATCCTGGCGAAGTAACAGAGGTTAGTAAAGCTGGAGATCTTTATACAGTACATATAAATACTAAAAGAAGTTTATCTATCGGAGATAAGATAAGTAATGCCTGGGGAGCTAAAGGTGTAGTAGGTAGCATCATACCTGATACACAAGCTCCTACAGATGTTAATGGAAAGCCAGTGGATATTATGCTCAATTCTATGAGTGTAACTTCACGTGTAGCCCCTGCTATAGCAGTTACATTAGGTATGGGTAAATTAGCAAAGAAACTTGGAAAGCCTATACAAATGGAACATTTTAAAGAAGGCTCATCTATTAAATCAGCTATAGATACTTTAAATAAACATGGTATATCAGATACAGAAGAGTTGTATGACCCAGTATCCGGCTCTAAATTGAATGTAATGACAGGACCATTATACTTTACTAGGTTAGTACATATAGCTGAAGATAAACAATCTAGTCGTAGTCAAGGTATTGCTTATTCCTGGGATCAACAACCTAGCAAGACAGAGGATGAAAGTGCTAAAAGATTAGGTAACTTAGCTACGACTTCATTATTATCTCATGGTGCTACAGCTGTGTTGAGAGATATAGCTACTATTCGTGGAACAAGAAACGATGAATTTTGGAAAGCTTTAAAACTAGGCCAACAACCTCCGGCACCTAAAGTTCCATTTATATTCAATAAATTTTTAGCAATGATGCAAGGAGCTGGTATTAATGTCACTAAAAAAGGTAATGTATTTAACATACTACCTATGACAGACAAAGATGTGGTAGCTTTATCTACTGGCCCTATTAACTCTGCTAACATGTTTAAAGTTAAAAAAGATAGCATGGTACCTGAACCTGGAGGTTTATTTGACCCTACTAAGACTGGTATATATGGAGACAAGTTTAATCATGTAGAATTAAACATGGAAGTACCAAATCCTATATCAGAAGAATACCTCCGTAAATTATTAGGTGTTACTCAAAAGAACTATGAAGAGATGTTGGTTGATGGGTCATTAAAAACCAAGTTAGAAGCTATTCATCTAGATAAAAAAATTGAAGAGATGAAAAGGTATATAGAATCTGGTAAAAAAACTAAAAGAGATGATGCAGCTAAGTTACTTGCCTTTCTAACTACTTTAAAAAATAATAAGTTACATCCAAAAGATTTATATTTATCTAAGGTGCCTATCCTTCCTGTACAATATAGACCCGCGACAGCAATGGGAGATATAGTACTTACTTCAGATATAAATAATTTATATAAAGATTTAATACTGAACAATAATGCGCTAAAAAATTTAAAAGATGTACCAGATGATGTTAAAAATAGGCTAAAAGCGAATCAATACGCTGCGGTAAAAGCGGTTTATGGATTAGGAGATCCTATAGCACAGAAGCATAAAGAAAAACATATAAAAGGATTACTATCTACAGCTTTAGGTTTAAAGGGTGGTAGTGCTAAAACAACTATGTTCCAGTCTAAAGTAGTTAATAAAACTTTGGACTTAGTAGGACGTGCAGTCTTAACCCCTGATGCTAAACTAGATATAGACCAGGCTTCTGTACCTCAAGACCTATTATGGCATATTTACAAACCATTCTTAATAAGACGTATGGTACTGAGGGGAATACCTGCGGTCAAAGCCTCAGAGTATATAGAACATAAGAATCCATTAGCTTTACAGGCTATGAATGAAGAATTGTTATCGAGACCTGGTATTGTATCTCGAGATCCTTCTTTGCATAAATTTAACTTAACTGGATTTTATCTAGTTCCAAACCCCAATCCTAAAGATAAAACAATCAAGTTAAATCCTTTGGTGTTTAAAAGTTTTAACGCAGATAATGATGGGGACCAGTTAAATATCTCTATACCTGCTGGCGAAGATGCTAGAAAAGAGGTTATGGAAAAAATGTTACCTAGCAAGAACTTGTTATCACCAAAAAATATAGCTCCAATATATATGCCTAGTAATGAAGCTGCTTTGGGTCTTTTCCAATTAAGCAGTGAAAAGAAAGATAACACACCTAAAAAATTTAAAACTAATAAAGAAGTAGTAGATGCTTTCAAAAAAGGTTTGCTACATCCTGGGGATTTAGTAGATATTACTGGTTAGTATAATACTCTACTAACAAAAGGGTTGTGGACAGTTACATAAAAGATTGCTATTATGACTATAACTAAAGATATTTGGATGACTTTATCTAGTGAAGATAAAAAGAGTAAAGTAACTGAAGCTTTAACTCAGTTATATAAGATAACTAAAAATGAGCATCCATTAAGTAATAAGTTGGATCAAGGCAGGTTAGCTAATGTAAAAAAGGATTTGGAAACTTTTGTACTAAATACTGCTGATTGGGAAGCAAAACCTGTTCAGCATAAACAATTTAAATAATTATGAATATAACATATGGACAAGTGTTGTCTCAATTAGATGACATATTAACTAAACAATCTTTTGTACCAGCTCCTGGAAGTTCAGCGGGTAGAGATGCTATGATGCAGATGCAAGGACAAAATCCTGGTGGTAGTGGACCTGGTCTTCCTGCTGATCCTCAAGCTGCTCCTTCTGACGGAGGCGGTGCTGGTGATGGACAAATGGGAGGTACATCAGGTATTGAAGATGGTAGTACTGGTATAGAGCAAGGTGGCTCAGGCGATCCTACCCAAGGGGATCCTACTCAAGGCGGGCAAGACCCATCTGGGCATGGTGGAGAGGACCCGGGTCAAGATCAAGGTAGTGAAGCTAAAGGTGTTGATGGTCGAGGTGACGCTGCTCCTACAGATTTAGATAGTACTACAGTAACCCTAAGGTTAAGAGATGTATTGGACTTAGTATCTGGGGGCAAAGCCACTCAAAGCGCGCTAAAGATTCAAGATTTATTAAATAAACAGCAGCTAAAGAATGAGCAAATGTCTCGTCAGCAAGCTATGAAAGAGCAGCAAGAGCAGGTTAAGCAGCAACAACAGCAACAGACTATGCAGCAAGGTGGTATGATGGACCAGGGAGGTATTTATGGAAATCCTGCATTAGGAGGACAGCAAGCCCCAGCACAAGGTGGGATGTAACATGAAATCTAAATCTCTTCGACCTTTATTAGATAGACTTAGCAAGTCTAAGCATGCATCAGTTAAAAAGCTAGCTTCAGACATGTTAGTTAATACTCCTAATGAAGAAGAGGAACAAATCATAGACCCAAAGTTACAAGTAGGGCATGCATCGTCTGCTCTTAAAGAAGCGCCAAAAGATATAGCTGATGTACTCATATCACCTGCTTTTAAAGAGCTAGAACAAGATGAAGGACAAGTTACCTCGTTTGGTAAAACTGCGTCAGCCTTTATAGCTGATGTTATTATCAAAGATCTATCTAAAAAGACTCAAGAAGATATTGCGAAGATATATCCTACTTCAAGTAAAAAACTAAAAGCTGTACAATATGGTATGGTAGTTGAAGAGCTCATACATAAAGTTGACCCTCACAATTTTAAAGTAGCAAAAGGGCATGTAGAAGAAGAATTAACTAAAAAAGGTAAAAAGTTCATGGGGGATAAATTCCAAGAAAAAGTGGGAGATAAGTATATATTATTACTTAATGACTGTATAGTCGATGGTCACCATTTTTTAGCATTAGCAAAATTACTAAACATAACTTGTAGCTTAAAGGTATTAGACTTAACACCATTAAGATTCCAAGGTTCTTGATTTATAACTAGAGTTTAATATGGGTAAAATAACCACAGCTGGTAAAGTGGTATTACAATACCACGCTATTCCTGAGTTACATTCTTTTTTAGAAGAAAAAGAGTTAGATAAAAAGAATATAGGTACTTTATTTAGTGATTTAGCAACAAAACACCCTACTGCTTATAAAGACGTTGTATCTAATTTTACTAGATTAGGATTTGAAACAGCTACAAGGCTAGGGTCAACGGTCAAGTTATCAGATTTGCTTCCACCTGATTATAAAGAAAAAAGGTTTAAAGAGCTAGACGCAGAAATAGACGCTATAAAAAAGAAAAATTTAAATAAAAAAATTGAAAGTCAAGAGATAGCTCAAGCATTTGGTAAGTTTTCAGATTCTATAAACAAAGAAATAGTAGAATCAGGGTTAAAAGAAAACAAAACCTTGGCTAAAGTTGTAAAAGCCGGTGCCCGTGGAACTCCAACACAATATCGCCAAACAATTTTTGCACCTATAGCAGTAAATGACGCTAAAGGTCGTATAATGACTGACTTTCCAGTTCGTCATTCTTTTGCAGAAGGATTGACTTTACCTGAGTACCTAGCTCATACCTTCGGAGCTAGACAAGGTGCAGTATCGACAAAATTAGCTGTGGCAGAAGCAGGTTATTTTTCTAAACAAATGAGCCGAGCGGGGATGCCTGTGATAGTAGAGGAACATGACTGTGGTACTCACAATGGTATAACTGTCGATGTAGAAGACAAAGACTCGATAGGTTGTTTTTTAGCTAAAGCGGTGGGTGGTTTTAATTACAATAACGAGATAACTGGTAAGATGTTAGGAGCGCTTAAAGACAAAGGTATATCTTCTATACTAGTTAGGTCGGTTTTAACTTGCCAAGCTCCTGCTCATCATCACCCAGGGGCTATTTGTCAAATATGCTGCGGAAAACGTGAAAGAGGTTTACCTCCTATTGGTGATTATCTAGGTATCACAGCTGCTACGACATTAGGTGAACCATTAAGTCAAGGTACTTTAAATGTGAAGCATGAATCAGGTTCAGCAAAACAAAAGAAAGTTCAAGCCTCTGGATTCCATTTCATAGACCAATTAGCTAACATACCAGACTCATTTCAAAATAAAGCTCCATTATCACATATAGATGGTGTTGTAGCCGAAGTACGAGTGGCTCCTCAAGGTGGACACTACGTAGATATAAAAGCAGACAACGGTAGAGAAGAAGAGTATTATGTATTACCAGATTTAGACGTCAAGGTTAAGAAAGGTCAAAAGGTTGAAGCAGGTGATGTTTTATCAGATGGTATTGTAAACCCAGCTGAAGCAGTCAAATATAAAGGTATTGGTGAAGGTAGAAATTATTTTGCCAAAACCATGCGCGAAGCTTTTGAGAACTCAAGTCTAGGTGGAGTTAATAGGCGTAACTTTGAGTTGATATCCAAATCACTGATAGACCATGTGAAAATTACCAACCCTAAAGGGTTGGGTGATTACCTACCAGACCAGATAGTAGCTTATCATGCTATCGAAAAAGGATACACGCCTAGGAAAAACTCAAAAAAAATTAGAGTAGATTTTGCTAAAGGTTCTTATCTTGAAGAACCTGTGCTACATTATACTATAGGTACTAGAATAACTAGCACAGTTATAGAGAACTTGAAAAAACATGGAATAGATTCTATTACAGTTCATGACGAACACCCAGATTTTGAACCAGAAATGCAACGGTTACTAGACGTACCAGCTCATGAACAAGACTGGATGCATCAGTTATACTCTACAAACCTAGAAAGAAGATTATTAAAAGCAGTAAATACAGGAGCTTCTAGTAATATAACTGGTCCATCTCCAGTACCAGGATTAGCTTACGGTTTAGGATTTGGCTTAAACAAAAAGTCAGAAGATTTAGAGGAAGACAATGAAGAAAAGCTCTCATTTGAATGATATATATTTAAGAGGTTTTATAAAAGCCGCTGTAAACATTGATAATCTTTCCAATAAAGACATCAATACTATAGTTAGACAACCTCACATACAAAATTATGTAGAAACTTTAAAAGAGCGTAAAAAGACCAAAGAACGAGCTACTGGTTATGGTTTACCTATAACTGGAGCTATGCTTGGAGGAGCTGGGTTTGGGTTAAAGGCTTTAGGAGATAATTCATTCACACAAGCTGACCGAGGGGCTATAGAAGATTTAGCAGGTTTAAGTGCTAGAATTGGAAAATCTGTTCCTCCTACTCCAGAGCAATTAAAAGAGGCTCCTTGGAAAAAGTACTTTCCTGACGTAGAGCCTTCTAAAGATTTTCAAGGGTCTCCTGCATTATTTTGGGATTACTTAGACAGAGCTTCTAGAGCCTCAAAGGTAAAAATTTTTAATAAGCCTGCGTTGGATGTTTTACATGATGGTAAAAAATATTTAGGGTTTCCTGATGGCCCACTAGATAAAGACCCAAGTGCATGGCAAATTGAAGCAAAAAATCATTATCCAGCATTTCAAAAAGGACCTGTAGACGCGTATGCTCATCAAATATTAAAAAATTTCACTGAGTCTTATGCTTATGAATACCCAGATAGATTTTTAAAGTATCCAAATGACATGCATACTAATGCATTTAAGCTAACAGACCAAGATAGAAGGTCTATACATACTATGCTTAATAAAACTCCAACCCCATTTGAATCACAAGGTAACCCTTCTAATACCTTTATCAAAAATTGGAAAAATGAGTTTGATACTTACCTTAAAGATAAAGGGTTTGCTCCTTCTACCTTTACAGAAAAGGGTATGCAGCTTGACCCTAATATCCAGTCATTAAACCACGCCCAACAGTTAGATGTAGCTAAAAACTTTAGCACTTATTTAGCTAATAAAGATCCAAATTTAGCTCAAACTCATGATAATTTATTAAAATCACTTGCTGGACCTCAAGCATGGGCTTCTAGAAATTATTCAGTATTAGGACGAACTGCTTTGACTGCTTTACAAGATATTCCTAGAGGTGTAGGTAAAGGTATGATGGCTGCTGGTGGGGGTCTAGGTTTATTGTGGTTAATAAACAAACTAAGACACGCTAGGCATAAAAAAGAGCAGCCTAAAGATGTGTTAACCTCAGAACCCACGACAACTTAACGGTTTACTTAAGCTTAAATATCTGTAGAATATAAGTATGAATAATTTAGTAAAACTTGCCGCAGGAGATCAAGAGTTCGAGCAAGGATTTTTTCAGCTCGCATATGACAAGATACAGTCAAAGCTGTATAATCTAGTTCCATTTCTAGTAGGCTTTCAACTAGTCAAAAAGAATGAAACAGGTACAAAAGCTGTTGGTGTATTTGGATTTAAATCTAACAATGGTCAGATATTGTTTGTTCCAGCGTTCTTTGTCAATGGTAAGATCAAAGAACTAGATATCCTATATTCACGAAATAACAATCAGTTTTATCCTCTTACGGAAGAATTTGCAGAGTTATTCTTAAAAGATGATGTAACTGGTATAGGTTCACCTGCTAATGAAAAGAAAGAGCAAATAAACAAAAGCATCACAAACCCAAATATGCGAGATGTTATTTGGCCACCTCGTACAGGTCGTATAACCTACGCTGAGGCTAAAGACTTAGAAGAAAAAAATCTTGAAGCTTTTGATAAAGTAGCAAGCTTATTAGAGCCTAAAACCTATAAAGATTCTCCATCTTTACTTACTTTTGTAAAACAAGCAGATAATACAGTAAAGGAAGCTTTTTGGGACCTATTAAACAAACGTGCAGATTTCGTAGATGCTGTTACTAGATTTTACACTACCGCAGAAATTGCTGACTCATTAAAAGTGGAAAAGGTTGCTAAAGAAGTACCAGAACCTAAAGTACAATTATACGATCTAGAAGACGCAAGTATCAAACTAGCTAAAGAAGATAAGCAAAGAGTACTAACTGAAGGTTATACTATTATAGACAAGAGAGCTGAAGAAGAGGTATCCAAAGCTGGTGAATTTAAATTTACCGAGTCATTTACTAATCCTAACAAATCAGGGTTCTATCCTTATATCACAGAGACCGGGTCTATTAGGCATGGTTTAATAATAATCAATCCTGCAAATCTATTAGTTGGTTTTAATGAAAGTACATCTATTGTAATTGACCTAGATTCCAAGAAAAAAGGACAGGCTTACGAAGTTGATAACAATAAAGTATACATTAAAGACCAAATAGATATAAAAGATATTAACCTAGCTAAAGCTTTAGAAATGCTAGAAGACCCTAATGAAAGCACCCCTTCTTACTCAGACTACATTCTTATCAATGAAGAACTATGTGCTACTGAACCTTTTAGTATCATCGAAAACTATAAAGATAGCTCAGGTATTAGACGTATAAAGGTTCAACCTAAATGGTTTGCTGAAACAAAAGTTAACCGAGGTGAAAAAAACAAGAGTAAAGAAGATGGATGTGATGGTACAGCTACATTAGTCCTTACCAAACAGACACATGGCAAAATAGAACGTCGTAATAAGGCTATCTATGTACCTAAAGGCTATAAGTTATTAAAGCTAGAATTCTCCACTAGTTATTATCCTTGTCTAGATTCATCACTACCTAAAGCTGAATACGATCAAAAGAAAAAAGAAAGAGAAGAAGAACAGGCTAGAATTCGTGAAGGAAAACCTGGTACTATATCTTCGCTATTAGGTGCTTTAAGAGAGAATAACACCTTCCCAATGACTATACACACCAATGGAAGCCAATACTTCTTAAATGTTGGTGGAGCTAAAGTCAAATACGAAAACCCGCTAGAAGCTAAGATTGCAATGGTGGCTGAAGTAGGGTTAAGAGAAAAAGATGCTGAAGCAATGTTGGTAAATCTTATTCCTAATACCAAACGAAAAGGTTATGTAAAAATAGCAGTTACAGGAGATCAAACTTTAAGTTTAGTAGATGAATACCCAGAGATGAACGAATTTGGGCAACCAACTTACTATGGGATACCTTGGGTAGACCAACATGATAGGTCTGATGGTTATACTGGAGATCCAACCCAAATGGGGTTAGGAGTAAAACCAGATATGGACCAGATAGATAACACAGTTAACCAAGCAGTACAAATAGCCCAAAATGGTCAAAAAGATGTGTTCGACACACAAGCTATCGCCGCTTTGTCTAGATATGCAGATACTAGTACTAAAGTTCTAGAATATGTACCTAACTTTGTTTCTTCATTAGATAAATTAGGTAGAATGTTATTCCTAGCTTATTGGGATACTGACAAATTTGAAAAGATGTACGGTAAAGATGAACTACCAGAACTCCTTGAGCTTATACGAAATGTATTTACAAATCTAGGAGACCTTATAATTTTCATGAAACGTAAGGTACCTGATCTGTCAATCAACGAGAATGAACAATCACAAACAGACTAATATGAATAATAAGTTTATTAATGGTTTTATTAAAGCAGCAGAGCAAGTAGGTTTAAGCAAATTACAAACATTCAACCTACTTAAACAAGCGGCTAACCTACCACCAGATATGATGAATTCTATGATAAATAGTCAACCTAACATGAATAGTATGTTGGGAGGAATGGCTGGAGGAATGGCTGGGGGAATGGCTGGGGGTATGGGAGCTCCTAACCCTGCTCAACCAGCTCCTACTACACAACCTGCGTTACCTATGCCACCAAAACAAATGACTCCTATGCCTGGCGCAATTAAACCTTTTGGAGTATGAACAAACATTATATAACAGGGTTTATCAAAGCAGCTAAAGAGGCAGGCCTTACAGCTACTGAGACTCTAGAGTTACTAAAGATCTCAGGGTCGGGAATAGCTCCTACACTAATGGGTGCTCTACCAGGTGCTGCTTTAGGCGGATACCTAGGCTATGATAGAGCAAGAGACCGTAATGAAAAAGAACCAGGGTCTGTTACTCCTAATCAAGCAGGTATATTAGGTGCTTTAATTGGTGCTGGCGCTGGGGGTTTGGCTGGTGCCGGTGCTGGTAGTATCGGGTTTGAAAGAGGTATACAAACAGCTACAGATGACCATAAAGCTTTGTTAGACAGACTAGCTGCTGCTTATGGTGGGCAATAACACGTTGTATGATGAAGTCTTTAGTACCAGCAAGCAAAATAGGTACACCGTTTCAAAGTCCTGGGTGGCGATTTCAAGCTACTTATTTTCCTGAAAGGTTTGGGTTTACAGACTTTTGTTCAAAAAGTACTGTAGAGGCTGGGCATTTGTCTAGGTTGATAACCAAAGGTATAGAAGCTTCGGCTACCTATAAATTACCTTCTTTTTTTAGCCTACTTATTAAAGAGTTACCTAACCACCTAGTAGATGTATTAATAAAAGTTTGGAATAAGCATTACTTTTCTTCTAATAGCAGGAAAATAACGTTTGATTCCTCAGTTGCTAGAACTGTGCCTATATCTTGGAATCTTAAGAAGTTAAAACATCTAAACGACCCTTTTCTTGTAAAATTAATAAATCATTGTTTTAATTTTAAATATGACAAGTATATCAACGAAGCCATACAATTTGTAAGAGACCCTTATAACTCTCAAAATAAAAAATGGTTAAGTTATAGTATATACGCAAAAATACCTGATATAGAGTTAGCTAAAAAATGGAATAAATCTCCTAAATTTATAGAGGCTTTACGTTTAACTTTTTTTGATTACTCTCATTGGCCAGCTGATAAATTAGTACAGTACTCTTTAATAAGACAATTAAATGCTAACCGAGAGATAGATGACCAAGATTTACATGCGCTTAGGAGGATATTCGACTTAGGTATGCTTGGATTAAGGTCTATATGTGACTACTCTGCATTAAACGAGACAGAACAAAGAGCTATACAAACATATTTAGGCTCATCTTCTGTTGATAACATGTTAAACTTGAGATATACTATTACTAGTAGTAAAGATGCTTTAAACTATAACAGAGCTGTAGCTGAATATGCTAATGTTGGTTTAAAGAAGATGGAGATAGAACAAAAGTCGGAATTATTAAGGTTAACAGCCGCTAAACTAGCTAAAGAAATGGGTGTTAGCGAAACTGTTGAGATATTCGACCAAGAATCTGAGTTATTGGAAGAAATGAAGGAGTTAAGTAAGTTTAATCATAAGCCTAAGTTCCCTTCGTTTATAGAGTTAAAGGCTGAAGACGTTAAAATAACAGTTGATAATAACGTCTAAAAAACTTACTATAGATATAACCATATAAATATTTTATGCAAAATCCAGACGCACTAGTTAAAGCTGCTGTTCAAGATATAGTTACTTATATCAATGATGGCCTTTCTCCACAAGCAGCTACTGAAAAAGTAGCAGTCGAGCTACAGTTGAACCATAATTTTATCAAAAGGGCTTCAGAAGCAGTAAATGTTGCCTTACACTACGACCATTTTAAGAAGAACGCATCTGATAAATCAGCAGATTTTCCAATAGTAGATGCCCAGCAAGTTGTGAATAAAGTTTATGGCACTAAAGAGAAAACAGCTTCAGAATTTAAGTCAGAGTTATTCTCTTCATTTCAATCTGAAGAAATTGCTCCTAAGTTTTCTAGATACTTGGAAGAAGGCCCACATAAAGAAGCTTACACTAAACTAGTAAATGAAGAACCTGATAAGAGAAATACTATTTCCGAAAAAGGGTTATATGAAAAATCTGCAAACTATATCAGAGATTTGAAGAAAGTGGCTGAAGAAAAAGTAGCTGATGCTAAAGAAGCTGAATACCAAGTCAACCGTAGTTTTTGCAGGATATTAGAAAAGTTTGCCAAAGCCGAAGATACTAGAACTAGCTTTGCAGAATTTGAGTCACAAGTTTTCTCTACTCATGGAGACGCATCCGTACCATACCTAGATTTATTGTATAAAGCTTCTCATTTAAAAGAGGACAGAGGTACACATGATGTTAACTATAAGATGTTCAACCCTTCTGAAGAAACCAAAGCTTTTGGGTCTTTCTTAAAACAAGCCACTGAACTCGCTGATATCAAGAAAGAAGCAGAAGACGCGGAGTATAACTATAATTACGAAAAGTCATTTGTATCAGATATTTTCAAGAAAAGAGGAGAAGAGCTATTTAATAATAACATCGATGAAAGTATTATAGCTAAAATTTCGTCTGAGATAGAGCATGAAACCAAATCTTTAACAGAGGATGTTGAAGACCCTGTGTTATTAGCTATCAAACAAAAGAAAGAAGCACAATTTAAAGAAGAAGTAGAATTGATAAAGGCCTCTTTTGACTTTATAAATTCTGCAATGGACGCTGCTAAAGGGCAAGGAAAACCAAGTTTAAGTGCTACCACCAACTCTGAATCAGATAACAGAGAAAGAGCTTTTCTATTACAAGAGCTAGCTTCGACTGACTCAATATTAAATAAGGTACCTACTAAAAAGATAGTAGACTCTTATCAGCAATTATTACGTATAGCCCCTGAAATATCTAAAGAAAAAGAAATGGTACGTTCGTACCTTCGTCAAGCTGTGAATACCCAGGCGTTAGACCCATTCCAAGGTCAGCAACTTATTGAGGCGGATACTAAAAGATTAAAACAACGCCAACTACAGCAAGGAATAGGTTCTAATAAGGATAAAGGAGATTAAGTATGGCTAAACTTCGCATTTTTCAGAGTATAGAAAATACAGACTATATCTTTTTATTTAACGTAGACCCTGCTACAGTGTCTAGTAATGATAAAGAGTTAATGGCTAAATTTGGAGAACCCGAGATAAACTTTGGTGGAACTTTTACATCAGGCCCTCTTGAAATAATATTACCAGATGAGTATCGCAAGGTATTAAGTGGGTTACCATTCAAGAAAATAGTCACACCTTCCGCCGAGCCATGGGTAGACGATACGGATGATAAATTAGTTCTGTACAGAACAGAGATGATAACTAGATTTACAAATGCCATGACTGCTTTAAGAAGTCAAGGTGATACATTTACAGGAGAATATGTCAACAGCATCTAATATTATAAAAAAGGCGTTATTTGGTCTTAACCCTTCTACTTTAAACACACTAAAAGATTATGCCAAACCTGTAGGTATAGGTGCAGGTATAGGAGCCGCTGGTATGGCTGGTGCTGATTTATTAGGAGACCATGAAAATGAAACTCCAGAAGAAAAGCATAAAAGCTTACTTAAGTCTATGCTAGTAGGTGGAGCATTGGGCGGTGTAGGTGGAGCAGGGTATAACTCTATAAATAAATTGGTAGAAAAGAATCCAGGCGCTCCTAATAAAAATGATTGGTCTGTTATAGATGCTTTAAAAGCACCAACGCTTATGCCTACTTTACCAGCTGCGGGTATGGCAGGTTTTGGTAGTAGAGCTGGGTTTAAAGCTTACGATAAATTGAAGGGTATAAACCAACCTAGTTTTGAAGCTGCTGGTATAAAAGATCCTTCTAAATTTAATAATTTCGATATTAGAAGTGGAGCTAACCTAACTGAATTTGCAGCAGATAAAGCAAAAACTCTAAATCCTGATCCAAAATCTGTAGACTATGCTAAATCATATAATGACACTATAGATAAACATAGGCAGATGATGGCTGATGTCACAGCAGATGCAGGAAGATTAAAAAATGTAAATCCTAGAGTAGTATATGATTATCTAAGAGATATAGCTAGAAAAGGTAATCCTATGGAAGGTGATGGTGTAACACCAATGACTGACGAAAAATTTGCGCATATGTTAAAGCAGATTTTGCCTAAAGAGCACCATGCTTCAATAGAAAGATTATTTCCTCGTCAAGGGGCACCACAAACATTATTAGGTATGAATGTACCTACCCAAGCCCGCCCTGGTTTTAAAGGAATATTAGACAATGCTTTGATAGCTGCTTCTAAAAAAGCACCTGGATTAGTAAAACAACCAACTAGATTACCTGAAGCTCCTATGTTAATGGGTAGGGGGCGAGCTGCTACTTCAGCAGGATTAGGTGTAGGTACTTTAGTAGGATTACCTATATTACGTAGTATGTTGATGCACAGTGATGGTGTAAAATTACTAGAGGAAAATCCTGAACTAGCTAACCAGCTCTTACAAGAAGCTTTAGCAAACCAAAAGTAATATGATTAAATTTACTAGCAATAATGACTTCGATTTTCATATCGAGTCAGTGCAACTTCTTCGTGATGTGTCAAAGGACCTTGTAAAAAGAGCCTCTGCTAAGTCACTGCTCAAAGTAGAAAAAACAGCAAACCAGGAAGATTTACATATTATTGCTTTAGGTTCTTATGAAGGTACCGGCTTTAATAGAAATGGCGATGCTTTCATGGAAGCTGATTGTAAGAAAAATCATCATTACTTTACCAAAGCTGATAGAGCAGTACATCGTCATCACAAAAATAAACCTAAAGATCCTAAGTTTGGTAACATTAAAGCAGCTGCTTATAATGAACCAATGAAGCGTATTGAACTTGTAGTGGGATTAGACAAAGATAAATGTGCTGATATCTTAGACGAACAGGAAAAGACTGGTAACACAAACTGGTCCATGGCTAGCAAACAAGCTTATGACGTTTGCAGCTGGTGCAATCATAAAGCTGTAACTGATGACGACCGTTGTTCTCATATACCTAAAAACATAGGTGACCTAAACAAAGAAGGTGAGATGTGCGGTATGATAAACCCTAATCCTAGGTGGTTTGAAATATCTTACGTACGCAGACCTGCTGATAGAATAGGTATGTCTTTAGGTAAGGTAGCCTCAGCTTCTACTATTAAGCCTATGCTACCTAAAGATTTTTTAAATATCTATGGTGATATACATGTGCCAGAAGATGTTTATATAAGTAAAAAAGCAGCAGATAAGCGTGTTATTTTGAAGAAATTGGCTGAGATAGAGAAACATGTAAATGCAGTGGCTCATGGTTCAGGTAACACTTCTAAAGAGCTATTCATCAAACGTCATGGTAATAAACTAACTCAAAGTCATATAGACGATACTTCAATGGACGAGTTAAGAAAAATGGAACCTGCCCAAGTATTACGTACTCTAGCAGACCATGGTATTATATTTAGTCCAGAAGATTTTTCTAGATACTTGTTCGACAATCGCGTGGATAAGAAGAATGTAGAAGGAATGAAGACTCATCTACCTTCTATATTTTCTGACTTAGATGACGATAACGATGATGTTACTAACAACGAAAAGTTTGAACCTGCATCTAACACTAACACACCTCATTCTTTAAAGAACCTGGCTTCTAAACTACATGAAAACCATTCTTTGGAAGCTGGACCTGCTGTTAGAAGAATGATGATGATCACTATTATGATGAATGGTGATAAAGGATTGCAAGCTCCTAAAGAAAAGACTAAAGAAGCTTTTGATAAAGAATTTGCTAAGCAGTATGCTGCTTATAAATTAGCTGCCTTGAATTACTTAGATGAAAAAGGTAAGCTAGACGAAGATATACTGTTAAATAGCATATTACAAAATAGATAATGGCTCAGTGTAAAAACTGCGGTAAAGAACTAAGCGGTAGATGGAAAAATTTTTGTAGTAGAAGATGTGGAGGTTTCTACTATATTCGAACTCACGCCAAGGAAACTGGTATTGAGAAAAAGATGAGAGAGTGGTTAGAGACTAGTGGGTTGGTGTTTAAAACCCAGGTCCCTATAAAAAATATAACTCTAGTAGATTTTGTTTTGGGAGATAAATTATGTGTTTACTGTGATGGTACGTATTGGCACTCTCTACCTAAAAGAAAATATTATGACGACAGAATAAATAAGAGATTAGAGAAGCTTGGTTACACAGTACTAAGATTTGATGAACAAGTAATCAATAAAGATTTTAATAAGGTAGCAGAAACGATATGCCAGCACATTCAAGAAGTCAGCAAAGATTATTCGGGATGATACATGCTTACCAGAAAGGTTATATTAAACAACCTGAAGGTAAAGCCAAGGATATGGCCGCAGATATCAAACCTACTACCGTAACACATTTTGCCAAGACAAAGCATAAAGGATTGAGAAACAAAGTTAAGAAAGCTGGTATAGATTGGGCTGGTAGATTAACTAGATTAAAACTAAGGAAAGACCCTGAAATGAAACATGACGATTTAACAGAAGATAAGAATTTGATTAAGAAGATGATAAAACCTGAGGCTCTTAAAAAAGATGCTTTTGCTAGAGGCTTTATGAAAGCTGCTATGAGTGCTGGGCTAGACCCAATAACATCAGCTAATTTATTTAAGAAGGCTGATGCACATTCTGATGCTATGCTTAATAGACTTATGGCAAGTGGTGTAACCCAAGGAGCTATAGGTGCTGGTGTTGGTGGTCTTGCTGGTGCAGGATTAGGCTACTTTAGCGGGAAAGATAAGGACCCATCTAAAGATCATAGTACTAGAAATGCCTTACTAGGAGGCTTAGCTGGAGCAGGTATAGGAGGCGTTGGTGGTGGATATAACGGGGCTAACCAAGCTTGGATGAACGATGTTATTGATCCTGAAGTTAATAAATTAGAAGCTTTTAAAAATAGCTGGATAGGTAAAATGAATGGAGCTATTAATCCACAACAGGGTGCGGATATTGATAACAATATCAAGTTAATGAAAAATACCTCCTTATTTAAAGCTCTATTAGGTGGGATACCATAAAAAGTAGTTTACACAAGTACCAAAACCTATTAATATTATAACAACGACTAGGAATAATTTATGAATCAAGCATATGTAGACAGTTTTATAAAGCAAGCACTTTCTTCTGGTGTACCTGAAGAGAAAATTGCTGCACTACTGCACAAAGCAGAAGAAATTTCATTACGCAAGTCTCCTAAGACTGCTGAAGAAAATTTGAATTTAATTGTAAGTAATCTTTTGAAAGAAGCAGGGTTGCAAAAAACCGCTTCTTCTGTTGCTTATACTAATGGTATCTTAAAACAAGCTCTAGATAGTGGAGCTACTCCTGATAATGCAATCACTATTGCTAAGGAAGCTCTAGATGCTACACAAGCTAGACTTAACTATCTATCTAAAATTTCTGCTATAGCTAATGATGCTGAGCTATCCAACTACGCTGAAGGCTTTTTGAAAGCTGCTATGGATGCTGGCATGACTGAGGCAGATGCAACTTCCGCATTGATTAGTCAAATTGATAATATTAAACTTGCTTCTAGTGAGTTGTTTAAACAACCTGTTTCTGGTCCAGATGCTGGACCAGAGGCTGGTTTAGGTGATGATGGGGCTCCCGCTCCAGGACAAGGTGGACCACAAGAAGATCCACTTCAATTGATCCAAAGTCTACCTCCTGAACAACAGCAAGCTTTAATCCAACAATTATTGGCTATGATTGGTGGAGGACAAGGTGGACCACAAGGTGCACCTCAAGGAAATCCTAGTGCGCCCGCAGCGCCAGGTGCTGGAGCACAATAACCCGGCTTAAATTTAACTCATAATTAAGGAGAATTAAATATGGCAAAGATTACTAAACACGCTGATTTTTTAGAAGATCTACGTAAGCAGATCACAAAAACTAGCGAAGCTGGCAAGGTAACTGGTAAGCCTGGCGCTGATACCCACTATACCTCTGTTAGCGAATCAACAGAAACCGTTAATAAGAACGAACAGGGTAAACCTGAGCATAACCCACAAGAGGTTAAGCAAGAAGCATCTAAAGACAAGTCTGATCCTACTAAAGGACATAAAAAGGCTGAAGAAGCTGAAGTTGAAAAAGAAGCTAAGGCTGCTCCTCAACTACCTGATACTGGTAAGGCCCCTGCTCCTGTAGAAGCTACCAATAAGACAGAACAAAAGAAAACTGCTGAGGAATCTGATACCACAATAGCTGAACTTGGTAAGAGAATTCTAGAGACTATTAAAGCTGCACAAGCTGAAGAACTAGAAAAGGAAGCCAAAGCCGGTAAGGTAACTGGTAAGCCTGGTGCTGACACTCATTATACTTCAACTAGTGAGAAAACTGAAACTGTTAATAAGAACGAACAAGGTAAGCCTGAGAGCAATCCTCAAGAAGTTAAGCAGGAAGCATCTAAAGACAAGTCTGATCCTACTAAGAAACATGCTGAACAAGAAGACTTAGACAAGATAGCTTCTTTTGAACTAGGACGCCAATTCTGTCGTTCATTTATCCAAACTAAAACCGCAGCTAATCTAACTAAGGAAGCTGGTCGTAGAGACTTTGAGACCTTAATTACTAGAGCAGCTGAAGAACTAAATTACAATAAGCAAGCCCAAGTCAAGAAAGCTGAGGATGACTCAGCTGTTATTGAAAAGCAAGCTGAAGAAGCTGGAGCTTTAGCTTTCCAGGCGTTATATAAACAAGCTCAAGAAGAGTATCAAGCTGAACAGTTAAAACTAGCTTTTGAACAACGTTTGGCTACTTTAATACAAGAAAGAGAAGCTTTTGAAAAAGAAGCTAATGAAGCTAAGAGAGCCTTAGCTGAAAAAGAAGCCTCTTTACAAAAGAAAGCTGAAGAAGAAAAGAGAGCTGGAGAGTTTGCTCAGTGGGGTAACTACATTGTGAATGAAGTAATGTCTCGTATTCGCAATGAAGCTGATAAGTAAGTTAAAGCTTAAACTTGGGGAGGCTAAACCAGCCTCCCCTCAAAAAGCTATCGAAGAGATATCTACTCTGTCTAAAGCAGAGCAGATAAAGATATTAGACTATATAAAGTCAGTACAAACAATTACAAATGAGCCAGTTAAACAATAAATTGTTGCGTGATATGGCTAGTTTTGTTAAACTGGCTATAGATGAAACTGATCGTTTAAATGATCATGTTATAGAGCTGAAGAAAAAAGAAGCAGCAGACGAGATAGATAAAGCTCGGTATGAACTTGCGCTCAAAAAAGCAGCAGATGCTCTATATGACACAGATTTCCTGACGGATGAATATGAAAAGAAAACCTTTTTAAGAAAGGCCGCTGAAGACCCAGTCTATGTGGTTAGATTTCTAGAAAAGGTTTGCGAGGCGGCGGACATTGCCCCGATCGGTAAGCCCGCTCGAGTAGCATCTAAACCTAAGGAAGCAGAGTACGACCCAGTCATGGCTAGAGCATTTGGATGGAAGTCTAATGCCATAATCGATGAGTAAGTCGAATTAATAATCATCCATAATACAATCGAAAGGTAATTATGATAAACGTAAAGAAAGGTCCCGCTCACTCCCTAGCACAAAGTGACGTACGTGGTACAGCTATTTCAGGTGTAACAGCCGGTATGGTTTGCTATGTAGATGGTACTGATAATCCTGGCTATATTGCCAAAGGTGCTGTACCTCTAAACAAGACTGGTATTCTGGGCTTTGCTATCAATGACTCAACTGACGGAGATGTCATAGAGTCAGGTAAGATCGCCCTATATACCCTAGATGGCTCCTCAGTTATCGAAACAGATCAATGCAAGGAAACCGTCAATACAACTAACTATCCTATTGGTAAGCCAGTGTATGCTGAAGTTACCACAGGACTAGTAACTAACGTCGCAACCGGTCAGGCTGGTCCTATCGGTTGGGTAGAAGGAATTCGCTCCCTTCAAGCCGATGGTAATGCTAGCTACAGCTCACAAAACTATGTTTCTGTGGACGGTACTACCAAAGCTAACGCTTCATTCAAGGGGCAAAAGAATGTAGATGTAGTTGCTATCAAACTAGCTGCTTTTAGTACAGCTAGAACCGCCTAATAACTAAGGAGACTTATATGTTAGAAAAAATCGCAGATATTAAAGTATTTAACGACACATTTGTCGACATGCTAGAGGGTGGTAATGTTAAGGAAGCTTCAACTTCCGCTCTAAAGTATACAAGAAACAAGCTTCGTGAAAATTCTTTCGCGGAGAAAGTTTTAACTCCAATTGACATCGCCAACGATGAACTAGACAAAGCTGAAGATCCCGAATACCATGTTAAGTGGTGTGATCGTGAACCAGATCAACCAGCTGCTGTAGTGGTTCCTCTAGGTAATGTGCCAGATGGTTATCAGTTCAAGGGTACTCGTTATCCTGTGTTCTTCAGCCGTCTAATGAGCCCAGTGTTCCAAAAGGATGTGGATAAGCTACGTGGTTACGACTACGACATCCGCCAGATCCTATTAGAAAACAGCACTAAGGATATCGCTACTGAAATCGACTCTAAGTTCTTGGAAAAGATCAACCAAGTTATCGGTGTTCGTGACACCAATAACGCTTTCAATAACCTAGGCTTACCTCAGTACGTATCTGTGTCTGGTGGTCTAACTCGTGCTAACCTAGCCGAAGCCTTTAAGACTATTCAGAGACTACGTGTTCCATTTGGTCCTACACAACCAGATGGTGGTCAGTCAAAGGGTATCATGTTGATGAACAATGTTACCGCTATGGAACTGCTAAAAATGGAACGCAGTGAAGTTGGTGGTGACCTAGCTCAGCAGCAATGGGTTGACGGTGTTCCTAGCGCCAAGATTCTTGGTGTGAACACTCTATACACCATTAAGCGTGAGTTGGTTCCAGACAACACTGTTTACTTCTTCTCAAGCGAAGAGTTCTTAGGTAAGTACTTCCGTCTACAGCCTCTAACTGTATTCATGGAGACTAAGGCCTTCTTCCTACAGTTCTTCCAATATATGAACATCGGTATGAGCATTGGTAACCCTAAAGGTGCCGTGCGCGTCGACTTCATCTAATAAGTTGAATAACACCTCAACCCGCAGACTTCGGTCTGCGGGTTTTTTTATTGTGTATTAATCATTTTTATGATTTAATTATCTTATATGAATACAACACACTTTAAGAAAAAATTGGACTTATGTGAAATAACTGTTGGTTCTATTACTGGTTGGACAACTGGTACAGAATCAATCAGGTTACCTATCAGTGCTAGAACAATAATTGACGTACAGTTATATGATAGTACTACAGGAGCTTTACGAGCTTCTACAGTTAATAGTAATAATCTGAAAACAATTTCAATAGTATTAAATAATGACACTGGTCCTAATACATCAATCGACTACCGGGTTACATATGAAAGAGGAGCAGGAGCTACTGTAACCATCACACAAATAGGAGTATAATATGGGTTTTCAATCTTTAATCACTGAAAAAGATCCAAATGCTAGCAAATTAGAAGTGTTATTTGCTAACGATAACACTTCTCAAGGTTTAGTTACCTTTAAAACAAAAACTTTACAGTTACAAGGGGACCCTCTAGGAGATATAACTGACTATATCGAGTATCTTCCACTAGACCACCAGTATCCAGACACCAATTTTATAGTATTAGTTAGCCCTATATTATACTTAGGCTCATTAACTAACTGGTGCTGCTATCAAGCGCAAGTACCAGTAAACACGATGCCTATACGTTTTTCTGGAAAATACGATAGCAATGGTATATTTTCTTTAGTATTTCATTACATGCACACTCCTCTATTACCTAGTTATAGTACTGGGTCTGGTAACATACCTACACCTACGTCATAATTTATGTTGGGAGTGATGTCTCTTTGGACAAAACCTCTAGTAGTCAAACAAAGTATAACCCCACATTTCCTAAAAATGTGGGCGTTATCTTATACTCTAGCAAGGAAACACTTCAGTAAATTGGTATTAGTGACTGATGACTTAGGTAAAAAAATATTAGTAGATAAGTTAAACTTTAAATTTGATGATGTTGATTTATTATTAAACCAATTAGACACCTCAGATTACCGACAATGGGCTTTAGGAAAGTTGTATGCTTATAGAGCGCAGAAACAACCTTTTATACATTTAGACTATGATGTATTTCTGTTCAAGCCTATTGATACTAAGCTTTTTAAAGAACAGTTATTAGCCCAAAGCAGCGAAGCTTATTCTATATTTAATAATGCTCAGTTTAGATATAGTTATGACACAGTTGCAGTGTATAAAAACTTAAAAAATTATCCTGATTATTTTATAAAAAATACTTATGGGCCTATAGTACAGGCAGCAAATACTGGTTTATTTGGTGGAAACAATTTATCTGCTATACGCCATTACACAGACTTAGCAATAAAATTGATAGAAGACCCAGATAATCAAGACTGTTGGGATAAGTTATTCAAAAAAAATAGTGTTACTCCAGTGATATATACCGAGCAATGGCTGCTTAGTACAGTAATGAAATATGAGTTAGATGTTCCAATAACATTTATTCATTCTAGTACTGGTTGGTCTACTATGGCTTCTGCCGAAGGTTTAGGTTATGTACATTTAATAGGCCCTGAAAAACATAAGCCAGAGAACCATATAACTGTACATGACATGTTGCTCAAAGTTGATGCAAGCTATATCCCTAAAATTAAAGATACTATTGCTACTTTACAATATTAACTAGCCTTCTCTAAGCCAAATCAAGCTTTTTTATTGTATAAATAGCTAATATGCTATAGTATATAAATATGCAATTTGACTTAGAATCTGTAATAAAAGAACCATACACCAAGAAAACATCAGGTATTAGAGTATTAAAATTGACCTGGGGTTTTATGGTTTTAGGTGTATGGGCTTATGTATCTATCCATACTGGTGTCATGGTAGCTATACCTGATTCAGTAACCACTACTTTACTAGGTATATTAGGTATTGGAGCTGTAACCAGGTTTGCTGAAAGACCTACAGAACCAAAAACTTCAACTTAATTATGAGTGCAGGTAAAATAACTGAAAAAGATATCCGTTTGTTCATGATGGACAAACCGGAATTAAACACTCTAATAAGAGGAGTGAGATGGTCTCCAGAGGAAATAGACGCAGCTATAGCTTATGCTGTTAGCTATTATAATGAATCACCGCCTTTCATTGGAGGTTATACTGTTGAAACCTTTCCTTGGAAGCATACATTACTACTAGGTACTGCCGGGCATCTACTACGTAGTGCTTCTATAAATGAAGCTTCTAATAACCTAGCTTATTCCGCAGATAATATAACTGTGAATGATAAAGATAAAGCAGATATATTCTTAAGATTAGGTACTCAATATTGGGATGAATTTAAAACCAATATTCAAAATATGAAAGTAGCCCAAAATATAGCTTCTTGCTATGGTAGTTCAGTATCAGAACTATATAGGTTAGCTAGATGAGTTTAGAGCACCTTTGTCTCCTATTTGAAAATAGACATAACAGAGCTGTTATAAGGTTCAAAATTCTTTATAAAAAGCTCAAAAGATCTGTGCTAACTTCAAAACCTAGGAGTCAAAAAGAACTACAAAAAAGGGTGCATGCTTATTTATTATTAAATCCTAAAATAAAAAAAGTTATGGATGACATAGGTATTACCGAAGATTACATAGTATCAAACCTAGTATCTTATGCAAAATAACCCGTTCGCTAAAGTAGAAGTAATACTAGACTATGTATCAGGCCATAAGCTACAGTGGTGGCTTCAACCTACGTTTAATGGAAAAGGACCTTACACCTTTAATTTAATAGCTTACCAAGACTTAGGATTCAAAGAAGTACTATTTAAAAAAAATGTGGGTGAAAATTATTTTGCAATAGATGATTCTCATATCAGACAGAATCATCTAAACTCTTTTATATATAAAATTGAGTTAGTTACATCAGATAATAAAAGTTATCTATCAGAGATGGTTGGATGGCAACCTAGTGATACCACTACTAGAAACAAGTATCTGACTGCTTCAGAAATTGTAAGAAAAGAGTGGGTTCGTATGAAACACACTGGTTTATATGGGTATCTATTAAAACGTAAAATATACTCGCCAGCAGCAGTAGGAGAATTAGATCCAGTGACTAATGAACCTATAATCGATACCAGTAATGGCAGTTTTGGCGTAGGTATCAAAGGCGGTTATTTTGAACCTTTACTTATAAAGTATACCTTAGAAAATAAAAGTACTTCATTAGACTTTAGCCAGGAAGGAAAAGGGTCTACTTACAAAGAGCTGGTTAAAATAAGAATGGTTGGTTTTCCATATGTAGATCAACACGATATACTAGTAAGTAAAGAAGGTAAAAGATATAGGATCAGCGAACAGTCTGAAATATTCTTTCCAGGTACAACAATAGCACTTATACAAAACATAGTAGCTACTATTATACCCAACACAGACACTGTGTACTCAATTAATACTCCTCCTTTCCCAAATGAATAGTTTATTAATAAACAGGCCAGATACAGACAAACGTAGAAGAGAAGAACTTGAACAAGACAGCTTTTTGTTCCTGAATGGCTATACCGTACAACGCATAGTATACGAACTTATAAAAAATTATATGGTGGCCAACCCACCTGAAGAAGTAGGTATAAGTTTAGGTCAAAAATATGACCCGGATCCTACTAAGTCTGGTATACATTTAGACGTAGCTTTTAACTGGAAAAGTCAACTAAGTGATAAAGTACCGGCCATATATGTACAACGAGGAGACATAGAAGTTGATAGCCCTACCTTCGACCAAGCCACCTCCTACAATATCAAAAACTCTAGTTCAGATAAGCTCACTATAAACACAATGCCTATCAAGATATCATGTATAGCTGCTGCACCCTTAGCTGTAGTTGAAAACTTAGCTGAATATGTAAAACAACCTTTAGTCTACTTTAAACAGGCAGTAAAACTAGATTTTAAGCTACGTAAATTCAACCTAAAAAGAATTACAGCCCCAGTCTTAGTACCAGAAAGTAAAACTAACTTTGTAGTAGATATATTGATGGAAGTTGCTTTTGACGAAAACTGGATGATCGAGAAAGAAAGCTTAAAAATGAAAACAGTGGCCTTAGCTTTATTTGATGAGGTTGTAAAAGGCTGCAAAACATGTAAATAGATAAATTTTAATTGCAATATATAGTATAAGCAGTTAATATAGAAAGTAACGAAACCTTAATTAAAGGAGAATGATTTATGGCTGAATATTTTGTCCCAAGAGTGCAAGTAGAGCAGGAATTTTCTCAAATTCCTACTTTTACTGAGAAACCTCTAGCTGCACTAATCATCGGTCCTCAATATAACCTATTCCGTTATGCTGAGGCCGCTGAAAAGGCCAATACTGTTGTATTGTCCTCAACTAACGATAACATTTATACTGGAAGTGAGACTGATTACACATACCAAGGTCAAGCTTCTAATACTACAGACTTAAGTAGTATTAAAGTATTTCTAGATAACACACAATTAACCTGCTTTGATACTGTTACTAGGGTCAATAAAGTTAATGGTACTAATAACCAAATACAAACTAACTACGCTGGTAGCGCATTAACACTAAAAACTGGGTTCAATGGTACTATCTCTGCTGCTTTTATGGGACGACCAGTCTCTGCTGGAGATATTATCCTTCTTCAAGACGCAGCTTCTTCACCCACTGCTACACTAACAACAAAAGTGGCAAGTGTTAAGTACTCTAATAGTGCTGCTACTGTACCTGCTACAGGAACTAAGTCTGTAGGTATGGACGCGGATATCACTTGTACTATAGGTGGTACGTTCACTGGAACCAAAGATATCAACTATCGTATTATTGTAGAAGAAGGTGGAGCTTATGGTGTTGCTAGAGTAAAGGTCATTTCTGATGACGTAGATTCTTCAGGACCATTTGTCGTAGCTGAAAGCACAGCTTATGCCTTAGGTACTCAAGGTTTAACTTTTACCTTTGACTCGTCAGCTACTGGTGAGTTAGCTACCGGTGATGAAGTCACTGTAGCTATAACCGCCGCCGCCCCTAATAAGTATGACATTATTGTTCTAGAAGACAACATTCCTACTACAGGTTGGTCTTCTGTGTATATTAATGAGATTAGACTTGTAAAATCAGGTGTAGCTATTCCTGAGTTGGTAGATTCAAACGGTACTAGTGTAAACTGGGTGGCTACCCAAGACGGCATCACATTGAGTGCTGGTATAACTGTAGTAACACCTGAGACTACTATTAGTTCAGTAGCTCAAGCTTTACCTGTGGCCAGTGCTAATGTACTGGTACAACGTAGGGACTTGGTAGCTACTTATACTACTAGTGTACAGAGCGTAACCTCCACTGGGCAAGTATCTGCTAAACTGGGAACCATACATCCTGATAATCCACTAGCTAAAGGTGTGTATAATGCTGTATTAAACTCAGCAGATACTGTTGTATACTTTGTTGCTGTAGCTACTGATGACTTAGCTGGTTATAATAAAGCTTTAGAATTAGCCAGAAAAGATAACAAATATTATGGTATCGTACCTTTAAGTTATGATACAACTATTCAGCAAGCAGTATACGCTCACGTAATTGCAATGTCTGACTCCAAACAAGCTAAATGGCGTGTAGCCTGGTTAGCTGCTCCAGTTAAAGACTCAGATACTATATTAAATCTTAAAACTGATTCTACTGCATGGAAAGCTTATGTAACTGCTAACCCAAGTGGTGGCGCTTATAACTATGTCACAATAGGCTCAAAGGTATCTGGTACAAATACTCCAGACACTGCGGCTGCATTATTAACTTTAGGTGTACGCGCAGGAGATATCCTAAACTATAACTATCGTTATGATGCTGCTGGAAACGTAGCTTATGACTCTGTAAAAATCACAGATGTATTATCACAAAATACTTTTGTAGTAGAAACTGCTTGGACAGCTGCACAGTCAACTCCATTCAAAGTAACAATAACCAGAAACTATACTTCATCAGAAAAAGCATCAAACTATGCTTCTCTAGCTGCTGGTTATGACCAACGCCGTGTACGCCTGGTATTCCCTGATACTTATAAGTCAGGCTCGGTAACTGAAAATGGTTATTTACTAGCTGCTAGCTTGGCAGGTCTACGTTCAGGTGTTGTGCCTCATCAAAGCTTAACAAACATTGAAGTGTTAGGACCTACTGATCTATCTAGGGTAATCTCAGACTTCACAGAAGACGATCTAGACACCATAGCTCAAGAAGGTGTGTGGATCGTAACTCAAACCACTGTTAATGCACCAGCTTATACTCGTCATCAGCTAACCACTGATTCAACAAGCTTGAACTTCTCTGAAGATTCAATCACAGCTAACGTAGATAGTATCTCTTATGGCTTACAAAAAGCACTAGCCCCTTATGTAGGTGTCTATAATATCAATGCTGGAAGCTTGCTAAAAGTTCGTGCTGCTATTGACAACGAGTTAAGTTACAGAATGACCGCTACTTATACCGAAAGAGCTGGAACTCAGCTTAATGGTTATGAAATCAAAAAGGTAGCTCAAGATACAACATTCAAAGACAAAGTATTGGTTGAAATCGGAATTGACGTTCCAGAGCCAATGAACTATATCACAATAACCTTGTTGGTATAATGAGAATAATCGTAACGGGCGGGATGTCGGATGACATCCTGCTCGACACAACTAAAGCAACGGCCCTTTTAATCGCCACTGACGACGGAAAACCAAACGTAGTGTTTCAGATAATGAAGGATGGAAAAGGCTGGATAAGATTAACTGAAGGTGAAGACAAGAACTTTCATACAGTAATAAAAGAATTAGGATTAGAATAAGGAGAAATTATGTCAGATATTTTTAAGAGAAAAATTCTAGATCTAAAGAAGCCAATTACAGCCGACATGGTGTTGATTGAATGGGAAGGATTAGTAGCGCAGGCCACTAATATGTCCCTTCAATATAACCAACCTATCAATCGTCGTTGGACTTTAGGTACTAACGGTAAGAACACATGTGTCATCTACCCTGGGCGTCCAATGGGTTCTCTACAAATACAGCGTTTATTTGCTGATAAGAACGAGAACATATTTGGTAAAGCAGGCTGGGACGTTTGCGGTGACTTAGCTAACATTCATATTTTACTAGACGGATCTTCTGCTCTAGAAAACTGTAATGTAAGCGGCGGTGAGTATATCCTTCGTGGAGCTCTCGTCAGTAGCTATGGCTTATCCGCAGAAGCTGAAGGTTTGACGTTGATTGATAATATCAACATCGAATTTATGCAGCTCGACTATAACGCATAAATAAGTTCCTACTTGACTATAACGCCCGTGGGGTTAAGTTATTCTTAACCTACACGGGCATTATAGTTATGACAGAAGAATGTTGTAATAAATGTAAGACCGATAAGGCAGTATACGTAAGCTACTAATATGCCAGACGAGACTATTAAACATAGCACAAGTTTTTACGGAGGTAACCTTTTTTTCGCTACAGTAGTTTCTGTAGATCCTGCTACTATGGTTATAGAGGTTGCGCCAGACGGACAAGATGGGTTAGCTAAACAGCAGGGTATCCCTTTAGCTTCAACATTCGCCCATGCTTTGGGATTTAAAGAAACTGTACTACCAAATATAGGTGGTCGAGTTTTATGCTTTGGAGCAGCGAAGTCTGCTACTTGTGTTATCATAGGTACTATCCCTCTTAGTGAAAACCAAGGTGATGAGAACACAGCTGAAATGCCTAGTAAAGCTACTTTTGGTATTGAAGAACCTTTATTAAATGACGTTCATGCTACTGGTTATGCTAGTGACATTACTAAAGCTTTAGTATTAAACAACAGGCTACCTGTAGATGTGATCCAGGGTGAAAAGGTAATATCTAATGAATTTGGTGTGCTTCTAGGGTTATTCCAGTTAATGGCTGTGCTAAAAGGTTCAGAATTAGCACAAGTCCAATGCCATTTTTTGGATGACTTAGTAAGAATTATCAGTCATAACTTTCAACATTATACTGCTTTAGGAGAGTACAACGTATTTCATGACGGTAAAAGCTTAAATATTGAAGCTGGTTTGACCCATGAGCCTAACGAAGCTTTAGGTTCCCTAAATGGAGAAAAGCCTATAACTGAAGATAAAACTGAAGAATCTAACTGGTATAAAGTAGACGAACAATTGAAGGCTATAGAAAGGCTAAAGATCTTTATAGGTAAGTTAGGTGACTTCATCAATATCCTACTAGTATCTCCAAATACAGCTAATAAGCTTAATGGAGAAACACCAGAAAAGGTAGACCGAGGTTTATTTCAGTGTCACTTAGGTCTAGATGGGTTATTAATTGTGCGTAGTTTAAAGGGTATTATACTAGAAAAAACAAACTGGATACGTGTGCCTTATAGGAAAAGAACTCCTGAAGACCCTAAAGGAGACGACGGTAGCTCTATTGATTACAAGCTAAGACAAGCTTTTGGTTTTGATAACTCCTATACAAATGATGGGTCTGCTTATCTATACTACCTACAACTTAAAGATTACCTAGCTTATATAGAGGAAGACTTAGGTTATAGTCACATATCACAACATAAAGAGGATTTCTATGTCAATGGCGACTATAGCAAGGAAAAGCCATTAGACGAGCTTTCTTATATAGACCCAGTCACAGGCACAACCTACCTTAAAAAGCGCTCTATTGTCAGCCTAATGCCAAATGGAGGTATTACAATGGGTGATGCCTGGGGTTCAGCTATCATAATGGAGGGGGGCAACATATATATTCAACCTGCAAAAGACTTAGTAGTACAAACAAGTCGTAATGTAGTTGGTAAAATAGGAGGAAACCTTTCGTTAGCTACAAAGAATGAAATTGATCTATCTTCTACTGAAGGAGGATTACGAGTTAAAACTAACAAAGCTCAGTATCTTTACAGCCAAAATGGTGGTATTTTGTTGCATACTGATAGCTTAGGCTTTTCTGAGGGTACTTTACCCTATAACACCTCAGACCCTATAGAATTTGTAGCCGGTATAGTTATGACAGCTCCGAACTCTACTGTATCTAGTTATGGTAGACAGGTATACAACAGAGCTGTAGATACACTAGTATTGGAAAGTAATCAGATATTAACAAAATCTAAGGAGTTAACTAGATTGTTATCAGATAACCAGATAATAGTTACATCTGAACAACAATTTTTAACATCTAATAAGCAAACTACTATATTTAGTAAAGGTACAGCTATATTCATGGGAGATACCTCAACAGCTATAGCCAAGAAAGGTCAAAAATATGCCATAGCTCTACAAGGTATAGTAGAAGGTTTATTTGAAGATGAGATAAAGAAACAAAAAGATTTTTTCACTACTATACGCAATCTAGTCGATACTATGATGGAGACTAAGGTTGAAGATTCATTACTTACATTTAAACTGGAAGAAAATTTTACAAATATCAAATTTAGGTTTTTACCATCCATAAGATATGGTATAGCTGAAAATGATATTATTCCACAAACATTGGTTCAACAAGAAGCTAACTCATTCACTGATTACAAAACTACTCAGAAATGGATAGAGACAGCAATTAATGAAACTTACCCATATCCTGGTAAGGACATGGCTAATTGCTATGTAACTATGAACTTGTCAAACATCAATAATATTGATAAAGAATTAGTTAATAAAGCTACAGACCTAAAAGATCAAGTCAAGCTAGAGGATAGAAAGAATATATTTACGGAGTATACTATATGACAGAAGAACCAATTACGAATAATGAGCAGATAGTTGAAGAACAGACTGTTAAACAAGAACCAGCTAAGATTAAGATTACTGATGAGGATAAAGATAAATTCTTTAAAGCCTTCTTATCAGACATACCTTATGAAGACGAAATGTACTTGTTTAACAATAAGCTAAAAGTATCATTTAGGTCTTTAACCTTAGCTGAAAACGAACAAGTGTTTCTTCAAATGAAATTTGATAGAGAAAATGGTATATCAAGTAATGAAGACAGTTATATTATTAAAATAGTTCAATATAGATTAGGGGCTAGCTTACTTAAAATAGATAACGAAGATTTTTGTCCTGATATAACTCTGGCCAATACACCTCCGTCAAAAGACGCTGGAACTTATTTGTTACACCGAGTAAAAGCTATGGAAAAGTGGAATACTTTTAAACTAGGGGCTATTACTGATGCTTACAACCGCTTTGAAGCCAAGGTTAGACAATTAACCGAGGAGTCCTTCCAGGAAAATTTTTAAAAAGCCGTCGCGTTGCTCTTTTAACCAAGGGATACGTAGATGGCTTGTTGACATTCCGTTATAATACTGCCTTATCTAAGAGTAGAGAAGAGTACCTTTTAAGCTTTTTAGAAAGTCAGGAGTATAAAGATGTAATCAAGCAAAAGGTAGGTCTAGAACTATCTATAGCTAAGATCATACCCAAGTCAGAAGCATTAAAAGATGCTCTTGACACTTTCAAGGACTATATTCAAATCGCATTGCCTTCTAACAAACAAACAGGTAAGATAGATAATATAGTAGCTGATAAAACTACCTTAGGCAATATTAAGGATAGATTAAAATCAGTTAAGTCTAAACGCAATGGCTAATTTAACTCCATATACTGATTATAACCAATATAACCAGTCTCCGTTTAATACGAGATTTTCTGGGGGTGGTGGTATTGGGCAGATACTGATGATGATGTTGGGGAACAAAATGTATCCCCTTCCACAACCTAATTCTACCCAATCCACTTACGATGCTTTACTACAAAGACAAAGAGATATTGAGTTATTACAGATTAGAAATAATGCAATAGCTTCTAATCTAGTCTTCAAAAAGTTAGGTGGAGTAAACCAAGCTAGTGGGTTATTCCAGGTTGGAGCAGGGTTTATAAACGATCCTAATGGTTGGTTTTCAAAAGGTATGTCTCCTTTATTAGGAGGTAACCCGATACAAGCACAGATGGATTCCTTTTCCAAGTTGCGTGGTTTAAATATGTCTGCTTTTGGAACAGGTCAAAATATCAATAATGCTACACTGACCAGGATGCAGGATACTTTCTACCAAAACTTTTATACTCAAAAAACTTTAACTGATCTGGATAGAAGCGCAAGCCGAGATGTTATATTAAATAAAAATAAAACTCAATTTGATAAAAATTATTTAAGTAGCTTCTTTGAAAAAGGTACAGGTTTGTTAGCTAAAGATGAGAGAGGCGTGACTAGAAAAGCTAACCTAGACAATGCTATAGATATGGGAGACCGTATATCTAAGCAGCTAGCCTCTTTTGACCTTACAAGTCAAGAAGGCAAAGTCAAAGCTAGACAAGCTGCGGATGAATTTCTAAAACAGATAACAGATAATACAGCTAAAGCTAAGATAGAATCAGCCATTACCGAGTCTATAAAAAATGGAACTACAAAAGGATTTGAGTCTAAGTCTGGTATGGAGAACATGCGTAGACTGTCTAATGAACTTACGCTACATAGTACTTTAGTAGGTAAAGCTCCAGTTGCAGTTAATTACGCTAACACCTATGGATTTTCAATGGAAGACCTTACTAGCGCCCGTGATGCGGCTATAGCTAGTAGACTAGTTGGTACTCGTAAAGGGTTACTAGGAACAGTAGATGCATTGTCACAAAACAAAGCAGTTTCTACGTTAGACTCGATGCGTAGTTTTTTTGGTAATAACAGAACTGGTAAACAACTAACTGGAGACCTAGACAGTTTTCTTGGTGTAAGTTCAATTGATTTAACTGATGCTTCACAGTCAGGTAAACTAGAAAATTTATTAAGAGACATCAAAGCTTTAGCTAGAAATGCTAATGTTAGTATAGACGTATTTAAGACTATTATCGAAGAAGGTAAGCTCTTCGCAGCTAATAGCGAAGGATTAAAAAGTTTTGGTGGCTATGAGATAGGCCAAATGGTTCTCAGTGCAGGTACAGAAGCTGTTGCTGTAGCTAATAATATGAGTTCACCTGCTTTACGTAGAGCTGGAGGCACTGCTGGTTTATTACAGAATATAGTATCAGGTAAGTTAGAAAATGCAGATCAACCTATTAGTAGATATTTAGGAGCATTACATGAGTATTACAGGAATGACCCAGTGGCACAAAGCCGTATACGAGAGTATTCTGAAAAAGGGGATAAGACTAGCTATGGCTTCAATACCTTTACCGCAAATCTTGCGGGGCAAACCGGGCAACAATTCTACCGCTTACTTTCTTATGCTACATCAAATACAGCAGCACAACAAGCGGGTCTCGAGGCTGCACCTGAATTAGCCAGTGCTGGAAGCAAAGCTAAGATGCAGGAATTTAGATTTGCAGTTTATAATGCTGGTGGAGGTGGACAAGTAGGTCAAAGATACCTAGATGCTATAGACAGAGAAGCCAGTACTAAAAATGTAGAACTGGATAAGTATATGGAAGTAGCAGGTCAAGATACTGACCAAACTAGCAAAAATTTGGCTTTAAGCCTGAAAACTAATCTACAAAGAGCAGATTTAAAAGCTGCTTTAGGTATAACTGATAGAGATGTAACTTTAGAAGATTTCTTATCCGCAGATAGTACGATAAAACAAAAATTTGCTGTAGAAAATAGACAGGCCATAGCGTTATCAGAAAGGTTACGTAGTCGCGTATTAGATCGTTTTGATGTAGCTGGAAACCTAATAAGCCAAGGTAATGATGCCTTTTTAAACCAAAATAGGTTGGTATCTAATAACTACAGAATAGACCCTAGAAGATACCAGTCTTCACCAGTAGCTGCCTCTTTAGGTTTAAATACGATGGCTCAAGATTTAACATTCACAGATATCAGCACTTGGATGAGAGGTAGAGATGCTGGTTTTACTGGAGAAGAATCTCGCACTAAACAACAAATAGAGAATGACAGAAACTTTGAGGCTATGTATGCCCGGAAAACTGCACATCTCAATTCTCCATTGACACAACAGTTTCTTCAGCAGTTGATGAATGGGGAGGTTAGTAAAGAAGGGTTGTCTGCTTTCTTAAAACCATTAGGTATAGGTACAGAAACTTCAGAAAAACTTACTAAAATGGAAGAAATAAGAAGTGCTATTACAGCTATAAGTGGAACAAAAACTACTGAAGACCTAGCAAATGTATTAACTAATAAAGGTAAAAGTATAGATTCAGAGTCCCTAGGGAAGTTAGTTTTTGCAACAGGGTCACTAGGTATTAAACCTGGGCAACTTAAAGGTATAGCTAATAGAGTCAAAGAAGGTGCAACTATTGATGCTATAAACTCAGAAATAAACAAAGATAGAAGCCCTAAAAACCATGTTTCAAGAGAGTTTACAAGAAGTTTAGTACATAGCATAAGAAATTTAGATTCCTCTGGTTTATTCAGTGAATCTTATAGAGGGGATTATGGGCTTGATAGTATGAAAGAGTACTATCAACAAGGTTACCTCGAAGAATTTAAAAACAAGATGATTGAACCTGAGATTAATAGGTTAGATACTAGTATAAATAAAGAACTAGAAAACCTAATAAATGGTCCTTCTTCTGATCCTACCCAAGCTAAATATGCCAAAGCATTAATAGCTACTTTAGGTACCGTAGACTCCAAAAAATTAGCTGAGCTATCTAGAGAAGCAGGTATAACCCAGGATGAAAATGGGCAATATAAGTTAACAGGTACTTACAAAAAGATAGCTGAGCAATTAGGTATAAAAGATGAAGGGTATACCACTTACACGAACATTAGTAAACAAATTGAAAATTTAGGTGGGGTAGGCAAATATGTAAAAGAAGCTGAAGGTATCAGGGCGGCTGCTGAAGGTATAACCCAAGGCGGCGATGCTTCCTTAGGTAAGATAGAAAAAATTTTACAAGACTTGGTTGAAAAACTACCTAATGAATTAAAACGCCTGGTTACCGCAGTAGGAACTTTAGCAACTAACTAGTATGGCAGCGATATTTTATTCTCCAGTTAATAGTAACCCTGTATTCAAAAATAATATACATGTGAATACCAGTATCAGTATTCCATTCTTAAACAAATTAGTTGGAGCCACTGGTTTTTTGATAATCAATGAAGTAGCTATACAAAATAGAGATACAATTCAATATTTCCTAACTTTTGATGATTTTATTAGCTACTATTATTTTGGTAAAGGATTAGGAAGCATCAATATAAGTGGTATGCTTTTTTCAGACTGTAATGGTAGATTTAAAGGTGTTAATAGCTTTACTGGAGCGATCGCAGATATACGAGGTAGAAGGCAGGTTATTTCATTCGGAAATGTGGTATTTACTGGTGTATTATCTTCATTTACAATAAGAGCTGCTTCAGAAGATTCGCTCAACAACGTAATAGAATTTAATCTACAATTAGACATAATTGATCATTCATTGACTCCTCCTAGATTTAACTCTGTTTGTTAATATGATAAACCATTTTAGAACGTTGTTACTAAATTTGTCAGATACTGGTACTAGTGCTGAGCATATAACCAAGGGGTTCACTGCACGTGAGTTAAAGGGTGAACTCCTATCTATTTATAATATCTTGTTTCCAGGAAACAGAGAGGACAAGCTAAAAAAGGCCCATGCTTATTTAGAGTTGATACATGGTACAAACCTTTCAGGTATATTTACAAAGATAGATAATCGTATTACCTACGATTTAAACACAGACTTTCCTGATTTTAAAACCAAAGCTATCAATATTGAAGAACTAGTAACTAAACTTGAGATAAATAATGGCAATATAGTTAGTATGTTTGCGTTACCTAAAGTGGTAGACACAGACGTATATGACAATCTTTGGCTGCATCATCCTAATCCGTTATATAGGCTAGCTGGGTTAATAGTAGCTTACGTTATTAGGTTATCATGAATTCTGAAGTAAATATTATTCTAACTGGAGATGGTATACCTAATTTTGTACCTACAGGTGCAACTGTACACTACGGTATAAATAAAATACCTACTGCTGTGGTGCAATTGGACCCTTCATCCACGGCGTTATTGTGTGATTTTGACACAATAAGAAGACGCAACGTAACTTTGTCTATTGAAACTACGGGTGGTTGCTTATATTTTGATGGAATAATAGATGGTTTATCTTTTTCGCAGTCAGTAGGAGGGTTACAAACTTCATTGGTTATAAAAAGTAAATTTCAATGGTTAACTGAAGTCTATCCTAGAATTATAGGCTTACATGCTGGATCTCTCCCTTATTTTTCATTTATACCTACATTAAAGTTTAATCCAAACTTTGCAGATCCAGATAACCCAACTAAACTAAACATATTGCTACAGCAACTGAAGTTATATACTGGGGCTTACCCTTTAAGGATGGACCAGAACTTTATAGACTTTATAATCAATCTAATGTTGACCTTGGTTGATTCTCAGAAATTTTTTGCCTTACAAGCTAATCCGTTGTTAAGAGGAGCACCTATAGGTTTAAACCAAGTATTAAAATCTGCTGACGCTGCAAGATTTCAGTTGTATCCTATTATAATGTCCTTGCTAGAGTCTATAGACACTTCAGCTACAGCAGGCTTAGATATATCAGCTGCCTCTGCTAGTATAGGAGACAAAACCATTGGAATGGTAGCTGATATGAGAGACACCCTTTATTCTAATCTTTTAAGAATGTTAGGAGATATGGGTTGTGTTTTAGTGATAGGAAACAATAAAGCTTATGTTGTACCTGAAGCTTCTTACTTATATTTACCTAAAATAGACAATTTAAACAGAGGTAAGGTTGCTACAAGACCTAATACTATATTTCCATCGGAGTATGATCATATATCTTTTAATGATAATGGATATGTTAACATAAAAGGAGTGTATGTAACTCATGATCCTAATACCAAGTTAGCCCACACTCAAAATTCACAAGCATCTAATATGGAGATGGGTAGTTATATAGATACTTATGCCACAGGAAATATATATACCACAAGTTTACCTGAGTTTATAAGTCATGGTTTAGTAGAAGCTGCGGCTATTGGCTCAGGTGGCTTCCATTACAAAATAAAGAATAAAAGACGCTCTCTAAGCTCTAAGATTAAGATACAGAAAGTTCTAGATGCTAAAAGAACTAATAAAACACAAATAGATGCTGGCGCGGCGGCTAGAAAAATATATATGGACCAATGGGCTAAAATGCAATACTGTAAGTTAAAGTTTGATGACCGCTCTGGTTCTATAAACGCGTATTTTAATAATAACTGGGCTCCTGGTGCTGTAGGTTCATTGTATACTCGTAATCCAGGTACTTATATAGATTTTTACGTCACAGATGTAGTACATAGTTTTGAGCTGAGCGCTCCAAACAGTGGCAAAGCAACTTCAAGTATAAGTTTCAAATCAGGTAGAGTAGGAGCTACTACTGGAGCAGGTCTTGACCGTATTGAACTTTTTGACTATGGTTATCCAGAAGCTAATGCTTTTTGCAACAGCTTTTTAAGAAATATATCATCATGAATAAACTTGTTGAAGATAATAAGAAACTAATAGAGTTTGAAGCTTCCAGGTACTCTAGGTTTGTACCTTTATCCGTTGTTTTAGCTGAAGCTTACAAGATAGCTAACAAAGCTGCTGACTCATTTAACCCAAAAGCTGGCGTTAAATTTTCCACCTATCTGACAAACCAATTAAAAAAGCTAAGCAGAATATCTACACAATATGGAGCAGTGGCTAGGCTACCTGAAAATAAACAATTTAAGCTTCAAAGATTAAATCAGGTACAATTACATCTTAAGGAAGAACTTGGTAGAGAACCTAACGTGCAGGAGTTGTCAGATGCTTTAGGTATACCTATAAAAGAAGTGAATCTACTACTTAAAAATAAGAAAAGTGAAGTAAATATCAGTAATCTTATGTATACTCCTACTTTCGTAGATAATGAAAACGATGATTGGTTACATTACGTGTACCATGATTTACCACCAACCGATAAGTTAATATTTGAGCATAAAACCGGGTTTGGTGATAAACCAGTGCTAACTAACGAAGAATTAAGTAAAAAACTAGGTATATCTGTGTCTACTATTAACCATCGTACTAAATTAATAGCGGATAAAGTAGCGGAGGGCTGGAAATAATGGCTGATAAAGAAACTCAAGATTATATAGTAAAGTTACAAGAATGGATGCTAAATTCTCGTAATAGTATTACTGAATTGTCAAATAACAGGAATTGGTGTATCCTAGGTATTGAAGATTCATTACTAGAAAAGACTTTAAAAGAGTATTTTACTAGGGGTGAATTAGCAAAACAATACAAAGATATTGTAGAAAAAGGCGAGCCTAGTAACGACATGATAGCTTTTCTACAACTAGAATCCGATATAATATTTGGGTTACATAGATGTTTTGCTGTTAGACATAGAAGTCGTTTGTCTAGTTACAGGGATGACAGTGCTCAAAAAGAGTATCATATTCCTGGTGCTTTAGACCTAGCTATGGCTGATATGATACTAAATAAAGAAAGAAATTAATGGCTATAACCAACATATCGACTGATTATACAGGCCGAACTAAAGACTTGTTCATTTCCCAAAATGTAACTGGTACTGGTTCAGCAAAGGTTGTATATAACTTTGGGAAGATATCATCTTATGTAGCAGGTGTACAGAAGCTGGTGCAAAAATATATAATACTATTGATAAACGCTAACCTAGTTGAAAATCTGGAAGCTTCAAAAGGAAGTAACGTACAAGAAGCTACGCATATATTTAATTTTGCAAATTGGGAGGCTTTAACTGAATTAAGAAACTACCAAAATGAAAATCCGGCTATTCCTAATGATGAGCAGATCGCATCTGCGCAGTTAATTGATCTAGAGATAGCTAAAGGAGAGTTACATTTAACAATTCAATTAACAACTATGGCAGGAGAAAACATACCGTTTTTAATGCCTATATCTTTATAATATGGAAACTGTTGAACAAACAAGGTTAAGAATAGAAGCTTTTATTAAGGAAAATGCACCTTCAGTAGATATATCTCCTGGCTCTGTGTTTAGCGAGCTACTGGTTAAATTACAAGCGCAAGTACAGAATGAAGGTAGCAATGCTATATCTGATGTAAGTGTGGGTAAGTATATAGCTGATGTATTGGCTAGTTCAGTTGATACTTATAATGAGATTATAGATAAAATAGCATCTAATTATAATACGTATAGAAATGAAGGTAAAAAGGCTAATGGACAAATAAAGATCGTAGTATCTAAGCTAAAAAACTATTACATACCGGATAATTTTATATTTGAACAACCAAACTTAAATTTCAAATATACCACAGTTACTTCTTATACTATATCTTCTAATACCTTAAAAACTGAAGGAGCTAATTATTATTTTACAATCCCTATAGAAGCAGTAGAGGTAGGTAAAGAAAAACAAGTTTCGAGTGGTACTAGATTTATAACTAATCCTACTAATTTTATACCTGAACTTGTAGACGTGTATGCTATCGGTGCTTTTGTAGATGGTGAAAATAAAGAGACTGATAAAGAGTTGATCACTAGATTCCGTTTAGGTTTGACTACTAAAAATTTGGTTAGTACTAACTCTATTGAAGCTGTGTTAAAAGACAGATATCCAAGTTTTAAAAGTGTTTCAGTTAGAGGTGCTGGTGACGTAGAAATGGTAAGAGGTAAAAACAACTTAATAGGTTTAGCCTCCCCAGGATTTGCAGATGTTTATGTTAGAAATGCCTTTTCTTTACCTACCAAAACAGTCACTTTATCTGGAGAAAAGATTTCCTCAAGCCCTGACATTTGGAGCATAACTATTCCAGCTACTACAGTTCCTGGCTTCTACAAAATAGTCTCTATTGTAAAAAAAGGTAGTAATGAGGTAGGAACTCAAAAATTTAACAGTGTTGTGTACGGTTATGACAACACTAACTATAGCAAAAAGAATAATGTAAATAACGCTATAGAAGCTAGGTTTTCTAAATACCAAACTTGTGTTGTCACGTTTGAATATACATCTTCTGGTAGTTTAGCAGATTTTGATGTCACCTTTTTATACCAACCTCAGATTGAGGAAATGCAAGATATCTTTTTAAGCGATTCTGAGCGGATCCCTTGTGCTGATTACTTGGTAAAAGCTATTGTACCATGTAATGTTGCTATCAAGCTTAAATTAGTAAAAACTAATGAACTTGATACTTCTGTTGATATTGCTAATATAAAAACAGATATATTTAACTATGTAAATAGCTTAAGAATAGGGGAAGCTCTATCTGCCTCTAAACTTGTGGATATTTGCCATAATTACCCTATAAAACGTGTAGATTTGCCTGTGCAACTAAGCGGAACCATAATTGTTCCGTATAATTTAGATGAATCCTTGTATATCTCTAACACAGATATACTAGAGATACCTAACCGACCTGATAAAGGAGTAACTAATTTTACAACCTCGTTCTTTTTAAATTATTTTGATGAAAAAGGAACAGAAACTATAGGTATAAACGTGGTGTAATATGACTAATGTACTAGAAACATACCCTACTGTAGGAAATACTAATGAACATATATTATTTTCTACTTTAGGTTCTTTTTGGAATAGAGCCTTTGCAGATAAAGCAGTGCTGCATGGTATAACTATTTCTTCAGCAGAAGAGTTATGTCAGCAATACTATGACCTCATAGAAGCTGTAGACTCTTATTCCGCTGAAGATATTCATATCTTTAAAAAGATTAAGTGGTTTCCAATACTAATCAAAAAATCTGATGTTAATACTAGTTTATTAAGATTTGGCGAAGGTATAAAATTTGGAGAAACTGTTTTAGGTGATCCTTATATTTTTGGTAAAGCCCCACCACAAGAGGCTGAGGTTTTTAACATACAATTACCTGATAATTTAAAGGAAGTACATCTTATAACTAACAGAGTTATATCTCCAAGTATAGTATTATTAAACAACTTAGATATATGGGTTAAAGGAGATAAATTATTCTTTTATGGTGACCCCTTTAAGCTTAGTAATACTACTAAATCTAACCTAGTTAATACTGATGGTACTCCTGTCTATTTTAACCACCCATTGACTGGCCAGTTAATACCTGATGAGCTGCTTATTCTATGGGCTTATAATAGTGGGATTGAAACTGACTCAGTAAATAATAACATAGGATACTTGTTTGGTATAAACATGCCTGTAACAAAATCTAGTAAAGATTTGTTTCAAGCAACAGTCAAGTTATTCTCGGAAGGCCCTAGTGTATTCCAGTTAAAAGCCTTGTGTTCTGCTTTCTTAGGGTTAAGGCCTACTAACAATGAAATAGAACAAATAGAAGATATATATTCAACTGATACTCATAATGTTGTTGTAACTAACTCTAATGTTTATAGATACCCTATCTACTACAATCTATCTACTGAATACAAGGTTGGAGATAAAGTTTCCAAAGGTACTGTGTTTGCTGATGCTGTAGAGTATTATGATAGTGTAATATTTAAAGATTGGTGGTTATCTAGAATGACCCCAAAGATAAGTAAAGAAAGTGGTACTCTTAAAAGTCCTGCTTATACCCTACCTCCTTATATGTTTGCTGGAAATTATAAGTATGGGTTGACCTTTAAAAATAGTTTAGAACTTATTACTAGAGGATTAGATGGTAATATAAACTTTCCAGTAATAGGTGCAGAAGCAGATGTAAAAGCATTCAATGAGTATATAAACCAAAATAAAGACACAATTGCAGAAACAATCAGCCCTTCTTTTGGTCCAGGCTCTAGCATGTTAATAAACCCTCTAGACTTCTTGTTCAGATATATTCTTCAAAATAATACTGCTTTGCTAAAAGTTAATTTTGAGACAGAAGATCAATTAAAGATGTTCACTCAATATTATAATATAATTAGAGATTGTTTGCCTAAGCATGTATATTTTATATTTTTCTTCGATATAGCTGTCCCTTCTGATGTGTATGATAGCTCTGCGATTAAAACTACCCAAGATCCAGATAACTCTGCATTACCGGGAGATGTAACCTATATTGCTCCTAAAACTGTGGTAGGTGGAAGCAGTTATTCGATAAGCCCTGGAACGTATCCTTTAACTCTACATACACCTACAAAACAAGAAGATGGTTTTGGTTTAAATAACTTTTTTTCAGGTAATTCAGGGGGGTTGGTTAAAGAATGTATCTTGGTAAGAAATATCCCTGTGGATATATCTACCTTGGATTATAACTCTTTAGACATAACTAGGCCACCATTATAATATTGAAGATTTACGTATTAAGTAGTAAGATAAAATTATGACAAATATTGACATACCTTCTAAAAATTATGAGCTTAACCACGAGGCTCATGGGTATATAAAGATATGGAACGTTGACCAAGCTACAGGTAAAAATGAGCTAATTGTTGAGCATAACAACCTAATCGTTAAACAAGGAGCTGATATACTTGCCGCTGCGCTAGCTGGTAAACCTAATTCAGGTATTACCCATTTTTATATAGGCTATAACACAGACTCTGGCTTTAGCGGTGGGCCTGCAATAACTACTTCTGACAATACTGGTAGTTTTTCTACTTCAGGAAACTACGGGTATATAAGAATACCTTTAGCTTTTCCTGCTTCATATTTAAACGAAGCAACTTATACAGGTAATATGGTATATTTTACAACCTTTTTAACAAATGGCGGTGCATTTACCGAACATGGTGCTACATTTGCTAATGGAGTAAAACTATATTGTTTAGGCTTAGTAAATGGAAGTAATCCAAGCAATGACACAGGAGATAACTTATTTTCTAAAGTAAATTTTGGGCCTATCACTTATAATAGTGCGAATGGATTGGCAATAACCTGGGGTATAACATTTAGAGCTATTTAACTATGAGCTGGATTTCAACTGTTAAAACTGTACAGGATAATATAGACCCGATAGCCGGGTCTACGTTGAATCCTATTATCAACGCCTTAAGTAGCCGTGACCAATATCTTTTTGAGCGTATAGACTCTTATGATGATAAATCGGTTTTATTAGCTTATAATGTACCAACAGACTCTTCTGTAATAGCTGGTACAGTTGTTTACTATAAACCTAATAATGATTCAGGAGTTAACACCCTTAAACCTGCTCTATCTACATACCAGAATTCAGTAGATCCATCACACCTTGTACCTGATGAAAGATCTTTTGTATTTGGTATTGTTAAGGAAAAATACGGTGATGCAGCTGATGTATATCTACGTGGGTTAATAACTATAACTATTGCAGATTTACTTGATGATGTATCTACCGCTTCTGGTAAAGTTACTGGTCCATTATACTTATCTTCGTTACAAGCAGGTAAATTGACCTTTTATCCGGGAGGAGCTAGTGTATTTGTAGGCGAGGCTATAACTGAAGACTCTTTATTTTTAGCTCCTAACATAGACTCGTTAAACCAGTTATATTTCAATTATAAAGTATACCTATTAACTAAAGTAGCAGGTACCGCTAGTTTAGCCAGTACAACCTATACCATTACTACTTCAGACTTTGATAAAGTAGGTTGGGTAGACGCGGATGATGCTGTTACAGAATTTGGGTATATCAAGCCTGCTGGTGCGAAGTTTTATTATAATGTACCTACAACTGAAACTATAAAGAACGATGGTACATTAAGTGACGAAGAGAAGAAGCATGCTTTATTACTGAAAGAAGCTCTACCTCCTTACCCTGCGGCTTACACTATGCTATTTATGAATGGTGTTCTGCAACAACCTTATAGCGCTGAACATACAGATGGTAATTACATCATTGATAACTCAGGTATATGGTGGGTAGCAGATCAAGTTAATTACATTCCCTGGAAAGTAGCTTCAGAACCTTTAAATATTTTATTACAAACTACAAAACTTAATCCTAATTATAAAGCAGCTATAGTAACTTCTATAACTCCAGTAAATGAAAAGACAGGTCAGTTGTTAACTTTTGTAGATAAAACTTCAGGTTTACAAGCTGAACAAGGAGACCTAGCTTATAAGATTAATATACCAGTTTATAGCCCTGTAACTCCTGCTGATGATAAGTTTGTAAAAAATATAAGTTATAACCAAGATGAAAGCCGAATCGATTTAACTTTAGGATCTGGGGTAGTAGATGTAACAGCTGGTGCAGGTATAAGGTTGACTAAAACTTCAGGTGTAGTAAATATATCTTTATTAAACTACTCTTTAACAGGATTAGTTACAGATATTGAACCTGAAGAATCTGATTTTACATATAAAGGATTACACTCATACCTACGTATCAAAAATCCAACTGGAGTACAAAGAGTAGGGTTTGTAGGTAAGTTCCAATTACCAGAAAGTATACCAGCTAATACACCATTAACTATCAAACTACTTGCTTTTGGAGAAGGTACAAACTCTTCAATAAGTGCTTCTTTTAGGTTTGAATATGCTATCAGCAAAGCTGGTCAAATGGTAACTAATGCAGTAACTGATGGTTTTGGTTCTGAAATTTTAATCAATAATCTTATTAATAGCACTCCTAGATTAGTATCTACTGATAAAGATGGAGTTATTTGTTTCAAGATACCTGCAACTGCTTTGGCTGCTGGAGCTTTTGTTAACTTTCGTATAGCTAGAACAAATTCAGCTTATACGAATAACATAGGTGTACTAGGAGTTAATTGGGTGATTGAATAATGCAAAACCTTGATTTTTTAAACCTAAACACTGTCAGAAATTACCCTATTAAAGATGGTTTAAGTAGAGTAAGTTCAGACTCGTTGTTTACCATACCGAATGACCTAATAGCAGACCTTAATATAACTTCTCCAAGTAATCCTGGTGTTAGGTTGTTTATATCTAGGTTGGTAAATACCTCAACCCACGTACTTATAGAGATAAGTATGAAAGATATTGGAGTTATGGGTACATTTAACATACCTATAAATACTGCTAATTATTCTGATATATGGTTGGTGTCTAGTTCTGCTTTCCCAAACACGGTAGGTTGTTTAACTGTAGGTTCATTAATAAACCTCAGCACTTTACCTAGCGGAGACTTTTCTTTTGATATTAGTTCTACAGAGTTGTTAATGAGAGTATTCACTCCAGCCTCTCTTGGAGTGAATTATCTATCTTTTTCTGACAGTAAAGCTAATAAAGTTACATTAACAGGTTACGTTACTGTTAAAGCAGAAAGTAATTTACAATTCAGAGATGGTGGTGATACAGTGATTATGGATGCAGGAGAAAATCTTGGATTAAACAAGATTTGTGATGACTCAGGTATTCCGATCAAAACAATCAATGGGGTCAAACCTGACTCAGAAGGTAATTTTTATCTATTACCTGGAGATTGTGTTTCTATGGAAAATGTAGAATATGGAATATTACTAAAAGATTCTTGCGGTAAACCTTGTGTTGGTTGTAATGAAATCGGTGAATTGACAAACAGATTGATCTCTTTAGAGTCTGAATTACTAAAGATCAGAGACTATGTCAATAACACTCAAGGTGTGATAAATCAATTAACTAACTTGATAAACTATCAATGTCAATGTGAATGAACTTAGACTATACCGCTCAAAATTCTCTATCACGCTATCCGTTCAAAGATAGTGCTACCCTGCTATGGTCTTCTTTAGTAGATGCTAAAGTATTACCAAACGATATATTTTTGGATGCTAAGATAGTTATTAAGACACAAGTAAACACTACCGTAGCTTTAAAGTCTATAACATACGAGGCTGGTACTCCCAGTAATGTAAGTATTACCTTTGACGTAAATTCTGTTGAAAAAACGGTTTCTTTCGACACAAACTCGGCAGGTATCGTAAGTTTTACAGATACAAGCATTGTGATTGTATTAGAGCTCAACATATTAAGTCTAACCAATTACTTCAATGCATTAAGCGGCTCGCCGGTTGTGTGTAACTTTATACCAACAGATAACTTGTTATGTAATAATGTTGTCATACATGCTGCCCCTACTGTCGACCAGGTTACATTTGAAAACACTACTGACCTAGGTTTGTCTGAAACAGTCGTTATAAAAGATGACTACATTGATTTAAGAGAAGGCAGCAATCTACAATTTTCAGGCTCATCAAGTTTGAACATGAGTGTAATTGCAGGTGCAGGTCAAGGATTATACGACTCTTGTGATAAGCTAAAAGATGTAATATACAACATCAATGATATTGCAGCGAATGCTTTTCATAACTATAGCATTACTGGAGATAATTGTTATAAATTACCTGCAAATCTTGCAGAACATGGTATTGAAATAAATAACAGTTGCAAAGCGTCATGCACTGAAGAAGAGTTACAAGCCTTTGCATTCTATTTAAATAGAGTAAAAGACGGAATGCTGAGCTTAGTAGAATATATAAAAAGCGTTAAAGGTGGTTATGACCAATTATTATCTCAGTACTCTAAGATAGTAGAAGGACAAAAAGCTATCAAAGCCCCTTATCTATTAGTAGAAAACGCTGTTAGTTCTAATCGTACTAAAGATTTTAATACTATTACTTGTGGTATATATTCCCCAAGCAAAGTAGAGTTACCCAGCAAATTAGATGTAGTTAAAGATAACATGTTCTCTTTAGTTGAAGGTACGTCTTATGTAACCCAAGATGGTAATAAAAAACTTCAAGCTGGTTTGGGTTATAACAATCGGGTAATGAAATGTAATGATGTTATATTTCATGGCTTTGTATTATCGGATGACAAATTAAACGGTATAAGCCCAAATAACGATGGTGACCAGAAATTTGATGTTAAGTTTTATCTTACATCATCAAAAAGTAGAGCTTTCTTTTCAATACCTTTGCTAGCTAAGACTCCTAATTATAGTGTAGCCTATACTGTGTTAGAAGAAGGAAGCACAAATAGGATTAGACTTAATATCCAATTACAGAATCCAAAAAATACTAGTTTATTGACTAGTTTGATATTAAACATCCCTCCTCAGTTTACTTTTGTTAAAGGTGTTTTAATAGAGAATCGAAGTATTGTCACTCCTATAACTTCTGCTTTTGGATTCAGAGATGTACAGGTAGGTTACAACGGTAATTGTTTGGTTAGTATGGAGTATACCTATGAAGTAACGCCTGCAAGCCCTAACGTAGAGATCACAATGTCAACTGCGGATGGTATTGCTAGAAAATTTATACCTTTTGTGTTCTGATGCAACTATCCTTTATAAATACTAATTGGTATAGAAAGTACCCTTTTAAAGCTACTACTGATCTATCGTATAGTGGTATACAACTACCTACTGATATAATAGTGGGAGCTAGATTGATGACAGATAGTTTATACCCAGTGTATATCACAAAAATTTGGATAAATAACTTGGTTATAAATATTGAATTAACCAGCAATAATATAGTTATAGGTTACTGCACAGATAAATTACAAGCTAATAACCAAGCCTTAACTATAAAATCATTATCTTCAGTAGCTATATCAGGGTTTATCACTATTGGTAACATAGATAACTGTGTCACTCCTCAATTTTATGCGTTAAACGCCGAATTAGAGCCGTCTACTATTACGTTATTTAACCCTCCAGCTATTAAAGGTATAGAGCATAATGGGGAGCTTATGACTGGTATAGGTACAATTCAATCTAGCAGCTTGGCTGTTACTACCACAAATAATATAAATATAGCAGTGATAACACCGGACGAAGTAGCCTCCAGACTTGATAGAACCTCTCAGTTATTAACTTGCAATAACCCTATTATTTCAGGTATAAATACTGTAAAACCAAATCTAGCAGGTAACATAGATGTATATGGCATACATCCTGTTAGAATAACGGTGACTCAAGGGGTATTAACTATAGACACTGAAGAAGAAATTGGTGACCTATGTAGTCCTGTTAACATTCCACCTATAGACACTAGTAATATTTATTTTGAGGATATAGTAACAACTACTACAACAGAGTGGCAAACCTGGCCACAATTTAATGTATGAATGGTATAGGTATCATAGAATGGTCATCTACCGGGGCAGCTTCTAGCTATCCGTTAGAAGCTAGTGAATTATTTAATCTAGCTTCTGATGTATTTATAGATGCCTCTTTTGTTCAATTTGATAACTTTATACCTAAGTTAAACTGGATAGATGTTCAAGCAGATAAATTAATAATAAGTATAACAGTAGACAATGGGGATAAATTAATTGAAGTAACATCTGACCAATGTATCAATGGTTATATGTTAACTATAAGAGATACATCTAGGTATCATGGAAGATTAATTTTTGGAGAAGGGATAACCTCTCTACTAGACAATTATAAAGGTTCTAAAATATTGTTAGACACTTTTTTTGATCCTAATACTGTAAGGTCTATTCCTTCTAAAAGTGGGTTATACTCTCTAGAAGGGTTGACAGGTAACGTAGTTATAAAGACAGATGATGCTCAATTTTTTGATATCACTGGTAATGATATTACCTGGAACACGGTCGCCCGCCCAAGCAAGGTCAAACAGTATAAGTTAAGCGCAGATAAACTCTATGCTTCTACTTCTACGAATAAATTTATAGAAATAGACCCTTTAACTGGGTCTTATAGCACTGTTTTTGATTTAACTCAAAAATATACAGGGTTAGTAGCTAGAAATGATAAATTATTGGGAGCATCAGGTAAGTCTATATTTGACCTTACTTATAACCCTCCTCAAAAATTACTAGAACTTGATAAAGATATTAAATCTTTAAGTTTCTTTAATAACAGGTTCATAGCCTTATCTGCTACTACTATCATTGTATTAAACAATAATTTGACTGGAGTTGAAAGCGAGTATACTTTAGGTACAATAGCTGGAAACGCTATATTAGGTACCGACTCAGATATTTTGTTCACAGTAAATGGCCCTTTTGATAATAATGAGAACAAAAAGGTGGCTGACATATTATATAAAGCTGTGTTGACCCCAAGTTTTGTCAAAACATTAGCTGGATTGATGAAAATAGATGGGTCTATGTACGCTCCTGGAGTATATGGGTTAGCTTATATAAATGATAAATGCTATGCAATAGTGAACGATGATATATCAAACAAACTAGTCGAATTAGACCCTAATTTAGGTGTTTGCACTTTATCAAACACGTTCGAAGTAGATACAATATTAGGACGTATCAACAATTTGATAAATGGTTATGATACTAATATAACAATAAAGAATTTTGTAGCTTTAAAGACTATAAATGGAGTAGGATCTACTACAACAGCTTTAGACTTGAAAACTGGAGGTATAGTGTCTGTACAGCAAACAGGAAAAGATACTCTAACTTTATCTGTAGGAGTATCTCTAGATAAAACTAAAGTAAAACCAACCGCTAAATACGAGTAATATGGCATTATCTACTGTAGTTGAATGGTTAAATGAGAATGAACAAAGGGCTTACCCTTTGACGATTAATTCTACTAGAATACATAACTGGAATACCTCTACTATAGACTTATTTAGTTTAATAGTAGATGCAAATTTGGTGTATACTGTTGAGCTTCCTGAGGTGATAAAGATTGAAAGTTTGGAAAAAGTAGGTACAACTATAACTATACAAATAACAGGCTTACCAACTTTTAGTGCTACCATATCAGAAGATCCTTTGTATATAAGAAGTAATAACAGTCTAATAGTTCTGAAAAATCTAGGTCAGTTAGTAGGTGATGCTTCTTTAACATTTGATTCTGTGTTTATTGAGCCTTCATTAGCTATAGAAATCACTAATGAACGAGCTGGTGTGGCTACTATGCAGTTTAATGGTATAAATATTAATTCAGGTGTAGTCAACCTTATAGAAGGCAAACAAACTAGCTTAAATATAGCTAACAATGTACTATTTGTAGAAGTAGGTAGAAACGAAGGTATACCTATCGGATGTGAAGATTATTTTGAGGATGTTTTGACTTATGACTGCCCATCAATAATAAGCTTTATTAATGGGGCTACTGTGACAGAAACTGCTGGTACAATTAAGCTAATAGCAGGTGATAATATACGAATATATGAAGATAACGAAAAAAATAGGATATACATCGGTTTAGGCTTTGAACCTCAAGATATTTGTGTTATACCTACATTACCACCACAGCCATAATATATGAAAAGATATACTATCTCGAGTTTGCAACATCTAATAAAATTAATATCTGCTAATCCTGCTTTATTATCCTTAGCAAGTCTGGCTCCTTTAGTAGCTGTTGCTGAAAAGGCCAAAGCAGCTAGTAAGAGTTGTGGTTGTAATGCAGCACAAGTATACAATGATAATAAAGGGCAGTTTGAGCTAGCTTTAACTAATCTAGGTAATGGTGACCATTTAATTGTTAAAAAAATACTAAATATAGACCAAATATGTTACTATACTAGAGGTGCTACTGGTGGATTGCAGATCAAATGTATATAAAGCTAATTGCGTTGTAAGCTAAATTAAGGTAGTATAGTTATATTAACTATGAGTGATTTACCTAACTATTTACCAGGTATCCCGCCTGAGTATGGCGTCAAACAACCTTCTATAGAAGTGGCCCAAGGCACGGATGTTATACAAGAATTTACATTGTATATAGACGATACACCTTTAATCAATCCTTCAGATTGGATACTAGAAGTATTTGTTAAAAAGAACAATGTTGCAAATAACATATTATGGAAAGGTGAGTTAAATTCAGGGTTATTCCAAAAACATAATAACTTATATTACTTTAGAATACCTCATGATATCACTGCTTTATTTTTGCCTGGTACTTATTACTTCGTAGTTAGAGCTACACAAAAACCAGGTAAAGGCTTACCTCATGATAGAATGTTGTCTATATATGAGAATTCTTTTGCTATAGACTTAAATCCTGCTTCACCTAACCCAAAGTTAAATAACTTTATGGTACAGGCTCAAGTGTATGATCCTATAGCTGGTAGATACATAATCACTACTGAGTCTACAGAGCCTACTGAACCACAAATAGTATCTTTACCTAATGTATAAGGAAGCTTTACACGCACATGATAGAGGCCAGGAAAGGCTTAAGCTACCTGCTGAGTCTGTTGATGAGATACAAAGGTTAGCAGACCGTATGTGGTATAGTCATGGACGTAAAAAGCTTAATAACGAGAAATATTATACACAACTAGTAGATCATCAAAAAAGATTACTAGGTTATGCAACTTTTCAGAGAGTAGGAAAACCTAATAGAAACAGGTTAATACTAACCACTATTCTTTCCAAACATATGAAACCTAAAGGAGACAACATCAGTCATTTCTTTGATGGTAAGATTAAAGGTAGCTACACCCCTAAACCTGAGTTACAAAAATACGACGGTATGCATCCTATACCTGACATAACTAAAAAATCTTGATAGACATACTAAATATTGTTAAGCTGTAAAAGCTGATGATTAATTAATCATCAGCTTCGTTCTTTTATGATAAAGCTACAAATAGTACCTGATACAGTCGTAATGACTAGAGAGGAGTTTTTAAAAATACTCCAAAAATACAAACATCATCGGGATTTACGGTTTGGTTTTAGTAAAAAACATACAACTGATATCCTGAAGTACCGAAAGTCCCAAGGTGTAGAAGGTGGGACTCAACCAAGTAATCTATATGACATGCCCGTAGAATGGAATATAGATGAAACTTATATAGGAAGTAAATAAACAAAGGTAGGGAGCAATCCCTACCTTAATTTATTCTAGCAGTGCCTTTTAAGGTCACGCTTAATCTAACCACGATATTAGGTTGAGTAACTCTGGTCTTACCTCTAATATCTTTAGTTCTTATATCCCCACGTTTTATATTTGCTTTTCCTAGGATATAAGTGGAGTTCAGGTTATTTAGATTTATCGCTCCATAAGAACCTATCGAACATGCTCCACAAAATAAACCTGTATATTCTGTGTAATCCGCAGTTAAATAGGTTATGATACCATAGCTGCCTATAGGACCATAACCTATTAAAGCCCCAGTTCCAGAAGGAAGCTCATAAACCAAGTCTATGTAATATAGTCCTGATCCAATCGATGAGCTTCCAAATGAACTTCCTCCGAACATTCTTTTTTACCTTAGTAAATAGTTGCCCTGGTGAACAAGAACCTAGATGTATAGCCCCAAACATTATGCATCACTAATTATCCCAGCTTCAAGTAGTATAGCTAAATCGGAGGCTAATAGTTTAGACTCATTAGGTAATGAGTTAGGAAGGCTAATAGGCTGTTCTAATGGAATTTCTACATCATTAGTAAGTATAGTAGATAACTCTGCATTAAGCTCACTTAGTTTTTCTGGAGCTACCTGTACCTGTCCATCTTTTTCTTCTCCATATTTCTTAAAAGTAGCAATTCGTACTTCATTCCAAATGTCTACCTCAGCCTTTATTTTTCTTATAGTTTTTGCTAAAGGCCACACCATATTTTTTGGTACGGAAGCTTCAGAACTAAGTTTATCGATGGCTCCAACTATTGCTGGATTGATGATCTTGATTAATTGTAATTTCATAATTACTAAACCTAGAACAGATAACTTATGATGTCAATACTTATGTAGCTATTAAACCATGTGTGCGTATTCTAGCTAACAAGGTATTAAATTGCGCTACGATATCTGAAGTACTTGTAGCATCCGCCACAGCTGCTCCTTGAGATCCAACTACTTTGATATTATTTACATATAAGGATGCACCATTAGGTATCTTTACATGCCCATCTTGTATAGTAACATAACTTCCTCCATTGTCTCCTATTCTTACCTGACCATAAGTGTCTAAAAGAATATTATAACCAGAGTCTGCTCTTAAACTTATACTCCCACCGTCTGACCATAAATCAAAACCTAGAACTGCGGCTATAGTTAAAGAGCTAGCAGGATTGCTTAAGTCTATTAAATAAGATGTGCTAGTAGGTTTAGAAAAAGACATTGATTCAAACTTAAATGTACCTCTTACATCTAAACTAGCGGTGGCTGAAGACGTACCTATACCTACATTTGTATCAAAAAATATATCACCTTCAAAAGTGGTAGAAGGGCCTTGGAATGTAGTAGAGGCATTAAAATACATCAAATCTTCGTCAGTAGTGATATAATATCCTCCGCCAAAGTCTATATGTTTAGCTACTGCTATACCATTACATGTTAATCTATGTGTAGCTAATGTACCTTCAATCACACAATCTGCGTTACTAGTAAATCCAGTTACAAAAGTGCAAGTAGAGTTATTAAAATCAACATGAGGTGAATATATATGTAACTTATCCTCATCAGTGAATATATGTTTACTACCTGGAGACCCAAAACCATCTAACACTCTTATATCTAAGTTATCGCTTCTTATTGCAAAGTAAAAATCTGCTCCATCTTGGTTTATAGTACCTAATACTGTACCATTATTTTCTTTTATTACAATAGAGCTATCAATTTGGGTAAAAGAGTCCCCTAAAACTAAGTTGATATTACCTCCAAGCTGGCTTGTGTTACTACCAGCAACTAATGTTATATCTCCACCTTTAGCTCCTACAGTATTATCTGTGATGGTGGCGGCAGTGATAATTATATCTCCACCTCTATGTTGACCAGTATAAGATCCAGTAAGTATATGCAAGTCTGGGTTGACTATACTACTAGTCAACGTTTTGATATTGTTTGTACCAGTTAAAATCAAGTTATTCGCAACTGTTAAGTCAGTTAATGTTAGTTTACCAGTGCCGCCATCCTGCTCTGTAACACTGTTTAATAACACATAAGTACCGCCACTGTTAAGCGCGGTTTCTATATCAGTTAAAGTTTTTGCAGTAATTGCAGCAAATATCTGGTCTCCCGCTACTATAGTTCTGGCGGCTGATCCTTCTTGAGTCCTAACAATAGTAAATAAATCTCCAACAATAGATGTAACTCTTACTACTTCTGCATTAGTAGGTACTGGAACCTGACCAAAAGGACAAACCACTGCATTAAATGGAACAGCAGGAAATCTAGTTCCTGTGCTACCTTGTACAGTTAGCGACGTACCAGATGAAGCTGGTGAAGGTGCTACTACAACTGTGGAATAAGCAAAATTCTTATGTGCATCAAATGGCATATCAATCAATCCTTATAGTGTGTTCTATCTCTTTATTATCTTCCGTCAACGCTTTCCATCCTAAGAAAAACGTAACTGATTCTGCTACTTCTTGTAACGAATTGGCATCAAAATCTTTAACTACTCTTCTAAAATAAACTAATCTAAAATTGTGTAGATTACCTTCGTGTAATCTGAACTTACCAGCGTTTGTTTCAAAACAACCATTTACCAAGTTTACTGTAAAAAAAGACCCCTTATTTTCTAAAGTAAAGGTTAACAAGTCATCAACAACTACATCATAAAATGCCGAACGCTCTGGATTCTTTATTGAAGTATCTGTTTCGTTCTGCTGGTATATACTTCCATCTTTGTACTGTGCTATAAACCTATATTTAAGATTCGTCATACTGCAATCTTATAGTTATTGGGGCTGTGTCACCAGGTGCAGCTAATCCTGTGGTTTGTAATTGTGTTACTAGATAATTTGTCCATAAAGTTCCACTAACTCCAGGTTTGTTAGCAGCAGCAGCTTTACCAGAAGATGCAGCACCATCAACACCTGCTTCCAGGTCACCTACATAAACTGTGACACTAGTACCTACTCCTGTAAAGTCTACTGGAGTGATATTGACATTATCTGCGACTCTAGAAGGTGTTATATAAGATAACCTATCTGAATCTTGGGTCATAGACTTTTGACATCTCAATGTCACACCTGCCCCAAAAACTCCAGATTGGTGTATATATAGCACGTTACTGATAGTGTTATAAGCTCCTGTAAACTTACCATACTGCCATTTAGTATAACTATTAGTACCTGCGGCTATAACAGCGTTTGAATTACTGTAAGCTGTGGTCGTATCGTCTACTGCCTTCCAATTAATGTTACCTACCCCAGCTGTTTCAGAGCCTGGAGAAGCACCATTTCGTTCATTCCATGTAAATGTAGCTGCCATAAATCTTATTATTAATTTATACTATTAATCCAATAAACTCAAGATATTTGCGTTATACCTACTAACTCCTTACTAGCTTGTGTGACTTCTGCTATTAATTTCATCTTAGCTTTACCTAACATGTCATAATTACCAGTTATCTTTACTCTAGCTACTCCTTCTATTAGAGAAGTTATACGATATACTATGTAGGCTATCCCAGATATATCATCCTCATTCAACTCTGTGTTAGGTAACTGTATCAACTTTGCTCTACCTACTAGCTCGTATATCAAAGATTGTTTTATTCTAGCTAAACCAGCTCTGTCTATCAAATTTCTTAAAACAATATGAGCAGAACCTAATACATCTTGAGCAGGAGTACCTAATACAATTCTTGTCAAACCTTCCAAGTCATTAACTTGTGTAAGTGATAATCGTATTATACCTAATAGCTCACTAGCTGTACTAGCTTGTACTCTAGTAGTACCTAAACTATCTATAAAGGCAATTGCAAGTAGTCTGGATAACCCTTGTTCGTCTATGTTATTGGTTATCAATAACCTAGACACACCTTGAGTATCCTGGCTAAGCAACACTTTAAGCATACCTATACTTTGAGCTAGGTATGCTTGACCTAGATAGAGATTTCCTAACATTAATTAGATCAAATTTTTTGATTTAGCTTGTCTTTCAATCTCAGTAAACAATACCTGCATAGTATTAGCTAACTCAGGTTGTGCAGCTGCTAAAGTAAGAACATTATCTAGTTCTAACGTAATACTCTTTTCATGGAACATCTCTCCAGTTGTAGAGATATAAGGTGTGAGCATTACACTGATATTAACTGTGCTATTTATATCAGGAGCATTGATAACTAAACTCTTTAACCATAACGCATCCGCAGTTTTTTCTGCGATAGCCGGTATTACTATAGGTTGTGTTGGTTGAATTGGCATAATATTCCTTAAGCTAATAAGCCTACATTACGTAAAGCTTTGACTACTTGTTTCATTGTGTATCCATCAAATGTGCTAGCATCATTTACTGCTGTACCACTATTTGCTACAAATGTTGAAGCGGCTACGCTAGTTGTAGGTTGTATAATTGGTGTAGCATTCCAAAAAGATAGTTTTTGGTTGGTCGCAATACCTATCTTAGTACCAGTTGAAGTACCAAAACTTACATTTAAATTTTCACTAAAAGCTAATCCTACATTAGCAGCTGGTGCTAGGTCTCCTACACCTGATTTTAAGCTAAGCGCTGAACAAATAATCCTATTAAGATTTCCGGTAGTAGCGTCTTCTGAACGTACAGGAACATTAGAACCATTACTACCTATAAATGTACCAGGTCTAGCATCAGTACTTGGGCGACCACCAAAATAAGCAGTCATAGTTCCAGTTGTACCTTGTAACTGTAAAGCACAGCTATTTGAGCCTGATTGTAATACCAAACTTTCATTATTATTACTGAAAAAGAAATTACCAGTACCAAAATGTATACGATTACCAAATTTAACTTCACCAGATACTTCTAAAAAGTATGTAGGATTCTCGATACCTATACCTACTTTATTCGCCGTATATAGATCTCCAGTTGAAGCTACATAAAGGTTTGGGCCTGACGATAAGCTTGTAGGAGTTAATACTACTGGATATTCATATAGATAATATTGACTACTATACGACTCATAACTATAGTCGTCATAACCTAATCTAGCATAATTATTAAGTGTATCAAAATAATACTCGGCTTCTGCACTAAATATTCCATCAGGATCGGCCCTCATTATGACTACTCTATAACCAGTAGCGTCAGGAACTGAAGGCCAATCAAATGAGAATGAATAATTTAAACCATTAAATGTTCCAGCACCTATTGAAGTATCTATTGAATAACCATTAACTGAATAAACTCTACCTAACACATCATCTTTATAAGCATATATGATTATATGAAAGAAATGGTCTCCACTATCTCCTACCCATGCCCCACCTTCTGTAAATTCTTCTGAATGACTTGTCACATCCCCAACAGTTATAACATTATCACTGGTAATATCGAAATAACCTCTAGGACTAGCTGTGTTAATACCTATGTAACCATTATTGGCGTTAATCGTAACTTTAGGATTAGTACCATTACTAATATGTAAGCTACCATTTATCTGAAAATAATTATCTAAAGTCTCTAATTGTAAATAAGGATTAGGTGCGCTATTAGAAGACAGACTATCAAAAGATATACTAGAAGTATAAATACTGGAAGTAGCCATACCTCCAGCTATATTCACAATATTACCACTAGCACTTATATCTAAAGTACCATCAGCTCCTACAGTAAAAGAGGTATAGTTATTTATATCATAAGCTAACCTTAGTTGTTCAGTAACTAGAGTTGTAGATAACCTACCTGTTCCTGTCAATGCTCTAAGATTTAAATCTGCATATTGACCTAAAGTACCATTATTTATCTCGAGTACATTAGCTGTATTCCTTTTTAACCCGAGGTCTGCTACACCTGAAGCCCAAGTTCCACCAGAGAACCAAAATATACTACCTGCATTACCTAGTCTTAACGCACTACTAGTTAATGCATTAATTCCAGCACATGTTAAAACACTTCCTATATCAAATCTAGCACTAGAAGCCACTGTTCCATTAACACCTGCATTTATAGTTAGAGTCTGGTTAGCTTGCGCTACAGCTAATGTTAAACCTCCAGTAGAATTTACTGTAAAAGAAACATAACGTGTTGCGTCATATCCTATTCTTAATTGTTCAGTAGTAAGCGTAGATGTTACTCTACCTGTCGTGTCTACAGCTCTAACTTTAAGATCAGCAAAAGAACCAGCAGTACCTGTGTTTATCTCAAGCACATTGGCTGCATTTCTAAACAAACCTACATCTCTAGTATCATTTAAATTATAAACTCCAGTAGAAGTCCAACCTATGATTTGATTCGATGCCGCAGTTCCTGCTAAACCAATACCATAATAACCTAGCTGTATATAACTATGAGATTCTCTGAAAGTTTGAGCTGAAATTGTTCCTGAGTTACCTAGATAATCTGTTACATACAACCCTGAAGTTGTGCCACTTAAAGTTTGTAAAGCATTACCAGTACCTATTTTAAAACTAGTTGTAGCAGTTAATGTACGCAGAGTAATGTCTCTAAAATCTCCAACTGTACCACTATTTACTTCTATAACACCAGCAGCATTTCTGTATAATCCTACATCTTTTACATTACCTGCTTGTGTATCTCCACTCCAGCCTAACTTAGTGTTAGAAGCTAGTTCTATTACTCTGTTTGTAGGATCAATACTCACACCTATTTGAGCAGTTGTAGGAGCGGCTACATTTGAAAAATTAATTCTTGCAGAGGCTGTTGTTGCAGAAATAGTCAAAGAATTTAAAGTACTAACTATTCTAGTACCATCAAAAAACGAGCTGCTAGGGTTAGTGGTTAGTTGTAAATAATTTCCTATTTTTACGTAACCAGTTGAAGTAGGATAAAATACTATATTTTGACCTGTGCCACCAGCTACAATAGTAAGCTCCCCATCAGAATTTACTGTAAAAGAAGCAGATCTTGTAGCATTATAACTTAACCTTAACTGCTCAGTTGTACCTAACACATGTAACTTAGCTGAGGGAATGGTATTTAAACCTAAAGAGCTATTACGATAGATATCATTACCATTTAAAGTCCAATAATTAGGTATAGCATTAATAGCCTCCTCTATATCAGTTATCATCTTGGCTGTTATAGAAGCAGCTATTTGATACCCAGCTGTTATAGGTTGAGCTGTTGTACTCTCTTGAGCTCTAGTTATAGTAAGTACATCCCCTGTTATATTAGTTACTCTAACTATCTCCGCGTTATCATTAGTGGGTAATAAAGCTAATGGCCATATCACTGCGTTAAAAGGCGTAGCAGGGAATTTCACTCCAGTACCTGAAGTTATAGTTAAGCTAGTACCATTAATGTCAACTGGAGGAACAATGACACTAGAGTACGCAAAATTCTTATGACTATCAAATGTGGCCATTATGTGAAGTTATAATTAACTACTTTATTAGTTATAAAAAAGGTTAACATATTACCTTAAGTTTCTCAAGATGAAACTCATAGCTAAAAAAAAGGTCGGCCGGGGCTTTCGCCCCGACCTTTACTAAATAACTTTAAGATGGACAAGATCTACCTTTATCCTACCTTTGTAAGCACGGATCAAGTTACCGTTAAACTGTTCTATCGTCCACCTTGCGTTAGATAGCTTACCTTTCTGTCTAAAAGAGGCTTCTTCAGCCTTTGTTACCTCGGCGCGCAGCCGGGTTCGACCGTTTGTTGACTCCAGGTGAAAAATTTCCATGCCCTGCCTGTTTAGTCACCTTGCCCTTGTTACCCTCATCTACGGTAGGAGAGGCTTTAGAGGCCTCCTTGTCCGTAACACGTTTGTAAGCAGCAACACAACGATTCATGTAGTGTTTGGGGTAGTTAGCCCATACCACTCCACCCATGATCTTCGCTGCCTGGTCAACCGTATTTGCTTTGAGGATTGATTCGCGTAAACCCATACTACTTGATTTCCCTTTCTTTGAGAAGTTCTTCCACACGTTTAGCCAAACTAAGGCGTTGGTCTGGAGTAACTTCATAGGTTACTGAGCCATCTTTTCCAATTGTTACCAACGTCCCAGAGATGACCCATTGCCCAGGACGATATTCTTTCTGTTTAACTGCTTGAGGTTGCTCCTTGGGTGGGTTATGAGGGTTGTTGCGAGCTGCTGCTTTAACCTGCATAGCATCAAGGATGGCCTCAAAATCCGCAGCAAGCTCGGCCACCTGTAACTGTTCCAGGAAGCTCAAAGCCTGTTTCTTAGGACTTGTGCTAGTTGTAGGCTGAGGCTTCTTCTCCTCTTTTTGCAGGTAATTCACCAATTCCTCAGACCACAGCGGATGATGAACATCAACGATAGCTGCGCCGTCCAGATACTGCTCGTTGATCCAACAGTTACGGCAACACGGATAACTAAAAGGCCACCAGATTGCTTTGGTATCTGTGTCGATGACCAAAACTTCAGGAGGGTTACCTGATGAGCGATTTGCAACACCTACTGTGTAACCAAATTCCGAAGCTATAGGTAGAATATCTACCAACTTCAAGAATACCGGACCTGTCAGAGGGACTAGATCTAATATGATTCTCATGATTTGTTTTTTGCCTTTGGTTAACTAAATAAAGGATGGCAAGTCAATTATCTAGCATACTAAAAAACGAAACTACCGGGAGTTCCCTCCCGGTAGTGCTAAGCAAGGTTAGCGATTAGCTACGATAACCATCGTAGCTTCTTGGTTTTGTGTTGTCGGAGGTTCTTCACCCCGACCCGTAAGTGCGAGGCTCAAAAACCCCAGCACCGCCCACCACCACCAAGACCCTGAACTGCTAGCTCCTGATGAGGTATTCATGGCTTTCCTTTCTACACTGGTTATCTAACTAAGATTTTTAGAATGGTCTGCTAAAGAGAGCTTTGCTCCCAACCATCGAGTTCAATAGAACTACTTAGATAATTACTCCAGCTTCTTATTACTATACCACCTTTTTCCTGTATATACGGGGGAGGGGGTAAGGGTCAGTCATATGCATAAATCTAGATCTATGGTAATTATTACCATTCTTAGAGCTAGTTGTTTTTTCCCACCAACGTTTAACTCGTGGCTTTTCTCTTATAGTCTCCATTAACACATCAGGAGTGCAAGGAGCATTCCATATATCTCTAGCATTCTTAGCTGCTTCTTTTAAACTGACCTTACCATCTTTAGCCTTCTTTTTAGATAAGTCAGGTTTTTCATAAGATTCTATCCACTTAGTTAGATCTTTAAAGCAAGATCTACAAATATGAAACTTATGTACTTTAGTAGAATGCCATGGAGGGCTGAATATTAAAGCAGAAGAGCATTTTAGTTGTTTATCACATCTATCACATCTAATTTTCAACATATTAATTACATTTTACATGGTATTGTTTTAATAACTCTTCCTCAGTCATCTCAAGTTTAGAGTCATCTTCTTCACCTTCAGGAGAATATAACCATTCACAACAAGGATAGTATCTTCCTTTAGCATCAGTAGGTTCATAATAGTCTTCTGGAGGATTAAGTATCTCATTGCTATCTGGATGCCCTGGCAAAGGACCCAACTTCAATGCTATACCTGGCTTTAGCTCATAATTACAACTACATCCTCTAGGTACATGGTCCTCACAACGAGCCTCTTTACCAGGTCCATAAAACCATATAGCCATCTTACCACAATCATCACACTTTTGCTTCATACCTTAAGCTACTCCTTCTCTGCATCTTTTTGTTTCTTTAGCTTAAAGACCCGTTCTCTAGCTTCTACAGCTTCCAACCCACATTCATAAGCTATATCCATCATTTGTCTGATGAATCCTATATCATCTTGTGGGGCAGCTTCGAGAAAGGAATGACCTTCAGCCTTGGCTCGCTCCCTTTTATAAACTCTATCTCTTTCTAACAAGTGTAGGAATGTAAGGGAGGCTACATTATCCATCACTGTAATATCACTTTGTGTCATAAACTTAAAAATATAACTGATAAAATAGCTAATATTATACCAACAACTTTAAATGTAGTCACAGGTTCTTTAAATACTATTAAACCTAATATTACAGTTATCAATATGCTTAATACTGACCATATCACACCAACCACTGATATGACGTTATACCTGTGAATAGCAGGAATCCAGGCTAAGGTAGCTAAAAAATAGCTAACCAAAACCTGGATCACTGTTTTAGTATTTAAAGAAGTTGCTAATTGCTTAGAGAAGTACTCTCCTAAGCCAAAGCAAACCATTGATATAAAAAGCCATATAAATACATATAGGCTCATTCTTCTTCACTAAGCTTATTTACCATGATGGTCATTTCTTTATAGTCCTCCTCATAGTTCATATTACATATCTTTGCCAATAACCTTAGCATATTCAACTCAGTAGATAACAAATTTAGCAAAGCTCCTTCTGGTTTATACAATGCAATTTTATTTACTACTTTAAGATTAACCGCAGTTAATAAAGCCTTGTATAAAATACTGGCTTCATATGACTCAATTCGAAGGTCTCCCACTATACTTTTGATTTCCATACTTACAATTTTCGCAGTTTGAGTCTTTTAGTAACTCAGATTTTTTCTTATGTTTTCTTTGTAGACAATTCATACAGACCACAGATAAGTATTGATGTCCAAATTGGTCTATTGTCGGGTTTGAAACTACTTTAAAGTCACCTATTAATTTACCTACAGCCTGCATATATATTTCCTATAACTTTATATAGTCTATAGTTATAAGGGTTATAAGTAAATCCTATACTTTTATAGTCGAAATCCAAAGATAGATGAGGTATTAGTACAAACTTGCAGATACGGTGGTCATAACGGACTACACTAGCTTCTTTATTAAGGCTATCTAAAGTGATTATATAGTCCCCCTCAAATATTTCTGTACCTTTGGAATCGAAATTATTTGTAGATATAAGAGATATTAGTGTTCTACGTAAACCATAGCTGTCTAATACCTTGTTAATTTCTAGCGTACCAGTAGAGGCTGTTTCTATAAAGATATCAGAGGCATTATGTATATCTTCAGGATAGTACATTTTTCTTTCAGTGCTATCCCAAGCTCTAACACGTATTTTCATAGTTTTAAATAAGCTCTTCCTCTAGTAGGCCCGTCGGCGTGCCATAGATAATTGACTGGTTCCCCAGGCTTAGATTTCATTAGTATACATAGTTTAGCCATATATTTGCTCTTTTCTTGGTCAGTCATACCTTCTTCTATTTCATACATTCTAGCTAGGGTAGGTACAGGTAATGTTAACTCAGGGCAAAAATAACTATCACATACTTCAGCTGCTTTCTCCAATAAACCAGCTAAAGCCCAACCAGCGAACGAGTCTTTTTTCTGTAAAGAATCCCATTTATCCTTTAGCTCTTGGTATTTCTGGGCTTTCTCTACCTGTTCATCGGTCCATCCCAATTTTTTGGCAAACTTGATTGATTCTTCTTCAGTAAACGGCTTCATGGTTGAAATTCTCCATACAACCCAAAAGGCTGTAATAAATCATTTAATTCATCGTTAGTTGGTAGTTCTACTAGGTCATCTAACAAGGGAGCCATCTTTTCCACCAATGCATCAGCTTCCTCCTTAGTCTCAAAGTATTTACTCCAGGCATCCCAGGACATGTCATCTAAGTTACCTATATGGAATTGCACAACATATTCATACTTAGTTTTTCCATCTACTTGAATAGGACTAATATTTGTTCTAAGTTGTATACAATACAGACCTGCATTATAGTGACATAGACCTAGTTTACCAGCCACTGATAACCTGGCGTAATGACCTTCAGATATTTTTCTAGGACGCATCAGATGCTTGAAGATAGAAACAACAGCATGTGAATTTTTAGCTATTCTATCTCCAAGCAACCTATCTACGTCTTTGAACTCAGGCATGTTGTAATAAGTAATAGCTTCAGCGTTCATCTAATAAAATATCTTTTAGTCTAGATATATGACTCCTGTAATTGTGTTTTCTATTTAAAAAAGCAGGGTAATCAGACAACCCTTCCAAAGTTTTAACAATAATAGATATTAAATTGGAAGGACCTAATAAAAGTACATCGTTTATAGTCACCCTATTGGTACTATTACATTGTAGACGATACTTGTCTTTAAACTCAAAAACAGTACCTTTATCTGTGTTGTAGACTTGCCAACTTCCATAGTCTGCTAGATCTTTTAATACCTGGTTACAAAGAGCTATTTCAAGCGTCTCATCTTTATAGCCAGCGGTCATCTCATTAAACCAAGGGATTTCATTTGCTTCCATAAGAAGGTATCATTTCCAATAATTTGTCTTTGTTCTCAGTAAATTTCCAAGCTGGTGTTATTACCCATTTAGAACGTTCTGTTTCAGCCATTTCTCCAGGCTTTCCTCCTTTTACAGGAAACAAACCTTGTACTGTCTTCTTTAAGATCAATCTACCATTCTTTTCAGCATCAGTGAAATCAGTAGCCCAATTAATACCTTTTTGATACAACATGTCATGCTTACCTTTACTATTCTTCCTCTCTAATTGTTTATGAGAAAAATTAGCATGAGCCACCATTGACAAACTGTTTCTAGCACAGTCCTGATTACGCCAGATAAAATAATTCATTACTTCGGTTCTATCCGGAATGGTGAATACACGACTGTCGAAATAAGCTAACCGTACTTCAGCAGGATGTTCTGAAGTACGGTTGGCATTCCAATTAAGTTGATTACGCAATGTTCTGATCTTATTAAACTCAGCGGTTATAATGCTACTAGATACACTACATATCTTTTGTAGATTACTATCAAACCAGGCATCTGTATTCTCAGTCTCAAAATCCGTCAATAAAATAGAGATTTCATCTGACTGTGTATAGGCAAACCGGGCTCCCTGTATCTGCTTAACCGTATTAATGATGGCATTGTCTATATCATCACTTAAATCCTTATCAAACGGTTTCTTAAGGTTGCGTGTATAAGTGTGAAAGGCTTTACCATCCAGCCTGATAATAGTATAAGTCCTCCTAGGTAACAGATACCTAGTTCTATCTTCATACTGCTCTTTTATTCTATCTCCTAATTCATCTTTCATATAGCTTTCAAATCTTCTTCAATCTCTTTTCTAACCTTTGAGTCTATTTTCTCAGCTTTGGTTCTATAGTCGCTACATCTAGGATAATCACTAGCAGCAATCTTCTTACTACCTATACCTCTACCAGCCCATTTAGCTGTAGTTTCATCCTTGACTATAATGCTATGGATACCAAAGCACTTATGACTTTTGTACTTTATTTTCCTTAGCTTCATTTCTTAGTTTTCGAGTCTTTGAAGACCTTTTCATCAGATATAGCATTCTTCATATCTTTAATTGGTGTGCAAATACATAAGGTTTGGCGGCTTCCAGAAACTTAACTACATTATCTAGATCAAATGAATCATCTATATCTGAGCGTAGTTTAGTCTCAGCATCTATCCAAATACCTTGGTATTTAGCTATCATTTTTTCTATTTTTTCCAGTTCTTCAGCTACATTCTCAGGGGATAACCCACCAGCGTAGCCGCAGTCTACATCCTGCAATTGTACTGGCCATTCCTTAGGTAATATTCCTGCACCATGAGACAAGTCAAACAATACAGAGTGCCCTGTATTCTTGGCTAATTCTACCAAATCTGGATTAACATTATCTTGTTGGATGATTAGCTCATACCCAGCTCTCCAATACTTGATAAACTCATCTTCTAATTCATCTTTATCAAACTTCTGCTTTTCACCGTGAGTATTAATCTGGATTCTTCTAAAAGCATTACTATTAATACCTTTGTCCCAGATCTCATTTAACCCAACAGTCTTCAAAGCCAATACATCTTTAACCATACTACCACATAAATGAAGTGATAACCTCAACCTGGTATCACTCCTGGTATTAGTCAAGTATTTTAACCACTCAATAGAAGGGTATCTAGCTAATTCACCTGAGTTTTTCCTAGAGTATAACAAACCAAACTCTACAAAAGGATATTCTCTTTGTATCTCTGCTAATCTATGGATTGGAGTTCCGTCATCCGCTCCAGTTACTGTTACTGTATGTAATATCTTACGCAAGGGCTTTTCCAATTATATCTTCACAAGTAGAAGTCCAAGGTTCTCCAGATTTTATAACTGATGCAGCAAAGGCTAATGCATTAGCTTGAGCTATTAACTTTGGTAAATTTAACTCTTCTCGTACTATCTTGGCTATTTCCTCTTCCATCAAAGGAAAGCCATCCTGTTTCATTATTTTATCTAATATTTTTTTAGCTACTTTATTAGACAAACTTTGAGCAACGTTATTCTCTATATTAGGTATCTTTAACATTTGTTGTCTTAGTCATTAAAACCACTTCTTTCTCTAATTGCTCTTCCTCTTCATCTAATTGAATTTCATAACAATCAAAGCAAATAGGTGTATCTATCCTAGTTTCTCTACTAGGTACCAATTCTTTGCCTAATTTTAATTGGTTGCAATATGTACATTTGGTGGTTGAAGAGGTTAAAGATGTCTTCAACCACCAAATAATAGGTATTATATATAACAGTGTCATGTTGGCATATGGACTATAGGAAGGCCATTACCTTTGCTAGGTTTGGCTAATTCTGGATGTTCTTTCATCCACTTCTGAGTCTCCCACAACTGGCCACAACCATTAGCACTATCCTGGCCTGCTGGATCAAACACTCTAGTAGAATAACCTCTAGCAAGCAATTTCTGTTCAAAAGCCTCAGCTAACACACGTTGTTTAGGTGTCGTACCAGCTAAATGTTCATCTCTTTCACAGATAACACTAATAGTGGCTTGAAACACTTTAGGATCAAAGTTAGCTAACAACCTATCTGCATCCTCATCACTAGTATTACCTTCGTGAGCACAATAATTAAAGAATGGTTGTCTACCACAAGCTTCAAACCAAGCTTTACCTACCGTAGCTATTTCTTGTAGCGTCATTGTCGGGCTAGGTATCAGCTTTTTTCTAGCTTCATCAGTGCTTTCATGAACTGAAAACTGCAAACCAATAGTTGGTATTATCCTCGACAATTGGTTTAGCTGTTCAAAGGAGTCAAAAACTCTAGGAGCGGAAGTGCTGATCAACAATCTAGCATGAGGATACGATTGATACAGACTTTTCAGTGCAATAGCCAGTTCTTTATAATTAAGCATAGGTTCTCCCATACTCATAAACATTATCTGTAACTTTGCTATTTTATCAGGGTGTATCCTGCCTAAGCACTCTTCTAACAGATAAACTGGCTGGCTAACTATCTCTTCAGCTGTCAAATTACGGACAAAGTTATCACCAGCTCCACAGAACCTACAACCTACTGGACAACCACTTTGAGTTGAGCAACAAATAACAGTTCTAGTAGCATAGTCTGGGTACTTATAAAGGACCGATTCTACGACAGCATCATCTTTTTTAAATATAAATTTTCTAACGTCAGGGTTATTCGACGCTATTGTTTCGATTTTCCACATAAGTTTATTAAATTTTTAAGTCCATCTATCACTAACACATACACTAACACACACAATAATGGTATGCGCAAACTAAGACTGTTTACATGATCCATAAGTACATACTCCACGGCCATCTTTAGTATAGTTCAACCAATTACCACATTTCTCGCAAATACCTATTGATCTCCATATACAACGGTTTAAATACTTAAGTTTATATCTCAATTTCTGCCACATCATTCACCTTATCTAATAGCTTTTGTGCTTCAAGGGCGTCATCTGTAAACCCAGGTACACCCTTTACATCACAAAATTCAGTTGTTTTAGCTACTTTGTTTAATAATGCTAATATTTCATCCCAGTGATTAACTACATGAGCTATATATCTAGCATTTGCCTGACTTATAGGATGAGGGTAATAAGTCTCATCATCAGCTATAGTCCTCGAGTCTTTGTCTATTAATATAATACCTGTGCTACCTATGTTGTGAGTAGTAGATATTACTTTCCAAGGTGTTTTAGCTATATTATTTTTCAACTCTTCCAGTTTCATCTATATATATCTGTAAATGTACCAATTGGAGCAGAAGGATGAAATCCTGGATTAGGCTCAGAAGGCTTAGTTGTATGTAGGAAATTACTCGAGGCTTTGAGTAGCCTATCTACCTTCTTTTGCTCTGAAAGGGATAGTTTAAATATCTGTTTAACTACAGGTCTGCGCTTCTTTTTAATCTGTTTAGTCATCTTCTTTATCTTAGCTCTAGCTAGCATAAGTAGCCTTTCTTAGTTCTTCAAACTTGATACCAAACTCACCTATGTCATTGTTATCATAAGCTGTAAACATATCTTGTAGAATAGTTTGGATACCATTATCCCTAGTTTTTAAACTATCTCGTTCTTCTTTTATACACTGGACACATTCAAAAATACCAGAACTATTAAGTAAGCTATCTTCTTCTGGTACGTAATTTCGATGTTTATTGTTTGGACAATTCATTCATCAACCTTCTGTCTATTTCAGCAGCTATCAATGCACCAGCTTTGGCTAATCTAGCTATATCATTTCCTGTCCGGTTATCTTGCCAAGGATATACATCTGCGGCTTTACAGACCTGATTAGTCTTACAATTAGGAGTACAATCTAGAAGATAAGCAATAGCCGCGTCAATTAGCTCATCTTTTCTATAGTTTTGGTCACGTGAATGATCAAACCCTTTGTCCTCTAATTGTTTCTTTCTCTCTAATTGTATATAAGTTACACCAGTCATAATTCACCTAATACTTCACATAAAGCTTCAGATAACTCTTCAGGCGTATGTAAGATGACATAAGGTTTTTGTCTTAGTATATCCCCCATGGCGTTGATAGTTTCTTTAGGTAACTTTTGTAAAACAGGTAAAATAGCGTCCCAACTATTAAAATAATCAGGAACCATGTATTTAACTAGAAACCCATATATATAATTAGGGTGGTCTCTAGGTACATTACCTAAAACCATGGACCTTTTACCTTTACCTTCTATAACTAAATTTGTCCAACCAGCCAGTTTAGCTATTTTAACTACTTGTTTTAGTCTTATAGTTCTCTTAGGAATGCCCATCGCTCTCCTTCTGTCAGAGCTTTCATTGCTCTATACGATTCTAAGTGTTCACATTCAGCATGTACCAACCTATTAGCTGGTATTCGCTCCCCAGGCCAATAAACAGGATGAGTTATCTTGTCAGCTCCTGGTAAGCCACATAACCCACACACATCATCACCTTCTTCATTTATCTGGCTTACCACAGGTCTTACACTAGCCAAGGCCTGAGAACCTGTAGTTTTCTCAGGCCATTGATCTATATTTTTAGTTAAGTCACTCATATCTTTTATCTATTTCAGCTATTTGCTCAGGAGTGGCTCTGCAAGATTCAAGCAACTTGATAAGAGCCGACCTGCGCTTGGCTAATTTCTGTAATCGAGGGTTTGGCTTCTTGTAATTCTTTCTTAATGGTTTCTTCATTATGCTCCTCCAATGGTTCAAAGGGTTTAGCACAGATCATGTTAACTATATCCATTATTAACTTATATATAGCTGATTCTTTAGTGAAATTATATTTCTTTAAAGCCTGACCATTTATATAAGCTCTAAGATCTGACCCAAACTCTTCTGATCTAGCTTTCCAATCTGCCACCATCTCATAAACATAGACTTTAGGCATCTTTTCTATACCATCCCAATATTCAGGATGATGAGGGTTGGTCTTTGCGTGATGTTTGACTGCATTTTTTAACCCAGCTTTATTTGTTGTATCTGGATCCATGAACTCCCATTCGATACCATAGAATTTACTATTATCATGTATCAATGAATTAGCAATCAACATACGACCTAGCTCAACTTCACCAGTTTGTATCAACTTACGACCAAGAATAAAACAGTTATCCTGTACATTCTTGATATGGTGCATCACATCATCCAAATGCTTAATATCTGTCATATATAAAACCCTTTATTACACCTTTTACAAGTCAATTCATAGAAATGTAAAGGTTGTTGTTCTACACTATCAGGGTAGTCATGAAAGTCAAACTCACAAATAGCTTTGTTATTTAATCTCAAGAACCCTGATAGGTAATAAAATAGTCTCATAGATCTGCTATTTGGAATTCTCTAGGTGCTACACTTTCCACTTTTACTTCTTGTTTAATTGGGTTTGGTATACCTAACACCTCTCTAATCAAATTAATCTCTGGTTCAAATATAGCATTGTTCATCTGGTACATCTGGGACATTACTATACTCCCACCAAAAGCAGACCTAGTACTAGAATCTGCGTCTATGCTTTCAAGCCTGTTCAACAACACCCTTAAAGCAGCTTCTTTTTTACATTCTATAACATTTTCCATAATTATATTTTAAACTAAGTTCATATCTAATAACTCGATTTGGTCTACGATATTAGTATATATCCTGCTGTTCCAACTATTTATAGCCTTCTTTTTAGCTTGTACAAAATAATCAGTATCATTAAAAGGGTATAAATAAGTCCTGGCACGGGCACCACAATTTGCACATATCACACGCACCTGACCTATTTCATTTGGTAAATCATTCCAATTGTGATATTCAGGTCCTATATAACTATATAGGTTATATTTGACAATATCTGCCCCTTTTCTTTCAGCATCGCTAACTTCCAACATAGCAGCAAACCCACAAAATGGGCAAGGCAGATTAGTGTCTTTTAAAATAATAGTTATCATATCAATCCATGTTCATATCTGCTAATAATTTTGTAACAACTTTTGGGTTAATAGGGTTATTCCAGTCTTCTATCAACTTGGCATAGTTATCGGTTGTCTTAAAATAATCAATTATACCTTTTTTTGTTCCAGGTATAGAGACATGATAAAACGGTCCTTTACATAAACAAAATGCACACACAGCGTAGAAAACATAAGCTAAAGAATCAACATCAGACTCGTCAGGTAATAAAAAATAACCTATGGTGCACTCACTATCACATCTAGGACAGCTATTTAAGTTGTAGCTCATACACCGGATTTATTACTTTAAACCCTAATCTACCTAATTCAATATCGGTATCTTCTTCCAAAGCAGTAAATACTATGCCTTCTGCTAATTTATTTGGGTTTATAGTAGAGGAAATGTTAGCCATATTTACTAGTTCTTCTAAAGTCTGGTTTAATGTAATTACTTTTAAGAAAGGTACAGTATCTAGTTTAAGATCATGACATATTTTATATAAATGACTATGTGCTGTGTATTTACTAGTCTGTATATTAAAGATGTCATAAACAGAAAACTTACGCTCTTTTGCTTCTAAGTAATTACCTTGTACAGTAGCTCCCCATATCTCGCCTTGTATAGCTACTGAATTTCCTAATTCTTTTAGTTTAGCCTTGATATCATATTTCTGGGCTATCCACCAATATAGGTTTTTAGCGCTTTCTCGAATATCTAGTTCTTTACTACATACTCCAAACTTACCCTCATGCCAGTAATATGTAGCGGAAGTACCATCTATTTTCTCACTTAAACTAAAATACTTACCTTTGTTTCGTTGTAAAAGGTCAGGGTAAGATTGTAGCCTTAGCTTATCTGTCTTGAATATAAAACCAGGAAATGGGTCTGCCTCCTCACCATTCATCATCAAAGGAACAATGTTTTCATATTTAGTTATACCTAATACAGCAGTTACATCTGTACCTATAACTTCATTTCGATGAGTTTCTGGCAAGATAGTTATAGGAAATAGAATTCCTTGACTAATACAACCCCTCAACCTAGATATCTTGATTCGATAGTTATGGTGTTTTAAGAAATCAAATTGAGGGATAGCTGGCATCAAAGAGTCAGTTTCGCAGTAAACACCTATATCTCCGACCTTAAACTCACCTTTTTTAACTATAACCTGCCAACCAAGCACAGTAGCTATTTCTAACTTATCTGCATTTGGATGTGGCGCTATATTATTTACTTTTTGTATACTAGCTAATTTTCTTTTCATAAGTTTATTGGCTCAGATTTTAATGGAGAGCTATCAATCACTTGTTTTTTATGTTCCCATTTTTTATAAAAGGTATCTATGTTCTTAGGTATATCTTCTAAAGTTAGAAACTTAACCTTGATCGAATCAAACTTTCTTTCCCACAATAACTCAGATAAAACACTGTTATTAGGAACTATTTTAACCAACGTCGGAAATATCAAGATTATACCTGTGCATCTAGCTGTTAGGCTTAAAGATAGTAAAGCTTCTTTATATTTTAAGACATTAGTTAACCTAAAATATTTACTTAACCTCTCAGGCCAAAGATTTTCATTGTCTACATCTAGTATAACCTTATTATTTATCTCAAATCTATGGTGTTTTAAATAGTTTAATACTTGTATATAACAGTCACGGCTAACCTGCTTGACCTGTTGTATACAGTATTCGTTGATATTTAAATTTGTAAATTTCAAGATTTACCTTTCTTATCTTTCAGATCCTGTCTTTTCTTTTCTCCTAATTTTTTATTATATTCTATAACTTTAAGTTCCAAATCTGCAATTAAATCTTCCAGATTTGTCACAGTTTCAGCTTTGTAAACATAGTCGTTGTTTAGATGCTCAATGGTTGGAAAAGTTAAAGTTATAGTAGGTCTAGTAATCCAGGCTGGCAATACATCACTGTTTATATCTACATTGTCATAGTGCTCTACTACTGAAAAATCTATGGTCAAGCTTACAGGTATACTTTTATATTTTAATACGTCTTTGGTATCATAATTAGAAGTCGGCCATGCATTTTTCTTCAATAAACCATTTAATAATTTTGCATTTACATTAAAATCTGTTCTTTTAGATAAGTTTTCAATAACTGTTAATATTAACTCTTTAAATAAAGATTGCTTAGCTTTAGCCAGCTCTTTAGCCATCTGCTCCAGGTTTAACTGCATAATTTATAAGAAACGTAATTTATGTCTGTGTTATTTCGCATATTAAATAGTCATATCATCTATAACAGCAGGCTCAATGTTTGTACCTAAGCATTCGTTTAAAAACTCTATATCTTCTTTTAGTTGTATAATTTCTTTTTCCAAGATTTTCATATCCCTATTAGTATTTTCACGCTCTTGTCTTAATTCCTCTATTATATTTTCTTGGTTGTCAATTATATCTTCATAACATAACAACTGGCTAGATAATTCTTCTGTTTGATCCATAATGATCTTCATTACAGGCAAGTAAATACTACTTTATCTTCATCTTCTGGATCTATATTCTCCATTATTTTAGACATAAGCTTGAACGTGTTAGATGTAATCTTACTATTACTAGATTCTATAAAAATATTTGTAGATCCCACTTTACTAAAAAGTTCTTTAGTTATTTTATTAGGGTCTGTAATTAAGTGAATAGTGAACTTAAATCCTTTAGTTGGTGCTGCATTAGCTCCACCGTAGTTATATCTACGATGCAACTCATAAAGACAGCTAGATGCATGACCCGCAATTTTAGCTTCACTAGATAGTATTATAATTGTTTCTTCGTTGTTCATGGTTAATAGTTATTGTGGTTATTGGTTATTATCATTTCTAAATAAAATATTGTTTAAGTTATTATAGGTATTGTTTAAGTTATTATAGGTATTGTTTAAGTTATTATAGGTATTGTTTAAGTTATTATCAGTATTGGTATTATTACCATAATAACCACTATTGTTAGAATACAAAGAGGGACCTACAGCAGATTGTTGCATTCTGTTTCTTAATCTTTCTAGTTCTGTTCTCTGACGCTCAAGCTCTATAGCTTTTAGCATACTACTTGTATTTGGATTAAACTTAGGTTCTGGGTTTAAATGAGCACAGTTAAATTCTCCACAAACTGAGCATGGGTCATCCATAACCATATCTAACAATACAGTACTATATCTATTTACTAATATTTTATTTTTTACTCCAAGATTATAGAAATGATCTGTTGTAAATGAGTCATTGCAAATTAACCCAGAACTAAGGGCTGAATAGTTATTGTTATTTAAACTTTCTGGGTATAAATTACTATCTTCTCTACCTACTGGTCTTACTACAGGCATATGTCTTAAATGGTTGATCTTATTTTTAATAAATTCATAAATTAACAAAGAAATTGAACAAAAACTTATGATTATTCCTTCTGGTAATCTTTTTAAAAAATACCATAAGTCTTTCATAAACTCATATCGGCTACTAGTTTTTGTTCTATATAAGGATCTTTAGTTTCTGAACTTTCAAGTTTCTCCGAGCTCTTAGATAGATATTCAAGTGAAAGGCCCTGTGTACTCCAACTTAATAAAGCATCTACATTTGGATGTGCTATTAAGATTGTTTCTCTAAGTTTGTCTAATTCTTCTTCGGTCAATTCTTCTTTGTTCATACTTTTATAAACTTTACAGTAAAACTTTCGTTATATTTTAGATTAGTAGCATAAGTTAACAAACTATCTAGCATGTCAATAGGAGTGTCAGTAAGAGCATATATTTCTTCATTAGGGTGAATGTTGACACCCTTTAAGTAATTCGGGTTAGTTATTACCGCAGCTCTATCTTCCTGCCAACCCATTTTATCTACCAAAGCTTTCCCCATATTATAGTTAGGAGCCAACACAAGATGGATCTTACAACGATTTTTTGTAGCCTGTGCCTTTACATTTGGTACATTCCCTCCAAACTTTTTTCTCATATTTACCTCCTTTCCCATTACATAATAAACAGGGTGAGCGTTTCCGCTCACCCTGATAATTGTTACTTTGCACGATAAGCTACTCTAGGAGACTGACCACAAACTATAACAACCCAAGTGTCAGAATCAATTAACTTTGCAAAAGCTGTAGGAAACCCTTCTTCAGATGATTTCCTGGCAAATTCTACAACGTCACTAGGAGCCTTGGCTTCTCCATCTTTCCAACCTACAGTATCAAATGTTTCAGATATAGTTACTTGCATGTATTTATCACTATTGACTAACGAGTTAACCAATATTTGCATATTTATTAAACAGCATTTTTCTTAATCTCATCCTGTAAACTACGGTCTACAGCAGTATAACCTACGTTAGACATTGTCTTTACAGCAACGCTTCGCTTTCTAAAGACATTGTCACTCATAGAAGCAAAAGCAGTAGTTGCTCCTAAATCGTTGGCTGTATAATCAAGCGCATTATCCCGAGATATACCAAAAGAAGCCGCTTCTTGAATTGCGTCTTGGTTTGCTCCTTGGTATATAAACTGCCAGTTATCAGATGTTTCTTTATTTAATATCTTATCTTTTAACGCAGCTCTATTATGTAGCCTGCTTGTATTTTCTTCACCATCAGAAACAGCTACGAACATAACACGACCTGGCTTTTCATTTTCAGGCATATTACTTATACGAGCTTCAGTTTCTTCGATAGCTCTCATAAAGGCATCGATCAATGGAGTTCCACCATTAGGTACATAATCAGCTTGTGTCAGAATAGGTATATTTAAGATATCTAAATTATCCCAAACTTTGGTATATACTAACGAATTTGAAAGGTCTGCATACCAACCTTCTGATGAACTAAATGTAACCAATGTCACTTTACATATAACATCAGTACCTAAATCCAAATCTAATCTACGTCCTTCTAACCCTGGAGATACTGGATTTTTTTGGCTATTAATGAAACTATTTATACCATCAATAGTCGCCTGTCTAATAGATCTCATTGAGCTAGACTTATCTAGCAAAATAGTGATATCTGTATAATTACTGTTACTCATAATTCAAAATCTAATTTTCTTTCTACCTTCTTACCTAACATTGTTTCTAACTCTAACTCCGTTTGATGCTTCTTCAGTACTTCTAACATAGATTTTTCCTGTAAATCCTTAATACGGTTTTGAGATTCTCTGATACAAGCTTCTAACCTAGCTATCTTAAAAACTCTCTCTCTTTCTTCGCTAGCTTTTCGTTGCGCTTCTATTTCTTCAGGAGTATGTGATATTGGACCTTTACGATAGTAATACGCGTATTCGTTATCCGCATATTGATTTATAATATCGCGAAGATAATCACATTCATATCCATCATAATCGTCAACTCCAATATCTATGTTTATCTTATAACCATGTTTTTTCGCATAAAAAACTTTTTTATTATAATTATCTTTAATTTTCTCAAGTAATTTCATCGAAGTAATAATGTAAAACTTCTTTAACACCTGAATTATCAAGTATTATGCAGTTTTGCCTAGGTCTACTGTTTAGTGCCAAATGGTCTGCATACCTATCACCACATACCGCACTAGATAACATAATGAATTCACAGCTATTAAATTCTATATGTTCGAAATGATGTAAGTCACCTACGATCATCAACTTACTAGTAGTACCTACTAACTTTTCTGGTTGTTGTAGAAACCTCTTATGTATATAAGCTTCTCTAGCAGCAGCAGGTTGCGGCACCTTAGCTTTTATATAGTCACTCTCACCATGGTCAAGTAATATAGCTGTTTTAAGCACTCTAAAGATAGCTGCACGTTCTTTATAAAGATGGAATACTAATTCCGGGACTTTATTGTAGTGGCTTTTCAATGCGTAAAACAGCATATATTCGGAAGGTCCAGCATGATTTCCTTTTACCATGTGTAACTCTACATTACCGAATATTTGAAGCATCCTTGTCAAAAACCTGGCTAATGACTGAAAGGCTAATTCAAATTGCTCTTCTCGTAACACGTCTGCTTCTAAAACCGTTCCTTTTTCTGTGAATCCAGTCAAGGTATGTAGTATATCACCAGCTACTATACAAACACATTTTGAAAAGGTGTAGTTTCTATCAGATACATCTCTAGCAATTTGCATAGCATAGTTATCTATAATCTTGTTTATTGTCTCAGAATTGAAGTCTTTACCTGTAACCAATTCCTCTGCATTAGCTTTTGCTCCAAAATGTAAATCACTAAGGCCTATAATAAAGGCATTCTTTACCACCTTTTTTTTAGGTATCTTAATACGTAAAGGAGCTACCTGTTTAGGTTTGAAATTCTTTATAGCCCTAATAAATGGGTCTAGCTTTCCTGATTGAAACTCCCGCCATTTAGTTGCATCTATTTGAGTAGCTTTCCAATCTTTGTGTAATAGCTCTTGTTGAATCCTTACCTTTTTTGTGTCAATAATCCTTTTAATAGCTTCTTGGTCTGTTTGATTAATGATCTCTTCGTCACTAATAGGTAAAGAATCATGAGTCCAACCCATTATCTTGAAATACTCTTTTACCCATTCCCTGCGCATGTTGTATATACGGGCTATTTCAGTGATAGAACTTTCGCTACCTTTCCAATTAGAGTAAGAAAGGAGCATAGCTCTATGTTGCTCACCAGAACAAACATAATCTCTACCATAAGTAGACAATGGTACTATATAAAGATCAGTTTCTGCGTTATACACATACTTACCACCAATACTAACAATAGAATCTTTTTGTTCGTTAGGTAGATCCTCTAATTCAGCTAAAACATCTTCTATATCTTCTTTTTGCTTTAACTTAGATATAATACGCCTAGCTTTTTTCTTAGAACAATTAAACTTTTTACAGATATAATTAACATGCCCTTTTTTATTTTTTTCACGTAAATTAACTTCAGCTAATAATTCATTTCTTAATTCTTTAGTCATACTTTAATAAACTTACTTTTAACTATATTCTTAGAAGTAGGCCCTCCCTACTGCTCTCGAATTTTTAGGGTTTTTTTACCCTAACTATTTATAACTGCTTTATTTATAACTACTTACAATTTACTTATTGTCCTCTACACGGACAATTTAAATACTAAAAAACTATAGCTATTTATTTTTTAGCTATAGGTTTATAACTATCAATGAATGGTATCGAAGACAAGGACAACTCTGTGGGTTGGATCTGCCCATGGTTCACCTGGGGAATCATAAGTTCTAGGCCATGGTACTTGCCCATATAAATCAGATTTCCAATATATACCATCCGCGTTTATTAATACATCATTATTTACAACACCATTGATTTCTACATGTGCATATTGTAAATGAGTATCAGCTACTGGCCATACTGCACCCAAAGCAGGATCTTTGTCAATGTTATATTTAAATTTATAACCTACAGGATCACCACCAGTAGTATTTAGCCAACCAGGTATGTTAGTATCTTGGTTAGTTACTGAATGTTTTGTCAATCCATCTGTTTCGTCTATATATACATTATTAACCCCTGATGGTTGAGCATATATAGGAATACGATAATGTGTGTGGTGGTCGGCCATATCTACTAAAATACTTGTTGATGAAATCGAATATACACCATCTACATCTAAAGCGTCAAGTACATCTGCTTGATCAACTAACAATTGTAGTTCACCAAGTATGTTTTGGAATGCCTCTTCTAGCAAAACAGGGTCACTTGAAACTATACTACATGTATTAGTCCTAAAATAAGAAGAATCTTTGGCTGGGCTACGTGCATCTATATCTTCTATATGTGCAGGAGAAGCTACAGCTACAAAAGTGTCTTCATCTGTACCATCGTACTTTTTTATACGTTGCTTGACAAATAAATCCTTTGTGATACCGTTAGCTAAAGTGATCTCTAAATCTAACCTATATGAGGTAAGCCCTTGGTTCTTTTTTAGAGATTTTCTTAATAAAGTAATGGTTTTCATTACTACAAGCATACAGTATAACTATGGCAATATCAAGAACGGAAGCAGGAGAAGAGATTAACCCTATGACTGCTGGGGTACCTATAAAACAAAGTGATTTTATAGTTGCTAGATATGATGAAATGGGTGGTAAAATAAGAGAAGGTGGTGTTGCCGGAGGTAGCACTATTTCTTCTAAAATAGCTTCTAAACTAGAAAAGGCAATGGCTAGAAGTGGGGAAAAGGTAACATTTACTTATGGTATTAACCCTACTAAAAGCATTAAAACTAAAGCTAAAACTAAAAGAACTAAAGCTAACCCTTTGCCTGAAAAACCTGTGCTGCCTAAGCCGGACTACCTAGACTTAAATATTTCAGAATCTAAAGAAGAACCAGTGGAATCTAATGAAACTCCAACTATACCTAAGATAACTAAAGTTGTAGAAATGATTTTTAATTTTGGTAAAATCAAAGCTTTAGTAGATGCTGTAGTAATAAATGAAACAGGGGTGGCTCTAATATTTGAGTCTAGTAACACTATGACATTTATACCTGAAGCTGGAACAGAACTTAACCTGTCTGTTGAAGGGCAGACCTTAAATGTAATGTACTTAGGTATAACTTTTCAATGGTATAATTCAAACCAACAAGTAATGTTATTTATTAAAACAAATGAAGAATAACATTAGGTATAGCCAATTTAAAAAAGTTATGCTATAATTTTTATAGATTATCAATAATTAAATTTATGCTTAAAGCTGAAGATTTGTTAAATATGTTAAAAGAGGCAGAAGAAGTAGATAATAGACCTGCTGCTCGTAAGTTAGTGGATACAGTGAAGGATGTTGGAGGTAAGGCTGTTGGATTAGGAGCTGGCGCTGCTATATCTCTTACCCAATTAGGCACTCCGACCACTCCTAAACAAATTGACCCTACACAATAATGAAAGAAATGATTAAACATGGTATGCTTACAGAAGATTCGACTTCTGATTTTAGCTCTAAAAAAGCTAAATATTTTGATGAACATAGCCATCTAGTAGCTGATGAAGACAACAAAGCTAAGCTTACCAAACCTGTAAAGATCAAGGCAGACAATGAGTAACAACCAAGATTCTAGTAATTTACCTCCAGCCTTTTTTAACGGTATGGGTAGTAATAGGTACTCAAACCCTTTCTATGGTGTACCTTTTCAGTTTTTACCGCATAATATTGACCAAATGTTGTGGTGGGCTAACCATTTCTTATTTAGATTTCCATTCTATAAAACAGTACTAAGTCGTGTATCTAATTATTTTATCACAGCGTTAAAGATAGAATGTGATGATGCTGATGCTAAGAAAAAATATGAAGAGATATTCAATGACATGCAATGGAAACAAGTCTTAGGAATGGCTGGTTTAAATCTATTAGCTTATGGAAATGTATTTGCCTCTATAACCCAAGGATTTGACAGATTTTTAGTATGTCCATCATGTAAAAGAATAACTAACATAGAAAAGGTGACAGACTATGAGTTTACAAATAACGCACAGTATAGTTGTTCTTGTAAGCAATGTGGAAAAAAGGCTTTCCATGAAGTTGTAGATAAACCTTCTAAAGACTTAAAAAGGTTACAGGTTATATTTTGGAATCCTAGAGAAATTAAATCCAGATTCGATCGCACTACTAATAGCTCGGAATATTACTGGGATATTCCACAAGAGTATGTAACCAAAGTCACTACAGCTAATAATAAATTTTATAGCAAGAAAACTCCTAAAGCTGTTTATGATGCTATCATTGCTAAAAAGATGTTAGCTTTTAATAACAAAAACTTTTTACATTTAAAAGTACCCACACCTGTAGGTATACCTAGTGAAGGTAAAGCTGTACCATTTTGCATATACATGTTTGACGACTTTTTCATGTTAAAAGTAATGGAAAGGTATAACCAAGCTCTCATGTTTGAAGATATAGTTCCTTTCCGTGTGTTCTCTATGGCACAACAAGGATCTGGGAATGTACAGATTAACCCTATACTACACCAGAACGCACCACAATGGAGTAACGCTATTAAAAGTATGATTAGAGAGCATAGGCAAGACCCAGGTTCTCATCACATCTTTCCATTTCAATTCCAGTATGACCATCTAGGAGCAGACGCAAAAAATCTGGCTCCTACTGAGTTAATACAAAACACTATAGGTAATATTTTAAATGCCTTAAATATTCCTCAAGAGTTATATACTATGTCTTTACAAACTCAAGCTATGGGACCAGCTTTAAGGTTGTTTGAAAATAGTTGGGCTTTTATTATAGATATATATAATAACCTATTAGAAGAATGGGCTGATATTATTAGCAAAATAAACGGGTTACCTAAAGCAAAAGTGAATCTAATGCCTGTTACATTATCTGACGATATTGAGCGTAAATCTATAATTGGTCAGTTAGTATCTGCCAATTCTATAGCGCGTAGTGAACTCTTAAGACTATATGGTTTTGATTTCAGAGAGCAAGTACGTAAGAAGTTTGAAGAAGATGAAATCATGCAAGATATGCAGGTTGAGCAGCAACTAAAACAACAAGTACAACAGATGGCTGAAACTGGAGATAGCTCAGGAGGTGCTACTCCTGGAGATGTACTGGAACAAGCCCAGCAAATTGCTCAACAATTGTTCCCATTAGACGGAGCACAACGTAGGGCTAAGTTACAAGAGTTAAAAGCCCAAGATTTGACATTGTATAGCGCAGTAAAACAAGCACTAGAAGAACAGACTAGTGGAGCCAAAAGTCAAGGGCTCCAACAAAGTAAACAACAAGCTCAACAAAAATAAAAAAATAATTTGCCAAGTTAAAAAAGTGTGGTAAGTTACAAAATTGTTGGTGTATTAATAATTATGAATAAGAAAGCTAAGCAATGTTCAATAGCAGACATACTCGGTACATCTACCAAGAAGAAGGTAGTAAAGGAATCAAACGAGTGTGTAGTTTGTCAGAAACCAATTCCAGCGGATCGACTCGAGGCTCTTAAAGCAATGAACTTACCTAGAACATTATGGGCACATACAAAATGCTCAACTGTTCAAAAAATTAAAGGTATCTACATGGGAGAAGTAGGTACAAGTAAGCTTCAATTATGCAATAAAGTTTATAACGATAGTGTACGTAGTGTGTTCAGAAAAACTGACCATGAAGAACCCGATACCGACCCTGATGAGGACGAGAGTTAAACTAGACTTTTCTCTAAAGGGTTGGTATATTTAAGGATATGGCAACCCCATTGATACTTATAAACAAAAACTAGTATTACGTACTCATTTAAAACAATGTATACTTTTAAAAGTTTACATATGTAACTGGAACATATAATGGAACTAAGTGAAATTTTAAGCAGGTTACAGATATTAGGTGGCACTACTGTAGGAGGAGATTCGCAGTATGCAAATTTCCTACCCATCCTAAATTCTAACGGTGAATTAGACCCTAGTTTTTTTGCTAATACCTTACTAAACCATGTTTGGGATGCAGCAGATCAAACAGAGAGATTAGCTTTAACTAATCTCAAAATAGGTGATATAGTTGTACAAGCAGATAATAGTACTGCTTATGTACTAGCTGACCAACCTTCTACAACCTCAGGTAATTGGAGAGTAATAGGTAGTGCTTATGCTAACTCAGGTTCTGGTGTTGCTTTTTCACCTACAGGTACAAATTTAATATCTACTAATGTACAAGATGCCTTAGTAGAACTTTGGACAAAAGCGTTAGTTGTCGACGCAAATAGAACTGTAACAGGTAATATAACTTATAACGTTACTGGTGCAGCTCCGTTTATTATAGGAGCAGGTTCTCAAGGACAACTGGTTGCGGGGCTAAATGCTGACTTATTGGATGGTCAGCACGGAAGTTACTATCGTAATGCAGCTAACATAAATGCAGGTATACTTCCAACAGATAGACTGAGCGGTACCTATCCAATTAGTATCAGTGGTACCGCAGCAGTTGCAGCTACATCGATATCAGCACAAAATGCGGATGTAGCTGCATTAGCTAATAATGCTACTCACGCAGATGATGCTACTCACGCAGATCTGGCTGATGCCGCAACTACAGCAACTCAAGCCAACACGTTACATGACGGTATATCTTATAGACCTGGCTCTTACTTTTTAGATGCTGGTAATCTAAATGCTGGTATCATACCAGCAAATAGATTCAATGATTTATCTCACGGAGAAAGAGCTGGTGGATATTTACATTCTCTAGCCACAACAACTACAGCAGGATTTTTATCAGCAGATGATAAAACTAAATTAAACAGTATTGAAGATGGAGCTGAAATAAACCAAAATGCTTTTTCTATCATACAAGTAGGTGTAGATAATATAGTAGCTAATGTACAAGAATCTACTTTAAAAATAGCCTCTTTATCTCCAGAAATAGAAGTTTCAGCTGATGTACCAAACAAAACAGTAAATATAGCTTTTAATCTCCAGAACCTAGACCATAGTGATTTAGGTGGGTTAAACGCAGATGATCATCTTCAGTATGTACATAAAAGTGTAGCCAGAACCATTACTGCGGTACATACTCTCAACCCAACAGTTATAAGCCCAGCTTTTATCTTAGGCCCAAATGCAGTAGGTAGGTTAATACCAGGCTTAAATGCTGAAAAATTAGAAGGTAACACTTCAGCCTATTTCAGAAATGCTTCAAATATAAATGCAGGAACATTAGCTAGACCTAGGCTGTCAGGTACATATGATATAAACATCACAGGGACTGCTACAGGTGGAGTATCTACTGATGGTGACTCAGTAATTGATGGTATTATCACGGTTAATAGCTTAATTGCTTCAAATCTAGCAGGTACTGGTGAGCGTATAGTAATGGCTGACGCTACAGGTATGCTAATAACTGGGGCAACAACGGATAACTTACCAGAAGGTATAGTAAATCGTTGGTACAATGATAGTAAAGTTCGTGTTGTAATAGGTAACACTCTAGTAAATAGTGATACTATTAACTGGGAAATAGTTGGTGATACTTACGCTCCAGAATTGGCAGCTACTACCGACGACATACCTGAAGGAACTACTAATAAGTATGTTACCTGGGATAGTGTAAAAGCAGTTTTAGCTTTAGGTGATGGGTTGTTATACGATGGTGGAAATGATGAAATTAAAACTGATCATACTACCACTGCTACAGCTAATAAACTAGTAATGCGTGATGGTAGTGGCAATATAGCCGCTAATGACGCTACGCTTGCTGATATCACTGTTGAATCTGCTATTTTAAGTGAGACGGCTACACTACTACAAGATACTGACTCGGATAGAAGATTAGCTGATAAAGCTTATGTAGACAAAGCCACCACTAACCATATACATGATAGCGCTACATATGATTGGCCTGTAGTCACAACTACAGATAGAACTAGTTTAAATGCAAAAGTTGGAGAGGTAGCTATCCAAGATGACCTATATTATGTACTTACCAAATTACCAGCAAGTAATAGCGCTAATTGGCAACAAATAGATTTACCGGCTTACACCCAAGCTAAAGATGGTTTCATAACTAGTAAAGACAGAGGAGATCTACTTAAATTTGCTATGATGGCAGATTCTAAGGTAGCCTCAAACGTCTTTTGCCCAACTATTCAATTAAGTGAAACTATTAAAGATGAGGTAGATGGTTTAGATAATTACAAGGATAAAAATTGGGTTAAGAGAAAAGTAAAAAATGTAAAAGTAAGAGGTCGTAAAGGTAAAAAATACTTTGCGTTGTTGCACGCTCGTGGTTGGGTGAAAAAACAACATGAGTGGTCAATAAACTATATAGGTGCTACTGATGAAAATCCTATCACCAAAGCTTTGTCATTAAGCAGAACCACCTCACAATTTTATCATTCGACCAATTTACGAAACCCAAATAACTGGGCTAACCTAGGAGGTATAGACCTAAGCTGTACTATACCTAACTATCATAATGGTAACTTATGGCCAGGTACATTAGTAACTCCTAGACACGTAATAGGTGCAGCTCATAACACTCCTCCATTCTTACCTAGAACTATATCATTTGTTACTAGAGATAGCCGGGTTATTCAACGAGATATTATAGATGTAGCTAGCGTAGAAATGGCTTATTTGACAGGTATGTCAATAAGCAACCAAGGATCAGGGTATACGTCTGCTCCTACAATTTTAATATCTACTACAACTGGTGCTCCTACTGGAGCCACTGCTACCTGTACAGTTCTAGATGGTAAAATTAACACAGTTACTTTAACCAATCCTGGTAGTTTCAATATAGTAAAAACAGGACAACCTGTGATAATCCTAAGCGGTGGTGGAGGTACAGGAGCTGTGCTAGGTTGTAATTGGTATGCCAACGATATATGTGTTTCTTTATTAAACGCAGATATTGGGCCTGAGGATATTCCAGTATTACCTAAGTTACTACCTCCAGATTGGACTACTGTAAACCATCCAGAACTACTAAGTTACCCTATAGTATTTGTAGATACAGGAGGCCAAACATTTGATAGGCATAGTAACGAGCCTCAACCTCATATTGAGTACAACGAAATAAATCTAATTAGTCCTGAATATAAATCTGTCAGCATAAAATCTTATGAAGATGCTTCTATCGCTAATGATCCTGATAAGTATGCGTTAGCAGATGCGGGTATAACTGGTGACTCTGGTAGTGGTTGGTTCACTATCATTAATGGTGAACTAATAGGTTTGACCTCATTTTTCGGAACTCAAGGTGGGCCTGCCTGGCATCTATACGCAACTGAAATCAACAATACCATGGATGCTTTGGACACAGCTAATGGTGTTACTTCAGGTTACAGAATGGAAGTTATAGATGCTACTTCCGCTAAAGCTTTTGATATTGGTAATAGTTACCCATGTAAGCAAATTATAAATTCCTTTACGTCAGAACAGCCTTCTCTAGATAGCAATGGTGATGTGATATACAACACTGAATATGAATATGTTGATAAATATATTCCTATAGTTGTAGAAGGTAAGTCCAACCTGGCTCTATCTTTTGTTGCTTACGATGGTAAATTTACAGACAAGAACGACACAGTGCTATTCCCAGGATTAGCACCTTATGTAAAGAACGGAGAAAAGGATAATTTTGATGGTGGCTTTATAAATATAGAATGTAAAGGTGTGTGGTCAGCAAATCCAAATGAGCCATTCAACCCTTATTCACCAGACATATTCCCTATAGTATCCGAGGGTGAGCTAATATCTGGTGGGCACAGTTACTACCCTGAAGACATTAGTTTAGATAACAGAGTTTATGATGGAGAAGATATACCAAACAAAGGTGTAACCAAATTCACTTCATCTTCGTCAGGATTAGCAGGTAACCCTATTTATGTCATAGATCAAGAAGCTGAAGAACCTACTATTTTTGAGAAAAATAGATTAAATAATAGCTATTCCTTATTGAATAAAATGATAGGTTTTTCTGGATTCTTAAGAGGTGACAATGTTGTAACTTCTGGGCCAGGGTTATCCCAACCTATTACTACTTCTACTAATAGCACAACTATAAATTCAGTACTTAGCGCAACTCCACTTACTTATAGTGGGTTTACTGCGGATATACCAACTACAGATTTTAGTATTGGTAATGTAGTTGTTTCAATGGCAGGTGTAACTAACTTTAAGCTATTCATCGATGCTATCAAAAATACATCAGGTATAAACAGTAGTGGTACTTACTATGATAGCACATCTGATAGGCTAGTTATTAGTTTCAACACACCTGCTTCACTACCAGAAGATGATGTAGCTCCTCCTATACAATACCCAGATAAACATCCATTGAATACTTTAAGAGTATCTTTTGGTCCAGAAGCTAGACATGTTGGTGTGAGCTTACCTGTGGTAACTGGTATAAGATTAAATACCAACCTAGACCAGTTGTTACTAAAGAATAAACTTACCTTACCTGTCATAGCTGGTAATAATACTCCTGGTAAGTTTTATGTAGATGATTTATTAATAGAATATGGTAACTCTTCAAATTTACAGTCTATTTTTTCAAAAATAAATGACACTGATAAGTATTCCGTTACCTATAATAAAGTTACAAACGAGGTTGAAGTTAGCAAGATTTCTACAGATGCAGACTCATTAAACGCCCCTCGTATTTATGATGTAAGAGGAAACTTAGCTGCATGTTTAGGTCTTGATAAAGAATCCCATGGGAATAAAGATCTACCTCCAGAAGCTGTTCACAGTTTGCTATATACTGATAAAGGTATATTAGTAGGTGGTAGCTTCAAAAACTTCGAAGGAGTTTCTTTATCAGGTATTGCTAAGGTTGACTTTTATAAAAAAGCAGATGAGTTATTTAATCCAGGCGCAGGTTTTGATGTGCCTATCTATAATATAGCTGAAGCCGCAGATAGCTCAGGAGATATTTTAGTTGCTGGTACTGAATGGTCTTCCTACGAAGGTTATAATAAGAGAGCAGTACATAGATTAAACGCTGCTGGAGAAGAGATAAAGCAGGAAGTATCTGGTGATATGGTTCCTGTGTTTAACATAACTGAAGGTGCCACACATAATCAGAACAGAATATTAGGTGTTCTACCATTCTCAACAGGTGATACAGCAGTTTTAACTCCAAGGCAGTTAATCATATATACTCCAACAGGTACAAAGAGAGCAACTTATAGTGGAAACCGTAGTTTCCATGGAATGACTAAGTATAAAGTTGAAGGTGACAACACCTTGTTTATCTTAGCTAGCACAGCTTACGAATCACCAACTATAACTCAAAAATTTAATAACATTGGGGAACCTCTAGGATTGAAGCTACTAGCTTACAATCATACAAGTAAGACTGTGACTATAGACCCTGTATGGGCCAGCATACCTGTCTGGGTTTCTGGAGAGAGAACTGAAGGAGCAGGTACAGGAGCTGAAGCTAGCTGTGCATACCCAGTAATTGGTGGTGTGTATGGTGATAACCCTGACCCATTTGTAGTCTGTGGTAACCGAGGTTCTTGGTGGAATTCAGAAATAGAAACTGACCCAGGTAATGTATCCTGGGATGAACGTGGTGTAGGTAACTTATTACTACAAAGTCAGACATTAGGAAATGGTTCAGGTGGAACTACTTCACCTTGGTCAAGTATAGGTAGTTTAACTACAACTAATAGCACGTCTGGCGTGCAGCCTCTAACCATACTATCTAACTCAGCTTTAGATGAATCACAGATTGGAGCTATTTACCAAGATGTAGATGTTACTCAGTACAACCCATTTAGTGACGTTCCTCCTATTGCAAACCCAGGAAAAGTAGTCTATAGGTTTAGTATAGATGTATTACAAGATGCTGTAACCGATAAATATCCTTACATCGGTTTACACTTTGGTAACGGATTTAATAACAATGTAAACTTATCAAATGAATTTGATATACATTGCTTATTGAACACAAGTACAGGAGCTATTAGTACTAGCATTCCAGGTGGTATCACAGCTACTATAACTTCTGTTAATAATTACAATCTAGCAGGTATACCTGTTTACACAATTACCTTTATAGTTGAAGATAAAAATATAGCTAATTATATAGTAAGCCCCGTAATATACCCTGCTTATACTGCTACGTTTACTGGTGGTAGTAAAGTGCTAGTTTATCGCCAGCTCACTGTAGTTAGAGCTTCTTTAGCTTATAATATATGGAGTAATAATACTTATGTAGATACAACTACTACTAAGTCCCTACCTGCTTCTACAATTAGTAGTAGATTCAAAGGTTTATATAAAGTCATGCTCGAAAATGGAAAACGTGGCCACTCTGATCCTGACTTTGAAGTAGAATTTACTTACTCAGAAAAGCAAGCCCATGCTATACCTTTTGCTGTTGATAAGCAAAATAGGATTTATGTAGGTGGACCTATTAGTGCTATAAAAGACTCTAATGGTGACATGATAGCTGTTACACCTTGGAGACTGTACAGACTAACTGAAGATGGAGCTTTTGATAAGGAGTACAAATTTGATGATGTAGTTACTTGTGCCCTAATAACTCCTCAAGACCAATTAGTTGTGGGTGGTAAATTTGATAATTACGAACGTAGGGCTGTAGGAAAGTTAGTATACTTGACCTTAGACGGCGACGTATTAGAAAACATAGCTCAGATAGAGGACGATGTAATTGTTTCTCCTATCGAACCAAATGTTTCAGTATACCCTGAAAATAAAGATAAAATTTGGTTAGATACGAGTACTGAACCGCCAGTCCCTAAAGTGTATGATGATATAAATAATATATGGGTTAGCGCTTTAGCTGCTAGTAAGCGTATAACTGACCCTGTGTTTATGACCACTCCTGTAGGAGTAACAGTAGACCCAAGTAGGATAGATTTAAGAGTGACAGGCTTCACAGTTAAAGCTTCAGACTTAGATTGTACTCCTAATAGTAAACATGTGGTTATTAACTATTATATCAACAGCACAGCAACTTCACCTTTAGTGTATAATCCTACAAATGGTATATTGTTACCAAATGCAGGAACTTATACTATATACGCAGAAGCGATAGCTCCTGTAGATAATGATTGGTACCCTAGTAAAATAGTTTCTAAAACATTTGTAGTAAGAGACCAAACTGCGGCTCCAAGTATCAGTACTTCAGGAGCTACTGACGCTCCTACTGTAACTATCACCAACAATCAAGTAGGGGTAACAACAGTTAACCTGTCTTATTATACCTACACTCCAGGTAATCCTCCTGCAACTCCAGTTTGGTTACCTTACACTGTTCCTTTCCAATTAAACACCACACAAATTGTGGTAGCAAAAGCACAAGCAGATAATAGAAGAGAATCTGTGAATACAGAAGCCACAGTTACTGTTATATTAGGTAATGTAACTTTGACAAGAACGGGTAGCAACAGCTTGACCAATTTCACAACTGGTTTAGCAGCTAATGTAACTGGAATACTATATTCTGTCGGTGCTTATGATGGAGACACATTAGATGGTGGTACAGAACCCACCATGGCTAATTATAATAATGGTGTAGCTGGATTGATCTATGTAAATACAACAAATGTAGATATAGACATGCTAGACCACTCAGCTTTTGGAAGTGGTAATAAAATCAAAATTAAGGCTAGAGGAGTCAATCTATCAGCAGCAACAAGTAAGGTAGTAGCTGAGTCAGCAGCAACAACTACCATGGTTATAGAAAGAATGCCTGCTGTTACTTTTGATCCGGACGGTTACTTAGTAAAAAATGGTAATGGAGATTACTACATAAACTTTGGAGGAGTTCCTGTAAGTGCAGCGAAAGTTAACTATGCCTTTGACGCTTTGGCCTCTCCTGCCATACCAGTAGCTAATACTGTTACATCAGCTCCTTTCAGAGCTACAGTATCAGTAGCCAGCTTGACCTATAATAACTTTTCATTAAGAGCTAGAATAGTTGATAATGCAGGTTCGCCAACCAAGATTGCAGGTCCTGCTACTCTAAGAAATTATGTTTGGAGAAGACAAGCTGCTTCCGTAGCCTTACAATCTTATACTACCAGCACTTATGGTTATACAGGGTTTAAAATAAATCCAAACAGCAGAACTAACACCATTAAATATCAGTTAGACCCGAATGGTAGCTTATCTAGAGCTAACAATGAAGGTATAGCTTATGTATTAGGTGCAGCTGGAGATGGAAGCCAGGATCCAGTTATAGACTTGCAAAATGTACCAGATAGCTACTTTGTATATGATTCTGGTACTGGTGAGGATAAGTTGACAATACGTGTGCTAGAAGTAAATAGTGCAGAAGACTCAACTCTAGATACTATAGGTGTGACATCTGTATACCGTGTAACCAGAAATGGGTTATACTCTGGATTAAAATTTACATCTAATGGTGCTACTGCTTTAAGCGAATCTTCAAACAACACAGCTTCACAATTGACCTATAACCCTACTAATAGCACGTGGTTATACATGGACTATACTGAGAATCATGCTAAGATAGCTTACAATAATGCAGAGCTCATAACTGCAAGTTTAGCTACTGATGTTACTCATAACTATGGAGATTCATCTCCTAATGGTAGGGTATCTTTCACTCCTGGTGTAGGTGCGGTTAACTCAGGTAGTTTAACAATCAAAACTAGATTCTTTAAAACAAATAGAATCCCTTCTAGAGTTATAACTTTACTGGCCACAATGAAAATGCCTGTTGTGACCTTCTCAGCGAATACAGCAGCTAGAGAATATGACGTTACACTAACTAACAACCTGTCAACCGCCATAATCTATTATTCATTAGATAACTCGTCTCCTACTACCAGAGCTTATCGTTATGATAAACCAATAGCTATTCGTTCTACAACTACTGTTTATGCCATAGCTGTAAAAACCGGTTGGGCTACTTCAGATGTAGCTAGCCAATCTTATGTAACAAGTCCTACCAACTATAATCAGGAAAAAAGCTATCAACTAATAAATATACAATTTGGTAATATACTAGATGAACGTGAGGTATTGAAGACCAGTGCTACTAGACAACAAGCTGTGTTAGAAGCTGCTCTATTAACTGGAGATCCTACTGAAATAGATATACCAGGTACCTTAGATGTAGAAGATACAAATACTATAGCTAAATGCTTTTATGGAGATGCTTTAATTGGAATAACCCAAGGCCCTAGTGCTGGAGATTTAGATGCTTACTGGAATAGAGTAAATGAAGAAAACGGACAAAATTGGGTATTACTAAGAGATAGCTTAGGTAGCAGAAATTCTAGTGCTGTGTTAAAAGCTAGGTCTTATTTTAACACCACTGATGCTCCTAAATATTTTGGTGTGTCTGGCAATGGGCAAATAACCAGTTTATCTGAAGACAGCATTACTAGCTCATTAGAAAATACTGCTATAATAAGTAAGCAGCAAGATTCTATAATGGCTGAAGTACAAGGTTTACTACCAGGTAAATATTTACTAGTAGCTTATGGAGAAAAAACTAAATTTGATCTAGACATGGCCACTGGCACCTGTTTAAGCAAAAATACAGGCAAAGCATTCTATGAGTATGGCCCAACTCTGTTCGATTTAGCTAAGTATACCAACTTAAACTTTAGCACACCTGTATTCCCTGTTAGAACTTACAAAGTAAAAGCGGTACAAAAAGAGACAGTAGGTTCTTCAACTCAAATAAAATGGGTGGTAGATGCCAACACAATCAATACTACTTATGTCCCTAGAGATTGGTGGCTTGCTAGGATATATGGAGCTGGTTCGTTAAAGAACCAAACCTTCTTAAACGACGACGATTTAAGTGTAGCTTCAAATAAAGGTATAATATATGTGCCTACCTTAGCTGAAGATGGTTACGAAGGATTCTTAGGATCTTCAGGTAGTTTTGAGATTACTCGTAATATTGTAAATGATAATGACACAGCTTTATATGCTGAAAATATAAATCGTATAAATTATGTAAATTCAGAATATAAACAAACAGGAACTACTGATACTTACGGGTTTAAAGATGCCCGTAGCTTAGGCTTTGTATATTCTAGGAAATTCTTTGATATAGCTAGACAGTCTGGTTACACTACTGTACAAGAAGCTTTGACTTATGTAAGAGCTACTAGTGTACCTACTGAAGTTTTAGTTAACGGTCAAAGAGGGTTTAATGTTGAAGTCTCTGTGTATAATGGAAGTACATTCAATAACTATACAGTCTTTTATGTTCCTGCTTCTACATTAACTCCAGTGTTTGACCTTACTACTTCCGTAACTCAAGCTTATGCAAATACAATTGATGCAAGTTGGGGTGTAGTATCTTCTACTCCAATCTATGATTACACAACTAAAGTACATACAATTGGGGCTAGCAGAACTAGTATAACAAATAAAGCTGATGTTGTTTTCTCTGGAGGTTGGGAATTCGTAGCCATCGCTCCTGCTATAAATAGTGGTAATGAATTAGACCCTGACTCTAATTATGTAACTCAAGATGCTACTAGTGACTTAAGTTTGATACTAAATAAGCTATTACTAGCTGCTGATAGAGTATATAACAAGCAAAGTCCTTTCACAGACATTGGACCTCAATCTAGTATATTAGAGTTAAATCCAGCTATATCTGGTGCTACAGCCGAAGGTATGTTGAACTTATTGGTAAGTGATTTAGGTACAAGTAATATTAACGTAGAATGGCCTAACGCTACTCCTTATGAAGCTTTTGGTCTACAAGTTAACAAAGAGATTGAATATCAACCTAATACTGCAAACCTGACTGGAGATATAACTACTAATTCTTTTGTCATACCTTTAAGTATAACTCAGCAACCTACAGCTCTAAATCTAGCTTCTCCACAAGATACTAATGTAAGTGGAAATACAGTACCTCTATATTGTATTGAAGCTACCAATGGTTCAGGTGATACTAATGTAATCACTAATGGAAGCATTGAAGTACAAGTAGACGTAGATCCTAGCAACAAACCTCTGAACTTCAATTGGTATGTAGCTAGCAATTCAACAGCTAATGGATCGTTAATCGATAGTAACAGCGCAGATTACGCTATTGTAACTGACGTAAATTCTGAGTATAGTAGACTAGTGATAATTAATCCTACTGGAGTGAAGTACTATTATTGTTCGATCACCACAACCAAGGGTGCTACACAATCTATCATAACTAATAGAATAGGAGTACGTAGCTATGTAACTGGTGGTTTAGATCCAATAGCTCCAGTAATCATGACAATATCTTAATATGCCTACATTAACAGCCGGTCATTATAAAATAAGACAATACGCAGGAGATGGTACAGTACTAACTCTAAGTGCTAACACACCCGGTACCTCAAATTATAGATGGTACAGATCTTCAGGTGGTACTACTGAAGATCTAGGGCTATATGGCCAAGACTTAGTGGTGAACGTAGTAGATGCTAGCAACACTAACCTAGCTAGCCAGGACTATAGGGTATCAGGTACTACATTATATGAAAGTAATGCAAATCCTAAACTAGTCACTTACATAGTAAATGTCACCGGAACAGATGAGATAATTCCTTCATTATGTAAAAATAATGCATTGAATGATTCAGGGCAAATTAACTACTGCTGTGACCTCCAAACCTCTGCTTACGTGCCTATCGGGTTAGAAATAACTACTGCTAATTCTGCTGAGATATATGTGAATGGCCCTACTTTAGGTAGTTGTATATTTACTAATTATGGATACTCATCTGGTTATCTTGCAGAATTTGGTGTAATAGCTTCATATGATGCCGCTAATGGTGAGACTGTAGAATATCAATGGAAAGAAGATACAGGGTCTGGTTTTAGTGATATATCTGGAGCTACTAACTCTTACTTATCTTTAACTACACCCAATACAACTGCTACTTCTTATAGATGTACAGTAGTATTCAAAGATAGTGGGTCTTCTGTAATAGCCACTTATGAATTAGACGTTCCTGGTATACAAAAGATATATAATAATATAGAAGGGTATCCTAATGTTGACCCTGGTGCTATATCTACAGCTTTTTGTACTTGGGTTTCTAATCATGAAGTAACTGCTTATAAAGCTACTTCAGGCTATATAGGTACTGGTACAGGTGACTCGGCTTCTATCACCCTTAATGCAGAACTCAACACAGCTGAGACTACATTAAATTATAAATGGTATAGGTTAAATGATAATGGTTCTAGCACACAAGTTGGTACCACTTCTACTCTACAATTTAACGCCTTTAATACAGGGGATATCCTTAGAACTGCTGGCACTTACAAATATTATGTAAAAGTGTCTAGTGAATCAATAGATTCAAATGCTTGTGATTTATTAAATACAATAGGAAGTCCAGTGATAATAACAGTAGTCAACTCAGTAAAACCATAATATGCCTGCATTCGCAATAGATAGTTCAACTGAAACATTTAAATTTAAAAGTAATGCTTTTGCTAGTGGTATAAAAAGTAAGTCATCAAATTGGCAAGCTGCTTTAATCCAAAGCACCACTCCTAGCGAACAAATACAATTTCAACTAATAGGCACTGGTGATCCTTCATTACCTGGCCCTTCTAGTATTACAGGTTCTTTACCAATATTAAACGGTATGCAAATAGTAAAGGTTGTTGAATTTTTACAACCTATGATCATACCAGAAGAATCTACCGGCGTGCCTGCTCCATTAGAATACACAGATTTACCTGCTGGTACTTATATGCTTATACAAGTGCACGGAGCTGTAAACACTGGTGGGGCTCAACCAAAATACTGCGGTGGATGGTACGACTTAACTCATTCTACTAATGTACCAGGTGCCTCTACTACAATAAGAATAAATTATCCAGAGTATGACAGATATATCACAGGACAAGAAGCTTCATCCGAATATGCAGGAAAACAAACAACATTTACACACACCGGTGGAAACATTGTATTGCAATTCGTGGATGAATCAAATGTCTACTCTAATAACAGCACAGCAACTGGAGTAAATACAACTAACTATATTAAAAGTGGAGCTGCTTACGCAAGTGAAAGCTCTACTGAGCCTTTAGCCCCTATTTTTGCTTTAATATCATTGACAGATGTCGTAACTAGTACTGGTTACGTTCATCCACCTATATTCGTACCTGGAGAAAGAGCATTTAAATCATTATTAAGCTATTCTTATGTTATAAAATTTAAACACTTTAACACAGGTTCTCCAAGTATTTATTATACTATTACCACAAATGGTTCTCAGCCAACCACCCCAACAACTAGTAGTACTTTATACAATCCTTCAACAGGTATAGTAGTAACAGACCCGTGTAGAATAAAAGCTGTAGTGCACAATGGTTCTGCTTACTCGCCAGTTGCTTACGCTGAATATCTATAAACAAAAATAGCGCTAGTAGAGGCTTTCCCTACTAGCGCTAAAGTTATTCTATTATTAAGCGTTATTTATTTTCCTTAAATAGTCAACTACATGTACATCTTGTTTTAAGTGAGTATTAAGGTGCTCATCTAACATCTGTTTGACTTCTTCAGCAGTATACATTTTTTGTTCAGTCCTACCACTTTCAAACTCTGCTTGTTTTTGGAGGGTGTATCTCATATCTCCTATACCTCTCACCATACCATTTGTAATTTTACCTGGCACACCTACAAAACTGGTTAATGCAGGAACTAAAGAAACAATTAGGGATAGAAAAGGAGGAAAGAATATAGCCAAAGCTATTGGACCTACTATAAGCAACAATGCCAACCCTCCCCATTTAAAATAAGAAACTATTTTATCATTACGCTCTTGTTCGTATTTAGCACCATAGTTTTCCAGCTTTCTTTCTAACTCATCTATTTTTTTCTTCCAAGATTCTTCTTGTTTTTCTTTAAAAGTTTGTGTTAGTTGAGCTTGTAACTTTAAAGCAGTATTCTCACTAGTAAGTGCATCTATAACTTTAGTCTGGTCTTCAGCAGGCTTACCTAAAAGATTTTCATTTCTACGCAACATTTCTTCTGCTACCCCAGCTGTAGCAGATGCTTTGGTAAGACTTTTATCTGCGTCTGTAAAGTTAGTTTTGACTATAGTAACAGGACCATTAGTAAGAGGTACTGTGGCTGTGTTTAATAGCGCTTTTGCTTTATCTAATTCGTTTATAGTCCGTTGGTTAGCTATTCTAGCTCCAGAATTTAATTCCTGGCTACGTATATCTGTCTTATCTTCAAGCTTTGATTTATTATGGGCGAAGTATGTGCAACCACCTGCTAATAAACTTAAAGAAAGCAATATGATTAATGGTCTATTAAAGATTTTACTCATATTGGTATACTAGCAGATAGCTAAAAAAAGGCCAGCGAATAAACGCTGGCCCTGAAGTATCTCTACTTCAGAATGTGGGATTTGACGTATTCAATCCCTGAGACCTCATCAACAAACTTACCATCTAACTGAGCTTCAAAAGCCTCAGCTATAATAGCACCTATCTGTGGACCTGGTTTCAGGTTAGTGAGGGCGAGGATATGTCTCCCTTTGATGATACCTTGTGGTCGCTCGTTAGGTTTCATACCGTGGGTTGCCAATATCCTATTGACCCAATCAGTTGCCTCCATTCTGCAAGGTAATGGAGGTCTACCTTTCTGGTCACAAGTGACCAGGTTTATCAACAAGTCGAGCCTACCATCAACAGCCAATGAAATCCGTCGTAACGCAGGTATACTACAACCTGAGTCAAATACTTGAACTGGGCGCATGTGGGCTGCCACTAACTTCTCAACCAAGCCAATAATGTCATTGGCAGGGTCGAACATACGCTCCATGAAACTACGAACTAATGGGGCAGAAGCTTGTTCATGCCCATGAGCTTTGATTCTGCGGTTTACTCCTCTAGTAGTGGGAGCCTTGCCTAAATCATGACCAAGAACCGAATATCCCAATGCTAGGCGATCTTTCTCATTCTTCACTAACTCACGTATCTCTACATAAGCTTGTAAACAATGTAGGGTATGGTTCCAAACATCTCCTTCTGGATGCCAATCAGGATGCTGAGGTACATCGATAATATCCTTCAATTCAGGAAACAGGTCGATTAGCTCAGTGTCTACCAGGAATTGCAATCCTTTGTCAATACGCTTTCCTTTCAGGAGTAGCTTGTTGAACTCTTCTTGAATGCGTTCTTTAGGTAAAAGACGAACACTTTCCTTCATAGCTTTGCAGGTTTTAACCAAGCAATGAGTAGGTGTCAAATCAAACCTAGCAATAAACTGCATTGCACGCAATGGTCGTAAAGGATCTTCGGCAAACTTATTAGAGGTTGCCCTCAATATTTTAGACCTGATATCCGCTATACCATTGAAATGGTCTACTAAGATTATTTCATCTGAGTCACAAGAAGACTCTAGCTTGATAGCCATTGAGTTGATGGTAAAGTCTCGGCGTTCAGCAGCTTCTTTAGTAGTCAAGTTTGGATCAACAACAATGTTAAAATCCTTATGACCAACTCCATGACTGCTTTCTCTCCTAGGCAACGAGATGTCGATAGGTATACCTTTTAGTTTAATTACACCAAACTGTTTACCTACTATGTCTAAAGGGTATTTGTTAAGTGCTGCTAGTAAGTCTGAAGGCTGGACCCCATACACTTCAATGTCCAGATCTTTACTAACCTTCAACAAAGCAGGTAGGCTATCAGGTACCTCGTTGGTTTTGTTTCCGAGATAAAAGTCTCGCACTGCTCCGCCTACTAGTAACACTTTTGCTTTTGGTATGGCGGCTAGTGTTACTATGACATCTGCAATTGTTTCTATTTGTTGGGTTTCCATCAGATTCCTCCAATTCTCCAGAGATTAATCCTGGTGTTGTACCTGTTTCGTACAAAGCTTTACCTTCCGCAGGTTTTAGCTTACCTACGGTGTATGACCCAGATATTGTACTGATTACGCAGGAATTTTGGCTTTCCAACGCACTCTTTAACTGGGATAGACAATCAGCCATAGTTTTGAACGAGACTACTTTTGGTAAAAACTGAATAAAGTTAATGCAAGCAGACATAGACGCTTCATAACCTCGGTCATGGTTATGATTATAGGCATCTGTAAAATAACTCAACCCTTTTTCTAAGGTTTTAAACCCTAGTATCGAAAGTCTATCGTTAGTTTTCTGTAACATTAACCAATACTCAGATACTCCTGTTTTTAAGATAGCTATGTGCGCACTCATGCTTCTAGAAAAGGTCTTGAGTAATACTTGTGAGAACTTAGTGCTTCTACGTTACTAGCCATTACTATGTTTCCATGTCCTAGTAAGTTAACACAAAGCAATTCAGCTTCAGGATTTTTTATAACCTCCAGTATCTCGTCTACCTCTCTCAAATCACCACAAGGAACTTTATGATGGGTAAAAGTAGCTCCTTCAATATACACATGAGAGTGTAACATGTACTTTATTTGAGGTAATAGCTCAAACAACTTACATTGAAGAGGGGCATCTACTGAAGGTTTCTTAGGTCCTAAATAGCAAAGCCTATCTTCAATGAACTCTACGTTTACCATTTGAGAATAGTCAATGTCGCGTTTATCTACATTACGGGCGGAAACCCAGATACCTTCGTTATCCATCTTGAAAGCTGGAAACCCAGACTCACAGCGGAAAGACATATTTCCTAAAAATCTAGTAGTTTCCACTCCATGAATCAAAGAATGAAAAGTCTCAGCGTGTTTACGTGTGATTTGAAAAAATGTGTCTAGTTGCTGATTAGCTTGTATAGTAGGTATTTCTCCCACATCTAAAGGGATCTGCAAGCTTCTAATACGTTTACCAGTACGGAGCGAGATCAACCTCTTAACCAAACAATTAGCCCACAAACCAATGTCTTCACAAGAGTCACACCAAATATTACCCAAAGGATCCAGTATAGTTGCTTTGATATTAGCTGTATTTTTTCTGCTAACTTCTAAGATCAAGTTACTATGTGACTGTAAACCTTTAGCTATCAAATGCATGTAACTATACTCTTTTTTGTCATCAACCCAATTGTTCCTTTTGCTCGTAACCAATGTACATTCAGGGAACAACCGTTTGATATCGTTCACACATTTTCTTTCATGGTTTTCCAGATTAGGCATCCAAATGACAACACAGTCGTTAGACATGTAAGCCATTAATAACGCTAGCCTAGTAGAGTGACCACCATTGAAAGTTAATAGTTCAGAGCATGATTTAGCCAACTCAGTTTGAACCTTGGTTACAAAACCACTAGGTCTTCCACCATTAGCATTCCAATCTCCTCCTACAAGGATCACTCTTGTATGTATTTTTTGTAAATTATTCATGACGGCGTCTTTTGTCCAACTTCTTTTTCAAAGCAATTGGCATTTTTGGAGGTATATTGTTACCCTTGCTACCTTGTACCGAATAAACCGGTGTCTTTGTGTATAAGTACTTAATACAAAAGTATATTATTACTAGCGATATTGCTACTGCAATAAACGTTGACAATCCTCCGGATGTCAATAATAATACAAGGAACAAGCCAGTCAGTATGTTACCACAGAATTTACTAAGCATTTGTTTTCTCTTAGGAGTCCTAAGTTCTAAATGGTTTATAAACCATAATAGAAAAAGGATTAGGGTACATCTTCCAGAGTCGAAGAGGACCTTAGCAGAAACTTTACAGAAGCGATTTGGTGGGACAATCACAACTGTAAAGCGTAAAAATCAATCAGGAGTGAGCTGGCAAGCCACGTCCGATACGAGCTTGCGTAAGATTAAGCAGGCAGTCCAGTTAGCGAAACATGGACTGCCTGATGATGTCAGATTACAAATAAATGGTTTTCTAGACAACTTTATTTAGTGAGTGTTCTGAAAATGCTCTGCCAAAGCTCGCTTAGCCTCCTTGACAGCACTATTTCCTACGTACATATAGTAACGGCTAAGATCTAGCCAATCACCATTGACGGACGCAGTAAACATACATTTTTCATCACCAGGAAACCATTCTACCAACTCAGTACAGTCCTGGGTTAACTTAAATGTAACTGTTGTAGTAGGTAAAGGTTTAACTAAAGGGTTATGTAAGACTTGCTCTTGCACAAGACCTTTAGCTGTCATACGATCGATCACAACTAAGTGACCAATAGGAAGCTCTTTGTCTTGTTTCAAAACATTGTGCAAATAGGTTTGCACATCAGATATCTTGGCTAGAGGAGAGACAGCTGAGTAACTAGCTGGTATGACGAAACGGTAGGATCTAGTTCCGTCTTTGAGATTCATCGTGCTAATATGCTCACCAATACTCCTGATGAAATTCGTAGCCTGTTGAATCGTGCGAACCCCTTCTACTTTAGCATAGCGTACTGCGCCCATTGCTAATTTAAGGGTTTCACGTGTAAGTTTGTTGCCTTGAAAACGCTTTTCCAACTTGCTTGCTGTGGTCAAAAAAGCATCCAAAACTATTCGGTGTTCTGTGTTTTGGTTTGTCATAGTAGTAGCTAAAAAAAGACATGTTAGTCGTTAGTTGGTGAGTTGGTTAGAAATTGGGTGGGTTAGCTTACTAACCCCTTGTACCGATTTTTGGAGACGGCTATCAGAGGGGCTAATGCCCTTTTCATGAATCTCTGTTTGATTTTACCACAGGTTAATCTATCGACCTAAGCTCAGGTCATTCTGACAGATTATTTCTCCAGACTTTACGAGGTTAATTCCTCTTTGCGTCAGGCCCGTTTATCAAATTTAGTCTTCGAACAGTTGTATGCAGTTTTATAATTACATAAGGTTCTACCTATAAGTTCTACAACGTCGTCTCCTCAAACAAGAAAGGGCAGACCAGCTCCTCTCCAGGTTTTGTATAGCGACCCAAAGTCAGCTATATTTGTCATAAACGTATGGTTTATGAGTATCCTAACAAACTATCTAAGCATTACCATGCCTTTGATAGCCTGTTTCAGATGGAAGGTAAAAGTAACTCCAAAACGCTTACGTTACTCTGTACTCCTTCTCTACACAATTTTCTTTGCTTACCAAGTACAAGGGAGACTTGGTAAGGACATTCAACTCTAATCATTTTATCAAGGTTGAGTATTCGCTCAGGCTTGCGCCCTGCGTCATCTACCTGTCAATACTAGATCTTTGTCTCCTGTGTTCTTTCTTGTGTAACTAAAGCAGGCATCCTCCCGAGCAAGGGATTTGTAGCATAGAACATATACTAACATGGATGGGCGGGAACGTTACTCCCCACCTACTGTATGGTACCTACTAGATGTGTTGATACGCCATACTCTATTTACCGTCTTTCGACGGCTTATTTAAGTATGTTCCTCATGCTCAATTCCTCATCGAGCAATAAGATAAGTTCCCAACACATCTAGTTATTATACCATTTTATTGGTATTCTAAGCTGGGGGGGTCCCAGTCATAGCCAACTCCAAAGTCTGAACTTCCTGCTGTTTCACTTCCTGTTTAGCCCTTTTCACATCTTCTTTGCTGAAGTTGAAAGTAGCGCAAAGGTTATGAAACAAGCGTTGCATAGCTATCTTATGAGCTGTCTTTTTCCGATAAGGGTCGGACACAGAGCAATTAGCAGCGCTAACAGTTGAATCCTGTACTCCAGGTATTTTTACTTCAACTATGAACCTACCTCCAGTAGCTGAGACATAGTTATCCTTCTGTTTAACACGAGCTTGCTCCACGTATAAATCATGTACTGCTCTCAATTCAAACATGGACTTCAAAAAACGGTTAGGTTCACGATGGCAGAGTTTTTTATTGGTTTTAGTATCTTCATACTTAAAACGATAATGAGTGGCTCTGACTTCACAACCGTGCTTACGAAGTGTGTCAATAGAAGGGTTATCTTGAAAGTCGCAAAGCAATTGCAACATGTTAGGATTATCAGTGTTATTCATGGTTATTAATAGTTTTTTTAGCTAAAGTTATTGCACCCTGGAGAGTAGAGGCTGCGGCTATAAATCTGTCTCTATGACAAAACAAAGCCGTTTGTACTCCACTAACTTTTTGCAATTCGCCCTCATTTAATCCTGCCCATGACTGAGGGAACATCATACGCAGGTTTCCTGAGTTACCAGGTCCTCCACCTTTCTTAGCTGCCTGAACCGTATAACTTTTACCGTTTACAGATGGGTAGACTATAAACTTAATATGGTCCCGTTTACTTACTGGACTATTCCAGTCACAATAAGTAGGCAGTACTAGTATATCTGTACCATCATCATACTTAGATATAAAAGATTCAGATAATACTCTTGAAGCTTTTCTATAGATATACCTTTTTAAGAATGTTTCGCAGAAAGATAAAGCTTCATGAAATTGCTTATTAATGGCACTTTCATCTCCATTTTCCAACAAAGGCACCAGATTAAAGCTACTTATGACTTGTTGAAAAGTTAAAGTTTCTACCAAGACAGATCTATCTTTTATAAATCTTGAAGCTGTTGTAAGTAAGGCCTGGTCATGAGCGTCTACACTACATACAAAAGGATTAAGATCTTCTAGTACTTCAGTTACTTCTTTGTCAGTAATTTGATGATCAGCTAATTTTTGCTTTAATAATTCTCTGACAGCAGTAGTACCTAAATGGTTCCATAGAAGTCCAAATGAAGAGAAAGGAATTCCATTTTCTCTAACTCCTGCACCTTGGGGCATATGATGATCAAACCATTTTACACCATCATTTTTACCTCCTACATCTATTACGTAGTCTGCCCTCTCCCAATCTTTAGGTTGGCGTGAACGAATGACTGCTACTTGACTAGGATGGGCAGCTATTTTTAACAAAGCGATTGAAAGGAGTTCGTCACTATGGAAAATACCGTCATGTGTTACTGCTATTATTACTTGGTTTTCAGTCATTAAAATTTGTAGGGTCTTGACGCACGCATAACCCAGGATTGTATTCGTTAATTTTCATTGCACAGCTTTTGCAATAAAACCTTTGAGTGCTGCTGTTATACCAGGAAGCTCCTAGTTGTTTACACACAGTGCGGTTACACTCGCCATATTGTTCACCCTTCTTGGGTATTTTACCCAAGGCTAGAATAGTGCGCCAACTAGGTAGTAGGAGGTCCATTTCAGATGCTCCAAACCCTCCTCGTTGACCTATACGCTCTAGAGACTGACCACTGAACTGAGATGAGTAGGCTTGGTAAACCAGTTCAGCTAATTCGTAAGGTATAGATGATGGGTCTTCTGGTTTATCACCAATTACTGGAAATGTCTTCATTCTTTTCCTGCTTGTATAATCATACCCAAAATCATTGGGTCTAGAGGCATAAGATTATTTTTGGCATATTGTTTAGCAACCTCAATATCCACCCAAGTAGGTACTTCTCCTGTTTCTACTTTAGTTTCAAGAGCTTTTATAGGTTCTATAAAAGCATTTGCCACCCCGTGCATTAATGCTCCTAAATTTCCTACTTTTGTAGACTTTTCCAAAGCAATAGCATTTGCTAAGTCAAACATATCAGACTGTAGTTCTTTTAGTTTAAGAAGCTTTTCCGCTAATGTTAATTCTTCGAATTTCATTATTTTATTCTCCTGTATTTACTTCTGAACTCTTCTTTGGTCATATAGATGACTTCATTATCATTTTCTGCTTTAACCCATCCAGCTTTTGTTTCTACTACATAATTAGTATGGTAATAATTTGGGTTTAAAAATGGATTTTCTCTAATAGGTACTTTGGTAACCCAATACTGTCCTTTATATACTGTAGTTTTCCAAATAGCCGAGCGTAAAGGAATTATTATGAATATAAATACACAAAGACATAATAAAATAGGTATCAATGCTTTATCTATAAACCAATGACCTATAACTGCTATTTGCTCTTTTGAGATCATTTATTATTTATTTGATAACTGGGAGACGTTAAGCCTCCCAGTTATTAATGTCAGTCCTCTTCTTCTAAGCTTGGTAGAGGCTTACCAATTTGAATTTGGTCGATAAAATCAACCATCTTAGTACGATCATTCTTCAAGTAATTCAAGAACTTAAAGATTTGTGCACTATAACCTGCTACAAGGATGATGCTGTCTTCACGGAACATCAAGCTACCATCTCCTCCTAAGTCAAAGCAGAAGATAGTAGGATCACACTTATAATTCTTCTTATAAGCTGCGTGTCCATCTACAGGAGCCCCACCTTTCATCCAACCTTCCTGGTCAGACAGGATCACGATTGAATCATACTTACGTTTTGCAACGTTGAAGATAGCTGGGAAGTTTGTGCTTCCAGACTTAAACTCCTTACGTATAGCAGCTCGAAGTTCCATCAAAGGTAACCTGCGATTAAAGGTTGTGTAACGAGCAGTTGTTGCGAAGAACATTACTTCAGCCTCAGGATTAGCTTTTAGACATACCGCAGCAAACAGCGAAGCAGTATCCCTTTCAAAAGCACCCATTGAGCCTGACTCATCGATTGCGATCAAAACCTCGTCACCAAGGCTAGGAACGTTGCCAATAGACAAATCTACAGCTTCATCAATAGCTGCTTTGATTTCATGAGGAATCTTAATACCTGGTGTGGTATCAATTATCTCATAAGCTGTGACAAACTGCATAGGTAAGATACCAGACTTTTTGATCTTTTCCTTGTCAACCAACTGCTCAAGTGCAATACGAATGGTCTTCTCATTACACTCAGTAGCGATGTTACGAAGGTTACGGAGTAGTCCTAACATACCCATCTTACCTTCTTTGATCATCTCTGACCAGACCTCTTCCTTGGTCTTTTCATCTTTTTTGGCAGAAGATAATCGTGCTTCCCAGGTATCCTCGTTTTTAAGTTTACCCCTCATCAATAGGTGTAAAGCCCTGGTATTCTTTTCAGTAGGCTTCGGATGGGTTAAATTAGCCAGGTCTACTAAAGTGACAGAACGCTGACCACCTGCGTATTTAGCTAACCTATAAGCATCCCATTTATCAAAGGCACGGGAAAAGCCTTTCTTCATTGCATTAGGTACAAACCCTTTTCGACCAGTCAATTGCCAGTAACAGGCTAGTATCTCCAAAGGATCGTCTGGGCGCACACAAACTTGCTGGAAGAATGTAGCTAACCATGGCTCACCACGACCTAAAATAGCTACTTTAGCCGCCAAAAAGTGGCTGACTGAGCGTAAACCATGTTGTATACGTAAAGTTAAAGCTAACTTAGCAGCGTATTCTGCTCCTGAAAGATTCATTAAATTACCCATTCGTATCATACGAGCTTCTTCAGTCTCGTACATACGCTGGTTATCTTTCTTACCTCTAATTAATGCACACAAGGCAGTAGTTGTTAGCTCTGTCTTATCTGACATCTTAAACGCCTTACCACCAGCACGGTTTGTGGTATTAGCTAGATTACTAGCTGGGCGAACTACAGGTACAACACTAGTAACTAACGAAGGTGTTACAATGTTCTTAACTTTACGAGGACGTCCGGGCCCACGACGCACTACAGGTGCTGGGGCAGGTTTCATAAACTTTGCGAATCTCGACATTTATTCCTTACTAATCAGCTAGGTTATTTCACTGCTAAATAGAGCTGATGTGACTATTTAGAGTAACTATCTAAAGAAAATAAAAAATCCCCCCAACTAGCACCAAAGCTAGTCAGGGGGATGTATAGGGAGAATCAGTATACGAGGTTGTTCACCAAAAGAAGTATCTCGTAATATCACTACCCTAAAAAGTGATTATTTAACGGGAATTACTGGATTCCCGGTAGCTGCATCAATCGCTTGTAAATAACTGTTAGCCAACACGTTTATCTTCAAATCTTGTGGATAAAATCCTTTGATATTTGAAAATGCAGTACCCATAGTCTTGGCAACCTCTACTTTTGCAAAAGAGCTAGCACCTGAAGCAGACCAGGCTTCCAACAATAAGCGTTGTGACTCTGCTACCGCCTTACCTTGGGCTAAAGTACCTTCAGCAATAGCTAACATAGCCACTTTCTTACCTTCAGCTTCAAGCACCTGAGTTTGCTTAGAAGCTTCAGCTTGAGCAATAGCTGCTTGTGCTGCACCTTCAGCTTCAAGAATTCGCTTCTGTTGTTCTGCTTTTGCAGCGATAATAGCTTGCTCGTTATCTGCTTGGGCTTTGGTAACCTGCACCAGCTTATCACGTTCAGCTTGTACTGTCTTGGTGTTATAATCAGCTTGAGCCACAGACTTTGCGACCAAGGCTGCACCTTCCGCTGCCTTTTGCTCTTCGATGTTCCGCAATTGCTTTTGGACAGCAATCTGCTTCTGTTTGATCTCAGTTTCGTACTCAGGATCGAGGTCTATATCTTCAAGCACGAAGTTTTCTACAATGATACCTTTTAGAGCAAGCTCACCATTAGGATCCAACAGCTTCTTTTCGATAGCTGCTTGTAGATCTACCAAACCTTGACCAGAGTATTGTTCCAAGGCTTTCTTTACAGTAGCCTCGTCTTTAACCACCCGCATCAATGTTGAGCGAATAATCTTTTCCTCTGGATTTTCACCTACTTCAGTGTGAAACGTTACAAGTTTAGTAGGATCTCGCCGCCAGCGCAGATTCATCTGGAAAGTCAGAGCTTGGCTATCTGAAGAAGCGATCCTGTAAGCATCCCGTGCTCTGCCTTCGGCAACTTCACCTGCTTTGCCTGATTTATTATTCATGGCAAAAGCATGCACAGTCATATCATATTTTGTGATATGAGTGAAGAAGGCCCACATAAAAAAGTGGGTGCCTGGTGGTAAGGTATCTTTCTTGATACCTGCACTATCCTGCACAACACCGCGTTCATTTCCGTTAATCGTCACTACCTTGAAGCTCAGAGCAGAGACAATCAACAGCACAAGTGACACAATAGTTATAGCTACTAATTTTATACTTCTCATGTTTTTAGTTTAGTTTTTTTAGTTTACGGACTTAATGTTTACTACCGAACAAAGACTGCAATGCAAAGACTCCACCACATATCACTAAAATAACACCTAGCACTGGTAAAACAGCTGCTAAAAACTTTATTTTAGTGGTTACTACTACCACAAACACTACAAGAAACAAAGCCAACAATGTAAGCAAGAAAGCCATTTGTGGGTCTTTTTGTGGTGTTGGTGTTGTTGGCTCAGCTGGTAACATTCCTCTTTCAGCCATATAAGATTGAGGAATATGCCGTTTTTGTGTTCGCCTACGTTGGGGTTGTGTTTGATTTTCCATATTAAAATAGGTAGAAGAGAAAAGCGAAATAGCAGTTTTTTAATGCTACCATTACACCACAGCCCCATTTAGTGGAGCCGTTTGGATTCGAACCAAAACCTTTTACTTAATAGGTAAAGAAGAACGCCATTTCATCACTACTTCTACCAAAGCTTGCCTGCCTACAGGCTTAACGGTTTTGTGGTAGCCTACTACCATAACGGTTTTAACGTAACAGAGAAAAGGTGATCAACATTTTAACGCTCTACCGCTGAGCTACCTGCCCATAAGTGGGCAGGGATGGATTCGAACCACCGACCGTTTCTTTATCAAAGAAGGATGTCGATCGATCACTACTGTTACTAAATTATGAGTTAATGGCTTGATTTATTTCCTTGGCTCTAGGTATAACTAAAAAGCTGATTATCACCCAAGTAATAAACAGACCTCCAGCTATAAATTTCCAGATAAAAGGTAAAAAGATACAAGCTAATATGACACCAGCAAACTCAAATATAAATCGCTGTGTCATCAAATACCAATATAGAACTTTAAAAAGTGTTTTCTTAGTTTTTGGATTCATTTTATTTCACAGGCCACCATTCAGGCTGCTTAAATCTATCAGAATATGACAAGTCTACACCTGTTTGCATTCTATCTATTTCTTCAGCTTCAGGCCAGTATTTCCTTATTTCTTCATCAGTTGTATTAGCAGGAAAGTAAGCTACTACAATGGAAAAGTTGTCACCATATCCACTACACCAGTAAGGTCCTAGTGGTGGCCAGATAACACAACGAAAATCGTCTAAATTTGCTTTAAATCTAATTCTATCCCATTTCATAAATTTGGAGCTCAGTGTTGGATTCGAACCAACGGCTTTAGAGTTTTGCAGACTCTTCCTTTGGACCACTCAGGCAACTGAGCATATAACACTCTGTACTTAGAATAAGGCTTCTCTGCGCTCAGAAGATCCTTTAATTTCTAATTACATTTCGCCTAGTAGAGATAGCGCATATCCCTAAAAGAGCTGAATCATCCATTGGAGATTCTCATCACTTTCTGCGTGTGTTATCTGTACAGAACTAATGGTGGAAGAAATCGTCGCTACAGGTTTTTCTCATGAAAGGAGTATCTGTAACTATCGCTATCCACCTAAATTGATTTGGAGAGAAAGGTTATTAGAGCTAGTTTACCTCGGAATTGAACCGACCTTCCCACTTTCGGCGGGCGTGCTACCACTACACCAGACTTTCAATAATGGCGAAAGATGTAACTCTAACTATCACTACTCCAAAGAGGTAGAGACGCATTCCTTTAAAATGCAGTTACTTACACTACCAAACTTATGTTACTAGTATTATAAGTTAATTCATATAAGTCTCTCAGGGCTTGTACCTGACGTCTCCGAAACTTGGCAGCCTTATTGGGACTTGAACCCAAATTCACACCTTGAGAGGGTGTTGTCCTAGCCAGTTAGACTATAAGGCCTCCTAGCTAAAAATTGAGGTTAATAAAAAAAGGATAGTGGGAGGATAGCCCCTCCCACTACTCGACCTAAAGAGGTACGACACGCACGTCCGGCTACTAGAGCATGGGACATATTGGTTAATTCCAATTTTAAAACCCCTCGCTACAAGAGCACTCAGGGTCTGCGCAAGTTATTCTAACATATTTATTTCATTATATATATTATTACACATATATTTGTGTAATAATCTACCTTAGGTGGGAGGTTTCCCTCCCACCTAAACGCACTAGGCTTAAAGTCTGTTTAATGTGGCCTAGTCCACTACCGATCAGTCTTCGTCCTGGAGGAGCAATTCCTCATTACCCAAACCCATCTTGATGGCGAAGTCCTTGAGGTAATACGGGTCACACTGCTTCAGGTTGTAGTGCGACTTGACGAACTCGCGAAGAAGGGTATAAACTTCCTCTTGGGTTTTGCAGCCGGTGACAAACTTCTCCAGCAGCGCCGTGCGGGTCGACAACCGTTCCAAGGCAGCAGCGCGTTGCTTCTCCAACGCGCGATACTGTTCCAGCGCATGGGCCTTGGATTCAGTCATGAATCGCAAGATCGTCGAGCAGACTTCGACGGAACGCTCGGCGGCGCGTTTGTTCTCGATCTCGATCGCAGCCCGAATGCCCGGCATAGAAACACTGGAGAGGTTAGCGATCTGTTGTTGAATTTCCTTTTCAGTAAGGATGGTGCGTTTGGATTTTGAGCTCATGTTTTTTAGTTTTGTTTGAGGTTTTGCTAGCATTCCCACAACGTTGTGGAAAATTAAAAGTGTCTATAAACCTAACGACCAGACGGACTTTAAGAGACTCACATCGTGTTAGGTAGGAAGACACAAAAAATCGTTCGCGCTGTGAGTTTCCTCACAAGTAAGTATAAGACATGTAAGAAATTACATGTATTACTAGTGCTATATGTTCATCACATTTATACTGCGCAAAAGTGGTGGGCCCGGTAGGATTTGAA
>JACCDP010386315.1_pt1 | contig 219925 bp, 166 predicted proteins | sample 7445841 | NCBI WGS metagenome assembly JACCDP01 (sample SAMN15323441, study PRJNA562643) | freshwater metagenome | isolation source: river surface water | place: USA:Blue River Watershed | collected 2017-08-17
ATGAAACTCCTCACCGTCCTCCTCCTCTCCCTCGGCCTCGCCGGCGCGGCGTCCGCCAAGTCCTCCAAGGTTCCGGACATATCCCATGCCGACCTCCAGAAAGCCGTGGCCGCCAAGGCCGTGACCCTCCTCGACGCCAACGGCACCGAGTCCTTCAAGGAAGGCCGGATCCCCGGCGCGATCGATTACGCCTCCGCCAAGGCGAAGCTCGCCGCGATGCTCCCCAAGGATAAAGGCGCCCTGATCGTCGCCTACTGCGGCAACGAGTACTGCAGCGCCTACCTCTCGGCCGCCACCGCCGCGATGGACCTGGGCTACACCAACGTGAAGCACTTCTCCCGCGGGATCGACGGTTGGAAGAAGGCCGGCGGCAAGCTCGACAAGAGCTGACGTCCTCCTCCGGTCCGCAAAAAGGCCCCGCTCGCAACCGCGCGCGGGGCCTTTGTTTTTTGATCCGGGGCGCGCCGCCAGCGGGGCGGCGCGCGGAGCCCGGTCAGAACTTGGTGCTTAGCGAGAGAACGATGTTCCTCGGATCGCCGAAGGCGGCGAAGCCGCTCTCCCGATACTCGCGGTCGGCGAGGTTCTTGACGTTGAGCTGCACCCGCGAGTCCTTGCCGGCGAGCTTGAAGCGGTACTGCAGCAGCAGGTCGACGGTCGTGTAGGCCGGCATCGTGGCGGTGACGTTCTGGTCCGCGGCGAAGCGCGCCGAGGAGCTGTCGCGCAGGCCACCGCCGACGGACCAGCCCGCGAGCGGACCCGCGCGGAAGTCATACTTGGTCCACAGCTGCAGCACGTCCTTCGGCACCGCGGCGAGCGGCAGGCCGAGGCGGGCAGGTACCGTCGAGGCCACCGTCTCCGCCTTGGTCATGTGGGAGTAGCTGACGAGGATCTGCCAGTTGGCGCGCGGGTTGTAGGACATGTCGACCTCGACGCCCTGCGACTCCTCGGCGTCGCCGTAGATGAACCACGGCTGGCGGGCGCTGGCGACCTCGCGGGCGCTGTCCCGCGAGGCGATGTTCTCGCGCTTCACCCCGTAGAATGAGACTGAACCGGCCAGGCGACCCTCGAGCAGCGCGCTCTTCAGGCCGATGTCGTAACCCTGACCGGAGACCGGCGAGAGGCCGCGGCCGTCGGCGTCGGCGCCGAGCTGGGGCTCGAGGGACTCGGAGAACATGGCGAACGCGGAGAGCTGCGGCGTGAGTTTGACCAGCGCGCCGTAGAGCGGCGTGGTCTTGCTCGTGGTCGGGGTGGCGATCTCGGGATTGGTCACCGTCCGCTCATAGAAGCTCACGCGCGAGTACTCGCTGCGGCGGGCGCCGACGATCGTGCGCACGCGGCCGTCGAGGAACTCCGATTGGAGTCCGAGGTAGTAACCGAGCTGCTTCTCGGCGCGACGGCGGGTGATATTCCAGGTCTCGGCGCTGGCGGCGCGCTCGGACGGGGCGCTGCGCAGGGCTTGCGTGCGCGGATTCCAGACGGCGAACGCGCCGTAGCGGCCGTCCTGGAAGCGGCTGGCGGAGTCGAACCAGCCCGGGGTGTCCTGGTTGACCCGCTGGGATTCCTGCCCGAGCGAGAGCGTGTGCTGGGAGGCGCCCACCGTGAAGCGGTAGGTCAGCTTGTTGTCGAAATTGTACGAGTCGCGGTAGTTCGCGAAATTGCCGAAGCGGAAGCGCACGGTGCCGTCGGCGAACGGCTCCTGGTCGCCGCCGATCGAGCGCAGGATCTCGAAGTCATCGATCGCGTAGTTCCACTGCAGCTGGTAGACCAGGTTCGAGCCGATCTTCTGGGTGTAATCGAGGTCGACGGTGTACGACTGGTAGAAGGAATAGGTCTCCTTGCCCATGGTGACCTTGCGGCCGTACGGGTCGCCGGCCGGGAAGACCGGCGCGAAAATGTCGAACGTCGGCGCGCTCGCGAGGCCGTTGGCGTTGAGCCACGCGCGGGGCGCGAGGCCGCTGGTGACCGCGGCGGGATTGCCGAGGTAGCGGGAGTTGCTGCGCAGCACCGCCGCCGACTCGCGGTCCTGGTTCACGCGGCGCACGGTCTCGAGGTCCAGCGTGACGATGCCGTCCTTGAAGACCTTCCACGCGGCGGTGCCGCCGAGGTAGTGCTCCTTCTTGAAGTCGTCGTTGCGCCAGCCTCCGGCGTCGATCCCGCCGGCGCCGAAGCGCGCCGCAAAGTTCTCCCCGCCGAGATTGTAGCCGACCTCGGCCTTTTTGAATTCCCAGCTGCCGAAGCTCACGCTCGCGTCACCGCCGGTTTTTTTGAACTCGGGCTTGCGCGTGATGTAGTTCACCACGCCGCCGGGGCGTACGAGCCCGAAGAAAATCGAGGAGGATCCCTTGATCACCTCGATGCGGTCCATGCCCCAGGTCGAGTAAAGCTGCCGGCGGTACTGGCCGTTGCGGTAGGCCTGGAGGCCGTTGAACCCGCGTATGATCATCTGCGACTCGTAGTTCGGGCTGGTGATCACGCCCGGCACCAGCCGGAGCACCTCGCTCTGCAGGTTCGCCCCGTAGTCGGAGACGAACTCGCTCGTGAGCACGTTGATCGAGACCGGTACGTCGAGGATGTTGGCCCCGAAGCCGGTCGCCGTGATGGCGCTCTGGGCGCGGTAACCGGAGGCGCGCTCGGCCGAGACATTGAACTCGGACAACTGGATCGCGTCTCCGGCGGATTTGGCGCCGGCCTGGGCGAGGCCCGGAACGGCGGATGCGGTCAAAAGGGTCAGCAGCAAGCTGACCCGGTGGGATGCTTTGTTGGGCATGGGGGGTTTGTGGTTAGGACTTCGCGGCGCCGTGGGCCGGCACCCGAAACCTGCAAAAATTCCTACGGCGCGCCGGGATTCGCGCGACAAAAAAGGCGGCAACGGCCGGCGAGGCGCGCGGGCCTGCGGCCTATTTTTCCTCGGTGTTGATGGTGGTCGGAGCCGCGGCCGGACCGGAACCTCCGACCGGCATCGAGGCGCCGCCTGCGGACGAGGACGCCGACGAGAAAGCTCCACCTGCGTCAGGTGCCGAGTAGGTCGGAGCCGAGTACGAGGCGGAGGACGTGGAGGATGACGCGTGGGGGTTGGAGTTCTGCTGGGAGGTCAGGGACGAAGCGTGCGCGGACCGATCTCTGTGCCCATCGTCACTCCGGTGGCGGCCGTAGTCCTCCCGGGTACGTCCCTCGCGGGAGGGGCCGTTTTCGGCTCGCGCGTAACCGCGGTCCGGATCGCCCCGGGTGCGGGGATGCCCGCTGTTCATGGCGGACGAGTCCCCGGCGCCGACGGCGCGATCGCCCGGATATCGGCGGTTCTCCGGGTCGCCCGAAGCGGACCAACCGGCCTGCCGGTTAAAGGCCAGGCGGCGCACATCGTCCGCAAAGACGAGTTCGCGCGGGTCGGATGACGGGTACGCCCGGGGCGCAGCGGCCGCCTGCGCCGGCTCCGCGGCCGCGAGGAGCGGCGGCCTCGGGTCCTCCGCGGGAGGCACCGTGCCGCGACGCGGTGACGGACCCTCGGGTGGGCGGGGGTGACGAGGATGATGCGCCAGGTCCGGCGGGCAGAAGCCTGGCGCAGGCTTCGGGCGGCGCGGGTTCAGCGTCGGGGTGGCGTAGGTGTAGCCGTCGAAGTAGGCGTTGCCGTACCCGTAGAAAGGATCCCAGCCGAAACCGGGGTAGAGGCCACCCCAGGCGTATCCGTTCCAGCCGAACGAGGAGGGGAAAGGGTAGGCGCCCGTGACGAGCGGTGAAGGGGCCAAGGTGATTTCGCGCAGCTCATTGGCGCGCACGCCCACCATGATCGCCTGCCCCCGGTTTTCCGGATCCTTCGGATCAGGAATGAAGTCAACCCGTAGGATCCGGTCCGCCAACCCCACGTCGGTGACCAGGACCAGCCCGTTCGCGGCGAAGGCTCGCGCGAAGGCGGCTTGGATCAAGGCCCACTGGGAGGGGGACGGATGCAGGCCTCCCCGCACCGTCACCGCGAGGGCGTAGGCGGTCGGGCGGCTTCGCGCCGGCGCCGAGGCGCGCGGCGTGTGCTGGCAACCGGCGGCAAGCAGGAGGCAGCACGCTAGGACCGGACCGGCGAAATTGAGGCGCATGGTGAGACCGAGACGGAGCCGACCTTCAGGCCGGCGGGGCAAGACGGTTCGCCGGGAGTGACGTTGCGTTCCGGCGCCATTTTCCGCCGCTTCGCCCCGGTCGGAGCGCCACACTGGGCGGGAACGGGCGCTTTCGGACGTCCCGTGCAGTCTGTCCCCGGTGGTTCAGCGGCCGCCCTCCACCCACGCGAGGTCGAAGCGGGCCAGGCGGATATCGTTACCGGCCTCGTAAAGGCAGAGCACCCGGCCATCGGGCAGTACCGCGAGGTCAGAGTAGGCCGATGGACCGGCGTCGAGGGTGCGATTCAAGGTCCAAGTCTTGCCGTCGTCGCGGCTGAGCTTGATCGAGAGATTCTCGCGCTTGCCCCGGCCGGCGGGGATCTCGCGGCCGGCCGCGTCGCGCGCGAGCGTGTGGGGCGCGGAGTAGAGCTGGATCCCCGGGTTCGAGGGATGCGCGACGATGCTCGCCATGCAGACCGGCTCCCAGAGCTGCTCGTGGAAGCGCGGCGTGCTCCAGCCGGTGGCGCCGTCGCCACTGACGCTCACGAGCTTGCGATTCGCCTTGGAGACGTTGCGGGCGACGAGCAGCACGCGGCCGTCGGCCGTCGTGGTGATCATGGTCTCGTTGGGATCACCGAAATCGCCCGCGTTCGGGAAGGCGATTTCGCCGGCGCGCCAGGTCCGGCCGTGATCGTCGCTGTAGATCGTCGCCGAGGCGGAGGGCTTGTGGTCGCCGACTGCGCCGTAGGCCAGCCAGATGGGCACCACGAGTCGGCCGTTCTTCAGCTGGAGGCCGTGTCCCGGGCCGGTCGCGATGACCTTCCAGTCGTAATGCCGGCGGAACGCCTCGAAGCTGGCGGTGATGTCCACGGGATCGGTCCAGGTCGCGCCGTCGTCGGTGCTGCGCATCGCGAAGGCGCGGGCGTAGTTCACGCAGTAGACGAACTCGATCGCGCCGGTGACGCGGTCGACGATGGCGACGGGGTTGTTGACGGTCTGCTCGCGCTCGCCGCCGGATTTCTTGCGTGGGTTGCCCTCGAGGCGGGCGCCGCGGTGGGCGATCCGGCGGGGCGCGTCCCACGTCTTGCCGCCATCGGTGGAGCGGCGGAGGTGCACCTCGATCTCGCCCCAGTCGGAGCTGTTGTTGACCCGCGCCTCGCAGTAGGCGAGCACGGTGCCCTTGGTTGTAATGACCATGCCCGGGATACGATGGCGGGTTACGCCATTCGATTTGGCCGGGAAGACGTCGAAGAACTCGGGGGCCGGTGCGGCTCGGAGCGCGACGGCCGACGAGGCGGCGAGGATCGCGGTGAGGAGAGCGAGGAGTCGGTTCATGGGGTAAGGGAGATTTCTAAACGAGATCGGAGTCGGGGCAGAGTCCGGTGTCACCGGCGGAGCGCGCTTCCGTGATTAATTCGTCGACGCCCTCCGATGGGTATCGGGCGCAAACGGCAAGCACTTCCGCCAGATCGACCGCGGGGTTCCGGCTGAGGAGCCCATCCCGTGGCGGGCGGGACTTTCGGCGGGAATCTTGGCGGCGATGTCCATTCGTCGGCTCGAGGGAATGTTCCGTTCCGCCGATGCTCCGCTCAAGGAGATTCCCGGCGGCGCCGCGGGATTTCCCGGACGGAATACGGGCCGGCTCCGCCGCATCAGGGCTTGGGGAGGCGGGCCTCCCCGGACTCCGTGAGCCACTCGAGGTTGAAGCGCGCGAGCGTCAGTCGCGCGTAGGGCCAGTCGGTGCGTTTCGAGCCGGGGCGGGTGGCACCGGGGCGACCGCTCTCGTAGAGGCACAGAATCGTGCCGTCGGGCAACACCGCGAGGTCGCTGTAGGCGCTGGGGCCCGGTTCCAGCGCGCGGGTGGCGATCCACGAGCGGCCGTCGTCGAGGCTGAGCTTCACTGAAAGATTCCGCCGGTCGCGGCGGCCGCCGGGCGCGGCCTTGCCGTCGGCGCGCTCCAGCGAATCCGGGCCGGAAAATAACAGCCGGGTTTTCCCCGGGGTGGCGGGATCGTCGGGCCCGAGCAGGCTGGCTTGGCAAACCGGTTCGACGAGGGCGTCCGCGAATTGGAACGGGGTCCAGCCGGTCGCGCCGTCGGGACTGTAGGTGACGATCTTGCGGTGCGGGGCGGCGCGGTTGCGGGCGATGAGCATGACGCGACCGTCGCCCAGCTGGGCCGTCATCGGCTCGGTGGTGCCCGGGGTGTCTTTCGTTTTCCGGGGCACCGCGATCTCGCCGCGCCGCCAGGTCGCGCCTTGGTCGTCGCTGAAGAGGGTGGCCACGACCGAGTTGCCGTGCGCGCCGTCGTCGGCCTTCGCGAGCCAGACCGGCACGATCAGACGGCCGCCGCGCAGCTGCAGGCCGTGGCCCGGCCCCGTGGCGATCACCCGCCAATTCCATTCCGGCCGGAACCGTTCCGCCGCGGTGGTGATCTCCACCGGCCGGCTCCAGGTTTGTCCGTCATCGGTGCTGCGCACGTGGAAAACCCGCATGTATTCGACGCAGTAGATCAGGTGCACGGTGCCGTCGCGGGCGGCGATGGGGACCGGGTTGTTCACCGTCTGCTGGCCGGGTTCGCCGATCACCTTGCCGGGCGGCTGCGCGGCGTTGGCGGGGTTGCGCGGCAGGCGCAGGCCGAGATGGGCCACCTGGCGGACCGGCGCGAAGGTGCGACCTCCGTCGGTGCTCCGGCGCTGGTGGATCTCGATCTCGCCCCAGTCCAGACCCGAGAACTTCCGCGCCTCGCAGAACGTCAGCACGGTGCCCCGGGCCGTCACCACGAGGCCCGGGATACGGTAGGAAACAAAGCCGCCGGTTTGCTCCTCGTGCACGTCGATCCTTTCGAGGAAAGGCACGGCGGCGAGGAGCCCCGGCCCGGCCGCCGGAGCGAGCGCGGCCGCGGCGAGGAGGATGGGGAAGAGGTGCATCCGATAACGTTCAGAACGACCCGCGCACACCGACATTGGTGTAGAAGCCGAGTTCCTGCCAGCGGATGGGCCGCGCGTACTCCGGGGTGTCCGGCGCATAGCGCTGCTGGTTCTGCACAAAGCCTCCGAGATCGACCACGGAGGCGTAGAGCGAATAGCGGCGGGACAGGCTGAAGGTGGCGTTGGCGCCGATGCGCGTGCGCTTCTTCTGGTAGTTGAAGGTGTTCGCGGGAGTGGTGGCGTTGACCGCGACGGCGCCGGTGCGGGTGTCCCCGAGGTGGCTGATGGTGGTCTTCAATGCGAAGCGGCCGCGGACGAAATTGATCCCGCCGGCGACGGACTCGGGGTTGTAACCCGAGAAGTCGGCGGTGCGCGATCCGCTCAGGTTCAACTTGGTGAAGTTGACGAACACCTGCAGGCCGCGGGCCCAGGCGGGAAGAAAGGTGAGCGACTGGCGGTAGCTGAACTCGAAGCCCTGGATTTTCGCGTCGCCGCCGTTGGCCAGCGTCCGAACCTGATAGCCGAGCAGCGAGGGATCGCCCTCGAGCCCGTACTGCTCGAGGAGCTCGGGCGTGGCGGCGGTCGTCACGGAGGTGAAGAAGTCGGCGATGCTCTTCTGGAAGACCCCGATGGAGCCGAAGCCGTCCTTGATCTGGTAGCTCTCGAGCGACAGGTCGTAACTCTTTGCGCTCCAGGGATTGAGGCCGGCATTGTTGACGGTGATGAGCGGCGTCGCGACATCGGGCTCCGAGATGTTGGTGCTCGGGATGATGTTGTTGATGTTGGGCCGGCCGAGGGTGTGCGCGTACGCCGCGCGGAGGATGAGATTCTCGGTGAGGTTGAAGGAAGCGTTCAGGCTCGGGTAGAGGCCGTCGTAGGAGCGGTCGGCGGCGGCGGCGCGCTCGACGTAGCGGAGGCGCCGGAGGACGAGCGGATCCGCCGAGAGCGGCACGCGCTGGATCCCGGCCAGCGCGGGATTGCCGTCGACGAGCGATCCGTTCGGGTTCCGTTGGAACTGCGCGTTGATGTCGTTCCGGGGCCCGTTGCCGCGGTCGGCGGTGCGCTCGTAGCGTGCCCCCGCCACGATCCAGAGGCGGTTGCGCAGCAGGCGGGCATCGGCGCGGACGTAGCCGGCGGTGATCGTTTCCCGGAGTTGGCGGGAGTTGTTGACGAAGTCCTGGTGCACCTGCGCGTCGTCGAGCACGAACCACGACGGGTTGGCGCGATAGAGGTCGAACAGCTTCTGGCCGCTGATCCAGCGGACCTTTTGTCCGAAGAGGGTCGGCGCCTCCGGGAGGAAAGCAGCGTCGAACACGTCGAAGCGGCCTGCGAGGCGGTCCGCGGCGTTGGAGGAGCCGTTGGGACGGAAGTTCCAGGTTTTCCCGTAGCGACGCTGGTCGCTGAGGTAGGTATCGAGCGCGCCGCCGACCTTGAGCGTGAACGGGAAACCGGCCGCGAACTCCCGCGCGAGGTCGAGGCGGAGGTTCGATTTGCGGGTGTTCCAGTCGGGCTGGTTGGTGGTCGGGTTGCCGAGCGTGTAGTTGCCGCCGTCATAGACATCGACGGGGACGCCGGCGCGCGTGGCGCTGTAGCGGGTCGGGATCGTGCCGCCCGAGAAGGGAATGCCGTCGCCGCGGAGGACGAGGCCCGTGAGGGTGGCGGGCGCCAGGTTGAAGAAGCCGGCGTCGACGTCGAGGCGGTCGGTGGCCGAGGTGGAGAATGCGCCGTGGGCGTCCCAGCGCCAGACGTCGCCGCGGTGGCGGTAGCGCAGGGTGTAGTGCTTGGTCGTGGTGGTGATGTCGACGTTCTCGCCGCTGCCGTTCATCGTCACGACGCCGACCCCGGCGGGCGCGCCCTGCGTGAACGTGGCGCCGCCGGTCGCGCCGGCGCCGTAGTTGAAGCCGAGGACGCTGCGCGTGATGTAGAGCGCGTAGTCGCGGAAGTTCACCGAGGCGGAGATCGAGTCCGTCGGGCTCAGGCGCCAGTCGAAGCCGAGCGAGCCCTGGAGCGTCTGGAAGGTCTGCGCGAGGGAGTTCCACTGGCTCGACGTCTGCACGAGGCGGACAAGATCCCAGGTGGGCGACTCGTCCGTCTCCTTGTCGCCGGTCTCCATCGGCTTGAAGCGCCACGTGCGCGAGCCGCCGACGGTGAGGGCGAAGTCGCGGTTGACCGGGTGCTGGTAGGAGAAGTCGAACGACGGCTGGATGAAGCGGGGCGAGTTGTCGGCGTTGTGGTTGCGCGGGCCGCCGTCGAACGTGAAGCCGCCGCGGTGGTGGAACATCGTGTAGGCGTTGAAGGAGAGCCGGCGCTGCCGGGACTCGAAGCCGCTCCGCGAGATGAGGTTGATCGATCCGCCGAGGCCGGCCGCGGGCATGTCGGGCGTGGGCACCTTGGTCACCTCGACGCGGGAGACGTTGTTCATCGGCATCTCGCGCAGGTCGAGCGACCGGCTGTTGCCGTTGAAGGACGTCGCCATCTCGCCGCCGTCCAGCGTCAGCCCCGTGTTGTTGCCGGGAAATCCGCGCAGGGAGACGGTCGTCGGCTCGGAGCCGGAGGTCGTGATCGAGACGCCTGGGAGGAAGAGCAGGAACTCGCCGATGTTCTCCGCGCCGCGGTCCCCGAACTCGTCGATCGCGACCACGTTCTTGATGTTGGGGGCGTTGCGCTGCTCGTTCATCGAGATGGCTTGCGCGCTCATCTCCCGCGCCTCCACGACGTTGAAGGCGTCGAGTTTCACCGTCTGGCCGGCGGCGACCGCGCCGCCCGCGCGCACCAGCTGCAGTTCGAAGTCGCGGCGGGCCGTGGCGTCGGCGGCGACCGTGACCTCCGCGCGTTGCGGGACCATCCCCAGGTAGGTGACGCTGATGCCCGCCGCCCCGGCGGGCACACCGATCAGACGAAACTCGCCCGCGTCGTCCGTGAACACCTCGCGCGCCAGGCCGTCGAGCGTGACGCGCGCGTTCGCGAGGGTCGAGCCGGTGGCGGCGTTGAACACGCGGCCCTCGATCACGCCGACCGCGTTTCCGGAGGAGCGGGCCGGGGCCGGTTGGGCGGGTAGCGGCTCCGGTGCGACGACCGGGAGCAACAAGGCAAGCACGGCGGACAGGCGAATCGCTCTCATGAAGGGCAGGTAGGGGGTTGAAGCGCCGCGCGACCGGACATGATACCGACGGCGGGGAGAAGACTGACGAGCAGGAGAAGAGGTGGGATCGCCGGCCACGACAAGCCGGCGGTGTGGTTCCCTCGGGGAACCGCAGTCAGACCCTGGCGGCGACCACGCCGTCTCCGGCGTCGAACTCCGCCAGCAAACGCGCATGGCGTCGCGCGGGAGCGCCGTACGCGAGGACCTGGCCGATCGAGGTTCCCATCGCGCGGGCGAACGCGGCGGGATCAAAGCGGTAGCGTGGCGGCCGGGGCTTGAGGAAGCGCAGGAAGGGATCGTCGTCCCGCGAGAGCAGGGCGACGCCCGCGCCGCGGTCCGATTGCGCGGCCAGCCAGCCCGCGATGGCGAGCAGCCGGTAGGGGTTCGCGACGAGCAGGCCGGTGGGGCCGCCGCGGTTCCGCAGGCTGGCGAGCGGCTTGATGGCCTCCTCCCGGCTTTCGCCGGTGTGGATGACCACGGCCTCGGCTGGGCGCGAGGCGGAGCGGGCGGCCGCGAGGAAGCCCTCGGCGGTGCGGAGATCGCCCGCGGAGTTCACGGCCTTCAGCAGCAGCGCGATCCGGTGGTGGCCTCGCGCGATGAGCACCCCGGCGGCGTGGCGCGCGGTGGCGGCGTGGTCTAGGTCGACGGAGGGAAGGTCGATGCCGGGGAAATTGGATCCGGCGACGACGCAGGGTCGCGACTGCGTGGCGAACCACTCCTGCATCGGCTCGGTCGAGAGTACCGGAACCCAGCACTCCGCGGGTTGGCGGTCGCAGATCCGGGCCAGCGCCGCGGCGGGTCTCTTTCCGTAACACGCGGGGGCGGCGTGCACCTGCAGGCGGGTGCCCTGATCCGCCAGTTTTTCCCGGAGGCGGTCGATCCACTCGATCGTGGTGGGTCGCAACTGGCCGAACGCGTGCGGGATCAGCATCCCCACGGTCGCCGCCGTGGCACCGCGTGGCCGGCGCGGTCTTCCCGTCAAGCGGTGGCCGCGCCCCGGCTCCGGTCGCAGCAGGTTCGCGCCCTCGAGGGCGGCGAGGGCCCGGCGCAGGGTGTTGCGCCCGACGGAAAGCTCTCGGGCCAGCGCCCGCTCCGCCGGCAGCCAGTCGCGCCAGCGGCCCGCGGCGATGCCGGCGCGCAAACAGGCGGCGGTCTGGGCCACGAGGGATTGACGCTGGGGCAGGAGGTTCAAGGCGACGCCAGTTCACCTTCTCGCGGGGTCGGTTCAACCGGTTTCGCGGCGCGGCCGGAAGCGGTGATCAGCGCCCGGGCCCGTGCCGGAGGAATCGGCATTGCCAGGCGGTCGCCGGGAAGGGCACGGTCTTCCCACCCCGACCCCATGAAACCACCCGAGCACGACCCGGCGGGTTTTCGGCGCGTGCTGTACTCCAGCATGCTCGGCACCGCCATCGAATGGTATGATTTCTTCCTGTACGGCACGGCGGCGGCGCTGGTTTTCAACCGGCTCTTCTTCCCTCAGCTGGACCCGCTGACCGGCACCCTTGCGTCGTTCGCCAGCTACGCGGTGGGGTTTTTCGCCCGACCGTTCGGCGGCATAATCTTCGGCCATTTCGGGGATCGCCTCGGGCGCAAGTCGACGCTGGTCGCCACGCTCGTGATGATGGGCGCCGCCACGTGCCTCGTCGGCGTGTTGCCGACCTACGAGCAGATCGGATTGTGGGCCCCGGCGCTGCTGGTGCTGCTCCGCGTGGTGCAAGGCATCGCGGTCGGCGGCGAGTGGGGCGGGGCGGTGCTGCTGGTGGCGGAGCACGCCGAGCCCGGGCGCCGCGGCTTTCATGTGAGCCTCGTGCAGGCGGGCGTCGGGGTGGGACTGCTGCTCGCCAACGGCGTCTTCATGCTGTGCAGCAAACTCGACGAGGCCGCGTTCCTGTCGTGGGGCTGGCGGGTGCCGTTCCTCCTCGGGTCGCTACTCACGCTTCTCGGCCTCTTCATCCGCCTGCGCGTGTTGGAAAGCCCGTTGTTCGCCGCGGTGAAGGACGAGCGCAAGGTCCCGCGTGTGCCCTTGTTCGAGGTCTGGCGCACGCAGCGCCGCGAGGTGCTCCTCGCCATGGGAGCGCGTCTGGCCGAGAATGGATTCTTCTACATCCTCACCGTCTGGGTCCTGAGCTACGCGACGACCAAGCTCGGCGTCGCGCGGGGCACCATGCTCAACGCGGTGTTGCTCGGCTCCGCGCTCCAGTTGCTGATCGTGCCATGGTTCGGCGCGTTGTCGGACCGCGTGGGCCGGCGTCCGGTCTACCTCGGCGGCACGGTCTTCCTGCTCATCTTCGCGTTTGCGCTCTTCCCGCTGCTGGGTACGCGGGATCCGCTCTGGATCTCGGTGGCGATCATCGCGGGGCTGCTCGGCCACGCCGCGCTCTACGGCCCCCAGGCCGCCTTGTTCGCCGAGCTTTTCGGCACCCGCACCCGCTACACCGGCGCCTCCCTCGGCTACCAGCTCGCCGCCCCGTTGGCGGGCGGCCTCGCGCCGCTGGTCGCCTCCTCGCTTCTGAGCTGGTCGGGTGGAGCGCCGTGGCCGGTCGCCATCTACCTCGCTGTCCTCGCCGTGCTCACCATCGTCTCCATTTTGTTGATCCCGGAAACCAGCCGCAGCGATCTCGCCCGGGCCGGCGGGGCGGACTCGGGGGAAAAGGACGCTTGAGCCGGCGCCGGCTGGCGTTTCGGTGAGGCCCCTTCCCCCGCCCTCCCCATGAGCATCGCCATCGACCTCGCCGGTAAAGTCGCCCTCGTCACGGGCGCGTCGCAGGGCATTGGCGCCGCCGTCGCCCGCCTGTTCCACTGCGCCGGGGCCTCCGTCGTCCTGAACCATCCCGGTGCCGAGGCGACCGCGCGCGATGCCGAAGCCCTCGCCGGCGAGCTGGAGCGGGAGCGCGCGGGCGGCACGCTGGTCGTCGCCGCCGACGTGGCCGACGACGCGGCGGTCGCCGCGATGATGGATGCCGCGCGGAACCGTTTCGGCGGACTCGACTTCCTCGTGAACAACGCCGCCATCATCCGCGATCGCACCCTGGCGAAGATGTCGCCCGCGGAGTGGGACGAGGTGATCGCGGTGAATCTGACCGGTGTCTTCCATTGCTGTCAGCGGGGGATGGCGGTCATGCGCGACGGCGGCGCGATCGTGAGCCTGGGCAGCATCGCCGCGCTGCAGGGATTCCACGGACAGGCCAACTACGCCGCGGCGAAGGCCGGCGTGCAGGCCATGATGCGCGTCCTCAGCCGGGAGGGCGCGCGGCGGGGGATCCGCGCCAACGCGATCGCGCCGGGGGTGATCGACACCGCCATGGCGGCGACCATTCCCGAGGACGTGCGCGCCGGGATGCTGCGCAACGTGCCGCTCGGGCGCTTCGGTCGGACCGACGAGGTCGCCGCGGTCGCGCTGTTTCTCTGCTCGCCGCTGGCCTCGTACCTCACGGGGCAGACGATCGAGGTGAACGGGGGCTGGCGCGGATGAGGGGAGTGGCGCGGGTTGTCGGGGCGGACGAGGCGGTCGCGGCCATCCCGGCGGGCGCGACCCTGGCGGTGGGCGGCTTCGTGGGCGCGGGGCATCCCGAGGCGCTGACGACCGCGTTGGAGCGGCGTTTCCTCGCGACCGGCACGCCGCGGGATCTAACCCTGGTGTACGCGGCCGGCCAGGGCGACCGCGCGTCCCGGGGCCTCAATCATCTCGCGCATCCGGGCTTGGTGCGCCGTGTGATCGGCGGCCATTGGAACCTGGCTCCGCGGCTCGGACGGCTCGCTCTGGCGGGTGAAATCGAGGCATACAACCTGCCGCAGGGCGTGATCAGCGTGCTGCTGCGCGAGATCGCGGCGGGCCGCCCCGGGGTATTCACGCGCGTCGGTCTCGAGACGTTCGTCGATCCGCGCCACGGCGGTGGCCGGCTCAACGCCCGCACCACCGAGCCGCTGGTGGAACGGGTGGAAATCGACGGCGAGGTGATGCTGCGCTACCGGAGCTTTCCGATCGACGTGGCGCTGATCCGCGCGACCGCGGCGGATCGGCGGGGCAACCTCTCCTTCGAGCGGGAGGGGCTGATCGGCGAAGTGCTGCCCATGGCGCAGGCCGCGCACAACCGGGGTGGAATCGTCATCGCCCAGGTCGAGCGTCTCGTCGAGTGCGCCGCCGATCCCAAGGCCGTGCGGGTTCCGGGCGTGCTGGTCGACCGGGTGGTGGTCGCGGATCCCGGCGAGCATCCGCAAACCTTCGGTACTTCCTTCGACGCGGACTTCGTCTCCGCGGGCGGTCCGTTGCCCGCGCCCGAGCCGGTGCGTGCCCCGGAGCGCCGGGTGATCGGCGCACGGGCGCTGCGCGAGATCCGCGCGGGCGATGTCGTGAATCTCGGCATCGGCCTGCCCGAGGCGGTGGCCGCGCTGGCCGCCGAGCGTGGTCGCCTGGGTGAGTTCACCCTGACCGTCGAGAGCGGGCCGACCGGCGGCCTGCCGGCGGGCGGCTTGAGCTTCGGATGCAGCCGCCGGCCGGAGGCGATCATCGACCAACCGGCGCAATTCGACTTCTACGATGGTGGAGGTCTCGACCTCGCGGTGCTGGGCGCCGCGGAAGTGGGCGAGGACGGCAGCGTCAACGTGAGCCTGCTGGGCGACCGTTTCGCGGGGGCCGGAGGCTTCATCAACATCGCGCACAGCGCGCGGCGGCTGGTGTTCTGCTGCCCGTTCCGGGCGGAAGGCCTCGCGGTCGAGATCGGTGGTGGCCGGCTGCGCATCGCCCGCGAGGGTTCGATCGCGAAATTCGTGCGGCGGGTGAAACAGGTGTGTTTCCACGGTCCGTCCGCGGTGGCGCGGGGACAGCAGGTGCTGTACGTGACGGAACGCGCGGTGTTCGCGCTGGGCCCGGACGGGCTGCGTCTGGCCGAGGTCGCGCCGGGCGTCGAACCGGACCGCGATCTCTGGCCCGGGATGGAGTTCGGCCCGTTGCGCGGGCAACCCGTGGTGATGCCCGCCGACTGTTTCGCGGACCCCGCGAAATGAACCCGTTCCACCGCGGCCCGGCATTCCAACCTGACCTCCTTCCATGATCTACCCCCAGCCGGTCTTCATCGTTGGTGCGCGCCGCACGGCCATCGGCCGCTTCGGCGGCGCGCTGCGCGCGCATTCTCCCGTCGAGCTGGCGCTGCCGGTGGCGAGATCGCTGGTCCCGGAAGGGCTGCGGCCGGCGGTCGGGCAGGTCGTGCTCGGCCAGATGCTTCCGGCGGGTGGGGGCATGAACGTGGCGCGTCAGCTCGGACTGCGCCTCGGGCTGCGTGAGGAAATGACCGGCTTCACGGTAAACATGGCCTGCGCTTCCGGGCTCAAGGCGGTGCTGCTGGCGGCAGACCGCCTCGCTTCCGGCGCCGGTGACCTCGCCTTGGCGGGAGGTGTCGAGTCGATGAGTCGTGCGCCGCACTACGCGCCGGATGTCCGCTGGGGAAAGAAGCTGGGTGACAGCGTCCTGGTCGACGCGCTGGCCGCCGACGGACTCTCCGACCCGGTGCTGGGCCTCGCGATGGGCGAGACGGCGGAGCGGGTGGCCGCCCACTTGGGCATTTCCCGCGAGGAACAGGACCGCCATGCGCTCGCGAGTCACCGCCGGGCGGTGGCCGCACGGGCGGAAATGGCCCGGGAGATCGTATCCGTCCCGGGAGCGGAGGGAGAATTGGCGGCCGACGAGGCGCCGCGCGCGGACACTTCGGTGGAGAAGCTGGCGCGGTTGCAGCCGGTCTTTCGCCCTGACGGAACGGTGACCGCCGGCAACGCGTCCACACTCGCCGACGGCGCCGCCCTCGTGCTCTTGGCGAGCGAGGAGAGCCTCGCGCGTCACGGCCTCAAGCCGCGCGCGCGGATCGTTGGTGCGGCGGAGGTGGGCTGCGATCCGGCGACGATGGGGTTGGGGCCGGTCCCGGCGGTTCGCCGGCTGCTCGCCGAGACCGGATGGCCCTTGGAAACGGTCGATCACATCGAGATCAACGAGGCCTTTTCCGCGCAGGTGGTCGGCTGCGCCCGAGAGCTCGCGTTGGACCCCGCGCGGCTGAATGCGCGCGGTGGTGCGGTCGCGCTGGGCCACCCGCTCGGCGCGAGCGGCGCGCGCGTGCTGGTGACTTTGCTGCATACCCTGGAGGATCGTGGCGCGCGCCGCGGGATCGCCGCGCTGTGCGTCGGCGGCGGCATGGGCGTGGCGATTGCGGTCGAGCGGGTTTAGCGGCGCGAACCTGGTGCCTTGCTGAGGTGCGGCGTTGGGGTGCGTGCTTCGCACTTCCCCCGTCGGGCTTGGCCTTCCTCGGCCGGCCGGCCGATGGGTTTGGCCGCTGCCCTTTGGTATTCTCACCGCATGTCCAATATTCATTCCTCCTCTCCGGTGTCCGCGAAGCCGTCGCCCAAACGCAAGCGGGTCGGCGCCGCGCTGGTGTCTCCTTTCCGCCAGCTCAGTTCCCCTCTGCGCCCGGTAAGACGCTCGGCGACGACCGCGACGCCCTTCGCGCCGCTGGAAAAACCGGTCGATCCGCCCGCGGCCTGAGGCGGCCGGCGGGAAAAGCCGTTGTGTCGGCGCGCACCGGGGCCGAGCCTCGCGCGCTTGGATCATCGTCGCATCAATCGGATTTCCGTGGCGCTCGTCGCTCTCGGAGGGGGCGCGGCGCTCTGGCTTTGGCTGCGGTCCGGGGCGGAGCCGGTCGACCCGCTCGGCAACCTCCTCCTGCAAAAAAAGCACATGCACGAGCTGCGCGTGATGGGCGGCTCGGCGAATGTGACCATGGCGGAGTTCCAGGCGTGGTTCGCGGGTCTCTGGCGGGGGCGCACCCTTGCGGGCACGGTGGCGGTGCTCACGGTGCTCGGCACGCTGTCGTTCCGCTTTGTCGCGCGAAACGCCTACCTCTTCCGGCCAGACGGGCCGCTGGATCCGCCGGGTAGTTCGCGCTGAATCGCCGCGCGCGGTCCTCGTGGGAAAATTTCGCGGATGCCGGGAAACGCGTTGCGATCCGCGACCGGAGCTTCTCCCTAGGCCGATGCTTTCGGCAGGACGGACGCAAATCATGGTCGTGGAGGACAACCCCGGTCTGCGGCAATTGATGGTGGATATCCTTTCGTCGAGCGGTTTCGCGGTGGCGGCGTTCGAGGAGCCGCAGTCCGCGCTCGCCGCGGCGCGGCGCAAGGAGCCGCAGCTGATCATTTCCGATATCGAGATGCCGGGACAGTCGGGGTTGGACCTGCTGCGGGAGCTGCGCGCGGATCGCTCGCTGCGGAGGGTGCCCGTCATTGTGGTGTCCGGCTTCGGTTCCCGCGCCCACGTGCGGACCGGCATGGGCCTGGGAGCCGACGACTACATTCCGAAGCCCTTCACGCGGGAGGAACTGGTGCATTCGGTGCAGGCTCGGCTCGAGCGTCGCGAGCTGATCGATGAGCTCGACTCATTCTCCCATACGGTGGCGCATGATCTGCGCGGCCCGTTGGCCGTGCTCAAGGGCAGGCTCGAACTGGCCACTTCCCTCGCCAAGCAGGGTGACCACGCGCGCGTGGCTGCAAACGTCGAGTCGGCCGCGAAAAGCGCCGAGCGGTTGGCCACCATCATCGACGAACTCCTCCTTTTGGCCGGGGTGCGGAAGGCGTCCGTGGCGATGGTCCCCGTCGACATGAACGCCCCGCTGCGGGACGCGCTCGAGAATTGCGAGGGTGTGTTCCGCGATCGAGAGGCGGTGGTCGCACCTCCGCCGTCCCTGCCCCCGGCGTTCGGGCATGCGCCGTGGATCAGCCACCTGTGGTCCAATTTCCTGAGTAACGCCGCCAAGTACGGCGGGCCCGCGGCGCGAATCTCGGTTGGTTTCCTCCCGCGGCCTGAAAACAGATGCGTCCGCTACTGGGTTCAGGACGCCGGCGACGGCATTTCCCCGGAGCTGCAGGCATCTCTGTTCGTGCCATTCTCGCGGATCGGCAGCCAGCGGGCCGACGGGCATGGTCTCGGGCTTTCCATCGTGCAGCGCATCGTCTCCCGTCTGGGGGGCAACGTCGGGGTGGAGAGTGCGCCGGGGCAGGGCGCGTGTTTCTGGTTCGAACTGCCCGCCGCGGAGGCGAAGGCCGCCGGATAGCTGACCGCCGCCTCAATTCGGGCTTCATCCGCCCGCCAGGTGCTGTTTGCCTGAGCGCATGTCGAACCCCGCTTCCCCCGGCCCCGTTCCCGCCGCGACTCGTCGTGCTTTCCTGGGCCGCGCCATGGCGGCCGGTCTGGGTGCGGCGGGGATCGCCGCCGCCGCGGATGCCGCGGCGCCCGCGGGCCGGGCGGTGCGGCACGGCCGCATCAACCAGTCGGTCGTGCCATGGTGCTTCCGGCCGATGAGCCTCGAGGAGCTCTGCGATCACTCGGTGGCGCTCGGGCTGCGTTCGGTCGAACTCGTCACGCCCGATAAATTCCCCGTGCTGCGCCAGCGCGGGCTCGTTTGCGCGCTCACCAGCAGCCATGGTTTCGCGCGGGGTTTCGCGCACACCGAGGAGCATGCCGAGTGCCTGCGCATCCTCCGCGAGCGGATCGACGCCACGGCCGCCGCGGGATTTCCCGCCGTGATCACGTTCTCCGGATTCCGGAAGGGCATCTCCGACGAGGCCGGGATGCGCAACATGGTCGACGGTCTGAAGAAGATCGCCGGTCACGCCGAGCAGAAGGGCGTCACGCTCTGCCTCGAGATGCTCAACTCGCGCGTCGCGGAGGAGATGAAGGGCCACCCCGATTATTTCTGCGACGACATCGACCGCTCGGTGGAGATCTGCCGCCGCGTCGGTTCCGAGCGCGTGAAGGTCCTCTTCGACATCTATCACGTGCAGATCATGCACGGCGACGTCATCACCCGCCTCCGCCGGCACAAGGACTGGATCGGCCACTACCACACCGCCGGCGTGCCCGGCCGGAACGAGATCGATGACACGCAGGAGATAAACTACCCGCCCATCATGCGTGCGATCGCGGAGACCGGCTACAAAGGGTTCGTCGGGCAGGAGTTCATCCCGCGCCGGGACAAGGTCGCCTCGCTCGCCGAATCGATCCGGATCTGCGACGTCTGATCGCGATCGGAGGCCCGGTCACTTCCAGACCGGAACGACATCCTCCTTGCGCACCCAGCCGGTCTGGCCGCCCTCGAAGGCGAGGCGGTGCCAGCCGAGGAACGATCGTTCGATGAGCGCGAGGCCGCCGGCCGCCAGCGGAGTGGTCTTCTGCGCGGTGTCAGCCTCGGTCGGAATGGATCGCAGCGTGGTGGCGCGGGCGACGATCGCGGCCTCGGGACGCCCGGCGGCGCCAAACGCGAAAATGCCGTTCATCGACACGGTGGCGAGGGCCAGGGCGGCGGCGCCGATCGCCGCAGCGATCCACTTGAACGGCGCGGCTCCGTGGCCGTAGGCGCGGAGCAAAAGGAGCACCAGGGCCGCCGCGAGCAACCAAGCCGAACCGACGAGGCGGAACTCCCATGCGGCCGGCGAGGCCTCGCGCGCCAGGGTCCGCAGGATGCCCGGCGAAACGAAACCGGCCAGGGGTGAAGCGGCGGCGCCGAGTTTTTCCGCCGTCCGCGTGAAGTGCCAGCGCACGGCCGGTTCCGCGGGATTCTGGACGAACGCGACCGCCGCGTGTGCCGCCGCCTCCGCGGCGCGGTCCTGTTGCTCAAGGGCGAGGGACAGGTTGTGGCGGGTGTTCGGATCAAGCGGGGACCGGCGGATCGACTCCCGCCAGGTGCTCTCCGCCGCGGCGAAGTCTGCCTTCCGGTAGGCGACGGTCCCGTCGGCCGAGGCCGCGCGGAGCGTGAGCGTGGCGCCGAGCATGACGGTCAGCACGGCCGCGAACGGCATGAGGTTGCGCGGGAGGAAAAGCCGGTGGAACCGGAAAGGCGCCGGCTTCCGGCGAGCGAGGGCGTCCCGCGCGCGCGCCACCCAATCGGGCGGCAGACTTTCCTCCGCCCCGTAGATCGCGCGGTCGGCCTCGCGCCACAACAGGGTCCACTCGGTGGAGTCGAGTGCTTCGGCCGAGGGTGCGGCGTGCCGCACGCCCAGGAGCACCGCGGCGTCCCGCTGCCAGGCGACGAGCAGGCGCGCCCGGTGGTCCGCGGACGCGAGATCGAACTCGCGCAGCATGGCGGCCAGGCGGGTGCGCGCCTCGCGTTGCGGCCGGGCCGGATCGGTTTCCCGAGCGCGCCGCAGCGCGAGCCACAACCAAACCAGGAGGGTGAGCGCGAACGGTGCGAGCAGGGCGAAAATCCGGCCGCGGCCGGAGAACGGGACACGGACGGGTGGGGCGGCCGGCAGCGGATCGCGCGGGATCCCGTCCGGAGCGGCGGCCGCGGCGACGGGCTTGGCCGGTCCGCTTTCGTCGGGCTTTGTCGGGCTGGTTTCGCCGGCTCCGCCCTGGGCGGCCGGCATGACGTTGAACTGCGGCGCGGCGGCGGGGGCGATGACGAGGGCGGTCTTTGGCGTGGTCACCGTGCGGTAAGTGCCACTCTGCGGGTCGAAGTAAGTGAGCGTGACCGGCCCGAGGGTGTAGGTTCCAGGCTTCGACGGCACGAGGACGACGTCTTCCGTCAACGTGGCGTCGAAAAGCTTCCCCTCCGCGGGTGTCCGGCGGGCCTTCGGTTGCACGACCTTGAAATCGTTGGAGACGCCGCGGGCGGGCAGGCCGACGATGTCGGGCCAGTTGCCGGTGCCGTTGAGTTCCAGCGTCCAGGTCACGGGCTCGCCGACGGCGGCCTTCTCGGGAACGACCTTGGAGGTGAAGCGGAACTGTCCCACGGCACCACCGAAGCCCGCGGGCGCTCCGGCGGGCAGGGGCTTAACCTCGACGGCCGGCTGGTCCGAGGTGACGGAGACCTGCTCCATGCGGGGCTGGGAGATGATGCCGAAACCGATGGTGCCGGTCTGAACGCTGATCAGATGGGTGGCGGCCTCGAGCTTGAGGGTTTTCGGCAGGCGGGCGACGGCCCGGCTGCGGAACACCACGTTCACCCGGCGTTCGCCGCCGTTGTTGCGCTCGGTGACCTCGGGTTTCGACCAGTCCTCGGCCACGAGTGGCGCGGGGTTCCAGTCGAAAGTCGGGCTGATCTGGGGGTTGGTACGCCGCGCCGCGGACAATTCATACGTGAGCCCGAAAACTTCCCCCGCCCACACGCTCCGGCGCTCGGGCGCCAGCCGGGAGTTTGCCAGGGTATCGATCGCCACCGCCGGTCGGGCGGCGTCGAAGGCCTCCACGCGCACGTCGCCCTTGTTGGTGCGCACGTTGAACGCGGGGATGCGCAGCGGCTGGTTGCCCTGCGAGCGGACCGCGTAGCCGAGCGTCACGCTGCGCGTCATCTGGAAGTTGACGATGTTGACGCTCTCCGAGCGGCCGGTGAACGAGAAGGCCAATCCGGGGATCGACGGCAGCGCGGGTTGACCGTCGGGCTCGCAGTTCTCGAAGACGAGCGCGAGGTTGGTGCCGAGGCCGCTTTCGGCCTGCTCCCAGCGTGCGGTTTGCGCCGAGACGGCTACGGACAGCGTGAGAGCGGTCAGGAGAAGGCGAAAAAAGCGCATGATTTTCACCAGGTCTTGCCCGTTTTGGGCGCGGTCTTCCGTTCCCCCTTCCGGTCGCCCTCCATCATCTGGAAGAGTTGGGCGGGGGAGTCCTGGTTGCGGAGTTGGTCAAGTTTCTGGAGCGGCAGCGCCAGAGCGGGATCAGCCTTCTCCTGCTGGTCCTCCGGCTTGCGCTCCGGGGCGCCTCCCACCTGCTGCATGTTCTCCGGCGGCGGGGGCGGGGGCTGGTCCTTCTTGGACATGTCGCCGAGGGCCTGCTCGTCGTCGGGTTTTCCTTGCGCCTCTTCCTGCTGCGGTTGCGAGGAATCCTTCTGCTCCGACGATTTCCGCTGCTGGTTTTGCTGCTGCTGTTGTTGCTGATCGTTCTTCGGCTGCTCGCTTTGCTGGTCCTTCGGCTGGTCCTGCTGCTGCTGTTGCTCGTCGGACTTCTTCTGATCCTCTTTCCGGTCCTGCTTCTGGTCGTCCTTCTTGTCCTCGCGTTCCTGCTCATCGAGCAGGGCCTCGAGGTCGCCGCGGAGTTTGCCCCAGTCCGCCGCCTTGGCGTCCAGCTTCTCGCCCAGTTTTACCCCGGCGAGCGCGTCATGGACCGGGCCGGGCAGCACGGGTTGGCCCTGCGACTGCAGGCGCGAGCCCCAGGTGAGTGTCTCGCCGGCGAGCTCGGACCAGTCGCGCGCGCCCGGACGGTCCGCGGCCGCGAGACGCCCCACGATCCGGCCGAGGGCGGCGGGATCCCCGGGAGGAGCCTCCGCGGAGATTTTCGGCGACGGATTCGGGGCCGGGTTTGCGTTTGGCGCCAGCTTCGCGGCGGCCTGCGCCTCGTCCGGTGCAAGCGCGGACCACGCCAAGACGAGGAGCGCCGCGGCGACCGGAGGGGAGGATTTGGACGGACGAAGGGCGATGGCGCGGGATTTCGGACGCACGGGAAACTCGTGATAGAGGCTGACGAGCAGGCACCAAAACGCCAGCGCGAGCGGCCATTGGAAACGCTCGACCTGGCGGACCGTGCTGGTCTCGACGAACTCGCCGCGGCGGCCGCGTTCGACCGTCTCGACGACGAGACCGGCGACGTCGATCCATGCGCTCGCGTCGCGGTACACGCCGTCGGTCGCGCGCGCCAGTTCCTGGAGGGTGGCCGGTTCCAGGCGCGAGAGTACGACGGCGCCGCGCTCATCCTTGAGGAAACTGCCGTCGCTCTCGGGGATCATGCCGCCGCCGGCGGTGCCCACGCCGAGCCCGAGCACGCGGATGCCGCGTTTCTTGAGCGGCTCGATGCGTTCCTTCCAGGAAGGGTCCGTCGCCTCGCCGTCGCTGAGCACGATCAGGAAGCGGTCGGCGGCGCCCGTGGTGCCGAAGGCCTGCGCGGCGGTGTCGAGCATGGCGCCGTAGTTCGTGCCGGCCTCCGGTAGAAACCCGGGGTTCAACCCCGGGAGGAATTCGCGGAGGATCTCGTAGTCGGCGCTGAGCGGCGCCTGCAGGAAGGAGGTGCCGGCGAATACGACCAGACCCACGCGTTCACCCGCGAGCTTCTCGAGCAGCGACTGGATGAGCAGCTTGGCGCGGTCGAGGCGCGAGGGACTCACGTCCGGGGCGAGCATCGAACGCGACAGGTCGACGGCCAGCAGGATCTCCCGCGACTGGTCGAACACGGGTTCCTCGATGCGTCCCCACTGGGGACGCGCGATCGCCACGATGGCGAACGCGAGGCCGAACCAGAGCCACGGGCGCAGGCGCGGGGCGCCGTCGACGGGGCGCTTGGTTTTTTCGGAGGCCAGGGTCACGGAGGTCGGTCCCGCCTCGGCGCGCAGGATGTTGGGATGGTTCGTTTCACCCCGGCGGCGTCGTCGCGCGAGGTCCCAGACCGCGACCGTGGCGGGCACGAGCAGAAGCCACAGCAGCTTGGGTGCGGCGAAGATCATGCGGTACCCTCCCGAAGGCGGAGCGGGCGGGCGAAGGCGGCCCCGGCAAGCAGGGCAGCGAGCCCCGGGGCGGCCGCCCACCAGAAAAGTTCGGTCGTCACCAGGTGGCTCTTGGCCTGGAACTCGATCTTCTGCGCCCGGTCGATGGCGCGGAACGCGCCCTCGATTGTGCCGGTGTCAGCCACGCGGAAAAACTTCCCGCCGGTTTGTTCCGCGATCTCGCGGAGGGTGCCCTCGTCGAGGTCCGAGAGCATCCGCTGGTAGCCGCGCTTTCGGCCCTCGTCGTCGTAGACCGGCACCGGCACGATGCCCTCCTTGCCGGAACCGATGGTGTAAACCGGGATGCCGCGGGACTTCGCGATCCCCGCCGCATCCAGCGGGGGCAGGGCTCCCCGGTTGTTGGCGCCGTCGGTCATGAGCACGACGAAGGCCCCGATGCGACGGCCCGCGCGGTCGCGCTTGGCCTGCTCGAGCCGGGTGAGGGCGACGCCCAGGCCGTCGCCGATCGCGGTACCGTCCTCAATCATGCCAATCCTCACGCGCGAGAGCTGCCGGGCCAGCCACCCGTGGTCGAACGTGAGCGGCGCCATGGTGTACGCGCGACCGGCGAAAAGCACGATGCCGATACGGTCGGTGGGCCGGCGCTCGATGAAGGCCTGGATGACCGGCTTGATCGCCTGGAGGCGGTTGATGCGCTCCCCGTCCTTTTCGAAGTCCTCGGCGCGCATCGAGGTCGACAGGTCGATCGCGAGGACAATGTCGTAACCCTCGGAGCGCACCTCGCGCTTGTCCTCGACGCGCTGCGGGCGGGCGAGGGCGACCACCAACAGCGCGAGGCCGGCGAACGCCAGCACCGCCGGCCAGCGGGCGGGCGAGGCCAGGGACGGGCGGTGCCAGGCGGCCGCGAACGGAATCACCAGCACCGGCGTGCTCCGGCGTCCGCGCAGCCAGGCGAGCAGGGGGAGGGCGGCGAGCGCCAGCAGCCAGAGCGGGTCGTGGAGAATGATGCGCTCCATGGCCTGGATCAGCCGCGGCCCGCGCGCATGCGGGCATGGAAAAAGCGCACCAGCGCGTCGAGGCGGTTCTCCCCGGTGGTGAACGCCAGGCGCGAGAGCTGGTCGGGAAAAAGATCCAGCCATGCGGCCTCGCGCTCGCGGACCCACGCCGCGTGCGCGGCGCGCTCCGCGGAACCGCCGTCGAGCGTCACAAGGCGGCCCGCCGCGGGATCGTAGGCGGCCATCCGCGCCGCGGGAAACTCGCGCTCCCACGGGTCATCCACCCGGAAGCCCATGGTCTGGTAGCGGCGGCGCAGCACCGCCCATCCCTCGGGCTGGGTCGCGCCACTCGGTCCGCGGGCCGCGGGGGGAAAGTCGCCGAGCCAGATCAGGATGCTGTGCTTCGGGGCGGCGCGCGCGAGGAAGCTCCAAGGTGGCACCGGTGCCGCCGCGGTGGGTTCGGGCGCGGGCCGCGAGAGCAGGCTCGCGGCGAGGTGCATGATCCGGCCCCGGCCACGCACCGGCTCCCGGACCAGCGTGCCCCCGGGGGCGGCATGGACGAATCCGACGCGGTCGCGGTTCACCGCGCCCAGCAGCATGACGAGTCCCGCGATCTCGAGGAGCGCCTCGCGCTTCGATTGCGCTCCGGAGCCGAACAGCAGCGAGGGCGAATCCTCGAAGACGAGCAGCAGCGTGACCTCGCGTTCCTCGACGAACTTCTTGCGGTACGGCTCGCCGAGGCGCGCGGTGACGTTCCAGTCGATGTCGCGCACGTCGTCGCCGAATTCGTATTTCACCACCTGGTCGAACTCCATCCCGCGGCCGCGGAACGCCGAGCGGTACTCGCCGCTGAGGACATTCTCCACGGCGTGGCGCACCCGCCACTCGAGCCGCCGGAGCAGCGCGAGCGGGTTCCCGAGGCCGGGTGACGGGCTGGTGGTCGCCATCGTGCGCGTGCGGCGGGCGCCGCGCTCAGGCTGCACCGGTGGGTACGGGCGTGCGCTCAAGTACCTGGGCGATGACGCGATCGGCGGTGATCTCCTCGGCCTCGGCCTCGTAGGTGAGGCCCACGCGGTGGCGCAGAATGTCGGGCGCCAGATCCTGGATCAGGGCGGGCGAAACGAAGTCCTGCCCCCGGAGCCAGGCGAGCGCCCGGCCCGCCTGGTAAAGGGCAAGCGAGGCGCGGGGTGAGGCGCCGAACGTCAGGTGGCGCTTCGCGTCGCCGGACTTGCCGGCCAGCGCGCGCGTGCCGCGCACGACGGCGAGGATGTAACCCTGGACGGCCGGTGAGACGTGGACCTGGTCGACCGCCGTGCGGAGGGACAGGAGTTCCTCGCCGTTCGAAACGGGCGCGAGCGCCGGTTGCCGGGTGACCTGGCCCCAGCGTTCCATCATCGCTGATTCCTCGGTCTGCGAGGGGTAGTCGACGAGCAGCTTGAACAGGAAACGGTCCGTCTGCGCCTCGGGCAGCGGGTAGGTACCCTCCTGCTCCACCGGATTCTGCGTCGCCATCACGAAGAACGGCTTCGGCAGGGGATGCGTCCGGCCGCCGATGGTGACCTGACGCTCCTGCATGCCCTCAAGCAGCGCGCTCTGCACCTTGGCAGGGGCGCGGTTGATCTCGTCGGCCAGCACGAGGTTGGCAAAAATGGGCCCGCGGTGCGCGGAGAACTCGCCCGTCTTCGGCTGGAAGATCATTGTGCCGACGACGTCACTCGGCAGCAGGTCGGGCGTGAACTGGATGCGTTCGAACTGCACGCCCAGGGCCGTGCCGAGGGAGCGGATCAGCAGCGTTTTCGCGAGGCCGGGCATGCCCTCCAGCAGGACGTGGCCGTTGGCGAGCAGCGCCACGAGGAGGCGCTCGACGACGGCATCCTGGCCGATGACGGCCTTGCCGATCTCATCACGGAGCTTGCGGGACCAGGCGGGACCGGCGGACGGGGAGGCGGGCGTTTGTGACATGCGGAGAGAGGCGCGATTTGACCCCGGCGGGGCCGATAAGTTTCAATCGAGGTAAAGGAGCGGCGCTTGGCTTTACCAATCCAAATCGAGGAACGGTTCTCGGCCCTCGGCTGGAACATCGCCGAGGTGGAGGAGGCGTTCGTGCGCGGCGCCGGTCCGGGCGGGCAGAAGATCAACAAGACCAGCTCGACCGTCTGGCTCCGCCACCGGCCCACCGGCGTCGAGGTGCGCTGCCAGCGTGAACGGTCGCAGGCCGCGAATCGGGAGCTCGCGTGGCGGACGCTGTGCGACCGCCTTGAGGAACGCGCCCGCGGCGCCGTGCGGGCCGCGGTGGACGCCGCCGAGGCGGAGCGCCGCCGCACGCGGCAGAAATCGCGCGGACAGAAACGGCGGATGGTCGAGGGCAAACGGCGCGAGGCGCGGCGCAAGTCCGGCCGGGGCCGGGTCGGCGAGTGGTAGGAGGCGCAGTCAGGCCGCGGTCGAGACCGGATCCCCGACCCGGACGATCCCGGTGACGCCTTCCGGGATGACGTTTTGGCCGAAGTTCACGTCTCCGGGCTGGCGCGCGTCGCGCCGGTAGCTGGACAGCGTCCGCAACGGCTCGACCCCGCGTTCACCCGTCTGCTGATCGATCGTTGTCATCACGCAGCGCGCGCAGGGGCCGGCGCAGCGGAGCACCGCCCGGCCGATCCGCACCCGCGTCCAGCCGTCCTCCGCGTGGGGCGTGGCGCCGGCGACCACGAGGTTGGGCCGGAAGCGATCCATCGGCACCATCTCCTCGCCGCGGGCGATCAGGCGGTCGTTCAACGCGCGGAGCGAGGCCTCGGTGAGCAACAGGCCCGGAAAGGCGTCGGCGAAGGCCACCTCGCTGGCCTCCAGCCCCGCGGGGACCTTGCGTACCGGCCGCCGGAACGCGGCGCCGGCCCGCACCAGCCGGCAGGACGTTGAGAGGAAATCCGATAACCAGCCGGCCACGGCATCGCCACAGTCCTCTGCGGTGAGATCGCCGCTGCTCCAGACTGAAACCTGCCGCTGGTCGGCGTCGGGTTGGCCGTCGCGCGGGATTTCGATGACGCCGTGCCGCGGCGCCTCGAGGCTGAGGGTGGCGGCGTCGAGCCTCGTGCCGATCAACGCGAGGCGGGGCAGGGTGCGTTGGGAAAGGAATTTCCCGTCGGCGTCCACGACCATGAACCGCCGGTCGCCCGCGAGTCCCCGGGGGTCGACGGTTGCCTCGTCCACGGCGCAGCCGCGGAGCGATTTGACGGGGTAAATGAAAAGCGCGGAAAGGTGCACGGCGCGGGACAGCAGTGCCACGCGCGGCCGGTCGCGCCGAGCCGAAACGGGATCAGGCCGTGGCGGGCACCGCCTCCTCGCGCGGCATCCGCGGGCGATGGCGCGGCTGGTAGGCGGCGGCTAGCAGGCCGTAGCCGGGGCGCTCCACTCCAGCCGGGGTGAATCGCACGTAGCCCTTCTGGGCGGCCATCCGCACGAGTTCCCCGCGGTGCTGGACCCCCAGCTTCCGGTGGAGCGCCCGCCGCACGGTCGAGATCGTGGCGGGGCTCAGGCCGAGCTGCGCCGCGGCCGCGAGATCGTCGCAGCCGTCGCCGATGACGCTGAGCACGACCTGCTCGAAGTCCGTCAGGATGCGGAAGAGCGCGCCGGGCGCCGCGGCGAGCTGGCGCAGGCGGGCCGCGGCGCCGGGACTGTGGTAGCGCAAGCCGCGGACCACCGCCGGGAGCGCCGCGGCCAAGGTCGCGGGGCAGTCCTCCGCGGGGTCGAAGATGCCGTCGACCGGCAGGGCCCGCAGCGCCGCGAGCACCCGGTACTCGTGGCGATCGAGCAGCACGACGACCCGGCGCGCCCGCAGCGGCGCGCGCTTGCACTGCGCGACCAGCTCGAGCGCGTCCCCGCCGGTGTGTTCGCCCAAGCCGGTGAGCAAGAGGTCGAAGGCGACCCGGCCGAGCAACTCGCGGGCCTCGGCGACGGAACTGGCGACCGTGGTTCGCACGCGCGGGAACGCGTGCCCGACATGCTGGCGCAGGAATTCGGCGTAGAGCCGGTCCGCCTTCAGGATCAGGATTTGCAGCGGTTGGTTGTTCACGCCGCCAGTCGGTCGTAAGCCCGCGCGCGGGCCCACTGCGGCGCCGTAATTTTTCCGTAAGCGCTCCGGCGATCCGGCGGCCGTCAGGCCGGGGGGCGCGGGCGCCGCCGCGGGTGCAGGCGGTAGCCCGCCTTCGGGATGACCTCCACCCACGCCCGCAATTCGCCGCCGAGTTCGCCGCAGCTTGCGGCGAGTTTGCCCAGCAGGACCCGCAGGTTGCTCGTGTCCCCGCGATAGCGCCGGCCGAGCACCTCCCCGTAAAGTGTTTCGTACGTCACCACCTCACCGGGGCGGGCGGCGAGGACTTCGGCCAGCGCCGCCTCGCGCGGCGTCAGCGTGCGCGTCGCGCGGCGCAGTCGCAGGGTGCGGTCCTCCGGCCGCAGCTCGCCCCCCGCGAAAGCCAGCACGCTGGGGGCGCGGGCGGAAGCGGAGCGGTCCTGCTCCTTCCGGCGCAGGTACCGCGCGAGGTACGCCAGCAGCACCTCGGAACGCACGGGATCGCGCAGGACGCAGTCCGCCCCGAGGGAGATCTGGCGCGCCTCCTCGGCGGCCGCCAGCCCCGGCGACGCGAGAATGATCAGCCGCGGCCGACCGGGAGTTTCGGGCCCGATCTCGCGCAGCAGATGGTCCGCGAAGCCGTCCGACAGCTGGTGCCGGGCCAGGATCACGCGGGGACTTTGTCTCGCCAGCAGCCGTCGCGCCTCGCGCAGGCCTCCCGCTTCCGTCGCCACCCAGCCGGCGCTTTCCGAGAGCGTGACGAGGGCGGAGCGTTCCCGCCCGGCGCTGGAAAGCACGAGGATCAAGGGAGCGCGGTCAGACCGGCAGCACGAGCAGGAGTTGGAACTTCGTCGCGTCCGGCGCCACCGCCGCACCGAGCGCGCCGCGGCATTTCGCGATGCCGCTGAGAAGGCCACGCGGGGTGATCGCGGTGAGCGCCGCGTGTTCGCCCTTCAGCCAGTCCTCCACTTCCGTCGGGGTGAGTGAGGGTCCGTCGGCCGAGATCACGACCACCATCACCGGATGGCTGGAGACGGCGCGGCGCCGGTTGATCCACAGCAGGCGCCGGCGCCGAGGATCGCGCGTGACCGCGTCCAGCCGCGGCGCGAACTCCAGCTGGATTCCGACGGTCGTGCCGGGCGCAGCGCAGGTGAGGGCGGCGCCGATGGCGGGAATCGCCATCAGCAGGAAGTCGATGCCGGACAACCCGCGCACGATCGCCGCGCTGTCCGCGGGCCGGAAATCCACCCGTTTGCCCTCCGCCTCGGCGCGCCCGCTCCGTTGCGCGATGTCGATCGCGTGCCGGATGCCCTCGTTGGGTTGGGCGGGTGAGGCGTCACGGCTGCCGTACGAGGAGTCGAAAAACCCGCCCGTGGCCGCCATCGCCGCGTCGGCGGTTTTCCGGGCCTCCTCGAGCCCGCGCAGGATCAGCGCGAGGCCGGGATCCGCACGGCTGCGCGGAGCCAGCTGGGTGGCCGCGGAGATGAGGTGCGCGTGGATCGTCGTCAGCAGGCCAGCGTTCTGACGCAGGACCTCGCGGGCCGTCTCGGAAACGACGACCTCCACGTCTCGCTCGAGCCGCGCGGCGTCGCGATCGTCTGCGATCGTGCCGGCGGCGCGCGCCAGCTCCTGCTCGCGCCGGCGTTCCCGCGTCCGTTCGATCCAGCCGCCGAGCCGTTCCTCGAGCTCGGCGCGCGAGCCGAGCGGCTTGGCGAGGAAGTCGTAAACCGAGAGCGGGATCGCCCGCCGCAGGTTATCCTCGGTGTCGAACGCGCTCAGCACCACGAAGCCCAGGCCGGGATCGAGGCCGCGGGCGGCGTCGATGAAGGCGAGCCCGTCCATCCGCGGCATGTGGATGTCCGTTATGCACAGATCAAAGCGGGTCTGCCGGATGCGCGCGAGGGCGTCGCGCGCGTCGAAGGCCGAGACCAGCTCGCAGGCCGCGCCGATGTGCAGGCGCAGGGACGCGTGGATCTGGCGCTCGTCGTCGACGATGAGAACGCGGGGTGTCAGCAGCTCGGCGGGGTCGGTCACGGGGTGCCAGAACGCAGAAGTCTTGCGCGCCGGGGTCAACGTGTCTGCCCGTAGGCTGCGCTAACCGCGCGATAGCGCCGGATTCAGCGAAGCGCGTGCAGCACCTGGAACTTCTGGCCGAGCCCGGAGGGGTGCAGCAGCTGGAGCAGCGCGAGTTTGCGCGCGCTCAGCCCGCCCGCCTCGGCCTCGCTTGCTGCCGCCAGCGCGGTCAGCGCGTTCCGCACCAGGAAAGTCTCCTGGAAATCCAGCCGCGGCGCCGCGAAGCCGCGCCGGCCCAGCGCCGCGGAGAGCCAGTCCCAGCAGACATGGCACGTGAGGTCCTGCTCGCCCGGGCGCGCGAGCAGGTCGTCGGACATTTGATGCCGGAAGTAGGCGCGGGCGGTCCCGGCCGGCGTGTGGGCCAGCAGTTCGGCGAGCGGCTTGCCGTAGTCGAAGGCGACAAAGAGGCCGCGCCACGGTTGGGCCGCGATGGTGTCCGCCAGCGCGGCCGCCGCGAGCGGTCGATCGAAGCGGTAACCCTCCGGCGCCGGCCCTTCGTCGCCGTCGAAGGGCAGCTCGGTCTCCACGAGCCGGTCGTCCTCGAGCGTCACTCCGGTTTCCCACCACCGGCCGCGGCGGAAAACCGTCCGGGTGAACGGCTGCGCGTCGAACAGCTCGTTGGAGAACACCACGCAGTCGCCGGAGAGCCCGGGGGGCTCGCCGACACGCACCGTGCGCGTCGCGCCGAACGGATGCGCCACGCCCTCGAGTACGCTGGCACCCGGTTCGGCGCCGATTTCCACGAAGGTGTGCGCCCGCGGATCCCGGCCCTCGAGCAGCCGGGCGCACGCGGCGGCGACGAGCTCGCCGAAGACCGGTCCGAGGCTTGTCGCGGTGTAGAAGTCAGCCTCGCGCCGCCGGCCGACGCGGGGCCGGTCGCGCCGGTAGTAGCCTGTGGCGGGGTGGTACAGTGCGAGCTCCATGAAACGCGCGAACGGGAGGGTGCCGCCGGGGCCCGCGGCGGCGCGGAACACGGCCAGGAACTCCGGCGAAGGCAGCGCTGGCGACGAACCCATTTACAAGGCGTTGCCGATGCCCACAGTGGCGCGGATGTTCAAACGCATTCTCACCCTCGCGGCCGGGATCGTCCTCGGCGCCGCCTTGGTGGAGGCTTGGCCGCGGGTCGCGGCGGCGTGGAATTTCTGGCCCGACCGGGAGCTGGCGCGCGCCTCCTCCCGCGTGCGCGAGGTGATGCGCCTGGTCCACGAGCACCATGTGGACCAGGGCGCGGCCGCCTATGACCGTCTCGCGCGCGAGGCGCTGCACGGGATGGTGGAGTCCCTCGACGCCCATTCCGAGTTCCTGGAAAAGGATTCCCGCGCGGGTTTCGAGGAGGACCTATCGGGCGAGTTCGGTGGGATCGGCATCCAGGTCGAGACGCGCCAGAACCGGATCGTGGTGATCGCGCCGGTCGCCGGCGGTCCCGGCGAGCGCGCCGGCATCCAGCGTGGCGACGAGATATTGAGCATCGACGGGCGAACGGCCGGGCCCGGCGCCCTTGACGGCGTCGTGGGGCGTCTGCGCGGCCCGCCGGGCACGAGAGTGCTGGTCGGTCTGGTGCGCCCGGCGACACGGGAGAACCTGTCGCTCACGCTCACCCGGGAGCTCATCCGCATCGAGAGCGTGCGCGGCGCCCGCCTCATCGCGGGCGGCGTCGGCTACGTGCAGGTCACGGACTTCACGGATCACACGGGCGCGCAGTTCCGGCGCGCGCTGGAGGACCTGCTCGCGCGCGGCGCGCGGAGCCTCGTGATCGACCTGCGCAACAATCCCGGCGGGGTCCTCGAGGCGGCGGTCGAGGTCGCCGAGCCGTTTTTCCGCAAGGGCGAGTTGGTGGTCTACACACAGGGCCGCTCGGCGCGTGACCGAGAGAATCTCCTCGCCGCGGCCGAGGGCGAGCCGCTGGCCCTGCCAATGGCGGTGCTCGTCAACGCCGGGAGCGCCAGCGCCGCCGAGATTGTGGCCGGGGCGCTCAAGGACACCGGACGCGCCGTCGTCGTCGGCGAGCGCACGTTCGGCAAGGGCTCCGTGCAGACGGTGTTCCCGCTGGACGGAGGTGAAGGCGTGCGGCTGACAACCGCACATTACTTCACGCCGGGCGGTGACACGATCCACGAGCGCGGGGTGACGCCGCACGTCGAGGTGGTGATGACGCCGGAGGAGGACGCGATGCTGGCCCGGCAGCGGGCGCGGCCCGACCTTGCGTCCCCCGCCGACTTCAAGGCGCGTTTCGGCGAGGAGCCGGTCACCGACCGCCAGTTGGAGGCGGCGCTGGCGATGCTGGAGGGCCTGCGGTTGTTCGACGGTCGCGCCGCCCCGGGGGGCAAGCTGTGATCCTCGCGATCGAAAGCTCCTGCGACGAGACGGCGGTCGCGCTTTTCGACCCGGCACGCGGACTGGCGGCGGAGCTGGTGCACAGCCAGATCGCGCTGCACGGCCGGCACGGCGGCGTCGTGCCGGATCTCGCGACCCGGGAGCACCTGCGGCAACTTGGTCCATTGCTGGCGATGCTCCGCGAGAAGCCGGGCCTCGGATCGGTCTACGAGGTCGCGGTGACGCATGGTCCCGGGCTCGCCGCCTGTCTGGCGATCGGGGTGTCGGCCGCCAAGGCGCTCGCTCTCGCGCTCGGGGTGCCGGTGACGGGCGTCAACCACCTGCGCGGCCACGTCTGGTCGCCCTTCATTCCGCTGCACGCGCGCGAGCCTGCGGCCTTCCCCCGCGCGCTGGCGGCGGCGCTGCCGCACCTCTCGCTTGTGGTTTCCGGGGGCAACACCCTTCTCATCCGTGTCGGCGAGGATCGCTCGTTGCGGGTGCTATCCAGCACGCGGGACGACGCCGCCGGGGAGGCTTTGGACAAAGGCGCGAAGTTGCTGGGGCTGGGGTATCCGGGCGGACCGCTGATCGAGCGGCGCGCGGACGGCGGTGATCCGGAAGCTTTCGATTTTCCCCGCGGCATCGGGCGGAAGGATGAGTTGGACTTCAGTTTCTCCGGCCTGAAGACGAGCCTCCGCTACCGGATCGAGGAAATGACCCCCGCGCAGGTCGGCGAACGGATGGCCGACCTTTGCGCGAGCTACCAGGCCGCGGTGGTCGACGCGCTCGCGCGCAAGACGCGGGCGGCGCTGGAACAAGGGGACGGAGGCTACCGGAGCCTCGGGGTCTCGGGCGGGGTCGCCAACAACGGCCCGCTCCGGGCGGCCCTGGGAAAGTTGGCGGCCCGCTCGGGGGTGGAGTTCCTCGCAGCCGAGCCGCGCCACACTGGCGACAACGCCGGCATGGTCGCTTTCGCGGCATGGGTCGATCCCGCGGGGTGCGACCGATCGGGGGCCCGGGGACTGCGGGTCGCGCCCGATGCTCCACCGGCCTGAGCACGGCTATTTGTAGTCGCGGCGGAGGTTGCTGGGCAGGATGCCCAGCTCCTCGCGGTACTTGGCCACCGTTCGCCGCGCGATCGTGATGCCGCGCTCGCGCAGCTTGGCCACGAGGTCCTGATCGCTCAGGGGCCGGGAGCGGTCCTCGAGATTGATCAGATCGGCGATCATCTCCTTCACGCTCGTGTTGGAGACGGCCGTCCCGGCTTCGGATTGGTAGCCCGGGGTGAAGAAATACTTGAAGTCGAAGACGCCGTGCGGCGTGCGGATGTACTTGTTGGCGATCGCCCGGCTCACCGTCGTCTCATGGACCCCGACGACATCCGCGACCTGCGTCATGGTGAGCGGCTTCAGCGACGAGACGCCGTGCTCGAAGAAATCGCCCTGCGCGTTGAGGATCTCGCGGGTGATGCGTTCAATCGTGCGCTGGCGCTGCTCGATGGAGTCGATGAGGAATTTGCCCGAGCGCATCCGTTCCCGCAGGTAGTCGCGGTCCTCCTTGGACAGCGACCCCTTGGCGATGAGGTCGCGGTAGGCCGAAGAGATGCGGAGGCGCGGGATGTAGTCGCCGTTCAGGATGATCTTCCAGTCGTCGCCGTCGCGCTCCACCGTCACATCGGGCACGACGACGCGGTTGTTGTCCTCGGCGAAGCGCCGGCCCGGGGCGGGGTCGAGCCGGCCGATCTCCTCGATCGCTGATTGCACATCCTCGGGGTCGGCCCCGAGTTTGCGGGAGAGCTCCGGAATCCGGCGCCGTTTGAGCAGTTCAAAGTGCTCGCGGATGATTCGCGCGGCCACGGACTCCCCGCGCCCCTTGGCTGACAATTGGGCGAGCAGGCAGCCGGCCAGGTCCTCGGCGCCGATTCCCGGCGGCTCGAACGTCCGCAGCACCGCCAACGCCCGTTGCACCGCGTCGAGCGGCAGACCCGTCTGGAGGGCGACATCGGACGGCGTCTGGGTAAGAAACCCGCGGTCGTCGATGCCCCCGACCAGATGGCGCATCGCCTTCATCTCCGCGTCGGCGAGGTCGGAGAGCTCCGCTTGTTGCATCAGATGCTCCTGCAGGGAGGTCTCGTTGACCAGTGAGTCCAGGAAGTGCTGCCTCCGTTCCGCGTCCTCGGCGGAGTGCCCCTGGCCACTCCCGGCCTGAGAAAGGTGATCGCGCCAATCCTGGTCGATTTTTCCCAGGATCTCGAACTCCCGGTCCCGGGAGAAATCCATCTCGTCGTGTCGCTTGCCCGGCTCGCCGTCATCGCCTGGCCCCTCACGACCCTCGTTGCCCGCTTCCGGACCGTCGGATTCGCCGTCCGTCGCCTGCTCCGCCTCGCGGTCGAGGCTCACCCCCTCCATCGGCAGCTCCTCCAGGGTGGGGTTGGTCTGGAGTTCCTCTTGAATCACGGACCGCAGGTCGAGCGCCGCGACCTGCAGGATCTTGAGGGAGTGCCGCAGCTGCGGCGCCAGCACCAGTGACTGGGTCTGCCGCTGACGCAGCTCGTGACTGAACCCGGGTCCGCTCATGCGGAGTCAGTTTGGTTCAGGACGGTTGGCGGGAGCCCGGGGCGGGGATCACGGGGTCGACGATTCCGAACAGGTTCTTCAGGTAGACGGAAAGCTTCTCGTTGGTCGGCCCGTAGCCGTGCCCGTAGATGTACATCTCCAGCGCCGTCAGCATCTCGAGGGCGGACTGGTAGCGCTGGTCGCGGTCCCGTTCGAGCGCGTGCTGGATGATGGCCTCGAGCTTTTCGTCGATGTCGGGACGCAGGGAGGAGAAGCGGGGGATCGCCATCCCGAGGATGTTGCGCCGCGACTGGGCGCGGTCGGAGGAGCGGAAGACGTTCCGGCCCAGCAGAAGCTCGGTGAGGACGATGCCGAGCGGGAACAGGTCGGCCCGCGCGTCGGTGATGCCGTAGTTCGCCTGCTCCGGCGAGAGGTACTCGTCCTTGCCGGCGATCACCTTGCCTTCTTCATTGTACATGAGGTCGAGGGCCTTCGCGATGCCGAAGTCGGTCAGCTTCACGTCGCCCTCGAGCGCCATGAGGATGTTTTTCGGGCCGACGTCGCGGTGGACGATGTTGAGATGGCGGCCCTCGCGGTCGCATTTGGTGTGCGCGTGGGCGAGGCCGCGCGCGACGCGCGACGTGATGAACACGGCGAGATCGACGGGCACGGGGACCCGCTGCCGCCGGTGCTGCTCGATGAACTGCTCGAGGTTCACCCCGCGCACGAACTCCATGACCATGTAGTACTGCCCGCCGATCTTCCCGAGGTGATAGGTTTGGACGATGTTGGTGTGAATGAGGTCCGCGACCAGGCGCGCCTCGCCGATGAAGTTGTTCTGGAATTCCTCGATGGCCGAGTACTCCTCGCGAATGAGCTTCACCGCGACCACCTTGCGGAAGTTGCCGGCCCCGAGCTGCACCGCCTCGTAGACCACGCCCATGCCCCCTTCCGCGAGCTTGCGGGTCATCTCATACCGCAACTCACCGGAGATTTGCTGAAGTGCCGCCATGGTTGGCAGCAGATCGCCCGGCGCGCAGAGTGGCAAGGCAACATCACGGATTCGGCGCGAAATCTGCTGTAGGGCTCGTTGACAGAGGTTTGGACGTGTCCACCTTGGTTAAATGATCACGTTAACGCCCCGGGCCGCCCAGCAGGTGCGCACCATGCACGCCGAGTTGAACGCCCCCGCCAAACGGCTCCGGGTGCTGGTGGAGTCCGGCGGCTGCTCGGGATTCCAATACGGCATGTCTTTCGACGACCCCAAGGCCGACGACGCGCACTTCGAGAGCGAGGGGGTCCCGTTGGTCATCGATCCCACCAGCCTCGCCTACATGCAGGGCTCTCACATTGATTTTGACGACGGCCTGCACGGCAAGGGCTTCGAAATCCGCAATCCGAACGCGCAGAGCACGTGCGGATGCGGCAAATCCTTCAGCTGAAACTTCGCCGCCGGGCCGGAGAGGCGGGACGCTCCAGGCAAACCGTCGGAGCACGCCCGCTCGCCGGGAGTCTTTTCCGTCCCGCGCGTCTCAGCCGGCCGCCGGCTTCCGCGCGGAATGGAGCGCCACTATCCCCAAGGTAAGCGGCACCGCCGCGATAACCTCGAGGCCGGCCGTGGAAATTTCCGCCGTCAATTCTTCGCGGGAGGGGAACTTCCCGATGGTGTCACCGAGATAAAGATACGCGTCCCGGTCCCCCGTGAGCAGCCGAGCGAGGGCGGGAAGCAGATGCCGCAGGTAGAAGTAGTAAAACGGTCGGAACCACGCGTGCGGCTGGGAGAATTCCAGCACATGGAGCATCCCTCCCGGCTTCAGCACGCGTCGCATTTCCGCGAGCCCCCGGGCGCGGTCGGCGAGGTTCCTCAGGCCGAAAGCGATGGTCACGGCGTCCTGACTGCCGTCCGGCAGCGGCAAATCCAGGCCGTCTCCCGGCAGAAAGCGGATCTTGGACTCCTCCGGATCACGGCTCATCCGGCGCTTTGCCTCCGCTTCGTCCAGCATCGGCTGACAGAAGTCCATACCGATGATTTCCGGTGAGGGGTGGAGCCCCCTCGCAATCGCGAAAGCCACGTCACCACTGCCAGTTGCGAGATCAAGCACCCTCGCCGGTCGATGCCGGCCCACCGCCTCCACCAGGCGGCGGCGCCACCCGCGGTCGATGCCTGCCGAGAGCACCCGGTTGGCGGTGTCGTACCGTTTCGCGATTCGCCCGAACATCGAGTTGACGGCCTTGGGATCGGGCATGGTTAAGGGTTTAACGGGCGGTATTTTCGGCCGGAGCGCAAGCTGGTCATAAGGGTTGACGCACGCCCGCGCGCGTAATTATCTCGGTCAGACCCTCATCCTTCAGCTTTAGCAAAAAGGAACCCCATGGCGAACCTGACGAAGCGCGAGATTGTCTTGGAAATTTACAAGAAGGCCGGCTTTCCCCAGAAGCAAATCGTCGACACCGTCCAACAGACGCTCGACATCATCCAGGCGGCCCTGGCCTCCGGGCGAAACGTCGAGTTGCGTAACTTTGGCGTCTTGGAGGTCCAGGTGCGCAAGCAACGTGTGGGCCGCAATCCCAACAAGCCCGAGGCCGAGGTCATCATTCCGCAACGCGCGGTGGTGAAGTTCAAGTCGGGCAAGATTCTCAAGCAGCAGCTGAAAAATCTGAACCTCAGCCAGCTGCAGACCCCGCCGCCCGCCGCGGGTCCGGCCTGACGCTTGGTTCCCCGGCGCGCGCTGCGCCACGGGTCAAGGCCGCGCCCTCGCGCGGCTTTTTTGTTGGCGCCGTCCTTTGATGTCGCGCAACCATCGCCAACCATGGCCACTTTCCAGACCCTGCCGGGATTCCGTGAGTTCTACCCTGAGGACCTCGCCGGGCGGAGTCATATCTTCCGGCTTTGGCGGCAGACTGCCTCGACCTTCGGTTTCGCCGAGTACGATGCGCCGGTGCTGGAGCCGCTGGAGCTCTACAAGGCAAAATCAGGCGACGAGATCGAGGCGCAGTTGTTCAGCTTCACTGACAAGGGCGGGCGCGAGGTGGCGCTGCGGCCCGAGATGACGCCGACCGTCTGCCGGCTGGTCGGCGCGCGCGCCAATGCCCTGCGGCGTCCGATCAAGTGGTTCAGCATCGGCGAGTTCTTCCGCTACGAGCGCATGCAAAAGGGGCGCGGTCGTTGTTTCTGCCAGTTCAACGCGGACATCTTCGGCGAGCCCGGGCCCGAGGCGGAGGTCGAGCTCATCGCCCTGCTGATCCAGTGCCTGCGCGCGTTCGGGCTGACCGAGCAGGATTTCTACGTGCGCCTGAGCGACCGCAACCTGTGGTTCCACTACCTTGGCGCCTTGGGTCTCGACGAGCCGCGCATCCGCGCGATCCTCACCGCCGTCGACCGCCACGAGAAGCACGGCGACGCGGCTTTCGCCGTCTACACCGAGCAATTCGGTCCGCTCGATCCCGGCCTCAAGGATCGTGTGATGGCGTTTCTTTCCATCCGTTCGCTGGCCGCGCTCGAGCAAACGCTCGTGGGGATCGCTGATGAGCGCCTCGCCGCGCGTCTGGCGGATTGGCGGCGGCTGCTGCGGGCCCTCGAGGCGATGGGGCTGGCCCGTTACGTCGAGGTCGATCTCGGCGTGGTGCGGGGTCTCGCCTACTACACGGGGTTCGTCTTCGAGGCCTTTGATCGCAAGGGCGACCTGCGTGCGCTGGCGGGCGGCGGGCGCTACGATGACTTGGTCCAGAAGCTCGGTGGCCCCGCGTTGCCGGCCGTTGGTTTCGCGATCGGAGACATGACATTCGCCCTCCTGCTCGAGCAGCGCGGGCTCATGCCGAAAATCCTTCAGGGGCCGGATGTCTTTTGCGTGATCGACGGGGAAGCGGGGCGGTTGGCGGCGTTCGCCGACATCCATGCGCTGCGCGCGGCGGGTTTCCGCGTGGAGTATCCCCTGCGTGATTCCGCCTTTGGCAAACAGTTCAAGGCGGCCTCCGAATCGGGGGCGCGGCTGGCGCTGATCTACGGCGGCGACGAGGTGGCGCGGGGCGTCGTGAAGGTGCGCGATCTCGCGCAGCGCGCGGAGGTCGAGGTGGCCAAGGATCAGGTCGCGCTGCACGTACGCGATTTCCTTTCAGCCCGTTAGGCCGCGACGGGTGCGGCCGCGGCTGGCATGGGTGGCCGGCCCTCGCTCCAGGCGGGGGCTGCGAATCCCGATAGCTTCAGCGGAACGGTCCGGCCCGCTATCATCGCCAGCACGCTGGTTTTGGCTTGGTCCGTCACCAAGCGTTCCAAAGGTTGCGTTCCCGTGAAGGAAAGACCGCCCGAGCCCCAGCCTCCCGCCGGTTCCGGGCTCATGCCCCGGCGTCGTGCGCTCGGGATAGTGAGCTTGGCCCCGTTTCCGCTCTGCTTGTCCCGGGGAAACCTCGTCCACGCCGCTTCCTCCCCAACCTCCGCCCCCATGTCATCCACCGCCCCGTTGGTTCCGGATCTCGTCAACCTTCATCCCATGTTGGAAAACCTGGCGCGAGATCACGCCCCGGGGATGTCGTTCCTCGACGCGCGCTGGAGCTCCCTCGAGGACTGGAAGACCGCCGCCCGCGGGGTGCTGCTCGATCGGCTGGGCTACCAGCCGGCGGCCCGTCCGCTCGGCGCGGAGTTGGTCCGGCGCGAGGAGCGTGATGGTTTTTCCGTCGAGGTCGTGCGCATCCACGCCACTGAGGCCTATTCCATTCCCGCGCGCGTGCTGGTGCCGGCGGGGAAAGCCGGGCGGCGCCCGGCCGTGCTCGCGCTGCATTGCCACAGCGGCCGCTACACGTGGGGACATGAGAAAGTGCTGTCGGCTCCCGGCGAGCCCGCGTTCCTGACGACGTTCCGTGACGGCACCTACGCGCGGCCTTGGGCCGAGGCGCTGGCGCGGCGCGGCTACGTGGTGATTGTGATCGACGCATTCTATTTCGGCGAACGGCGGCTGCGGGTGGAGGACCTCGACCCGGCGCGCGTTTTCCCGGAAGTGCGCGACACGCACGCCACGGTGCGGCGCGCGAACCCCGGTTCGGAGGAATGGACCGCCGCGGTGAACAAGGTCTGCGGTTTTTACGAGCACCTCACCGCGAAGGCCGTCACGGCGACCGGAGCCTCCTGGGCCGGGATCCACGTCTGGGATGACCGGCGCGCGATCGATTACCTATGCTCGCGGGCCGACGTGGATCCGGCGCGCATCGGCTGCGCGGGGCTCTCGGGTGGCGGTTTCCGCACCGCGATGGCGATCGGCGCGGATCCGCGGATCAAGGCGGCGTGTGTCACCGGCTGGATGACGGGCTTCGCGGACCTGCTGCCGCAGCACCTGCGGCACACCTGGATGGTCTTCACGCCGGGGCTGCGCCGGGCGCTGGATCTGCCGGACGTGGCGGCGCTGCACGCTCCTGGTGCGCTGCTGGTGCAGCAATGCCGGCGCGATCACCTGTTCCCGCTGGCGGGAATGGAGGCCGCGGTGGCAAAGATCGGCCGGGTCTACGCCAAGGCGGGGCGGCCGGAGCGCTTCCGCGGCAGCTTCCACGACGTGCCGCATTCCTTCACGCCGGCGATGCAGGAGGAGGCGTTCGCCTGGCTGGATCGCTGGCTGTGACCCGCGCGCGGGCGTTGCTTCGCGCGGGAGGTCGTGCCCGATTGGGAGCCGTTCCATGCAAGCCCCCGAGGATCTCACCCGCGTTCCCCACACCGATCCGCTCGAGATCTACCGTTACCGCGACGGACTCTACGCCGTGGACCTGCTCACAGCGGCGGTGTGCGAGTTCGACTTCTTCACGTGGCTCGACGCGCATCCGGGCGACGCCGGCGCGATCGGCCGAGGGCTTGGTTTGGCGGCGCGGCCGCTCGATGTGATGCTGACGCTCTTCACGGCGGACGGTTTTCTGCGGCGCGAGGGTGGGACCTACCGCCTGACCGCCCGGGCCCGCGAGCATCTGGTGAGTACGTCGCCGTTTTTTCTCGGACCGTATTATGCCTCGCTCAAGGACCGGCCGGTCGCGCGCGACTACGGGGTGGTGCTGCGCACCGGGCATCCGGCGAACTGGGGCAGCTACCGTGACGAGAAGCCCTGGGACGACGCGATGAGGACCGAGGCGTTCGCAACGTCGTTCACCGCGGCGATGGACTGCCGCGGAGCCTATCTCGGGCCGGCGCTTGCCCAGGCCGCTCCGTTGGCCGGCCGGCGCAGCCTGCTCGACATCGCGGGAGGATCGGGCGTGTACGCTTGCACCCTCGTCGCGCACCACGCCGGTCTGCGGGCGACGGTACTGGAACGGCCGCCCGTCGACGGCATCGCGCGTACCATGGTCGCCCGGCGTGGCTGGGAATCGCGCGTCGCGGTGGCGGCGGGTGACATGTTCCGCGATCCGCTCCCGCGCGGGCACGACGCCCACCTGTTCTCGAACGTGCTGCATGATTGGGACGTGCCCGGCGTGCGCGCGCTGCTCGCGGCCTCGTTCGCGGCGTTGGAGCCCGGAGGCGTGCTGATCGTGCACGACGCGCACCTGAACGCGGAAAAAAGCGGCCCCCTGCCGGTCGCGCGTTACTCCGCGCTGCTGATGGCGATCACCGAGGGACGTTGCTACGGGACGGCCGAGATGGCGGAGCTGCTGGCGGAAGCGGGGTTCACGAGCTTCGGCTTCCGGGAGACCGTCGCGGACCGCAGCGTGGTCTGGGCGGAGAAGCCGCTCGGCTGATCATCGCCTTCGACCCGAATCCCCGCGTCTCAGTTTCCTTCCGCTTCCCCATGTTCACCCTCGGTATTGATTTCGGAACCAATTCGGTGCGCGCACTGGTCGTCCGGTGTCGCGACGGCGCGGAGTTCGGCTCGGCGGTCTTCGCGTATCCCAGCGGGCAGCAGGGAGTGCTGCTCGACCCCCGGGACCACCACCTCGCCCGCCAGCATCCGGGTGACCACCTGCTGGGATTGGAGCGCTGTGTGTGCGGGGCGCTCGCCGCTGCCGCCCGCCGGCGGGGGTTTTCTCCTGGCAAGGTCGTGGGTATCGGGGTCGACACCACCGGATCCAGCCCCATTCCCGTCGACGCCGCGAACCGGCCGCTGGCGTTGCAGCCCAAGTGGAGGCGAAACCTCGACGCGCAATGCTGGCTCTGGAAGGACCACACGAGCGTGGCGGAGGCCACCGAGATCACCGCGCTCGCCGCGCGCATCCGCCCCGGGTTCATCGCCAAGTGCGGGAACACTTATTCCTCGGAGTGGTTCTGGTCGAAGATCCTCCATTGCCGCCGGGTGGCGCCCGACGTTTTCGCGGCCGCGCATTCATGGGTCGAGTTGGCCGATTGGATTCCCTCGGTGCTCGCCGGCATCGGGCGGCCGGAGGACGTGGTGCGCGGCGTTTGCTGCGCGGGCCACAAGGCCCTTTACGGCGAGGAGTGGGGCGGTCTGCCCGACAAGGCCTTCCTGCGCCGGCTCGATCCCGCGCTCGCGGAACTCCGCGACCGGCTCTACGCGCGTGCGCACGACGCCCGCACCCCGGCGGGAAAACTGAGTCCTGACTGGTCGCGCCGGCTCGGGCTGCCAGCCGGCATCCCGATCGCGATCGGCGAGATGGATGTGCACTACGGCGCCATCGGTTGCGGTGTGGCCGAGGGCACGCTCGTGAAGGTGATCGGCACGTCGACGTGCGACTGCGCGGTGGTTTCCTCCGCCAAGAGGGTCCCCGATATTCCCGGCATCTGCGGCATCGTGCCGGGGGCGATCCTGCCCGGTTTCCACGGCATCGAGGCGGGGCAGTCCGCGGTGGGTGACATCTTCAAGTGGTGGGTGGAGACGGTGTGCGACGGAGACGCCGCGACCCACGCCGCGCTCACCCGAGAGGCCGCGCGCCAGCGCCCCGGCGAGTCGGGGCTGCTCGCGCTCGATTGGAACAACGGTAACCGCACGGTGCTCGTCGATCCGCTGCTCACCGGACTTTTGCTGGGCCAGACGCTCTACACCACGAGGGCGGAGATCTACCGCGCCTTGATCGAGGCGACCGCCTTCGGCGCGCGGGCGATCCTCGAGCGCATCAAGGCTTACCGGGTGCCGGTGAAGCGCATCGTCTGCGCCGGTGGTATCGCGGAGAAGAACCCGCTCCTGATGCAGATCTACGCCGATATCACCGGTTGCGAGATGCAGGTGGCCGGTTCCTCGCAGGCCTGCGCGCTCGGCGCCGCGGTCAGCGCGGCGGTGCTCGCGGGCGCGCACCGGGATTTCCCTGCCGCGCAGCGCGCGATGACCAGCGTACGTAGGCGCCGCTATCGCCCGATCGCCTCTCATCGGAGGGCCTACGACCGCCTGTACGTGCTTTACCGCCGGGTGCACGACGCCTTCGGCGGCGTCGACCGTTCCGCCGACCTTTCGTCCGTGATGAAGGAATTGCTCGCGATCAAGCGCGCGGCGCGGGCGTGAGGGGAGGGTAAATTTCGATGATCCGAGGAATCGTCCTCGGCATCGCCCCCATTTCGTCACGAGAGCGGTTCCGTTTTTTCATGACGAAAGGCCTCCCGTGCAGGCGAGGCTGCGGCCTCGGGAAAGTCCGCGGACGCAAAGGCCGAAAGCGTGGCAGCGGGGCGGTTTCCCCGAATCCCCGCCGCGGAATTCGCTTTGAGGAGTCTTGTGAATCAGCCCAGCCTGAGACGTTCTAGCAACGTCCGTCCCCCTTCGCGCGTCCAGCCTCACCATGCGCCCTTTCCCCGTCGTCTTCGCCCTGATGCTTGGTTCGCTCGTCCCGCGGGCGCACGCGGTAGACGCGCCGCCTCCGTCCGACTGGATCGATCCGCGTACGGGACATCGTGTGATCCGCCTTTCGCCCGACACCGGCGGCGGGAGCCTGTATTTTCACCAGCAAGCCTACACGCCGGAGGGCGACAAGGTCATCCTGCGCACCCGCGAGGGCATCATGGCCGTCGATATCTCGCGGCTCGGCCGGGAGGCGCCGCGGCGGGAGCTGATCCTCGCCGACGCGAGTCCCATCGCGATGGCGTGGCGGTCCCGCGAGGCGTATTTCTTCGTTCGCGAGGAGAGCATTCTGCGGGCGGTGCATGTCGACAATCGGAAGGTCCGGGACGTGGTCCGGCTTCCGCCGCTGGCGCGAGGCACGCAGTTCGCGGTGAATTGCGACGAAACCCAGTTGATCCTGATCGGGCCCGATCCCGAGGGTAAGACCGTGCCGCGCACACCGCCGGCGGGAGGCGCCGGCGGCACGCTGGAGGCCAATTGGGCCGCCGGGACGCCGAAGATGATCTCATCGATCGATATCCGCACCGGCACCCTGCGTGTGCTGCACCGCGAGAACGACTGGACCAACCACCTGCAATGTTCGCCGACCGATCCGCGGCAGATCCTGTTCTGCCACGAGGGGCCGTGGCATTTCACCAACCGCACGTGGACGTTGCGGACGGACGGCGGGGTTCCGCGCGCGCTGCACCGACGCTCGATGAACATGGAGATCTGGGGCCACGAGTTCTTCAGCCAGGACGGGAAAACGGTTTGGTTCGACCTGCAGACGCCGCGCAGCGCTGTCTTCTGGCTGGCCGGCGTGGAACTCGCGACGGGCCGGCGCACATGGTATTCGATCAGGCGGGAAGAGTGGTCGGTGCACTACAACGTCTCCGCTGACGGAAAGCTGTTTGCCGGCGATGGCGGCGGGCCGGGCAGCGTAGCCGCCTACGGGGCGGACGGGGAAAAACTCGATCCTCCCGGCAACGGACAATGGATTTACCTGTTTCGTCCGGCGCCGGTCCGCGGCCGTTCGCCACAGGACGCGGAAGCGCTCACGGAGATCGGCGTGTTCAAGTCGGAGCGGCTCGTCGACATGACGGCCCACGATTACAGCAAGGATCGGGGCGTGGAACCGAATGTGACCTTCACGCCGGACGGGCGCTGGATTGTTTTCAGCGGTAATTTCCACAGTCCGCGCGACGCGCGGGGCCGGGCGGTCACGCACGCCTACGCCGTGGAGATAGCGCGTAGTGTCGCCGCGAAGTGATCGTCGCGCGGGTTTGCTCCGCTGGTTTCGCAGATGGCGTGGGGAACCTCGTGGCGCGGATTCGGATCGATGGCGGGGGAAAGGCGCATCCGCTCTTGCCTGCGAGGCTTTGCGTGCCGTGCTTTTTGAGATGCGCCCCCGCCTGTCGCTCTTGGTCCCGTCTTTCCTCCTCATGACCTCTGTGTGTTCCGCCGCCCCGCTTGAACGCCGCGCCCGCGCTGACCGGCCGGGCCAGGCCTGGTCCGTGCGCGTACCCGACGGGCCGCTCGTCTTCACCGGGGCGGTCACCGGGCCGGCCGCGGCCGACGCCGCGACGGAGGCCGCGGGTGCGTTGGCCGAGCTCGACCGCGTGGTGCGCGCCGCCGGCGGAGATCCGGCCGGCATCGTCCGACTCAACGCCCTGGTTGCCTCCGATGCCGACGTGGCGGGGGTGGAGGCGGCGGTGGCGCACCGCTTCGCGGGCGCGCCGGTGGCTTACACCCTCGTGCGCACGCCGCTGGTCACGACCGGGCGCCGGGTCGCTTTCGAGGCGGTTGCGACGGCGGCCTCCGATTCCGCGTCGGTCGCGTTCCGGGGTGGCGCGGCCGTGCTGCCGGCCGGCGGAAAAGTCTTTGTCTCGGGGCAGGCGGAAAAAGGCGCGGATGTTGCCGAGGCGGTTCGCGCGACCATGGCGGGCTTGCACCGCACGCTGGCGCATCTCGGCCTGCGCAAGGCGGACGTGGTGCAGATCAAGGCTTTCATCACGCCGTTCGCCGACCACGCGGCCGCGGTGCGCGAGGTGGCGGCGAGCTTCGACGGCGGCCCGGTGCCGCCGCTGGTCCTGATCGAGTGGGTGAGCACGCTGCCCGCGGAGATCGAATTGATCGCGTCGGCCCGGGCATTGCCCGCGCCGGCGGGGGACCGCGTCGCGTGGCTGCCGTTGCCGTGGCTGACCGTCTCCCCGCGTTACTGCCGCGTGAGCCACGTGGGCGGCGGAGTGCCGTTGATTTTTCTGGGCGGCATCGACGGTGACGGCGGCGGCGACGCGCGCGGCCAGATGAAGCTGATTTTCGAGCGGATCGGCTCCGCGCTCTACGAGGCGGGCTCAAGCTACCGCAACCTCGTGAAGGCGACGTATTACCTGAGCGGCGCCAAGGCCCGCACCGAGCTGGGCGATATCCGCGGCGTTTACTACGACCCCGCGCGCGCGCCCGCCGCCTCCGCGCTGGAGTCGCTCAGTCTCGGCTCACCCGGCCGCACGGCGCTGATCGACCTGATCGCGTTTCCCGTGAAGTGAAGCTGGGCGCTGATCGGGGCGCCCCGGCGAACCCGCTCACGACGCCCGCGCCGCCATCGAGGCGATGAGGGCGAGGAGGAAGGCGCGGTCGCCGGGGAGACGATCAATGGAGGAAAGGGCGGCAGCGGTGTGTTCGCGCGCGATGCGGCGCGAGGCCTCGAGGCCGTGGATCCGCACGTAGGTCGCCTTGCCGGCGCGGGCGTCCTTGCCCGCGGTCTTGCCAAGCGTCGCGGTGTCGGCGGTCGCGTCGAGGATGTCGTCCACGATTTGAAACGCGAGGCCAGTGGCCCGGCCGGCCGCGCGCAGGGAGTCGAGCGCGGGCGCCGAGGCGCCGCCGATCAGGCCGCCCATCACGAGGGAGGCCTCGATCATCGCGGCAGTCTTGTTGAGGTGGATGAAGTCTAGGTCGGCGGGGGAGACATCGGCCCGTTTCTCGGCCAGGACGTCCTCCATCTGCCCGCCGATGAGGCGCCGGCTGCCGGCGGCGTCTGCCAGCTCGCGCGTGAGCGCGTGGGCCAGCGCGGGGCGGTCGGCGTAGGCGGTGGTGAGGATCACGAACGCGTGGGTGAGGAGGGCGTCGCCCGCGAGAAGCGCCGTGGCCTCGTCGAACGCGCGGTGGGCGGTGGGGCGGCCGCGGCGCAGGTCGTCGTTGTCGAGGCAGGGAAGGTCGTCGTGGATCAGCGAATACGTGTGCAGGCACTCCACGGCGGCGGCCGCCGCGAGGGCATCTTCCGGCGGGGCGGAGAACAGTTCCGCGGCCGCGAGGACCAGCACGGGCCGCAGACGCTTGCCGCCGGCCTCGAGGCTGTAACGCATCGCGGAATGCAGGCGGTCGGGGCGGACGGAGGCTTCCGGCACAAACCGGGCGAGGCCGGTTTCCACCAGGGCTGCGCGGCGGGCGAGTTCGGTGGCGAGGTCCATCAACGGTTAGCCGGGGGCGGCGGGCGGAAACCGGCGCGGTACGCGCGGCCGCGTTCCATCCGGGCGGCCACGGCGGCGTCGTCGCCCGACTCGAGCGCCTTCATGAAAAGATCGAGTTCGGCGCGGTAGGCGTGGAGCGACGCGAGCACCTCGGCCCGGTTCGAAGCGAGGATCTCGCGCCAGAGCCCCGGATCGCTGGCGGCGATCCGCGTGGTGTCGCGCAACCCGCCGCCGGCGTGATCCCGCCACCGCGGGTCGGTGCCGGCGAGGAACGAGCAGAGCGCCGATGCCGCGACCTGCGGCAGATGGCTGATGTGCGCGACGATCCGGTCGTGCTCCGCGGGCGCCGCGGTCACGACCCCCGCGCCGAGGGCAGTCCAGAAACCGGCGACCATGGCGACCGCCGCGGGCGCCGCGCCGGGCAGGGGAGTGACGAAGCACGGCCGGCCGTTGAAAAGTTCCGCCGAGCCGTTTTCCCAACCGGTCTGCTCGGAACCAGCCATCGGGTGGGAGCCGACGAAGTGAGCCTTGGGCCCGATCGCCTCGGTCGCGGGAGCACAGAGCTGGCCCTTCACGCTGCCGACGTCGGTTACGACCGCACCGGGCGGCAACGCGGGGGCGATCTCGCGGGCGAGCGGGACGATCCGATCGACGGGTGCGGCGATCACCACGAGTGAGGCTTCGCGCACGGCCTCGGCCGGTGTGGCGACGACGGCATCAACCCACGGCTGCCCGCGGAGCGCATCGCGCGTTTCGGGCCGGCGGGCCCAGATCACGATGCGTTGGGCAGCGCCCCGCGCCCGCGCGGCGCGCGCCACGGACCCACCGAGAAGACCGGGGGCGAGAATGGCGAGTTGGGCGACGGCGGGCACGAGGGGAGGCGCGGTGATTCTCGGGTCAGCGGGCTTTCAAGCGGCACGCGCGCCGAGCTTCAGGATCAGCGCGAACTCCGCCGCCAAAACCGGTTGCACGGAAAGGCGCGACAAGCGCAGCAACGTCATCGCGGCGAGCGCGGGCTCGGCCTTCACGTCGGCGAGCGTGACCGGACGCCGCAGCTCCGCGCCGGCCTTGAGCCGCACGGCGACCCACCCCGGCTCATCCGCGGTGGGATCGGGAGTCGCGGTGGCGATGACCGTGGCGGTGCCGACGACCGCCTTCGTGGTCATGCTCTCGTAGAAGAAGACCTCGTCGCCGACCTGCATCGCGGCGAGGTTGATGCGGGCGGAGTGGTTGCGCACGCCGGTCCAGGCCGTCTCGCCCTCGCGCACGAAGTCTTTCCACGAGTAGGTGTCGGGTTCGGACTTCACGAGCCAGTGACGGCGGGCGGCGGCGGCCTTTTTGCTCATGGGGCGAAGGAGTTGGCAGGGTGCCGCGGCGGGCGCCAGCGAAACCTTCCGGGGGAGGCCGTCGCCGATCGGTTTGAAAAACCGCGCCGACGGGGCTTGGTGCGCGCCATGGAACCGACCGAGGAGGAGAAGCGGCAGGCGCGGCGCGTGCAGCTGTTATTGTATTGGATGATGGCTCTGATGATCGGCGTCCCGTTCATCATCTTCATCCTGCGCCATCTCTGACCGGCGTCGTCCGCCGGGCGTGGAAAATCGGGTTGCATGGGCCGGAGGCGCGCCGCATGTCTCGACGCGTTTTTTCCCGCATGGCGTTCAACCTCAAGAAAGTCCTGAAGGCGCTGCTGCTTTCGTCGGGCCAGCCGCTGTCGATCAAGGACATCCAGGCGGCCTTCACGCGGTTTCACGAGCAGGCTTCGCTGCCTGTGGTGGAGGAGTCGGCTCCGGCTGAGGCGAGTGTGACCGGTGAAGGCGTGCCCGCGGCCGAGGCTTCGGCCGAAGCGGCCGCTCCGGCTCCGGCCGCCGCGGCTCCCGAGGAATCGGCGGAGGTGATCTTTGAACCCACGGTCGAGGATCCGGAGCTTTACAGCGACGTACCGTCGCTGATCACGGCCACGCAGATTCGGGAGGTCATGGACGCGATCGCGGCGGAGCTACGGCAGGCCGACGAGGGTTTGCTGCTGATCGAAGGCAATAACGGCTACCGCATCGTGACGCACCCGCGGTTCGGACGATGGGTGCGGATCCTGCGCCAGGAGCCGCCGCCGGTGAAGCTCAGCCAGTCGTCGATCGAGACGCTGGCCGTCGTCGCCTACCGCCAGCCGGTCACCCGCACGGAGATAGAGACGATCCGCGGTGTTTCCGCCGAGGCCGGCATCAACAAGCTGCTCGAGCGCGACCTCATCTATATCGTCGGCCGCGCCGACACCCCGGGCCGTCCGATCCAATACGGCACGACGGATCACTTCCTCGAGTTCACCGGCATCAAATCTCTCGACGAATTGCCGGCTTCTGACGTGCTCTCGTCGCGGCAGATCGACGAATGGCTGAAGACCACGTCCACCAGCCGTCCGCCGACCGACGCCGACGTGGGCCTAGCCGACGAGCAATTGCCGCTCGAGGCGGCGGTGCCGGAAATAGCGGCGGAAGCCGCGGACAAGCCGGCGGAGACCGCCTGACATGGAGCTCGGTCCGATTCGCGAGAAGATCGACGCGCTCGATCGCCGGTTGGTGGAGCTGCTCAACGAGCGGCTTGCCCTAGCGGCTGAAATCGGGCGGGTGAAGCGCAACGCCGGCGGGCAGATCTATGTCGCCGAGCGAGAGGACGCGGTGTTGCGCAAGGTTTCGGCCCAGAATTCGGGGCCGATTCGCAACGAGGCGCTGCGGGCTATCTACCGCGAGATCATGTCGGCCGCGATCGCGCTCGAGAAGCCGCTGGTCGTGGCCTATCTCGGGCCCGAGGCGAGCAACACGCACGCGGCGGCCCTGCGGAAATTCGGCGCGAGCGTCGAGTACCGCCCGATGGCCACGGTGAGCGATATCTTCACCGCGGTGGAGAAGGGCGACACTGATCACGCGGTGATCCCGATCGAGAACTCCACCGAGGGATCGGTGCGCGAGGCGCTCGACAGTTTCGTGGAGAGCGACCTGAAGATCGTCTCGCAGATCTATCTCGAGATCAGCCACGCGCTCATCTCAACCGGTCCGCTGGAGCGCATCGAGCGCGTCTATTCCAAGGATCAGGCGCTCGCGCAGTGCCGCCATTGGCTGCAGCGCAACCTGCCGCACGCGCGGTTGATCGACGCCCCCAGCACCTCGCGCGCCGTGCAACTGGCGAAGGAGGACCCGGGCGCCGCCGCGGTGGCCGGGGAACTCGCCGCCGAGCACTACGGCGTGCCGGTGATCGCGCGGAACATCCAGGACAAGGCCGACAACACCACTCGTTTCTTCGTGCTTGGCCGGCGACCGTCGGGCGCGGTGGGCAACGGCAAGGACGTGACCAGCCTTCTGGTCTCGCTCGGCGACGAGGCGGCTTCCCATTCCGGCGCTCTGCTGCGGATGCTCATGCCTCTCGCGGAGCGCGGCATCAATTTGTCGAAGGTGGAGTCCCGTCCGAGCAAGAAGCGCCCCTGGGACTACTTCTTCTTCCTCGATGTCACGGGCCATCACGACGATCCCCGGATGCGCGAGGCGCTGTCGGAATTGCGCAAGTTCTGCCCGATGGTGAAGTGGCTCGGCAGTTATCCGGCCGTCGATTGACCGCTCGCCTTGCGACGAGGCGCGCTCGCGCCAACAATACCGTTGACAGCTATGGAGGCGCGGGATGCCTTCAGCCCTTTTATGAAAGTCGTGTCCTCCATCAAATCGGCCAAGAAGCGTCACCCCGCCTGCCAGGTGGTCCGTCGCCGCGGCAAGATTTACGTCATCAACAAGGTCGAGCCGCGCTACAAGGCTCGCCAAGGCTAACTCCCTGTCATTGCGATGAAAGCACAAGGTCATCCCGCCCTGAACAACGTCTGCTTCCTGGATATCGGGACCGGTCGTCGTTTCCTCACCAAGTCGACCATGAAATCCGCCCGCAAGGAGCAGATCGACGGGGTCGAATATCATGTCGTGGTGCGCGACGTCACGATGGACTCCCATCCAGCCTACACCGGTGAGAAGCGCCTCGTGGACACGGCGGGTCGCGTCGAGAAGTTCACCTCGAAGTTCAAGCGCGGCGCCAAAAAGTAAGTCTGCCGCCTTTCTCCTTCCCGCCCTCCGGTTAACTCCGGGGGGCTTTTTGTTTTCGGCCCCCGCGATTTTTTCCGTGTCAACCGGGCGGCGCGCCGGCTTTGCTCCGCGTCCCTTTCCCATGCGCATCCATCCCTTCCAGGGGCTTGTCCCCGTGCCCGCCCTCGCCCCCGAGGTCGCCTGCGTGCCCTACGATGTCGTCAACACGGCCGAGGCCGCCGCGCTTGCCGCCGGCCGGCCCCACAGCCTGCTGCACGTCGACCGCGCCGAGATCGGCCTGCCGCCGGATACCGATCCCTATAGCGACGCCGTCTATGCCCGCGCCCGCGGCAATTTCGAGACGTTGCAACGGCAGGGAACGCTCGTGCGCGAGACCGGCCCGAGTCTCTACGTGTACCAGCAGCGGATGGGTGACCATGTGCAGCGCGGCCTCGTCGCGGGTTGCCACGTCGAGGACTACGACGCGGAACTGATCAAGAAGCATGAGAAGACCCGCAGGGACAAGGAGGACGACCGTACGCGCCTCATCGACACGCTGAGCGCCGAAACCGGGCCTGTTTTCCTGACCTACCGCGACAACGCGGCGGTCACGGCGCTGGTGAATGCCAAGACGAAGGAGCAGCCGCTTCACGATTTCACGGCGCCAGACGGCATCCGGCATACGGTTTGGAGAATCGCGGGCGGGCAGGAATGGGTGAAGGCCTTCGGCGCGGTGCCGGTGACCTACATCGCCGACGGTCACCACCGCGCGGCGAGTGCGGCCCGCGTCGCCCGCCTGCGCCGCGAACGCAATCCGACCCACACGGGTGCCGAGGAGTACAATTGGTTCCTTTGCGTGCTGTTCCCGGCGAGCGAGCTGAAGATCCTGCCTTACAACCGCATCGTGCTCGACCTGAACGGCCTGACGCCGGCGGCGTTGTTGGCGAAGGTGAAGGATCTGTTCGGCCTGGTTGAGAACGCCAACCCGGGTCCCTCGCGCGTCGGCGAGGTCAGCATGTACCTCGGCGGAAAATGGTACGGCCTGCGCTGCGTGGCCGATGCGGGTGCCGATCCGGTGTCGCGCCTCGATGTGAGCGTGCTGCAGGACAAGCTGCTCGGACCGGTCCTCGGAATCACCGACGTCCGGACGAGCAAGCGGATCGATTTCGTCGGCGGCATTCGCGGCCCGGGAGAACTTGTGAAGCGCGTCGACGCCGAGGGCGGCGTGGCGTTCTCGATGTACCCGGTAACCCTGGGGCAGTTGATGGATATCGCGGACGCCGGTCAGATCATGCCGCCGAAGAGCACATGGTTTGAGCCGAAGCTGCGCTCCGGGCTCTTCATCCACACCTTCTGAGCGCGGATCAGGGGAAGAGCCCGCGGCTTTGTTTGGCGTCGGCCACGCGCTGGATGCCGAGCGTGAGGGCGGCGAGGCGGCGGCTGAACTTGAACTTCCGCTGCTGGACCTCGACGGCGTCGCTCGCGCGGTCGAGCATCGCGTGCAGTTTCTTCAGCACCTCGTCGCGGGTCCAGTAGTAGTTCGAGAGATTCTGCAGCCATTCGAAGTAGGAGACGATCACGCCGCCCGAATTGCAGAGCACGTCGGGGATCAGCTCGATGTCATCGCGCTGCTCGAGGACGCGGTCGGCGCCGTTGGTGGTGGGGCCATTGGCGCCCTCGGCGATGAGGCGGCAGCGCAGGCGCTTGGCGTTCTGGTCGGTGATGACGCGCTCGAGCGCGCACGGGGCGAGGACCGTGCACTTGAGCTCGAGCAACTGCTCGTTGGTGACCGGTTCGCCGCCGTCGAAGTCGAGCAGCACCTTCTGCGAGCGCAAGTAGGCGAGCGCCTTTTCCAGGTTGATGCCCTTCGGGTTGTAGACGCCGCCGGTGTAGTCGGAGATCGCGATGACCTTCGCGCCATAGTTGCGGAGGGCGAGGGCGGTCTCGCTGCCGACGTTGCCGAACCCCTGCACCGCGACGGTGGCCTTCGAAACGGGCAGTTTCATTTTCTCCAGGTACTTCCGCGCGAGGTAAGCCACGCCGGCACCGGTGGCCTCGCGCCGCCCCTCGGAGCCGCCGAGCGCGATGGGCTTGCCTGTCACCACCGCGCTGGCGACGTGCCCGACGTGGTTGGAATAGGTATCCATCATCCACGCCATGATCCGCTCGTTGGTGCCGACGTCGGGCGCCGGCACGTCGACCTGAGGACCGACGAAATTTACCATCTCCTGCATGTAGCGGCGGGAGAGATGCTCGAGTTCCGATTCGGTGAGCTGGTTCGGATCGACGATCACGCCTCCCTTCGCGCCGCCGTAGGGCAGGCCCACGAGCGAGGTCTTCCAGCTCATCCACATGGCGAGGGCCGCGACCTCGCCGAGCGTGACGTCCTGGTGAAACCGGATACCGCCCTTGGACGGGCCGGTGGAAAGGTTATGCTGGACGCGGTAACCCTCGAAGACCGTGACGCTGCCGTCGCGGCGGCGCACCGGCAGGGAGACCGCAAGGCAGCGGCGCGGGTACTTCGTGCGGTCGCGGAGCGACTCCGGGAGGTTGATCGCGTCAGCCGCCTTGTCGAACTGGCGACACGCCATGCGGAAGACGTCGGAGTCGTAGAGGCTGGAGACGATGGCTTTGGACATGCTCTGGTCTGGTTGCGGGGAGTTTGGCGCGGCGGAGCGCCGGTCGCAAACCGCTTCCCGGCGGCCAGGGCGGAGTTACCTCCCCTTATCCTTCCGTGGTGCCGGTTAAATGTCCCGTGCAAGCCGCGTGCGCGGACGTGTTTGCGTTTCCGCGGGCGTCGCCCGAGACGTGGGGGGTGGCGTTCGAATCGCTCCTCGCCGGGGTGTTTGGCTGGCTGACCCGCCGCTTGGCGGGGGTGGCGGTGGCGGCGTTGGCGGCCGCCGCGATCTACGGCGCGTGGCTCTTCGTCCGGCAGGAGGCGTTGCAGGAGTGGGACCGCCGGAGCCGGCTCCAGTCGGCAATTACGGATCGCGGGAAAATCGAACGCGCCCGCGAGGCGCTGGCGGCGCGCACCAACGAACTGGGCGCGGAGACGAAGGCGCAGGAGGCGCGGTTGCGTGAGGCGACCAAGACGGTCGCTGAACTCCGCGACCGCGAGGGCTGGTGGGGGCGGTGGTTCGGCGACCGCGAGGAGCGCGCAAGGAGAGCGGAGCGGGTCGCGCGGGCCGAGGCTGTGCGCGAGGAGTCGTCCGCGCGCCTGGCGGCATCACGGCGGGCGCTGGAGCAGGCGGGGTGGGAGCGGGAGGGGGTGGAGGCGGCATGGCGCCGGGTGAACGATGAGATCTCGTTCCTGGAGCGCGGGCGCTCCTGGTTCGTGCGTTGGATCGGCGCCGCGTGGGAAATGGTGAAGTGGTGGGTCATCGGTGGCCTCGCCGTGGTCCTGCTGGGGCCGCTCGCGTGGTCGGTGGTGCTTTACCACGGTCTCGCGCCGCTGGCGGCCCGCGGCGCGGCATTGCGTTTCGGAGCGGCCCCGGCGGAGCCGGCCACGGTGGGCGCGAGCCGGGTGGCGCTGGACGTCGCGCTCGCCCCCGGCGAGCGGCTGCTCGTGCGCGAGCGCTTCCTGCAGGCCTCCGACGAGGACCTGGACCGGCGAACGCGGTGGGTGTTGGATTGGCGGATACCTTTGACCAGCGCGGCCTGCGGCCTGGTGGAGCTTGTGGAGCTGGGGAACCGCGCTAGCGGGGGTGAACGCCGGGTCACGCTAGCGGGCGGCGGGGAGCGGCAGACGGAGCTCGCGGAGGTGACACTCCCGGCGGGAGCGTCGATGATTCTGCGGCCGCGATTCGTGGCGGCGGTGGCGGAGGCCGGCGGCCAACGGCTGCGCATCGTCCGGCACCGGCGCTGGCTGAGCTGGCGGGCATGGGTGACCGGCTCGGTGCGGCACTTTGAGTTCGCCGGACCTTGCCGCCTGTTCGTGGCGGGGGCGCGGGGGGTGCGGCGGGAGGCGCTCGAGCTCGGGGCGGGCCCGGCGCCGGCGCGCCGCTTGAACCGCGGCGCGGTGATCGGGTTCTCGCCGGGGTTGGATTACCGTCCGGCGCGCGCGGAAACCTTCTGGGGCTACCACCGCGGGGCCACTCCGCTCTTCGATGAGGTCTTCGCGGGGCGCGGCGTGCTCCTCGCGCAGGAGGCATCCGCGGCCGCGGGGCCGGGGCGCCGGCGCGGGGCATTGCTTCGCGCCGGTGTGTGGCGGTTGCTCGGGCTCTGATCCGGAAGCGGTCCGGTCCGGCCGGCGCGCTTGTGCCGGTGCGCGGTCCGCGCCACGTTCCCCCGATGGAGTTCAAGCTCAGCTCCGAATACCGGCCCACCGGGGACCAGCCGCAGGCGATCGCCCGGCTGGCGGCGTCGTTGCGCGCGGGGAACCGGCACCAGACGCTGCTCGGGGTGACCGGCTCGGGGAAGACGTTCACGATGGCCAACATCATCGCGGAGCTCGGGCGCCCCGCGCTGATCATCTCGCACAACAAGACCCTCGCGGCCCAGCTTTACTCGGAGTTTAGGAATTTCTTCCCGGAAAACGCGGTCGAATACTTCGTCAGCTACTACGACTACTACCAGCCGGAGGCCTACATCCCCTCCAGTGACACGTTCATCGAGAAGGACTCCTCGATCAACGAGGAGATCGAGCGGCTGCGGATCTCGGCGACCAGCTCGCTGGTCTCGCGGCGCGACGTGATCGTGGTGGCGAGCGTGTCGTGCATCTACGGCCTCGGATCGCCGCAGGAGTTCATCGACCTCCGCATCGAGCTGCGGCGCGGCGCCCCGCTGGGACGGCAGGCGCTGCTGGAGCGCCTGGTCGACAACCTCTACGAGCGGAACGACTACGAGCTGAAGCCCGGGCGCTTCCGGGTGCGGGGCGATGTGGTCGACATCATGCCCGCCTACCTCGAGCGCGGGCTGCGCGTGGAATTCTTCGGCGAGGAGGTCGACGGCCTCGCGGAGTTCGACCCGACGACCGGCACGGTCACGCGGGCGATCGCGGATTTCGATCTGTACCCGGCAAACCAGTACGTCACGAGCCGCGGACGCCTCGAGCCCGCGGTCGCGGCCATCCGGCGGGAGCTCGACGAGCGCGTCGCGTGGTTCGAGGAGCGGAAGCGTCTGCTCGAGGCGCAGCGCATCCGCATGCGCACGAACTACGACCTCGAGATGCTGCAGGAAATGGGCTTCTGCAACGGCATCGAGAACTACTCGCGGCACCTCACGGGACGGAAGTCCGGCGAGCGCCCGTTCTGCCTGATCGATTTCTTCCCGCGCGATTTCCTGCTGCTCGTGGACGAGAGCCACGTCACGATCCCGCAGATCGGCGGGATGTACAACGGCGACCGCGCGCGGAAGGAGACGCTGGTGGACTTCGGCTTCCGGCTGCCCTCGGCCCTCGACAACCGTCCCCAGAGTTTCGCGGAGTTCGACGCCGTGGCCGGCCAGACGGTCTACGTCTCGGCCACGCCGGCCGAGTTCGAGTTGAAACGCTCCACGGTAATCGCGGAGCAGTTGATCCGTCCCACGGGGCTGCTTGATCCCGAGATCACCGTGCGGCCGATCAAGGGGCAGGTGGAAAACCTGATCGCGGAGTCGCGGGCGGCGGCGGCGGCGGGCGAACGCGTGCTGGTCACGACCCTCACCAAGCGGCTCTCGGAGGATCTCACCAGCTACCTGCGCGAGGCGGGGATCCGGGTGGAGTACCTGCACTCGGACATCGACGCCATCGAGCGCGTCGAGATCCTGCGCAACCTCCGGCTGGGCAATTTCGACGTGTTGGTGGGGATCAACCTCCTGCGCGAGGGGCTGGACCTGCCGGAGGTCGCTTTGGTGGCGATCCTCGATGCCGACAAGGAAGGGTTTCTCCGGAGCGAGACATCCCTCATCCAGACCGCGGGGCGCGCGGCCCGGCATGAGAAGGGCAGGGTGATCTTTTACGCCGACGTCATCACCGAATCGATCCGCCGCACGCTCGAGAAGGTCTCGTACCGCCGGGCCAGGCAGATCGAGTACAACACCGCGCACGGCATCACGCCACGGAGCGTGCGCCGCGCCGCGCAGGCCAGTCTGCAGACGCGCGAGGCCGCCGCGGAGGTTACGGATCCGGTGGTTTCCGAGGGCACCGAGGATGTGGCGGCGGTCATCGCCGAACTGGAGCAGGAGATGCAGGACGCCGCGGGCCGGCTGGAGTTCGAACGCGCGGCGGTGCTGCGGGATCAGATCGACGCCCTGCGTTCGGGGGATTTCCGCAAGGCCTCGCGGCCGACCGCCGGGTCGGGCCGGCGCGGCGGTGGCGGAAGCGGCAAGCGCCGCGGCTGAAAATCGCGGCTCCGCTCAGGTGAGCAGGCGCCGGAGCGCCGGCTCGCAGGAAATCCAGGCGGCGCGCAACGCGGGGAGATGCACCAGCCCCGCTGGGAGGCCGGAGGCGCGGGCGGCGGATTCAGCGTGTTCGGCGGCGAGGCGCATGGCGGTCACCCCGAGGCAGGCGGAACTCCCTTTGAGTCCGTGCGCCGCGCGGATGAAGCGGTCGGCGTTTCCCGCGGCAGCCGCCTCCTCCATCTCGCGCAGGCGCGCCGGCGTGTCCTCCAAGTAGATCGTCGCAATCTCCCGCACCACTTCGTCGCCCCCGGCGGGATCCAAGTCACGCAGACCGGCCAGGGTTTCGGCGTTGAGCGGTGACTCTTCAGGCATGGTTCTCAATCACGGCGAAACCGTTCTTGTGGCAATAGCGCTGTGGTCCGGAGCGTTGAGGGGGCGGGGTTTAGGAACATATCTTTGAATCACGATGCGTTGATATTTCGCTTGCCTGCGGGTGTTGGCGGCTGGTTTCGTCCGGGTCCCAACCGTACCATCCATGGCCCAATCATTCGTGTTCTCCTCCGAGTCCGTCGGCGAAGGTCATCCCGACAAGGTCGCCGATCTCATCTCCGACAGCGTGCTCGATGCCTGCTTGGCGGTCGACCGCTCCAGCCGCGTGGCTTGTGAGACGTTCGTGAAGTCCAACGTCGTGGTGGTGGGCGGAGAGATCACCATCCCGAAGCTTCAGGACAAGCGCACCGGCCGCACCCGCCCGCTCGAGGAGGCCATCAATCTCGGCAAGGTCATCCGGGACGCCATCCGCCACATCGGCTACGTCAACGACGACGATGTTTTTCACGCCGACTCGGTCTTCATCAACAATTACCTGACCGCGCAGTCGGCCGACATCGCGCAGGGCGTCGACGCCCGCAAGGCCGAGGGCAAGAAGACCTCCGAGCAGGGCGCCGGCGACCAGGGCATCATGTTCGGTTACGCCTGCGACGAGACGCGCGAACTGATGCCGACGCCGATCATGTTCGCCCATCGCCTGGGACGCGAACTCACCCGCATCCGCAAGTCCGGCCAAGTTGCCTGGCTCCGCCCCGACGCGAAGTCGCAGGTCTCCGTGCGTTACGAGGACGGCCGCCCGGTCGAGGTCGTGAACGTCGTCATCTCCACGCAGCACACCGCGGATGTCGCCCACGCGACGATCGAAAAGTTTCTGATCCAGAACGTCATCAAGAAGGTCATCGACGCCAGGCTGCTGACGAAGAACACCGAGTACCTCATCAACCCGACCGGCCGGTTCGTGATCGGCGGGCCGCAGGGCGACTCCGGACTCACGGGCCGCAAGATCATCGTCGACACCTACGGCGGCTGGGGCCGCCACGGCGGCGGCGCCTTTTCCGGCAAAGACCCGTCGAAGGTCGACCGCTCGGCCGCTTACATGGGCCGCTGGATCGCCAAGAATATCGTCGCCGCCGGTCTCGCCAAGCACGCCGAGATCCAGTTTGCGTACGCCATCGGTCACCCGCGCCCGGTCTCGGTGCACGTCAACACCTTCGGAACCGCGCAGCAGGGTGTTTCCGACGAGCGCATCACGGATGCCGTCCAGCGGGTCTTCAGCTTCAAGCCCGCTGATATCGTCAAGCAGCTCAACCTGCTTCGCCCGATCTATCGCGAAACCACCAACTACGGGCACTTCGGCAAGGCCGGCCTCCCTTGGGAGTCCACCGCCAAGGCCGCCGCCCTCCGCGCCGCGTTGCGCTAAGCGTCCGTCCAAAATTCCTCCCACCACCATGGCCACCGCCACCGCAGCCCGTAAGCCCGCGCGCAAGCGCGCCACCGCCGATTACCAGATCAAGGATATCGGCCTCGCCGAATGGGGCCGCAAGGAGATCTCCATCGCCGAGCATGAGATGCCCGGCCTGATGTCCGTCCGCCGGAAGTTCGGTCCGAAGAAGCCGCTTGCGGGCGTCCGCATCACCGGATCGCTCCACATGACGATCCAGACCGCGGTGCTGATCGAGACCCTGCAGGAACTCGGAGCCAATGTGCGCTGGGCCTCGTGCAACATCTTCTCGACGCAGGATCACGCCGCCGCCGCGATCGCCGCCGCCGGCACGCCGGTCTTCGCCTGGAAGGGCGAGACGCTCGAGGAATACTGGGACCTGACGGAAAAGGCCATTTCGTTCCCGGGCGGTCAGGGCCCGCAGCTCGTCGTTGATGACGGCGGCGACGTCACCCTGCTCATCCATAAGGGTTGTGAACTCGAGGAGGGCAGCGACTGGGTCAACACCTCATCCGGCTCCCATGAGGAGCAGGTGATCAAGAACATCCTCAAGCGTATCCACCGCCAGGATCCGACCCGTTGGACGCGTATCGCGAAGGAGTGGCGCGGAGTCTCCGAGGAGACCACCACGGGTGTGCATCGCCTCTACCAGATGATGGAGAAGGGCAAGCTGCGCGTGCCCGCCATCAACGTGAACGACTCGGTCACCAAGTCGAAGTTCGACAACCTCTACGGTTGCCGCGAGTCGCTGGCCGACGGCCTGAAGCGCGCGACCGACGTGATGATCGCGGGCAAGGTTGCCTGCGTGTGCGGCTACGGCGACGTCGGCAAGGGCTCGGCCTTCTCGCTGAAGGGCTTCGGCGCGCGCGTGATCGTCACGGAGATCGACCCCATCAACGCCTTGCAGGCGGCGATGGAGGGCTTCGAGGTCAACACGCTCGAGTCGACGCTGGGCACGGCGGACATCTATGTGACGACGACGGGCAACCGCGACATCATCACGCTCGAGCATATGCGGCGGATGAAGGACCAGGCGATCGTCTGCAACATCGGCCACTTCGACAACGAGATCCAGGTTGACCGGCTGAACAACTCCGACGCGAAGCGGGTGAATGTGAAGCCGCAGTATGACATGTACACCTTCCCGGGCGGCCGGAGCATGTACCTGCTGGCTGAGGGCCGGCTGGTGAACCTCGGATGCGCGACGGGTCATCCCTCGTTCGTGATGTCCAACAGCTTCACGAACCAGACGCTCGCGCAGATCGACCTCTGGCGTAACCGCGACAAGTACGCGGTGGGCGTGTACCGCCTCCCGAAACACCTCGATGAGGAGGTGGCGCGGCTGCACCTCGAGAAGATCGGCGCCAAGCTGACCAAGCTCACCAAGGATCAGGCCGGTTACCTTGGCGTACCGGTCGAGGGCCCGTACAAGCCCGAGCACTACCGCTACTGAGCGGCTCCGGTTCCCACTTCAGCCGCGGTCCTGGGACCGCGGCTTTTTTGTGTCAGATGGTCGAGGCGAGAAAGCCGAAACGCTGGTCGATTCGCTGCGCGGTACCACCTGGCTCTTTCACCAAGGACGGGGGAGAACAGGCAGGCCTGGTAATCAGGAACCCAGGACACTGTCCTCCGGACGCGCCGTCGAAGGGGCATGCGGTGTAGCCGCGGGCGTTTCCCGCGGATTTTCGAGAAGGTATATCCGCGAAGCCGATTCCCTTCGTGCGTTCGGCCTGTTGTTTGGTCTCCCGCTCGCTTCCCTTCGTCCCGCCGCGTTTCGTCGAATCCGCGGCGGCGCCCGTCGCCGCTCACTTCTCCGGCTGGAGCGTGTGCAGGGGCGGGAGACTTCGCAGGGCGGGCACGGTGCGTGCGATCAGCGCGGTGACGGCGAGCGTCCCGATTCCGCCCCAGACCACGGCCGCGACCGGGCCGAGGGCGGCCGAGGAGAGGCCGGCGCGCAGGGCGCCGATCTCGTTGGAGGAGCCGATGAAGATCTGGTTCACCGCGGTGACGCGGCCGCGCAATTCGTCGGGCGTGAGCAGCTGCACGAGAGATTGGCGGACCACGACGCTGATGTTGTCGAACGCGCCGGTGAGCATCAGGGCAACGAGCGACAGCCAGAAGGAGGTGGAGAATCCGAACGCGATGGTGGCGGCGCCAAAGGCGGCGACCGACCACAGCAGGGCGCGTCCGGGACGGGCGAGCGGAGGCCGGTGGGCGATCCAGAGGGCCATGGCGATCGCGCCGAGGGAGGGTGCGGCGCGGAGCCAGCCGAAGCCCACGGGACCGACGTGCAGGATGCGGTCGGCGAAGACCGGGAGCAGGGCAGTCGCGCCGCCGAGCAGCACGGCGAAGAGGTCGAGGCTGCTGGCGCCCAGGATCACCTTGCGACGCCAGATGAACTCCGCGCCGGCGAGCATGTCGCGCCACGAGCGGCGGGCCGGGGCCGGCGCGGGCGCCTGGAAGTAGCGCACTCGTCCCAGGGCGGCGAGGAAGACGAGTTCGAGCCCGGCGCTGAGGGCGTAGACGGAGCTGGTCCCGCTGGTGGCGATCAGGATGCCGCCGAGGGCGGGGCCAGCGACTGTGGCGATCTCGAAGGCGCTGGTGTTCCAGGTTATCGCGTTCGCCATCGCGGTGGGGGGCACGAGCAACGGTGTGATGCTGGCCCGAGCCGGCCAGATGAGGATGCGGGCGCAGGCGAGGGCGAGCAGCAGCAGGAAAACCAGCGGCAGCGCGGGCTCGTCGAAGCGCAGCGCCGCGGCATCGGTGGGACGCTCGAAGAGCAGGGCGATCGAGCGGAGCCCGTCGTTGGCCCAGCGCAGCGGCGCGAGGTCGGGTACTGCGCGGCTCCAGAAGGCGAGCCCCGCGAGCGCGGCGGTCACCACGGCGATCACCGCGGTGCCGAGGGTGATCAGACGGCGCCGGTCATGGCGGTCGGCGATGGCCCCCGCTGGCAGCGAGAGGGCGAGCAGCGGCAGGACATTGACCGCGCCGACTAGGCCGAGGGCGGTGGCGGAGCGGGTCCACTCGTAAACTTGCCAGGTGGCGGCCGCGAGGACCGCCTGACGACCGAGCAGGGCGAGCGAATTGCCGATGAGGTAGGCCCGGTAGTGCGGCACGCGCAGCGCCGCGTAGGGATCATGGGCGGGCGAGGCGGCGGGCGCGGTCATCGACGCGGCAAAAAACGCAGATTCGCCGCCGGCACGCGAGCTGGCAAAGATTGTGCCCGCAGTGGGGCCGCTTTTGGCTTCCGCCGATGAAATTTCTCCAACTCAACTTCATCCCGCGCAGCGCCGACCTCGGCCTGCTGGTGCTCCGCCTCTGGATTGGCGCCTCGATGGCCGTGCTCCACGGCTGGGGCAAGCTGGCCGGGTTCTCGAAGATGTCGCCCCAGTTCCTGGACTTCATGGGAATCGGCAAGGGGCCGAGCCTCGCGCTCACCGTTTTCGCGGAGCTCGCTGGCGCGGCGTTCATCGTCGTCGGGCTCTGGACGAGACTATCCGCGCTGGTGCTCGCCTTCGCCATGGGCGTGGCCTTCTGGGTGGCCCACGGCGGCAAGCTCACTGGGCAGGGCAACGGCGAGATGGCGTTCCTTTACCTCGGCGCCTGCGCGGTGCTCTTCCTGACCGGCGGCGGACGATACTCGGCCGACGCCAGCCTCGGGGCCAAGGGCTGACGCGGGCACGGCCGAAGCCCGCGTTCAGTTGGTGCGCAGGGCCTCGACCGGACTCAGGCGCGACGCGCGGATGGCGGGGTAGAGCCCCGCCAGCACGCCGATGAGACCGCTGAACACCACGCCGATCACGAGGGCGGCGGGGGAGAGTTCGGGCCGGTTGGATGCGACCACGACCTTTTGCAGGATCGCGATGAGGCCCATGCTCGCGACCATGCCGACGATGCCGCCGGCGACCGCGATGGTGAGCGATTCCGCCAGGATCTGCACCAGGATGTCGGTGCGTTTCGCCCCGAGGGCGCGGCGCACACCGATTTCCCGCACGCGCTCGCTGATCGAGGCAAGCATGACGTTCATGATGCCGATGCCGCCGACGACGAGACCGATGCCGGCTACCCCGCCGAGCGAGTAGACGTAGCTCTTGCGGGTCTCCTCGAAGCGCTGGAGCAGGTCCTCGCGCGTCTCGAGCCGGGTATCCTGGATACCGCGGTGGGTCTGGTGAAGGACGTTGGTGATCTGCTCCAGCGCGTGCGGCATGTCGGCGATGTCCGCCAGTTGCACGTTCAGGACGTCCACGTTCTCGTCGAGGCGGAAGAGTGTCTGGCAGGTGGTGAGCGGGATGAAGACGGCCGAGTTCTTCGTGTTGTAGCGGCCGCCACCCATCGCGAACTGGTACTCCTTGAGCACGCCGACGACGGTGAACGGCTGGCCGTTGATCGTGATGTTCTGGCCGATGGGATCCAGACCACGGGGGATGAGGGTCTCGGCCACGGTGGCGCCGAGAACGACGACCTGGGTCTGCAGCTCGTTGTCGAGCTCGCCGATGAGCCGGCCCGACTCGACGTCGAAGCGGTCCATCACAAAGGAGGCGGGGAGCACGCCGCGGACATACTGGCTCGTGGCGCGGCCTTGGAAATAAAGGCGGGAGCCCCCCGCGATCGTCACCTCGGCGGTGACGCGCTGCGCGAGGGGCACGGCGGCGAGGATCGCGTCGACGTCGTTCAAGGTCCGTCCCGGGGAAAGCGCGGCCTTCTCCCGTTGCACGTCGGGCGGGCGCTTCACCTGCACGCTGATGCGTTCGATGCCGCCCGTCTCGTAGATCATCGCTTCCCAGCCGCGGAGGAGGCCCTTCACCACGCCGAGCATGCCGACCAGCGCGGCGGCGCCGAGCACGATGCCGAAGAGCGTCAGGAACGATCGCAGCTTGTGCGCGAGGACTTCGTGCCAGCCGCTGATGATGCCCAGGAAAAGCAGGCGCATCGTGGGACGGGGATCAGGTGCCGTTGCGACGCTTGCTGCCGGACCCCGACGAGCGGGGCGGCGTCGGTTCCTTGCCCTTCGCGGGGCTGGCCTCTCGGGCCTTGGGCTGCTGCGGCGAGTTGCTCGGAGCGAGCACGGGCGGCTCGCCCTCAAATTCCAGCGGTCGGGAGCGGGCAACCTCATCGCCCACCTTCACGCCGGAAAGGATCTCGACGTAACGGGTGTCGGCGATGCCGGTCTCGACCTGGCGGATCTCGAATCCGGTCTCGTTCTTGAAAAACACGTAACGGAGCGCCTCCGCGGTCGCGAATACCGCGGAGATCGCCACCGCGGTCGCATCATCGACCTTGGCCAGGGTGAACATGACCGTGGCCGACATCCCGGGCCGCAGGCGCTCATCCGGCTCGTCGAGGAAGACGTCCACCGGGAAGACGCGGGTGCGGTCGACGGTGCTTTCCAACGCGCTGGTGGCGATGCGCTTCACCGTACCCGCCATCTGCACGCTCCGCATGGCGTCGACGCGCACGCGCGCGTTGTCCCCCATCTTGAGCCGCGCGACGTCGATCTCGTTGATGTTGGTGCGCACCATCAGGGAGGTGAGGTCGGCGACTTCCCCGAGCATGGTGCCGCCGTTCTGGGCGGCGGCGCTGGTAATGACCTGACCCTCGGTAAGATCACGCAGCAGCAGGGTGCCGTCGTGCGGCGCCCGGATGATCGTCTTGGCGAGTTTGTCACGGAGGTTGGCGGCGCGGGCCTCCGCGATGGCCGCGTCGTTCTCGCTGAGCGAGAGCGTGATCCGGGCGTCCTCGAAGTCCTTGGAGGTGACGACGCCGCGCTTCTGCAGGTCGACGAGGCGCTCGTAGTCGCGCCGGGCGCGCTGCGTGCGGAGCTTTGCGGCCTCGATGCTGCGCTCCATTTCCTGGATCTGCGTGAGGATGTCCTGCTGGTCCATGCGCAGGATCTCGTCGTTGCGCTTCAGCTTCTGGCCGTCGACCGCGAGGATCTTGACGATGCGCCCGTTGATCTCGGAACGGAGATCCGTCGAGAACACCGCGCGCAGGCGGCCCACGGCGACGATCTCCTCGGCGATGTTGGCCGTGCGCACCTTGGTCACGGGCACGACTTCCTCGCGCTTGCTGCCGAACAGGGTGGGGCTGACGGCCTTCCAGACGACGCGCCCGCCCCAGCCGACGCCGGCGAGCACGGCGATGAGGATGACGGAGCGGAGCAGGGTTTTGGACCAGCGAGATGACTTCACAGCAGAGGGGTTGGGGTTACAGAGACGCCCGTAATCCGCTTGGGGAACAGGCGTTTTTGGAAAAAATCGATGAGAGGTTTGCGGGCGGATCTTTCGTTGGAAAGCCGGAATTCCTGTTTCCTTCCGTCCGCCGCTCCCCTTTGTTCCGTCCGTTAACGATGAAGATCTACTTCATGGGGGTCTGCGGGACCGCGATGGGCAACGCCGCGCTCCTCGCGCGCGCCGCGGGGCATGTCGTGTCAGGGGCCGACGCGGGCGTATACCCGCCGATGAGCACGGTGCTCGTCGCCGCGGGCATCGAGCTCCATGAGGGCTACGATCCCGCGCGCCTCGCCCGGCTCGCACCGGACCTCGTGGTGGTGGGGAACGCCATGGGCCGGGGAAACCCCGAGGTCGAGTGGCTCCTCGAGACCCGCGCTCTCGCTTTCACCTCGTTGCCGGCCTTCCTGCACGACTGCGTCCTCCGGTCCCGCCGCAACCTTGTGATCTGCGGCACACATGGGAAGACGACCACGACCGCCGTCGCCGCGTTTCTCCTGCGGGCGGTGGGACGCGACCCGGGCTTCCTCATCGGCGGCGTGCCGCAGGACCCGCCCGCCGGCTCGCACCTCGGCGCTCCGGGGGACCCGTTCGTGATCGAGGGCGACGAGTACGACAGCGCGTTTTTCGACAAGCGCAGCAAGTTCATCCACTACGCGCCGCACGTCGCCGTTCTGAACAACCTCGAGTTCGACCACGCCGACATCTTCCGCGATGTCGCCGATGTACAGCGCACGTTCCACCATCTCTCCCGCATCGTGCCGCGCAATGGCTGGATCGTGCTCAACGGGGACGACGAAAACCTCCGCGCGCTCGGGCCGATGGCTTGGACGCGCGTGGTGCGGGTCGGTGTCGGGGAGGGCAACGATGTGCGGATCGAGGGCTTCGCGGAGTCGCCCGAGGGCGCGTCGTTCTCGCTCACATGGCGCGGCGCGCCGTGGGCCCGCGTCTGCTGGAGCCTAGGCGGGCTCTTCAACGCCCGGAATGCGGCGATGGCCGCGACGGCCGCCGGGCTGGCGCTGCATCCGGAGCGGCCGGCCGAGCTCGACCTGGCGGCGCTCGCCAACTTCCGCGGCGTGAAACGGCGCCAGGAGATCAGGATGTCCGGCGGGCGCGTCACCGTGATCGAGGATTTCGGCCACCACCCGACGGCGATCGGCGAGACTGTGCGTTCCCTGCGCGCCCGATACCCGGGGGCGCGACTCACGGCCGTTTTCGAGGCCCGCAGCAACACCTCCCGCACCAAGTCGCTGCAAGGAGCCTTCCAGGATGCGCTCGCGCAGGCCGACGAGGTTTACCTCGGAGCCGTGAGCCGGGCGGACCGAATCCCGGCGACGGAAAGGTTCGATCCTCCGGCGGTCGCCGCGAACCTTGAGGCGAGGGGAGTCGCGGCGTGGTCCGCGCCCACCAACGCCGGGCTGCTGGAGTTGTTGCGAGCCGGCACGCTGGGAGACGGCGCGGAGCGGCGTCTGGTGGTTTTCTTCACCAACGGGAGCTTCGACGGGATCATCGACGGCTACGTGGCCGCCGCCCGCGTGGCCTGAATCCGCCCGGGGCGCGGGCTCAGCCGTTCCTCTCGCCGCTGTAGCACAGCCAGCAGAGGAGGAGCACGATCACGGAGAAAATGGCGATGAGCAGCATCATGCCGTTTCAGGGGGGTGGGTGGGTAACTTGGGGCTTCTAAGACCGAGGGAATCGGGCGGGCCGGGGCGGGCCAGCGGAATTTCGAGGGAAAAAACGCCGGCGGCTCAAATTATTTTTGAACGTTCTGCCCGGTATCCTCGAAACCACATTCCTCCCGTTGCGTCGAGGCTGGCCCCGGGCGTTGGGTGCGGCGCGGTCGCACCGGGTTCCCTGGTACCCTCCGTTGCTTTCCCGCTTGCCGGGTAAGTCCGGCGCGCGGGCAATCAACGGTGATGCCCGGGGTACCCGCCAGGATCGTCCATCTCGACGCCGACGCCTTCTTCGTCTCCTGCGAACTGGCGCGACGGCCGGAGTTGCGCGGGCGTCGCTGCGCCGTCGGCGGCGGGGAGCGCGGCATCATCTCCTCGGCGAGCTACGAGGCGCGCGCGGCCGGGGTGTACACGCCGATGCCCTCGCGGCGGGCGCGGCAGGTCTGTCCCGACCTGGTCCTGCTGCCGCACACGGCCGGTCTCTACGGCGACGTCTCCCGCCGGATGTTCGACCTTTGCGAGACGCTGACGCCGCTGGTGCAGCGGAACTCGATCGACGAGGGCTATCTGGATCTCAACCCCTGTGGTCTGGCGACGCCCGAGGCGGTCGAAGGCGCGGTACGCGCTCTGCAGACGCGGGTCTGGGCGGAATTACAGGTGCCGGTTTCCTTCGGGATCGCCGCCAACAAGCTCGTCGCGCAGATCGCCTCCAAGCTGCGCAAACCACGTGGCTTTGTGGTCGTGCCGCCCGGAGAGGAGGCGGCCTTCCTTGCGCCGCTGCCCGTGGGCCGGCTGCCGGGGATCGGCGCGAAGACCGAGGCCGTCCTCGCCGGCTCGCACGGTCTCAAGTTGGTCGGGGACATCACTGCCGCGCCGGAGTCTACCTTGCGCGCCGCCTTCGGAAGCGGGTGGCGGGCGATGCTCGCGGCAGCTCGCGGGGAGGACGACTCCCCGGTCGACACCAACGAGGAGGACGCGCGGAGTTACTCCCAGCAGGAGACGTTCGCCGCCGACATCGCCGATCCGGCCGAGGTCGAGCGGATCGCCAAGCGCATGGTCGACGAGCTGCTGGCGAAGGTTCGGGCCGACGGCAAACGCGTGCGCACGCTCACGGTGAAGGTGCGTTATCCGGATTTCTCCCAGGCCGCGCATGGCCGCAGCCTCGCGGAGGCGACCGATCTCGAGGCGCCGTTTTATCCGCTGGTGGGGCCGCTCCTCCGGGAAGCGTGGCAACTGAAGCGGCCCTTGCGGCTGGTCTCGGTCCGTTTTTCCAGCGTGGAGTCGTCCGCGGGGCAGTTGGAAATGTTTGGCGCGGACGACGAGAAACGCCGGCGGCTTGCCGCGACGATGGACCGACTCAACCGCGAGGGGCTCGGCGGCGGTGTGCTCCATGGCCACCAGCTTGCCAAACCGGCGCGGCGCTCCTAGACCCAAGGTTCAGTCTTATGCCGATCTACGAGTATTACTGTCCGGACAACCACACGATCTACCAGTTCTACGCAAAGACCCTGGCCCAGGGACAAACGGTGCCGAAATGCCCGGTGAACCCGTCATTCCGGATGAGGAAGCTGGTCTCGGCCTTCGCGATCACCGGCGGCGGCGCCAAGGACGAGGCCGCGGAGAAGAAACCTGATGACGCCGGCGCGGCGGGGGGCGACCCGGCCGAGGACGCCCGCATGGAGGCGGCGATGAACTCGATGGAGAAGGAGTTCTCCAGCGTCGACGAGAACGACCCCAAGGCGATGGCGCGCATGATGCGGCGGATGTCCGAGCTCACCGGCGAGAAGATCGACGGCGAGATGGAGGAAGTCGTCCGCAAGCTCGAGGAAGGCGCGGATCCCGATTCCCTCGAGGACCAGTTGGGCGGCGGCGACGAGGCCGGCGGCGGCATGGATGACCCCTACGGCGACGGGATGGGCATGGGCGGCCCCGGGGCGGGTGGCCCGCCGGCCGACCCGAAGGAGCCGCGGCACCGTTTTCGCGTGCGCCGCACGTCGCCGCTTCGCGACCCCCAGTTGTACGATTACACCTGAACCTGCGCGCCGCCTCAGCCGAGGCGGGGCCGGTCCCGCAGTGCTTTGCGCAACGTACCGCGCGCCGCGGCCAGCTCGGCGCCGGCGAGCGGCAGGCGCGGCGGGCGCACCGTGGCACCGCCCGTGCCGGTCTCGGCCTGCACCCACTTGATCAGCTGCACGAACTTCGGGACACAATCCATCCGCAGCAGCGGAAGGAACCATTGGTAAAGTGCGTCGGCCCGGGCCACCTCACCCTTCACGGCGGCCTCGAACAACGCCACCGACTCGCGCGGGAAGGCGTTGACCAGGCCGGCGATCCAGCCGCGCGCGCCCATGCGCACGCCCTCGACCACGGCATCGTCCATGCCGACCAGCAGCGAGAGCCGCTCCCCGAGCGCGGCGCGCAGCGCGATGATCCGGCGCACGTCGCCGCTGGATTCCTTCACCGCCGCAAGGTTCGGATGCTCCGCCGCGAGCTCCGCGACCTGCGCGGGCAGGAAGTCGGTGCGGTAGGCGACGGGGTTGTTGTACAGCATGCAGGACAGGCGGGTCGCGCTGATGACGGCGCCGACGTGGGCCTTCATCTCGCGCCAGTCGGTGCTGTAGACGTAAGGCGGCAGCACCATCAGTCCTTGGGCTCCCGCCCGGGCGCCGGCGCGGGCCAGCGCGACGGCCTCCTCGGTGGAGAGCGAGGCGACCCCGAGCACCACCGGCGCTCGCCGCCCCGCGGCCCGCACCGCGGTGCGCACGAGGGCGATTTTTTCCTCAGTCGAGAGAGTCGCCGCCTCACCGAGCGAGCCGGCGCAGACGAGTCCGGTGCACCCGGCGTCGAGCATCGCGCGGCAATGCCGGGCGAATGCCGGGTGGTCGATCGATCCGTCGGAGCGGAAGTTGGTGGTCAGAGCGGGAATGACGCCGGTCCAGTTCATGGGGGAGGGGAGGCCGCATCGCCGCGTTGGACGGCGGTCGCGAGGGCGATGTTCTCCACGCGGCACGGCGGATCGGCAAACCTCAAACGCCGGCGAGGGCGGAGGGCGCGCTGCTCCCGGGAAAGTCCTTGTTGATCCCGGGTGTCGCAGGTTAGGGAAGGGGGCCCCGCCGTCGGTCACTACACTCCAAGCCGCGGCAACCCCCGTCCTACCATGAAGAAACTCCGCTCCGCCCGGTTCCTCCGTCTGTTCGCCTTAATCGTCCTGTTCGCGCCGCTCCTCGCTTCCGCCGCGACGGGTGTGATCGCCGGCCGCGTGACCAACGCCGGATCCGGCAACGCGCTCGGCAAGGCCAGGGTCTCCGTGAAGGACACCGACCTCGTGGTGCTTACGGACGACTTCGGCGGCTACCGCCTGATCGACGTGCCCGCGGGCCGGCGGGAGGTGGAGTACTTCTACACGGATCTCGATCCGCAGGTGGCCTTGGTCGAAGTTCCGGCGGGCGGCGTGGCGACGCGGGACATCGCCCTGACCAGCCGGGTGCGTTACGGCGACGGGAACAGTCAGGTCGTGCGCATGGACCGGTTCACAGTCGGCTCGGACCGCGAGACCGACGCCCGTGCGATCGCCACCAACGAGCAGCGCTTCGCGCCGAACCTGAAGAATGTGATGGCGACGGACGAACTCGGCGACGTGCTCGGCAGCAACGTCGGCGAGTTCCTCAAGTTCATCCCGGGCCTCGCGATGGAGTACAGCGAGGTGGAAATCGTGGGGGTATCGGTGCGGGGCATCGGCGGGTCGATGACGGCGTTCACATCGGACGGCGCCTCGATGGTCTCGGCGAACGCTTCGCCTGGCCGCACGTTCAACATGAACACCCTCGCGCTGAACAACATCTCGCGCATCGAGGTCACCAAGGTTCCGACGCCGGCCACACCGGCGGATTCGCTGGCGGGGGCGGTGAACCTCGTGACGAAGAGCGCCTTCGAGCGTCCGCGGGCGCGCCTGAATTACGGGATCACCCTGATGGCCAACAGCGAGAACCTCACGTTCCGCAAGACGCCCCACACCCTGGGCGATCAGCCCACGAGGAAGCTGCTGGCGGGGTGGGAATTCGATTACACGCTGCCCGTGAACCGCGACTTCGGCATCGTCGTGACCGGGATGCGGAGCGACAAATTCAACGAACAGCACCTTTCGACCACGCTGTTCAACGCGGGCGGCACGGGCACGGGCGCGACCTTCGCGCGTCCCTATCTGCAGCAGTACACCGTGCAGGACGGACCGCGCAGCCAGTCCCGCAGCAATTTCGGCCTGAAGGCCGACTGGCGGGCCACCGCGCACGGCGTCCTCTCCTTCAACGCGCAGATCAACGCCTACAAGACCTACATCGGCACCCAGACCTGGTCATTCAACGCCGGCACGGTCGCGGCGCCCACTTCCGCGAACGGCGTTCCCTTCCGCTTCTCGGAGACCGAGACGGTCGGCGCAACGGGTCGCGGGGGCGTCACCCTCTCCGGCGGCGGCCAGACGTTCCTCGGCGGTACGGACCAGTTCGGGCTGCGTTACCGCCACGACGACGGTCGCTGGAAGATCGACGCCGTCTCCAGCCTGTCGCGTTCCGACCGCTCGCGTCCGAACCCGGGCCATTTCTCGGGCATCACCGCAACGATGAACGGCACGCCGCGGGTGGCCTTGCGCGACATGGTCCTCGATCGCCCGCGGGTCATCGAGGTCTTCGGGGCGGGAGAGCGGCCCGCCGACCCTTACGACCTCGCGAACTACTCGCTTACAACCGCCACGGAAGCGCCCTACGACAACCGCTCGGACCATCGCTCCGCGCAACTGTCGGCGCGCCGCCGCTTCGGCTTCCTGCCGTTTCCGGCTTCGCTCGAGCTCGGCGGCGCGCGCAGCACGCTGAAGGTCGACGCGCGCGTGCAGACCATCACGTGGACGTACGCCGGGCCGGACGGCAACGTGGCCACGCCCGATTCGGCCGCGCCCTTCCAGATGCAGTCCTACCGCGGGCAGGACTCGTTCTACGGGTTCACCAACGTGCCCTGGATCTCGGTGAACCGTGCCTATGACCGCCTTGATCACTTCGTGCGCACGCCGGCCAATCTGGTGGCGGCCGAGCAGTCGCGCATCACCGGATCCGAGGTGCTGCGCGAGACCGTGACGGCGGCCTACGCGCAGGCGGAGGCGCGGCTCTGGCGGAACCGCCTCACGGTCCTGGGCGGAGCGCGGTTCGAGCGCACCGACGATTCGGGCCGGGGTCCGCTGGTTGATCTCGCGGCGGTCTTTGTCCGCAATCCCAACGGCACCTTCGCGCGCAACGCCGCCGGCCAGCGCATCCGGCGGGCAGAGGCCGGAACCGCGGGCTCGATGGAGGAGCTGCGGCTCGTGCGGAAGGAACGCGCGTACGCGGTGACGCGGTCCTATGACGGCCTTTACCCCAGCCTCCACCTCACGCTCGACGCCACCGAGCGCCTCCTGCTGCGCGCCGCCTACGCGCGCACCTACGGCCGGCCCGATCTCATCGATGTCATCCCCAACGCCCAGTTCGCGGAGAACGATCTGAACGAGCAGGACCAGAACAATCCCGCGGTGGTGAAAGGCACGATCACGGTACGCAACACCGCCCTCCGGCCGTGGACGGCCGACAATTTCGATCTCTCGGCGGAGTATTACACCGACGGTGGGGGGATCATCAGCGCGGGCGTCTTCCGCAAGCAGATCAGCAATTTCTTCGGCACGCAGGTGCGGCTGGCCGACGCCACGCTACTCGAGGATCTCGGGCTCGATGCCGTTTACACCGGATGGAACGTGAGCTCGAAGTTCAACTCGGGCGATGCCCGCATCAGCGGCGGCGAGATGAATTTCCGCCATTCGTTGCGCCAGCTCGGGCGTTGGGGCGCGCCGTTCACGCTGTTCGCCAACGCGACCTGGCTCCGGCTGGAGGGCAACCGGCAGGCCGACTTCACCAGTTTCATTCCCCGGACTGGCAATTGGGGTTTTTCCGCGAACTGGCGCCAGCTCGGCTTCGTCGCGCGCTGGAACCACCGCGGGTTGGACAAGCGCACCGCGATGCCGGCGGTGGGCACTAACGCATTTCAGTACATCGGTGCGCGCACCACCTTGGATTTGAACGCATCCTGGCAGCTGACCAAGTCTCTGTCACTCGTCGGCAGCGCGAGCAACGTGCTGAACGTCCCGCAGACCCTGCTGCGCTACGGCGACGAAACCCCCGCCTACGCTCGGCAGAACCGAACGTCGGAATTCGGCATCGCGCTGGCGCTCGGCTTGAAGGGCTCGTTCTAGGAGGCTGTCGAGCCGTGTTGGCCCGACGTGCGTCCATCCTGGGGGAATGTCGTCCGCCATTCGGACGTTTCTGCCGCTCCCGTACCCGAGGTAGCCGCGGGCGCTCCTGCGGAGGATCATAATCCTCGTTCCTGGTGCGGCTGTCACCTGGAGCGAAACGGCGCGCGGCAAACGGGGAAGGATGGAGCCCTGGGACCGGGTCGCTTCGCCGGATCGGACGCAGCAGTTGTTAACCCGACTCCGGCTTGTGTGCAGCGAAGCGCGTGCGTTTGACTGCGGGCATGACGCGACACACCCCGGTCCGGCTCCTCACCCTCGCTTGCTGCCTTTGCTCGGCGTTGTCGGCTGCCCAGCCGGCCGCGCCCCTGCGCGCGGGCGCCGCGAAGACCAACATCACCTCGCCGCTGGGCACGCCGATCATCGGCGGGTTCGCGCCCTTTCCCGCCCAGGAGGTGCACGACGAGCTTCACGCCCGCTGCCTGGTGCTCGACGACGGACAGACCCGGCTCGCGCTCGTGATCTGCGATCTGCTGGGGGTTCATCGGACGCTGAGCCTCGAGACGCGCCGGCTCATCCTCGAGGTCACGGGCATACCGCCGGAAAATGTGATTTTCGCTGGCACGCACACGCATTCCGCGGGCAGCGCGCTCGGCGTCAGCCGTCTGGCCTACGACCAGCCGCTTGATGACTACCAGAAGCTCATCGCGCGGCGCGTGACCGACGCGGTGAGTCTCGCCGCCGGTCGGCTGCGTCCCGCCGAGATCGCCTCGGGCTCGGTGGATGTTCCGGAACACGTCTTCAATCGCCGCTGGTTGATGCGCGAGGGCGCCGCGCCGGCCAGCCCTTTTGGAAAGGCGGAGCGGGTGAAGATGAATCCCGCCGCGGGCGGCGCCGATCTGGTGGAACCCGCGGGTCCGGTTGATCCCGCGGTCTCGTTTGTCGCGCTGCGGGAGCCGGGTGGCCGGCTGATCTCGGTATTCGCGGCCTACTCGCTGCACTATGTCGGAGGTGTTTCCGGCCGGGCCATCTCGGCCGATTATTTCGGGGTGTTCTGTGAGGAACTCGCGCGGCTCGAGGGGCCGCGGGAGGATGGGCCGCCGTTCGTGGCCCTGCTGGCCAATGGCACCAGCGGCGACATCAACAACATCAACTTTCGGCAACGGGAGCCGCGGCGCCCCGCCTACGAGAAAATGCGCCTGGTCGGTCGAGACGTGGCGGCCCGGGTTCATCGCGCGCTCGCCGGGGTCGCCTGGCGCGACCGGGCCGAACTGGGCGCCCGCTACCGCGAGTTGCCGCTCGCCTGGCGGAAGATCGAGCCGGAGTTGCTCGCGTGGGCGCGGGAGACGGAGGAGCGATCCCCCCGGCTTTCGCGCGGCGATATTCCCGTGGAAGCCAAGTGGCCGACCACGCCCGACTGGGTGCAGCGGCTGAGCTACGCCGGTCGCGTGCAGGTGCTTGCCCGCGCACAGGGTCCGGCCCGGGTTCCCCTCCAGGTCTTCCGCATCGGCGACATCGCCATCGGCACGATGCCGGGCGAGGTGTTCGCGGAGACGGGGTTGGAGTACAAGAAGCGCAGCCCTTTCGCGCGTTCGTTCATGATCGAGCTCAACCACGGCTACTTCGGCTACTTGCCGCCACCGCGCCATTTCGAACTCGGCGGTTACGAGACCTGGCCGGGCACCAACTACCTCGAGCCCAAGGCCGCGGATCTGATGCTGGGCGCGTTGTTGGAGATGACGGAGGGCCTGCGTCCCTCGGCCCGGTGAATTTCAGCGCCCCGCCGCGCCGTACGTCGTCCGCAGGTGGGCCACGACGTCTTGGATCGATTGCTCCGTGAGCACATTGGACCAGGGGGGCATCGGATTCACCGCGGGCGGCTCCGGCACGCGGCCCTCCGCCACAATCCGGAAGAGTTCGGCGTCGGATTTGACGCGAATGCCGCCGGGCAGGGTGAAATCGGGCGTGCCGGCTTCGCGCGATCCGCGGCCGTCGGCCTGGTGGCAGACGAGGCAGTTCTGGCGATAAACCTCCGCGCCGGCTCGCGGATCACCGGGTCGCAGCGCCGCCGGCCGGGCCGCGGCGAGCCGCGTGGGGCCGGGTTGGGTTTCGCCCGAGAGCAGTCGGTTCACGTTGTAGTAGGCGACGCGGTTGAGCAGCGGATGCCCCGCGCGATCCGTGACAGCGGCGTCCACGGTCAACTCGTGCACGTGGCCGGGCTGCAATTCGAGCAGGTCCAGTTCAACCGTGCGACCGTCGGCTCCAAGCTGGGCGGCGGTCACCGGCACTTCGATGTTGTCCGCCCGCAGCGAGCCGTCGACCGGGTGGTGGAGGTAGCGGAAACGCTGCACGCGGTAATGGTCCGGGTTACCGGCGGTCGCTCCCATCGGGACGGTGAACCCGAGGGTAAAACCGCGCGGGGAAAGCCGGAGGGTGCGCACCTCGACCGGGTCGGATCCGTTCCAGACGACACGCTGCAGTCCCTCGTTGCCGCCGGTGGGCATCCAGCCGCGGACCGTTTGCGCGAGATAGAGCGCGCCGTCGGGACCGAAAGCCTGGTGCATGCCGCCGAGGCGTAACCCGCCGCCGCGCAGGAACGGAAACGCCGCGCCCTGCCACGCACCCGCGACGCGCTCGAGGTCGATGCGCGTGAGTATAGCGGAAACGTCGCCCATGAAGACCTGTCCGCCGAAGGGACCAAAGCGCCCGCTGGTCGTGTCCCACGTGGGCTGGCCGGGTGACGTTCCCAGCACGCCGCGTGGGAGATAAACACTCGGGGGGCGCCGGAGCGCCGTGATCTCGGTGTGCGTGAGCCGCCGGTCCTTGAAGTCGGGGTGCCACTTCAGGCTGTCGGCGTGACCGTAAAACCCGCCGCGCTCCACGTGGGTGAAGGTCGACGTAGGAACCCAAGCCCCGGCGCAATCGCTGATGAATAACTCGTCCTCCGGGCTGATGCCGACGCCGAGCGGCTGACGGAAGCCCGAGGCGAAGGTCTCGAAGCGGCCTTCCGGCGAAACCCGGAACGCCCAGCCTTGGTACCGTGCCACGGACCGGTGGCCGTCGGGTACCGCGCCCGGGCCGGGCCATGGCAGATACTGGGCGGTCTGGAGCGGACCGCGCACCCACGGCAGTTCCACGCCGCGGCCGAACGAGCAAAGGCCGGAGGACGCGTAAAGATTTCCAGCACGGTCGCGAGCCAGCCCGTACGAAAACTCATGGTAGCTGCCGGTGATGCCCCAATCGTCGGCCACGGTGTGGAACTCGTCCGCCACCCCGTCGCCATCGCGGTCGCGCAGCCGCGTGATCTCCGGGCGTTGGATCACGAGAATCTCGTCTTCGGCGGGAGCCACGACGCCGAAAGGCTCATAGAGACCGGCGGCGAAGCGCCGCCAGCGGTTGCCGTTCGCGCCGCGGATCCACACCTCACCGCGGCGGGTCGTCACCACGAGCGTTCCGGTCGGGGTGAACGCCACACCCGACAACTCGCCAACCATCTGGCGCGGCAGGGGGACCGTCTCGACGCGGTACGGCGAGACCGGCAGCGGGGGGAGGAAAAGGTCGACCTGCAGCGCGGCGCCCGCGGAGAGTTCGACGCGTTTGAGCACTTCCTCGTGGTCGGGCGCGGCGGCCCACAACTCATAGGTGCCGGGTGGCACGTCGAGGCGGTAGCGCCCGTCGGCCCCGATCTTCTGGATGATCTGGTTATTCTCGCGGCCGGTGAGCGCGGTCCCCTCGATGCGCACCTGCGCGAAACGCACGGAAGCCTCGGTCCCTGCCTGGCGCACGCTGCCGGACACGCGACCGGTCGCGGGGGCGGCGGCCTCGAGATGCGGCACGAGCGCCAGCGCCACAACCGTGGCGATCACGAGGATGCTGGGGAGGCCGTGTGTCATGGCGAGAGGGCCGTTCCGCGGCGGCGCACGGTGACCCTGAAGCTGCCGGCGTCGGCCGACGTGAACGCGACGGCGTTTCCGTCCCGGGAAGCCCCCTCCACGATGACCTCCGCGTTGGACTGTTCCTCGAGGGTCAGCCAGAGCGGGGACTTGCCCGCGGCGACGCTGAGGGTGCGCGTGAAGCCCGTTCCATCCGGCAGCGCGCGCAGAGCTTCGGTGATTTCCCGGCCGTCGACGTCGTAACGAAATTCCGGGGTGCCGTCGCGCAGTCCATGGCCGAGAAAACGCCAGGCTGAATTCGCTCCGGGCGCACCGGCCCGGAGCGGCCGCGGCGCCCTTTCCGAGTAGAAAACCGACCCGAAGATCCGCGCGGGCGCTCCCTGCTTGGTGAGCCAGCGCGGCCGCAAGTCCACGAAGTCGCCGTCCCAAGCGAAGTTCACGCCGCCGCGCACCGGATCGAGGCAAACGCCCACGCCCTCGGGAAACGTGATCGCGAAGGCGCCCGGGTGGGATTCCGGCATGAACGTGCGCTGCACGACGGGTCTCGCGCCGGGGATGGGCCGGCGCGCGGTCCAGAGGAGCGCTTGGGTTACAATCCGAAGGTAGTCCCGCGAAGTGAGCAGGGCGGGGGAGGTTGGAACCAGATGGGCGATGCGACCGGAGCCGGCGTTTCTCACCCAGGCGAGCGGCGTCGTCTCCTCGCCCGTGATGCCTTCGACGATCAACTGCGCATCCTCGGCGAGTTTCGTCCACACCGGCACCGCTTCGTCGGATTCGATTGCCTCCACCCCGGTGAGGACGGGATGGGCGAACAGGTTGATCACGCGCAGCGGTGCTCCGCCCGCAAAGGCCGCGCCACGGATCGCGCCAATTCGCTCCGTGATGAAGCCGCCGGCGTCGTTCCAAGCGGCGGGCTCCGCGCCGAGCACCACCGCCGGGCGACCGTCGGCCAGGAGAGTTCGGGTTTCCGCGGCCGCGGCTCCGGGGCCGCGTAAAATCAGCAGAGCATCGGCGCGGGCGGGCGTGGAGATGCGCACGAGTCCGCCATCCTCGATGGTCGCACCCAGTGCGGCCAGGACGGCCACCTCCGCGGAAGGGGCGATCAAGGCCACGCGCAGCGGTTCGGCTCCGGCCGGGGAGAAGGCGGCGGCGAGGACCAAAACGGTGCGCAGCAGCGGCGGCATGCGGGGGCTCAACGCCCGCCGCCGGCGGTTTCCGGCGCGAGCGTCAGGCGACCGAAACGGTCCGGCGTGTGAAACGACGGCTTGGGGGTGTCCGCCTGCGCCCACTGGCTGTACTGCGGGTTCGTCTTCCCGCCGTGCCGGTTGAGGTTCATGCGCAGCACCGTGCCGGGAGGCGGGGGAACCGCCGCGCCGACCGCGGCGAAATTGCGCCAGGGGATCGCGACTTCGACCTGCCAATGGCGATCGGTGTCGGAATCGTCGTTGAGCGTGCCCGTCCACTTGCCGGCGACCCGCACGCCTTCGGCGTCCCACTTCGGCGCCCGAGGCCGGTCGGGTCCGTTGGGACGGAAGTTGTCGAGGATGCCGCCGATGACATTGACCTCGATGTTGAAGTACACCCGAGGGGTGGCGGGGTTCGGGGCGAGCATGATCTCGATGCAATCGTCCTCGGGAATCCGGCCGTCGCGCTCCGTGTGGCGCGCGGTGATGTGGGCGTCGTCGCAGCGGGCGGCGAGATAGAGGCATTCGTCGTCCCAGAGCAGTTTCGCTCGAGTCTGCTCCTTCCGGCCCGCCTGGTACCAAGTGAATACAAAGTCACCCGCGGCGGGTGCGGCGCCCCACACCGCCTCGTCGATTTCGCCGTCGATCACCGGCGGTGTGGCGGCGCGCGGCGCGCGGTAGTCGGGCAGGGGTGGAAGGATGGGCTTTTCGGCGGCGGCCAGCGCGGCGGCGCACGCGAGCCAGCAGGCGAAAACAGGGCGGAGCATCAGGAAAAAAGACGCCCGCGCCCGCCGCGAGGCAATCGTTCCGTCGTACAATCGATGCGTAGGCATCGGAAGGCTGGTAATAATGCCGTACCGCCTCACCAAGCTGTTTCACCACGGAGCAGCGGATTCACGGGTGCGATGGAAGCAGGGTCCGGCGGATTTGCCCCGCCGCGGTTTCGCCAGGGGCGGAAGCGGAGGAGGCCGTGCGTTCCGAGCCTTTTGTTGCCTAACCGGTTGATGGCCGCGAAGGGGATCGGGAGGCGCGCTAACGAGGGAAGCAGCCGCGAGCCCTCAACCACCCGGGATAATCCGCCAACGATTGTCTCAAAACCCGCAGCCAACTGGCCCTCATGTGCTGACCGCGCCCATGGCCACTTTCTCCCTCACTCCCTTGCGCTTTCCCTCATTCCGCCCGGCGCGGCGCCGCCGGAGCGAATTCGCGCTGGGCAGCCTCAGAACGTGCCCTTGATACCGAAGGTCCACAGCGAGCCCGCGAACTCAGCGCTGCGGAAGGTCGCGTGCTGGGGCACGCCAGGACCGTCGACCTCCTGCTGCTCGGGCATGTCGAGCACGTTGCGGAGCGTGAAGTAGAGCGCGAGCCGACGGTTCAGGTTGTACTCCCCGAGCAGGTCGACGAAGACGCGGCGCACCGTGTAGTTGTAGGTGCCCGCCGGGATGCTGGCGCCGGTCACCGGGCCGTTACGGCTGCGGCCCTGGTAGCTCCAGTTGGCGCGGAGATTGAAGCGTTCGCGCACGAGCGAAACGCCCCAACTCGCCTTGAGCGGCACATAGCTCTGGAAGTTGGCGGTGGCCTCGCCGGTGGGGCGTTGCGACGAAAAGTTGGCGAACGCCTGCACGCCGCGGGCCCAGGAGGGCAGGAAGGTGAGCGCCTGCTTGTAGCTGAAGTCGAAGCCCGTCATCCGCACCGTGCTCTGGATGTTGTGCTGGGTGGCGACGTCGTAGGCGCCGAAGGCTTCGGCATCGAGCGCGTACAGCGACAGGAAAGCGGGGGTGGCGGGAAACGTCGTCTCGCCGAAAAAGTTCCGGAACTGGCGCACGAATCCACCGAGCGAAACCTGGCCGACGCCCGCGAAGTAGTACTCGAGGCGGGCACTGAACGAGCGGGCCGTCCACGGCTTGATGGCGGCGTTGTTGACGGAGATGCGGTTAGTGGGTCCCGGAGGGGAGGTCTCGTCGGGCAGGTTCAGCCCGCCCGCGTACTGCTCGAAGCTGGGACGGCCGATCGAGTGGTAATAGGCGGCGCGCGCGATGAGGTTCTCCCGGAGGTCGTAACTCGCGTTGAGGCTGGGGAACCAACGCAGGTATTCCTTTTCCGCCCGGGCGCCGCGGTCGCGGTAGGTGAGTTTCGAGTACTCCAGCGAGTTGGTGTTGGCGACGATCGGGACCGGCCGGCCGTTGGTGAGGATGACGTTGCCGGCGGCGTCGCGCCGGTAGTTCAGGCTGGGATCGTTCAGCGGGCCGAAGGCGAGCGTGTTGGTCTGCTCCGCCCGGATGCCACCGACGAGGCGGAGTCGCCGGTCGAGCGCCGCGAGGTCGCCGCGGACGAAGGCGGACGAGATCACCTCGCTGGTCGCGCGCGAACGCAGGACGTCGGACCGGTACGCGGCGTTCTCGTTGAAGACCAGGTGGCCGGGGTTGGCCTTGTAGTGGGACCAGAGCTTCTCGTTATCGAGCCACTGCACCCGCGGGAATCCGAAGGGCATGTCGCGTCGCGAGTAACCCGGCGCGAAATACGGGGTGGCGATATCATCCCCGCCCGCCGGGGCGGTGGTGCCGCGGCCGTCGGCCCCCACGAACGCCCAGGTGTAATCGCCGCGTCGCGCCTCGCGCTCGTTCCTCCGCACGTCGAGGCCGGCCTTGACCGTGACGGGGAGTCGCAGGGCGAAGGTGCGCCCGAGGTTCGTGTACGCGCCCTGCTGGCGGTCGTGATTCGTGAGCGGATTCGCGCTGGTCTGGGTGACGGCGTAAGAACCTATTGAATACGGATCAACCGGGGCGCCCGCGGCGTCAGTCACGGTGATGGCGCGCGGCCGAAGGTAGAAGATGTCGCCGAAGTTCACCGTGACGCCGGTGCGCTGCGCGACGGACCCGACGAAGTACCCCTTGTCGATGTCGCGGAACGTGTTGCGGCCGATCGAAATCCCGACGCCGGCCTCCGTTTTCCAGACGGGCCCGTCATGACGCCAGACCAGCGAGGGCGAAAACGTCGAGTTGGTGCGGTCGCGAAAAACGTTCGTCAGTTGCAGCTGGCCCTGCCCGGCGGCGCCGCGCGTCTCGAACGGGTTGAAATCCCCGGGGTTCACGCGGTTGGTGGAGAAGGTGATCTGCCGGTTCAGGACGAGGAAATCGATGTAGTAGTGCTGGTAGGAGAAGGAGAGGCGGTCGTGCGGGGAAAAGCGCCAGTCGAACGTGGCGCCGAACGATACGCGGGCGGCGTTCTTCGTCCCGTCGCGCATGACGGTCTGGGTCAGGTAGGGCCGGTCAGGAGTGGTGTGCGGGAAGGCGACGCCGTTGGTGGCCGTGTTCAGCCCGTGCCAGCGGTTCTGGATGAAGTCCTCCTTGGTTCCGTTCTCCGAGAACCCGCCGGATAGTGTGAAGCCGAAGTTGCGCGTGACCGGACGGATGTAGGAGAAGTCGAATCCGGGCAGCACCTTCCAGGTGTCCTGCTCGAAATATCCCGGGGTGCGGCGCAACTCGCGCGCATTGTCGCGCATCATCACGAAGGTGTTCAGCGAAAGCTGCGGGCGGGAGCGTTCGAACGCGCTGCGCGGCACCATGTTCACCAGTCCCGCGAGCGCCGACCCGGGCGCGTCGGGCGTCGGCGAGTACTGCACCTCGATCCGCGAGGTCGCGGTGATCGACGTCATGTCCATCTGCGCCGAGCGGGACGTCACGCTGTTCCCGCCGGCGCTCGCCATGTTGAAGCCGTTCACCTGCACGGGCACGTTGGCCGAGGGCACCCCGTGGATGGAGATGCCGCGCGCCAGCGCCCCGGCCTCGTACTCGATGCTGATGCCCGGCACGAATTTCAGGAACTCGCCCACGCTGCCTTCCGCCACGGCACCGAACTCGTCGGTCGAGACCACGCTGCGGATGTCCGCCGCGTAGCGCTGCTCGTTGATCGCGATCGCCGCCGCCTCCATCTCGCGGGTCGTGCTCACGACATACCCGGCCAGCTTGACGACGTCGCCGCCGCGCACGCCGGAGCGGCTGAATTCGAAGTCGGCCACCGCCGTTCGGCCGGCGGAAACCGTCACGGTCGCTTCGCGCGGGGGCAGGCCCGTGTAGGCGGCCCGCACCCGCGCGCTGCCGGCGGGAACGCCCGACACGCGGTAGAAACCGGCGGTGTCGGTGAAGGTCTCGAGCGGGGTTCCCTCCACGGTGATGCGCACGCGTTCGAGGAATTCGGCGGAGGCGGGGTCCGAGACCCGGCCCTCGATGGTGCCGGTGGAGTCGGCGCCGAGGGCGGCGCTGATGAGGGACAGAATGAAGGCGAGGCGGGGCAGGACGATTCGCATGGGGTGGGCGGTTCGGGGTCGTGCTACCACTCCCCGCGTCCGGGCGGGGAGGCAAGGATTTCAAAGGACGGTCGCGCCGGCGCTTGCCCCAGGGAAACCCGCGTGTCCGTTAGGGCGTCACACCCCGCATGGCCGCCATCCCGTTTCGCCTCCCGTTCATCGCCGTGCTTACTTTCGCGCTGCCGGCTGCCGAGCCCGTGGAGCAACTGCGCGCGCTCGTGCAGCGCTTTGAGCGGCTGGACCGCGACGGCGACGGTAAGCTGACGCCGGTCGAGACTGGAAACGCCGCGTGGTTCCCGCGCCTTGATCGGGATGGGAACGGGCACCTTACGCGCGCCGAATTGCAGCGGCTCGTCGACTGGGCGGAACGGTCCCAGGGCGGCGGACCGCTCTCCGCCGGCGACGGAACGAGCGGCGTCCCAGCGGTCCCTTCAGGCGCCGTCACTCCGCCTCCGCTGGAGTCGCCGCGGGAGGGTCCGCGGGTCCTCAAGCCCGGGGACGCGGGCGTGGGCCGCCGGGTGGCCGACCTGCCATTTGTTGCCGTCGACGGCCGGGAAGGGCGATTAGCGGGGTTCACGGGGGCGAAGGCGCTGGTGATCGCTTTCACTGGCACCGGTTGCCCGCTGGCGCGGAAATACACGCCTGCGCTCGCGCGGCTGGAGCGGGAGTATTCCTCGCGGGGTGTTCGTTTCCTGTTCGTCAATCCCACGGCGGCCGATCCGGTCGGGGATATTCGCGCGATGCTCGCCGAGCACGGGTTATCGGGTCCCTATGTGCGCGATCCCGCGGGTGTTTTCCCGCGGGCGCTGGGCGCGAAGACCACGACGGAAATGTTCGTCCTTGATGCGGCGCGGACGGTGGTGTTCCGCGGTGCTTTCGACGACCAGCACGGGCTCGGCTATTCGCGGGAGGCGCCGCGGCGCCGGTTTCTGGCCGACGCCCTGGATTCGGTCTTGGCGGGCGTTGCGCCCGTGATCGCGGCAACCGAGGCGCCGGGATGCGTCCTTGAGACGGAACGCGCGGCCGCCGCCGCACCGGCGGAGCCGTTGACCTACCACGGTCGGATCTCGCGGATCATCCAGGCGAGTTGCGTCGAGTGCCACCGGCCCGGCGGGGTGGGGCCTTTCAGTCTGCTGACGTACGACGATGTCGTTTCCCGGGCGGGCATGATTCGCCGGCAGGTCGCGCGCGGCGCGATGCCTCCCTGGTTCGCCGCACCCGCGTCCGAGGGAGAGCCCTCGCACTGGCGCAACGACCGTTCGCTTTCGGCCGAGGACAAAGCCGATCTGCTGGCGTGGTTGCAGGGTGATCGTGCGCCGGGTGATCCGGCTGCAGCCCCGTTGCCGCGGGGTTTCCCCGACGGCTGGCTGATCGGGAAACCGGACGCCGTGATCGAACTGCCGCGGACCGTCGCGGTGAAGGCCGACGGGGTGATGCCGTACCAGACCTTGCGGGTGGAGACGACGTTCACCGAGGACAAATGGGTTCAGGCCTACGAGGTGCAGCCAACGGCGCGGGAGGTGGTCCACCATGTGATCGTGCGGGTGCATCCCAAGGGATCACGGCCGGCGCGCGGGGAGGGAGAGTCGGAGCGCGACGGCTATTTCGCCGCCTACGTTCCGGGTAACGCGCATGCGGTCTTCCCGCCGGGTTTCGCCAAGCGGATTCCGGCGGGCGCGACGGTCACGTTCCAGATGCATTACACCCCGAACGGACGCGCGACGGCCGACCGCACCCGCATCGGCCTTGTCTTCGCGGCGGAGCCGCCGCGGCACGTCATCGAGGTCGCGGGCCTGGCGAACCCGCGGCTGCGAATCCCACCCGGGGCGGAAAACCATGCCGAGACGGCCTCGATCACGTTGCCGTTCGACGCCACGATCTTGGGCTTCATGCCCCACATGCACCTGCGGGGAAAGGCGGCGCGTTACGAGACGGTGCTGCCTGACGGAACGCGCCGTCTCTTGCTCGACGTGCCGCGTTACGATTTTAACTGGCAGCTGCCCTATGAGTTCGCCGAGCCGCCCACGCTTCCGCGCGGCAGCCGGCTGATCTACACCGCGTGGTACGACAACAGCGCCGTGAACCCCGCCAATCCCGACCCCTCGCGCGAGGTGCGGTGGGGACCGCAGACCCACGACGAGATGCTGCTCGGGTTCGTGGAGTACTACGTGCCCTCGCGGCGGATGGAGACGAGGGCTTCGACCGGCGATTGAGCGCCGGCCGAAGGTGCTCCTCCGCGGTCAGGACGCGGCGACGATCGCGATGCTCTCGATCGCGACCCGCTCGATGGGCGTGCTCTTCTCGCCGCCGGAGGCCTTGGTGGGCACGTTGGCGAGTTTCTCGAGGACATCGTCGCCCTTCAGCACCTCGCCGAAGGCGGTGTACTGGCGGTCGAGAAAGCGGGCGTCACCGTGGCAGATGAAGAACTGGCAGCCGGCGGAATCCGGATTGGCCGAGCGCGCCATCGAGATGACGCCGCGCACGTGGGGCTTCGCGTTGAATTCGGCCTTGATGGTGTAGCCCGGACCGCCGGTCCCGGGAAGCCCGCGGGCGCCGGCCTTGGTGTTGGGGCAGCCGCCCTGGACCATGAAGCCCTTGATGATCCGGTGGAACGCGGTGCCATCGTAGAAGCCCTCGCGGGCCAGCTTCTTGAAGTTCTCGACGGTCTTGGGCGCGACGTCAGACCAGAAGGCGAGGGTGAGATCGCCGTAGCTGGTACGGATCACGGCGTGTTCGGTGGCGGGCGGATTGCTCATGGAACGGCGAGCCAACCGCCGGCCGGCGGCGCGGCAAGGCGCTTTTTGCCACCGGGCCTGGCACCGAGCCCGGTGAATCTGGAAATCAGGAACTCAGGGCTGCAGTGAACCACGGCTCCCGCGATGGAGGCGGCCAACCACGGAGCGAAAGCGGGGAACCACGAAACACACGAAGGACACTGAACCTAGCTGGGCGGCCCACGGAACACCCGGAAGGCACGGAGGAAGGAAAACCAATCTTGAGGCGAGGCGGTGTAGCCCCGGCTGCAGCCGCGGATGATTCTGAAGCTGATGCCGAAAGGTCTTCGTGGGTCTTCGACGCCACCTCCCAAAGGGGTCAGGGCGTTGGGCGTTTTTTGGCGATCACGGCTGGGGGGTGACTTCAAACAATCAACGCCCTGACCCCTTAGGGATTCGTTCTGAATCCCAACTCTTCCTTTCTCTGTACCCTTAGATCCGACGGGTGGACGCTGTGACCTACGACTCTCAGGAACCGATCCCGAGGTGTAGCACTGGGACCGGGGGTTGACTCGTCCGGTGGCCGCGCACCTCCTCGCGGACTTCCCGCATGCGCCTGCGCCGGATCACGCTCCGCCACTTCCGCAACGTGGGCTTCACCACGCTGGAGCTCGCGGGCGCGCGGCAATTCCTCGTGGGGAGGAACGGGCAGGGGAAGACCAACCTGCTGGAGGCCGCGGGTTTCGTGACCGCGCTGCGCTCCTTCCGCACCAACGATCACCGGCTGCTGATCGGCCACGGGCAGGACTGCGCCGCGCTGTCGTTCGCGCTCGAGCATGAGAGGGAAGGCGAGGTGCGGGTGAATCTCACGCTGCGGCCCGACGGTAAGGAGGTTTGGTGCGACCAGGCCCGTGTGACGAAGCTGGGCGAGTATCTCGGCCGTTTTCCGACCGTTGTTTTCTCCTCGCAGGACATGCAGCTGGTGCGCGGCTCGTCTGTGGTGCGGCGACGCTGGCTTGATCTCACCCTCTCGGCAATCGATCCGCTTTATCTCCGCTCGCTGCAGACCGCGACGCGCGCGTTGGCGGAGCGGAACGCGCTGCTGAAGTCGGGGCAGGGAACCGACGCGGAGCTGGGTGCGTTCGAGTCCGCGCTCGCGCCGTCGGCGGCCGACCTGATCGCGCGGCGCGCCGCGGGGATGGCGGAGCTCGGGCGCCGGCTGGTGGAGTTCTACGCGAAGCTGAGTGGCGACGCGGAGCCCGCAGCTTTAGGTTACGAACCCAACTTCGCCGAACCCTCGGCTGAGGCCTTGCGGGCGCGACTCGAGGCGGGGCGTGAACGGGACCGTCGGTTTCGCTCCACGCTGGTCGGGCCGCACCGAGACGACTTCGCGTTCCGCGTCCGGAGTACGACGGCGAAGGACTTCGCATCGGAGGGCCAGCAGCGTTCCCTCGTGTTATCGCTGCGGCTCGCGCAGGCGGCCTGGTTCCACGAACGCACGGGCGTGCGGCCCGTGCTGCTCGCCGATGACGTCCTAGGCGAACTCGACCCGGAGCGACGGGCGCGCTTTTGGGCGGCGGTCGATGCCGACTCGCAGGTGATCGCAACCGGCACGCATCTGCCGGACGCGGCGGGCGAGGCGGAGCGGCGCTTCGGCGACTGGCAGGTTTACACGGTGACCGACGGGCAATTCACGGAAGGTGGGGCGGCGGTATGAATCTGGACGCGTGGCAATGGACGCTCGCGATCGTGGCGGCGGCGATCGTGGGCGTGTCCAAGTCCGGCATCGGCGGCCTCGGGATTCTTTCGGTTGTGCTCTTCGCGCAGATCCTGCCGGCGAAGCAGGCGACGGGCGCGGTGCTGCCGCTGCTGTGCTTCGGCGACGTGGTGGGCGCTTACTATTACCGGAAGCACGCGAGCTGGCGGCATCTCTGGCGGCTGTTCCCGTGGACGGCGGCGGGGGTGGTGGCGGGATGGTTTTCGCTGGGACGGATCGACGACCATGCGGCGCGGGTGATGATCGGGATCATCATCCTTTCCATGGCGGCGATGCACCTGATCCGGCGCAGGTTCGGCGGGCATGAGACCGAGCATGGCGCGTGGTTCGCGCCGGTGATCGGCGTCCTGGCGGGCTTCACGACGCTGGTGGCCAACGCCGCCGGACCGCTGATGGCGATCTACATGCTCGCGATGCGGCTGCCGAAGATGGACTACGTCGGCACAGGGGCGGTGTTCTTCCTCGCGATTAATTTCTTCAAGGTGCCGTTCATGTTGCAGCTCGGTCTGATCACGGCGGACAGCTTCACGCTGAACCTCGCGCTCGCGCCGCTCGTCGTGGCCGGGGCGTGGTTCGGCCGGCGGCTCGTGCTCGCCATCGACCAGCGCCTTTTCGAGAACATCGCCCTCGGACTCAGCCTCTTCGCCGGCCTACGCCTGCTTTGGTGATCCTCCGTTTCCCTTTCACCCTCCCTTTCCCTTTTCCTCCATGCCCCGCATGAACGTCCGCCAAATGTGGGCCGCGAAACTCGCTGGGCGTCCCCTGCCGGCCGCGCAGGCCATCCCGCGTGCCGGGGCGGGCAGCGCGCAGGCGTCGGTCGGCGTACGGGCGCGCATGCCGTTCGCGGGGCTGGTGCTCGGCGTTGACCCTTCGTTGCGCGGCACGGGCCTCGCGCTCGTGGAGTTCGCGGCGGGGCGCTCACCGGTGCTGCTGCGGTGCCAGACGGTGCGCGTGCCGGAGCGGCGGCCGATGGCGGAGGCGCTGGCCGAGATTCACCGCGCGGTGACCGGTTTTCTCGACGGCCGGGGGGTGCGTCACGTCGCGCTGGAGCAGACCATCTACGTGCAGAACATCCGGACCGCCCAGATCCTTGGTGCCGCGCGCGGCGCGGCCATCGCGGCGGCCGCATTGCAGGATTTGCCCGTTTTCGAATATCCGCCGCTGCGCGTGAAGCAGGCGGTGGTCGGCTTCGGTCGCGCGTCCAAGGAGCAAATGGCGCGTACCGTGATGGCATTGCTCGGACACGGGCGTCCCCTGGCGACGGACGAGGCCGACGCGGCCGGCGTGGCGTTGTGCCACGCCTTCACCTGGCGCGAGTAACGGTCCTTAGACCGCGCCCGATGTCAGCCAGCGCTCGCAGCGGCCGGCGAGGAAACCGATGTAGGCGTCGTGATCGTTCAGGCAGGGCACCTGCTTGAACGACTCTCCGCCGGCTTCCATGAACATTTCCTTACCTTCGCCGCTGATCTCCTCGATTGTCTCGAGGCAGTCCGCCACGAAGGCCGGGCACATGATCAGCAGCCGCTTCTTGCCCTCCTTCGCCAGGCGTTCCAGTTCGTGATCGGTGAAGGGCGTCAGCCATGGCTCGCCGGCGAGGCGCGACTGGAAGGCGACCGAGTGGCGTTCCTTGGCGAGGCCGGCGCGCCTGGCGAGCGCCTTCATGGTGGCGACGCATTGCGCGCGGTAGCACGTCGCGTGGATCGGAGAGCAGGTGTCGCAGCAATCCTTCACGAGCGTGCAATGCGCCTTCGACGGGTCGCCTTTGCGCAGATGTCGCACGGGGATGCCGTGGAAGCTGAAGAGCAGGTAATCGTGCGGTTCCGCGAAATGGGGCGCGGAAACCGTGTAGAGCGCCTCGATGTAGTCCGCGTCCTGGTAGAATGGCTGCACGCAGGCCACGCGCATCGACGGGGCGAGCTTCGCGGCCTCCGCATAGACCTTCACCACGACCGTTTCCCATGAGGACATCGCATAGTGGGGGTACTGAGGGAACAGCAGCACCTCGGTGACGCCGTCGGCCGCCATCTGCGCGACCACGGAGGCGATCGAGGGATTGCCGTAGCGCATCGCGAGGTAGACCGGCGTTTTCGCGCCCAGATGCGCGGCCAGCTTTTGGCGGACACTTTTGGAAGTGAGGACCAGCGGCGAGCCGTCCTTGGTCCAGATCTCCTCGTAAGCGTGCGCCGAGCGCTTCGGCCGCGTGCGCAGGATGATGCCTTCCAGAAGCAGCCAGCGGAGCGGCGCCGGCACGTCGATGACCCGCTCATCGCCGAGAAATTCACGGAGATAACGGCGCACGTCGGGCACCGAGGTGGAGTCGGGCGAACCGAGGTTCACCAGCAGGATGGCTCGCTTGGACATGGAGGCGGTCAATCCCGTCCATCTTCCACGCCAAGTCAAACGGCGGGACAGTGCCCGCAGGATCACGGATTTCGCGCCGAGAATTGCCTTTTGTCCGCGCAGAGCGGCGTGCACCGTTTCGTTTTTCCGCCATGTCCACGTCCCTTCCGCCCGTCCTCCTCGTCATCCGCGATGGCTGGGGTCAGAACTCCGACCGCTCGCTCGACGCCACCAACGCCGTGGCGCAGGCGCGCAAGCCCTGCGACGACGCGCTCCGCGCCCGCAGCCCGCGCACCCTGGTCCGCGCCTCGGGGCTCGATGTCGGCCTGCCTGACGGCGTGATGGGTAACAGCGAGGTCGGGCACGAGAACATCGGCGCCGGGCGCGTCGTTGATCAGGAGCTGGTGCGGCTCAACAAGCTCTTCTCCGAGGGCCGGCTCGCGACCAACCCAGTCTGGCGCGCCGTGGTCGAGCGCGCGCGTCGTCCGGGCGCTAAACTGCACCTGTTCGGCATCGTCAGCGACGCCGGCGTGCACGGCATGCTTGAGCACCTCTATGGTATCCTGCGCCAGGCGAAGGCCGATGGTCTGCGCGAGGTCTATCTGCACGCGTTCACCGACGGCCGCGATACGCCGCCGTCCTCCGGCCTCGGCTACGTGCGCCAGGTCGAGGAGCAGATGCGCGCCATCGGCGTCGGCCGGATCGCGAGTGTGTGCGGACGTTTCTGGGCAATGGACCGCGACAACCGCTGGGAGCGCGTGCAGAAAGCCTATGATATGCTCACCGGTCGTGCGGCGGCAGCCACCGCGGGGAGCGCCGAGGCAGCGGTGCAGTCGTACTACGATCGGCCGCTCAGCCCGACGCAGATCGGCGATGAGTTCGTGCCGGCCACATGGATCATGGACGTCGGTGGAAAGCCCGTCGCGACCGTCGGCGACGGGGATGCCGTTCTGTTTTACAATTACCGTGGTGACCGGCCGCGTGAGATCACGCGCGCCTTCGTGCAGGACGACTTCGCGGGCTTCGACCGCGGACGGAAGCTTGACCTCCATTACGCCACGATGACCGAGTACGAGGCGGGCCTGCCCGTGCAGGTGGTGTCCCCGAAGCCGGAGAAGTTGAAGAACATCCTAGGCGAAGTGGTGAGCAAGGCGGGCATCGCGCAGTTCCGCTGCGCCGAGACCGAAAAGAACCCGCACGTGACGTTCTTCTTCAATAATTACCGCAAGGATCCGTTCCCGGGCGAGGATCGCGCGTGCCCGCCGAGCCCGAAGGTCGCGACCTACGATCTGCAGCCGGAGATGTCGGCCGCCGACGTGACGCGCGCCGCGAAGGAGGCGATCCTGAGCGGCAAGTACGGGCTGATCGTCGTGAATTACGCCAACCCCGACATGGTGGGGCACACGGGCTCGCTGCCCGCGACTACCCGTGCCGTCGAGGCGACGGATAGCGGGGTGGGGGAATTGCTCGAGGCGTTGGCGGCCCGCGGCGGTCGTGCCGTCGTGTGCGCCGACCACGGCAACGCGGAGCAGATGTGGGACCCGACGGTGAATGGTCCGCACACCGCGCACACGCTCAACCTGGTGGAGGTATTCGTGGTCGGCGAGGGCTTCGCCCAGGGGCAGACCCGGATACGCGACGGCGGCCGGCTGGCCGACATCGCGCCCACGGTGCTTCACCTGATGGGCCTGCCGAAGCCGGCCGAGATGACCGGCGAGAGCCTCGTTGCGGGTTGAAGCCGCGCGCGGCACGCCTCACCGGCGGCGGTCTCACCGACCGCGACCAGACTCAAGCGCCGGGAGCCACGCCCTTGGTTTTTCCCGATGTGGCAACCTCGGGCAGGGGTACCTCGAACCAGAAGGTCGTTTCGCGACCTGGGGTGCTTTCCACCCCGATGCGACCACGCATCAGATCGACGATGAGCTTGCAGATCGCCAGCCCAAGCCCCGTGCCGCCGAAGCGCCGGGACGTGCTGGAGTCGATCTGGCTGAAGCGCTTGAACAGCCGATCCATTTGGTCCGCTGGTATCCCGATGCCCGTGTCGCGAATCTCGAAACGGACGTCTTCTCCCGTGCGAGAAATGCTCAGGGTGACGGATCCGCGGTCGGTGAACTTCACCGCGTTCCCCAGCAGGTTCAGCAGCACCTGACGAAGGCGGTGGGCGTCGCCCCGCACCTGATCGGGCAGATCGGCGGCCAGCTCCACCCGCAGGTCCAGGCCTTTGCCGGCCGCAGCCGGGGTGATAATGCGGGCGGATCCCCGGGCTACTTCGGCGAGCGTGAAAGGCTCCGGGTTGAGAGACATGCGACCGGCCTCCGCTTGCGAGACGTCCAGCAGGTCATTCAGCACCAGCATCAGGGCCTTCCCCGAGTCGCGCACCACCCTGAGCATCTCCTCTTGTTTTCCCGTGAGCTGGGTTTCCCGGAGCAACTCGGTATAGCCGATGACTCCATTGAGAGGCGTGCGGAACTCGTGGCTCATGTTGGCCAGAAAAACGGTTTTCGCCTCGGTGGCCTCGTCCGCGAGCCGTCGCGCCGCCTCGAGCTTTTCTTTGCTGGCGAGCAGTTCCCGCGTCCGCGCGGCTACGGTCTCTTCCAATTCCCGTTGGCGCCGGCGCAACCAGGCGGTGCGGCCTTGCATCAAGGCGACGATCAGCAGCAGCCCCGCGAGCAACGCCGCACCGCGGGCGGTTTTGGTCTCGTGCCAAAACGGAGGAACGAGGATCGGATGCTCCAACTCGGCCAGTCGGGTGCCGGACGCCTTCGCAAGGGCGCGGATCTGCAACCGGTGGCGACCGGGGGGCAGATTCCTGTAAACCACCGCTGGTTGTTCGAGGGCGAGGGTCGTCCAATCCGTCTCAAGCCCTTCCAGCCGTGCCTGGTAGTAAAGGTCGCTGCGTGCGCGGTAATCCAGGAGCGAGATTTCGGCCTCCAGCGCCCGAACATCGAGGGGGAGTTCGATTGCCTTGGAGGGTGTTGGCAGCCATGCGGTGGGCACGCGCTTCCCGCCAAGAATAAGTCCGGTCAAGGCCAGGCGGGCGGATGACCGGGCGGGAGCCATCTCGCCCGGCAGCACCACCGATAGCCCGCCGGAGCCGCCGAAGAGCAGTTCTCCTGCCGGTCCTTGGGTGGCGGAGCGGATGAAGTAGCTCGTCACGGCTTGGCCCTCGCGCTCACCGATGGAGCGCACTTGCCGCGTCTTCCCATCCACCCGGGCGAGTGTCGTGGGGGTCGAGATCCAGAGGTTGCCGTCCGAATCGATCACCGTCCCCTCCGCTTTGGGGTTGGGTAGTCCGAGCGATGCTCCGATAAACCTGAAGCTAGGAGTGCCCGCGAAGTCGGCGGCCGGCGCGATCGCGATTCCGCCTCCCGACATGCCGACCCACACGTCGCCGCGGGCATCCAGGGATAGATTGGTGATGTATCCGTGGGGCAACGACCGTTGGCCGCCCCGGTTCGGCAGCAGATTGCGGTAACCCGGTGAGCCCGGATCGGAGATGCTGATGCCGCCCGCGGTGCCCACCAGCAGGCGGCCGTCGGGAAGCCGCAGCGCGACGCGCACGTGATCGTCCGCCAGTGCGTCCGGGAGCTTCGGGTTCGCTTGGCTCGCCGACCACGCTCCGGTGGCAGGGGTGTAGCGGTAGAGACCGCTGTAGGTACCGATGAGGTAGTCGGCTCCATCTTGCCCGATGAAGAGCACAATCTTGTTATCAACGCAGGGAATGGCCGAAGGGGTGACCGTCAGGGTGATCGGATCCACCCGGCAAACCCCCAGCGAGCCCACCAACAATGAGCCGTCCCGGCCGAGCGCCAGCGCCTGCACGTCGCGGTCGGCGTGCGGGGCCGGCAAGCGGAGGCGGGTGACGTTTCCCGAACGCAGGTCGAGGATATCCAGCCGGCCGGAAGCGAGGCCGGCCCAGACCCGGCCCTGTGGGTCGGAGAGGATCGAGTAAACGTTGCTGTCGGACAGCGCCCGCGGGTTGTTCGGCGAGGCGAACACGCTGCGGACGGTGCGTTGCGACAAGTCATGCCGTTCCAGGCCCCGGTGGGTGCCGACCCAGACGTTTCCGTGCGGATCGCCCAACATCGCCCTTATGGAATCACCGTTCAGGGTTCCGGGCACGGCCGGATCATGCGCCAGCCTCTCAACCTGTCCGCTATCCGGATCGTAACTGATGATACCGGCACCATCGGTGCCAAACCAGATGCGCTGTGGACTGATCTGAAGGATGCTGCGGACCGTGCGCCAAAGACCCATGCCGGGGACCTCGGCCAAAGCCGCGGGGCAGGTCACGACCCCATCGGGGGTCGCATAGGCCACACCGGAGGCGCCGGTTCCAAACCAGATGCGGCCTTTGTCGTCCTCCCGCAAGGACCAGCATTCCCCGGCGAGAATCCGCTTGCCGGGTTCGTCTTTCGAGGTGGCGCGTTCGAAGGTATTTCGGCCCGCTCGCCGGACCGCGAGACCTAGGTTCCCACCCACCCAAAGGTTGCCTTGGGTGTCCTCCAGAACCGTGAACAGCCGGGCCGTCGCGGACTCGCCGTTTTCTAGAGTGAGGGATACCGGGCTGATGGATTCCCGATGCGGGTCCCAACGATCCAAGCCGCCATCGGTTGCGATCCAAACGCCGCCATCGCGGGCCGCGGCCAGCGCGAATATCTTGGAGTGGGAGGTCCCGCCCGGGCCGACGCGGTAGGTGCGAAAAGTTTCCCGATCCGCGTCGTAGCGAACCAGGCCTCCGGAGTTTGTGCCCAGCAGCATTCCGCCACCGGGCAAAGGGAGGATGGCGCGGATGTAGCGGTCACCGATCCCGGTTGAGTCATCCGATTGGTTTCCAAACTGGCGTAAACGATGGCCATCCCAGCGCGCCACTCCGCCAAAAGTCCCGATCCACAGGATGCCCGACGAATCCTTGGCAAGGGCGCTGATCGTCTCGTGGGGCAGGCCGTTCCTCGTGGTCAGCTCGTGGAAGACGGGGGTAGTGAACCGGTTCCAGTCGTCCTGGGTTCCGCTCCGCTCGGCGCCCCCAAGCGATACGGCCGGCGCGAGCGCGAGAAACAGCATGGCGGTCAGCGATGCCGCCCGACCCGCAATGGCTCCGTGCCGCTGCTGCCGCGAATTCGTGGGTTGGGCCATGAAAGGAGCCGGAGGGTAAAGGCTCGGCCCGAGACAGGATGATGCCCGTCAAGGCGCAAGCTCAGTCTCATGCCGCGCTCGCACCCCAAGGGGTCAGGGCGTTGGGCGTTTTTGGCGGCCGGCTCCCGTGTGAAAACAATCAACGCCCTGACCCCTTAGACGGGCGCTGACCCCTTAGACGGGCGCCCTCGATGACCAAGGGACCGGGCGGGCTTAAGCCTAAGGCAACGGGGTGCTTTTCTTTTTCCGGTCGGCTTTGGTTTTTCTGGGCGGCAGGCCGGCCGGCTCCAGCCCGAAGCGTTTCCCAACGGACTTGGTCGGGCTGGCCATTTCGGCGAGCCAGCCGTCGTGCAGGCGGGTGAGCTCGGCGACTTTCTCCGGCATCCGCCCCGCAAGATCATCCCTCTCGGAAACGTCGCGGCTCAGGTCGAAGAGGCCGATCCGGCCCCTTTCGCACACGAGCTTCCAGTCGCCGGAACGCACCGCCCACCAGGGGTCCTCGCTGCCGGAGCACCAGAAAAGGTTACGCGGCGAAGCGGTGGTTCTTCCGCTCAACACCGGCAGCAGATTGATTCCGTCCAGCAGGTTTCCGTCGGGTGAGGCCAGGCCTGCGGCGGCGAGGGCCGTCGGCAGGATGTCCAGCGAGCTGACAACCGACTGGCTTTCCCCGGGTTTAAGCCGGCCCGGCCAGCAGACCAGAAATGGCACGCGGACCCCGCCCTCGTAGTTGGAGTGCTTGCCGCCGCGCAGCGGAGCGTTGTCGGCCGACTGGGCCAGCGGTCCGCCGTTGTCACTGATGAAGAAGACGACGGTGTTTTCCCAGATGCCCTCGCGCTTCAGCTTCGCGACGACGTTGCCGATCACGTCGTCCATGCGCTTGCCCATGGCAAGACGGGTGTCGCGGTCCTTGTTTCCGGTGTTGAAGCGCGCGATCTCGCTGGCCGGCGCCTGCAGCGGGGCGTGGACGGCGTTGAAGGCGAGGTACAGGAAGAAAGGGTCGGCTTTTCGGCGCTCGATGAAGGCCACGGCCTCGTCGCCGAGCAGATCCGTCAGGTAGCCTTCGGGTTTGACCGGTTTGGTACCGCGGTAGATCGGGTGTTCGGGATCGTGGAAGTCGTAGTAGTCGTGACCGCCGCGACCGAGGAATCCGAACACCTCGTCGAAGCCCCGTAAGGCCGGGCTCCATTCCGGGGTCGGGCCGAGGTGCCATTTGCCGATCTGCATCGAGGTGTAGCCGGCGGTTTTGAGAAACTGTGGGAAGATTTTCTCCTTCATGGGTACGCCGGATCCAGCCTCGCCGGCGGTATAGAGACCTAGGCGCTGCTGGTAGCGGCCCGTCATCAGTCCGGTCCGCGTCGGCGAGCAGACGTGTCCGGTCACGTAGCCCTGCCGGCAGATCACGCTCTCGCGCGCGAGCCGGTCGAGGTTCGGCGTGGTGACCTCCCGTGCGTGCCGCGGGTTGAAGGAGACATCGGCGTAGCCGAGATCGTCTGCCACGATGAGTACGATATTCGGCGGCCGCGGCGGGCTACCTGCGGGGCATACGGCCGGGAAGGTGGCCGCGAGCAGGGAAAGGAGCAGCCACCGAGGAGCGGGTCGGGTCATTTGGGTGGGTAGGTTCCAGACGATGGGCATGATTGCCACCGGAAGGTGATGCATGCGCCCGACGACTCCCATCCGAAAGGGGCGTGGGGTGGACTGCTTGTTCCCTGGTTCGCGCCCGCCGGCCCGATCCGGGGTTTTGATCCGCCCCGAAAGATCAGGGGTCTTCGTCGGAAAGCCCGGCTTTCTTCTTCCGCTTCGCCTCGGCCTTGTCCTGGTTGGGCGGGGGCAGCGACTTGATCCGTTCCAAGCGGTCCCCGAGGTGGCCTGCTTCCGCGGCCGGGCGCGTTAGAGGGCCTCTTTCCCCCACCACGAGCATCTGTCGGTAGAGGTGAGGGTCGGCCGGATGGCGGGATGCGAGGAGCATGAGCGCATCCGGATGCGCACGACGCAGGAGGGCGGAAAGTCCGAAGCTTCTCTCGGCCGAAGCGACCAAAGTGGCGCCCTTTTTCCAGGTGCGTCCGCCGTCGGCGGTGTTCCACCAGCCGATCTCGCTGCCGGCCTCGGTGGCCAGCGCGAGGATCATGCGGACCCGTGAAGGGGACTCGATGATGAAGTCCCCGTCGTTGACGCGACCGGCGCCAGCCGCGACCGCTGCCGGGGCCTGCCAGGCCGATCCGTCCCAGCGGTAGTAGCGAACCTCCTGACCGACGGGGAAAGCTGCGTGGGGATGGCCATGCTCGTCGATATGGCAGGTCCCGTGCGTCGAGCGGAGGGTCCCGGTGGCCTCAATGAGCGTGAGTTGATCCGCGGACTCCTTGGTGACTGGTGATTCCAGGCGCCTGCCCTGCACGTTGGTCCATGCGCCGGTGCGGGTATCGAGCTGCATGAAGTACGTGTTTTGGCGGTGCGCGGTGTGCTTCGGGTTGGCGCACGGGTGGTACACGTAGGAGGCGGTGATCGTGTCGCCGCGGCCGTTGTCGAACCAGGCGTACCACGAGTCGTGCACCGAAGGATCGAGGGAACTCACCTTGTGCTTCAGAACCGAGAGCGGCGGGGAAAAAGTCCGGCCGTCATCCACGGATTTCTGGTAAACCCAGTCGCTGCGGTGGCCGCCGTGCCGGTAAAAGAGATAGAGGTCCCCGTTCGGGAGTTTCACCCATTGGTTGTAGGTTCCGAACGGCGGGATGTTGTCGAGAACGCGCCACGAGGAGATGTCGCGCGGCCGTGCCGAAACCGCGTGGGTCATCCGGCCCTTGGTGCCCATGAAGAACTCCCCGAGGGGATTGCGGCCGTGCTTCGGGTCGCCCCCGTGGGAACCGAAGACGAGGTGCAGATAACCCTGCCGGTCGACCACCAGCGCCGGCTTCCCGTGGTTGTCGAGTTCGGCCCGGTCGATCTGGTCGGGTGACTTTCCCATCGGGCTGACTCCGGCCTGGAACGGGCCGATCCACCGGCGGGTCGCGTGGACGTATGCGGCGACGTACGGGTCCTCATGCGGTCCCTGGTAAGCCACGTAGGTCACGCCCTCGTGGTATTCGCCGGCTGGATGCTGGAGAGAGCTGACCGGGTTGCCGTAGCCGTTATCGGCGAAATACGGCACCTCCGTTGCCGGGGCGGATCCGGCGGCCGCGAGACAGGCGAGGAGGGCGAGGGCCGGTGATTTCATGCGCTAAAAGTTTTCCGGGGCGTTCCGGGCGGCGAAACGGAATCTCCCTCTGGCCGTGGTGACGGTCTGGAGAGATCTGCTCTCCGATTCCGCGGGGTGGGTTCAGCCCGCGGAGGGCAGGGGCCTGGTGAGCAACGGCGAACTCAGGCCGGGCAGGCGTTCGGAGAATTCCTCGCGTTCGCCGGCCTGGCGGAGGGCGCGTTGCACCATGCCGAGGCGGGCGTCGAGGTTGTCGACCATCGAGACGAAGACGCCCTCGGGCGTGGCGGCGTAGACGGCGGCGCCCCACTCGGGTTCACCTTGGTGCGACAGGATGATGTGTTCGAGTCGCTCCAGGCGTTCCGCGTCGAGGCGCGCCTTCATGCCGTGCTTGCGCGTGAGTTGGTAGCCGAGGACCACGTGGCCCTGGAGGATGCCCTTGCGGCTGCGCCGCGTGGCGAGCGTGCCCTCGTACTCGATGCACTTGCCGGTGTCGTGCAGCAGGATGCCGGCGAGCGCGAGATCCGCGTCGACCTGGGGGTACAACGGCAGAAGCGCGCGGGCGGCGCGGGCCATGTGCAGCGTGTGCTCGAGCAGGCCGTGGCGGTAGGCGTGGTGCATGGCCACCGCCGCGGGCACCCAGCGGAACACCGCGCCGACCTCCTCGAACACGCCACGCACGGTGAGACGCAGCTCGTCGTGGCGGATCGCGTCGATGCAGTCGTTGAACTCCTTCCACATCGCCTCCGCGTTCTCAGGCGCCGTTTCCACCAGGGACTCCAGCACCCCTGGGGCCGCGAGCGCCTCGTCGTCCAGCGGCGTCGCGCGATTGAGGCGCGGGGAGAAACGGCCCTGGTAAAACTCGACCTTGGCCTCGACGCGCATCACGGCGCCTTCGCCGGCCGCGCGCAGGGTTTCGGAAACGGGGCTGTCGCCGAACACCGTGCAGCTGAAGACACCGCCGCGGTCGCCGAGGTCCACACTGTGGTAGGTGTTGCCGTTGTTGGCGGTCTTCGCCTGCAGCTTGCGGACCACCAGCACGGCGATGAAGGCGCGGCCGTGGTCGGCGGCCTCGAGGGCCTTCAGATCGCGGACGGTGAGAACGGGGATTTCCTCGGGCATGGCGGGTCAGGTCGCGGAGGGTTCGGCGTGGGTTTTCACGAGCCGCGTGAAATCGCGGAAGAAAGGGTGCCGGGCGGAACCCAGCAGCGAGTAAAACACGGTTTCCGAGGGCATCACGTGCACGCCGGCGGCGCGCAACGCGCTCAGGCAGACCTCCGCGTCATCGGCGCGCCGCGCGCCGATCACGTCGCTGAGCAGCGTGACCTCGATCCCGGCGCGACGTGCATCGAGCGAGGTTTGGTGGATGCAGATCGGCGTCTCGATGCCGCACAGCAGCAGGTGGTCGATGCGGCGCTCGTCGAGCAGCGCGGCGCGGACGGCTTCGTCGGCGAGGGCCGAGAATGTTTCCTTGGCGAAAACGGGCGCGCCCGGGGCGAGCCTGAGCAGCGCGGGCGCGGTGGGACCGAGCTTGGCCGGCACCTGCTCGGTGAAGGCGACCGGCAACCCTACTCCTTGCGCCGCCGCGACCGCGAACGCCGCGCGTCGCAGGGTGCGAGCCCCGCCGGGGATCGCGTCGAGGAACGCCGGTTGGAGGTCGACGACGAGCAGGAGGGTGGTGGCGGCTTCGGACAAGGGGCGGCTTTTGGGCGACAGTGGGTTGGTGCGCGGGAGCGGGGAAGCGTTTTTTCACGCCGGACAACGGCACGCTTGAAAGTGCTGGCATCCGCCCACCCCGCCGGTAACGACATGCCGCATGGATTTGCAGCTGCAGCCCCTTGCGACCCAGTGCGCAGTCTCCGGCGAGACCTTCTCCCCGGGAGCACGCGTCGCCAGCCACCTGGTGAGGGTGGGCGCGGCGCTTGAGATCGTGCGCTTCGACGTGCTGGAGACGCACCTCGGCGATTTCCGTCCCGAGGGTTTCGTCGCCTGCCGCTGGGTGCAGCCGTTCAAGCCGCGCCGCGCCGGCGAGAATCCGGATCGGGCGCTGAAGCTCACCGCGGAGAATCTTTTCGTGACGCTGGCCGATCCCATGACGGAGCCGACGCCGGAGAACACCCGGTTGCTGCAGTTCCTCGCCCTGATGCTGGAGCGGAAGAAGATCCTGCGGCCGCGCGGCGCGAGCGCCGACGGCCTGCGCCAGCGCTATGAGCACGCGAAGTCCAAGGCGATATTTGAGGTGCCGGCGGGTGAATTGACCGCCGAGTTCTTCGTGGCGGTGCAAGAACAGCTCAGCGTCCTGGTCGGAGCGCCCAAGGTAGCCGCGAGCCCCGCCCCCGCCCCGGCCGAGTCTGCGGTCCCGGCCCCGGCGGAGCCGACCCCGGCGTAGGACTCAGATCCGCACCGGCAGCCCGCGGGCCGCGAGGTGGCTCTTCACCTCGGGGATGGTGAGTGTGCCGAAGTGAAACAAGCTGGCCGCGAGGGCGGCGCTGGCATGACCGCGCTCCAGCACCTCGGCGAAATGATCCGGTGTACCGGCTCCGCCGCTGGCGATCACGGGCACGCCCACGGCGTCGCTCACTGCGCGGGTGAGCTCGCAGTCGTAGCCTGCCTGCGTGCCGTCGGCGTCCATGCTGGTGAGCAGGATCTCGCCGGCGCCCAGCGCGGCGGCCTCCGCGGCCCAGCGCACCGCGTCGAGTGCGGTCGGGTTGCGGCCGCCGTGGGTGTAGACCCGCCAGCCGCCGGCCGGCTCACGCTTGGCGTCGATTGCGACGACGATGCACTGCGCGCCGAAGCGGTCGGAGGCGGCGCGCACCAGTGCCGGCTCCTTGATCGCGGCGGTGTTGAGCGACACCTTGTCGGCGCCGCTGCGCAGCATGGACTCGATGTCCGCCACGGTGCGAAGACCACCACCCACGGTGAGTGGCATGAAGCATTGCTCGGCGGTGGCGGCGACGACGTCCCGCATGATCCCGCGGTTGTCGGAAGACGCCGTGATGTCGAGGAACACCAGTTCGTCGGCGCCCTGGGCGTCGTACGCGCGGGCGCATTGCACCGGATCGCCGGCGTCGCGCAGTTCCTGGAACTTCACGCCCTTGACGACGCGCCCCGCGTTGACGTCGAGACAAGGGATGATCCGGCGCGAGAGCATGAAGGGCGGGCGGCCGGTCGCGCGGGCGGGACCAGCCGGCCGGGCGGCGTCACCCGACGCGGGCGACGTCGGGCTCGAAGTTGACGGCGAGGCGGTAGACCTGACCCGGGCGCATGATCAGCTGGTGATCGCGGGCGAGGGTCTGGACGTAGTGGATCTTGCCGTAGTTGGTGCGGTAGGACGGATCGGCGCTGACGACCTCGGTTTCGCGCCACGTCGCCTGGAAGTCGTCCTTGGCCACGCTGCAACGCAGACCCTGGGCACCGAGCGTCGGGGCACTGGTGGCGTTGTACTTCGAGTGGGGGGCGGCAATGACGATGCAGTACCGGAACTTATCGAGGGTGACCTGCTGTTTGACGGTGTAGGCGAATTCGCAGCCGATCTTCGCGCCGGCGAACGTCCACTGCACCTTCACACTGCCGAGGCCCTTGGCAAACTCCTCCTTGGTGTTGATGAGCTCGGGCTGGTCGTAGCGGAAGTAGAAGCTGTTGCGGAGGCCGAGGCCGGTGACGCAGTTCTTGCCGTAGAAGGCGGGCAAGGTGACCTGTTCGCCGAACGTGAGCTCCGGCAGCATGACCGGCAGATAGGTGTTGTTGGGCCAGTCGAAGACTCCGGGACTGTGCGGGAAGGCGAGGGAGTCGCTGGTGATGGTCGTGCCGGAGCTGACGAGCGGGATCTGCAGGTGCAGACCGGACTCCGCGTCACGGTAGAGGAACAGGCCCTGCTCCTTGCGGTTGGACTTGTCGAAGATGACGAAGCGACCGGAGGTGCGAGGCGGCTCGACGCGCGGGGCGCCGGCGGGCATCTGAACGGTCTTCGCGAGGCGCGACCACTGGCAGAGGTAGCGGGCGGCGTCGAAGTTGGCCATGCGCGTGGTATGCTGCGCGTAGGCGGTGCGCTCCTCGTCACGCAGGTCGAGGAAGCCATGCTCCTGGTCGAGGTAAGTCTCGTAAAAGAACATGAACAGCCGGCGGAGGATGTCGTAATAGCGCGTCTTCTGGTCGTCCGGAATCCATCCGTCACGCAGGCCTTGCAGGATGAGGCTGATGCAGTGCATCTGGCCGTAGGCGCCGGCGGCGCGGCCGAACGCCCAACCCAGACCGTCGTGGCGGACGAGGTCGGGCATCATCTTGATGTACTTCTCGGCGTAGGTGCGGAGGGTGGGGAGCTTGCGGTCGCGGACGCCCGAGTTGGCGTGCAGCTGGAGGGCGGAGCGCGCGAAGACGAACGCCATCACGCCGTAGAGATTGAAATTGCCACCGAACCCCTCGGTCGAGTCGTCGAAGAATCCGGCCGAGCTCGTCTGGTTGATGCGATCGCACATCCGTTCGATGAGCCGCGAAGTCTCGTCCTTCTTGGACAGACCGAGGCTGAAGCGGGCGACGGCCTTGGCGATGTTGAAGGCCTGCCAGTGGTTGTCGTAGTCGCTCCGGTGAAGGAGGGCCTTGTCGATCCGCTGCTGGGTCTCCTCGACCAGGCGCTCCCACACGGGATTGCGCTCCTTGGAAGGGCCGAAGGCGAGCAGACCGAGCGCGGCGTACGCGAGGCCGTTCTCGGCGGCCGGCTCGGTGAACATCTGGGCGGTGATGCAGCGCGCGGCGAGGTCGACGATGTCGTGACCCCCGAGGGTGGTCTCGCCGGTGGCGCGGTAGAACTCACCGAGCGCGAAGGCGACGTGGCCGGGTTCGTCGGGACGGGACTGTTCGTCGTGGGCGGGAAGGACGGTGCCGTCGGGCTGAATCGAGCCGATGTTGTGGGCCAACATCGAGCGGGCCATGTCGAGACATTGCTCGGAAAAACTATGCATGCGGTGGTTTGCGGAGAGCGTTAGACGCCAGTCAGGCGTCCGGGGAAACGTTGAATTTCAGAAGTTTGCGGGGAGGAGCAAGAGGTAATTGCCCCGGATCAGCGCGCGATGAGTTTGAGGAACTCGGCGTTGGACTTGGTCTTGGAGAGGCGCGCGATCATGGTGTCGGTGGCCTCCTCGATCTTCTGCTGCACGAGGGCGCGGCGGAAGAAATGGATGCCCTCGAGGGTCTTGGCGTCGATGAGGAGCTCCTCCTTACGGGTGCCGGAGGCGCCGATGTTGATGGCGGGCCAGAGGCGCATCTCGGCGCACTTGCGGTCAAGGACGAGCTCCATGTTGCCGGTGCCCTTGAACTCCTGGAAGATGACGTCGTCCATGCGGCTGCCGGTCTCGACCAGCACGCTGGCGACGATGGTGAGCGAACCGGCCTCCTCGGTGCGGCGGGCGGTGGCGAAGAGTTGGCGGGGTTTCTCGAGGGCGCGCACGTCGAGGCCGCCGGAGCCGGTGCGGCCGGAGTTGCGGGCGGTATTGTGGGCGCGGGAGAGGCGCGTGATGGAGTCGACGAAGAGCACGACGTCACGGCCCGCCTCGACGAGGCGCTTGGCGCGCTCGATGCAGAGGTCGGCGATGCGGATGTGGTTCTCGATTTGCTCGTCGTTGGAGGAGGCCCAGATCTCGGCGGCGGAGACGCTGCGGCGGAAATCCGTGACCTCCTCGGGGCGCTCGTCGATGAGCAGGATCATCACATGGCACTCGGGATTGTTTTCGAGCACTCCCAGGGCCATGTCGCGCAGAAGGGTGGTTTTGCCGGTGCGCGGAGGGGCAACGATCAGACCGCGGGTGCCCTTGCCGATCGGGCAGAACAGGTCGACTGCGCGGGAGGTGAGACGGCCGTCCTTCATCTCCATCTTCAGGTGCTGGTTGGGCGAGATGGTGGTGAGCGTCGTGAACTCGAAGAGTGCGCGGCGGTTCTCCAGGGCCACGCCGTCGACGGTCTCGATGAACCGCATCTTGGGGTTGGGGAAGCGGCCGTCGGGCGGAAACGCGGTGCCGCCGATGACGGAGCCGGCGCGAAGCTTGAAGCGGCGGATCAGCTCCTTCGGCACGAAGGTGTCCGTCGGGCGGCGTTTGCAGCCGCGCTTCAGGTCAATCAGCTGGCCGTTGCCGCCGCGCTGGAGATCGATGTCGAGTACGCCCTCGACGCGGATGGTGTTCTCGACCGGGGCGGACGCCGGCGTGGCGCCGGGGGCGGTGGCGGAAGGGGCGGGCGGGGCGCCGGTGTTTGGCGCCGGGGTCGCGGCGACGGGAGTGGGTTCGGCCTGGGCCGGGGCGGGATTCTTTTCCATGACAAACGTAAGTGCAGTGGGCCCCGAGACTTGACGCTTTGGAAACTCTGCGCGGGATAAGGAGCGATTGTTGTGCCCTTAAACCCTTAATCCGACACGCACGTGCCAGATCAGACGATTACCTCAGTTTCCCGGGAATCCCGGAAGTTCAGGCCTTCGGCCGAGTTCAAAGCCCAAGCAAATCTTGGGAGCGAGACTCTCTACAAGAAGCTCTACGCCGAGTCTGTCAATAGCCCAGAAAAGTTCTGGGCCCGCCAAGCCAAGGAGCATCTCGTCTGGCGCAAGCCGTTCAAGAAAGCCCTGAAATGGGATCCGCCGCACGCGCAGTGGTTCACCGGCGGCAAGCTGAACGTCGCCGAGAACTGCCTCGATCGCCACCTCGGCACCCATCGCGAGAACAAGGCCGCCATCATCTTCGAGGGCGAGCCGGGCGACGTCCGCACGATCACTTACAAGCAGCTGCATTTCCATGTCTGCCGCGTCGCCCATATTTTCCAGAACATGGGCGTGGGCGAAGGCGACCGCGTGGCCATCTACATGCCGATGATCCCCGAGGCGGTCGTTGCCATGCTGGCCTGCGCGCGGGTCGGCGCCGTCCACACGGTCGTCTTCGGCGGCTTCAGCCCCGAGTCGCTCAAGGACCGCATCAACGACTGCAAAGCCAAGCTCGTCATCACCGCCGACGGCGGCTGGCGCCGCGGCAAGGTAATCGAGCTCAAGGCCAACGTCGACAAAGCCCTCGAGGGCACGCCGTCCGTCCAGTCCGTCATCGTCGTCAAGCGCTGCGGCAACCCCGTCAACATGGTCGAGGGCCGCGACGTCTGGTGGAAGGACGCCTGGGTCGGCGCCCCCAACACCCACAAGGCCAAGGCCTTCGACTCCGAGCATCCGCTCTTCATTCTCTACACGAGCGGCTCGACCGGAAAACCCAAGGGAGTGCTCCACACGAGCGCCGGTTACCTGCTCGGAGCCAAACTCAGCTCCCACTACGTTTTCGACCTCAAGGAAAACGACCGCTACTTCTGCTCGGCCGACATCGGCTGGATCACCGGCCACAGCTACGTGGTCTACGGCCTGCTGAGCAACGGCGCCACGGTCTTCATCTACGAGGGCGCTCCCAACCATCCGGAGCCCGACCGTTTCTGGGAGATGATCGACCGCCACGGTCTCACCATCCTTTACACCGCGCCCACCGCGATTCGCGCGTTCATGCGCTGGGGTGACAATTACGTCCTGCGCCACCGGCTCGATTCGCTGCGCCTCCTCGGCAGCGTCGGCGAGCCGATCAACCCCGAGGCGTGGATGTGGTACCACACGATGATCGGCAAGAAGCGCTGCCCGATCGTCGACACGTGGTGGCAGACTGAGACCGGGTCGATCATGATCACGCCGCTGCCGGGCATCACTCCGACCAAGCCCGGCTCCGGCACGCGGCCGTTCTTCGGCGTCGTGCCCAAGGTGGTCGATGAGAAATGCCAGGAGGTCCCGCGTAATTCCGGCGGCAAGCTCGCCATCATGAAGCCGTGGCCGTCGATGCTCCGCACGCTCTGGGGCGACGACGACCGCTACCAGCGCCAGTACTTCAGCGAGTTCCCCGGCCGGCCCGATGTCTATTTCACCGGCGACGGCGCACGCCAGGATTCCGACGGCTACTTCTGGATCGTCGGCCGCATCGACGACGTGCTCAACGTTTCCGGCCACCGCATCGGCACCGCCGAGGTGGAGAGCGCGCTGGTCTCGCACCCGTCGGTCGCCGAGGCCGCCGCGGTCGGCCGACCCGACGAGCTTAAGGGCCAGGCGCTGGTCGTGTTCGTCACCCTGAAGGCCGGCCAGAAGGCCAGCGACGCGCTCAAGGACGAGCTCCGCGCCCATGTCGCCAGGGAGATCGGCTCGCTCGCGCGGCCCGACGCGGTGCGTTTCGCCGCGGGTCTCCCGAAGACCCGGAGCGGGAAGATCATGCGGCGGATCCTCAAGGAGATCGCCGCCGGCGGCCAGGTGAAGGGTGACACCACCACCCTCGAGGACTTCAGCGTCGTCGCGGCGCTGCAGTCGGAGGAGTGATCCCGGCAGTCACGCTCCTGATCACAGAAAACCGGCGCGCTGGACGCGCCGGTTTTTTTGCGTCCCGTCGAGGTGCGGGTGGATGTCGTCAGGCGTGCGGCGCCCGCATGCGGCCGGGCGACGCGACCCGGGGTGTCCCTCAGAAGGAGCCCTTCAGGCCGAGGGTGAAGGGCCGGCCGAAGGCGCCATGGTAGAACTCCCGCGCGTGCCGCGGGGTCTGCGACCCATAGGCGAACTCGTTCTGGATCTCGTCGGTCGCGTTACGGACATTCGCGTACAGCGACACGGTCCGCGCGAGGCGCACGTCGAGGCTGAGGTCGAGTTGCGTGCGGGGTTGCGGGTAGCGGAAGGCGTCCGGCCCCATGTCGGGGTAAGAGACGGCCTTTTGCTCGCCGCGGTAGTTCCACTTGGCGATGACCGTCGCGCGGCGCCAGGCCACCGTGAAGCCCCAGTTGACCGATTCCGGCAGAAAGCCCGTGAAGTCGGCCAAGGCGTCGCCCTCAAGCTTCAGCTTGGTGGCGTTCACGAAGACGGTGACGTGCCGGCCCCACGCCGCGAGCGGCGCGAGGGAGTGGCGTAGATTGATCTCCGCGCCGCGGACGCGGGCGGACCCGGAGTTGAATTTGGTGGTGACGCGCCAGCCGAGATAGCGCGCGTCCAACCCGAGGGTCTCGAGGTCCGCGGCGGTCGCGTCCTTGACGAAGTTGCCGAAGAAGTCGCGCACCTCCTTGAGGAAGACCCCGCCGCTGACGACCCCGCCCTGGTCGGTGTAGTACTCGGCGGAAAGGTCGTAGTTGTCGGCGGTCCACGGCTTCAGGCCGATGTTGCTCAGGGCGATTCGGCCGCGGGTTTGGTCCGGGTCCGCGTTCAGATCGTCATCCTGATTCACGGTGGTGTTGGGAATGATGTTGCTGAAGTTGGGCCGGCCGTAGGTGCGGGCGTAGGCGGCGCGGAGGAGGAGCCGCTCGGTCGCGTTGAAGTTGAGGTGAAGACTGGGGTAGTAGCCCTGATAGGAGCGTTCGGCGCGAGCTGCCCGGGCGCGGTAAATCAGGGGCACCTCGGCCAGGGAGCCCGCGGCGCCGGCCTCCGGCTTTCGGATGCGGGCTCCCGTGGGTGTGCGGGCGAAACTGCCATTCGGGTTTCGCGCGAAGACCGCGTCGGGATCCTGGATCGGGCCGAAGCCGATGTCCGTGGTCCGCTCGAAACGCACGCCGGTCACGGCGTTGAGCCGGTTGCGGAAGCCGCTGGCCTCCATCTGGAGATAGCCGGCGGAAGCGGTTTCCTCGATGTATTTCGACTGGAGGAGGTTGTTGCTCAGCGTGGTGCGCTCCTGCGCGAGCGTCTGGCTGAAGAGTGCCGGATTGGCGGTGAAGGCGGTCCAGACCTTGTGCGGCGAAACCCATGGCACGTGGGGCTTCGAAGCGAGGGTGGAGAACTTGCGCGTGCCGTAGTAAACCTCGGCGAGATAGGGCGTCGCGGATCGGTCGCCGTTCACGCCGTTGTAGTTGTAGGTGCGGCCGTTCAGCCGCACATCATCATTGGTCTGCACCCGGTGGAGGCCGCCGATTTGCAGGGCCGCGGGGAAAGGAAGGAAGCCGAGCCGGCGGCGGACGTCGAGGCCGCCCCCGGTGATGGTCGCGCGGATATCCGTGTTGGGCACGCCGGCTGCGGAGGTGATCGCGTAGTTCCCGAGGTTGAACGCGTCGACCGGCCGGTCGGCGTTGTCGAAAACCTCGAAGTCCGAGAGGTTCCCTTCGCGGATTCCGCGGTAGTTGAGCCGTACCGGAACGGCGAGACCGACCGCCACGCTGTTGAAGAAGCCGCGCGCGGTGTCGCGCCTCCAGGCCTTGGAGTTCGAGCGACTGCCCGAGGCCTGAATGCGCCACGTGCCGTCATCATACCGGTAGCGGAGGTCGCCCGCGACGTTCAGCCCGTTGCTCTTCGCGAAGCTGAAGGATTGCGCCACGGATCCGCGGCCTGTCGCGCCGAGCACCTCCGACTCGGTGAAGGAAAGCGCGCGCCCTCCCGCCACGGAGGGGGTACCGACGTTCCCAAGCGTCGGGTTGAACTGGGAGTTATAGCTGTTGTGGTCGTAGTAGTTCACCGTGGCGCCCGCCGAGAGCACGGCGTGCCGGTGCGGCCGCCAGTCGAGTTTCACCGAGAGTGAGTCGCGCTCGTAGTCGCGGGAGACCTCCACGTTGCGGTGCCGCCAAAGGTAGGGGTTGGCGGGCGTCGCGCTGGTCCCGGTCGCGCTGGCCCGGTAGTCGGTGTACCAAGTGTCGGTCTCGAAGGAGGTCACCGAGTGGAGCGCCGTGATCACCAGACCGAGGTCGCGCGAGAGCGGCAGCGTGTAGTCGAGGCTGAGATCGGGGAGTAATTTGTAGCTGCGCTCATTGTCCGGCGCAGGCGTTCGCCCGAAGGCGAAGGACTGCTCGCTGGATGATATCCCGGCCCGCCAGCGCAGTTCCGCGCGACTGCGCTCGAAGGCGCTTTTCGTGACCAGGTTGATCGAGCCTGACATCGTGTCGGCGGGAGAGGAGGGCAGCGGCACCTTGGTGACCTCAACCCGCGAGATGCTGTTCACCCCCACCCGTGAGGGGGAGAAGTCGCGCTCGCCGGAGGCGTTGGCACCGGCCAGCTGCATGCCGTCGGACGAGACGATGGTCATGCCGCTGGGAAAGCCGCGGATGAGCACGCCTTCGGTCTCGAGGGCACCGTAGGCGGCGGCGACACCGGGCAGGAAGCGGAGGAAGTCGCCCACGCTCCCTCCCAGCGGATCGCCGAGGGTCTCGGTGGAAACGACGCTCTTAAGATTGGGGGAGAAGCGCTGCTCGTTGATCGCGATGGCCTGCCCGTCGGTCTCGCGGGCGGTGGCGACGCGGAAGGGGTCGAGTCGAACCGTGCCGTCGCCGGTCCCGTAGCGGGCGGCGCTCGACAGGACGAAGTCACGCTCAGCGGTGCCGCCGGGTGTCACGTTTACCGTCGCAGTCAACGGATCCAGGCCCGTGTAGAAGACCTCGAGGGTAACGGGGCCCGGTGCAACCTCGGCGAGATGGTAGGCTCCCGAGTCGTCCGTGAGGGCAAGGATCTCGGTGCCGCGGACGGCGACGCGGGCGCGTTGCAGGTAGGCTCCGGTGGCGGCGTTGCTGACGCGGCCGGTGATCACTCCAGCAGCCGGCGCGGCGGCCTGGGCCGGGAGGAGGCCGGCGAGCAGTCCGCAAAGAAGGCCGGCGATGGAGAGGGGGAATCGGATCAACATGGGGGAAGGGCGCGGAGTTTGGCTGGAGCGAAGCGTGGATTTCAGCGGACCGGCGGGAGCCGAGCCTTCGCCTCCCGCAGCCAGCTTTCGTGGACGAAAAAGTCCTTCTGCGCGGTCCATTCCGCCGCGGTCAGGACGAAAAGTTCCTCGCGACGCAGCCCGCGCACGCCGGCGCCGATCGCGCGCGTGCCTCCCTCCCGCTGCTCGGTGGCGTAAAGGCGGTCCAGCTCGACGCCACCCGACTTTGCCCAGGGCCCGATATGGGTCTCGGGCAGCGCTTCGATGGCGGCTTCGTCCCAGCGGGGAAAGTCGATCTGTCGCTCCAGCCAGCGGGCCACGGGCTTGGTCACAAAATACGGCCGGTGTCCGGCCGCGGGCTCCCAGCCGAGGTCAAAGACGTTTTTCTCGTCGCCGCGCAGCGCCGTGACCCGCGCTCGAACGGACCGCATGTGTTCCTCCCCGAGGTGCGGGACTGAAACGGTGGTATCCTCCAGGCCGTTGTGCACCAGGGCGGGACCGCGGGCGGCGTGCAGTGCGTAGATGACCGCCGGACGGTCACCTAGGAACGAAAGCGAGCGGTAAGGTGTGCCCTGGCACATCGGCTTGGAGCGGTCCCAGTAGCCATCTGGGCCGTCGAGGTTGCCGCCGCCCACCAGGACGCAGGCCCGCAGGCGCGGATCCGCCGCCCCGGCCAGCGCAAGGATGAATGATCCCATCGAGTAGCCGGCCGCGGCGATCCGGCGCGCGTCGACGTCCGGGCGGGAGCGGAGGTAGGACACGGCCTGCAGCACGTCAGTCACCATGAGGCCGGCGACGCGCCGGGCGAGTTCCTCGGGGGGCTCGACCTTGTCGTGCGCGCGGGTGCCGGAACGGCGGTTGACGTTGCGCTCGCCCTCGCCCGCGGGGTCGTAGGTCAGCACGATCGCGCCGGCTCGGGCGTAGGCCACGCCGGAGTAAAACGCGTACCAGCTGAATTTATCCCCGCCGTGACCGTTGACGATGATCAATGCCGGGGCGGGCGCGCCCGCTTCGCGGGGCCGGTAAAGGATGGCGGGCACCCGCAGGCCGAATTGCGTCCCGTAGGTCACCCGTTCGGCCACGATCCCCGGCTCCGGTTCAAAGCCACCATGCACCCGGGGGGACAGTTCGGGCTGGGGATCGGGCACGTGCAGCGTCCGAAGGATGTCTCTCCGCCACGCGTTCTCCTGCGCCAAGGTTTGAGGTGAGGCGGCGAGCGGGCCGGCGGCCGCAACGAGGCAAACGGCGAAACAAAGGAACGAAAGCATGGGGAGGGGTGGCGCGGACCGGCCCGGGGACAGGATAGCTGGGTAGCCTACGGTGGGGTGTCGCGAGCCAGCCTTCGCTGTACGGCAAGGTCAACGCCTCATCCCTGCTGGAAGTCCGGGGAGCGGCGTTTCCCCGAGTTGTCGTTCTCCCGATCCCTTCGCCCGAGAAACCTGTTGCGGCGGCTGTAACGTTGGCGCTTCACTCACGTCCTTTCCCCCGATGCCGTTTGCGCAACCCGGCTCCTGTCGCCGACTTCCCGTGCGCGGCTGCCGCGAGGCGGCCGCCGGCGGTTTCACTTTGCTGGAGCTTCTCACCGTGATCGCGGTCATCGGCATCCTCGCCTCTTTGTCGGTGGGCGCGATCCGCGGGGCCAAGGAACGCGGGATGATCGCCCGCAGCCGCGGCGAGCTCGCCGCCGTCTCGGCCGCGTTGGAGCAATTCAAGACACTTTACGGCGATTACCCGCAGACGGGCGGCTTCGCGCAGGCGCCGGCCACGCCGACCGCTACCGGCACCGGGCCGGGGACGCAGACCGCGCAGGCGAAGCTCTTCAATTGCCTGACCGGCGTCTTCGGGGCGCGGGCCTTCAACCCCAACAATCGCGTGAGCGGCCCCAACCTGCTCGAGATCTCGCGCTTCACGGTCAACGGCACACTCACCAACCAGTTCCTCATCCCGGTGAGCAACGCGCCCCTGCCTCCCGCCAAGGTCGAGCAGAACGCCTGCCTCGTCGACCCGTGGGGGCGCCGCTACAGCTACTACTACCGCACCGCGAACAACGCCGCCGGCTGGCAGGCCACCGGCTATGTGCTTTATTCCGCCGGTCCGCGCGTCGCCGCCAACGGCACCCAGACCGCACCCCTCAACCCGACCAACGGCTTGCTGCTCGCCACCCAGACCGCCGAGATGCTCGACAACATCTACGCCAGCGCCCCGTGAAGCGATGAAACTCCCCCGCCGCCTTCCTTCCCGCCGCCCGCGCCGCTCCGCCGGGTTCACCCTCATCGAGTTGCTCACCGTGGTCGCCATCCTTGGCATCCTCGCCGCGATCCTCGTGCCCACCACCTCGGCCGCGCGCAACGCCGCCAAAAAGGCCAAGACCCGCGGCCAGTTCGCCCAATGGGGCGCCGCCATCGAGGCTTTCCGCCAGGAGTACGGCTATTACCCGACGTTTGAGTCGACCGGCGCCGGCATGAACAAGGTCAATGGCAACACCGTCGGCGGCACCAACCTCGCCGCCGTCCACCGCTTCTACGAGACCCTCGTCGGTTCCCGCCGCGACGGCGCCGCCCTGCCGACCACCACCTCCGGCACGCCTCCGCCCCCGCAGGCGCAGAATTCCCGCCGCGTCCAGTTCATCACCTTCACCGAGGCCGACGTCGTGCCCGTCGCCACCACCGACGCCTCGCTCACCTCCAAGCGGGGCCTGATCCGCGACGCCTTCGAAAACACCGACATCGCCGTGCTCGTCGACCGCAACCTCGACGGGGCGATCAAGATCGGCGGCACCGGCGGCGACAGCATCGCCACCGCCCCGACCGTGACGCCTCCCGACAACACCGGCATCCGCCTCGCGCCGGTCACCTCGGGCACCACGCCCGACATCCCGCCGGTGGCCCAGGGAGGGCTGCGCCTTGGCGTCGCGTTCTACAGTCTGCCGCCCGGCGCGCGCACGACCTCGGATTTCATCTTCAGCTGGAAATGACCGGTCGGGAGAAGAGCCGCGGCGAACCGCGGGCGTGCCGGGCAAGAGCGTTCACCCTGATCGAGCTGATGGTGGTGATCGGCCTCATCGTCGTGCTCGCCGCCGGCGTGGGCATCGCGGTCGCGGGCCGGGGAGGTGAGGGCGCCGCGCTCGCGAACGCGCAAAACATGGTTTCCAGCCTCGTCGGCCTCACCCGCGTGCAGGCGGCCCTGCACCAGACAAACACGCGGCTGCTGGTCTACGCGCAGCAACCTCCGGCCGCCACCGCCGACGCCACCAAGTACCTCCGGGCCCTGCAGGTCGCGCGGCTCGACACCCTTCCGAACGGCGCGAGCGCGTGGGTCGCGGTCGGGGACCCGGTGCTGCTGCCCGAACCGATCTGCGTGGTGCCGCCCGCCCCGGTTCCGGTGAACCACCTCAACACGGGGGTGACGTGGCAGAACAACGCCGCCACCGGCCCGGTCTCCACCCTCTCCACCGCCACCGGTTTCAGCTACCGCGGCCAGTCCAACCCCGCCGCCGCGCTGCAGTTCTTCGGACGCCAGGGCCAGAACGGCCGTATCCATTTCCTGGAGTTCGCGCCCGACGGCACCGTGGTCTCCAACACCTCCGGCAATCCGACGAAGATCGCGCTGACCACCGCGGTCCTCGGCATCAACGCCCTGCCGCGGTTCAACAACGCCAACAGCGTGCGCGGGCTGTTCGTCCGCCGCTCCGGCTCGGTTTCGCTCGTCAACTCCGCGACCGGCTTTTGAGACGATGCGCGCGCACCGACCGGATTCCTTCCCCCGCCGCGGCCCCGCGGGCTTCTCGCTCATCGAGGTCATCGCCGCCGTCGTCATCTTCGCCATCGGCATGATCTCCGTGCTCGGCCTTTACGGGCCGCTCACGAAGTCGGTCGCGGCGGTGAGCGATACCGACGCCGCCGCGCGGGTGGCGGACGCCGTGCGCTCCCGGCTGCGGATGCTCCCCTTCGAGCAGGCGCTCGCCCTGGTGCAGGATCCTTCCGCGGTGGCGCGCAAGGACGCCGACGGCGCCTACAATCCCAACGACGGCGCGCGCCATCCGGCGGTGATGTTCGCGCGCGCCGACGGCGAGGTCGGCATCTACGACGCGGCGCAGGGCCGGCGCGCTTGGTTCAGCTCGACCGGGGCGCGCCTGCTCGACGCCGACAAGGCCTTCGAGCTCGACCTGATCCGCAACGAGACGCTTTCACCGAAGCCGGTGGCGGACGCGGCGACGGGCGTCACGCCGGTGGAACTTCACGTGGCTTACGCGCTCCGCGTCCGCTGGCCGGCCTTCGTGCAGACGGCTCCGGGCGTCGCGGTGCAGGGCGGTCAGAACACTTCGGGCGGCCCGGTGCCGTTCGACCACGGCCGCAAGGGCGTGGTGTACTTCTCGGGGGTGATCTCGCGGTGAGGACCCGCCCCGGCAATTCCCGCGGCGCCTCCACCCGCGGTTACACCCTGGTCGAGGTGCTCGTCGCGGCGGGGATCACCGCGCTCATCGCCGGCTTCATCGCCGCGATCGTGGCCAGCATCTCCACCTCGTGGTCGCGTTCCTCGACCCGCCTCGGCGCGGACGCGCAGGCCCGCCTGATTCTCGACCAAATCCAGCTCGATCTGCAGTCGGCGGTCTTCCGGGACGACGGCAACACGTGGTTCGCGGCCGACATCCTCAACGCGGCCAACGGGGGAGCCACCGGCATGTGGATCGTGACCCCGCGCAACCCGAAGCCGGTCGGCGGGATTTCGTTGAACCTCACGACGCCGGGAATCGCCCAGTCGCGCTTCGGCACCGCGGGCGTATGGCTGCGTTTCCTCGCGAACGGACGTCCCGTGACCAACACGGCCGGCGCGCTCACGACCGCGTCCGCCCCGGTCGCGGTGTCCTACCAGATCATCCGCCGCTACACCGCCACCAACCCCGCCAACACCAACACCGGCTACCTGCTGCACCGCGCCGAGGTGCGCCCGGGCGCGAACGGTACCAGCTCCACCTCGCGGCCCGGCGTGCTTGAGTCCGGCTACTCCGTCACGGCGGCCGCCTACACCACCAGTTCGTCCTCGACCAACTCGGGGGCGGTGCCCGGCGACCCGCGAAGCGTCCAGGTGCCGGGAACCGCACGTACGCTCGACATGGTTTTCGGCGACAACGTCATCGATTTCGGCATCCGCGCCTACGTGCGCGACGCGTCGGCCCCCGGCGGGCTCCGGCTCATCTTCCCCGCCACGACCAGCGGGGCCCTCACCAACTCACCCCAGCCGTTGCGGTCCTCGTTGCCGTCCAACACGCCGCCGGCCGCCGCGGGTTACAACCCGCGGCTGCTCTTCCCTGATGTCGTCGACGTGATGGTGCGGATCCTCACCGACACCGGCGTCGAGGCGGTCGCCAACCTCGAGCGGGTGCAAACCCCGGCGCTCGCCGTGCCCCAGAAGTACAACAACAACGCGCAGCAATGGTGGTGGGGTGTCGCGGAGGAAAACTCCCGCGTCTATACCCGGCGCGTCGTCATCAACGCGGAACCGCTGTGATCCCTCGCGCGCCCGGCTCCGCCATCGCCCCCTCCCGCGGCCCGCGGGGAGGCTTCGCGCTGCTTTTCGTCGTCACGCTGCTCGCGTTCATCGTCCTGCTCCTCGTCGGGCTCGCCTCCTACACCCGCATCGAGACCGCCGCCGCCGGCAACACCCAGCGCCAGGCCCAGGCTCGCGAGAACGCGCTCCTTGCCCTTAATCTCGCGGTCGCCCAGCTCCAACGCCACGCCGGACCCGACACCCGCGTCACCGCCACCGCCGAGGCTGCGGCCACGGGCCCGACGGCGCGCTACACCGGCGTCTGGCCCGCTGACCCGGCGGAGGACGACGACAATGATCCGCTGACGCCGCTCGCCTGGCTGGCCAGCGGCAACGAGGTGCCGACCCCCGCCGGCGTACCGCAACCGCGCGCCGTCCCCCCCGGAGCGGCGATGAACGCAAACAACGCCGTCGCGCTGGTCGGAACCAACACCAGCCGCGTGAACAACGACGTGATGGCCCGCCTCGTCCCGATCACCGTGCCCGGCGCGCCCGGGTCCGGCGGGGCCTCGACGACCATCGGCCGCTACGCATGGTGGGTCGGTGATCAGGGCGTCAAGGCTCCGGTGGCGCTACCCGACACCTCCACCTCCGCGACGTACGCCCCCTACGACTCCGCCGATCTGCGTTCCCGGCTTCGGCAGCAGGTCACCGCGGGCGCCGGGGCCGCGACCGCGGCGGGCGCCGTGCTCTTCGAGCCGCGCGACAACAACAACGCCTCCCTCGTCGCCGGGGAGAAGATCCTGCAGCACTCGCAGGTCGCTTTCCTGCGCAACACCGGCGGGTCGCAACTCGGGCTCACGACCGCGCAGCAGTATTTCCACACGTGGTCGCCCAACAACCTCGCCGTGCTGGCCGACCCGCGGCGTGGCGGATTGAAGCGCGACCTGTCCATTGCCCCGTCCCTGCTCGGGGAGGCGTTCACGGCGTGGATGAATTACAAGGCCTACACCGAGGATCCCGCCGCGGCCGCTCCGGACAGCGGCCTGCCGCCGTCCATCTCCCCGGCCTACGGCAGCGATCCCGTCCGGCGCCGCCATGTCATGACCCCGCATGTGATGTCGGAGGGCGGCTCCCACCAGGTGGCGCCGGTGCTCAATTACTTCCTGATCACCTTCAATGTGCGGACGGTCAACGGCGGCAAGGGCGTCCAACCCCTGGAGGTGCGCGCGCGCTGGATGGTTTCGCTCTGGAACCCCTACACCTCGGCTCTGGTGCCCGAGGATTTGCGGGTCGAGGTCACCGGCCTGCCCTCCCGCATCCGCGTCAATACGGTTTCCAGCGACCCGGATCGCGCCCGCCCCCTCGGCTCCTTCTCCCTCGGCAGCGCTTTCGGGACGCCGGTGCGCATCAATCTGCCGTGGACGACCGGCGATGCGGGCGATCCCGACCGCCAGTCTTGGCTGCCCGGGCGCGTCTACACGTGGCGTTCCAAGGAGGACACCGCCAAGCCCGAGGATGTGCCGGCGGAGGGTTTCGGGTCGGAGTTTTATTCCCAGGTCCTCGATGATTCGGGGCAGGGTGTGATCCGGCCGCTTGGGCTCGCGGAGGTCGACGGGGACGAGGCGTGCCAGCTCGAGGTCGAGGGCGACCTGGAGAACCTCGGGATTGTGCTCCACGTCCTGCGGCGCGACGCCGATGGCAACGTCCAGCCGGTGGAGCTCAGCCGTCTCACGTCGCCCGCGTTCGCCCAGTACTTCCGCTCCAAGGCCCAGCTCGCGAGCGAGAACGGTTTCCAGTTCAGCTATGTTTTCCGCCTGGCCGAAAGCAAGGACACGCCCGACGCGCCGGGCACATGGCTGATGACGACCGGCCGTGATGTGCGCCGCCGCTCGATTCCTCCGGAGTGCTTCGTGATTCCGCCGCATGGCAATCCGGGCTCCGAGGAAGGATTCCCGCCGGCACCCAACGACCCGGCCGCCTTCGTCAATTACAAGACCATCCGCGACGAGGAGCGCCTGATCGACCGCGAGCACGGTTCCAACAAGTCCTACGAAAAGGACACTCCGCTGTTTGAGTTGCCGCGCGCCCCGGTGCTGTCGTTGGGCATGCTGCAGCATTTCCGCCAACCCGGCCTGCGGCCCTTCATGATCGGCAACCCGTGGGGCGCCTCGGTCGATATCGCGGGTATCCGCGCCGCGGAGCTGTTCGACCGCTTCTTCCTCTCGGGATTGGTCGAGGGTGTCGCGCCCTCCAAGAACGCCGTCGGCGACCTGACTCTGCCGAATCCCCTGCATCGTACCCTGCGCAAGGCCTCGGTGGACGACCTGCGCGGTGTGCCGGAAGCGCGTTCATCGCGCTATCTGCTCCAGGCCGGCGCCTTCAACGTGAACTCGGTCAACCCCGCCTCGTGGGCCGCCGTGCTGCGGGGCGTACGGTTCCCTTCGCCGCAGACTTTCAGCTACTTGAACCTGTCGGCTTCCACCGGCACCGCGTCGGACACCCAAAAGCTCACCGTGCAGTCTTCCGACGCCCAGTTCTTCCGGTTCTCCCAGTCGGCGCAGGAAACCTACCAGCTCCCCGGCACCGACAATTTTCCGCTGGCGGCGAACCACCTCTTCCGGCGTGGCATGCGCACCTTATCGGCGTCCCAGGTGGGCGCCTTGGCGGCGAAGGTCGTGGAACTGGTCCGGCGCAAGCACGCGGAAAGCGGCCCCTTCCGCTCGATGGAGGAGTTTATCTCCCCGGCAACGGTGTTCGCGGGCGGAACCCAGGGACTCGACCGCGGCTTGCTCGAGGCCGCGATCGAGGATGCCGGACTCAATGGTGATTTCGCGGAGTTTGGCACCTCGCCGACTGAGTTTCCGGCGGTGCAGATGAACTCCCAGTGGCTCACGCCGGCAGACATTCTCACCGCCCTCGCACCGGTGCTCTCCCCGCGCTCCGACACCTTCCTCGTCCGGACCTACGGCGAGGCGATCAATCCCGCCACCAGCGCGGCCGAGGGTCGCGCGTGGTGCGAGGCCCTCGTGCAGCGCGTGCCCGAGTACCTCGACGCCGTCGACGCCCCGGAGGTTTCCCCCATCGACCTGTCCAGCGAGATCAACCGTACCGGTGGCCGCCGTTTCAAGGTGATCTCGTTCCGCTGGCTCACCCGGGCCGACATCTGACCCGGCATCCCTTCACCTTGGCGCGTGCAATCCGCGCGCGTCCGGGGCAAAGTCTTCCCGTGACCCCGCCGCCCCGCGTTCCGCCCGCGCCGCGCGTTTTCCCCCGTGGCCTCGCCGCCGTGGTCGCCGCCGGCTCGATCCTTTCCATCACCGCCATGGCCGCTGAACGCCAGCTCACTTCCGCGCCGCAAGGCCACGTGCTCACCAACACCGGCGTCTGGTCGCCCGACTCGCGCTGGATCGTCTACGACACCCGCTCCGCGGACAACGTCTTCGACGGCAACCGCATCGAGCGGGTCGAGGTCGCGACGGGGCGGATCGAGACTCTCTACGCGGCGACCGAAGGCGCGGCCTGCGGGGTCGTGACGTGGCATCCGACGGAACCACGCGTGGTTTTCATCCACGGGCCCGCGCGCCCCACGCCTGATTGGACCTACGGCATGACCCGCCGCCGCGGGGTGATCGTCGACGCGCGCTCACCCGGCTCGGCGCGGCCGCTAGACGCCATGAACTACGCGCCGCCCTTCACCCCCGGTGCACTCCGCGGGGGCTCGCACGTCCATGTTTTCAGCCCCGACGGCGGCGCGGTGAGCTTCACCTACGAGGATGAGGTGCTCGCGCGACTCGGGCCGAGCGGTGCGCACGACCTGAATCAGCGCACGATCGGCGTCACGCGGCTTGGCACGGGCCGGAATGTGACCGTCGCGCGGAGCCATCCGCGCAATCATGACGGTGATGGCTTCACGGTGGTGGTCGCGCGCACGGTGAACTGGCCTCGTCCCGGTTCCGACGAGATCAGCCGGGCTTTTGAGGAGTGCTGGGTGCCGCGGCCCGGCGGGCCGCGGACGCTGGCGTTTCTCGGCAACGTGACGGCGGCCGATGGTCGCGAGCACGCGGAGGTGTTTTTGGTGGAACTGCCCGCTGATCTTAGCGTGGCGGTAGAGGGCAGAGCCCTGGAAGGCACCGAGACGCGCCGACCCGCGCCCCCATCTGGTACGGTTCAACGCCGGATCACTTTCACGGCAGGCCGGAAGTTTCCCGGGGTGGTGACCGCGCCGCGTCATTGGCTCCGGGCCTCGCCCGATGGCTCCGCGATCGCGTTTCTGATGAAGGACGACGCCGGCGAGCCCCAGCTCTGGACGACGGCCCCCGCCGGCGGCGAACCGCGGCAGGTCACGCGCAATCCGGCGGGGGTATCATCGGCGTTCAGCTGGAGTCCCGACGGACGCCGGATCGCGCACGTGATGGACGGCAGTGTGTGCGTTACCGACGTCGCGCACGGCGTCACTTCGCGCCTCACGCCGCGGGCGGAGGGCGAGTCGGTGCCGCTGGCCCTCGCGTGCGTGTTTTCTCCGGACGGGCGCCGCGTCGCGTACCAGCGCAAAGTGCGGGGCGCCGGGGGCGTCTTCGCCCAGATCTTCACCGTTGATGCGCACCCCTGATCTCTCCCTGCGACCGCGGCTGGCCGGCAGGCCGGTTCTGCTCGTCGTGCTGACCGCGATGGCGTGGTTGCCGGCGCCGGCAGTGGCCGCGGCCGCCTCGCGTCCCAACGTGCTCTTCATCGCGGCCGACGACCTGCGTGTTGATCTAGGATGTTACGGCTCGCCCGAGGCGCTGACACCCAATCTCGACGCACTGGCTCGACGCGGGGTGCTTTTCGAGCGCGCCTATTGCCAGCAGGCGGTTTGCAACCCGTCGCGGGCCTCGATTCTCACCGGTCGGCGCCCGGACACGCTGCGCGTGTGGGACCTGAGGCGGCATTTCCGCGAGACGTTCCCCCAGCTCGTGACGTTGCCGCAGCATTTCAAGGCTCACGGCTACACGACGGTTGGCCTAGGCAAGCTCTTCCATAATCAGTCCGGCGCGAAGCCGCCGTTTCCGTTCAACGATCCGCCCTCTTGGTCCGAGCCGCCGGCCTTCTCCGACGGGCCCCACTGGGCCGACTGGGTGGAGGAGGACGGTGGCGCCCCCAAGGGCAAGGGCGGCGCCGTCCAGCGGCTGGATGTGCCTGATGAGGCGTATCTGGACGGTCGGATCGCGGGTGCGGCGGTGCGGCGCCTCGGGGAACTCGCGCGCGACGGGAATCCGTTTTTTCTCGGGGTGGGGTTCTGGAAGCCGCACCTGCCGTTCAACGCACCCCGCCGGTACTGGGACCTCTACGATCGCGCGCGGATTCGGCCGCCCGCGGCCGCGTCCATGCCGAAAGGCGCGCCCGCGCTGGCCGGCCACACGTGGAACGAACTGCGCGGTTACGGGGGCATGCCCAAGAACGGGCCGCTTTCAACGGAACAGATCGCGGAGCTGCGCCACGGCTACCTCGCGTGCGTGAGTTTCCTCGACGCCCAAGTGGGGAAGGTGCTGCGCGAGCTGGCTCGCCTGGGACTGGAAGGGAACACGCTGGTGGTGTTTTGGAGCGACCATGGGTTTCACCTCGGGGAGCACGACCTCTGGGGCAAGACCGCCAACTACGAGCTAGATACCCGGGTGCCGTTGATCTTCGCCGGGCCCGGTGTGGCCGCGGGCGGCCGCGCCCTCGGTTTGGCCGAACTGCTCGACGTCTATCCCACGCTCGTCGAGGCGAGCGCGCTGCCGGCCGCGGCGGGGACCGAGGGTCGCAGTCTGCTGGCCCAGCTGCGTGACCCGGCCGCTCCGGGCAAGCGGCTGGCCGTCTCGCAGCACCCGCGACCATCCTACGGCAACCAGCCCACGCACATGGGCTACACCTTGCGGTCGGCGGAGCACCGTTACGTCGAGTGGCGCGAACTGGCCGCGGGCGCCATCGTCGCGCGCGAGTTGTACGATCACCGGTCCGACCCGGCGGAGACCGTCAACCGCATCGACGACCCGGCGCTGGCCGAGGTGGTCCGCGCCTTCGCCACCGAGGCGGCGCGGATCATCGCGAATGGCGGCGCGAGGCCTTCGCCCCGACCCTGATCCGTCGTCCCCCTTGCGGCTTGGAGCGCGGCGGAATCTGTGGATGGATCAAACCAGGTCATGAAAAAACACCCACACGTAGCGAGCGCGGGGCGCGGTGCCGGCCGGCAGCCGGCCGCACGGCGTTGTTCCCCGGATGGGCGGTCGCTCCGATGATCGCACTTGCGGCATTGCTCCTGTCGGGCGCGCTGATCGCGGTGTCTGTCTCCCTCGTGCGCGAGCGTCGCGCCCGGCGAGAGCTGGAGGCGGGGCACGCGCGGGAGCTGGCGGCGCAGCGCGAGCGGCGTGAGGCCGAGTTGCGTTCGCAGGCCGGCCGTACCGTGGCCCTGTTCGACCGCATGGTGGAGGGGATCATCGTGCTCGGCCCTGACGGCCGCATCCGGCTCTCCAACCGGGCCGCCGCGGCCTTCTTCGGTTTCAAGCCGCCGGCCGAGGGCCAGACGGTACTGGAGGCCACGCGCCACCACGAGGTGGCCGCGCTCGTCGGGCGTCTCGCGCGTGAGCCGGATGTCCTCGACCATGAGCTGCGGTTGGACGGCCTGGGTGGCGCGCGGTTCCTGCAGGTGAACGCACTCGCGTTGCGCTCCCCTGAGGGCGCCAACGACGGCGCGATCCTCGTCTTCCACGACCTCACGCGGCTGCGCCAGCTGGAGGCCCTTCGCCAGGAGTTCGTCGCAAACGTGAGCCACGAGCTGCGCACGCCGCTTTCCCTCATCAAGAGTGCCGCCGAGACCCTGATCGACGGCGGCCGCGAGGACCCCGCGATCACGGTCCGTTTTCTCGAGATCATCGACAAGCACGCGAACCGGCTCACGCACCTCATCGACGACCTGCTGCTCCTGGCGCGCATCGACTCCGGTCGCGTGGAACTCAACCTGCGTCCGGTCGAGCTGCGCACTGCTGCCGAGGATGCCCTCGACGACGCCGCGCTGATCGCGCGCGCGCGCGACGTCACCCTGGGCAACGAGGTGCCCGCCGGCCTCCGGGCCGCGGCCGATCCCGAGCGGTTGCGGCAGGTGCTGGCCAACCTGATCGACAATGCCATCAAGTACGGGCGTACGGGCGGGGTTGTCACCTTGCGCGGCCGCGACGCGGGTGGGGGGATGGTGGAGATTTCCGTGCGGGACGATGGTCCCGGCATCCCGCCGGATGCGTTGTCCCGCGTCTTCGAGCGTTTCTACCGGGTCGACAAGGCGCGCTCGCGCGAGCAAGGCGGCACGGGACTCGGACTCGCGATCGTGAAAAACGTGGTTCAGGCCCATGGGGGCGACGTGCGCGTCGAAAGCTCCGCCGGGCGCGGAGCGGAGTTCTTCCTCACGCTGCCCGCCTCAAACGGAACGAAGCTCACCCCTGTTTGACCGGACGGCTCCGGGAGGAGCCGAGTCCCCCAGTGAGGCGGAAGCATTTGGGGCTCCCCTGGACGCGCGTCCGAACCGCTCCGCGTTGGTGAACCACGAATGGGCACGAAGGCGTCGGAATCGGATCTGGTGTAGCCGCGGCTGCAGCCGCGGATCATGCCGGACGAAGTACCGCCGAAGGCCTTCGCGCATCGCCCCGGATTTTTCCGCCTTGGGCTGCGCGCCAGGGGGAACACCGAGAAACGCGTGAAGGGTGGGAGACGAGGAAACAGGTGAGACTTGCCAGACCGAAGCCAGCCCGGGGTAAGCGGGGTCGGGTCGCTTGCGCCTTCGGTGCCTTATTGCGGCCATGCCGGAATTGGAACGCGAGCAGGCACAGGAGGCACAAAGGGTGGTGCGATGATGGGCGCCCCCGACGGTCCAAGAGCTTTCGTTTGCCTCGGTTGGCGGGCGAGGGCATCGGTTGGGGCAGCATGAAGGCGTCCGATTATTTCTCGCTGCCGCCCTCGTTGGCGCGTTTCGCGGGCTTTTTTCGCCCCGAGTCGCCGCCGTGGGAGTGGGTGGCTCAAATTGACGCCGCGCTCGCCGAATTGCCGGAACCGCCGCGGCGCGAGCTACCGCCCGGGGTGCACGTGGAGGGACGCGTCTGCTTGGGGGAGGGCGTGCGGTTGCCACCTCAGGCGACGTTGATCGGGCCGATGTGGATCGGCGCTGGAGGTGATATCCGGCCCGGCGCGTTTCTACGCGGTGGGGTGATTGCGGGCGAGGGCTGCGTGTTCGGCCACGCGAGCGAATTCAAGCACTGCCTACTGCTCGACGCCGTGCAGGTGCCGCATCTCAGCTACGTGGGTGACTCGGTGCTCGGCAACCGCGCCCATCTCGGGGCCGGGGCGGTCTGTTCCAACCTCCGGCTCGACCAGCGCAACGTCGTCATCCGCGCCTCCGACGGCGCGTACGACACCGGACTGCAGAAGCTCGGCGCGATCCTGGGCGACGGCGCGGAGGTGGGTTGCAACGCGGTGCTCAACCCCGGCGCCGTGCTCGGCAAGCGCGCGCTGGTGATGCCCGCGATGGCGTTCGCGGGCGTTTTGCCGCCGGCGACGATCGCGCACGCCCGCGCGGACATCCGTCTGATCCCGCGGCGGGATTGAAAACGGGCTGGTTCTCTGGCGTCCGAGACGTTCTGTTGGCCCACCAACGCATGCGCACCCTCACCGGCATCCAACCCTCGGGCACGCTCCACATCGGTAATTACTTCGGCGCGATGCGCCCGGCGATCGAGGCGCAGAGCCGCGGCGAGTGCTTTTACTTCATCGCGGACTACCACTCGATGACGTCGCTCCTCGATCCGGAGGAACGCCGGCGCAACACCCTCGGGGTGGCGTTGGACTGGCTGGCGTGCGGACTCGACCCGGCCCGCAGCGTGCTCTGGCGGCAAAGCGACGTGCCCGAAGTGGCGGAACTCGCGTGGATTCTCGGCACGCTCACGCCGATGGGGCTGCTGGAGCGCGCGCACAGCTACAAGGACAAGACCGCCAAGGGTATTTCGCCCAACTTCGGGCTGTTCGCCTACCCGGTGCTGATGGCGGCGGACATCCTGCTCTACGACACCAACCGCGTGCCGGTGGGGCGCGACCAGAAGCAGCACCTGGAGATGACCCGCGACATCGCGATCAAGTTCAACCTCACGTACGGCGAGACGCTCGTGGTGCCTGAGGCCGAGATTCGCGACGATCTCGCGGTGGTGCCCGGGCTCGACGGCCAGAAGATGAGCAAGAGCTACGGCAACACGATCGACATCTTCGGTGACGAGAAGGTGCTGCGGAAGCGGATCATGGGCATCGTCATGGATTCTCGTCCGCCGGCGGAACCCAAGCCCGACGCCGATCGCAACCTCGCCGTTCAGCTTTTGCGCCTCTTCGCACCGGCCGATGTGGCGCGGGACTTCGAGGATCGCCTGCGGGCGGGCGGGTTGGGTTACGGCGATCTCAAGAAGGCGCTTTTCGAGCATTACTGGAACACCTTCAGCGCGGCACGGGCGCGTCGCGCCGAACTCGCGGCCAACCTCGACCACGTCCACGCGGTGTTGCGCGACGGCGCCGAGCGCGCGCGGGCGGTCGCCGACGGCGTGCTCGCCCGGGTGCGACGCGCCAGCGGACTTCGCTAGCGTCCAGCCCGCGCCGCCATGACCCCCGAGGAATTCCGCCGGCGCGGGCATGAACTCGTCGATCTGATCGCGGATTACCGCTCGGGCATCGCGGCGCGCCCCGTGCGGCCGCCGGTGCGTCCCGGCGAGATCAAGCAGAGCCTGCCGGCGCTCCCGCCCGAGCACCCGGAGTCTTTCGACGATGTGCTGCGCGATGTGCGCGAGGTTATTTTGCCCGGTCTCACGCATTGGCAGCATCCGTCGTTCTTCGGCTACTTTCCGGCCAACGCCGAGCTGTCCTCGGTGCTGGGCGACCAGCTCAGCACGGGTCTCGGAGTGATCGGCCTCGCGTGGCAGTCGGGTCCGGCGCTCACGGAGCTCGAGGAAGTGGTCACCGGCTGGCTGCGGCGGATGGTCGGTCTATCGGACGGATGGAGCGGTGTGATCCAGGATACGGCGTCGACCTCCACGCTCGTCGCGCTCTTGTGCGCCCGGGAGAAGGCGAGCGGGTTCGCGTCGGCGCGCGGCGGCCTGCAGGGGACGCCGGCTCCGTTGGCGGTTTATTACTCGGCTCAGGCCCACAGTTCGGTGGAGAAGGCCGCGCTGCTGGCCGGTTTCGGACGTGCCAATCTGAGAGCGGTGGCGACCGACGCTTCCCACGCGCTGGATCCGGCGGCGCTCACGGCGGCGATCGCGGAGGATCGCGCGCGCGGCCTGGTGCCGGCGGCGATCGTGGCGACGACCGGCTCGACGGCCTCGACGGCGCTGGATCCGGTCGCGGCGATCGCGGCGATCGCGCGGCGAGAGGGAATCTGGCTGCATGTCGACGCCGCGATGGCGGGGTCGGCGATGATCCTGCCGGAATGCCGCTGGATGTGGGAGGGAGTCGAGGGAGCCGACTCGATTGTGCTGAACGCGCACAAATGGCTCGGCGCCGTCTTCGATTGTTCGGTCTATTACGTGCGCGATTCGGATCTCCTCGTGCGCGTGATGAACACCAGCCCCAGCTACCTGCGGAGCAACGTCGACGGCGAGGTGCGCAATTACCGCGACTGGGGCATACCGCTCGGGCGGCGTTTCCGCGCGCTGAAACTATGGTTCCTGATCCGTGAGCAAGGCGTCGCGGGACTCGCCGCGCGTTTGCGGCGTGATCTGGCGAACGCCCGCTGGCTCGAGACGGAAGTGAAGGCGGCGGAGGCGGACGGCTGGCGGGTCGTCGCGCCGGTTCCCCTGCAGACGGTCTGTGTGCGCCACGAGCCCGCGGGCTTGAGGGGCGAGGCGCTGGACGCCCACACGCTCGCGTGGGTGGAGCGGATCAACGCTTCCGGCTCGGCCTACCTCACGCCCGCGAAACTCGACGGCCGCTGGATGGCACGGGTTTCGATCGGCGGTCTTCTGACCGATCGCGCCGAAGTCTCCGCGCTGTGGGCGCGGATGCGGGATGAGGCGCGCGGGTTCAGCCCTTGACGTCGTAGCAGTGGATGAGCTCCTGGTCGCGCAGGTAGAGGCGGCCGTCGAGCACCACGGGGTGAACCCAGACCTTGCCCTGCGGCTTCCGTTTCTCGGTCTGCGGCGAGAGCGTGAAACGGCCTTTTTCCTTCCACCCGGCCGGGGAGGCCTCGATGAGAACAACGGTGCCCTTCTGTTCCTCGACGCACACGAGGTGGCCGGCGACGTAGGTGCACGCGCCCTTGCCGAGCGAACGGTCCTGCCAGAGGGCCTCGCCGGTCTTCCAATCCTGGCAGGTCCAGCCGCCGCGGTCGGAGTGACCGTAGAGCTTCCCGTCGACGAGGATGACGCCGCCGTGGTGGTTCACCATCTTGTTGCTCTCATGGGTCATCTCGGGTTCGGCGGCGCCGAGTTTGAACTGGCGGCTGCCGGCGTTGTAACCGGCCGTCACGTACACAAGACCGTCCTGGTAAATCGGCGTAGGGATGACGGCCGTGCGGCCGGGGAAATCGGTCTGCCACAGGAGGTCTCCGGACTCGGCTTTCACGCCAAAGAGACGCTTCGTGACGAGCTGGACGTACTGGCGCTGGCCGCCGTGGGTGACCAGGAGGGGCGAGGAGTACTGGGCGACGTCCTCGACGCCCTTCGAGCGCCAGAGAACCTTGCCGGTGCGGCGGTCGAGCGCGGCGAGCGTACCCTTGGAGCCGCCCGGGGTGCAAACCACGCGGTCACCGTCGACCAGCACCGACTCGGTGAAGCCCCAGCTTTGGATCTTGCCGCCAAGGTCCTTCACGAAGTCCACGCTCCAGACGAGCTTGCCGCCCGTGAGCTCGAGGCAGACCAGCCGGCCGTTGCCCGAGACCGCAAAGATGTTCTCCCCGGCCACCGTCGGCGTGCAGCGAGGACCGTTGCCCCAGTTGTTCTCATAGACGCGGTCGTCGACGCGGGCCGACCAGAGCTTCTTGCCGGTCGCGACGTCGACGCAGACCACGTGCTCGCCGTCCTCCATCGCACCCATCGTGTAGAGGCGGCCGGCGACGATCGAGAAACCGGAGTAGCCGAGGCCGGCCTCCTTGGAGATCCAGTGCTGCTTGGGGCCGCCGGCCGGCCAAGGGGCTAGGATCGACTTGTCGGGCGAGTGATCGTTGCGATCGGGGCCGCGCCATTGAGGCCAGTCGGCGGCAAGCGCGGACGAGGCAAAGGCGAGGCAGAGCAAAGCCAACGAGTACGGGGAGTGCTTCATGGAGTGGGCGGGGTGGGCCAAGAAGACGGGCCGCGCGGGAAAAGGCAAACGTGACCGCGCCGTGCTGGGAGGGCGACTGGAAGCGAGAGAGTGTGAAGAGGAATGCGCAGAGGAACTTTGCGACGATCCGAGGGAGCCCCCTCGGCTACATCCAAAGCGTTTCCTCGCGAAAGGCTTCAGGTGTAGCCGCGGCTGCGGCCGCGGATCATATCCTAGGCTCGGAACGAAAAGGCTCGTGCCGGATGAGACCCTTGCGAGTCCGCGGTCGCGGCCACATCGAAGGATTTTTCGAATGCGCCGACGGTGAGGCGGAGCATCGGTCCGCGCTTGAGTTCCTGATTCCCAAATTGATCCCTTCCTCCGCTGCTCCGTGGTGAAACGCCACGGGCAGACCGTCGCCCGCTTCGGCCGAGGGATGGCTCTACGTTTCGCTGGTGTGGTAAACCGCGCCGCCCAGCAGGCGTTCGCCGTCATAGAGCGCGAGGACCTGACCGCTCGCGAGGCCGCGTTGGGGGGCTTCGAAGATCACGTGCGCGGAGGTGCCGCCCGGCAGGGGCTCGAAACGGAGCGGCACCCTCGGGTCACGGTAACGCACGCGCCCTTCGAGGCGGGCCGGCGCGGTGATCGGCTCGGCCAACCAGCTCAGGGCGTGCACCTGCACCTCCGTTTGAAAGAGCCCCGGCGCCGCCGGTCCGTCGAACGCTACCAGCAACGCCCGATCGGCGGCGCGCTTGCCCACGACCACGTAGGCGCGGTGGTCGGTGTTGGACGGCACGCCGATGCCTTTGCGCTGGCCCAGGGTGTAAAAGTGCAGCCCGCGGTGCTCGCCGAGCACACGGCCATCGTCGGCCCTCACGATCGGGCCGGGCGCGTCGGGCACATAGGCGCGCAGGAAGTCGGCCATCTTCACTTCGCCGATGAAACAGATGCCCTGACTGTCCTTCTTCCCGGCCGTCGGCAAACCCGCCTCGCGGGCCAGGGCGCGCAACGCCGGTTTCGCGAGGTCCCCGATCGGAAACCGGGCGTCTGCCAGTTGCTCCGGCTGTAGCAGCGCGAGAAAGTACGACTGGTCCTTGTTCTTGTCCGCCCCCTCGAGCAGCGCGTGCCGCGGACCCGGGCCGTCGAGTTCGACGCGACGCGCGTAGTGGCCGGTGGCCACCGCCGAAAATCCGTGTTCGCGGGCCCACGCCCGGAACACCCCGAACTTGATTTCGCGGTTGCACATCACGTCCGGGTTTGGCGTCAGTCCGCGCGCGTAACCGTCCAGGAGATACTGCACGATCCGCTCGCGGTAGTCGCGCATGAGGTTCACGACGCGGAACTCGATTCCGAGGTGGTCGGCCACGGCGCGCGCGTCCTCGATGTCACGCTGCCACGGGCAGTCGCCCGCGATGTTCTCCTCGTTGATCCAGTTCTTCATGTACGCGCCGGTCACGTCGTGGCCGGCGCGGCGCAACCGCAGGGCGGCGACGGAGCTGTCCACCCCGCCCGAAAGCGCGACGAGTATTTTCCCCTCGGCCACGGTCAGCGCGGGGCGAGGACGCGGGCTTTGGCTCGCGGCGTCAGGGCCGCGGCGTCGAGCCACGCTTGCGCGGCCGCCGGGTTCACGGCGCGCCAGGTGGAGTGCGCCGCCGCGAGCGCGTTGCCGCGCAGGGGTTCGCCGGGAAGTCCCAGCGCCCAAGTCGTCGCCTCGACGGGTGACTGCTGCGCCCAGATGGACGCGATCGTCACGAAAGCGGCGTCGCGGGCGGACTCACCCGGGAGGGCCTCGGCCCACGCGATGCCCTCCTTGGGCTGTCGCGCCATGAGGTTGGCGAACTGCCCGGCGATGTAATCAAGACCGCCGCCGGGGGGCAGCTCGGTGACGTAGCGGGCCGCGGCCGGCAGGTCGCGCGAACCCCAGATGAACAGGATGTTCGTCGTCGCCAGCCATTGCGTGAACTCGATCGGCAGGGTCTTCACCCAGGCGAGCGCCGCCGGCACATCGCGCATGGCGAGCGCGCGGGCGACGTCCATGGTCACGAGCGTCTGCGCGTCCCCCGGCGGCAGGTTCTCCAGCAAGCGCGCGGCGCGCTCCGGGTCGGCGTTGGCGAGTTGTTGGAACGCGGTCTGCAGGACGCGCTCGAGCACGGGCGCCTTGAGGAGCTTCGAGGCCTCCTCGATCGCGCGGGCGGGATCACGGAGGGCGAGGCCGCGCAGGATCGATTCGAGCGCGATCGTGCGATCGCTCTCGGCCGGGAGCGCGCGGGCCCACGCCAGCGCGGCGGGCGGATCGCTGCGGTTCCAGGCATCGGCCACCGCCCGGAGCGCGTTCTCGCGGGCCTCGCCCGCCGGGATCTGGTCGAGTCGACCGGCCGCGACGATGGGATTTTCCCTCGCGAACCGGTCAAAGAGCGCGCTGTAGATGTGCGCGGTATCCCGGGTTTTCGCCAACTCGGAGGCGAGCGCGAGCGCCTCATCGGCGCTGCGACGGGCTGCGGCGTCGACCGCCATCATCAGTGCCTGGGGAAACTCCGGCCCCCGCTTCATGCCCCGCAGGTAGGCGAGGGCGGCGGCGAAGTCGCGGTTCAGCAACGCCGCGAATTTCGGGAAAAATTCCTGCGAGCGTCGTGCCGGATCCTCCACCGAGAGCGCCGCGTCGAGTTCGGGGTGCGGCGGCTGGGCGGGCGGCTGCGCGGCCGGCGCGGGTGTGCTCGCGGTCGCCTTCCCGGGTTCTGGATCGGGGGAGGGGGCGACCGCCTGGGCGGGCGCGCGGGTGGACTTCTGGACCGGGGTCGTATCCCCGCCGCCCGAGGGGCGGCCGCAACCGGTCAGCGAGAGGCCCGCCGCGGTGCAAAGCACGACGAGCAGCGAAGGGGTTTTCCGGGTCTGACGTGGCATGATCCCGGTCAACGTGGATGAAGCCTCTCGGGCGCTCAAGGCACCTCGTAGATTTCCAGGAGCGCGACGCCGCCCGCCTGAGCGGCCCCGACCTGCGCGGTATAGGCGCCGGGCGAGAGGTTGATCAGGATCGCCGCGTCCGCGCTGCCGGACGAGAGCGGAAACGCTCCGGTGCGGGCGGCCGCCTCGGCGATCGCGGTGGAGTCGGGTCCGGCGTTCCATCCGGAGTTGCGCGCGATGGCGCGTCCGCCGTCGAGGAGCGTCAGCTCCGGGCGCGCGAGAAAGCCCGTGACGCCGAACTGCCCGAGTCCGGGGCCGACCGCGCGGATCAGGATGCGTTTGGGATCCGTTCCACGCACCACGAGGCCGGCGGTCAGGGTGGCATCACCGGCGCCGGCGACCGCGCGCGTCGAGAGGTTCGCGAGTCGCTGGTCCGCCGAGTCCACGGCAAGGTCGTAGACCTCGACCAGGCACACCCCGGGGCGGCCGTCGGCCGCGGAGGCGATGGCCGTGTAGCCGCCCGGCGGCAGCGTGGTTACGATCACGGCGTCGCCGCTACCTGCTGCGAGAGGGAAGGCGCCGGCGCGGGCCGCGATCGCCGGGAGTTCCCCGGATCCCGGCGCGGTGCCCCACGCGGCGTTCGTCGCCACCCGGGCGTCGCCGCGCAGGAGTTCCAGCCGCGGCGCAGGCAGCGTCGAGGCGACGCCGAAATCCCGCAGCCCCGGGCCGACCGCGCGGATGAGCACCGGTTTGGATTCCGGGCCAGAGATCACAAAACCGGCGATGACCACCTCTTCGCCGCCCGAGGCGGCCGCGCGACTGGAAAGGTTCACGAGTCGTTGCGCGACGACCGCGGGTGTTCCCATCGCCGGTCCGGCGAAAACCAACGCGTTTCCGGCTGCAGTTGTCGTCGCGGCAAGTCTTCCCGCAGTCACAGTCACCGCGAGCGGCGCTCCCCCCGGGGTCGCCGCCAAAGAGGCGGCACCTGACGCGGATAGCACTCCTTCCGCAACTAACAACCGCGCCCCGCCACCGGCCACCACGAGTATGCGGCCCGAGGTGGCGATCGCGGCGTAAAGTACCCCGGTCTGCCCCGCGGCTCCGGCCAGGTAAAACCCGGCGGTGTTGGCGGGGCCGCCCGCCGGTGTCCTTTCGCCGATCAGCTTGCTTCCGCCCAGTGCGCCACCCGACACGTCGGCCGCGAGGGTGCCATCGGTCGCGATCGCGCCGGTCACCGTCGCGGCTGGGCCCGAGACGTCTCCGGAAAGTTCCGACGCGCCGAAGCGGAACGTTCCGTCCTCGCTTACGGCGATCGCGCGGCCGAACCAGCCGCGCTGGTCGGAGATCGTCGCGACAAGGAAATGCGCTGTGTTGTCGGGCTCCACCACGAGCGCGAAGGTTCCGGGCCCCGCCGGCGGATCGAGTCGCCCGAAGTAGGTGCCGGCGTGTCCGCGACGCAGCACGCGGACCGCGGCGGGCGGGGTGGTCACCTTACCCGCGGCATTGCCGACCTCGACGGCGTAGGCGCCGGACCGCTCCGGGGTTGCGGCGGTGAGTCGCAGGGTGGCGGCGGTCGCGCCCGGGATCGCGACGCCGTCGCGCAGCCACTGGAACGCCGGGGCCGGCTCGCCGGAGGCGGAGACGGAAAGCACGGTCTCGCCGCCGGCGACGATGGTCGAGGGCGCGGGCAACCGGGTGACGACCGGGGCGAGGGGAACCGAGGCCGCGTTGACTCCCACGCGCAGGTCATCGATGCGCCAATTCGCGGTGCCGACACCGGCATTGCCCGAGCCGTTGTGGCCGTAGATGCGGAAAGTGATGGCGCGTCCCGGCTCGGCGGCGAACGCCGGAAACTCCGTCGTGATGAGCGTCCAGACGCTGTTGTTGGCGAGCGCGCCGGTGGACAGCGGGCGGGCGAAGTCGTCGACGCTCGTTAAAACCGTGAAGGCTTGGGGGCCAGTGGCGGTGCTGCGGGAGCCGAAGCTCAGAGAGGAAACGACCAAACGGCGGCCGGCCGGCACCTCGAGCGTGAACTCGAAGCAGGCCGAGCCGGAACCGACCGTTCGGTTGAGCGGTCCGGTGCGCGCGGCGGCGCCGGCATTGTTGCCGCCGGAGGCCCCGGCGTAGCCGGACGAGACCGAGGCGTTGGTGAGCAGCGCGGTGGTGCCGTTGTTGTTCTGCTGGGAAACGAGTCCGCCGCCGATGTCGCGAGGCAGGCCGCCGGTCGCGGTCGCCGCGGAAAAATCCCAGAACAGCGATCCCGCGCCGGAGGCGAGGTTGAGGGCGGCGGCGGCGGTCACGACCGCGCCGTCGGCGTTGGCGACGGTCGCCGCGTAGGCGCCGAGTTGCCCGGGTTCGATGTCCCGCACCACGAGGGTCGCGCTGGTCGCCCCGGGCAGTTCGGCACCGTTGAAGGTCCATTGGTACAAGAGCGGCAGGGTGCCCGACGCGTTGACGGTGAACGTGGCGGCGCCCCCGAGCGCGGCGGCCTGGCTGGCCGGCTGGGCGGTGATGCGGGGTGCCCCCGCGGTCGAGGGTTCGTCGACCTTCGCGCGCAGCGCGGCGGCGGTCTCGGGCGGCAGCTCCGAAAAAAACGTGTAGCCGGTGTCGGTCTGCAGCCGCGCCGCCGAGGTGAGGTACTGCTGCCACGGGTTGGTGCGGATGCCGGGGATGTTGGGCACCTTGATCGCGATGACGCGGGTGGCGGCGGTGATGCGGGACAACGCCGAGCCGGGACCGGGCGGCACCACCACGGCGATCTTCCAAACGTGGGCCGGCACCGCGATTCCGCCCGGCAGCCGTTCCGCGCCGAAGCCGGACGGCCCGGTGACGACGAGGATCTCATGGCCGAGCCCGGCGAGCGAGCGGCAGTAGCTTTCGAAGCTAGCCCAGACGCCCTGGTTGTGATCGGGCGTCTGCGGCAGGATATTGGTCATGTAGAACGTCGCTTGGTTGTCGGCGACGGTCACCGTGCGGTCTCCCGATGGACAGAGATGCCCGCGGTCGAAGCCCGAGCCGGAGTAGTCCTCCGGTTGCACGCGCGTGAGATTGGCGGGCAGGGACGTGTCTGCGGCGAAGTCACCGCGGCCGCTGGCGCCGAGATCGGCGAGCCCCAGGCTCCAGCTCACCCAGTTGGCCGTGCGGGTGGAGTCATTATACTCGAGCGCGTACTGCGCGCGGCGGAGGAGAAAACGCCGGGGATCGGCGGGATCTCCCCCGGCGCCGGCCGGGTTGCCGAGCGGCATCTGCAGGTCGACGCCGATCGCAGCGCGGCCGGCGAGAGCCGAAAGGACGAGCAAAAGCAGGGGAACCAGCCGGCGGAATTTTCCAATCACGGCCCCGAGTGAGCCCGCGACCCCCGCGATGTCACGGCCGAAGGTCGGGCGGTTCGATCGGGACGATAGACCAGAGTCTTCCGGAAAGGAGACGATTCAGGGCATCGGATCCGCTAGGGTTCATCGACGATCGCTCCAGCCTCCGTCTGGGCAAAGTCGAAGGGCATCGTGGAGACAACGGCGATGGTGAGATGGGAGGAGAATTTTATTTGGGGTGACGTGTCACGGCTTGGTGCGTTGCAGGCTGCGGTATCTGGTTAGACTCCAGGGCGCCGGCCGCGTTCGCGGCGATCATGAGCGCTTCGCTTGATCTTGTTTGACCTTGCATGTGGAGGCGGCGGCGGCCGTGGTCGACAGCCATTCCCGCATCCATGATCACCACGGCCCTCCATTCGCGTTTCACGGTTTCGCTCAGCTTGCTTGGCTCCGTAATCCTGCTGCTGGGCTTACCTCTAGCGGGTGCTCCCCTGCGCGGGCTGACAGCGTCCAAGGCCGCGCAGGAATTATCGGAAAAAGGTCGCGTGAGCTTCCGCGTGAACGGCCAGCCGCGCCTGCTGATTCTGGCGTCCGGGGAAGTGGCACTCCCGCGAGGCGGAGTGGATGCGGCGGCCTTGCCCGCTGGCGTGCAGCTGGCAGCAGCCGATGCGCAACACCGGATCCTGCGCCTGCCCAGCGGTGCCGGGCCGGCGCAGTGGCTGGAGACGAGTCGCGCCCGGGCGCAGAGCGGTGTAGGCGGATTGTCCGCGCTGGCTCAGATGGACGACATCGGCCCGGTGTTTTACGAGGTTGGTCGCGAAGGTGACGGCGCAGCGCGCCTCGTTGCGACGGGCAGGTTGCTGATGATCGGTGCGGATGCCGCTGCGGCGGGGAATGCCGCTGCAATGACCGGCGCGCGTGGGTACACCTCTCTTTCGGGAGAGCTTTGGGTGCTCGATTATGCGTCGCCCTACCTGATGTTGGCAGCCGCTCAGGCCCTGGAGTCGGCGGGGAGTTCCGTCGAGCCGCAGTTCACCCGTTGGCGGGTCAAGCGAGCCGCGCCGAACGACCCGCTCTACAACCAGCAGTTCTACTTCAAGAACACCGGGCAGGGAGGAGGCACGGCGGGGGAGGACCTGAACATCGAGGGACTCTGGCCGTCCGCTAACGGTTCAGGGGTGACCGTGGCGGTCGTTGATGACGGTCTCGAGCTTGCGCATCCGGATCTCGCTCCGAACATGGCGGAGGCCGCGCTGCACCGCGACGTGCTGAACGACACTTCTGATCCGACGCCGCCTGCCAAAGCCAACCACGGGACCATTTGCGCGGGTTTCATCGCGGCCCGGGGCAACAACGGCATCGGCATCACAGGCGCCGCCCCCTTGGCGCGTCTGATTGGCATCCGCCTGCTTGGAGAGGGCGCCACCGGCGATTCGGCGACCGACATCCAGGAGGCTGCGGCCTTCGCTTGGCGTACCGACGTTATCCAGATCTCGAGCAATAGCTGGGGGCCGAATGACGACGCTGAGACGGTGTCCGGGCCGGATACCGCGGCGCTGGCGGCATTGCGGGCTGGTGTCACCACCGGTCGCGGCGGTCGCGGGGTGCTGTACTTTGTGGCGGCGGGGAACGGGCGGGATTCGGGGGACCACGCCGGATGGGATGGTTATTCGGGCAGCAGGTATGTTTTCGCCATCGGGGCGACGGACAATCGCGGCCGCCAGGCGTCATTCAGTGAATCCGGACCCCAGCTGCTCGCGACGGCAGTCGGCCAGACCAGCGAGGATGCCGAGGTGCAGCTGCTCGCTGCCGATAATGTGGGAGACCGCGGCGCCAACACCGCCGCATCCCCCGCAGGCGACTACACGACCAGCGGGGTGCAAGGCACCTCCTATGCCACGCCCCAGATATCAGGTGTCGCCGCCCTCCTGCTGCAGGCGAACGCCAACCTCGGTTGGCGCGACGTGAAAGAGATTCTCATCCGCTCGGCGCGGAAAAACGACGCGACCGACGCCGATTGGATCAATAACGGCGCCGGTTTCCAATTTAACCACAAGTACGGCGCCGGCTTCGTGAATGCGACGGCGGCGTTGGCGCTCTCGCGTACCTGGACGCCGCTCGCCGCGGAGCGTTCGGTCGCCGCGGGCGGTGCGGTCGATCTGGCGATTCCAGACAACGCCGCGGCCGGAGCAGCCAGCGCTCTCAGCGTGGCACCAGCGGCGCCGCTGCGGGTGGAAACCGTGGAAGTCACGGTCAGCGTGACCCATCCGAACCGCGGCCAGCTGCGCTTTGAACTGACCTCGCCGGCGGGCACGCGGACCGTTCTAGGCATGCCGCGCTCGGCGGATACCGGGGCAAACCTCACGAGCTGGACCTTCTCAACGCCGCGGCATTGGGGTGAGAATGCGGCTGGCACCTGGACGGTGCGGGTAGTTGATACGGTGGCAGGTGCCACTGGCAGCCTCACCCTGGCCCGGGTCACCTTGTATGGCTCTGAAGCTTCAGCCCCTCCTTCGGCGCCGTCCATCGCCAGCCAGCCCGCCGCGCAAACCGCGGTGACAGGTGGTACCGTGACGTTTTCGGTCTCCGCCGGTGGCTCCGGCCCCCTCGCTTACCAGTGGCGCAAGGACGGGGTTGCCCTCTTGGGTGCCACGAATGCGACGCTCACCCTTGGCTCGGTACAGTCGGCCCAGGCGGGCAGCTATTCGGTGGTCGTGAGCAATTCGCTTGGATCAGTGACGAGCAATGGGGCGACGCTGACGGTCGCCACCGGGCCGTTGAGCCGGCTGGGCAACCTTTCGGTTCGGACGACACTTGGGGTGGGGCAAAATCTGATCGTCGGTTTTGTGATGAGCGGTGGATCCAAGCCTATCCTGCTCCGTGCGGTTGGTCCGCAATTGAAGGCTTTCGGCCTGACCGACGCCCATCCCGATCCGGTCCTGGAGCTTTATGACGGCAACTCGCGGATCCTGGCGCAAAACGACGATTGGGGCGGGGAAGCAGCGCTCGCGGCGACGTTCAGCCGGGTGGGAGCTTTTGCGCTGGAGTCCCGCTCGCTGGATGCGGCGTTAACCCGGAGTGTCGAAGGCGGGGGAACAGCCTTGATCAAGGGCTTCGGCAGTGGGGTCGTGCTGGTCGAGCTCTACGATGCAGGTGCGGGTAACAGCCCTCGGCTGGCCAATGTATCGGCGCGGAATCACGTCGGGACGGGCGGAGATCTGCTGATCGCGGGCTTCGTCGTTGATGGGGCTGGGCCAAAGACCGTGCTGATCCGTGCGGTGGGGCCTACGCTCGCGGCGTTTGGCGTGCAGGGGGCGCTGGCGGATCCGAAACTACAGATCTTCCAGGGGGAACGTTTGGTGGCCGAAAACGATGACTGGTCGCCCTCGCTGGCGACGGCATTCGGACGAGTCGGGGCCTTCTCCTTGGTGGCGGGCAGTTTTGATGCCGCCCTGACTCTCACCCTGCAACCCGGCGCGTACACCGCGCAGATCACAGGCGTCAACGGCGGCACGGGCGAGGCGCTCGTGGAGATTTACGAGCTAGGGAACTGATTCGCGGGAAGGCTCTCGAGACAGGTGCTCGGACTGTTGCGCAATAGATCGCTTCTCTCGTGACCAGTTAGGCCACCGGTAAGGACTACCAGAAGATGGCCAAACCCGACCCGTTGCTCATCTGGTCCTGATCACTCCATAGCACCCATAGCACCGACTCGAACCGCGACGGGAAGATCTCCCTCACCGAGCTCACGCGCGTGATCGAGCTCTACAACTACCGGTCGGGCACGACCCGCACCGGCCAGTACAAGCCGCAGGCTGGTGCCGAGGACGGGTTCGCGTCCGGGCCCTGAAGCGGATAAGGCGCAGGTGCGCAGCTGTGGTGCTTGATCGGCGTAATTTGCGTCCTCCCGCCCGCCCGCCGTCCGGTCGGCGGACGGAAGTCGCGGAAGATTCGGAAGGTCGCGAGGTTTTCGCCCGGTCCGCCCGCCTCCGTATTCCACGGGCAGCTTCGCCTTCATCCGCGTCATCCGCGAAATCCGCGGTGCAAGTCCGCCGCCTTCGGAACAGCCTTTGGCCGTCGCGGTTTCAGCACAGTCCGCGGCTGGCAGCCGCGGCCACACCGGACGCATCTCAACACGGGTTTCCTTATTCCGTGGTTTCCGTGAATTCCGTGGGCGCTCCGCCTGGTTTGGTGCCTTTGGCGTGTTTCGTGGTTCTCTCCTGTCCTCCAAGAAAAAGAATCCCGTTTGTCCGACCGAGGAACAAAGTTGTCGCTTGTCGCTGCCGCTGGCGCGGCGGATGCTTGCGGGTTCCCGATCGTCATGCCTGTCCCGCACCGCATCGTCCGAGCCTGGCTGGAGGCGCCCGCCGCCGGCATCATCGAGCTGGACCGTGACTGGACGGGGGCGGAGCCGCCGCGGTTCACGCTCGGCTGGCATTGTCCGGCGCCGCAGGCGCTGCAGGCGGCGCCGGGGCTGCCGGCGGGGAGGTTGTACGGGTATTTCTTGGATGAGTCGGGTGGGGTGACGTTCGTGCTGGATCTGGAGAATGGCGGCGTGGATCCGGCGCGGGACGCGGTTTATCTTTCGGGCGATTTCAACGGCTGGGAGGCGGCGATCGGTGCGCCCGAGTGGCGATTATCGGTGGCGGAGCTGGAAGGTGCGCGGGTGATGCTTTGGCGCGGGGATGCGGCGAGGTTTCTCACGGGTGAGGGGTTGCGGTTCAAGTTCGTGACGGGCGAGCACCATTGGATTTTGCCGCCGCCCGACGCGCCCAACGGCGTGCGCGACGCCGCCGGTAATTGGAATCGCCTGATCGACCCCACGCGGACGGGCTGGCACCTCTGGCGCTTCACGGTCGGGGAGGCGCTCGATCTCGCGCAGGCGTGGTCGGTTGGGTGGGCCGAGACTCCGGGCGCGACCGTGACGCTGGTTCCCGGCGGGTTTTTCTTCCGGAAGCAAAGCGACCTGCGGTTGGGCGCGTGGATCGAAGGCGGACGCACCATCTTCCGCCTTTTCGCGCCGCGAGCGCGCGCCGTCACGCTCGCGCTGGCGCGGGACGCGGCGTCGCAACCGGAAGCTTCGACTTATCCGCTGGCGCGCCGGGTCGACGCCCATGGCGAGGCGGGGGTATGGGAGGTCGAACTCGAAGCCCCGCTGCACGGCTGGTTGTACTGGTATCACGTGGACGGCGCCCATGAGGGCTTCGATTCGACTGCACGCGTGCTCGATCCCTACGCGCGGGCGGCGCTCGGTCGGGAGGGTCCGGGGATCGTGCTGGATCCGGCTTGGGTGGGGCAGGGCGACCGCTCTTTCGCCACTCCGGCGTGGCAGGACCTCGTGATCGCCGAGGCGCACGTGCGCGACCTCGCCCGGCATGCTCCGGTGGACGCCACGCCGGCGGAACGCCGCGGGTTCACCGGACTGCGGAAGTGGGTCGAGAGCGATGATTTCCACCTGCACCGGCTCGGGGTGAACTGCGTCGAGTTGCAGCCGCTGCACGAGTTCGATGCCGCCGGCCCGGACGAATACCACTGGGGGTACATGACGAACAATTACTTCGCGCCGCAGAGCTCCTACGCGCTCGCGCCCGCGGAGGCCTCCGGCGTGCGGGAGATGCAGGACCTCGTGGCCGCTTTCCACCGGCGCGGGATGGCGGTGGTGCTCGACGTCGTGTTCAACCACGTCGGCGTGCCGGCGCACCTGCTCCGCGTCGACCGGCTCTACTATTTCGAGCAGGACGCCGCGGGCGCGCTGACCAACTGGAGCGGCTGCGGCAATGACCTCCGGGCGCGTTCGACGATGGTCCGGCGCCTGATCATCGACAGCTGCGTGCACTGGATCGAGACCTACGGCGTCGACGGATTCCGGTTCGACCTGGCCGAGTTGCTCGGGGTGGAGGTGTTGCGGGAGGTGGAGGCGGCGCTGAAGCGCGTGAAGCCCGACGTGATCCTCATCGCCGAGCCGTGGAGCTTCCGCGGGCACATCGCGGGGGCATTGCGGGACACCGGCTGGGCCTCCTGGAACGACGGCTATCGTGACTTCATGAAGGACTATGTGCGCGGTAACGGCGACGGCCGCCGCATGGAGTACTTCTTGCGCGGCTCCCCGTGGTACTTCGCGAAGTGGCCGGCGCAGTCGATCAACTACACCGAGTCGCACGACGACCGCACGTGGATCGACGTGATCGCGGAGCGGGAGGATGGCAATGGCCACGTCCCGACCGCGCACGACCGCCGGCGCACGCACCTGATGGCGGCGCTGCTCTTCATGTCGGTCGGCGTGCCGATGATTTCGGCGGGGCAGGATTTCCTGCGTTCGAAGCACGGCGTGGCCAACACCTACCAGCGCGCCGACCTCAACGCCCTCGACTACCGGCGCCTGCGTCGTTTCGCGTCCACCCACGCCTATTTCGCGGAATGGATCGCCTTCCGGCGCGGCCCGCTCGGCCGTCTGCTCCGTCATTTCGTCCGGCCCGCGGAGGGTTTCCATCGGTTTCTCCACATTCCGGGCGGCCCCGTGCTCGGGATGTTTTGCAACGCCGATTTCTCCCACGGCGCCACGCGTCTCCTCTTCGTCATCAACCCCACGCTCTCCGAATTTTCCCTCGGCGTTGAGGCCGGCCTGCTCGCCTTGGAGCGGGGTCCGTGGCGACTCGCGGCGGATGAGGAGCGCTTCTACGCGCCCGACTCACCGGGGGCGCTCATGCGGCCCGAAACCTCCGTTTTCCTGCCCGGCCTGAGTTGCGCGCTCTGGGTTCAGAACGGCTGACCAGCCGATGGAGATCGCCCGCCAAAACCCTTGCATCGCCCGAAAGCCACCCCTTCAGTCGAGGGGTCCGCGTTCGCGCGGGAACAGCTTCATCCGCAACCAACACTGAACCAAATCGGAGTCCAACATGGCAGTTAAAGTCGCAATCAATGGCTTCGGCCGAATCGGCCGCCTCGTTTTCCGCGCGCTCGTCGAGCAGGGTCTGCTCGGCGACACCCTCGACGTGGTCGCGGTCGGCGATATCGTTCCGGCCGACAACCTGGCCTACCTGCTGAAGTACGACTCCACCCAGGGGCGGTTCAACGGCACCGTGGGTTCGCGGAAGTCCTCGCCCGACAAGGCCGAGGATGACGTGTTGATCGTCAACGGCCGCGAGATCCTCGTGGTGAGCGCCAAGACCCCGGCCGAGCTTCCGTGGGCCAAGCTGGGCGTCCAGCTCGTGATCGAGTCGACCGGTCTGTTCACCGAAGCCGAGAAGGCCAAGGGCCACCTCGCCGCCGGCGCCAAGAAGGTCATCATCTCCGCCCCGGCAAAGGGCGAGGACATCACGGTCGTGATGGGCGTGAACGACGACAAGCTCGACGTCGCCAAGCACAGCATCATCTCGAACGCCTCCTGCACCACGAACTGCCTCGCGCCGATCGTGCACGTGCTGCTGAAGGAAGGTTTCGGCATCGAGGAAGGTCTGATGACCACGGTCCACGCCTACACCGCGACCCAGAAGACCGTCGACGGTCCGTCCAAGAAGGATTGGAAGGGCGGCCGCACCGCGGCGCAGAACATCATCCCGTCGACCACCGGCGCCGCGAAGGCCACCGCCCTCGTGATCCCGGAGGTGAAGGGCAAGCTCACCGGCATGGCCTTCCGCGTGCCCACGCCCACCGTCTCGGTCGTCGACCTCACCGTGCGCACCACGAAGGAGACCTCCTACAAGGCGATCTGCGAGGCGATGAAGCGCGCCAGCGAGACTTACCTGAAGGGCATCCTCTCGTACACCAGCGACGAGGTCGTCTCGAGCGACTTCATCCATGACAAGTCCTCGTCGATCTTCGACGCCGGCTCGGGCGTGGAGCTCAACTCGAAGTTCTTCAAGCTCGTGTCGTGGTACGACAACGAGTGGGGCTACTCGAACCGCGTCGTCGACCTCACCCGCAAGATCGCCGCCAAGCTCTGAGGAATCCTTCCGACCCTTGACCGCGGATGGCGCGGATGATCGCGGATAGCCGGTTGGTCATCCGCGTGAGTCCCCGCAGTCCGCGGTCAATTTTTGACCTTTCCCCGCCATGCCGAACTTCAAATCCATCCGCGACCTGAACCTCGCCGGGAAGCGCGTGCTCATGCGCGTCGACTTCAATGTCCCCCAGGACAAGGTCACCGGCGCCATCACGAACACGCAGCGCATCACCGCCGCGCTGCCGACCATCCGGCACGCGCTCGCCCAGGGCGCCTCGGTGGTGCTGATGTCGCACCTCGGCCGTCCCGACGGCCAGCGGGTCGCCAAGTTCTCGCTGCGCCCGGTCGCGACCGAGCTGGAGAAGCTGCTCGGCCGCCCGGTTCGTTTTCTCGATGATTGCGTCGGCCCGGCCGTCGAGGCCGCCTGTGCCCCGGGCGCCCTCAAGGCGGGCGACGTGGTGCTGCTGGAAAACCTGCGGTTCCATCTGGAGGAAGAGGGCAAGGTGAAGGTGAAGAACGCGGACGGCACCGAGACCAAGCTCAAGGCCGACCCGGCCAAGGAGGCGGCTTTCCGCGCCTCGCTGTCGCGTCTCGGTGACGTGTTCGTCAACGACGCGTTCGGCACCGCGCACCGCGCGCACTCGTCGATGGTCGGCGTCGCGCTGAAGGATAAGGCCGCCGGTTTCCTGATGGAGGCCGAGCTCCGCGCCTTCGCGAAGGTGCTCGAGAGCCCCGACCGCCCGCTCCTCGCCATACTCGGCGGCGCCAAGATCGCGGACAAGATTCCCCTCATCAACAACCTGCTCGAGAAGGCCAACAAGGTCATCATCGGCGGCGGCATGGCCTACACCTTCCACCAGGTTAACCGCGGCATGCGGATCGGCGCGTCGTTGTTCGACGCCGAGGGCGCCAAGATCGTCGCCGAGCTCGAGGCCAAGGCCAAGGCGCGCGGCGTGGAGCTGATCTTCCCGGTCGACTTCATCGCGGCCGACAAGTTCGCGCCCGACGCCGCCACGCGCCCGGCGGATCTCGCCTCTGGTATCCCGGATAGCTGGCAGGGGCTCGACGCTGGCCCGCGCTCGATCGAACTCTACCGGCACGCCATCCTCTCGTCCAAGACCATCGTCTGGAATGGTCCCGCCGGCGTCTTCGAGTTCGACGCCTTCGCCGGCGCCACGCGCGCCATGGCCGAGGCCGTCGCCGAGGCCACCGCCAAGGGGGCCACCACGGTCGTGGGCGGCGGCGACACCGCCACCGCGGCGAAGAAGTTCAAGGTGGCCGACAAGGTTTCCCACTGCTCCACCGGCGGCGGCGCCAGCCTCGAGTTCCTCGAGGGCAAGGTGCTCCCCGGCGTCGCCTATCTCGAAGCCTGAAACCCGCTCCGCCCCCATCATGAACAACCGCAGGAAGCTCATCGCCGGCAATTGGAAGATGAACAAGACCTCCGCCGATGCCGTCGGGCTCGCGCAGGAGATCGTCGCCGCCGTCGGCAAACAGAACGAGGTCGACGTCGTCGTGTGCCCGCCCTTCACCGCCGTCGAGGCGGTGGGTCGCGTGCTCGAGGGGTCCGAGGTGCGTCTCGGTGGCCAAAACATGCACCACGAGGCGAGCGGCGCCTTCACCGGAGAGGTCTCCGCGCCGATGCTGCGCGCCATTTTCGCCTCGTACGTCATCCTCGGCCACAGCGAGCGCAGGACGCTGTTCGGGGAAACCGATGAGATTGTGAACCGCAAGGTGGCCGCCGCGCTGCGGAATCAGTTGCGCCCGATCTTCTGCGTCGGCGAGACCCTCGCCGAGCGCGAGGCGGGCTCCACGCTGAAGGTGGTGCAGACGCAGGTGGAGCGGGGCCTCGAGGGTGTGAGCCGCGAGCAGGCCACCAGCGTGGTCATCGCCTACGAGCCCGTCTGGGCCATCGGCACCGGCAAGGTCGCGACCACCGCTCAGGCCCAGGAAGTGCACGCGTTCATCCGCGGTCTCCTCGTGAAGCTGTTCGGCGAGCCCGTCGCGCAGCGCATCCGCATCCTTTACGGCGGTTCCATGAAGCCCGCCAACGCCCCCGAGTTGCTCGCGCAATCGGACATCGACGGCGGCCTCATCGGCGGCGCGTCGCTCGAGTCGCGCAGCTTCGTCGAGTTGGTCAACGCGGCCCTCGCCGCCAAGTAAGGTTTTCGCGCACGCGCCGCGGGGTAGTTCTCCCGCGGCGCGCTTCCGTCGCCCGGGCTTCGAGAAAAGACTTACGCCGGCGGCGCAATCGTGCTTCGTCGGGTCATGTCCAAGTTGCTTTGCGTCTACTGCGCCTCGAGCGACCGGCTCGACGCGAAGTACTTCGCGGCGGCGGAGGAACTCGGCCGCGCGATGGTCGCCCGCGGCTGGGGGCTGGTCTACGGCGGCGGCCGCACCGGGCTCATGGGAACGGTGGCGCGGACGGTGAAGGAGTCGGGTGGCCGCGTCGTGGGTGTCATCCCCGAGTTCATGAAGGTGAAGGAGCTGGCCTACGACGAGGCGGACGAGCTGGTGACGGTCATCACCATGCGCGAGCGCAAGCTGCTGATGGAGACGCGGGCCGACGCCTTCGTGGCGCTGCCGGGAGGGTGGGGGACGCTGGAGGAGATCGCGGAAATCCTCACGCTGCGGCAGCTCGACGTGGTGCGGAAGCCGTGCGTTTTCCTCAATCAGGACGGTTTCTACGACCCGCTGTTCCAGTTGTTCGACCGGATGCTGGCCGACGGATTCTTCCGGGCTTCCAACCTGAATTTGTTCCGCGTGGCCGCGAGCGTGTCCGGGGTCCTCGACGCCGTCGAATCCGGCGCCGCGCCGTCGGGTGATCCGAAGTGGTTCGACACCCGCTGAGGCGGCATTGACACCGCCGCGGCGGGGTGCGCACGCTCCGCGTTTCGCTTTTTCCAAGCCTCACTTTCCCGGTCGTCCTCATGCCACAAGTCATCGCCGTTCTGGACTTCGGTTCGCAGCTCACGCAGGTCATCGCGCGCCGGATCCGCGAGTGCGAGGTTTACTCCCGGATCTACCACTTCTCGACGCCGGCCTCGAAGCTGCGCGACGACGGCGTGGCCGGCATCATCCTATCGGGCGGACCGCAGAGTGTTTACTCCGCCAACGCCCCGCATCCCGACCCGGAAATCTTCCGTCTCGGCGTGCCGATGCTCGGGATCTGCTACGGCGTGCAGCTGATGGGGCACTTCCTCGGCGGCAAGGTCGCGCACAGCAAGGCCCGCGAGTACGGGCACGGCGTACTCACGGTCCGCCGCCCGGGGCGCCTGTTCAAGGGCCTGGCGCGCAAGGTGCGCGTGTGGAATTCCCACGGCGACAAGATCACGCGGCTGCCGCCCGGCTTCCGCGCCATCGGCGTCACGGAGAATTCGCCGTTCGCCGCGGTCGAGGACGCGCGCCGCGGGTTCTACGGCATCCAGTTCCATCCGGAGGTGTTTCACACCGAGCGCGGCGTGGACATGATCCGTAATTTCCTGCTCGGCGTCTGCGGCGTGAAGGCCGAGTGGACGGCCAAGGATTTCATCGGGCACGCCGTGGATGGCATCCGCGCCCAGGTCGGCAAGGGCCGCGTGCTGCTCGGGCTCTCGGGTGGCGTGGACTCCTCGGTGGCGGCCGCGCTGCTGCACAAGGCAATCGGGCGCCAGCTCACGTGCGTGTTCGTCGACAACGGCCTGTTGCGCAAGGGCGAGCGTGAACTGGTGGAGAAGCTCTACGGCGACCATTTCAACATCGACCTCCGCGTGGTCGACGCCTCGCGGCTGTTCCTGCGCCGCCTGAAGGGCGTGACGGATCCCGAGCAGAAGCGGAAGATCATCGGCCGCACCTTCGTCGAGGTGTTCGAGCGCTCGCTGAAGTCGATCGGCAAGGCCGAGTTCCTCGGCCAGGGCACCTTGTACCCCGACGTGATCGAGAGTGTCTCGATCGGCGGCAACCCCGCCTCGCTGATCAAGACGCACCACAATGTGGGCGGTCTGCCGGAGCGCATGAAGCTCAAGCTCATCGAGCCGCTGCGTGAGCTCTTCAAGGACGAGGTGCGCCGGGTGGGCGCCGCGCTTGGCCTGCCGCGCGAGGTCGTCTGGCGCCAGCCGTTCCCGGGCCCGGGTCTCGGGGTGCGCATGATGGGCGACATCACCGCGGAAAGGCTGGAGATCCTCCGCAACGCCGACGCCGTCCTCCAGGAGGAGATGATGCGCACCGGCTACTACTACAAGGTGTGGCAGTCGTTCTGTGTCTTCCTGCCGGTGCGCACCGTCGGCGTTTTCGGCGACGAGCGCACCTACGACTACGTGATCGCCCTGCGCATCGTGGAAAGCACCGACGCGATGACGGCCGACTGGGCGAAGCTGCCCCACGAGGTCATTCAGCGCGTCTCCAGCCGCATCACCAACGAGGTGCGCGGCGTCGGTCGCGTGGTCTACGACGTCAGCTCCAAACCACCCGCCACGATCGAGTGGGAATGATCCATCCTTTCCCGTGCAAATCTCCCTTTCCCGCCTGCTCACCTGCCTCGCCGCCGCCGTCGCCTCCGTCTCCGCCGCCGAGCTCGAGATCATCGCCAAGGCGCGTTCCTGCCTCGGCAGCGACGAGGTGCTGAGCTCCGTCAACTCCGTGCGGTACGAGGGCTGGCTGATCGCTCCCGATCCCGCCAACCCGGGCAAGGAAACGAAGGCCGCGATGGAGATCGTTTTCCAACGTCCCGACCGCCAGCGTATCACGGCGCGTTCCGAGAAGACAGTCGAGGTCACCGGCCTCGACGGGTACGAGGCCTGGCAGCGCGTCCACGACCCGGCGGACCCCACCAAGTGGCGCCAGACGCTCCTCGGGCCCGATCAGATCAAACGGTTGCGGGCGAACACGTGGGAGAACCTCGGCTATTTCCGCGGCCTCGATTCCCGGGGCGGTCGCATCGAGGACCAGGGCAACGTCGACGTCGAGGGTGTCGCCTGCCGCAAACTCGCCTTCATCCACGGCCCGGGCATCATCTTCTTCCGTTACTTCGAGGTGTCCACGGGCCGGCTCGTGCTCACGGAGACGGAGGGCGGAGGACGCATCCGCGAGCAGGGTGAGACGATCGTGCAGGGCATCCGTTTCCCGAAGAGCATCGTGACCACGACCAAGAACGCCAAGGGCGAGGACACCCGGGTCACCATCACCTTCGACAAGATCACCTTGAACGAGCCCCTGCCGGCCGCGGAGTTCGCGGTGCCGGCGATCGCGCGCTGACGCCCGTTGCTCCGCCGCGCAGCGGAGAAAATCCTCGCGGGTCGTCGCGATGGAAACCAGCGTGGTTCTCCACCGGACCATGCTCGAGCTGCGCCATTCCTCCAAGACCTTCGCCGACGAACTCGCCGCGTTCTGCCGCGGTTCGGTCGTGCCGAGGGAGATTTCGGATTCCGTCGCCGCCATCCTCGCGGATGTACGCCAGCGGGGCGATGAAGCCGTGTCCTATTACGCCGCCCGGTTCGACGGCGCCAAGCTGCGGGCCCGCGAGTTCCGCGTGTCCGCAGCCGACCTCGCCGCGGCGAAGAAGCGGATTTCGCCGGCCGATTGGAAGGCGCTCCAGGCCGCCCAAAAAAGTATCGAGTCCTTCAATCGCCGGGGCCGTCCGGAGGGCTGGACCGCCCGCAACGGTCACGGCGCCACGGTGGGCGAGAAGTTTGACCCGATCCGGCGCGTCGGCCTTTATGTTCCCGGCGGCGAAGTGCCGCTGGTCTCCACGGTGCTGATGACGGCGACCCTCGCGCGCATCGCGGGTTGCCCCGAGATCGCGGTGTTCACGCCGTCGAGTCCCGACGGTAAGGTCGCTCCCGGTCTCCTCGCGGCTCTCGATCTGCTGGGCATCACCGAGGTTTACCGAGTGGGCGGCGTCCAGGCGGTGGGTGCGATGGCCTACGGGACGACGATGATCCCCGCGGTCGACAAGGTCTTCGGACCCGGCAACGCCTACGTCTGCGAGGCGAAGCGCCAGGTTTTCGGCACGGTGGGCGTCGACTCGCTCCCCGGACCGAGCGAGGTGATGGTTATCGCCGACGAGACCGCGCGTGCGGAATTCGCGGCGGCCGACCTGCTCGCGCAGGCGGAGCACGGTTCGGGCCGCGAGAAAATCTACCTCGTCTCGACCTCGCCCGAGGTCATCGCCGCGACCATCGCCGCCGTCCAGGAGCAGCTGGGGTCATTGCCCCGCGCCGACAAGACCCGCGTGGTCCTCGAGCAGGGGCTGCTGGTGGCGGAGGTGGCCAGCTTGGAACAGGCCGCGGAGGTGGCCAACTACGTCGCGCCCGAGCATCTCCAGCTGATGGTCGCGGACAAAGCGGCGGCCAAACTGACGTCCGCCATCACGACCGCCGGGGCGATCATGACGGGCAACTTCACGCCGACGGCGCTGGGTGACTTTGTCGCGGGACCGAGTCACGTCCTGCCCACCGGGCGAGCCGGCCGGTTCTTCAGTGGTCTCCGCGTCGCCGACTTCATGCGCCGCACCAGCCTGGTGCGTTACGAGCGCGCCAGCGTGCGCAAGGCCGAGCCCACGGTCTCCGCCTTCGCGGCGATGGAGCGGCTCGACGCCCACGGGCGTTCCGTCCGCCTCCGCGCGAAGTAGGTCGGCGGCCGTTCGTGTTTGCGTTTGCCGCCGGCGCGGGGCGGGCGCCACGGTGGGCCATGCTCACCCCCGCGCGCCTCCGTTGGTTACTTCTGTTCTGCCCTTTGCTTTGCGTTGCGCTGCTGGCGCAAACGGCGCGGCGTCCGCTCGAACCGCGGGACTTTGACGCCTGGCGTTCCATCGCCACGCCGCAGCTCTCGCGTGATGGCCGCTGGCTGGCCTACTCGTTCATGCCCCAGGCCGCCGACGGCGATCTGATGGTGCGCGAGGTGGCGGGCGGAAGGGAGATCCGCGTGCCGGTCGGCACCCAGCCCCCGCCCCCCGCGGTGGCGGAGGAAAACCAAAACCCCGAGGCGCCGCCGCCGCGCCGCAACATCCGCATCGCGTTCACGAGCGACGGCCGATTCGTGGTCGCGTCCAGCTTCCCGTCGCAGGAGGAAACCGCGCGCGCCCGGCGCGAGAAAAAGAAGCCCGAGGAGATGCCCAAGGGAGGATTGATCTTCGTGCGCCTCGCCGACGGGGAAGTGACCCGACTCGCCGATGTGAAGGGATTCCAGGTCCCGTCGCGCGGCGGCTCCTGGGTGGCCTATCAGAAGGAGGCGCCACCCGAGACCGCCAAGGCGGCGGAACCGGGCGGGGCCAAGCCTGCCGCTCCAGAGGACGCGGAGGCCCGCAAGAAAGGTGGCGGAGGTACCGCCGGATCGGGACAGGCCGGCGGCTCCGGCGGGGCTTCCTCTTTCGGATCCGACTTGGTGCTCCGCAATCTGGAGGACGCCAACGAACGCACCTTCGCCGCCGTCGCCGAGTATTCGTTCGCCCGCGACGGCCGCACGCTGCTTTACGCCGTTTCTGCACGGGCGAAGGCCGATAACGGGGTCTATGCCTTCACTCCAGGCGACCGTGGTGCTCCGGTCGCCCTTTTGTCGGGCGCCGGCAGGTACGCGAAACTTACCTGGGACCGGGAGCAGACGCAGGTGGTGTTCTTGAGTGACCGGGACACGGCCGGCGGATCGCGCGACAAGACGCGGCAAAAGGTCTACCACTGGCGAAGGGGCGGCGAGCGCGCGGATGAACTCCTCGCCGCTGGAGTCGCGGGTTGGCCGGAGGGAAAGGTCGTGAGTGGCAACGCGTCGCCGTCCTTCTCGCGGGATGGACGGAAACTCTACGTCGGGGCCGCCACCGCGGCGAAGCCCGGCCGGCCGGACGGTGCCGAAGCTCCGCCGCCGGAAGACAAGGTCACCGCCGACATCTGGCATTGGCGCGACGGCCCGCTCCAGAGCACGCAGAAGGTCCGCGCGGGCCAGGACCGCAACCGCAGTTACCGCGGCGCGCTCGACCTGTCCTCCCGCGCCTACGTGCAGCTGGCGGATGAGTCGCTCGCGACGGTGTCGGCCAGCGACGACGGCGCGCGGGTGATCGGTTACGATGACCGCGCCTACCGGCATCTCGCGGATCACGACGGCCGTTTCACGGACGTTTACCTGGTGGATGGCGCGACGGGCACCCGACGCCGGGTGATCGAAAAGCTGCGAAACGAGGGCGGATCGGCCATGAGCTGGTCGCCCGACGGCAAATGGGCGGCGTTCTACCGCGAGCGGCACTGGCACGTGCTCAACACCACGAGCGGTACGATCCAATCGCTCACCGCGAAGGTTCCGGCCTTGTTTCACAACGAGGACGACGATCGCCCGGCGCCGCCCTCAGCCCATGGGGCCGCGGGGTGGACGAAGGACAGCGCTTCCTTTCTCGCCTATGATCGCCATGACGTGTGGCAGCTGCATCCCGACGGCCGCCCGGCGCGGAACCTGACCGCGGGCCACGGCCGCGCGACGCGGACGGTTTTGCGCGTCCAGCGCATCGAGCCGGTGGAGGAGGATGACGAGGAGCGAGGCCTCGATCCGGCGCGTCCCCTGACGCTCCGTGGCGAGAGTGACGAAACGCGCGCTTCCGGGTTTTTCCGGACGGACTTCGCGGCCGCCATGCCTCCGACGCGGCTGATCTGGAGTGACTCCAGCCAACGTTACATGGGTCGGTCGGCGGAGGCGGAGGTTCTTCTTTTGACGGCCTCGCGTTTCGACGCCTATCCCGATGTGCACGCGACCGACGCCAATTTCTCCGCGCCGCGCCGATTGACCGACGGCGCCGCGCAGCAGCGTTCCTTCGCGTGGGGAGCCGCCGAGTTGATGCCTTTCCGTTCCGCCGCAGGCCGGGAACTGCAGGCGGCGGTCTACAAGCCCGCGGATTTTGATCCCGCGCGTAAATATCCCGCGATCGTGTACATCTACGAGCGGCTATCGCAGAACGTGCACACCTTCGTGAACCCGGCGCCGGGCACGAGCATCAACCCCTCGTGGTACACGAGCAATGGATACGTCGTCTTCATGCCCGACATCGTGTACGAGACGGGAAAACCCGGTCAGAGCGCGCTCGGTTGCGTGCTGCCGGCGCTCGACGCGCTCCTCGCGCGCGGATTCGTGGACGCGGCCGCCGTCGGCATCCAGGGCCACTCCTGGGGCGGTTACCAGATCGCCTACATGCTGACGCAGACCGGGCGGTTCCGGGCGGCCGAGGCGGGGGCCCCGGTGGGCAACATGACCAGCGCCTACTCCGGAATCCGTTGGGGAAGCGGCTTGGCGCGGCAGTTCCAGTACGAGACCGGCCAGAGCCGGATCGGGCTTCCGCTCAACGGGGCGACGCAGGCCTATCTTGATAATTCCGCGGTGTTCCAGGCCGAGAAGGTCACCACGCCGCTGCTCATTCTCCACAACGACAACGATGACGCCGTGCCGTGGCAGCAGGGTATCGAGTTGTTCCTCGCTCTGCGACGTCACGGAAAACCCGCCTGGCTTTTCAATTACAACGGGGAATTCCACGGTCTCCGCCGCCGCGCCAACCAGAAGGATTGGTCGCAGCGGATGGGCCAGTTTTTCGACCACTACCTCAAAGGCGCCCCCGCCCCGGAGTGGCTGGAGAAGGGCGTGCCGTACCTCGAGCGAGATGAGGAGAAGGAGCGGTTCAACGCGCGTCCCGCCCCTGCCGCCTCGGGAGGCACGCTCTGATTTTGATTGGCCCCGCGGGGACGTGGTCGCGAACATCACTCCCCGTCACGCATGTCGCCGTCCGATCTAGCCCTGCCGCACGTCGCGAAGCTCCACGCCTACACGCCGGGCTTGCAGCCGTCGGGGTCCGGCTGGGTAAAACTCAACACCAACGAGTGCCCGTACCCGCCGAGTCCGCGCGTCGCCGAGGCGCTGCGTCGCGAGATCGGCGGGGATGGCGCCGCCTTGCGCCTCTACCCGAACCCCGCCAGCGCGCCGCTGCGGGCCGCCGTCGCGCGGCTCCACGGGGTCTCGCCGGAGAACGTCTGTATCGGCAACGGTTCCGACGACATCCTCAACCTGCTCGTGCGGGCGTTTTGCGGAGGGGGCGCCGCCGCGGGTTACACGGTCCCGAGTTACTCGCTTTATCCCGTGCTGGTCGGCATGCAGGACGGCGCGTCGGAGATCATCCCGTTCGACCGCTCGATGCGGCTGCCGGTCGACTGGCTCGCCGCCTCCCGCGCGCGCATCCTCTTTCTCACCTCGCCTAATGCGCCGACGGGGGTTGCGTTCGCCAACGCCGACCTCGAGCGCGTGCTTGCCGCGTTCCCGGGTATCCTCGTGGTCGACGAGGCTTACGCGCCATTCGCCGAGGCCGACGCCGTGCCGCTGCTGGCGCGCCACCCGCGTCTCGTGGTCACCCGCACGCTATCCAAGGCCTACGCCCTTGCGGGCATCCGGGTGGGGTACGCGCTGGCCGATCCCGCCGTGATCGGCGTGCTCGACCGGTTGCGCGACAGCTACAACGTCAATCGTCTATCGCAGGCGGCCGCCCTCGCCGCGGTGGGCGACGAGGAGCACCTCCGCGCCAACGTCGCGCGCGTCAAGGCGACCCGCAACCGGTTCCTCGGCGACCTCACCGGACGCCGGGGGTGGTTCACCTATCCGTCGCAGGCCAATTTCGTGTTCACCGAGCCGCGCGACGCCCGTGGGGAAAGCGGCCCGGCGGTCGCGCGCTCCGCCTACGACTTTCTGTGTGCGCGCCAGGTGCTCGTCCGACACTTCCCGAGCCACGCCTTGACCGCCTCTTTTCTGCGCATCACGGTCGGCACCGACCCCGAGATGCGGGTCCTCAGCGAATCCCTCGACGCATGGCAAAGAAATCCGGGCGCGTGAGCGCCATCACCCGCCGCACGGCGGAGACCGATATCATGCTGTCGCTCGCGATCGATGGTCGCGGCGTCGCGCAGATCGACACCGGGGTGCCGTTCTTCGACCACATGCTCACGCTGTTCGCGAAGCACGGCTTGTTCGACCTGAAGGTTAAGGCCAAGGGCGACACCGACGTCGATTACCACCACACGGTGGAAGACGTGGGTATCGTGCTCGGGCAGGCCTTCAAGGAGGCGCTGGGGGACAAGGTCGGGATCCGGCGCTACGGCTTCTTCCTGCTGCCGATGGACGAGTCGCTGGCCCGCGTCGTGGTCGACGTCGGCGGACGTCCGCATCTCGTCTACGAGGCCGAGGCGCCGACGATGTTCGTGCGCGACTTCAACATCGTGCTCGTGAAGGAATTCTGCCGCGCGTTCAGCAACGCCCTCGGGGCCAACCTCCACGTTCATCTGGTGTACGGCGAGGAGCCCCATCACGTGGCCGAGGCGATCTTCAAGGGACTCGGCCGTGCGCTCGACATCGCCACGCAGATCGAGCCGCGCGCGGCCGACCTGCTGCCCTCCACCAAGGGCCGGCTTTGAGCGTCGCGCGCATGGCAGTTGCTGGTCAGGCGGCGGCGGGCACCCCGGCGCCCATCGCGGTGATCGATACCGGGATCTGCAACCTGCGCAGCGTCACCAAGGCGCTCGAGGCCGTCGGCGCTGCCGTGCGCGTGGTGCGTGATCCCGCGGGGGTGACGGCGGCCGCTCCCCGCGGCCTGGTGCTGCCCGGCGTCGGCGCGTTGCGCGATTGCGTCGCGTCGCTCCGGGCCTCCGGACTCGACGCGGTGGTGCGCCGTTGGATCGGGGAGGACCGCCCTTTTCTCGGGGTGTGTCTGGGCATGCAGGCGTTGCTGGAGCACTCGGAGGAGGGCGACACCGCGGGTTTGGGCGTGTTTCCGGGGCGGGTGGTGCGGTTCCGGCGTCCGCCGGAGTACAAGATTCCCCATATGGGCTGGAACACCGTGCGGTTCACGCCGGCCAGCTCACCCCTGGCGGCGGGGCTGGCCGGGGAGGGGGAGGCGTTCTACTTCGTGCACAGCTTCCATTGCGTGCCGGATGATCCCGCGCTCGTGCTCGCGGAGTGCGATTACGGCGGAAAGTTCTGCGCCGCGATCGGTCGCGGCCGCGTGTTCGCCACGCAGTTCCATCCCGAGAAGAGCCAGGCGAAGGGCCTGCGCATTTACGCCAACTTTGTCGCCAGCGCATAGCTGTCCGCGCGCCGCCGGCTTAAGATTCCTTTTCCCGGTCCGGCGTCGGAACTAATTTCCTTCTGGCGACCCAGCTTGGGCGTGCAACGCTGAGGTGGCACGCGCCAAGCTGCCTAAACATCCAATCCCCATGGCCAACGACGCCGTCCTGAAACTTGAAGGTAAGGAATTTCCGCTCCCGACGATGGTCGGGTCGGAGGGCGAGAAAGCCATCGACGTGCGCAATCTGCGCGCGCAGACGGGGTACATCACGTACGACGACGGCTTCGGCAATACCGGCTCCTGCACGAGCGGCATCACTTTCATCGACGGCGACGCCGGTATCCTCCGTTACCGCGGCTACCCGATCGAGCAGCTCGCCGAGCACTCGTCCTTCGTCGAGACCGCTTACCTCATCATTCATGGTGAGCTGCCCAACGCCAAGCAGCGCCGCCACTTTGGGGATCTCCTCCGCCTGCATTCGCCGGTGCACGCCGCGATGGACCATCTGTTCGAGGGGTTCCCGCTGGGGTCGCATCCGATGGCGATTCTCTCGGCGCTTCTCAACTCGCTCGGTTGCTACTACCCGCATCTCGCCACGAACCGGGTTCAGGAGGACCTGGCCAACTTTGAGGAGGCCTCGGCGATCGCCATCTCCAAGGTGCGCACGATCGCCGCGATGTCGTACCGCAAGAGCCGCGGCCTGCCGTACATCTACCCGAAACGCACGCTGCCGTACTGTGAGAACTTCCTGCACATGATGTTCTCGCAGCCGTACGAGGACTACGTCGGCACGCCGGAGGTCGCCCAGGCGCTCAATCTGTTCCTGCTCCTCCACGCCGACCACGAGCAGAACTGCTCCACTTCGACGGTGCGCATGGTCGCCTCCTCCGGCGCCAATCTCTTCGCTTCCGTCGCCGCCGGCGTCTGCGCGCTCTGGGGGCCGCTCCACGGCGGCGCCAACATGGCCGTGATCGAGATGCTCGAGAGCATCCACGCCGAGGGCGACGACGGCAGCAAATTCATCGAATCGGCCCGCTCCGGCAAAGCCGGCCACCGGCTCATGGGTTTCGGCCACCGCGTCTACCGCAACTACGACCCGCGCGCGAAGATCATCAAGGCCAGCTTCGACAAGGCCCTCGCCAGCCTTGGCATCAAGGACGACCCGCTGCTCGCGATCGCCCGCCGCCTCGAGGACGCCGCGCTGAGCGACCAATATTTCCTCTCGCGGAAGCTCTACCCGAACGTCGACTTCTACAGCGGTCTCATCATGCGGGCGCTCGGTATCCCGCAGAACATGTTCACCGTCATGTTCGCCATCGGTCGCATGCCAGGTTGGATCGCCCACTGGAAAGAGGTCGCCTCCAACCCGAAGAACAAGATCTACCGGCCCCGCCAGGTGTTCACCGGTAGCGCGAAGCGCGATTACGTGCTGATGGAGAAGCGCGCCTGACGGGCGCTCCGCCGGCCTCCCGGCTCAGTCCTTGGCCGGAGCGTCCGCGGTCGCAGGCGCTTTCTTCGCCCCGTGGAAGACCTCCTCCAATTGGAGGCCGGTCAGCTGCGTGAAGCCGCTCAGCAAGCGCCACAGGACGTACATCGTGATCGCCATGTAGGGCAGGACGATCACGGGCCAGCTCAGCAGGTTCATCCGTCCCAGCTCCGCATTAAATGCCTCCGTGCCCGGCGGGCTCTTGAGGAGGTAACGCGCGAGGGCGTAGTTGAGCACCGCACTCAGCAGAAACGACACGGCCAGCCCGCTGGTTGCCCGCGCCAGCAGGCGTTCGAACGCCGCGTGCTGGTTGCGCTCCGTCAGCACCGCGTCGACGCGGGCGGTGTCGATCACCTGCTCGTTCCACAACAGCTCCCGCACGAGGGGGCGCTTGGTGCGGCCTGACCACACCACCGCCACGCCGAACAGCGCGGGCACCGCCGCCTCCTTGACCGCGAACCAGAACACGTCGGCCTTCAACTGGTTCAAACCGCCGGTGAGCAGCACGCTCAGCACGCCCACGATCGAGAAGAAATTCGTCTTCCGGCGGCGGATGACGTCGACGACGCCGTAGCCGAAGGGGAAGGCCAGCGCCACCACCATGCCCCACATCGGCCCGAGGCGGTCCTCCCCGCTGAGCTTGGTCAGAACCAGCGTGGGCAACGCGATGTTGCACGCCAGGTTCAGCAGCAGGTTTTCGCGTTTCGGCGGGGGAGTGGACATCACCGCAGCCAACGGGGAAAGGCCCCGCCCGCAAAGGGAAATTCCGCGTCGCGTTTTCCGGGGGCCGGTGCTTCCGTGCAGCTCCCATTCGCACCTCCGATGATCCTGCTCGGCGTTAACATCGACCACTGCGCCACTGTGCGCCAGGCACGCTATCGCGGCGCGTCCGCGACGGCCGGCGGTTCGGTCGAGCCCGACCCCGTGGCCTTCGCCGTGGCATCCGAACGCGCCGGGGCCGATGGCATCACCGTTCACCTACGCGAGGATCGCCGCCACATCCAGGAGCGAGACGTCCTTCGCCTGCGCGAGTGCGTCGCGACCCGGCTCAACCTCGAGATGGCCTGCACACCCGAGATGACGGCCTTCGCCCTCGCCTTGCGGCCGGAGTTCGTCTGCGTGGTGCCCGAGAGCCGTCAGGAGGTCACAACGGAGGGCGGGCTCGACGTCGCCGGGAATCTCGACCGCGTGCGCGCTTGTGTCGACGCCTTGGGCGCGGCCGGCGTCAAGGTCAGCCTCTTCATTGATCCCGATGAGCCGCAGATCGCCGCCAGCGCCAAGGCCGGGGCGCCGCTCGTCGAATTGCACACGGGGGCCTGGGCCAACGCTTACCACACGCCGCGCCGCGCGGAGGAGTTCCGCCGGCTGCGCGTCGGCGCGGTCGCCGCGCATCAGGCGGGTCTCATCGTCAACGCGGGCCACGGGATCAACTACGTCAACGTCGCCGAGGTGCGTCTGCTGCCGCACCTGCACGAGCTCAACATCGGCCACAGCATCGTCAGCCGCGCCTTGTTCACCGGCGTGGAGGAGGCGGTGCGCGAGATGCGGGCCCGCTTGAACCCCTGAGGCCGCCGCCCCGCCGAAGATGACCGTTCCGCCCCTCCCGATGCTTCCGCCCGGCGGCATCTTCGTCGGACTCGGGGCGGACCTCATCGACGTGGAACGGGTGCGCGGGGTGATTGAGCGCCAGGGTGAGCGGTTTATCGCCCGCGTCTTCAGCGATGAGGAGCGCGCCTATTGCGGTTCGATGAAGCACCCTTTCAAGCACTACGCGGCGCGTTTCGCGGCGAAGGAGGCGGTGTCGAAATGCTTCGGCACCGGCATCGGCGGCGAATTGGGCTGGCGGTCAGTTTCGGTCTACCATGGCGAGCGTCATCAGCCGCTCGTGCGGCTCGACGAAAAGGGCGCCGAGCTCCTCCGTCGCGCTGGCGCGACTCATGTCCACGTGACCCTTTCCCACACCGAGACGATGGCGCTGGCCGTCGCCGTGCTGGTGCGGGCGGAGAGCTCATGATCCGGCCATGAATGGCGACGGTGAACCTGAGCTGCCGGCGGCGGCCCGTGCCGAAAGCCCCGCGCGCCTTTCCCGCACGCCCTCCTGGGTGATGCTCGGTTTCGTGCTCGGCGCGCTGGCGGTCTACGCGATGATGCGGCCGCGGGAAGGGCCGCCGCCGGCTGGTGCCCCGGTGGCGGCCGCCGCGCCAACCCCGGAGCCGAAGCGGGAGGCGCCCGCTCTCTCCACGATCGAGGCCGTCTTCGCCACGTGGGGCGAGAACGCCGTCTGGCAGGCAAACACCACCGAGGTCGTCCTGTGGAACTCACGCGACCGCGGTTTCACCGATTGCTACGAGGTGCGCCGGATCGGCGGGGTGAACTACTTCCGCAGTATCCCCGCGCTCACCCGCCGCGTGATCCGGCGCGGCAAGGAAATCCCCGAGTGCCCGCTGCAATTCACCGAGACCGAGGAGCAGTACCGCGAGTGGAAGGAGCACGGTCGCAACGAGCGCCTCGCGGAGCCCGCGCCGCGGCGTTCGCCATGATTCCGCCGCTGAGTCATCCCATCCTGGCCCCCGGGGCCGCCCGCGATCTCGAGGCGTCGTTGTTCGCGGGGGACGAGGCGGCCGAATGGAACGCGATGCGCCGCGCGGGTCGGGCGGTCGGGGAGGCGCTCCTGCGCGACATCCGCGAATGCGGCGGCATGCCCGTCGATGGCCGCCTGCTTGTGTTGGCGGGCAAGGGCCACAACGGGGGTGATGCGCTGCTGGCCGCCCTCTCGATCCTCGCCGCGCGGCCGGCCGCCACCGTCGAGGTTTGGTTCGTCTTTGGCAGCCGGCCGCTCCGGCCGCTGGCGGCGCGGGCGTGGCGCGACCTTTGCCACGGGGCCCGCGGGCGCGTGCGCGAGGTCCGCGGCATCGAGGGGACTTACGACGCGGTGTTGGACGGGGTCTTCGGTTTCCAATTTCACCCGCCGATCGAGGTGCGCGTGGCGGCGCTTCTGGAGGCGGTCAACGCGGCCGCGATCCGCTTCCGCGCCGCGGTGGATCTGCCCAGCGCCGGGATCTTCCGCGCGGATTTCACCTATGCGACCGGCAGCTTGAAGACACCGGTCCTCGCCGGGGCCGCCGCGGGCCGGGTCCGTTATCTCGATCTCGGTTTCTTCCGTGGCGATGAGGCGGGGTCTCATCGCGTGCTGTCACCGCTAAACCTCGAGTCCCTGGGGCGCCTGCGTCCCTCCGCTTGCGACAAGCGCTCCTTCGGACACGTGTTCATCGTCGGCGGATCGGCGGCTTTCCCCGGGTCCGTACTACTGGCCACCTTGGCGGCGCTGAAAAGCGGCGCGGGATTGGTGACCGCCTTTGTGCCGGACACGCTGGTGGCGGCCTACGCGGCGAAGGCCCCGGAGGCAATGTGGGTGGGCTGGCCGCTCACACCCGGCGGCGGGCTCGCCCTGGAGGGTGAACATCTGCTGCGGGAAAAACTGCCGCGCGCCACGTCGCTGGTGATAGGCCCCGGGCTCGGCCGCGAGGCGGAGACCGCGGCGTTGGCGCGTTCGATCGCCGCGTCTTCGCCGGTTCCCCTGGTGCTCGACGCCGATGCTTTGACGGCGGACGTCGTCGACGCGGTGCGTCAACCCTGCGTGCTGACACCGCATGCCGGCGAACTGGCCCGGATGGGCGGAGTGCCGACGCAAGCGGTGCTGGTCGCGAAGGGGCCGGCAACGCGGATCCTGCACGGTGGCGTGACGTACGAAACCTGCGCCGGCGGACCGGTGCTGGCCCGCGGCGGCAGTGGCGACCTGCTGGCTGGTCTGATCGGCGGCCTGCTGGCGCAAACTCCCTCCGATCCGCTGGGCGCGGCTTGCCGGGGAACGCTTTGGCAGGGGCTCGCGGCCGACCGTCTCGCGCGGGCACGTGGCCAAACCGCGGTGCGGATTTCCGAGATGTTGGAACACCTCGCCTGGCCGGTCACGAACTGATTCCAGTCGGTTCATCCCGGAATCCGGGATGAATGGCCCCAGCTGGGACCGTCGCTTCACCAGTCCCGATGCGGAGAATAGCACCCTTGGTCTCCGCATGAAACGCGAAGATTATCCCCTGCGGCGCGAGAGATCCGCGATTGGTCCTTAGACGAAAGCCCACCTTCGCCGGGCCTTCGGTGGGCAGCCTCCGCAGGGCCTTCTATTTTCATCCCGAAACTGGCAGCACTCTGGCAGGACAACCGGGTCGTTACCTATGAAAAAGGTGGCGGAGAGGGTGGGATTCGAACCCACGGTACCCTTTCGGGCACGCCTGATTTCGAGTCAGGTACGATAGACCACTCTGCCACCTCTCCGAACCAGGAGCGGAGATAGGTACGGGGCGGGGCGGAAAACGGAAGCAGAAAGTTGTCTGGGGTGCGTCAGGTGTTGGCGTCGCCGCCGGCCCGACCGGTGCCGCCGTTGGCGGGCAGGTGGTGCGGGAGGAAAAAGTAATAGTTCATCAGCCACCAACTCCGCGAGGAGCGGTAGAAGAGCATCGGGAAGATCACGGCGCCGCCGACCGCCAGCCCCACCGCCACGCGGCCGCTGACGACGCCGAAAAAGGCGAGCAGTGCGACCGGCAGGAGGAAGCCCATCAGGGTCACGCCGTAATTGAGGGACATCGAGCCGAGGAAGAATCCCTCGTCGCCACCGCGCTCGAACGCGAAACCACAGTTGCGGCAATCGCTGTTGAGGCGGAACCAGGCGTTCTCCCGAAACAGCGAGTGGGCGCCGCAGTTCGGGCACCGGTGGGTGAGACCGCGCGCGATGATCTGGCCGCGGGTGACCCGGAGGGCGACGGGAGCGGAGGAGACGGCGGGTTTCATCGGAGCCGGAGGGAATCCGCTTGGCGCGGTGGGCTCAACCCCGAAGGCGGTGCGTCGCAGCGGTGACGCGGTCAAAAAAAAGGCGCCCTCCCGCAAAGGAGGGCGCCCGGAAGTTGGTTCCCGGATCAGGAGCCGATCTGGAAGCGCACGAACCGGCGCACTTGGATATTCTCGCCGATCTTGGTGATCTGCTCAGTGAGCATGTCCTTCACGGCCTTCTCGGGGAGCTTCACGAACGGCTGGTCGAGCAGGCAGACCGTGGAGTAGTACTTCTCGAGCTTGCCCTCGACGATCTTCTGCACGGCCGCGGGCGGCTTGCCCTGCACCTGGGCGGTGGCGATGTCGCGCTCCTTGGCCAGGTCGGCCTCGGGCACTTCGGCGCGGCTCACGTACAGCGGGCTGGCGGCGGCGATCTGCAGGCAGAGGTCCTTCACGAAGGCGCGGAACGCCTCGTTACGGGCGACGAAGTCCGTCTCGCAGTTGACCTCGATGAGGACGCCGACTTTGCCGCCGACGTGGATGTAGCTCTCGATCGCGCCTTCCTTGGTGAGGCGGTCGGCCTTCTTGGCTGCAGAAGCCGCCCCCTTCTTGCGGAGGATGGTGATGGCTTCCTCGACGTTGCCGTTGGACTCGGCGAGCGCCTTCTTGCAATCGAGCAGGCCGGCGCCGGTCGTCTCACGGAGGCTGGCGACCGCTTGGGCGGTGATGGGTGTGTTGCTCATGGAATCGCTTCGAGCGGGTGCTTACTCGGCCTTGACGGCGGGGCGCTTGGCGCGGACCGGGCGCTTCTTCGCGGCGGCTCCGGGGGCCGGTGCGGCCTCGGTTTCGCCCTCGACGGCCTCGGTGGCGACCTCGGAGGGCAGCTCGACCTTGGAGAGATCGACTTCGCCGGCCGCGACGGCGGCGGCATCGGTGACGGCCTTGAGGTCGGCGGCGCCACGCTGGGCCCGGCGGGTGTCACGCTGGCCCAGACCGCTCTGGATCGCGGAGGTCACGGCCTCGACGAGGATGCGGATGGACTTCACAGCGTCATCGTTGCCCGGGATCGGGTGCGAGACGGTGCTCGGGTCGGAATTGGTGTCGACGATCGCGAGGCAGGGGATACCGCAGCGGGCGGCCTCGGCGACGGCGATCTTGTGGTGGTTTACGTCGACCACGAAGAGGGCGGAGGGCAGGCCTCCCATGTCGGCCACCCCGCTGAAGTTCTTCTGCATCCGCGTCATCTCGCGCTTGATGGCGGACTCCTCCTTGCGGGGAAGCTTGGACAGCTCGCCGCTGGTCTCCATGGCCTGGTACTTCTTGTACTTGGCGATGGAGCGCTTGACGGTCTCGTAATTGGTCAGGGTGCCGCCGAGCCAGCGGTCGACGCACATCGGCATGGTGGTGGAGGTGGCCGCCTCGCGGACGATCTCGCGGGCCTGGCGCTTGGTGCCGACGAAGAGGACGTTACCGCCGTTGCCGACCAGCTCCTCGACGAAGTTGCAGGCCTTGACGAGGGCATCGTGGGTCTTGCCCAAGTCGATGATGGTGATGCCTTGGCGATGGTCGAAGATGAAAGGCTTGGAACGGGGGTTCCAGCGCTTGGTCTGGTGTCCGAAGTGGACGCCGGCGTCGAGGAGGTCCTTGGGCGTGATGCTTAGGTTCATGTTGATCTGATGTATCCTTTGACACACAGGTCGGCCGGGGGGCCGCCTTGCGATCGAGGTTGTTGTGGTTGGTGGTGGTTGAGCTGAATCTCCCCGGGAGGGGAGCCGGTCAAAAGACCGTTCGCGACGGGGGGAAGCAAGCGTGAATTTGGCCTTCTCCCGCGGGGCAGGGAACGCGCCGGGTGGTGTTTGCCGGCAAAGTGCCCGCGGGCGGCCGGCGCGGCCTTGCCAGCGGCGGGGAGGGTTCGATGCTGGCGAGGATGGCCGACGAACTCCCCGCGCGCGACCCCTTCCGAGAAGCCCGTAACGGGAAAGGGGTGGTGCGTTGTCCCTTTCAGGGCGAGGCCGTGCCGATGATGCTGCGGCACGCGGCCGTGCGTGAAGCGGCGCGCGATTGGCGGACTTTCAGTTCCGACGCCCCCTTCCGGGTGCCGATCCCCTCGGAGGAGGCGGTGCGTTCGATGCGCCAGTTGCCGATCGAGACCAATCCGCCCGAGCACACCGATTACCGCGCCATCGTGGAGCCCTTCTTCCAGCGGGCGAAGCGGCCGGAGGTGATCGCGCGGGTGGAGGCGCTGATCGGCGGCCTGCTTTCCGCGATGCTGACGCGGGACTCGTTCGAGGTGGTGGCGGACTTTGCGTTGCCGGTGCAGTCGCGGGCGCTCACGCATCTGCTCAACGTGCCCGAAAGTGAGGCCGACATCTGGATCGGTTGGGGAATCCATGTGTTCAAAGTCACGGGCGGCGAGTTCAAGAAGGGCACCGTGCTGGAGGACTATCTGCGGGCGAAGTTCGAAACGGCGGCGAACAATCCGGGTGAAGACTTCTTCAGTGCGCTGACCAAGGCTACGTACCGGGGGCGTTCGCTCACGCGGGACGAGATGATGGGGTTCGCCAACCTCACCTTCGCGGGCGGGCGCGACACGATCATCCACACGCTGGCGAACATCCTCGCGCATTTCGGACGCCAGCCGGAGTCGCTTGCCTTCCTGCGCGAGGATCCGCGGCGTATCACCCATGCGAGCGAGGAGTTCTTCCGGTACTTCATGCCGCTCACCCACATCGGGCGCGTCTGCCCGGCGGGGGCGGACGTCAACGGCGAGCGGGTGCCGCCGGATGGGCGCGTCTCCCTGGCCTGGGCTTCGGCCAACTTCGACGAGACGGTCTTCGAGGCTCCGCACGAGATTCGTCTCGATCGGCGGCCGAACCCGCACCTCTCGTTCGGATTCGGCCCCCACCTTTGCCTCGGGGCGCCCCACGCCCGGCTGATCACGCGCACCTTTTTGCAGGCGCTGATCGACCGTGTGGCCGGCGTCGAGATCCTCGAGGCCATCGAGCACGTCGAGCGCGAGGGAGCCTACCAGCGGATCAACGGCTACGACTCGCTTACCGTCCGGCTGCGGCCGCTCTGAGGCCCGCTCCGGCCCAGCGCTGCTCCGCCGCAACCCAAGGCGAGTTGGGTTGGACGACAAGGTGCACGGAGGCCCAATCCGAGCTCACCGAGTCTTATCCGTGGGCCCGGCCCTCGAGGGCTTCACCGGGGGTAATCGTCGCCAGAAACCACGATCTTGGGGTGTCGCAACCCGAAGACTCATTCCTCCGGCGGCAGGAGGCGCAGGCTGATGTCGCGCAGGGCGGCGCGGGTCTCGTAGGCGGAGATGCCGAGCGGGAGCGAGTGTTTGATCTCACCGAAGCGCAGGTCGAGGCGACGGCCCTCGGTCTCGAAGTCAACCGCCTGCTCATCGTCGATCCAGGCCTCGAGCTTCTTCGGCGTGACGCGCAGCCGGATCTTGTACCAGCGCTCGGAGCGGAAATCCCGCGAGGTGGTGGTCTCGTTCTCGGAGGCATCGGCATTGTCGATGCACGAGATGCCGACGACCATCCCGCCCCAGCCGCCGATCACCAGCGTGCAGGCCGAGTCGCCGACCGGGAAGGTGAGCCCGCAGAAAAAATCGCCGCCGGCGAGGCGCATCGCCTCGAGCGAGATCTCGTAGTTTGTCTTCGGCAGCGCGTCGCCGTCGGTGCGGCTGATCCCCGAGAGGTGGTCGCTCTTCTCGAGGATGATGGCCGGCCGTTCGCCGCGGAATGAGGCCTCCACCTTGACCGCGGCCTGCGAGTCGAAGGCCGAAGTACGCCAACCGGCCAGAGAGACGCCGTCGAACAGCGGGCGCACGGTCCCGGCCGGCTCTGAGGCGCGCAGGACTCCGCCAAGCGCGATCGCCAGCGCGCAAAGGAGCGGGGCGCGGAAGGATTTCATACGGGCAAGGTGAGCGCGGCGCGGCGGAAGCGTCGATCCCGGAGAAGGCGATTCGACCCTTGCGGGGTTCAAGCCGGTATCGCACTTCAGACCTATGATCATGACGCGGCTAGCGCGCCGGGCATCAACACTACTCGTCTTCGCGATGCTGGTCCGCGCGGCCGTGGCAGCCCCGGTCGACGAGACGCGAGTCCTTCGAATCGGTGTTCCGCGGAATTCCCCGCCGCTGTCCTTCATCGATGACAGTGGTGCACCAACCGGGTTCACGCCGGATCTTTTGCGCGTTGCGGCCGAAGCCGGAGGCCTGCGCTTCGAGCTGGAGGCCAACTGGTGGAGTCGGCTTTCGCGGGATTTTCTCGCGGGGCGTCTGGACGCGCTGGCGCTGGTGTCCGACATGGATGAGCTGCTTCCCCTGGTGGATATCTCGATCGTGCATACAACGATCCGCGGGGTTACCTACACACGCGAAGGTCAGCCGCCTTTGCGTCGCACGACGGATTTCCTGGGTAAAAAGCTGGGTGCGCTTGGAGGAACCGTTGCCTACGAGAACGCATCGCGGCGCCCGGAGTGGGGTGCGACTATCGTGCTCTTTGACAACCTTGATCGCATGTTGCGCGCCGCGGCGGAGGGGGAAATTGACGGAGCCCTGCTGACCAGCGTTCTCAGCGCGACTGTTGTGAATCGGCTCAGTCTGCGGAGGGAGTTTGTGGAAGATATCCGGCACGATTATCGGTTGGCGGTGCGGAAAGGGGACGCCGCCGCACTAAAGTTGCTGAACGACGCCATCGCCCGGGTTCGCGACAACGGCACCCGCGACCGGCTTTTTGCGCGCTGGATCGGGCCGGTGGAGCCGCGGCCGCTTAGGTTCCAGGACTTGAAGCCTTACCTCCTGCCCGGCGGGCTGGTCATCGCCGCGGTGATGGGGATCATCGGGTGGCAGCGCCGCATGCTCGGCCGGGTCGAGCGGCAGGCGGAGGAGCTGCGGGCCAGCCGTACCGAGCTCGAGCGCAGCAACGTGCAGCTGCAGGAGGCTATCGCCCGCGAGAAGGATCTGGCGGTGCGCGCCGACCAGGCGAGCGCCACCAAGACGCATTTCCTCGCCACGATGAGCCATGAGATCCGCACGCCGATGAGCGGCGTGCTTGGCATGGTCGGCCTGCTGCTCGACTCGCCCCTTTCACCCAAGCAGCGGTTTCTCGCCTCCACCGCCCGGCAAAGCGCGCAGTCCCTGCTGGCGCTGGTGAACGATGTGCTCGATTTCGCCAAGATCGAGGCCGGGCAGCTCCGCTTCGAGCCCGCCGCCTTCAGCGTGCTCGAGCTGGCGGAGGGTTCCCTCGTGCCGCTGGCCGAGCGGGCGCAGTCCAAGGATCTCGAACTGCTCTGTTCCGTCGCCGCCGATGTGCCCGCGCGCGTCGTGGGCGATTCCGGCCGGTTGAACCAGATCCTCCTCAACCTGGTCGGAAACGGCGTGAAGTTCACCTCGGCCGGACATGTGTCGCTCGCCGTGACGCGCGAGCCGGGGGCCCCCGACGGCCTCGTCCGGCTGCGTTTCGCCGTGCGGGACACGGGCATCGGCGTTTCGCGCGAGGATCAGGAGAATCTTTTCCGGCCCTTCTCCCAAGGCGGAGGTGCGGGCTCGCGGTCGCTCGGCGGCAGCGGCCTCGGTCTGGCCATCTGCCAGCAGCTGGTCAGCCGCATGGGTGGCGAGGTCGGCTTTTCCAGCAAGGTGGGGGAAGGTTCGGTCTTCTGGTTCCAGGTGGATCTGCCGCGTGCGGAAGAGACCGGCGGTACGACGGCCAAATCGGCCGCCCTCGCCGGATTATCCGTGCTGCTGGTTGACGACCATGACGTGAGCCGCGAGCACCTCGCGCGTCAGCTGCGCTCTTGGTCGATGTCGGTCACGAGCTCTTCCGGCGGCAAGGACGCCTTGGCCCTCGCGCGCGCGCGGGTCGAGGCCGGCGGCGGTTTCGATCTGGCTCTGGTCGATTTCCGGATGCCCGGGATGAGCGGAACCGCCTTCACCACCGCGTTGCGCGCGGATCCCGCCTTGAGCGGGATCGGGACGGTACTGCTGACGTCCTTCGGTGATGTCCTGCCGCGGAGCGAGATCGTGCGGGCCGGGGTGAATTTCGCCATCAGCAAGCCGGCGGCGTCGGAGCAGCTGGGCAAGGCGCTGCTGGCGGCGGCCAGGCGGAATACCCCGGGGTCGGCGCCGCCCGCCGAGGAGGCGGCTGCTCCTTCGCGCTTGGAACTCTCCGTGCTCGTGGCCGAGGATAATCTCGTCAGCCAGAGCGTACTGCAGCTGCAGCTGCGCAAACTCGGTTGCCGGTGCCGCATCGTCGGCGACGGCCGCGCGGCGGTCGAGGCCGTGCAGGCCGGCGGCTACGATGTCGTGATCATGGACTGCGAAATGCCCGAGCTCGATGGTTTCGAGGCGACGCGGCACATCCGGGCCTGGGAGCGTTCGCGCGCAGGGCAAAGCCCCGTGCCGATCATCGCGCTCACGGCCAACGCCATGCTCGGCGACCGCGAGGCGTGCCTCGCGGCGGGAATGAACGACTACCTGAGCAAACCGGCCGGTATTCCTGATCTGGTCGAGGTCCTCTCGCGGGTGACGGTCGAGAGGACCGGCTGACGGCGCGAGGGACGGCCGCGGACCGGGCCGTTCAGTCGAGCGGGCGCGGTTCGAAGTCGGTCTTGCTGACCCAGCCGGTGTTGATCCGCTCGCCGCGCATGAAGCGCTCGTAGAAGCCGGCGTGAGCTGGGTTTGCGTGCGGGTAGCGGTCGAAGACCGCGCCTTGGCCGAACATCCGCGGATCGCCCTGGGCGCGCAGTCGCGCGTGCATCTCCTCGCGGAGCGCGGAGCGGCGGGCCGCGAGCGCGGGCTCCGTCGCGAGGTTTTTAACGCAGTCGGCATCGGCGCGCAGGTCGTAGAGTTCGACTGGCGGACGCTTGCCGAAGCAGAGGCTCCAGAACGGATCGGTGCCCGCCTGTCGGCGGGCCTCGAGAATGAAGGTCTTGGTGGGGCTGGCGTCGACGTTCAGGTAGCCGGTCTCCGGGTTGCACGCCGGCCAGCGGGAGGGCTCGAAGTTCTCCAGATAGAGGTGCCCGGCCTTCACGAGCCCGCGGATCGGGTAACCGGCGTCGTCGGGCCGGCCGATGTCGTGGCGCTCCATGCCGATCAGCGCGAAATCCCGCCCGGGCACGACCTGGCCGGAGCGGTCGGCGCGGAAGATCTCCCCCAGGCTGCGGCCGGCGAACTCGGCCATACCGGCGCGTTCGCGCGGAAGGCCCGCGACCTCGAGGAACGTCGGCGCGAAGTCGACGAAGCTCACATGGTCCTCGACCACGCGGGCGCGTCCCGCGATGCCCGCCGGCCACCTCACGGCCAGCGGCACGTGATTCGAGAACTCGTAGGCCGAGCCCTTGCCGCGGGGAAAGGGCATGCCGTGGTCGGAGGTCACGACCACGAGCGTGTTCTCGAGGAGGCCGCGCCGCGCGAGCGACTCGAGCATGCGCCCGAGATGGCGGTCGAAGTGCTCCACCTCGAAGGCGTAATCGAGCAGGTCGTGGCGCACGGTCTCGTTGTCGGGCCAGAAGGCCGGCACGCGATCGATCTCGTCGAGGCGGCGTCCGCCCTTCGCCACGCCCGAGCCGAACTCATAGCCGCGGTGCGGCTCGATGGCGCCGTACCAGAAGGCCCAGGGCTTGCCGGCGGGAGCGGCGGCGAGGAAGTCCTCGAAGTTGGCGGCGTAGTCGGCGGGTCCGATGCCGGATGCGGGCGGGGTCGCCTTGCGCTCGTTGAACGCGCGGCCGGTCATGAGCCGGGGCTGGCCGGCGGCGTTCTTGGCGACACCTGGACCCCAACCCTTGGTGGTGTGGCCGACGAACCAGCCGTTTTCCGCCAGCGCCTCGCCCCAGCCTTTGAATTCCGGCGGAAAGTAGCAGATGTGGTTGGCGGCCTCCTTCAGCTGCCACGAGTTGCGGCCGGTGAGGATGGCGGCCCGCGACGGCGCGCACTTGGCGTTGGGCGTGTAGGCGTTCCGGAAGAGGATACCCTCGCGTGCCACGCGGTCGAAGTGCGGCGTGCGCACCCACTTCGTGCCGTAGGCGCCGGCGTGCGCTCCCCAGTCGTCGGCGATCGCGAACAGGATGTTGGGCGGGGCGGCGGGTGCGGCGTGCAGCGCGGCGGATGCGAGCAAGAGCAGGAGCGAAACAAGAAGGCGGGAGGATGACATGGGGCGGGGCGGGATCGTGAAGAAAGTTCGACGCGTTAGGAAGCGCAGGATCACGGCCGATCCAATTGGATTCCCGCACCGGTAGCCACCGGGTTGATCACGAAACATACCAAGCCCTCGAAAGTCTGGTGAGGCCGGGCATCTTGCCGCCAGCGCCTGATCATCCACGGAATTCGCGCAGATCGCGGAAACGAGCGGCGCCTTGGATTGGTGTATCCGAGGCCGTTGCCTCGGATGATTCGGCGGACGTGGGCCGCGATGGATTTCCCGGCAGCCGCCGGCGTCTCAACCGCCGATCACGCGGATGCCACGGGGCGGGAACCGATGCACTTCGGGTGGCGCCGTCTTCTGTGGCGGAAAAATCCGGGGGCTCAGCGTTTGCCGGGGATCGAGAACTTTACGGTGGTCTCGGATGTCGGGTCCGCCTTGGGTGCCGGTTTCACGGTGGTGGGCGGGGGAGTGGCGTTGCGGGGCGCGGGCTCCAATGGCGAATCCGCGGCCGGCTGGAACAGGGGTGCGGGGGGCTGCTTCGCAAAGCCGCGCTCGAGCAGTTCCGCGATCTTGATGTCGCGCGTCTTGCTGTCCGGCGAACCCATCGTCACCGCGATGACGCGGCGGCCGTTGCGCAGCGCGGTCGCCGCGAGGCAGAAGCCGGCGCCGCGCGTGAAGCCGGTCTTCAGTCCATCGACCCCCGCCACCTTGCCCAGCAGGTGATTGTGGTTGTCCATGTCGATGCGCTTCGGACCGGGCCGGAAGGTGCGGCGTTTCACCGAGGTGTACTTGATGACGTCGGTGGCCTTCAGCAGGTGCAGGCAGAGCGTCGCGAGGTCACGCGGCGTGGTGATGTCGCCGTCCTCCGTGCGTCGGCTGGAGGGGGGCAGGCCGTGCGGGGTCCGGAAGGTCGTGCGGGTCATGCCAAGCGAGCGGGCGCGCGCGTTCATGAGATCGATGAACGCGGCGCGCGATCCGGCGCAATGCACGGCAAGCGCGGTGGCGGCGTCGTTGGCCGAGGCGATCATCAGCGCGTGCAGCAGATCCTCCACGGGAAAGACTTCCTTCTCGGCGAGGTAGACCTGGGAACCGCCGGTGCGCGCGGCCTCGGCCGTCGCGGTCACGGGGGTGTCCAGCGTGAGTTCCCCGCGGGAGATCTTCTCGTGCACGATCAGGAACGTCATCAGCTTGGCCACGCTGGCCGGCGGGCCGGAATAATCGGCGCGATCCTCGATGAGCACGGCGCCGGTGGCGGCGTCGACCACGATCGCGCCCTTGAAGGCGGTGGCGTCGGGGATGCCATCGTCGGGCCGGGTCGGCGCGGAACGTTTCCCGGAGGCGGCGAGGGCGGTGGAAACGCCGGCAAGGCAGGCGAGGAGGACGAGCCGGAAGCGGCGCGGCGGGAGCATCCGCGCGAGAAAGGGGAAATCGGGTCGCGCGGCGAGGACTTTTCGGGTGCGCCGCGACGGCGCGGGGATTGACGCCGGTGAGGGCGGGCGGCACGGGTTTTCCCCGTGGTTTTCAGCTCCGGCCGGCTACCCCTCACGGCCGGAATTCATCCATCCCAACCCCACCCCGCCATGGTTTCCGCCCTGCCGCGCCTCGCCCCCCGCATCATCGCCCCGCTGATCCTCGCCTTCATGCCGCTGCGTGGCGCCGCGCCCGCCGTCGCGCCCGTCCCGTCCGAGGAACGCCGGGACGGCGTCATCGAGCTCAGTCCTTTCACGGTCAGCACCAGCGGTGACGTGGGCTACGCCGCCGAGAACACGCTGGCCGGCAGCCGCCTCAACACGCGGCTGCGCGACACCGCGAGCTCGGTCGCGGTGTTCACCAAGGAGTTTCTCGACGACCTCGCGATCACGGACATCCGCGAACTGATGGAGTACACGGTGAACGGGGAGATGGACACCAACTCGCAGGGCGCCAGCTCGGAGCAGAACCGCATCATCGGCGGCCACGCGCTCACGGCCGGCGTGCAGAGCCGGGGTCTCATCGCGGGTCTGGGCATGGATTATTTCCCGAGCATCACGCCGCCGGATCCCTACCGCGTGGGGCGGTTCGAGGATGCGCGCGGCCCGAACAGCATCCTGTTCGGGATCGGCTCCCCGGGCGGCTTGCTGAACCAGACCTCGAAGATCGCCGAGACCCACCGCGACAGCGGCGCGCTGCGGCTCGGTGCGGGTTCGTGGGATCGCCGGCGCGTGGAGCTGGACCTGAATCGCGTCCTGCGGCGCGACCGGCTGGCGGTGTCGTTGGCGGCGCTGCACCAGGACAGCGGCGGCTGGCGGGCGTTCGACTTCCAGGAGAAAAAGCGCGTGTTCGGCTCGGTCACATGGCGGCCGGCGCGGAGCGTGACCATCACCGCGATGGGCGAGACGGGGCGGGACACCAACGCGGTCATCCGCTCGTTTTCCGACATGGAGCAGGTGCTCGCCTGGTATGACAACCGGCAGGCGCGCGGCGTGGACGCGGTGACCTTCGCGCCGGCGCTGGTCGCGCCCACCGCGGCGATGCAGGCGCTGGGGGTGACCGGGCGCGACGGCACGCGGGGCGGCAGCAACCGCCGCGCGGTTTTCATCGAGAATAACGGCGGGATCTTCGACGCGATCGGGACCTTTCTCTCCGGCAGCTACAACAGCTCGGTGGTGCGGGCGCCGGACGGCACCCCGGGAGTGACCGCCGGCGTGATGCGGATCCGCGACGAGAAGTTCTATCCTCTGAACGGCAACGGCGCGGGACCCGGCATGTACCGCGACCAGACGCTTTCCAACCACACCCTCACCCTCGACTGGCAGCCGCGCCGCGACCTGATCGTGAACGTGGCGCAGAACTACCAGCGCACGCTCGCCGAGGTGAACCTCATGAACGGCAACAGCCCGCTGCTGCGCGGCGACCCCAACCGCACCCTCGGGATCGCCGGCCCGGCCAACCCCTACGCCGGGCGGCTCTACCTCGATGGCAACTGGACCCGCGATATCCACTTTGGCGAGACGCGGGAAAACCGCCTGTCCGTGTCCCATACCCTGGAAACGCGCTGGAAGTGGTTCGGGCGCCACCGGCTGGCCGCGGCGCGCTCCCGCACCGACGTCACCGACATCCGGGCGAACTCCTGGCTCGTGCTCGCGGGGCGGCCCTACAACGCCGACCCGTCGAACGTGAACAACCGCATCACGGTGCGGCACTACCTGACGGAAGGTGACTTCGGCACCTACCGCGCCGGCGACTGGCGGCGCCTGCCCTCGAGCCTCAGTTTCGACGGGCGCACGTTCCAGACCGCTTACGCCAATGTGGCTTCGGGCGGGGCCGACAACGGCGGCATGATGCAGCGCATCGATTCCACGCTCGGCGCGGCGCAGAGCTTCTTCCTGGGCGGCCGCGTCGTCACGACCTACGGGTTCCGCGACGACCGCGTGAGGAACACCCAGCTGGGTTATCGCAACGACCCGGTGCGCGGCGACGTGGTCGACGGCGATCCCTCCCGCGGCGTGGTGAACCGGATGCGCGGCGGCACCCGTACCGCGGGTGTGGTCTGGCACGTGACCGACTGGATGTCGGCGATCGCGAACCGTTCCTCCAATGTGGGGGTGCCGCCCCTCGCCCGCACCACGTTCCCCGAGGGCAACCTAGCACCGCTCTCCAAGGGCCGGGGCGAGGATTTCGGCCTCGGTTTCGAGCTGCTCGATGGGCGGCTGAGCGCGCGCGCGGTGCAATTCCGCGGCAGTGAACGGGGCCGGGTCACGGCGCCCGTCGCCAACACCCTGCGCGACCGGAACGTCCGCGTGATGCAGGCCTTTGAGGAAGTCCTGGTCGGGCCGGGCCGCCCCTACGCCGCCGCGCAATGGGAGCCGGTCCGGCGCAAGTACACGCCGCCGGTGAACTCTATCTCCAACGACTTCGATGCGGAGGGCTACGAGGCGCGCCTCACCGCCAACTTCACGCGCAACTGGCGGCTGGTCGCCAACTACTCCTACACTGACTCCGGGCGCGTGGGCCTCGCGCAGGAGGCGATCGACTGGTACGGATTGAAGGCCGCCGACGCGGTCGTGCTCACGCAGGGCGTGCGCCAGGACGCCGCCGGCCGCTACCTCGTCGATCCCGCCGCTTACGCCGCCGGCGGTGCGGTCGCGAAGTGGGTCGAGCTCTCCCGGCAGCATCCCGCGGCCGAACTCGGTTCCCTGACGACCTCGAACGGCCTCACGGTCGCGCAGGAGATCTTCGACCTGGTCGACACGCTGAACGATGAGAAGGAGGCGCAGCAGAAGCGCTGGGGCGTGCGGCCGCACAAGGTGAGCCTGTTCACGGCATACGATTTCCGCGGTGGCCGCCTGGCCGGGCTGACGGCCGGCGGGGGCTGGCGCTGGCGGAGCGCCAACGTGATCGGTTCCAACGCGGCGGGCGGTGAGATCACCGGCCGCGTCATCACCGCGGTCGATTTGATGCTGGCCTACTCGCTGAAGGTTCCGCGGCTGCCGGGGCGTCTGCGCCTCCAACTCAACGTCGCCAACGCGCTGGATCGCGGCGGCATCATTCCCGCGCGGCTCGCGACCGGGGCGACGGCGCCCGATGGTTTCCAGGTGCCGGGCGGGCGCGGTCTCGGCTACACCCGTTTCGATCTCATCCAACCGCGGGAGCTACGTTTCACGAGTACCTGGACTTTCTGAGCACGCGCCAAGCGACGGTGCTACCCCGCTCTCCGGCGGCTGCTCCGGAAGCCAGAACTCGAACCGCGCGCCGCGTCCGCACGTGTCGACCGCGCGGATTTCCCCGCCCATCAGCTCCACGAGGCGGCGCGAGATGCTGAGCCCGAGCCCTGTCCCGCCCTGGGATTGCACGCGATTGCCCTCCAGTTGCACGAAAGCCTCGAAGACCGACTCCAGCTGACCTGGCGGGATGCCCGGCCCCGTGTCGGTCACCGCGCACCAGAGGCGGCGGGGTTTGTCCGTGGTCCAAGAGGCAATCTCGACGCTCCCGGCGCTCGTGAACTTGACGGCGTTGCCCGCGAGGTTGAGCAGGACCTGCTTCATGCGCTGGACGTCCCCCTTCCAGGTGAGCTCAGCCGAGTGGGCCATTTGCAGGCGAAGCGCGAGGCCGGACCGCTGGACCTCCGGCTCAAGGATGCTCGCGACCGCGGTGAGCACGGTCGAGGGCTGGAAGATCGTCGCCTCGATGCGGATCGCGCCCGCCTCGAGGCGGGAGTAGTCGAGGACGTCGGAGATGACGGACATCAGCGCGCGGCTCGAGTTCTCCAACGTCGAGAGGGTGCGGGTCTCCGACTCCGCGCGTGCCGTCGGGGTCATGCGCAGCAGCTTCACCCCGGTGACGATGGCGGTGAGGGGAGTGCGGAGCTCGTGGCTGACGGTGGCGAGGAAGACGCCCTTGGTGCGCTCGGCGGCGCGGGCGAGCCCCAGCGCCGTCTCCAGTTCGGCGGTCCGCTCCTGCACCCGAGTCTCGAGGCGCGCGAGCAGGTCCTCGCGGCCGCGTCGCTCCGATTCGAGCCGGTCCGCCATCAGCGTGAAGTTGCGGATGAGTTCGCTGAATTCCTGGGGTAAATCGAGTCGCGCCGAGTCCTTGAGCAGGTCGGACTGCACGGCCGGCGCGCGTGAGAAGGCGATGAGATCCCGCCAGGCGCGAAGGAAGTCGCGCAGGGACCACGTGGTGAAGACGGAGGCGACCAGCACGGTGGTGACCGCGATGAGGAGCGACCACACGTAGGCGTCGACCACCGGGCGGAGCACATCGCCCCATTCGCGCTGCAGCGTGAGGGTCCACCCGAGTCCGGGCAGCCGGACGTGCGTGGAAAGGAACGAAACGCGCTTGCCGCCGCGGTGGGACGTAACCCGGGAAGGGGAGGAGCCCGAGCGGGTGATCGCGTTGCCGAGAGATGTGCCCTTGAGATTCTGCAGGGGTGCCTCGTCGAAACCATGCCCGGCGATGACCTGCAGACGTTGGTCGCTGAGCAGCGCCCGCCTGCTCTTCCCGTCGACCTCGCGGAGCAGAATCTCCTCCAGCGTGCCGATCAGGAGCGAGCCTTCGATCACGCCCGCGGTCCGGCCCTCCGCGTCCAGCACGGGCGCGCTCACGGCGATCAGCATGTCCTGCCCGAAGCCGCGGCCGCGGAAGACGCCGGAAACGTGGGATTGGCCGGACATCATGGGTTCCCGGAAATACTCTCGGTCGGAGACCGGCCGGTTCGGCAGGTCGGGACTCCTTTCCCGGCGCGGGCCGGAGGGAGCCGCGGCGATGACCCGGCCTTCGGCGTCAGCCGCGAGCAGGGTCACGAAGAGACCCGAACGGGCGTGCAGGGTGTCGAGGGCGCGCTCCAAGGAGGCCGCATCCTCCCGCCAGCCGATCTTTTGTTGCCGGGCGGCGACCTCGGCGACGGCGCCCCTTGCCTCCGACGCCTGGCGCTCGATCGCGCCCGCCAGGTTCAGGGCGGCGATGCGGAGGTTTTCCCTGGCTTCATTGATGGCGCGGACCTCGAAGTTGCGCACGACGACCACGGTCGCCGCCACCACGGGAACGGTGCCGAACGCCACGTAGCGGCGAAGCAGCAGCGAACGGAAGTTCCGGTTCCGTCCCGCCAGCGGGGCCCCGCCCTTGGCGGGGATCTGCTCAAGCACGAGGAACGCGAGCCAGACGGCGAACAGTCCGTTGATGGGCTGCAACCAGAGCGCCTGTTGGTAGGAAGGGTCCGGGATCGGAAAGACGTCGCGGTAGAGAAACCACGAGGCCGGCGTGCCGACGAGAGCCCAGAAGGTCAGGTCGGCGAGGATCGGGTTCCGGCCGCGTCGCCAGGCGAAGCCGACCGCGATGCCCTCCAGGGCCATGAGCAGCGGCGAAAAAGGCTGTCCCCATTTAACCGTGAGCGTCGCCGCCGCTCCTGCCAGCACGATGAGCGCCGGCAACGGACCGGTGAACCGGAGCGCGATCCAGTAGAACACCACCCCCAGAACCAGTGAGTGGGCCGCGAAGATAACCGGGGCGAAGGCGTTCGCCGAGATGGCCAGCGCCGTCAGAACGGCCAGCCAGGCGAGTCGCGAGGCCGGCGATCCGGCCGGCGGCAACCCCGTCCCAGGGGCCTGCGTTACGTTTTCTAACGCCGGTCTCGCGGGCCTCATCGGGCGGTTGCGTCCGCCGGGCGCGGGCGGTCGAGCCAGCTTTTGACCGTCTCGATGAGATGTTCCGGGTCAAAGGGCTTGGTGAGGTAGGCGTCCGCGCTGGCCTTGGCCGCCGCTGCCTGCTCGGTGGTGTCCGCGTGGGCCGTGAGCAAAATGACCGGCACGTGGCGCGCGTCCGGGCGTGAACGGACTTGTTCCAGCAACCACATGCCGTCGCCTTCGGGCATGACCAGATCGGTGATCAGTAGGTCAACCTTCTCGTGATCGAACAGAGCGCACGCGGCCTTTCCGGTGGGGGCCGAGCGCACGCGGATGCCGCACAGTGCAAGCAGATCGGCGGTGGTCTCGCGGATGTTACGATCGTCTTCCGCCAGCAGGATGAGCGGCGCTTTTTCGGGCATGCAGCTGGGCGAGGCTGGGCTCGCTCCGTCGGCGGGTAAAGCATGCAGTTCCTTGGTCGCCCGCGGTTCGGCGCGATTTGCCGAAAAAATCTAGCAACGCGTGCGGCACCGTGGTCGTCTGTGCGATGTCGCGGGTCGTCCCGCGTTTTCCGCTTTCCTCTCATGGCCCCTCCGTCCCCCGCGAAACGCCCCTGGATCCTTTACTCCGTCGTGCTGCTGCTGTTCGGCGGCGCCGTCTGGTATTTCGGAATCCGGTCCGAGCCGCCCAAGTCGGGCGCGGGTAACCCGTTCCGTTCCCGGAGTGGCAAGCAGGCGACTCCCGTGCGCGCCGTCACGGCCGACAAGACCGCCCTGCCGGTTCACCTGCGGGCGATCGGCACCGTCACCGCCCACAATACCGTCACCGTCCGAAGCCGCGTGGAGGGTCCGCTCCTCCGCTTCATGTTCACGGAGGGTCAGATGGTGAAACAGGGCGACCTCCTCGCGGAGGTCGATCCGCTGCCCTACCAGATCCGGCTGACCCAGTCCGAGGCGCGGGAGCGCCAGAACACCGCCCAGCTCCAGACCGTGCGAGCGGATCTTGAGCGCTTCCGCATGCTGCACGCGCAGACGCTCCTCACGCAGCAGCAGCTTGAGGCCCAGCAGTCTCTTGTGGCCGAGCGCGAGGCCGTCCTTGCCGCCGACCGGTCCCAGGTGGACGACGCCCGTCGCCAACTGGCTTACACCCGCATCGAGGCCCCGATCGCCGGCCGCCTCGGGCTCCGCCAGCTCGACCCGGGCAATCTTATCCGTCCGGGCGACGCCGGGGGGCTGGTCGTGATCACCCAGACCCAGCCGATTTCCGTGGTGTTCACCGTGCCCGAGGTCGACCTGCAGAAGGTCCTCGAACCGCTCCGCGCCGGCCAGGCGCTGCCGGTCGAGGCCTGGGACCGCGGGGAGAGCACGCGACTCGCCGCCGGGGAACTCCGCACCGTCGATAACCAGATCGATCTCGCTACCGGTACCATCCGCCTCAAGGCCGAGTTTCCCAACGAAAACGAGCGCCTCTTCCCGAACCAGTTTGTAAACGTGCGGCTGCGCGTGCGCGTCATCAACGACGCCGTTGTCATCCCCACCGCCTGCGTGCAATACGGCTCCCGCGGCACCTACGTCTACGTCGTCAACGCGGAAAACCAGGCCAAGGTGCGCGACGTCGTGCTCGGTCCGGTGGACGGCGAGCGCCAGTCGGTCGCCAGCGGTCTCGCGGCGGGCGAACAGGTCGTGCTCGAGGGCATCGACCGTTTACGCGATGGGCGGGCGGTCACGATGGTCGGGGCCGACGGCACCGCGCCGCCGGCCGTACCCGGGGCGATGCGCAGCGACAAAGGGGGCGGCAAGAGCGGCGGCAAGGGTGAGAAGTCCGAGTCCGGTCCGAAAGGCGAGAAGGGCGACAAGTCCCGCGGGAAAAAGAAGGAGCAATGAGCCCCTCCCGCCCGTTCATCCTGCGGCCAGTGGCGACCAGCCTGCTGATGGTCGCCCTTCTGCTGTCGGGCGTGATCGCCTACCGGTTTCTGCCGGTGTCGGCTCTCCCGCAGGTCGATTTCCCGACCATCCAGATCTTCACGTTCTACCCCGGCGCGAGTCCCGCGGTCACGGCCAGCGCGATCACCGCCCCCCTGGAGCGGCGCCTCGGCCAGATCCCGGGCGTCAACCAGATGTCATCGACCAGCTCGGGCGGGGCCTCGGTCATCACGTTGCAGTTCTCGCTCCAGGTTTCCCTTGGGGTTGCCGAGCAGGAGGTGCAGGCCGCGATCAACGCCGCCGGCAACCTGCTGCCCAACGATCTCCCGACGCCACCGGTCTACCGGAAGGTCAACCCGGCCGACACCCCCATCCTCACGCTTGCCGTCACGTCCGCCAGTCTCCCGCTGCCGCAGGTGCACGATCTGGTCGACACCCGGGTGGCCCAGAAGCTCGCGCAAATCCCCGGGGTCGGCATGGTCAGCCTTGCTGGAGGCCAGCGTCCCGCCGTGCGCGTGCAGGTGAATCCGGGCGAGCTCGCGCAACGTGGCCTCAATCTCGCGGATGTGCGCTCCGCGATCGCGGCGGCCAGCGCCAACCAGCCCAAGGGCAGCTTTGACGGGCCCGTGCGGACGATCCTGATGGACGCCAACGACCAGCTGCGCTCGGTCGAGGAGTTCCGCAACCTGATCATCGCATGGCGCGGCGGCGCGCCGCTGCGGCTGGGGGATGTCGCCCGGGTGGAGAATGCCGCCGAGGACCGCCGGCTGGCGGCCTGGGCCGACCGCCTGCCGGCCGTGCTGGTCAACGTGCAGCGCCAGCCCGGCGCCAACGTGATCGAGGTGGTTGACCGCGTGCAGGCCCTGCTGCCGCAGTTGTCGGCCAACCTGCCGGCTGCCGTGGAGATGACGGTGCTCACGGACCGCACGCAGAGCATCCGGGCTTCGGTCCGCGCCGTGCAGCACGAGCTGGTCTTCGCGGTGCTGCTGGTCGTGCTGGTGACGTTCATCTTCCTGCGGAACGTCGCCGCGACGATCATCCCCAGCATCGCCGTGCCGCTGTCTTTGATCGGTACGTTCGGCGTGATGCACCTGGCCGGGTTCTCGTTGAACATCCTCACGCTGATGGCGCTCACCATCGCGACCGGCTTCGTCGTGGATGACGCGATCGTGATGCTGGAGAACATCGCCCGGTACCGCGAGGAAGGGGAGCCGCCGCTGCAGGCCGCCCTCAAGGGTGCTTCGCAGATCGGGTTCACGCTGGTTTCGCTCACCATCTCCCTGATCGCGGTGCTGATCCCGCTGCTCTTCATGGGCGACGTGGTCGGGCGGCTCTTTCACGAGTTCGCCATCACGCTGGCCGTCTCGATCCTGATCTCGCTGGTCGTGTCGCTCACGCTCACGCCGATGATGTGCGCGCGCATGTTGCCGGATAACGCCGGGCATCACGGCGGGGCGGGAGCGCCCGGATTCCTCGACCGTGTGATCGCCCGCTACGGCGTGTGGCTGGATTGGGTGCTGGAGCGTCAACGTCTCACCCTGGGCGTCACGGTCGCCACCCTGGTCGTCACCGCCCTGCTGTGGGCCCTCCTGCCGAAGGGGTTCTTCCCCGTGCAGGACAACGCCGCGCTGCTGGGCGTCACCGAGGCGCCCCAGTCGGTTTCCTTTAGCGCGATGGCGGACCGGCAGCAGGCGCTCGCGGCGAGGATCCTCGAGGATCCGGCGGTGGTCAGCCTGTCATCCTTCATCGGGGTCGACGGCACCAACGCCACGCTCAACAGCGGCCGGATGCTGATCAACCTGAAGCCCCACGGCGAGCGGCGCGAACGGGCCGGCGAGGTGATCGACCGGCTGCGCGCCGCCACGCTTTCCGTCTCGGGCATCGCCCTCTACCTCCAGCCGGTGCAGGAGCTAACCATCGAGGACCGCGTGAGCCGCACGCAGTTCCAGTTCACCCTGACCTGCCCGGATGAGAAGCTCCTCGAGGAATGGACCCCGCGCCTGGTCTCGCGCCTGCAGGATCTCCCGCAGCTTTCCGACGTGGCCAGCGACCTCCAGGCGGAGGGGCTCCAAGCCTACGTGGAGATCGATCGCGACGCCGCGAGCCGGCTCGGGGTGACCGTGGCCGACATCGACGACACGCTCTACAGCGCCTTCGGCCAGCGGCAGGTCTCGACGTTGTTCACGCACACCAGCCAGTACCGCGTGGTGCTGGAGGTTGATCCGCGGCTCACCACCGGGCCGGGCGCGCTCGGCGGCATCTTCGTGCGCACGCGCTCGGGCCGGCCGGTGCCGCTCTCCAGCGTCGCCCGGGTCACCGAGCGTCCAACGGCGTTGCTCATCAACCACGTGGGCCAGTTCCCCGCCGTCACGATCTCTTTCAACCTGGGCGAGGGCGCCTCGCTGGGCGAGGCGGTGAGGGCGATCGAGATCGCGGCGGCCGCGGAGGAATTGCCCGAGGCGGTCGAGATGCGTTTCCAGGGAGCGGCCCTCGCGTTCCGCAACTCCCTCTCGAGCACGCTGCTGCTCGTGCTCGCCGCGATCGTGACCATGTACATCGTGCTGGGCGTCCTGTACGAGAGCAGTATCCATCCGATCACGATCCTCTCGACGCTACCTTCGGCCACGGTCGGCGCGCTGCTCGCCCTGTGGGTGACGGGGCGCCCGTTGGACATGATCGCGATCATCGGGATCATCCTGCTGATCGGACTCGTGAAAAAAAACGGCATCATGATGGTCGACTTCGCCCTCGAGGCGACGCGCCGCGGCGGGTTGTCCCCGCGGGAGGCGATCCGGCAGGCCGCGCTCCTCCGGTTCCGACCCATCCTCATGACGACCCTCGCCGCGCTTTTCGGCGCGCTGCCGCTGATGTTCTCCTCCGGCTCGGGCGCCGAGTTGCGGCAGCCGCTGGGCATCGTGATGGTGGGCGGTCTCCTCGCCAGTCAGGTGCTCACTTTGTTCACCACCCCGGTCGTCTACCTCTTCTTTGACCGCGTCGCCGCGCGCTCGCGCGGTCGCCGCAAGGCGCCGGCCGGCGCCGGCGAGCCGGAGACCGTGCGGGCATGAACCTTTCGCGGCCCTTCGTTCGACGGCCGGTCGCGAGCAGCCTCGTGGCGGTCGGCCTCGTCCTGGTCGGCGCGCTCGCCTACGGGCTGCTGCCGGTCTCGCCTTTGCCGCAGGTGGACTTTCCCACCATCCGGGTGAGCGCCTCGCTGCCCGGCGCCAGCCCGGAGACGATGGCGGCCAACGTCGCCGCCCCGCTTGAGCGTGCCCTCGGCAGCATCGCGGGCGTCACGGGCATCTACTCCGACAGCCGCCAAGGCGCCACGAGCGTGACGCTGGAGTTTTCCCTCGATCGTCGGATCGACGAGGCCGCGCGCGACGTCCAGGCGGCCATCAACGCCTCCCGCGGCGAACTGCCGGCCGGCATGCCGGGTAATCCCACCTTCCGTAAGTCCAATCCGGCGCAGGCTCCCATCATGTCCCTGGCCCTCAGCTCGCCCAATATGGCTCCCGGGCGGCTCTACGACTTCGCGGTCACCATCCTCGCGCAGAAGATCGCCCAGATCAACGGGGTGGGGGAGGTGTCCGCCGGTGGAGCCTCCCTGCCGGCCGTGCGCGTCCAACTCAACCCGCATGCGCTTTCCCACTATGGCATCGCGCTCGACGAGGTGCGGCGCGCGATCGCCACCACCAATTCCCTTCGGCCCCGCGGGGTGATCGGCGACAGCGACCGCCAGTGGGAAGTTCACATCAGCAGTCAGTTGCGCCGCGCCGAGGAGTATCTCGGTCTGGTCATCCGCTACCGCGACGGCGCGCCGGTCCGGCTTGGCGACGTCGCCAAGGTCACCGACTCCGTCGAGGACCGGTATAGCGTGGGTTTCCACAACGACCGGCCCGCTGTGCTGCTCAACATCAGCCGCCAGCCCGGCGCCAACATCATCGAGACCATTGATGCCATCAACGCCCAGCTGCCCGCCCTGCGCGCACTGCTGCCGGCCGATGCCGACCTCGCGGTGGTCATGGATCGTTCGCCCGGCATCCGCGCCACCCTGCGGGAGTCGCAGCGCACCCTCTTCATCGCGGCGGGCCTCGTCATGCTCGTGGTCTTTCTCTTCCTCGGCAACGCCCGCGCCGCCCTTATTCCGTGCCTCGCCATCCCGGTGTCCGTGATCGGCTCGTTCGGCATCATGTATCTCTACGGGTTCTCCCTGAACAACCTGTCCCTGATGGCTCTCATCGTCGCCGCCGGGCTCGTCGTCGACGACGCGATCGTCGTGCTCGAGAACATCACGCGGCACATGGAACGCGGGCTTTCGCCCTATCGCGCCGCCGTCCGCGGCTCCGGGGAGGTCGGCTTCACGCTGCTCGCCATGACCCTCGCGCTCGTGGCCGTGTTCGTCTCCATCCTCTTCATGGGCGGTCTCGTCGAGAAGCTCTTCCGTGAATTCTCCATCACCCTCGCGGCCGCCATGCTGGTCTCGCTCGCCGTGTCTCTCACGCTCACCCCCGCCTTGTGCAGCCGCTGGCTGCGGCGGCCGCGGGCCGGCGAGGGCAGCGCCTTCAGTCGCGCGACCGAGCGTTTCTTCGGCCGCGTCCGCGAGGGCTACGCGCGTTCCCTCGGCTGGGTGCTTCGCAACGCCGCCCTCACGCTCATCATCCTGCTCGGCTCGATGGCGGTCACCGTCGCCCTTTACGTCCGCATCCCCAAGGGCTTCCTGCCCGCGCAGGACACCGGCACGCTGTTCGGTTTCGCGCGCGGCGACGACGCCTTCTCGTTCGAGATGATGCGCCCCAAGATCGAGGTCTTCCGGAAACACATCCTCGCGGACCCCGCCGTGCAGGACGTCATCGGCTACGCTGGCGGCACCTCGGGCATCAGCAACGCCCGCATGACCGTGCGACTCAAGCCGCTCGCCGAACGCAAGGTCTCCGCCAACGACGTCGTCAACCGTCTCCGCTTCACCGCGCCGCAGGTCGCCGGCGGCATGCTGTACCTCTACGGCGCGCAGGACATCGATCCGCCACGGATGTCCGACGGCAGTTCCTACGATCTCACGTTCATGGCCAGCGACCTCGAGTTGCTGCGTACCTGGATGCCGCGGATCACCGCGGCGCTCCGCGAGGTGCCGGAACTCACCGACCTGGAGGGGCCTTCCGAGGGCGGCACCGCGCGGGTGTCGCTGAAGATCGACCGGGAGGCCGCGCGGCGGCTCGGGGTCGACATGCAGACGGTTTCGTCCGTCCTGAACAATTCCTTCAGCCAGCGGCAGATCGCGACGTTGTACGACCGGCTGAACCAGTACCGCGTGGTGATGGAACTGGAGCCGCAGTACACAGCGGACCCCTCGGTGCTCGACAAGGTGGAGGTGGTGGGCGCCAACGGCACGCGGGTGCCCCTTTCCACCTTCGCGCGCTACGAGTTCTCCCAGGTCGATGATCGCGTGCGTCACCGGAGCCAGTTTGCCGCCGAGAACGTCGGGTTCGCCCTCGCCGAGGGCGTCGCTCTCGAGGATGCCCTTGCCGGCATCGACCGGGCCCTCGGCGGCATCATGCTGCCCGCCGACATCCAGGTGCGCATGGGCGGCTCCGCGCAAAACTTCCAACGCACCATCCAGGCGCAGCCCTTTCTGATCCTCGGAGTCCTCGTCGCCGTCTACCTCGTGCTCGGGATCCTGTACGAGAGCCTGCTTCACCCCGTCACCATCCTGTCGACGCTGCCCTCGGCCGGGCTGGGCGCGCTCCTGGCGCTGCGGCTGACCGGGACCGAATTCTCCCTGATCGCGCTGCTCGGGTTGTTCCTGCTCGTCGGCATCGTGATGAAGAACGCCATCCTGATGATCGACTTCGCCCTGCTGGCCCAACGCCAGCGGGGGTTGAGCCCGGCCGACGCGATCTTCGAGGCGGCGCAACTCCGGCTGCGCCCGATCCTCATGACGAACTTCGCGGCCCTCCTCGGCGCCCTTCCTCTGGTGCTCGCCTCCGGCGAGGGGGTTGAGATGCGCCGACCCCTTGGTCTCGCCATCGTGGGCGGGCTTTCGGTGAGCCAGTTGCTCACGCTCTACACCGTGCCCGTCGTCTACCTGTGGCTCGACCGCGTGCGCCTTCGTTTCCAGCGGACCCCAGCCGCTCCGGCCGTGCGAGAGGCTGCGGCCTGAAGTCGCGGAGCCGTTTCCGCCCGGGGCAAAAAAGAAAGCCGGCCGCGATGCGGCCGGCTTTGCAAAGTGGAACGGTGGCGTTGATCAGACGCGGCCGAGGTAAGTGCCGTCGATCGTGCTCACGCGGATGACTTCGCCTTCCTTGATGAACAGAGGAACCTGCACGACGAGGCCGGTCTCGAGCTTGGCAGGTTTCTGCACGTTGCTCGCGGTGTCCCCCTTCACGCCGTCGGCCGATTCCACCACCTTTAGCGCCACGGTGGAGGGAAGGTCGACGGAGAGCGGCCGCTCGTCGACCCAGAGGACGTCGACCTTGCCGCCCGGGGCGAGGTAGTTCTTCACGTCTCCCAGTTGGGTTTCCGTCAGCTCGATCTGCTCGAACGTCTCCGGATCCATGAACGCGTAGGTGTCACGGTCGGCGTAGCTGAACTCGAGGGTCTTGCGGTCGGTCGGGAGCACCTCGACGGTGTCGGTCGAAGCGAAGCGCTGGTCGAGGGCCTTGCCGTAGCGCAGGTTGCGCATCTTGATCTGCACGAAGGCGCGCAGGTTTCCGGGCGTGCGGTGCTGCGTCTCCATGACGAGGTGCGGCTCGCCGTTGAATTTGATGACCTGACCTTTGCGGATGTCGTTGGCTGCGGGCATGGCGGAGGAGGGCTGACGGGCGGGTGCTGAGAGAAGAAAGGAGGAGAGCCGAGCGCCGCGCGAAAAGGGTGTCAAGGCCGCGGACGCGGGCCGCGCGTTGGGCGCACGGTTGAACCGCTTCCACCCGCGGCGCCCATCTCCGCGCTTGCGCTGTTTCCGCGCTCCTCGCGACACTCGGATCAAGCATGAAGCAACGCACGCTCGCGCGCGAGGTCTCCGTCGAAGGCGCCGCGCTCCACACCGGGGAGAAGGTCACGCTCCGTCTGAAGCCCGCCGCGGCCGGCGCGGGAATCGTCTTCCGCCGGACGGACCTGAATGGTTCCCCAGAGATCAAGCCGCGGGTCGACCTCGTCACGGACCTGGTGCGCGCCACGACCATCCAGTCGGGACACGCCAAGATCCACACGGTGGAGCACGTGCTCAGCGCGCTCCACGGCTGCGGGATCGACAATGTGGTGGTCGAGATGAACGCCTCCGAACCGCCGATTCTCGATGGCTCCGCGCGGCCCTATGTGAACCTCATCCTCCAGGGTGAGCCGGTCGAGCAGGAGGCCGACCGCGAGTACTTCGAGCTCGACGCCCCGGTTTCGGTCTCGCGCGGCAATTCGTCCGTCATCGCGCTGCCGTGCGATCAGCTGAAGATCTCCTGCACGTCCGCCGACGACCGTGGCATCCACACGCAGCACCTGTCCCTCGCGATCGACCCCGACGTTTACATGGCGCAGATCGCCGCGGCGCGCACGTTCGCGATCTACGAGGACATCGAGGAGTTGCTGAAGCTCGGCAAGATCAAGGGCGGCTCGCTCGACTGCGCGGTCGTCATCCGCGGTGACAAGATCCTCTCCAAGGAGCCGCTCCGCTTCCCCGACGAGTTCGTCCGGCACAAGATCCTCGATATCATTGGCGACGTGATGCTGCTCGGCCTGCCCCTGAAGGCGCACATCGTCGCGACCCGTCCGGGGCACGCCATCAACGCGGAGCTTACCAAGGCGTTGTTCGCCCGCCTGGAGGAACGCCGCAAGGCCCCGAAGCGGAAGGAGCGCGCGGCCCGCCCCGTGGGGGTGCTGCCGACCGAGACCTCGCTGGACATCCGGCGCGTACTCGAGACCCTGCCGCACCGTTATCCGTTCGTGATGGTGGACCGCGTGATCGAGTTCATCGGCAACGACGAGCTGGTCGCGGTGAAGAACGTCACGATCAACGAGCCCTACTTCATGGGGCATTTTCCGGATAACCCCGTGATGCCCGGCGTCCTGCAGCTCGAGGCGATGGCGCAGGCGGCCGGCATCGTGATGATGCGCCGCACCGCCGGTGCGGGAAAGACGGCGTTCTTCATGAGCGCCGACAAGGTGAAGTTCCGGCGTCCGGTACGCCCGGGCGACCAGCTCCTCATCAACGCGAAGATCACCAAGGCCCGTGGCGACAAACTCGCCGTCGCCGAGTGCAACTGCACGGTCGGCGGCCAGGTGGTCTCATCGGCTGAGCTGATGTTCGGCCTAGTGGAGGAGGGCGAGGCCTGAGACCATGGCGGCACTGATCCACCCCACGGCCATCGTTGAGCCGGGCGCGCGTCTGGGCGACGGCGTCGAACTCGGCGCCTACGCCTACGTCGGCGCTCAGGTTGAGCTCGGCGCCGGCACGAAGCTCCACCACCACGCCTCGGTGGAGGGCAACACGGTGCTCGGCTCCGGGTGCGAACTTTTTCCTTACGCCTGCATCGGCGGGCGCTCCCAGGACCTGAAGTTTCGCGGCGGCAACCCCGGCCTGCGCGTCGGCGACCGCAATGTCTTCCGCGAGTACGTCACCCTTCATTGCGCCACGCACGACGGCGCCTTCACGCGCGTCGGCTCCGGTAACACGCTGCTCGCGGGATGCCACGTCGCGCACGATTGCGTGCTGGGCGACCACATCGTGATGAGCAACGGCGCCGTGCTGGCCGGGCATGTGGTCGTGGAGGATCACGTGGTCATCGGCGGCTACGGCGGCGTCCACCAATTCTGCCGCCTCGGCGCCTATGCGATGCTCTCCGCCACGGCGAAGCTCGTCCATGACCTTCCCCCTTTCTTCATCGCCGATGGCACGCCGGCCCGGGTGCGGGCGATCAATCAGGTCGGTCTGGAGCGCAATGGATTCGCCCCGCAACAGCTCGACCGCGTGAAGCAATTGCACCGGATTCTTTATCGCGACGGCCTCAACCGCACCCAGGCCCTCGAGCGTATCGCGAGCCATCCGGCGGCCGACAGTCCCGAGTTCAGCCGGTTCCGCGCGTTTTCCGGCGCGAGCAGCCGCGGGCTGGCCCCGGGCGGCCGCTGATCGCCCGCTTGGGCGCCGCCGTCACTTCTTCTTGTAGACGGTCGCGGGATCGAAGAGCCGCTGGGCCGTCGTGGTCAGCCGGTAACCCGACGCCTCCGCACCCTCCACATCGGTAAGGCGGCGGTAGAAGCACGACTTGAAGCCGTTGTGGCAGCTGGCGTTGGCCGCGCCAGTCTGCTCGACCTTGATCAGGATCACGTCCTGGTCGCAATCGGTGCGCAGCTCGCGCACGTGCTGCACGTTACCGGATTCCTCGCCCTTCACCCAGAGCTTGTTGCGCGACCGGCTCCAATAGGTCGCCTTTCGCGTGCGGAGGGTGTGCGCCAGAGCCTCGGCGTTCATAAACGCGAACATCAGCACCTCGCCGCTCTGCGCGTCCTGCGTGATGCAGGGGATCAGGCCGTCGGGTCCGAATTTCGGCTGCAGCGTGGCGCCGAGCTCGATCTCGATGGTCGTGGTGCGCGCGGGAAAGACGGGATTGCTCATGGCGGAGGAAAAGTGGAGCCGCGGCGTCCGCGCCGTGGCAACCCAAAGCTCCGCCTTGCGGCTTCAGCGCTGAGTTCGGATTTTCGGCCGGAATGCTTCGTTGGCAGGCGAACCGTTTCACCACGGAGTCACAGAGGCACGGAGGACCAAGAAAATCTGGAAATCAGGAACTCAGGGCTGAGTTGCTAGGCGGCTGGGAGACACGCGAGGTGGGCCCACGGAATACACGGAGAACACGGAACCAGCGGCGAAGGAGCGAATGAGGGGTTCAGGGCTCTGGCGCACGGCGGGCGCAAGTTTCCGCATTACTCCCATTCACTTTCCCACATCCCGCCCGGCACGGCGTAGCCGCGCCGGGCGGAAAGGCGCCGCGGGGGACTTTACGGACGGTCGCCCCCGTGTATGTTCCGCGCCGATGAAGCGCGCTTGGTCATGGCTTGGCGTCGGGCTGGCCCTGCTGACAGGGGCAGGTTGCTCGTCGTCGCAGATGAGCCGCATCGATCGCAACCGCGACGTCTACGAAACGTGGCCGCTCGAGGTGCGGCAGGCGGTCCTAGACGGAAAGGTGGAACCGGGCATGAACGCCGACATGGTGCGGGTGGCTTGGGGTGAGCCGAGCGAGGTGAGCGTTTCCCCCGCCGGGGACGAGATCTGGGTCTACACCAAAGGCGGAGATCCGGGCTCCGTGATCTATCCCGGTTCCGCCGGTATGGGTACGGTCGGAATGGGAGGAGTTGGCATCGGCATGGGCGGCCCCGGGATCGGCATCAGCACCGGCCGCGGGGGAACTGTGATCGGTTCCACCGGTGGCGTAGGCATCGGCATCGGCTCCGGAGGAGTCGGGGTCGGCGGCACGGGCATCGGTATCGGGGGCGTCGGCGGCATGGGCGGGATCGGTGGCCCGATCGTCACGCGGCCCACCATGCCCGATGTGCGCGAGGTGGTATTTCGCAACGGCGTCGTGGTGCGGGCGGACAATCCGTAGGCGGGATCGATCGACGGGGTTTTCCGAGAAGCTCCGCGGGGGGCAACCACGGTTTGACCCGGATGGAAACCGATGCCGAGTGCCATGGTTCGCTGTCGCCGCGGCTGGCAGCCGCGGACGATGCCGGACTGGGAACGGCCGAAGGCATTCCCGAAACGCTCCGCGTTTTTGACCGCGGATTTCGCTGATGGCGCGGATGGGGAGAAAACGGCCTCGTTTCTTTGTATCCGGCGGAAAATCGTTTGATTCCCGATCCTAAGGTAATTCCTGTATGAGAGAAGCCATGACACCCTCCTCCGCCTCTCGTTTGATCCGCGTTCTTCTCGCGCTGTTCGCGTCGCACGTTGCGGCGTTCGCCCAGGGCAAGTCTGCCTTGGTGCTCGCCCAGCTCGCGACGGCGCCGCACGTCACCAACGAGGTGCTCGTGCAATTCCGCGCTGGGGCAACCCCCGCGCAAAAGTCCGCCGCCCTCGCCCGGATCTCCGGCACACGTGACTCCAACGTCGTGAATAGCGCGTGGCGCCGCGACGGTCTGGGTGACCTTGATCTCGTTCGTCTGCCTCCGGGCCTTTCGGTGGCTGCCGGTATCCTTGGCCTGCAGTCCGACAGCGCGGTCTCCTTCGCTGAGCCCAACTGGATCTACCAGCACTTCGCGACGTCGAATGACACGTACTACACAAACGGCAGCCTCTGGGGTGCGTACGGTCCCAACACGACGCCCGGGAACGCGTTCGGGTCCGGGGCGGCGGTGGCGTGGGCAGGCAACAAGACGGGATCCTCCACGGTCGTCGTCGGAATCATCGACGAAGGGGTGCAAATTAACCATTCGGATCTCGCCGCCAACATCTGGAAAAACACGGCGGAGATCGCCGGCAATGGGCGGGACGACGACGGCAACGGTCTGGTCGACGACGTGAACGGTTGGGATTTCGCCGGCAATAACAACTCGGTCTACGACGGAACCGCCGACGACCACGGAACCCATGTCGCTGGCACAATAGGTGCCGTTGGCGGCAACAGCGCGGGCGTCGCCGGCGTCTGCTGGAACGTGAAAATGATCCCGGTGAAGTTCCTGGGCGCCACGGGTGGAACCACCGCCAACGCCATCAAAGCGGTGGATTACCTCACCGACCTGAAGACACGCCACAATTTGAATCTGGTCGCCTCCAATAACTCGTGGGGCGGCGGCGGTTTCTCCCAGCTCCTTTTTGACGCGATCGGTCGGGCCAACACGGCGGGCATCCTGTTTGTGGCGGCGGCGGGCAATGCGTCTTCAAACAACGACTTGGTCGTGAATTATCCGTCCAACTACAACCACCCCAATGTGATCGCCGTAGCTGCCATCACCAGCGCGGGCGCTTTGGCCAGTTACTCCAACTATGGTGCGACGCAGGTTGATCTGGGTGCTCCTGGAAGCGGTATCTGGTCCACCGTGCCGGGCAGGAAGAATGCTTCCAGCTATGCCTCCTATAACGGCACTTCGATGGCTACGCCGCACGTGACTGGCGCCTGTGCGCTCTATAAGTCGATTAATCCCACCGCCGATGCTGCTTCTATCAAGGCCGCGATCCTCAATTCCGCCACGCCCACAAATTCTCTCATTGGCAAGACCGTCACGGGCGGTCGCCTGAACGTGAGCGGCTTCTGACGAGCCCCAATCGTTGGTCCTTTCCGAGGCCGGGCCTTCGCGGCCCGGTCTTTTCGTTTTCCGGCGGCGAGAAATACACCGCGACGAGGCGTGAGTCTGCGACCGGTTCACCCCGTCAAACCAGCCCGAGCCTCCGGTAATCCAGCACGGTGTGGCTGATCGCGCCGGCCGCCAAGGCGGCGCGGTCGGTCAGTGGTTCAGCGGGTGAGAGGTCATCGCCGAGGCGGAACACCAAACGGTGCGTGCCGTCGTCCTGTGCGGGAGTGAAAAGGCCCGGCACCACGACATGTGCGGGGACGGTCCGGCGTACCGGAGTCGCGGGACCGCAGGGCAGGGGGAAGTTCACGTTATGCACGATGAAGCTGCGGCGCGGGGTCGACGCCGCCAGCTCGGGCGCGAGTCGCGCCGCGTGCGCGGCTGAGGCGCGCAGGGTCGCCAGCAAGTCGGCATCAGGACGGTCGTCCGACGCCTTGAGGCGGTCGTAGGTCTCCCGGCTCATGTCCTGCGAGAGCGCGATGCCGGGCAGGCCGTGCAGCGCGCCTTCCCACGCGCCGGCGATCGTGCCGCTCGCGATGATGAAACCGAGCGAGGCGTTCAGTCCCGTGTTGATGCCGCTGATCACCGCGTCGAGGTGAAGCCCCTCCGGCAGCAGGTGACCGATCGCGATGTTCACCGCGTCGCACGGCGTGCCGTCCACGATCCAGGTCGGACACCCGAGACCTCGGTCAGCCGCCGTCACATGCACCGGCCGGCTGCGCGACTTCGCCGCGCCCACCCAACTCTGCTCGTGCCGGGGCGCCGCCACGCGGACGTCATGGCCTGCCGCGACCAGCGCGTGCACGAGCTCGTGCAGAAAAACACATCCGATGCCGTCGTCGTTCGTGACCAGAAAACGCATCGCGCGATCGGGCCAACAAGGCCGTTCCCCGGCAAAGGTTTTGTTTTTCGGGAAACGCGAAGGACCCGCGGTGGTTCAACCTCCGGTGAAGCTAACGCGGCGAAGTCGAAACCCCAACGCGCTTTCGGATAGTCGAGTCACGGTCGTAACGCGCCTCCGACTCGCTCCGCGGGTGAGTAACCACGGATGGACACAGATGGACACGAATAACCCTCCGGGCTCAGGCGTCCCGGAGATCTCCAACGTCTTCACTCATGCGTGTCTTTCCGGGTGTTCCGTGGGCAAGCCTCGGTTTCTTCGTTTTCAACGCCGCATCCGGTACCACTTTCCCCTCATCCGCAGTAGAGAGGGTTCGCGGGTGAACTTCTCAAGTTCGTCGATCGGCACCCAGGCGAGGGCGTGCGATTCGGTGCTCACTTGAAAGTCTTCCGTGGTCGTCGCCTGGAGCGCGAAACGCGCGTCGAAATGTTCGTGTGCGGGCGTGTCGCCGCGCGCGGGGATGGGGTGGATGTCGAGATCGAAGATCCCGTCGCCGCAGCTCACGAGGCCCGGCAGGCCGGTCTCCTCGAGAGCCTCGCGGGCCGCGACCGCCGCGATGTCGGGATCGCCGTCGGCATGGCCACCGGGCTGAACCCAGATGTTCAGTTTGCGGTGGTGCGTGAGGAGCACGTCGGAGCCGTCGCGGCTCGTGATCCAGGCCGAGCCCGTGACATGCCCCGGCTCCAAGGAGCGTTCGAAGCAGCGCGGTTGGCTTTCCACGAAAGCGGTGAACCGGGAGAGGCAGGTGGCGTCCGCGGCGTCGACCGGCCGGTAGCGACGCAGGAGTTCGAGCAGGGCGGCGCGGTGCATGGTTTCCGGTCAGACGGCCGGCACGCGCGGCGGGAGACAAGCGTGGAGCTTGTCCCTTGCGGGCATGAAAAAGCCGCGGCCCGGGCGGGACGCGGCTTTGAGGTTTTGAATTTTCCGGAGCTCAGTTCGCGGGAGCCGCAGGAGCGTCGGGCGCGGCGTCGGCGGGCTGACCCGGCTTCTGCGCTTCCATCTCCTTCATGGCGGCCTTGCGCGACAGACGCACCTTGCCGGAGCGCTCGTCGATGCCGACGCACTTCACCCAGATCATTTCGCCCATCTTGACGACGTCCTCGGTGCGGCGCACGCGGAAGTCGGCGAGCTCGCTGATGTGGCAGAGGCCTTCCTTGCCGGGGGTGCACTCGACGAAGCAGCCGAACTCCTTGATGCCGGTGACGCGGCCGTTGTAGAGCTTGCCGACCTCGATCGGGGTGCCGCCGCCGCCGGAGCCGCCGCCGCACAGGCCGTCGACCTCGGCGATGGCGCGGGCCATCGCGTCGCCGTTGTTGGAGTAGATGAACACCTTGCCCGAGTCGTCCTCGGCGATGTCGATCTGCGCGCCGGTCGTTTCGGTGATGCGGCGGATGGTCTTTCCTCCGGGCCCGATGAGCAGGCCGATCTTCTCGGGATCGATCTGGATCGTCTGGATGCGGGGGGCGTACTTGCTGAGGTCGGCGCGCGGTGCGGGCAGCGAGGCGAGCATGACCTTCAGGATCTCGATGCGGGCGTCGCGGGCCTGCATGATGGCGATCTTGGCGATCTCGAAGGGCAGACCGCTGATCTTGAGGTCAAGCTGGAAGCCCGTGATGCCCTTGGTCGTGCCGGCGAGCTTGAAGTCCATATCACCGAAGTGGTCTTCCTCACCGAGGATGTCGGTGATCGTGACCCACTTCTCGATGCCGCCATTCGCGTCGCTCTGCGTCATCAGCCCGCAGGAGATGCCCGCCACGGGGGCGGTGATCGGGACGCCGGCGTCCATCAACGACAGACAGCCGCCGCAGATCGAGGCCATCGAGGTCGAGCCGTTGGACGACATGATCTCGCTGACGACGCGGATGGAGTAGGGGAAGGCGTCCTCCGGGGGCAGCACCGGGACGAGCGAACGCTCGGCGAGGGCGCCGTGGCCGACCTCGCGGCGGCCGGGAGCGCCGAAGCGGCCGGTCTCACCGACCGAGAACGGCGGGAAGTTGTAGTGGAGGATGAACGACTTGGACTTCGCGCCGCCGGTGAGGCCGTCGAGCTCCTGGGCGTCCTTGGTGGGCCCGAGGGTGGTGAGGGCGATGTTCTGGGTGTCGCCGCGCTGGAACGTGGCGGAACCGTGGACGCGGGGCAGCACGCCGACCGAGGCGTTCAGCGGGCGCAGGTCACGCTGGCCGCGGCCGTCGGCGCGGACGCCCTTCTCAAGGACGTTCTTGCGGTAGGCCTTGTACTGCAGGTCCTCGAACACGACGTTCAGATCGACGTCGGTGAACTTGTCGGCCCCGAGCTCGGCGACGAGGGCAGCCTTGGCCTCCTCCTTGAGTGCCTTCACCCCGGCGGAGCGGGCGGCCTTCTCCTTGCCGAAGATGGCGGCGACGATGCGTTCCGTCGGGACGACGCGCTCGATGATGGCGCGGGCCGCGGGCGTGGCGCCGACGAGCGGGAAGGCGCTCTTCGTCTTACCAGCTAGCTTCTGCAGCTCCTCGATGGCGGCGATGACCGGCTGGATGGCCTGGTGGCCGAACTCGAGGGCCTTGATGAACTCCTCCTCGGGCAGCTGGTCGGCGCTGCCCTCGATCATGAGCATGTCCTTCTTGGTGCCGACGTAGATCAGGTCGAGCGACGAGGAGTACATTTGCTCGATCGTGGGGTTGGCCAGGAACTGGCCGTCGATCAGGGCGACGCGCACGCAGCCGATCGGGCCGCCCCACGGGATGTCGGAGATGGCGAGCGCGGCGCTGGCGCCGTTAACCATCGAGATATCGGAGTCGTTGATCTGGTCGGCCGACATCAGCTGGCCGATGATCTGGACCTCGTTGAGCAAGCCCTCGGGGAAGAGGGGGCGGCAAGGACGGTCGCACAGGCGGGAGGTGAGGATCTCCTTCTCGGAAGGACGGCCCTCGCGCTTGAAGAAGCCGCCGGGGAAACGGCCGGCCGCGGCGTACTTCTCGCGGTAGTCGACGGTGAGGGGGAAGAAGTCCTGGCCGGGCTTGGTGGACTGCGCGATGCAGGCGGTGACGAAGACGTTGGTTTCGCCGACGCAGACATTGACCGCGCCGTTGGCGAGGCCGGCGTAGGTGCCGGTGGAGAACGTGATCCCGAGGCCGGGCACGGTGACGTTGTGTTTCTGTTGCATGGTTTTTCTTACGGATCGCGTGGCTCGGATGGGACGGACCGTTCTGCGCCACGCGGGCGGATGTGGTCCGGGGTGCTCCCGTTGGTCGGGAGCGGCGGCGGCGTGAGGGCCGCGCGCGTTCGGGGGGATGTTTTGCTATCCCGCCTGACTCAGCTCGCACGGACGCGAGAGATTTCCGTTTGGCGCCCTTGGTCCGCGGGCGGCAGGCGGAAATGTCCCGGTCCGGTTTCGAGTGTCGGAAAGACAACGGGCGACCCGCGGATCGGGTCGCCCGTTAGAGAAAAGCGTTATTTGCGGAGGTTCAGCTTCTTCAGCAGCTCGTTGTACTTCGGCAGATCGTTCCGCTTCAGATAATCGAGGAGCTTGCGACGGCGGGACGCCATCTGGAGAAGTCCGCGGCGCGAGTGGAAGTCCTTCCGGTGCGTCCGCAGATGCTCGGTCAAGTGATTGATCCGGGCGGTGAGCAGGGCGACCTGAACCTCGGACGAGCCGGTGTCCTTATCGTGGGTCTTATACTGGGAGATGATCTCTGGCTTAACTACGCTGGTTGACATGTTTATATGGTTGAGGATCACGACTGTAGGGAACCCTTGCGGGCTCCGTGGCGCCCGCCCCGCCCGACTGGAAATCGGATTGGGCCGGCGTCACCGTTCCAATCCCGCCGGAGCGGGACCAGTCATGGTGGCCACCCGCAACCGGCGGGTTTCCACTGACGCAAGGGCCCAAGATGCAAAGGCGGGTTATGGGGCCGCAAGAGCAAATTTGGGGTGGGGCTCAGGGGTAAGAAAGAGGGGAGCAGGCGGGAAATGGAGCGTGCGGATCGGTGGCAACAGCGACTTCGCGGGTGCGGCCCGATTGCGCCAGAGACGGCCCTGATTATCCGAAGCGGCTCCGCCGGAAACGCAGCACCGTTCAGGCTACGCCGGGCTGGTAGGGACCAGGGAAAGCGAGGGGTAGTGAGGGGGGGCTGGGCGGAAGGAATTCCCGTACCTCCGAGGGACCCCGCCTTTGGCAGAAAGACACCCTCGGCTACATCGCACGCGTCTCTTAACGAAAGTCGGTCTGGTACTTCCCGACGAAAGGCATCCCGTGTCGCCGCGGACCATACCGCTTGCGTGATGGCCAAAGGCTGTTCCGAACGCGGCGACCTTGAGCCGCGGTTTTCGCTGATGGCGCGGATGAATGCGACGATGGTGCAACCGAGTGGAGTCGTGTGGGAAAACGCGACCTTCAGGCAGAGTAGTGCAGACCAAGTGGTTCAGTTCGAATTTTCCCGAACTTTCCGGCCTTGCTGTTCGAAGCATCGACTGTGCGCGGTTTGCGTCGTGCCCTGGGGCCCCGGTCGTCAGCCTCGGTTGTTTGCCCTATAGTTGCTCAAGTCAGCTTCAGGGCTTTCACCGACTCGCAGCCGCGCAGAAGGCGGATGCGGGCGACAATCTCCTCGCGATGAAGAAAGAGCTCGTTGCGCACGACCGCGTGGGAGGTGAGCACCGTGAGCATGTTGCGCTCAAGTTTCACGGGATGGGAGTAGGCGGCGCTCGCGGGGCCGACCAACTCGGGCCACTGCTCGCGGATGGTATGCTCCGGCGCGTCGCGCCCGATACGGTTCTCCTGAAGGATGGATTCCACCAACCCGCCGATCGGCTGCGACGGACGCACCCGGGAACGCTTCGGCGCGTCGGGTTCAATCTGTCGCAGGGCGGCGATCAGTTCTTGGGCGACCTTGCTGAAGGTGGGCACCTCGCCGCGGGTGGTGATCTTGCGCGCGGCGCTCATTTTCCCGTCTCCGGGGCGCGAACGCGTTCGGACTCGAAGAGCCGCGTGTGGCGGACGAACACCCCGAAGGAGGTGGCGACGGCGATATAGAGTCCCGGAAAGCCGTCGAGGAAGCCGCGGCGCAGCACATACGCGCGGAAGAATCGCCACAGGGGGCGTGTGACCGCGGCCGTGGCTCCGAAGCCTCCGCCTTTCTCGCGCTGCTGCCGCACGAACAGATCCGCGAACGGCGTGATCTTCGCCAGGTGCGCCGCGACGTCCGGGAACGAGTAATGGTGCAGGTCGCCCCGCACCGTGGCGACCGGGCCGTCGCATTCGATCTTTTCGTGCACGATCGCGTCGCCGCCCCAGCGCGCGCGGTCGCGGCGGAAGAGCCGCAGGCTTAGGTCGGGATACCAATCGCCGTGCGTGATCCACCGGTCGATGAACCAAACCTTGCGGGGGAAGCGGACGCCGGAAAAATGCGTTCGGTCCCCGCCGGCCAGGAAAGCTGTGATCTCGCGGCGCAATTCGGGCGAAACCTCCTCATCGGCGTCAAGCGCCAGCACCCAATTGTTCCGCGCCAGCCCCAGAGCGTCGTTCTTCGTGTCGCGGTAGCCGCGCCACGGCAGATGATGCACCGCGGCCGCCGCTCCTCGCGCCACCGCTTCGCTGCCGTCGGTCGTGCCGTTGAGCGCCACGATGATCTCGTCGGTCCAGCCGCACACGCTCGCGAGGCAGCGCGGCAGGTTGCGCTCCTCGTTCCGCGCGACGATCACCACCGAAAGGCGCGGGACGCTGCCGGCGGAGGACTGGACGATCGGTTCGATGCGTGCACCGTGGAGGCGCCGCGTCGCGGGGTAAAGCCGCGCGTTGCCGCGGTGCGGCCCGGGCATTGCTCGTCTTCACCGCGACCTAACCGGACCGTTTCACCACGGAGGCACAAAGACACGGAGTTGAGGGAGGTGGGAGATTTCCCCGGATGCGAAGCGCTCGGTAGATGCGGAACGGGCTAACGGTCTTGCCTCGGGTACCTCCTGTTCCCGCCTAGGTTGAACAGGAGCTAACGGAGAGAGCGGCGATCGCAGTTGTGCGGCGTGCCAAGCTCAGATGCGTCCGAGCAGGCTGCGGGGAATCTGGTACAGGTAGCCACAGGAGCGCCAGGCGCGCACCAGGGCCTGCTTCCCGGAGCCCGTGCGGAAAACGAGAGCGTTGAGCAGGGCAAAGAGCGCGAAGCCGGCGGCCTTCAGGATGTTCGCGACCAGGCGTCCGGTAAGGTACGCCGCCGCCCCTGGCTGGCCGGCGCGATCGATCACGCGTGAGCGCGCCGAGTCGAAGGCGTGCCGCGCCGCGTAGCGGAAGGTCGTGCGGCTCGCTGGCATCTGGTGGCGCACCGCCGCGGCCGGGACGAACCACACTTCCAGGCCCGCCTGCCGGACCCGCCGGATCATCTCGCTGTCGCCACCGGAGAAATAATTGCCGGCCGCACGGTCGAGCGCGGTGTGGAAGAGGCCCAGTTGGTCGAAAACTCGGCGCGGGAACGCCAGGTTGGCTCCCATCGGGGAGTGGCGGGCCTCCAATGGGCCGGTGTCGGGCCTGAACCGCAGCGGCGCGTGCCACTCGCGCACCCATGCGGGCAGCCCGTCCGGAAAAACCGGAACGACCTCGCCGCCGACCGCGCCTACTCTCCGCGCGTTGTCGATCAGCAGGGGCGCCGTCATCTGCGCGAGCCAGTCGGTTTCAACCAGGATGTCGTCGTCACCGAACACGATGATCTCCCCGCGGGCTTCGGCGACCGCGCGGTTCCGGGCGAAGTCGAGCCCCTGCTTGGTTTCGAGGAGGTGGCGTGGGGCGGGACGCTCCCCGGCGAACTCCGCCACCACCGCGCGGGTTTCGTCCGTCGAGTTGTTGTCGATCACCAGCACCTCGAACGCCTCGCGCGGAAACCGCTGCGCGGCGATGCCGGCAAGCGTCTGCCGGAGGAAGGCCGCGCGGTTGTACGTCGGGATCGCGACGGTGACCTTGGGCGCGGGTGGCTCCGTTTGGGACATCGGCTCGGAGCCTTTGGCCGACGCGGGGCTGGCGCAAGCGCGCGGCGCCGCGGTGGTTTTTTGCTGCGCGCGAGAGGGACTTCGGCCACCGACTCCGCATGGCGTTCAAACACTGGCCCCTCGTGCGCGACGTGCGTTTCGCGCAGAAGTGCGGGCGTTACCTGCGCGGCGCGCGCAAGCGGCGGCCCGACCTTGGCTGGGACGAGTTCCTCCGCGTCGCGCGGCACTTCAAGCAGGACGACATGGGCAGCTTTCCCGAGCGCGGTTTTCTTTTCCAACTGGCGTCTGACGCGCCCGCGGGAGCGCAGGTCGTCGAGGTCGGTTCATGGATGGGAGCCTCGACTTGTTTTCTCGCCGCCGGGCTCAAGGGGGAGGACGCCAAGGTGTACGCGGTGGATAATTTCAAGGGGCTGTCGACGTGCGGGGAGGATGCCGCGTGGTACCACCGGCACTTTCGTCGCCTCGGGGCGGACAGCACGCTGGAGATCTTTCGCGCGAACTTCGCCGCGTTGGGCCTCTCGGCGCGAGCCGAGCCGGTGGTGAGCGACTCGGTCGCGGCGGCGCGGGCGATGGCTTCCCGTCAGGGCTCCATCGACCTCATCTTCATCGATGGCGACCACTCCTACGAGGCCTGTCAGGCGGACATCGCGGCGTGGGCGCCATTCGCGCGCCGGGGGGGTGTGATGGCCTTCCACGATTTCGGCAGCCGGGCGGAGGGTGTCACGAGGGCGATCTTCGAGGAAATCCGCGCGGGTCGTTTCGCGGAGATCATCGGTGTGGCCGGTACCATCATCGCGTTCCGGATGTAGTCGGGCGTGAGGGAAGAGCCTTAAGGGGGCGAGGGTGGAACCACGGATGAACCCGGATAGTCACGGAGCGGTCGCACGATCCCGGAGCGGAGGTGGCCCACGAAATTCACGGAGATGGACACGAATCGGCATGCATAAATGGGGTTCTTTTGTAGCCGGGGTCCGGCGACCCCGGACTATGCCGGCATCCGTACGGCCGAAAGCTGTTTCCGAGGTGGAGAACTTGAACCGCAGATTTCACAAATCGCGCAGTTTAATGCGACGGATGCGCGGAAGGTTGCACGGGGCCGCGCGGAGCGATCTCCCAAGGAACACGGGCGTGAGCGCCATTTGACGCCATGAATTGGAAACGGCTCCTGAAGCGCTCGCTGGTGTTCACCGGTGTTTTGGTGGTGGTTGCGGGCGTGCTCTTCGGGGCGGGGTGGTGGTACCTGCATCCCCGAGTCGAGCGGATCAACGGGGTTGTTTACGGCGAGCGGCGCGGGCAGTCGCTCACGCTGGACGTGCTGCGCGCGCCTTCACCCAACGGACGCGGGGTTATACTGCTCGTGAGCGGCAGCTGGCGCTCCAAGCGCCCCGGCGAGTTCGACGAGTGGATCGCGGCGCCGCTGCTGAGGCGTGGCTACACGGTTTTCGCGACGTGCCACATCTCCCAACCCCAGGCGACCGTGCCGGAGATCGTGGCCGATCTCACGCGGGCGGTTCGCTTCATCCGTCATACGGCGGGTCGTTATGGCGTCGATCCCTCGCGCCTCGGGGTGGCGGGAGGAAGTTCGGGCGGGCACTTGAGCCTGATGCTGGCGACCAAGGGTGCGCCGGGCCGGCCGGAAGCGACGGACCCGGTCGAGCGCGAGAGCAGCGCGGTGGAAGCGGTGGCGATTTTCTTCCCGATCACGGACCTGCTGAACCTGGGCAAGTCGACGGAGAATCCCGGAGATGGCGGCCCGCCGAAGAGTTATGTGAAGGCCTTCGGCCCCGAGGCCCGGGAGATGGCGCGCTGGAAGGTGATCGGTCGGGAGGTATCGCCGATCTACCATGTCTCCCCGGCTATGCCGCCGGTGCTGATCCATCATGGCGACGCGGATACGCTCACGCCGCTGGAGCAGTCGGAATGGTTCCGCGACGCCGCGCGGAAGGTGGGGCGGGAGGTCGTGGTCCGGGTTCATTCCGGCGCCAAGCACGGTTGGGCCACGATGCCGTGGGACGTCTATCAGTTCGCGGACTGGTTTGATGGTCACTTGAGGTAGGGCGTCCGGCCAAAGCGGATCGGGCGAAGTTAGCGGAGGTAACTAATGATGACGCCGCCCGCCAGTTACTTGGGGTAAGCGGGTGTTTTCATGGCCCACCATGAAACGAACCAATGCCGTCATGGTGCGCCTCGACGACGCGCAGTCCGCGGAGCTGGACCGGTTGGCCGACGGGGTCGGTGTCGCCGCGGCGACCCTCGCTCACAGCGCCGTGATCGCAATGCTCCGCTGTTATCGGGAAAATGGCACACTCACCTTGCCGCTTCGCATGGTCCCGCCGGACCTGCCGGCTCCCGTCGGTGATCCGGTGCTCAACGACGGGGATCCTGCACCTGCAACGCCGGCCCCGAAACCCGGGATTTCCCTCCCGCGCCCGGTTACTCCCAACCCCAAGCCTCGTCGCGTGAAAAAGTAGGCGCCACGGCGGCGCCGCAGAAGCTCAATGGTTTCCGGAAAGCGCCGCGTGGGCGAGGGCTGATAAAACTTCGTCGACGCTGATCTTCCGCACGCAGTGGCTCCGGTAGGAATCACCGGGGGTGCAGGCCGATGGGGCCGCGGATCCGAGGCACCCGCAGGGAAGCGCGGTTTGCAGCACGGTATGGTTTTCGCCCAGCGGGCGCCAGAGGGTGCTGTTCTGGGAGCCGAACAGGGCCACCACGCGCGTGCCGACACCCGCGGCGACGTGCATCGGGCCGCTGTCGTGGCAGAGAAACGCGTCGCATTGCGCGGCGAGCGCGGCGAGCGCGCCCGGCGTCGTGAGGGGCTTCAGTGTGACCAGATGCGTTTTGGCCGCGCGCCGGATCTCCTCGGCGGCCGGCTCTTCGCCCGGTCCGCACACGAGGAAAACCTGCGCGCCCAGTTCGTCCTGCGCCCGGTCGCACACCCGCGCGAAGTTCTCGGCCGGCCACCGGCGGAACTCGCTGCGTGTGCCCGGATGCAGCAGGATGCGGTGCGGTCGGTCCGCGTTGGACGAGCGTGTTCCTCCGGTGAGCCGGGCCGCGGCGGCGAGGTCGGACTCGCGCGGTGCGAGGCGCGCTTCCCGCGTCACCACCGGCACGCCGATCGCGGCGGGCAGCGCGAGATAGGTTTCGGTGATGTGGTGGGAGTCGTAGAACGCGTTCGTGACGCGCGCCGCGTGCGTGTAGAGCCCCGGCCAGCGGTGGACAATCAGCTCGCGGTTGAACGTCGCCCGCACCGCGGCACCCGTGAGCCGCGTCACCAGCGCCGTGCGCTCCGTATTGTCGAAATCCAGCACATGGCTGTAACGCGCGGCGCGCAGGGCCCGGATGAACGCGGGCCATTCCAGCGCTTGGGTTGGGAATGCGAGGGACGTGCTCGCGTCGGGGTGCAGCGCGGCGACGCCCGCGTACGCGGCCTCGGTGAGCAGGTCGAGGCGGGCGTCGGGCCAGTGCAGCCGGAGATTACGCAGCACGCTGCCGAGCAGCACGACGTCGCCGAGGTAGCGGCGGCGGATGAGAAGCACGCGCGGGGCGTCGGCCATGGTCTCGGAAAGCTAAGGACGCTTCGTCCGTCTCAGGCGGCGCCCCCGGCCTGGCGATCGTGGAGCGACCGGTAGAGCGCGTTTCCGGCGTGCAGCTCGGCGTGGGATCCGGCGGCGGCAAGACGGCCCGCGTCGAACACCAGGATCTTGGTCGCGTCGCGGATGGTGGAAAAGCGGTGGGCGATGATGAGCACGGTGCGACCCGCCATGAGCTTCTTCAGCGCCCCCTGGATCGCGGCCTCGCTGTCCCCGTCGAGCGCGCTCGTGGCCTCGTCAAGGATGAGGATGGGCGCGTCGCGGAGGAACGCCCGGGCGAGGGCGATGCGCTGGCGTTGGCCTCCGGACAAGGCGGCGCCACGCTCACCGACACGGGTATCGTAGCCGTGGGGCAGGCCGGTGATGAAGTCGTGCGCGGAAGCGTCGCGGGCGGCGGCCTCGGCCTCCGCCCGCGAGGCGCCGAGGCGGCCGAGCAGGATGTTCGCGAGGATGGAGTCGTTGAAGAGGACCGGATCCTGCGGGACGACGGCGACGTTGCGGCGGAGGTCGGCGAGCCGCAGCGCACGGACGTCGAGGCCGTCCACGAGGACGGCGCCTTTGGTCGCGTCGTGGAAGCGCGGCACGAGGTTGGCGAAGCTGCTCTTGCCGGCGCCGCTGGGTCCCACGAGGGCGCAGACGGTGCCGGCGGGGATCTCGACGTTGACGCCCTCGAGGACCGGGTTGCCCGGCTGGTAGGCGAAGGCCACGTGGCGGAAAGAGAGCGAGCCGCTGAGGCGGCCGACCGCGGCGGGGGAGGCGGGGTCGGCGAGGGTGACGGGCTCGTGGAGCACGACCTCGAGCCGGTCGAGGGCGGCGGTGCCGCGCTTCAGCTCGTTGCTCAAGGCGCCGAGCTTCTTGACCGGCTCGTAGCTGGCGTAGAGGGCGGTGATGAGCGCGATGAAGGTCTCGAGGGCGAGGCCGCCGCGGTAGGCGTAGACGAGGGTGACCGCGATCCCGGCGGCGGAGATGACCTCGATGGCGGGCGTGAGCGCCTGTGCGTACTTCACGATCTTCATCTGCGACGTGATGAGGGCGCGGCACGCGTCGGCGAAACGGGAGGTCTCGCGCTCCTCGAGCCCGAAGGCCCGAACCTCGCGGGCGGCGGAGAGATTTTCTGAAAAATGGCTGCTCACGTTACCGAGCTGACCCTGCACCTGGGCGGCGCGACGGATGACCTTGCGGCCGACAAAGCGCACCGGGAACACCGTGAGCGGCACGGCGGCGAGGCACACGAGGGCCAGCAGAACGCCCTCGGACGTGACCGCCAGGTAGGCGACCGCCACCAGCGCGCTCACCAAAGTGGCCGGCTGCTTGATGCCGTCGTTGGCCAGCAGCGTCAGGGTGAACTGCAGCTGCTGGGTGTCGGCGAGGCCGCGGGACATCAGGTCGCCGGTCTGCTTGCCCTGCACGAACGAGAGCGGCAGGGCCTGCAGCTTCCGGAAATAATCAAGACGCAGGGCCTCGAGGACGCGCACGCCCGCGAATTGCGTGAAGTAGCCGTTGAGGTAGCCGCTGACGGCGCGGAGGGCGAAGATGAGCGGGATATAGGCGGCGACGAGCGCCACCTGAAGGAAGGGCACCGGGGCGGCGTCGGGCGCGAAGATCCTCGGGAAGACGTGCTTCACGAGCAGCGGCAGACCCGCGCCGCTCGCGGCCCCGTACAGCACGCCGCAGAGGATCGCGATGGCGATGGGGCCCCGGACGGCGGCGAGGTAGCGGAAGTAGGGCCGGAAGCGCTTCACGGGGCGGCCGGTTCAATCCTTCGAGGAACGCACGTCGAGCGCGTCGCGCAGGCCGTCCCCGACGAAATTGAGCGAAAGGAGCGTGAGGGAGAACAGCGCCGCGGGGAAGACCAGCAGCCAGGAGAACTCCTCCATTTTCTCGGCGCCGTCCTTGATGAGCACGCCCCACGAACTCATCGGCGGTTGCACGCCGAGGCCGAGGAAGCTGAGGAAGGCCTCGAGCAACATGACGGCCGGGATGGTGAGCGTGGTGTAGACGATGACGGGGCCGAGGATGTTGGGCAGGATGTGACGGAAAATGATCCGCCGGCGCCCGTAGCCGAGGGAGCGGGCCGCCTCGATGAACTCCATGCGCTTCACGGCCATCACCTGGCTGCGCACAATCCGCGCCATGGTGAGCCACTCGACCGCGCCGATGGCGACGAACAGCAGGATGATGTTCCGGCCGAAGAACACCATGAGCAGGATCACGAAGATCGGGAAGGGCAGGGAATACATGATGTCGACCACGCGCATCATGAACGCGTCGCGCTTGCCCCCGACGAAGCCGGCCACGGCGCCGTAGACCACGCCGATCGTGAGCGCGACGAAGGTAGCCGCCAGGCCGACGCCGAGCGAGACGCGGCCGCCCGTGAGCGTGCGCACGAGGAGGTCGCGCCCGAGGGTGTCGGTCCCTAGCCAGTGCTGGGCGCCGGGTGGCGAAGCGCCGAGGTCGAGCCGCTGCTCCTCGTAGCCGTACGGCGAGAAGAGCGGTCCGAGCAGGCAGGTGACGGCGACGAAGACAAGGAACGCCAGGCCGGCGACCGCGAGGCGGTTCTTGCGCAGCCGCAGCCAGGCGTCGTGCCAGAGGGAGGAGCCCTGTTCGGGCGCGGCGGCGGGGGAGTTGGCGGCGGCGTCCATACGTTCAGCCCTCCAGGCGGACCTTGGGGTTGAGCCAGGCCTGGACGACATCGACGACCAGGTTGAGCGCCATGATGAGCACCGCGTAGAGGATGACGGTGCCGAGCACGAGGGTGTAGTCGCGATTGAAGGCGCTGTTCACGAATTCGCGCCCGATGCCCGGGATCTGGAAAATCGTCTCGATCACGAAAGAGCCCGTGAGGATGCCGGCGACGGCGGGCCCGAGGTAGGATACGACGGGCAGGAGCCCGCCGCGCAGCGCGTGGCGGGTGACGATGCGCCATTCCGAGGCGCCCTTGGCGCGGGCGGTGCGGATGAAGTCCTGGCCTAGTATCTCGAGCATGCCGCCTCGCGTGAGGCGGGAGATCGGCGCGGCGTAGGCGAGGCCAAGCACCAGCGTCGGGAGCACGCGGTCGGCGGGGCCGTACCAGCCCGAGGCGTTGAACCAGCCAAGGTGGATGGCGCAGGCGAGCACGAGCAGCGGGCCGACGACGAACGTCGGCACGGAGATGCCGAGCAGCCCGAAGCCCGAGGCGGCGTAGTCGATCCACGTGTTGCGGAAAACGGCGGCGAGCGTCCCGAGCGTGACCCCGAGGACGAGGGCGAACCCGATGGCCAGGGCGCCGAGTTCCGCCGATACGGGCAGCTTGTCGCCGATGATCTCGTTCACGGTGCGGTTGGGGTACTTGAACGAAGGCCCCAGGTCTCCCTGCGCGAGGCTCGCGAGGTAGTCGGCGTACTGGCGCCAGAGCGGCTTATCGAGGCCGTAGTGCGCCTCGAGGTTGCGCAGGATCTCCGGCGTCACGGCCTTCTCGGCCGTGAACGGCCCGCCCGGCACGAAGCGGATCATGAAAAACGTCGCCGTGATGACCGCGAAGAGGGCCAGCAGGGATTGGAGGAGTCGCGACGTGATGAAGCGCAGCATCGTGGGAGCGGCCGGTCGGCCGCCAAGGAAGTAGCCGCCGGCGGCGGGAAGGGAAGGATGGAAACGATGTCCGCTTCGGCCTCGACCGGCCGCGCCGCGCCGCTTTCGTTTCGCGGCCATGAACCTCCTCGCGGTCGAGATCGGCGGCACGAAGCTCCAGCTGGCTCTGGGTGACGCCTCCGGTGCCATCCGGGTGCGCCGGAAGCTCGAGGTGGCGCCCGGCGAGGGTGCGGCCGGGATCCGCGCGCAGATCGCGCGCACCGTGCCCGATCTGCGGCGGGAGGGCCCGCTGGCCGCCGTCGGCGTGGGTTTCGGCGGCCCGGTCGACTGGCGCACCGGGCGAATCCGGCTCTCGCATCAGATCGAGGGCTGGTCGGAGTTCGATCTCGCCGGCTGGCTGGGCGAGATCGCGGGCGCGCCGGTCTTCGTCGACAACGACGGGAACGTGGCCGCGCTTGGCGAGGCCCGCCGGGGTGCGGGCGTTGGGCGGCGAACCGTTTTCTATGTCACGCTCGGCAGCGGTGTCGGTGGCGGATTGATCGTCGACGGAGCCATCTATCATGGAGCGGCACCGGGGGAGGCGGAGATCGGCCATGTGCGGCTGGACCGCGACGGCACGATCGTCGAGGACCGGTGTTCGGGTTGGGCGGTGGACGGACGCGTGCGCGCGGCGGTGGCGGCGGCACCGGGCGGTGCCCTGGCCCGGCGGGTGGCGGCATCCCCGGGCGGCGAGGCGCGTCACCTCGGACCGGCGCTGGCGGAGCTTGATCCGCTCGCGGTGACGATCGTGCAGGAAACCGCGGGTGATCTCGCGTTCGGGTTGTCGCACGCGATGCACCTTTTCCACCCGGACGTGATCGTCCTCGGCGGCGGGCTTTCCGGCCTCGGCGAACCCCTCCGCGCGGCGGTGGCCGCTGGTTTGCGCCGCCATTTGATGGAGGCGCTGGTGCCGACGATCGACGTCCGGCTGACCGCGCTCGGGGCCGACGTGGTGCCGGTCGGTGCGCTGCTGTTGGCGGCGGATCGCCTCGGGGCCGCGGCCGAAACTAGGCGTTGAGAATTGGCCGGCGCCTCCGCAGCTTCCGCCCCCATGGCCAACGTGAACCATTGGATTTCCGACTACCTGCAGGCCCAGAAGGCCGCTCTCGACTCGATCCCGCCCGCCGCGGTCGCCGCGATGGTCGAGACCCTCCGCACCGCGTGGCGCGAGGACCGGCAGATCTTCATCTTCGGGAATGGCGGCAGCGCGTCCAACGCCTCGCATTTCGCCACCGATCTGGGGAAGGGCTCCTCCGACAAGCTCGGGAAGCGTTTCCGTGTGCTGTCGCTGAACGACAACGTGAGCTGGATGACGGCGATCGGGAACGACTACTCGTACGAGGACGTTTTCGTGCGCCAGCTGGAGAACTACGCGCGTCCCGGGGACGTCGCGATGTCGATCAGCGTGAGCGGCAACTCCCCGAATTGCGTGAAGGCCCTCGAATGGGCCAAGTCGCGCGGCCTGCGCACGCTGGGCGTGGTCGGCGCGAAGCGTGGCCGGATGGCCGACATCCTCGAGCAGGTGATCGTGGTGAACGACACGCATTACGGCCGGGTGGAGGACGCGCAGATGGGCGTGCTGCACATGCTGTGCTACGCGTTCATGGAAGTGCCGGAAACCACCCGCTGACCCGCGCGATGAGCCCCGCCCAACCCGCCTTTTCCGGCAGCGTGGAATTCGCCCCCGGCTTCGCGCCGCGCCCGGGCATCACCCACGCGTTGTTCGATTTCGACGGCACGCTCTCGCTCATCCGCGAGGGCTGGCCGGACGTGATGGTCCCGATGTTCGTCGAGATGCTGCCCGCCTTGCCGGGTGAATCGGACGAGGACCGGCGTCGCCTTTGCCTCGACGACATCATGCGGCTGAACGGCAAGCAGACCATCTACCAGATGATCCAGCTCGCCGAGCGCATCACCGAGCGCGGCGGCAACCCGCGGGAGCCGCTCTGGTACAAGCACGAATACTTGCGGCGCCTCGACGAGCGCATCCGGCACCGGGTGGAGTCGATCCGTTCCGGCGCGCGGAGCCGCGAGGATTTCACGGTCCATGGCGCGCGCCGGTTGCTGGAGCTGCTGCGCGACCGGGGCATCGCCCTGTATCTGGCGAGCGGCACGGACGAGGTTTTCGTGAAGCAGGAAGCGGCGGCGCTCGGGTTCGATGAGTTTTTCGGGCCGCGCATCCACGGGGCGCTCGACGACTACAAGCGCTTCTCGAAGAAGATGATCATCGACCGCATCCTGGCGGAGAACCGGATTCCAGGTGAGAAACTCCTCTCGTTCGGCGACGGCTACGTGGAGATCCAGAATACCTGCGAGGTCGGAGGACTGGCGGTGGCGGTCGCGAGCGACGAAGCGAACAACGGCTCCGGCCGCGTCGATCCCTGGAAACGCGAGCGTCTGCTCGGGGTCGGGGCGCACGTGGTGATCCCCGATTACCGCGACGCTGAGAGCATGTTGCGCGTGGTCCTCGGGTCATGAGGCCGGCTCCGCTCGACCTGCGACGGGTGAAGGTTTTCCCGCTGGCTGAGCGGGCGAGCCTGACCGGGGCCGACGAGATTCTGGTTCAACCCGGCGCTCCGCCGGCGAAGCTTTCGGTGCGTTTGGAGGAACGGTTGGCGGATTGCGCGTCCCGGGTGCGCGCGGCGCGCGAGCGCGGTTCCGGCGTGATGCTGTTCTACGGCGCCCACCTGCTGCGCAATGGTGCGTCGCTCCTGTTGGAACGCCTCATGGCCGGCGGTTGGATCACACACCTCGCGACCAACGGCGCCGGTACGATCCACGACTGGGAATACGCGTGGCTCGGACGGTCCACCGAGAGCGTCGAGCGCGGCGTGGCCGAGGGTAATTTCGGAACCTGGGACGAAACCGGGCGCAATTTGCACCTCGCGATGATGGCGGGCGCGCTGCGGGGCGAGGGTTACGGCGTTTCGCTCGGACGCTTCATCATGGAGGACGGCACGCGGCTGCCCGCCCCGGCGGAACTCGAGGCTGAGCTCCGCGCCGAACCCTCGCACCCGCTGGCGCCCGCGCGCGCCGACCTGCTGCAGGCGATGCGCGTCCACGGCCTCGCGGGTGGCGTGGTGACCTGCATGCACCGTTGGAAGCACGCGTCGATCCTCGGGCAGGCGTTCCGGCACGGGGTGCCGGTCTCGGTGCACCCGGGGATCGGCTACGACATCATTTCCAATCACCCGATGTTCAACGGCGCCGTCATTGGCCGCGCGGCCGCGATCGACTTCGCGCTGGTCGGGGGTGCCGTCGAGACATTGGACGGTGGCGTGGTTTTGTCCGTGGGCTCCGCCATCATGGCGCCGCAGGTTTTTGAGAAGAGCCTCAGCTGCGTGAACAACCTGCGCCTCCAGGCCGGGCGTGGCGTCGTGCGCGGCCACTCCATCGACGTCGTCGACCTGCAGGACGGCGGCGGTTGGGATTGGACCAAGGGTGAGCCGCCCAAGGATAACCCCGCGTACTACCTGCGGTTCTGCAAGAGCTTCTCCCGGATGGGCGCCGTGATGCACTACCTGCAGTGCGACAACCTCGCGTTCATCCACCACCTGCACGACCGCCTCTCCCGCCCGTGACCCCGCAACGCTGCCGCGAGATCACCGCCCGCTACGCATCCCTGCGTGTCGTCCTGCTCGGTGACTTCTGCCTCGACCGTTACCTGGAGATCGATCCGGCGAAGCCCGAGACCTCGATCGAGACCGGCCTGCCGGTGCACAACGTCGTCAACGTCCGCGCGCAACCGGGCGGCGCGGGCACCATCCTGAACAACCTCTCCGCGCTCGGCGTCGGCACCATCCTGCCGGTTGGCTTCCATGGCGTCGATGGCGAGGGCTTCGAGCTCGCTCGCGCCGTCGCGTCGCGGCGCGGGGTCGACGCGACGCCCCTGCTGGAGACGCCGCAGCGTCGCACCTTCACCTACTGCAAGCCGCTCGTGCTGGAGCCGGGGCGGCCGCCCCGGGAACTCAGCCGGCTTGACACCAAGAACTGGACTCCGACTCCGCCCGAGGTGGAGGACCGCATCATCGCGGCGCTGCAGGCTGCGGCGCGGACCGCCGACGCGGTCATCGTGCTCGATCAGGTGGATATCGCCGAGACGGGCGTGGTGACGCGCCGCGTCCTGGAGGCGGTGGCGGGTGTGGCCACGACGCGGCCGGAACTGCCGATCATCGCCGACAGCCGGCGCGGGCTCGGCGGGTTTCCCGCGGTGATCTTCAAGATGAACGCCGCGGAGCTCGCGACGATGTCGGGCCTGCCGGTTTCGTCTGATCTCGCCACGGTGCGCGATGCGGCAGCGGATCTGGCCCGCCGGAATGGACGACCGGTGTTTGTGACCCTTGCCGAGCGTGGCATGATGGGTGCGTTGGCCTCCGGGGATACCGCATGGGTTCCCGCTCTGCCGGTCCGTGGCCCGATCGACGTGGTGGGAGCCGGCGACTCGGTCACCGCGAACCTGATCACGGCCCTGGCCGCCGGGGCCTCCCTCCGGGAGGCGCTGGAACTCGCCAGCCTCGCCGCTTCCATCGTGCTGCACCAAGTCGGCACCACGGGTGCGGCGACTCCGTCGGATCTCGCGGCGCTGGCGTCCGGCGGGAATTGATCGCACCCCGCGGCGGGGGCGAGGTCCGACCCGGACCTACCCGGTTCAGGTGAAGAGCTTCGTCATGACGTTGCCGTGGACGTCGGTGAGCCGGAAATCGCGACCCTGGAAGCGGAAGGTGAGCTTGAGGTGGTCCAAGCCCAGCATGTGCAGGATCGTCGCGTGGATGTCGTGCACGTGGAATGGATCCTGCACGGCGCTGAACCCGAGTTCGTCGGTCTCGCCGATGATCCGGCCGGGCTTCACGCCGCCGCCGGCGAACCACATCGTGAACGCGTCGATGTGGTGGTTGCGGCCGGTGGTGTCGCGGTTTTCACCCATGGGGGTGCGGCCGAATTCGCCGCCCCACACGACGAGCGTGTCCTCGAGCAGCCCGCGGGCCTTGAGATCGCGCACGAGAGCGGCCTGCCCCTGGTCGACCTCGCGGCAGACCTTTTCAAAATCGCCCTGCAGGTTCTCGCCGGGGCCGCCGTGGCTGTCCCAGTTGGTGTGGTAGAGCTGCACGAAGCGCACGCCGCGCTCGACGAGGCGGCGGGCGAGCAGGCAGTTGCGGGCGAACGACGGCCGGCCGTCCTCGATGCCGTAGAGTTTCAGCGTGGCGGGGCTTTCCTTCGATAGGTCGATGAGCTCCGGGCCGCTGGTCTGCATACGCGAGGCCATCTCGTAAGCGGCGACGCGGGTGAGGATCTCCGGGTCGCCGGTGTCGACCGCGCGCCGGAGGTTCAGCTCGCGGATGGCGTCGATCGTGTCGCGCTGCCGCTCGGCGGAGACGCCCTTCGGGGTGGTGAGGTTGAGGATCGGCTCGCCGGTGCCGCGGAACGGCACGCCTTGGTGGGTGGTGGGCAGGAAGCCGGAGCCCCAGTTGACGGCGCCGCCGCGCGGTCCGCGCGGTCCGGATTGCAGCACCACGAAGCCCGGCAGGTCCTGGCACTCGCTGCCGAGCCCGTAGGAGATCCACGAACCCATGCTCGGCCGGCCGAACTGGCCCGAGCCGGTGTTCATGAACAGCTTGGCGGGCGCGTGGTTGAAGAGCGTCGCCTGGCAGGACTTCGTGATCGTGATGTCATCGACGATCCCCGCCGTGTGCGGGAAGAGCTCCGAGACCCAGGCGCCACTCTGGCCGTGGCGGGCGAATTTCCGGCGGGTGCCGAGGAGTTTCGTGCCGTGGCTCGAGTCCATGAACGCGAAGCGTTTCCCCTCCACGAGCGAGTCCGGTACCGGCTGGCCGTTGAGATCGATGAGGCGCGGCTTGTAGTCGAAAAGCTCCAGCTGGCTCGGGCCGCCGGCCATGAAGAGGTAGATGATGTTCTTCGCCTTGGCGGGAAAATGGCCCGGTCGGGGCGCTTGCGGACCGGGCAGCGCGGGCGCGGCGGTGACGCGGCCGCCGGTGAGGGCGGCGAGGGCGATGCCTCCCAGTCCCAGCGAGCAGCGGCTCAGGAACTGGCGGCGGGTGCGGTGGGCGAGGAACTCGGTTGGCGTCGTGCCGGGAGGAAGCATGGCGGCGGTGGGGGGTTACTCGCGGGTGATGGTTTCGTCGAGGTTGAGCAGCACGCGCGCGATCGTGAGCCACGCCGCGCGGTCGCGTTCGTCATCGTTGCCCCCCGCGGCGGCGAACTGCCGGCGATGGAGCTCGGAAACGCGCTCCAACTCGAAGGTGGAGGGCGCCCGCGCGACCACGCAGCGGAAAGCGAAGTCGATCCGCCCGGGGAGGTCGGTGGCGGGCGCCTCGCGGCGGATGCGTTCCGCGAAGCCTCCGGCGAACTCGAAGAACTGCTGGTCGTTAAGCAGCGTGAGGGCCTGCAGGGGGGTGTTGGAACGCAGGCGGCGTGAGCAGCTGCTGAAGCCGTCGGCCGCGTCGAACACCGCGAGCGCGGGATGGGGCGTGGCCCGCCAGAAGTGGGTGTAGAGTCCCCGGCGGTGCCGGTCGTCGCCGGTGCTCGGGCTCCATTCCCGTTTTACCTGGCCCAGGGACATCACTCCGTCGGGCTGCGGCGGGAACACCGGCGCCCCCCCGAGTTTCGGCGCGAGCAGGCCGCTCGCCGCGAGCGTCACATCGCGCACCAGTTCGGCATCGAGGCGCAGGCGGGTCTGGCGCGCCAGGAGTCGATTAAGCGGGTCCGAAACCTCCAGGTCGGGGCGGTGGCGCGAGGCCTGACGATACGTGGCCGAGGTCACGATCAAACGATGCAGGGCCTTCTGGCTCCAGCCGCCCGCCACCAGTTCCGTCGCCAGCCAGTCGAGCAACTCGGGGTGCGATGGAGGCGCGGCCTGCGTGCCGAGGTCGTTCTCGGTTTCGACGATCCCGCGCCCGAAGTACTGCTGCCAAACGCGATTCACAAACACCCGCGCGGTGAGCGGATTTGCGGGGTCCACGGTCCAGCGGGCGAGGTCGAGGCGGTTAGGGTTCTCCTTCCGCAACGGCGGCAGCACCACGGGCGTGCCGGGCTCCACGCGGTCCCCGGGACGCGTGAAGTCGCCCTTGATGAAGATGTGGCTCGGGCGTCCGCCCGGGAGTTCTTCCATCACGAGCGTGGAAACACCCTGGGATTCGCGCCGCTGCAGGACGCCGAGGCGGTCGTTCAATTGTCGAAAGGCGGTGTCCTTCGTCCGTGCGAGCGGGTACACCGAACGGCGTTGATTGAAGCTGAGCTTTTCCCACGGCACATCCAGGGCCGCCCGGGTGCCACGCGAGGTGACCTTGTCCCGCGCCTCGGGTGAGAGGCCCAGACGCCACGCCTCGATCTCGGCGCCGTGCGCGGCGAAGAGCTGGGCGATTTTGCCGCGCAAGTCCGCGAGCTCGGTCTCAAGCTCACCGTCGGGCGCGCCGTCGGACTTGAAGTGGAGCACGCCGATCGACTTGGGCCGGCGGTCTCCGTGGCCGTCGTCGACCGAGTTGTTGAAGAACGCGTAGAGGCGGTAGTAGTCGCGCTGGGTGACCGGGTCGAATTTGTGGTCGTGGCACTGCGCGCAGGAAAGGGTGAGCCCTAGGAAAGCGGTGCCGAAGGTGTTCACGCGGTCGAGCACGGCCTCGACGCGGAACTGCTCGGGGTCGATGCCGCCCTCCTGGTTGATCTGGGTGTTGCGGTTGAAGCCCGTCGCCACGCGTTGGTCGACCGTGGGGTTGGGCAGGAGGTCACCCGCCAGCTGCTCGATCACGAACTGGTCGTAGGGCAGATCGCGGTTGAGTGCGTTCACCACCCAGTCGCGGTATTTCCAGATCTGGCGGGGCGCGTCGATGGAGTAGCCGTTGGAGTCGGCGTAACGCGCGACGTCGAGCCACGGGCGCGCCCAGCGCTCACCGAAGTGGGGCGAAGCGAGGAGGCGGTCGACCGCGCGCTCGTAGGCGCCCGCGGCCGGATCGGCGAGGAAAGCCTTGGTTTCGTCCGGCGTGGGGGGCAGGCCGGTGAGGTCGAGCGAGACGCGGCGAAGGAGGGTGACTCGGTCGGCCTCGGGGGCCGGCTTGATGCGATCGGCGGCGAGACGCGCGAGGACGAAGCGATCAATGTCATTGCGGGGCCAACCGCCCGGATCGGCGGAGACCGCGGGCGGGGAGGGGCGCTTGGGCGCTACAAAAGCCCAGTGTTCCCAGCGGCCCGGCTCCTCCTGCTCGGGCGCCGGTGCGCCCGCGGCCACCCAGGCGCGCAGGGTAGCGATGTCCGCCGCTGACAGCAGTTCCTTCTTGTACGGCATGGCGGGAATATCCGCGTGGGTTCCCGCGATCACGGCGGAGAGGAGGCTCTCCCCGTCGCGCCCGCGCTTCACCACCGAGCCGCTGGCGCCACCCAGCCGGGCGAATTCCGCCGTGTCGAGCCGCAGGCCGGACTCCTCCTTCTGGGCGCCATGGCACTGCACGCAGTACCGGGTGAGCAATGGCTTTACCTCACGCAGATAATCGGGCGCGGATGCCCCGGCCGTAAGGGTCAGCAAAAAGGGTACGAACGCGAGTCGGAGCGACCTCATTCCCCGCGAATCTCCACAGGCCGCCGCCCAACCGCAACTCCCGCCTTGCGGTTTCCGCGGCACGGCGGACTCAGGTGCCGGCTGCCTCGACGTGCTTGCGCAGCACCGCCATGGTCTGCCCCATCACCGCGGAGAACTCCCGCAGACGCTCGGCGGAAGGCGCCTTCGCCTCGGGGGCCTTGAGTTCGCGTTCCAGCAGGGCGGACAGTTCGGTCAGGCGCCGGCAACCGAGCATCGCCGAGGAGCCCTTCAGGCGGTGGAAGCGTCGCGCCGCCGTCTTCAGGTCGGCGGCCGTCAACAGGGCGAGGGTCGGCTCCACGTCGTGCTCGTTCGAGGCGATGAACATGCGGGCGGTCCGGACGAGCAGCTCGCGGTTGCCGCCGAGAAACCCCAGCGCGTTCTCGACGTCGAACAGCGGGGCGAGCGTTACCGCGGGTTCCGCTGGCGCCACCGGGTCGGTCCCGGGGTCCCGCCGGACGCCTGGCGTGTGCCGGGCGACGGTCGCGTAAAGCATCGAGGGTTCGACAGGTTTGCAGAGCACGTCATCGATGCCCGAGGCGCGGTAGCGTTGGTGGTCCTGCTCCAGTACGTTCGCAGTGATCGCGATCACGGGCAGTCGCTCGCAGCCCGGGGTGCGCTTGATCTCCTGCGTCGCTGAAACGCCGTCCATCACGGGCATCTGGATATCCATCAGGACCACGTCGAAGCCGCCCCGGCGCACGCGTTCGACCGCCTCCATGCCGCTGTCGGCCGTCTCCACCGAGCACCCGGCGACCTCGAGCAGGCCGCGGAGGATCTCGAGATTCATCGGGACGTCGTCGACCACGAGGACACGGCGGCCGCGCAGGGCGTCGGTGAAGTCGTCCACGCCGGCGGAGCGGGCCGGATCCCGGGCCGGCTGACCGGCCGGGTGTTCGCGCCCGGAGACGGCGCGCACGAGCGAGTCCACTAGGCTGGACTCAGTGACCGGCTTGCTGATGACAACTTCGATGCCGGCCTCCGCTGCGGCGCCGATCGCTTCCTCGCGCCCGTGGGCGGTGATGAGCAGCACTGCCGGGCAGGAGGAATGCGGGACCAGTTCGCGCACCCGGCGGGCGGTCGCGATGCCGTCGAGCTCGGGCATGCGCCAGTCGAGCAGCAGGACGTGGAAAGGTTGGCCGGCCTGGTGCGCGGCCACGACGTGCGCCACGGCCTCTGCGCCGGAAGCGGCAGTCTCGACCGTCACCGGGAACGGGCTCAGCAGGCCGGAGATGACGGTGCGGGCGGTCGGGTTGTCGTCGACCACGAGCACGCGGCGCCCCTCCAGCTCCTGTCGCGGGGAAAACTCCGCGGTGCGGAGGGAGAGATGCAGCCGGGCGGTGAACCAGAACGTGCTGCCGCGCCCGACTTCGCTGGTTGCGCCCACCGCGCCGCCCATCCGCTCGGCGAGCCGGCGGCAGATCGCGAGGCCGAGGCCCGAGCCGCCGTGCACGCGGGTGTCGGAATTGTCGATCTGTTCGAAAGGGCGGAAGAGCCGGCCGAGGTGCTCGGGAGCCACGCCGATGCCGGTGTCGGTGACGGAAAAGCGCAACAGGACCGAGTCGGCGTCCTGGCTCTCCAGATCCACCCGCACCGTGACTTCCCCGCGTTCGGTGAACTTGATGGCGTTGGAGACGTAGTTGAGCAGGACCTGCGAGAGCCGGACGGTATCGCCGCGCAGCTGGCGCGGCACCTCCGGTGCGACGGAGAACGCCATTTCCAGTCCCTGGGATTGCGCGCGAGCGGCGGTCATCGTGCTGACGCGCTCCAGGACGCCGTCGATCGCGAGATCGACATCGTCGAGCATGATCTTGTCGGCCTCGAGCTTGGAGAGATCCAGGATATCGCTCACCAGCCCGAGCAGATGGTTGCCCGACTCGTGGATATCGGAGAGGTTCTTCCGGATGCGCGGGTCCTCCGCGCGGCGCATCGTGAGGTAGGCGAGGCCGATGATCGCGGTGAGGGGCGTGCGGATCTCGTGCGACATGTTGGCGAGGAACGCGCTTTTCGCCTGGCTGGCGCGCTCCGCCTGTTCCTTGGCCTCGCTCAGCTGGACGCGGATGCGTTCCAATTCCTGGATTCGCTCGTAGAGATCGCGGGTCGCGCGCTCGGCGATGTTTTCCGCCTCCTCCAGCACGCGCCGCTGGCGCGCCAGCCGTTGCTCCAGCTGCTGGATCCGCACCCGCGGATCTTCCCCCTCCGAGGTCATGATGCCGCGGATTCGAACCGGCAGACCATGAGGCAGGATTCGTCACCGCGGTGCATGCAGCGCGGTTGCTCGATGACGGCTTTCTCGCCGAACACGTCGGCGGCCCCGTGGATCAGACCCTCGGCGAGGGCGCACATTTTCTTCTTTGAGCGGTATTCGAGCTCCAGTTCGTTGGGCCCGCTGCGGCGGAACCCGAAGTCGGGGGCTTCGGCCCCGGGGTACAGTTTGCGGACTTCCGGGTGGATGATCTCGTTCAGTGTGAGGATGAACGGGATCGTCTGCTGATGGCGGGTGAAAAAGTCCGGATAGCGCTCGCGCAGCAGCGGCATGGCTTTGCGGCCGAACCAGGTGAGGATTTCGCCCTGCGGCCGGCCGGTGGCTTCCGACGCCGCCGCCACGAGTCCCAGCAGTTCCTCGTCGGGATAACTGCCCAGGCTGGTGTAGGTGCCGCTGGCGCCGGATTTTTCCAGCAGGGCATCCCAGACGCCTTCGCCGTGCGCCTCGATCACGACTTTTTCGAGCAGGATGAAGATGATCCCTTTCATGGGTTTGGGTAGTAAGGCGATTATTACTTAGGCGGAAGACCCTAGGTGTTCAGGCCGAAACACCCGGAGCGCAAACCTATAGCGGTCAAAACCCGGGGAATCCGCCGCGTCCGCGCTGCTGCTGCATCGCCTCCATCTGGCGCATCATCTTTTTCCCGCCGCCGCCCTTCATCATCTTCATCATCTGCTGCATCTGCTGGAACTGCTTCATCAGCTGGTTCACCTCGATGATCTTCACGCCCGAGCCGTCGGCGATGCGTTTGCGGCGGCTGCCGTTCAGGATGTCGGGCTTGCGCCGTTCCTGCGGGGTCATCGAACGGATGATCGCCTCGGTGCGTGCCATCTGGCGGTCGGCGTCGGGCGGCAGCTGCATCCCGCTCATGCCGGGGATCATCCCCATCAGGCTCTGCATGGAGCCCATTTTTTTCACCTGCTGCATCTGCGCCAGAAAATCGTCCAGATCGAACTCCGCCTTGCGCATCTTCTCCGCCATCCGCTCCGCCTCGCGCTGGTCGATGTTCTCCTGCGCCTTCTCGACGAGCGAGACCACGTCGCCCATCCCGAGGATGCGCGACGCCAGCCGGTCGGGATGGAACGGCTCGAACTCGGTCGTCTTCTCGCCGGTGCCCACGAATTTGATCGGCACGCCGGTGACGCCCTTGATCGAGAGCGCCGCGCCGCCGCGGGTGTCGCCGTCGAGCTTGGTGAGGATCAGGCCGGTGAGCTGGAGGGCGTCGTGGAACGCCTTCGCGACGTTGACCGCCTCTTGGCCGAGGGCGCCGTCGGCCACGAGCAGCACCTCGTCGGGCTGCACGCGCGCGCGGAGTTTCTTCACTTCCTCGATGAGGTCGGTGTCGATCTGCAGACGGCCGGCAGTGTCGAACAGGATGCAGTCGGCGGAGGCGGCCTGCGCGGCCGCGAGCGCCGCGGTGCCGATGGCGGGCACGTCCTTGGACACGCGGTCGGCGTAGAAACCGAGCTCCTCCTGGCGCGCCAGAATCTCAAGTTGGTCGATGGCGGCCGGGCGGTAAACGTCGGCGCCGACGACGAACGGACGGTAGCCGCGCTTCTTGAGCAAACGGCCGAGTTTGGCGGTCGAGGTGGTTTTGCCTGAACCGTGCAGACCCACCATGAGGATCCGCAGCGGGCGGGCGGTGGAGAGGGCGGTGGAGCCCTCGCCGAGCAGCTTCACCAGCTCGTCGTGGATGACCTTGACCACCTGCTGGCCGGGGGCGACGCCCTTGAGCACCTCGCGACCGACGCATTCCTGCTGAACGCGCTCCACGAAGTCCCGGGCGACCCGGAAATGCACGTCGGCGGCCAGCAGGGCGGTGCGCACCTCGCGGAGCGCCTCCGCCATGTTTTCCTCGGTGAGCTTGCTGACGCCGCGCAGACCGCGGAGGGCCTGGCCAAGTTTCTCGGTGAGCGACTCGAACATTTGAACCGCCACCGTTGGGGCATTTCGCGCGCCGACGCAACCCGCGGCTCGCGGAACGCGGATTCGCACGCGGGGATTGCCAAGCGCGCGGGGGCTCCTGCTACTGGCGGTCCCGTAACCGCGCATGTCTTCCGCCGCTTCCGTCCCTCCCGCCGTTTCTTCCGGCGCCAACGCGCGCCTCGGCATCATCGGGGGTGGCCAGCTTGCGCGCATGACTGCGCTCGCGGCCGCGCCGCTGGGGGTGGACGTGACGGTCATTGAGAAGGCTCCGCTCAGCCCCGGGGCGCAGGTGGTGCACCGCGCGCTGACCGGAGACTGGTCCGATCCCGCAGCGCTCGCGCGTTTCGCGCAGGGGCTCGACGTGATCACCTTGGAAAACGAGTTCATCGACGCGGACCTGCTGCGCGGGCTCGAGGAGACGGGCGTGCCGGTTTTCCCGACGTGGGGCACGATGTCGCTCACGCAGGACAAGCTCATCCAGAAGCGTACATTGGCGGCCGCGGGTCTGCCGGTGCCGGAGTTCCGTGAGGTCACGGCGCCGGCTGATGTGGTCGCGGCGGGCGCCGAGTTCGGCTGGCCTCTCGTCCTCAAAGCCCGGCGCAATGGTTACGACGGCAAGGGCAACTTCACGCTGCGATCGGCGGCCGATGTGCCGGCGGGCTGGGAGAAGCTCGGCGGCGGGCGCGTCGCGCTCTACGTCGAGGCGTTCTGGCCGTTTCAGTCGGAGCTGGCCGCGATCGTCACGCGCGGTCGCAACGGCGAGTCGGTCATCTATCCGGTGGTCGAGACGATCCAGCGCGATCACATCTGCCACGAGGTGCTGGCGCCGGCGCCGGTTGCGCCGGCCATCGCGGCGCGCGCGACCGACGTCGCGGGACGCGCGGTGGCGGCGGTGCGCGCCGTGGGAAGTTTCGGCGTCGAGATGTTCCTGTCGAGCGACGGGCGCATCGCGGTGAACGAGCTGGCGCCGCGCGTGCACAATTCCGGCCATTACACGATCGAGGGCTGCGTATGCTCGCAGTTCGAGAACCACGTGCGCGCCGTGCTGGGTTGGCCGCTGGGCCGGCCGGACCTCGTCGCGCCGGCGGTCGTGATGGTCAACCTGCTCGGCACGCGGCCGGGCACGGGGCGCGCGGAGGGGCTCGCGGCCGCCCTCGCGGTCGAGGACGCCCATGTCCACCTCTACGGCAAGGCGACCTCGGCGGCGGGGCGCAAACTAGGCCACGTCACCGCCCGCGGCCGCGACCTGGCGGAGGCGCGTGAGCGCGCGCGGCGCGCGGCGGCCGCCCTCAGCTTCGGAGACTCCACATGAAAAAGACCCCGCGTCCCCTCGTCGGCATCATCATGGGCAGCGACTCGGACTGGCCCACCATGGAGGCCGCCTGGCAGGTGTGCACCGAGTTCGGCGTGCCTTGCGAGACGCGCGTGGTCTCGGCCCACCGCACGCCCGACGATATGTTCGCGTACGCCAAGACGGCCCAGCGCCGCGGCCTGCGCGTGATCATCGCCGGGGCGGGCGGCGCCGCGCACCTGCCGGGCATGGTTGCCAGCCAGACCACGCTGCCGGTGGTCGGCGTGCCGGTGGAGAGCAAGAGCCTCAAGGGCCTCGATTCGCTGCTCTCGATCGTCCAGATGCCCGGCGGCATTCCGGTCGCCACCGTCGCCATCGGTGGCGGACGCAACGCCGGCCTGCTCGCCGTATCGATCGTGGCGCTCGGCGACGCGCGACTCTCCGCCCGACTCGCGGCCTTCCGCCGGAAACTCGCGGCCGAGTCGCGCGCACGGGGCCGCAAGCTGCAGGGCCGGATCGCGGGTGGTGCGACGAAGTCCTGAGCAACCGCGGGCGCCACGGCACGAACTTCGTCCTCGTCAAGGTGGGGGAGTTTCCGGATAACCGCCGGTCCCATGAATCCCGTGCTGAAGCTTCTGATCGACGGCGGCAGCCTCACGACCTCCCAGATGGCGAAGGTCGCGGGGCTGACCGAGGCCGAGGTGAATCAGCAACTGGAGCAGCTGAAGGCGGAGAAAATCTTCCTCGGCTGGCGTCCGGTGCTCGATCTTTCCCGGGAGGCCGCCGCCGCCGCCGCCGTGCGCG